>Ga0222420_100062_pt1 | contig 251699 bp, 226 predicted proteins | sample 3A2ome_FD_182470 | JGI IMG/M metagenome (GOLD analysis project Ga0222420, IMG submission 182470) | Enriched microbial communities from leaf-cutter ant dump, University of Wisconsin, Madison, United States - 3A200A (version 2) | ecosystem: Environmental > Terrestrial > Nest > Insects nest > Nest... | reverse complement strand
AGCACCTCAGCAAAATTTCTTTCACCTCACCGCTTGCCTCGCTTCGCCGAAAACCCCGGCACCGCAAGGAAGGTGCGCATTCTACACACCCAAAAAAAACCGTCAACCCTATTACGCAAATATTTCAGTCGACCGGCTGATAGCGCACTTCAAGGATGTCGATGTCGCGCAGGCCGACCGGACTCTGGAAGCGGATACTGTCTCCTTCCCTGGCCTTGATCAGCGCTCTGGCCAGCGGCGAGATCCAACTGATCCGACCACGCGAGGCATCGGCTTCGTCGATACCGACGATGGTGTAAGTGTTTTCCGTTCCATCCGGCTCGCCGATCGTCACCGTCGCACCAAAGAAGATCTGATCATTCTCCCCCTGGCGCAAAGGATCGACCACTTCGGCGATATCCAGCCGCTTGCCCAGGAACCGTATGCGTCGATCGATTTCGCGCAGTCGGCGCTTGCCATATATATAGTCACCATTTTCCGAGCGGTCTCCGTTGGACGCTGCCCAGGCGACGATTTCAACGACATGCGGACGTTCGCGCTTGACCAGGTGTTCAAGCTCGCTTTTCAAACGCGCGTGGCCGGCCGGCGTGATGTAGTTTTTCGCGCCAGCGGGAATCTGCAGACCGGGCTGCAGCTCCTCCTCATCGTCGCCGTCGCTTTCGCGGACGAAAGCCTTGTTCATCAGTAGCCGATGCAATAGTGCTCGACATCGACGCGAATCAGTTCGCGGCCGAGCAACGCGGCGGTATGGCGGGCAAACTGCTCGGCCCAGCCGGTCGCATCCTGGAAGCGCGCTTCGCCGGCATACCTAGCGACACTGAGGATGCGGTCGACAGCGAGTATCTTGCCGGTCGGCGTCACAACGTCACAGTTCAGCGCCACAAACTCGTGATCGAACCACTTGCGGGCCTCTTCTGCCGAAACGCCAGCAGCGAACTTGAATTCATACTCCCGGCTTTTGCCGAAGGTCACAATGACATGGTGCAGCATAGTTTTCTCCTCCCTGCAGCGGTTGAGGTATTCTAGCAAAACCCGGAAAGCCCCCAGGAGTCACGCATGGCAGTTCATCCGCTGACCGAGCAGGAGATCAGCGACATTCGCATCCAGCTGCATGAGTTGCAGGTGGAGCATCGCGATCTGGACCAGGTCATTCTTCACCTGATCGAGAACCCGCCCCCCGATGACCTGCTGATTCGCCGCCTGAAAAAGCGCAAGCTGGCACTCAAGGACCGCATCCTGCAACTTGAACTGATGCTGACCCCCGACATTCCGGCATGAGCCTGCCTGCCGATGCCTTCGGCGACCGTTTCGACATCGAACTTCTCCCCTTGCCCCGTCCGGCTTGCGGCTATGCCGTACAGAAACTCGATACCGATCAGGTACTGGATCGCCGTACCGGCCACCTGAAACCGCTGCGTTCGCCCGGCCTCGATGCCCTGTTCGACACGTTCGACGACGCCCACGAAGCGGCGGTTGCCTGGATTTCCCGACACGACATCGACGCCGAGGACCAACCGCTGGCCATCGTGCCAGCCGGCTTCGACGACGTGCTGAACCGCCCCATCCTGATTTATGGCGTGCTCTGCGGTCGACCGTAACCATTCGCCACTTTCCGGAGATTCCATCATGAGCCTGTTCAAACGCCATACGCTCGGCCGCAGCCCCCTGAGCATTCCCGATATCTGCCTGGGCACGATGACCTTCGGCGAACAGACCGATGAAGCCGACGCCCATGCCCAGCTCGATTACGCCCTGGAGCATGGTGTCAATTTCATCGATACCGCCGAAATGTACGCCGTACCGCCGCGCCGGGAGACCTGTGGCGCCTCGGAAAGCATCGTCGGCCGCTGGCTCAAGCGGCAGGTGCGGGAAAAGATTGTCGTCGCCACCAAGGTCGCCGGCCCCAGCCGCAACCTCGACTGGATCCGCGGCGGCCCGCTGGCGATCGACCGCGCCAACATCCGCGCCGCCGTCGAAGGCTCGCTGCAGCGCCTGCAGACCGACTACATCGACCTCTATCAATTGCACTGGCCGGAGCGCAACCAGCCGATGTTCGGGCAATGGCAGTACGAACCCGACAAGGAGCGCGAGTGCACGCCGATCCGCGCCCAATTGGCCGCGCTGGCCGAACTGGTCGAGCAAGGCAAGGTCCGCCATGTTGGAGTCTCCAACGAACATCCCTGGGGAATCATGGAATTCACCCGGCTCGCCGACGAATTCGGCCTGCCGCGCATCGTGTCGACACAAAATGCCTACAGCCTGCTCAACCGGACATTCGAAACGGCGCTGACCGAAACCTGCCATCGCCAGGAAGTCGGCCTGCTCGCCTACTCGCCGCTGGCCTTCGGCCACCTGACCGGCAAATACCTGAGCAACCCGGCAGCCCCCGGCCGGCTGAGCCAATGGCCGAGCTTCGGCCAGCGGTATACCAAGCCCAACGTTGCCCCGGCCGTTGCCGCCTATGTCGAACTGGCGCGTAGCCACGACCTGACGCCGACGCAACTGGCGCTCGGCTTCGTCCGCTCGCGCTGGTTCGTCGCCAGCACCATCATCGGCGCCTCGTCGCTGGCCCAGCTCAAGGAAACCCTGCCGGCAACACTGACGCCGATGCATGCCGAACTGCTGGCGGCAATCGACGCGATCCATCTCCGTTACACCAATCCGGCACCATGAACGAATCGCTGTTCGTCCGGCTGGCGGAGGCGCTGGCCGCCACCGAAATCGACGAAAAACTCGCGTTGACCGCAAGTATCGAAGCCGACTGGCGCGCCGACCGGCTCGACTGGCGGGACCCGACACCGCTCGAGTTGTACTGCGGCAAACCGGCACAGCCCGAGATCGTGCCCCCGAAAGCCGTGCCGCAGCGCAGCCCAACCACGCCGGAAGGACGCGCCCGACTGCTGCACGCGATCGTCCATATCGAATTCACCGCGATCAACCTGGCGCTCGACCACGCCGCCCGCTTCCGCGGCCTGCCGCAAACCTACTACGCCGACTGGATCGGCGTCGCCGCCGAAGAGGCGGCGCATTTCGCCCTGCTGCGCGAACGGCTGGCCAGCTACGGCCACGACTACGGCGACTTCCCGGCCCACGCCGGCCTCTGGGAAATGGCCGAGAAGACCGCTCACGACCCGCTCGCCCGCATGGCGCTGGTGCCGCGCCTGCTCGAAGCGCGCGGCCTCGACGCAACGCCGCCGATCCAGCGCCGCCTGGCCGAAAACGGCGACGAGGCGAGCGCCCGCGCCCTCGACATCATCCTGCGCGACGAAATCGGCCACGTCGGCCTCGGCGACCGCTGGTTCCGCGAATTTTGCGGTCAACGCGGCGTCGACCCCGAAAATGCCTACCGCGAGTTGCTGATCGCCTACAAGGCGCCGCGTCCGCCGACGCCGATGAACGAAGCGGCCCGCCTGCAAGCCGGCTTCAGCGCCGCCGAACTGGCGGCGCTGGCCAGAAAAATGTAGAATAATCAGTTCAATGCGTTGATGCATCGCCCGCAGTAACTTCGAGCAGCCCCGGTTTTACAGGTACTAGTGCAGGTTTCACCCCATTGATTCATTCCCCCGGCATGGCTGCGTCGGGGTCACTCAGAGGACGCCCGCAACGGGCGACAGGCGCTTTTCCCTACGGACGGGACGGCGCGGAAAGGAACATCATCATGACGTCCACCGTGGACAGCTTCGCCGATCTCGGCCTAAGCGAATCCCTGCTCAAAACGCTCTCGGAAATCGGTTACGAAACCCCCTCCCCGATCCAGGCCCAGTGCATTCCCATCCTGCTCGACGGCCACGACATCCTCGGCATGGCGCAGACCGGCACCGGCAAGACCGCCGCCTTCGCATTGCCGCTGATGGAAACCATCGACATCAAGGTTGCCAAGCCACAGGCGCTGATCCTGACGCCGACGCGCGAACTGGCGATCCAGGTCGCCGAAGCCCTGCAGAGCTACGCCAAGAACCTGCCCGGCTTCCACGTGCTGCCGATCTACGGCGGCCAGAGCTACACCATCCAGCTGAAACAACTGGCGCGCGGCGCCCACGTCATCGTCGGCACGCCGGGCCGGGTCATGGACCACCTTGAGCGCAAGACGCTCAACCTTGATCACCTGAAGACCCTGGTCCTCGACGAAGCCGACGAAATGCTGCGCATGGGCTTCATCGACGACGTCGAATGGATTCTCGAACACACGCCGGAACAGCACCAGACCGCGCTGTTCTCGGCAACGATGCCGGAACAGATCCGCCGCGTCGCCCAGAAATACCTGGTCGAACCGCGCGAAATCAAGATCAAGGCCGCCACCGCCACGGTCGCCGCGATCCGCCAGGTGTACTGGCAGGTCTCCGGCATGCACAAGCTCGACGCGCTGACCCGCATCCTCGAAGTCGAGGACGATTTCGACGCCGCCATCATCTTCGTGCGCACCAAGACCGCCACCGTCGAACTCGCCGACAAGCTCAACGCCCGCGGCTATGCCGCGGCCGCGCTGAACGGCGACCTCAACCAGCAGATGCGCGAACGCGTCATCGACCAGTTGAAGTCCGGTGCGCTCGACATCGTCATCGCCACCGACGTCGCTGCCCGCGGCATCGACGTGCCGCGCGTCAGCCACGTCGTCAACTACGACATTCCGTACGACACCGAAGCCTACGTGCACCGCATCGGCCGCACCGGCCGCGCCGGCCGCACCGGCAACGCCATCCTCTTCGTCGCCCCGCGTGAAATCCGCATGCTGCGCACCATCGAGCGCGCCACCCGCCAGCCGATCGCACCGCTGACGCTGCCCAGCCGCGCCGACGTGACCAACAAGCGCGTCGCCGACTTCAAGAGCAAGGTCGCCGAGGTGATGGAAGCCGAAGGCCTCGACTTCTTCGCCAACATCGTCTCGCAGATCTGCGAGGAAAAGGATGTCGGCGCCGAGGAAGTCGCCGCCGCGCTGGCGATGATGGCGCAGGAAGGCAAGCCGCTGCAGATCGCCGGCGAAGATCCCGCGCCCCGCGCTTTCCGCGAGGACCGTGGCGACGACCGCCGGCCGGCCAGCTTTGGCGACCGTGAGCGCAAGCCGCGCTTCGAGGATCGCGGCGAGCGCCCGCGCTTTGAAGACCGTGGCGAACGGAGCGAACGCCCGCGCTTCGAGGACCGTCCGCCGCGCGGCGAGCGTCCGGCCCGCCCGGCACCGGCCGGCGACATGGTGCGCTACCGCATCGATGTCGGCCGCGACCACGGTGTCGAAGTCCGCGACATCGTCGGCGCGATCGCCAACGAAGCCGGTCTCGACAGCCGCTTCATCGGCCGCATCGGTCTTTACGACGAATCGAGCACGGTCGAACTGCCGGCCGGCATGCCCAAGGAGGCCGGCAACGCGCTGAAGCGTACGCGCATCCGCGGCGTGCCGATCAACCTGCGTCCCGACGAAGGCCGCCCGGGCGGCAGCTTCGGTGGCGAGCGCAAGCCGGATGGCGAGCGCAAGTTCAAGAAGAAGCCGTTCGCCGACCGCTGAACGATCTTCCCGCCAGAAAGCCACGGCCGTCCGCCGTGGCTTTTTTCATGCCGGACGGCGTCGACCGCAAGACCACTGCCGGACGGCGCCGCCGCAGATCGGCAACAGCAGGCCGAGCCAGAACAACGCGGCCGGCAGGTTTTCCGCCACCGGCTGACGTACCAGCCGCTGGCCGCTTACCTGACGATAGACCGGGGCACCAGGTGCCGCACCGCCGGCAGCTTCCGGTGCATTGACGACCGGTGCCGGCACGGCGCCCGCCGCCAGCCGGACGACAGCCGTCGTCGCCTGCTTGCCGCTCGTCTCGCCCAGCATCTTGTCGGCCCATTCGCCGGCGGCACGCGAGGCATTGGCTGGCGGCGACTCGCGACGCAGTTCGCGATACAGGCCGGCCAGTTCCCGGCGGGTCGCCGCATCGGGTTGCCAATGGCCGTGCCGGACCGCCTGGATCAAACGTTCCAGCGTCTGGGCATACGCTTGCGGATTGTTGCCGCGCAGCCATTCGGGGACACCTTTCCGGTAGCGGTCGCGGACATAGACATCGTAGAAACCCTGCCAGTGATCGGCCCGCACTGCGTCGTCGACGACGCTCTGCCAGCCCCAGGCGAACTGCGCCGCCTTCAGCACCTGCAAGGTGCCGGCATAGCCTTCCTGCTGCATCGCCTCGACCCAGCCGGGGTGCAGGTAGCGCGACTGCATCTCGGCGGCGATGCTCTGCTGCGCGCGCTGCGCATAAGGCTCGTCGGCGTGCTGCAGCTGGCTGACGTAAAGATCGAGCGGCGCCTCGCGCCCGGCGCTGCGCGCGGCGGCGGCCAGTCCGCCGAGATACTGGAAGGGGTCGTCGGAACTGACCATGCCGTACAGGTTGGAGGTGCGCGACAGCAACGCCGCGTCGGTGCGTCGCAATTGGGCAGCGAGCGCCTGCGCGGAAATGCCCGGCGGCAGGTCGTCGACCGCAACACCGTCGACATAGGGCTGGCTCATGCGTTGCAGGAACATCCCGCCGAGTCGCGCGTCGCGCGTCTGCAACCGATCGTCCAGCGTCGCCTCGGCGATGCCGGTGCCGTAGTCGCCCGGCGCATTGCCGAAGACGCGCACACGACCCAGTCGTTCGGCCAGCGCCGCCGGGGCGCCATGCCGACGCAACTCGTCGGCAACGTCGCGGCTATGCCGGGCAATCACGCCATCCGGCTCGCCTTTCGCCGCCTCGGCGACGGCGCTATCGACCAGTGCCATCAGCGCCGGGAACTGGTCACGGTAGGAGCCGGTGACACTGAGCAGGACATCCACCCGCGGTCGGCCGAGTTCGGCCGGCGGAATCCGCTGCACGCCGCGCGGTCGCCCGGCCTCGTCCCAGAGCGGACGGATGCCGAGCGCAACCAAGGCCTGCGCTTCCATGACGCCCTGGTGACGCAGGGTTTCGCCAGCCCATAGCGACAGCGCCAGGCGCTCCGGCATGGCGCCGGCATGCGCCTTGCGCCAGTCCTCCAGCCACTGGTCGAACAGCAGTTGGGCAACCGTATAGGCCTGCTGCGTCGGCAAGCGGGCCGGATCGAGGCCGATCAGGTTGCGGCCGGTCGGCAAGCTGTCCGGGTTGCGGATCGGATCACCGCCATAGGCGGCCGCCACGAAGCGCCCGTCGAGCGCGGCAAGCAGGCCGGGCATCTCGTTGTCTACCGCGAACAGGCGGTCCAGCGCCTGCGCCCGCTCGGCCAGTGCGCGCAGCGCTTCCTGGTCGATCCGCCGTTCGGCCGCGCGGTTCGGCACGGCGCCGGTGCGTTGCGGCCGCAGGTCGAGCCGGGCGGCGGCTTCGGCGTCGTCGAGGGCCACTTTCAGCCAGCGCATCGGGCGCGATTCCTCGATCTTCCGGTAATCCATCAGAAAGGTTTCGTCGACGTCTTCACCGAGGGCATCGAGCAAGGGCATGCGCAGGCTTTGCAGGATCAGCTGCCGGCGCAATCCGGCGTCCGGCACCTTGCCGAACACGGCCAGGCCGCGCGGCTGGCTGGCATTGGCAACCTGGTCCAGCCAGGGATGCAGCGCATCGAGGAAAGTGTCGAGTTCCCTGCGGACGCGTTCGAGCGGCCACTTGAGGTCGTTGTGCAGGCCGTTTTCGACGATCAGCGCGGTCAACCGCTCGCCGACGGCATTTTTGGTCGGCCCCTGGTCGGCAATCGCCCATTCGTGCATCAGTTCGTGCAATTGCCCCATGCCGTCGCTCAAGCCGCCGGTGGCCAGTACCGGCGTGCGGTGACTGAGCAGCAGCGCCCGACCGCGCCGTTTGGCGGTCAACGCTTCGCCCAGATTGTCGACGATGTAGGGATAGATCACCGGCAGATCGCCGAGCGGCAGCAATGCGTCGTCCTGCACATCCAGCCCGCGTGCCTTGCCGTCGGCCCATTCCTGCGTGCCGTGGGTGCCGAAATGGATCAGAGCGTCGGCCCGGCGCGCCCACAGGTAAACCGCCAGATAGTGGTGCGACAGCGGCACGCCGCTCTTGTGCATGAACGGGTTCTGGCCGCGATGCAGCGTTTCTTCGCGCGGCGGTTGCGGCAATACCGAAACGTTGCCGAGCTGTAGCCGGGGAATGACGAAAACCGGCTCGCCCTGCCAGTCGACCACATAGCGGCTTTTCTCGGGATTTCCCCAGTGCGCCGCGATACGCTGGCGGACCTGCTGCGGCAGGGTTTTCCACCAGGCCAGGTAATCGCGCAGCGGCAAGGCGGCAGCCCGGTCCGTGGCGAGCAGCGCCGGCAGATCGGCACCGTCGTAATAGGCGCCGAGCAACGGCTGCAGGTTATCCACCCAGGCCGCTTCGGGCAGGGATTGGGTGCGATAGCCGGCATGGATCAATCCGGCGGTGACGTTCTCCAGGCTGCGCGGCACATTCAGGAAAGAGGCGCCGAAGTTGCTGCCGCCGGCCGGATAGTTGTACACCATCATGACGATGCGCTTGTCGGCCGCCGCCTTGCGTTGCAGCGCGACCAGCCGACCGGCCTTGGCGGCCAGCGCCCCGGCCTGCCGGTCGATCAATTCGATGGCACCGCCGTCGCCGGGATGGGCGGCGACAATCAGCGGATCGATCGCGCCGGCCGCTTCCGGCTGGAACAGGTAGAACGGCGCATCGGACTGGCGCAAGCCGGTCCGGTCGGCCTCCCAGGCCGCGGCCCCGCCATGCCGGTAGGGCAGCGCCGACAGTACCGGACGCTGCCAGCGCGAGAACAGCGCCTGCAATTCGGTGCCTTTGGAGGCCAGTTGGTGCAGTACCAGCACATCGGCCAGGGGCGTTTCCGGCGCATCGTCGCGCCGGGCGCCCCGGCGCACCAGCAGTTCGCGCAGCCCCCTGGCATCGAGCTGCTGGCCGAAAACCGCGTAGGCGAACACCCCGCGGCCGGCGAAAATAGCCAGCCAGCGCTCGAGCCAGCCGGTATCGCCATCGACGAAATGATGGCGATGGACGAGGATGGCCACCGCCGGCTGCGCCGCCGCCGACGGATGCGCGTCCAGCCAGGCACCCAGTGCGTCGGCATCGGGCAGGAAATCCGGCGCGCCCGGCAGATAGATGCCCTGGCGCGGCCAGGCACGCGGCGGCAGCAGCCCGACCAGCGCGTCGGCCGGAGCAAGGCCGTCGAGACGGCGCGCGGCCAGCGTCAACGCCGCCTGCACGTTCGCTTCGCCGCCGTGACGCAGATAATCGACCAGCGGATCGCCCCCCGGTTCGGGCGTGATCCAGACTTGCGGCGGACCGCCGCGGATTTCGCCGAACAGGTCGGCCAGCAGTGCCTGCGGCGTCGCATGCGGCGCATCGATCCAGACCATGTCGGCCGTACCGACCGCTTCGGCCAGACGCTGCCGGGCGAGCGCTCGCTCACCGGCCGGCAGCGTCAACGCGTGATCGACATGCCGGAACTGCCAGCCGGCCGCCTGGGCCAGTCTGGCCACCAGCGCCGTCCGTGCCGCCGGCGTGATGTCGGCGGTCACCCATAGCAGTTGCCGGGCCTGCGCGCTGGCGAGCAGCCCGATGGCGAGCAACAGCCCGCCGATCCAGCGGTGCCAGTTCATGGTTTTGCGGTCGACGCCGCTTCCGGCACGTAAATGATGCTGCCATCGCGCAGGCGGTAGGCGACGCCGGCCCGGATGCCCTCGCCTTCGCCGTTGCTGCCGCTGCCCTGATAACGGATTTCCTTGCCGTCCTCCGGAATCGTCAGTTCGACCGGCGTGCCGCTTTCTGCCTGCGAGGACAGGTTGACCGCAGCCAGCAGCGCAACGACGAGTACCAGAAAGACATCGACCAGATTGACCGACGACAGCATCGGATCGTCGTCGTCTTCGGCAAAGATGCTGAAATGGCTGAGTCCGCCCCCCTGTCGGCGAGCGACATGTTCGGCGCAGGAAACGGCGGCGGCCGCGTCATCCCGCGCGCTCACGCCCGCCCCTCCCGGGTACGCCGGATCGCCAGCAGTTCGCCGAGCAGCCAGCGACGGCGCACCGAATACAGCACCAGCCCGATGGCGGCAGCGGCCAGCGCCAGCACGACGCCGGCAAAGGCATCCGAGAACACCGCCAGCGCAGCATTGCCGCGACCGCTGGCGACGCCCTGAAGCGCCGGGCCGAGCGGGATCATCGTGGCGATCAGGCCGAGCATCGGCGTCACCCGGCTGAGCAGCCGCAAAGGTTCGATGCGGCGCAGCGCGAGCAGTTCGATTTCATCCATGTCCAGCGCGTCGACCGCAAGCAGGCTGCGAAAGCCCGGCTGGCGCCGCTGCCAGGCTTCGACCAGCACGATGCCGCTCATCCAGAGCGCATAGAGCAGCGCGGCGGCCAGCAGCCACAGGATGGGCGTCAGCAGGTACTGGCTGATCTGCGTAAAACCGGCTTCCAGCATGTGCAGGCCTCAGAAGATCAGGGCGGGGAAGCGCGGACGCACGGTCAGCGACTTGCGCACTGTGCCGTTCGTCGCCTGCACGCGCAGCTGCTTGAGTCCGGGATGATCGCGGAAGGCGGAGAAGACGACCGACTTGAGCGCCTCCGGTTTGCGGCAGGAGAAACGCACCTCGTACACCAGGTTGGCGACATCGCCGCCCGGATCGTCGCCGCTCAGGTCCGGCTTGCTGGTCGCGCCGGCCGGCGTGCATTCGCCCTCGGCGGCCGGTTCGACGAAACGCAGCGGCTCGGCCAGCCGGGCCTTGAGCGCCTGCCAGGTTTGCACCTGGGCCTCGCCCTTCGGCGGGTAATCGAAACCGAGAAAGCTTTCCAGCGGGACATCGAGGCTGACGGTCAGCGTCTGGCCGTCGACGACGACGCGGGCGCTGCCCTGGCCGTGGGTGTGGTCGCCGTGTGCCAGGGCGGACGAGATGACGAAAAAGGATGCAACGACACCCGGCAGCAGGCGGCTGGCCACAGGCGAAAAGATGAAGGACATGTGAGGATTCCACAACAGTGCTCCGCCGACTTCCCCGTCGGCAGGCGAGCCTTACGGTCCGTCCAGGACGAACCACCCTGTTGGCCGGTATCCGGGCTGGTGGACACGACCCCCATCGCCTTCCCGGCAAGATCGCCAGTGGCAGAGAGATGAGCGCGGGACGCAAGCGTCCGTCCACTTACCGTTGCGGGGGCAGCGCTGGTTCGGTCGCCTTGCCGGCGTCCTCCAGCTTCCCGTTTAACCGCGGCGGACAATGACACCGCCGCGAGCACCAACGGCCGGCATCCTAACACACCCCGTACGTCGGGAGAGTTGACGACGGGCGATTTATTGACAACAATTCTCATTTCCAAGCCAGCCACACGGTCGACACCGCGAGCCAGCCAGTTTCCCAACCACTGGAGCGCTCGATGGAACAGACCGACATGCCTCTCGAATTACGGCTGGCCGCCGTCATCCACCTGCTTTCGTCTTCCGCACTGCGCGGTGCCACCTTCCACAAGACCGAAGCGCTGCGCGCCCACCTGCGCAGCGTTGCCGGCCAGGACGGCCTCAATCCCTACCTGAAGAGCACCCTGCAGGAGGTCCTTGGCGGCTGGGAGGCGGTCGACTGCCATCCGGCATCGATTTCCGTCGATTGCCTGTCGTTGACCGCACCAGGTGGTCACGTCCACTAACCGAACCTGCCACGAGAGAACCCCATGTCCCGTTATACCGGTCCCCGCCTCAAAGTCCTGCGCGCCCTCGGCGTCGATCTGCCCGGCCTGTCACGCAAGTCGATGCAGGAACGCAATCAGCCGCCGGGCCAGCACGGCGCCCGCAAGCTGGCGTCGCGCAAATCCGAATTCGGCCTGCAACTGATGGAAAAGCAGAAGCTGCGCTACAACTACGGCCTCAGCGAACGGCAATTGCGGCGAGCCGTCGCCGACGCCAAGAAACACCGCGGCGCAACCGGCGACAAGCTGGTCGAACTGCTTGAACGCCGTCTCGACAACCTGGTGTTCCGCGCCGGCTTCGCCCCGACCATTCCCGCCGCGCGCCAGCTCGTCGCGCACGGACACTTCCAGCTCAACGGCCGGCGCGTGACCATTCCGTCGATCCGGCTGCGGGTCGGCGACGCCTTCGGCCCGACCGAAACGGGCGGCAAGATCGACCTGGTCCGCTTCACGCTCGAAGCGCCGGCGCTCGAACGCCCCGAATGGATCGCCTACGACGGCACGACGCGAACTGCCCGCCTCGCCCATCTGCCGGATCGCGACGCGGCACCGTTCCCGCTCGATCTGCAACGCGTCGTCGAGTACTACGCGACGCGTATCTGAGCCCGTTTTCATCGAGCAGTCGGGAAGCGGGTCGCTGACCCCGCCCGCTTCCGGAAGGGCGATGCTTCGGCATCGCCCTTCTTTCATCCGATACCAAACGAGTTTTTAATAACAATTCTTGTTTACAAATCTTGAATGCGGCGATACATTGAGAACCGTTCTCATCAAATGGAGTTCGCCATGCACACACTGCTGATCCATACCGCCATTGCCGGTCTGCTGCTGTGGCTTTCGATCGTCCATGCGAGTTTCTGAGGAGCCGACGATGATCGCCAACGAACTCTGGGCCGGCGCACTCAGCCTGGTCCTGCTGCACGAAGAAACCGGCTGCCGCCATTCGGCGCTGCACGCCGCCCGCCTGCTCGACGAACTCAGCGAACAGGACGATCTCGACACCGATACCCGGGAACTGTGCGAACGCGCCAGCATCCGCCTGGGCCGCCAGGAGGAAAGCCATGCTTGCACCGCTTGAAAACCGTTCGCTGATCGAACGCGAACCGGCAGGCGCCGAACGCGTCGTTCAGCTGGAGGCGGAAAACCTGGCGCTCAAGCAGGCGCTCCGTCAGGCCAGGCAGCGCCAGAAGCGCAGCACGACGCTGCACGCCAGGAAACTGGGCGAACAACGCAGCGAAATCGCCCGCCTCGAAACCTTGTGCCGCCAGTACCGCAAACGCATCGACGAACTCGAGTCCGGTCAGGCGATCGTTGAACTCGGCCAGCAGTTGATGACGCTCAAGCATGCCAACGAGCAATTTCTCGCCGCTGCCCAGCGCGTCTGGTATCTCGACAAGACGATCTGTGCCGCGCATCGCGAATGCGAACGACTGGCCCGCGAACGCGACACGCTCGCCCGCCGCCTGTGCGACGGCGCGAGCGCAGTGCCCAACTGATTTCATCACCCATCCTCGCTTACAGGTCAGCCAGCCCTCGCCAGCCAGCCACTTTTTTGAGGACCGCGACCCATGCCCGATTTTCCCTTCCATGTTGTCGGCGGACGTTTTGAGTTGACGCGCAAGCCGCTCAACCCGTTCGACGCCCCCCTCGCCAGCGAGCCCTCCGGCAGCGACAGGCCGCTGCCGGGCTCACGCCGCCGCAAACTCTGGGAAGTGGCACACAAGTGTCACTGCCCCATCGTCGGCACCTGCTTCGAAGTAGGCGAGCTGCGCGCGTTGATGTGCAAGGTCCTGCACTTGCCGCACGACACGACCGATTTCGTCCTGCACACCACTGCCGTGGGCGCTTGCGAAAATCGCAGCCAGTTGGCCGAACTGTTGCAGAAACAACTGGAAAAGCGTTTCCAGACAACGATCCGGCGTTTCTCCAGCGCCAAGCGGAGTGATGCATTGCTGGCGCTCTGGCAAGAAGCCTGTCGCGACGGCACGGACATTCCCGGCGCCCTGTGGGCCACCTGGAGCCATCCGGCTTGCGACACGCTGCTGGAGCAGACGGTTTACGGCGACATCCACATGATTCAGCACCAGGTGGGCACCGGTACCCGGGCCGATCTGAAAACCCTGAACGCCTTGCGCAGCGAACGGAGCAGCCTGCGCGAAGAAATCGCCCGGTTACGCGACGAAAATGAAGCCTTGCGCAACGAACGAGCCCAGGAAAACCTCGTGCTCACGCAACGCACTACCGAATTGCGGGCCGCTATCGTCGGCAGGGACGCAAAAATTGCCGAACTGACCAGCCAGCTGTCACGTCTGCGCGACAGCCTGCCCGATCTGAGCGATCGCCAGACACTGATCCGCCGGGCCAGCGATGCCGAAGCACGATGCGCCGCACTCAGCGCTCACGCCGCGGCACAGGAGAAGGAGGCGGAACGGCTGCGCGCACTGTTGCAGCACGCGGAAACCATGATTGAACAGTACGCCCGCGCCTGCCAGGAAAACACGGACGACGCAACGCCGGACAGCGCCCCGCCCATGACGCAACTGTGCGGCAAGAGCGTGCTGTGTGTCGGCGGTCGTTCCGGCGCGATCGACGCCTACCGCCAACTGGTCGAACGCATGGGCGGCCGCTTCCTGCACCACGACGGCGGACTCGAAGAAAGCCTGCACCGGATCGACGGCGCCCTGGCAGCGGCCGATCTGGTGATCTGCCAGGCCGGCTGCATCAGCCACAACGCCTATTGGCGGGTCAAGGAGCAATGCAAACGGACCGGCAAGACCTGCCTGTTCCTGCGTGGCGCCGGCGTGACCAGTTTCGGTCGGGTGGTCAGCCAGGCTTGCACGGTCGACCACGAAATAACCACAAATATGAATCTTGTTGACAATAATTCTCAATAATTAAATAATGACTCCGTCGATGACTGCATTGCCCGAAACCCTCATGAACAGCCAGACAAAACCCGTGCCGCCCACCGCTTCGAACGCTGCTGCCGGTGCATTGCCCCGCATTGCCAGTGAGGACATACTGCGAGGTTCGAATACGGTGGAAATCGCCCACGCCGGCCAGCGTTACCTGCTGCGCGTGACCCGTGAAAACAAACTGATCCTGACCAAGTAAAGCTTTCTCTCCGTTGTAAATCTCGTTCCCGTAGCCAGCGAGCAGACGCCAGCAAGCCAGGGGTTTTTTCGGGCTGCAGCACGGGACACACCTGAAAAAAGAGCCATGAGTTACGCAATGTCCCGCCCCTCCTCGACGCAGCGCAGCAGCCTGCTCGGCATCGTGATCGGACTGCATGTCGGCATCTTCCTGCTGATCGTGGCCGCCAAGACGATCGCCCCTCAGATCATGGAACTGCCGATGATCGTTGACCTGATCCCGGCGCAGGAAGAAGAGCAGCCGCAAGCAAAACCACTGCCGATGGCCAAGCCGCAACCGGTACACAAACCGACGCCGGCCCCCAAGACACCGGCACCGAAACTCGAGACAACCACCAGCGACGTTCCGGCCCCGTCGGCACCGGTCGCCCCACCGCCGGAACCGGCCCCGCCGGCCCCTGCCGCCCCTGCAGCACCGGCGGTCAGTCAGGCCCGTTTCGACGCCGATTACCTGCGCAACCCCGCGCCGTCCTACCCCGCCCTGTCGCGACGCATGGGCGAAGAAGGCAAGGTCATTCTCCGTGTCTCCGTCAACCCGCAAGGCACGGCCGACAGCGTCGAGATCCGCACCTCTTCCGGCAGTCCGCGCCTCGACGAATCGGCGCTGAAGACCGTGCGCAACTGGAAATTCATCCCGGCCAAGCGGGGAGACACCGCGATCCAGAGCTGGGTACTGGTCCCCATTATTTTCAAATTGGAGCAATAGCATGCAGGAAACCGTCCAAGAAAACGCCTTCGGCTTCGCCCACCTCTGGGCCCAGGGCGACGCCATTTCCCATACCGTGGCCATCCTCATCGCCGTGATGTCGATCGCCAGCTGGTACCTGATCCTGGCCAAGGGCTGGGACTGGTGGCGCCTGCGCAAGGCCGCCAAGGCGGTTCCGAACTTCTGGGCGGCCGGCAGCGTCACCGAAGGCATCGAGCGCCTGCGCGAAGCCGGCGAAGACAGCCCTTACGCCCAACTGGCCACCCAGGCCAACTGCTGCAACCATGACTGCGAAACGGTGACCGGCCGCCTGGCTTCGCGCTTCGACCCGTCGGAGCAGATGGAACGCGCGCTGCGTCAGCAACTGTCGGTGACCCAGGCCGACATGGAAAACGGCCTGACCTTCCTCGCCACGACCGGCGCCACCGCACCCTTCGTCGGCCTGTTCGGTACCGTCTGGGGTATTTACCACGCACTGGTGGCAATCGGCATGACCGGCCAGGCCGCGCTCGAAAAGATCGCCGGTCCGGTCGGCGAAGCGCTGATCATGACCGCCGCCGGTCTGGCCGTCGCGCTGCCCGCCGTGTTCGCCTACAACACCTTCACCCGCGTCAATCGCGTGATCCTCGCCGATCTCGACGCCTTTGCCCACGATCTGCACGCTTTCTTCACCGTCGGCAAGCCCTTGGTCGCCAACAGCGCCCAGATCCACCCGATGCGCGCCCGCGCCAGCGCCGAGGTCTGATCATGGCAATGGGCAGTTTCAACGGCACCGGCAGCCAGATGCCGACCGCAGAGATCAACATGACGCCGCTGGTCGACGTGATGCTGGTCCTGTTGATCATCTTCATGATCACCGCTCCGCTGATGACCCATTCGGTCAAGGTTGACCTGCCGCGGGCGTCGAGCACGCCGACGCCGGAGAAACCGATGACCCTGCAGGTGTCGATCACCGCCGACAACGTGATCCATGTCGGCGCCGATGCCATCAGCGGCAGCGCGCTGGAAGCCCGCTTCCGGGACGCGGTGGCGCAGGACGCCAATGTCGAATTGCACCTGAAAGCCGACAAGGTCACCCGCTACGAAACGGTCGCCGAGACGATGAGCGCCGCCAGACGGGCCGGCATCAGCAAGATCGGCTTCGTCACGCAACCAGGCGAGACGAACTGACCCGGAGGGCCGCCGTGAGGCGGCCTTGCCATTTTTGATGAAAAGCCATTCAACAAAAATTCGATGACGGGACAAACGATTACCAGACTGGCACTGCTCATCGCCATCGCCTTTGCCGGCCCCGCCCGGGCCGACAAGCTGCTGGGAGAAGTCACGGTCGGTGCCGGCAAGGGGGTAGGCAGCAAACCGGTGCTGCGCGACGAGATCATTGCCACCGAATCGCTCGGTGCCGCCGAACTGGAAAAAACCGGTGCGACGATGTTGACCGAAGCGCTCGACAAGCGGCCGGGGATTTCGGTACAGACCGAATGTTCGATCTGCAACGTACGCAACGTGGTGCTCAACAACCTGCCCGGCCGGTACACGACGCTGCTGATCGATGGCATTCCGATCTTCTCGTCGGTCTCCACCGCCTACGGTCTGGACAGCGTCAGCCTTGGCGGCGTCGAACGCATCGACATCTCGCGCGGCGCCGGGAGCAGCCTGATCGCCCCCGAAGCACTGGCCGGTTCGGTCAACATCGTCACCCGCCGACCAACCAGGGACGAATTCATTGCCGTCCAACAACTCGGCTCCTACGGACACTGGAATACCGACCTGTTCGGCGCCAAAACCTTCGCGTTCGGCGCGTTGACCGCAAACTTCAACCGCAACGCCCACGATACGGTCGATAGCGACGGTAACGGCGTATCCGAATACACCGGTTACAAGCGCAACCTCGGCGGCATCGGCTTCTTCCTCGACGACATCGGCGGCTTCCACATCAAGGGGCGACTCGACATCGTCAGCGAAAAGCGGATGGGCGGTGCGATGGGCGACGACTACAGCGCCGTCAAAGCCGACGAAACGGGCAATCCATTCGACTGGCGCGGCGGCCGGAACGGCTCGCCGGACAGCCGCGGCTGGATCCGTCCCGACGGCAATTTCGCCCAGGCCGCAGCCGACGGCCAGAACCCGATCCTGCTGCCCGGCGGCCAGGTGCTGATCCCCTACAACGACGGCCGGGGCGGCATGTCGGAGATCATCTTCACCGACCGCAGCCAGTTCGTTTCCAGCGCCACCCGCAAGCTGGGCCAGGGCAACCTGCGCTTTGCGCTCGGTGTCGCCCGACACAAGCAGGACTCCTACTACGAAAAAGCCCTGTACAAGGCAGAGCAGAGCCAGTACTACCTCGAAGCCAGCAGCCAGCAGCCGATCGGCGAAATGCTGTTGACCACCGGCATCACCTACCGCTACGAAGACCTGAGCAGTACCGGCCGGATGGCCGACGGCACGCCGAACGACGGGATCGACAACTACGTCTACCGCACGCCCGGCGTCTTCGTTCAAGCGTATCAGGCCTTCCTCGACGGCACCGTAGAGGTAAACGGCTCCATCCGCTACGACGATCACAATGTCTTTGGCGGCATCACCAGCCCGCGCCTGAATGTCCTGTGGAACCACAACCACGAACTGAACAGCCGTTTCGCCGTCGGTCGCGGCTTCCGGGCACCGACCTCGTTCTTCGAACAGGATCACGGCATTCTCGATACCTCGCGCATCGTGCGCCAGATCAGCAAGGCCGAAGTGTCCGACAACGCCTCGTACGCGCTTTCGTACGCCGGCGACCGTCTGGCCTGGGTCGGCTCGTTGAACTACAACAAGATTCGCAACATGGCGATGATCGATGCCGGAGCCACCGATCCGGGCACCGGCGCGCCGATCACGTTGTTCACATCGGCCCGCGAACCGGTCACGGTTATCGGCGGCGACCTGACCATGACCTACAAGCTGACGCCCGAGCTGACCGGTACGCTGGCCGGCGAGCGTCACAACTACCGCTTCTTCGAGCCGGGCACGCTGGCCTTCGCCCGGCCGGAAACCCGTGCCTACGTCCGCCTCGATTACGAAAGCGGCGCCTGGACCGGGATGCTCCGCGGCACCTGGACCGGTCCGATGGACCTGGCCCGTTTCTACGATTACGACAACCACCAGCGTTACAACTTCGACGGTACCGAAAAGCGCCGCAAGAGCCCGTCGTACTGGGTTTTCGACCTGCGCGGCGAATACCGCTTCGACAAACGCTGGTCGGCCTTCCTCGGCGCCGACAACCTGTTCGACTTCAAGCAGTCCGACGTCGAAAGCATGCTCTGGGTCGATAGCGCCGGCAATTACGACGTCACCCATATCTGGGGCCCGAATCGCGGCCGCTTCGTTTATGGAGGCGTCAAGTTCATCCTGTGAAGCGCCGCCTGCGCTACCTCCTGCTCGGCAGCGGCCTGATCGCCGCCCCGGTTTTTGCGGTCGACCTGCCGTCGACCGCAAAAACGCCGCTCGATTTCGAACTGTCCGACGGCAACCGTTTCGTCAGGCTCTCCGAACTGCCGCCGCAACCGACCGTCGTCAACTTCTGGCGTGCCGACTGCCCGCCCTGCCTGCGCGAGATGCCGGCCCTGGCCGAGCTCGCCCGCAGCGGCAAAGCGCGCGTGATCACCGTCGCGCTGCAGCGGCCGGCAGAAACGGCCGCCGCCCCGGACGCCATTCTCGGCGCATTGCAGCCACCGGTCGTCGTGCTGCACGGACCGGTCGAAGCGCGCGGCCTGCTCGCCCGTTTCGGCAACCGCAGCGGCGCCCTGCCCCATACCGTCGTGCTCGACCCGCAACGTCGACGCTGTGCCGGACGAACCGGAGAAATCGACCGGCCGTGGCTACACGACCGCCTGCAAGAATGTCTCACCTGAAGCTGCAAACATGACTACAACAAATCTCGATGCCGTCCTGCTCGTCGGCCACCCCAACGTCGGCAAATCCGTGCTCTTTCACCGCCTCACCGGCGCGTACGTCAATGTCTCGAACTATCCGGGCACGACGGTCGAAGTGACGCGGGCCAGCGCCCGTTTCGACCCCCAGCTGACGCTGCTCGACACCCCGGGCGTCCTCGCGCTGCCCTCGCGCAGCGACGACGAACGGGCCACGGTCCGTGCCTTGCTCAACGAGTCGACGCGCACGCTGGTCCAGGTCGGCGATGCCAAGAATCTGCGCCGCACGCTGACCCTGACCGCACTGCTCGCCGAGCTCGGCGTGCCGATGGTGCTGGCGCTCAACATGCACGACGAAGCCACCGCCCGTGGCGTTACCGTCGACATCGACGCGCTGCGCGAAGAACTGGCCATCCCGGTACTGGCCACCGTCGCCACCGGCGGCGAAGGCATCGGCGACCTGACCGGCGGCATCACCCGCGCCGCAGTGCCCGACCGCCTGCTCCACTACGATGCCGACCTGGAAGCCGACATCGTCGCCACCGCCGCTGCCATCGCCCGCCTGGCGCCACACCCGACACTGGCGGCGCGCGGCATGGCCATTCTCTTCCTGGGCGACGACGACGAAGTTGCAACCTGGCTGATGAATGCCGCCGGCGAACGGTTCGGCGAGTTGTCGGCACTGCGCGACAACGCCCGGCAACACGCCGACGGCCCGCTGCCGGCGCTGCTTGCCCGCGAACGTACCGAGGCCGCCGATGCCCTGTCGGCCAGCGTGACGCAAAGAGCGGTACGCAGCAGCCCGTTGCTGTCGCAGCGTATCGGCCAGGCCGTGGTGCATCCGCTGTGGGGCTGGCCGATCCTGCTCGGCGTGCTCTATGCGGTCTACGAATTCGTCGGCGTATTCGGCGCAACCACACTGGTCGGCCTGCTCGAGGAAGACCTCTTCGAAGGGGTGCTCAACCCCGCCTTCACGCATTTCATCGAATCTGCGGTCAACCTGCCCTGGCTGCAGGAAATGCTGGTCGGCCAGTACGGCTTGTGGACGATGGGCATGACCTACGCCCTGGCACTGATCCTGCCGATCGTCACGACCTTCTTCATCGCCTTCGGCATTCTCGAGGATTCCGGCTATCTGCCGCGGTTGACCGTGATTGCCAACCGGCTGTTCGCGATGATCGGCCTCAATGGTCGCGCCGTGCTGCCGATGGTGCTCGGTCTGGGCTGCGTGACGATGGCCACGCTGACCACGCGGATCCTGCATTCACCGCGCGAGCGGCTGATCAGCATCTTCCTGCTGGCCCTGGCGATTCCCTGCTCGGCACAACTCGGCGTCGTCCTCGGCATGCTCGGCGGCGTCTCGTTCGCCGCCGTGCTGGTCTGGGCCATGGCCATGGTCGGCGTGCTGCTGCTGGCCGGTTTCCTGGCGGCCCGGCTGATTCCCGGCCGGCGCATCCCGCTGGTCACCGAACTGCCGCCGATGCGCCTGCCGATCGTCGGCAACGTGCTGAAGAAGACCGGTGGCCGCCTGAAGTGGTACCTGATCGAAGTGATTCCGCTGTTCCTGATCGGCACCTTCATCATGTTCTCGCTGGACAAGCTCGGGGTACTGCCGGCCATCATCCAGGCCGGCGAGCCGCTGGTCTCCGGCTGGCTCGGCCTGCCGAAAGAAGCCTCGGCCGCCTTCGTGATGGGTTTCCTGCGCCGCGACTTCGGCGCCACCGGCCTGTTCGCGATGGCCCAGAACCTGGATCCGATCCAGGCCGTCGTCGGCATGATCACGATCACCCTGTTCATTCCCTGCTTCGCCAGCCTGATGATGATGGTCAAGGAACAGGGCATGAAAACGGCCGCGGCAATGGTTGCCGTCATCGTTCCGTTCGCCTTTCTGGTCGGCGGACTGTTCAACATCCTGCTGCGTGCCCTCTGGTAAGGAAAATCCCATGACCCCGACACACGATGCCCGCCTGCCGCTGGCCTTCATCGCCCCCGGCAAGGAGGTTCGGCTGGCTTCGCTGGGCCAGGAAATCGATGCCCACCAGCGCGAACAGCTGATTGCTTACGGCCTGGCCGAATCCCGGCCGCTCAAGGTCCTGCAGCAAAGACCGATGACCGTCATCCTGGCCGACGAGGTCGAACTGGCGCTCGAACACAGTGTGGCTCGCCACATCTGGGTAACGACCTGAGCCAGCGGACCGGCACTTCCCGTGCCGGCCCCTGGACTCAATGCCTTACCGGCTGCGCCAGTTCGGCTTCGCCAAACTGTTCGATCTGAGCAGCTTGCCAATCGCCGATTAATCCTTCCGAGGTCTGGCGGATCGCTGGATCGAGCGTGGTATCACTGGCCACGCATTCCAGATGCCGAATCAGGGCACGCACCCGACCGGGGCAAACGCCAACCGTCGCCGCACGCGACAGCAGATACATCGTTCTGGCGACCAATTGCTCCGCCGTTAACAGTTGCTGTTCCATGACAACTCCCGTTTCAGATGGGTAAACCAAATTCCGGCGCAATCTGCTGAAGCCAGGCATCAAGTCTGGCCTCGGTCTTGCCCGACTGGTTATCCAGATCAAGCGCGAGACCGACAAACTTGTCGTCAATAACAGCCAGCGAGGTATTGAACTCGTAGCCATCGGTCGGCCAGGCACCAATCACACGGGCTCCCCGGTCGGTCACGAAATCGTGGATATCTATCATCGCATTGAGAAATTCGTTGCTATAACTGACCTGATCGCCAAGACCGAAAATCGCCACGATCTTGCCGCTTAGATCGACATCGGCAAATCGCAGTAATGCCTCTTCCCAGCTCTCTTCCTCGCAGTCTGCACTCAGACCGGGCAACTGCCCTTCGCCCATCGTCGGCGTGCCGAGAATCAAATAATCGAAGCTGGAGAAATCCTCCGGCGATACGCGATTGATATTGACCGGATCGGCCAAAATTTCGTCGTCGAAGCGTTTTTTGATCATTTTCGCGACCTTGCGTGTCTTGCCGCTGGTACTACCGAAAAACAAACCGATTCTTGCCATGATGGATCACTCCTGAAATAACCACACAAAGATAAATGTTTTTTTAATGATAACAATTCTCGTTTAAATATCAAGGTTTTTGTCTGGCACACTGATTCGTCACATCGAGATTCGACAGTTTTCTAAAACACAAATGAGAACAGTTCGTAATTCATTGTAATTAAAGAACTTTTTTCAAAAACACCCTTCTAATCGCTGACGTAACCCCCTACAATCCGGGCCTGGGCCAGCCAGCCGCATCTGCCAGCCAGCCGTCCCGATACTCCAGGAGAAAAGCCATGAAGGGCGACAAGAAAATCATCGAGATCCTCAACGGTCTCCTCGCCGGCGAACTGACCGCCGTCGACCAATACCTGATCCACGGCGAGATGTACGCCGACATGGGCCTCAACGAACTGGCGCAGAAAGCCATCCACGAATCCGATCACGAACGCCAGCATGCCCGCGCACTGATTCAGCGCATCCTGTTCCTCGAAGGCAAGCCGGACCTCTCCAAGCGCGAAGCGCTGAAGATCGGCAAGAATGTTCCCGAGATGCTGAAGTCCGATCTCGAGGTCGAATACAAGGTCGTCGGCGAACTGAAGAAAGCCATGACGGCGGCCGAAAAGGCCCAGGATTACGTGACCCGCGACATGCTCAAGGTCCAGCTCGAAGATACCGAGATGGATCACGCCTACTATCTGGAAAAGCAGATTCGCCTGATCGGTCTGGTCGGCGTCGAAAACTACCTGCAGAGCCAGATGGGCTCCGGAACCCCGGCCTGAGGAGCGCGCCATGAAAGGTGACAAGAAGATCGTCGACATCCTCAACAAGGTGTTGAAGAACGAGCTGACCTCGATCAACCAGTATTTCCTGCATGCCCGCATGTTCCGCAACTGGGGGCTGGAAAAGCTCAACGACTACCAGTACAAGCAGTCGATCCGCGTCATGAAGGAAGCCGACGAACTGATCGAGCGCATCCTCTTCCTCGAAGGCCTGCCCAACCTGCAGAATCTGGGCAAGCTGCTGATCGGCGAGAACGTCGTCGAATGCCTGGCCGGCGACCTCAAGTACGAAAAGGACATCCAGCGTCCGCTGCTGATCGAAGCCATCGCCCTCGCCGAAGAACTCCAGGATTACGTCAGCCGCGAACTGTTCGAGGAACTGCTCGAACATTGCGAAGGCGCGATCGACTGGCTGGAAACCCAGCAGAGCCTGATCGAGGACGTCACGCTGCCGAACTACCTGCAAGCGCACATGGAGCCCGGCGAAGGCTGACCCTGCACCTTGCCGGACCGTAAAAAGCCGCGGAAATCCGCGGCTTTTTCATTGGCTCCGCCGGAAAGACGGACTGGCATTTTCCTTGCTGAAATACGGTCGACCGCGACGATTTGTCGACATGTCGACAGCCAATCAAGCGCTATTGACATTCATTCTCAAGTCGATAGAATGCAAATTGTTCGCATTAATCTTCTCCACGGAGAACCCAATGTACGTTTGCGTGTGCCAGGCTGTGACCGATCGCCAGATTCGCGAAGCTGCGGAGGGTGGCGCCCGTACCCTGAAGGACCTGCGACGCGATCTCGGCGTCACCAGCGAATGCGGGCGCTGCGCCACCTGCGCCCACGAGTGCCTGAAGGAAGTTCACGGCACCCCGCGCAAGCCGGCCAAACTGATCCGTATGGCCGCCTGAGCCGCAAAAATCAGGGCGGCGTCGCGCCGAGCTGCGGTGCCGCCTCGGTCAGCGACGTTTCGCGGAAACGCGACACCCAGTTGCGCCGCATCAAACCTGGCGAAACCTCGTCGGGGACTTTTTCCAGAATTTCCAGGCGTAGGTAACGCACCGCGTCGGCCGGTGCATCGAAGTGATAGCCGAACCTGCCGAATGCCCAGCGGCTGCCTTCCCCATCGCCGGCCACGACGGCGATGTCACCGGCCGGTACCACAACGCGCAGCACGCCGCCCCAGGGCAAGGTGCCCTGTGCCTTGCCGTTCACCACGATCAGCGGTCGCTCGGCCAGCGGCATCGTTCCGGCAAATGCGGCTTGTCGTTCCCGATACAGGTACAGCGTGACTTGGCCGGGCGCCGCCACCGGCACGAATACCGGTTGCGGAGCAGTGCCGACACAGCCGCCCAGGCAAGCGACAGCGGCCAGGCAACTGCCGGCAGCCAGCCGGCGGACGAAAGCGCGCCGGCCGTTCACCAGCGGGCCTCCAGCGTCACCATGTACATCGCGTAACCCTGCGAACGATCGCGCTCGGTACGCAGCAGATTGCCTGCGCCGTCGGTCTCCTCAAGCCAGCCGCTGCGCGCTTCGCGGGTCACGTTCTGTGCCGAAAAACGCAAGGCATACTGGCGGTCGATCTTGTACAGGGCATAGAGGTCGAGATTGCGACGGGCTGCCTGCTGCTGTCGCACCGTGGCGCTGCTTTCGCGGTCCAGCGCCGACAGGTAGCTGAAATTGCCGCCCACGGTCAGGCGCATCGACGGAATCTCGTAGTCCACGCCGATATTCGAGCTCTTGCGCGGCCCTTCGCCGGCCCCCAGGCCATCGACCTTTTCCAGCATCGTGATGTCGGTATAGGCCAGGTTGCCGCGCAAGGTCAGCGTCGGCAGGTTGAAAGCCGTCAGCTTGCTCTTGAAGTCGAACAACGCGCCGCGCAACTGCGCGGTACCGACGTTGTACGGCCGTTCGATCCAGCGGCCGCTGCCGCCGTCGAAACTCACCAGGCGTTGCGTGTAGTTCTCGATGCGCCGGTCGAAGGCCGACAAGCCGATCGTGCCGGCCCGCTCGCCGAGGAAATGTTCGACACCGACCTCAATGCTGCGCAGGGTTTCCGGTTCCAGATTCGGATTGCCGCCGCGGTCCGGGTTGCTCGACGAGTTGATGCCGTTCGCCGTGCGCGCATAGGGCGTGAGTTCGCGGGTATTCGGCGCCTTGGTGTTGCGGGCGATGCTGGCCCGCAGGTTCCATTGCGGCGTGACCTGCCACAGGTAGTGCAGCGAGGGATCGAGCGAACGATGCGAACGCTCGATGTTGCCCGACTGGCTATCCTCGATTTCGGTGTTCAGCATCTGCCAGCGCAATCCCGGGGTCAGCACGTGCTGTTCGGCCAACTGCCATTCATCCTGGATCCAGGCTACCTTGCGCCGTTCGTCCAGGCTTGCCCGATTGTCCGAAACCACGCTGCCGGTACGGCGTTGCTCGTCCTCGGAATTCTCGTTGCGATACTCCAGCGCGCCGGTCAGCAAATGGCTGTCGAAGAACAGTTGCTTGCGCTTCAGATCGACCATCCAGCCCTGCTCGCGGCGGGTGGTCTTTTCATCAGTCGCCGAGGTCAGCACGCCGGCGCCGTCGTAGCGCCGGGTGCGCCGGTCGGCATCTTCGTACTCCCCCTGCAACATCAGGCGGGCCGTCGTTTCGATCCCGCCGGGCGCGGTATTTTTCCATTCCGTGGACAGTCGACCGGAACTGCGGCGCGTCGTCGAGTCGTCCTGATCGCGGCTGGAAACACCGCTCTGGTTGCGGTCGACCGCGCTATCCATCTCATTTTCGGTAAACGTCAGGAAAGGCGAGATGGTCAGTTTCTGCGTCTCGCCCAGGCGCCAGCTCAGACGCGGACTGAGCGTGATGTTGGTGTCGCGCCCGGTGCGTTCGGCATGCTCGTTCAACGTGCCGGTCGGTACACCACCGGCGTAGGTGGTCGAGTCGCGGTCGTTGATGCCCTTGTTGCTGCGGCTGTTGATCGCCCCGGACAGCAGATAGCCGAAACGGCCGCCGTCCGGCTCGCCATACTGCCCTTCCAGGCGCAGGCTGGGTTCGCCGTTGCTGACGCCGACACCGACCTTGGCGCTGCGTACCTGCTTGTTCGGCACATCGCGCAGGATCAGGTTGATCACGCCACCGGGGCTGAGCACCGGGAATTCGGCGGTGCTGTTGCGAATGATTTCGACGCGCTCGATCAGCTCCACCGGCAAGCGCAGCGCCGCGCCGGAATTGCGCCCGCCGCCCGGCAAGGCCTGACCATCGACCATGATCTGCGGCATGTTGCGATCCGGGCCACGCCCGCGGCCGCGCGGGCTGTTGTCCGGATCGGCGAACATCCCGGTCCCCGGCAGCTTGCCGAGCAATTCGCCGAGACTGGCGGCATCGAGCGTTTCCAGGTCTTCGCGACCATAAACGATTTTTCCGGCAGACGCATTGCGCCGGATTTCCTGCGCCGTTTCGGCCTTTGCCGTTACCTTGACCTCGGACAGTTCGACCACTTCCTGCGCCGCCGCCGGGCCAACCAGCAGCCAGCACGCGCACGCGCCCGCCAGGCGCTGCCCGGCCGCCGCGCGCCATTTCCCCAAACCCGCCATGGGACCCCCAGAATTAGGATTGATTATTGATTGGAGCGAATGCTAGCAGCGGCCCGGGGCCGCCGAACCTTGCCGTTACAAATGGAAATAGGTTTTACATTTGGCCAACGGCAAGGCCGGTTTTCACGCGCTCAGCACATGCGCCGGCGTGATGTCGGCGAGCGTCCGGCAACCGCACAGCGCCATCGTCGCTTCCAGCTCCTCGCGCAGGATGCGGATCAGGTGGGCAACGCCCAGTGCACCGGCAACAGCCAGTGCGTGCACATAGGGACGCCCGACCAGCACCGCCGACGCCCCCAGCGCAATCGCCTTGAACACATCGCTGCCACGCCGGATGCCGCCATCGAGCAGCAGCGGGAAACCGGCGCCGACCGTAGCCCGGATCGCCGGCAAGGCATCGATCGACGCCGGCACGGTATCAAGTACGCGACCGCCATGATTGGAGACGATCAGACCATGCACGCCGAGCCCGACGGCTTGCCGCGCATCGGCCGGATGCAGCAGGCCCTTCAGCAACACCGGCAGACGCGTCTCGCCGAGCAGCCAGGCGACGTCGTCCCAACGCGGCGCGATGGCCATCATGCCGTCGAATACCGGACTGGCGCCGGGACCGGGCGGCGGGATTTTTGCCGGCAGCGGCACGTTGACCGCAGCCAGCCCCGGCGGCAACGCAAAACCGGCGCGCTGCTCGCGGTTGCGGATGCCGGCCAGCGGCGCATCGACGGTCAGCACCAGGGCCCGGTAACCGGCCGCCTCGGCACGCCGGACCAGCGCCAGCGACGCCTGACGGTCACCCTGCCAGTACAGCTGGAACCACTTCGGCCCCTGGCCGGCCGCGGCCACCGCTTCCAGCGTCGTCGTCGCCAGCGTGCTGAGCAGCATGGTCGCCTCGAGCGCGCCGGCGGCGAGCGCCGTGGCTTTCTCGCCGTCGGCATGGAACAGCTTCTGGTAGGCGACCGGCGCCAGCAGGACGGGATGCGCCAGCGTCTCGCCGAACAGCGAACAGCGCGTGTGACCGCCGCGGACGTCGGCCAGCATGCGCGGCAGCAAGGGCAGCGCGGCCAAGGCGTCAACATTGGCGGCGGCCGTCAGCTCGTCGGCAGCGGCGCCCTGCAGATAGGCCCAGGCGTTGTCGTCGAGATGCTGGCGGGCGACGCGTTCGTAATCGCAGGCGGCGACGATGTCGCGCGGGATTGCGGTCAACGGCGTTTTTGGCGGATTTTTCATGTCGACCGCAGGATTCACTCGGCCCAGAGTTGCAGCAGCTTGTGGTAATGACCGGTCAGGGTCACCACCTCCGGCGTGTCGCCCTGCTCGCTGCGCAGCTTCAGGATGGTCATGTCGAGTTCGAACAGCATCGCCCGCTTCCACGGATCGCGCACCAGGCTTTGCGTCCACAGAAAGGAAGCGATACGCGCCCCCCGGGTCACCGGTTCGACGCGGTGCAGGCTGGTCGATGGATAGACGATCGCATCGCCGGCCGCCAGCTTCACCTCGTGGCAGCCGTAACTGTCTTCGGCAATCAGCTCGCCGCCCTCGTATTCCTCCGGCTCGCTGAGAAAGACGGTGGTCGACACGTCGGTACGGATCTGCTGGCCGCTGAAACGGTCGGTCTGGATCGCGTTGTCGATGTGATTGCCGTAATGGCCGCCGTTCTCGTAACGATTGAACATCGGCGGCAGGATGTATTTGGGCAGCGCGGCCGAAACGAACATCGGGTGGCGCCGCAAGGCATCGGCGACTTTTTTCGACAGCGCGCCGTACACCGGCGATTCGACCGACAACTGCTGGTTCTGCTTGACGTTGGCCGCCTGCGCGCCGGAGGTCTGCAAACCGCTGACCCAGCCTTCGCGCGCCAGCGTGTCGCGAATTTCCGCCACTTCTTCCCGGGACAACACGCCGGGTATGTGCAACAGCATATCGACTCCTTTCAAATGCGCACGGCCCGCGCGCTGGCGGGCCGTGTTTTCTCGGATTCGGGTCCGACCCCGCTCAGAACTGGAAGTTGGCGGACAGGATCGCCGTCCGCGGCGCGCCCAGCGTGGCCCGTGCGCCACTGTTGTTCAAGGTGCTGATGTACTCCTTGTCGAACAGGTTATACACGTTCAGGCGCAGGTTGAGGTTCTTGCTCACCTTGTAGGCGGCCATCAGGTCGGTGACCCAGTAGGACGGAATCTTCGGCATGTTCTCGGTGGCCAGATTGGTGCCGTCGGTAACCACCCGCTTCTGCTCCGACACATAACGCACGCCGCCGCCGAGCGTGAAATCGCCCAGCGTGTAGGAGGTCCACAAGGTTGCCGTCAGGTCCGGCGCCCAGCGCACGCCGGAACTTTGGGCACCGGCGGTGCCGTACTGGCTCAGCTGCTTGGTCCACATGCGGGCGACGCCGGCCGAAACCTGCCAGAAATTGGTCAGCTGGCCGACCGCCGACAGTTCGATGCCGTCGACGCGGGTCTTGCCCTGCTGCGCGTAGGTATTGGTCACCGCGTCGACCAGCGAAACCTGGTTTTCGTTCTCGGTACGGTAGATCGCCGAACTGACGTTGAGACGCTTGTCGAGCAGTTCCCATTTGGTACCGAGTTCCATGTTCACCGTTTCCTGCGCCTTCATGTCCGTGCCGTTGGCACTGCTCGCCGAGCTCGACAGCGCGAAACTGGCGCTGCCCGGCGGCGTCAGGGATTTGGCATAGGCGGCGTAGATGCTGCCGTTGGTCGCCGGCTTGTAGACCGCGCCGAGCTTCCAGCTGAACAGGTTGTCGGAAACGCGCAGATTGTCGTTCTGGACCAGCGCACCGGCCGCCGTCACGGTGGCGCTCTCGGTGCTCGTGCGGTAACGCTCGAAACGCACGCCGCCACTGAGCATCCAGCGCTCCGACAGTTTCAGCGTATCGAAAGCGTACAGCGCCGCGGTCGTGGTATTGCCGTCGGTATAGGCGCCGGTTTTCTGCAACTCGCTCAGTTCGACGGCCGGATTCGGCGCATACAGGTTGATGGTGGGGGCGACCAGGGTCTGCGCCACCAGACAGTTGTTGCGGGTACCGCCCTTGGTCGTACAGAAGTTGTCGTCGCGCTGCCGCTCGTACATGAACTCCAGACCGGTCACCAGCGTGTGGGTGATCGCGCCGGTATTGAATTCCATGTTCAGGCTGGTCTGGTTGGCAGCGATCTCGTTGATCCGGTCGATCCCCTGGCGCGTCTGGGCCACCACCCAGCTCGAAGGATCGGCCGGATTGGCGGCGGTGATGGCGTTGATGCCGGTCAGGCGGCGATCCATCTTGGTCCGGCCGTAACGCGTGACATTGCGCAACACCGTGCCGCCGCCGAAATCATGTTCGACCTTGGCCGTCACCATGTCGGCGTCGACCTTTTCGTAATCGCGGTGATTGCCGTAGAAATTCTCGCGATTGACCTTCGGCGCACCGCGCACCTCGTCGACCGCATTGTAGAAACCGGGCATGCCGACGGTCGGGATGCCGCCGTCCGGCACGTTGTCTTGCCGGACGTGCTGCGAGAACAGGTAGAAGCGGGTCGGCGAATTCAGGCCCCAGGCCAGCGACGGCGCGACGCCGAAACTGCGGTTGTGGACGTAGTCCCGACCGGCGACGTCGGCATCCTGCCCCATGACGTTGAGCCGGAATGCCAGATTGTCGCCGACCTGCTTGTTCAGGTCGGCAGTGATCCGCTTGTATTCGTCAGTGCCCACGGCCACCGAGGCGTTGTTGATGTCGCCGGCCTGCGGCAGCTTGGAAATCAGGTTGATGTAACCGGACTGCGAACCGCGACCGATATCGCTGCCGGCCGGCCCCTTGACCACTTCGACCTGTTCGACGTTGAACACGTCGCGCGTCACCGCGCCGAGATCGCGGATGCCATCGACGAAGGTCGCACCTTCGGTCGAGAAACCGCGCATGCTGAATGCGTCGCCCGCCGCGGTATTGCCGTTCTCGCCGAGTTGCATGGTGATGCCCGGCGTGTTGCGCAGCGCTTCCATCAGCGTCGCCGCGCCCTGCTCCTGCAGGATTTCCTTCTTGATCACCTGAACCGTCTGCGGCGTATCGAGCAGCGGCTGCGTAAACTTGGTGTTTGCCGACTTCTCGGCCTTGAAGGGAACATCGACATCGGCGGTGACGGTCATCGCCGGCAGGGTTTTTTCCGCTTCCTGGGCGTGGACCGCAACAGGGATGGCGGCGGCCATCAGGGCCAGTAGATGCGACGGAGCAGGGTGTTTGCGACTGCGAATGTGGGCCATGGAAAACTCATCCTCGTTACAGGTCATTATCTTTAACGTTGGCTGGCTTTCCGGTTGGCTGGCCGCTTTCCAGATGGCTGGCTACAAGTTGTTGCAATTGCACATGATATTGACTCTCAACACGGATTACAACATTGGGGCACGCCAAACGGGAGTTCGGCCTGCCCGGCCGTTGCATCGATGCAACCCGTACACCGAAAACGGCCCGCCAAGGGCGGGCCGTTCCTGCGGGAAAGCAAGTTCAGAACTGGAAATTGGCCGATAGCACTGCCGTCCGCGGTGCGCCCAACGTGACCCGGGCGCCACCGTTGTTCAGGGTATTGATGTATTCCTTGTCGAACAGGTTGTAGACGTTCAGTCGCAGATTGACGAACTTGTTGACCTTGTAGGCGGCCATCATGTCCGCCACCCAGTAGGACGGAATCTTCGGCATGGCTTGCGTGGCCAGCGGCGTCGCCGGGTTGATCACGCGCTTCTGTTCCGAGACGTAACGGACGCCGCCACCGAGCGTGAAATCACCCAGCGTGTAGGACGTCCACAAGGTTGCCGTCAGGTCGGGCGACCAGCGTACCGCATCGGCATTGCTCATGCTGAGTTGCCTGGTTTTCATCTTGGCGACACCGGCCGAAATCTGCCAGAAATTGGTGATCTGGCCGACCGCCGAAAGCTCGATGCCATCGACCCGGGTCTTGCCGACCTGTGCATAGGTACTGGTCACCGCATCGACCAGCGTCACCTGCTTGTCGTTCTCGGTACGATAAAGCGCCGTGCTGACGTTCAGCCGCTTTTCCAGCAGTTCCCACTTGGTGCCGAGTTCGATATTGACCGTTTCCTGCGGATCCATCGCCGCGTTGCTTTGATTGGTGCTCGAAGCCGCCAGCTGGAAATTGCTGCTGCCCGGCGGCGTCAGCGATCTGGCGTAAGCGGCATAGAGGCTGCCGTTGCTGGCCGGTTTGTACACCGCGCCGAGCTTCCAGCTGAACAGGTTGTCGGACGCCTCGATATTGTCCGGTGCCAGCTGACCGACCGCATAGCCCGGATAAAGCGCCTGGTTGCCGTTGGCCCCGCCAGTCACCAGCGTCCGCCCGTCGGTGGAGACCCGATAACGCTCGAAGCGCAAACCGCCGTTGAGCATGAAGCGTTCGGAGAACTTCAGGTTGTCGAACAGATACAGGGCCGTGGTCAGCGACTTGCCGTCGACATAGGCGCCGGTCGCATAGGGGATGCCCAGATCGTCGTCGGCATTCGGCGAATAGAGACTGGCCACCGGGTTGTTGATCGCCGCATACGCCACGCCGTTGATCGTCTGCGCCGCCGTGGCGAAAGTCCGCGACTTCTGGCGTTCGTACATCAGTTCCAGGCCGGCGACCAGCGAATGCTTGATGAAACCGGTCGAAAACTCGCTGTTCAGGCTGGTCTGGTTGGCCAGGATCTCGTTTTCCTGATCGACCCGCTGACGGGAACGACTCAGGGTCCAGGTCGACGGATCGGCGGGAGTCGGTGCGGCAATCGTCATCACGCCGGTCAGTACGCGATCGATCTTGTTGCGGCCGTAGCGGGTGATGTTGCGAACGGTGCTGCCACCGCCCAGATCGTGCTCGAACTTGGCGGTGACCATGTCGGCATCGATTTTTTCGTAGTCGCTCTTGCTGCCGTAATAGTTTTCGCGATTGACTTTCGCACCGTCACGGACCTCCGCAATCGCATGGAAGTAACCCGGCATGCCGATCGACGGGATACCGCCGTCCGGCACGTTGTCCTGGCGCAAGTGTTGCGAGTACAGATAGAAGCGGGTGGGCGAGTTGAGCCCCAGGGCGATGGCCGGTGCAATGCCGTAGCCCTTGTTCTTCACGTAATCGCGGCCGGCCACGTCGGCATCCTGCCCCATGACATTCAGGCGCAGGGCCACGCCATCGCCGATCTGCTTGTTCAGATCGGCGGTCAGGCGCTTGTAGTTGTCGGTTCCGACCGACACCGACGCGCTGTTGATGTCGCCGGCCTGCGGCAGTTTGGAAATCAGGTTGATGTAACCGGACTGCGAACCGCGGCCGATATCGCTGCCGGCCGGGCCCTTGACCACTTCGACCTGTTCCAGGTTGAACACGTCGCGGGTCACCGCGCCGAGATCGCGGATGCCATCGACAAAAGTCGAGGTCTGGGTCGAGAAGCCGCGCATCTGGAAAGTATCGCCCGCCGCGGTATTGCCGTTCTCGCCGAGTTGCATGGTGATGCCCGGCGTGTTGCGCAGCGCTTCCATCAACGTCGCCGCCCCCTGTTCCTGCAGGATTTCCTTCCTGATCACCTGAACCGTCTGCGGCGTGTCGACCAGCGGTTGCGTGAACTTGGTATTCGCCGATTTCTCGGCCTTGTACGGCACCTCGGCATCGGCCTTGACGGTCATCGCCGGCAGGGTTTTTTCGGCTTCCTGGGCGTGGACCGCAACCGGGATGGCGGCGGCCATCAAGGCCAGCAGATGCGAGGGAGCGGGGTGTTTACGGCTACGGATATGGGCCATGGGAACGTTATCCTTATTTCGGTGAAGAAAACTGGCTGGCGTTCCACGTCGCCGTCGCGGAGACGGTGCAGATGGCTGGCTACATGAATTTACACACGAATGATAACAATTCTCAAAAGCATTGCAATGATCTGCAACAGTCCGTCACAGAACCTGTTGCAGATTTGCGACAGCGGGACCGCTCAGAAAACGTCGCGGCGATAGCGTCCGGCGTCGGCCAGTTCGTCCAGACCCTGACGTCCGAGGATGTCGACCAGCGTCCGGTCGACGGCTTCGCCCATGCCGGCACGGCTGCCACAGACGTAGATTGCTGCCCCGCGTCCGATCCACTCCCGGAGGGCTGCGGCCTCGTGCCGGAGCACGTCCTGCACATAGCGCAGCGCACCGCCGTCGCGCGAAAACACCGTGGTGCACCGCAGCTGCCCGGCGCGTTGCCAGGCATCCAGCTCATCGGCCAGCAAGGCATCGTGCGCCGCATTGCGCTCGCCGAAAATCAGCCAGTTGTCGTGTCGACCGCAGGCCACCCGTTCGGCCAGCAGCGCACGCAGACCGGCCAAGCCGACGCCGTTGCCGATCAGGATCAGCGGCCTTTCCCCGTTGGCGCCGAGACGGAAGCCCGGGTGCGGCCGGATGCGCAGTTCGACGCTTTCGCCCGGCTGCAGGTAGCGGCAGAGATGACTCGACAGCAGCCCTTCGCTGCCGTCTTCGCGGACATGCTGGCGCACCAGCAATTCGATGCCGCCATCGGCCGGCAACGACGCGATGGAATACTCGCGCGGCCGTTCCGGCTCGGCCGGCAGCACGATCTGGGCGAGATCGCCGGCAGCCCAGTCCGGTAGTCCGGCAGTGGGACGCAGGTGCAGACGATGCACCGGCCGGCCCTGGCTGCCGGGATTGAGCTGCTTGCGGTCAACCAGCGTCCACGGCGAAAAATCAGCCGTTTCCCAGGCCACGAAGGCGGTTGTGCCGGCCAGCCGGAGCAGCTGATGCTGCCAGCGCGCCAGTCCTTCGGCGTCGCAGCCGTCGAGCTCGATGCGGTCGAAACGCCGCCGGGCGCCGGCCGCTTCCAGCCAGTCGTCGAGCCGTCGGCCGAAGGCGTTGAAATGGGCGTAGTTGCGGTCGCCCAGCGCCAGCAGGCCATAGTCGACCCGCGCCAGGGCCAGCGATTCGGACAGGCAGTCGCGGGCGAAACGGGCGGCGTTGTCCGGCGCATCGCCTTCGCCGGCCGTACTGACGACGAACAGGAAGCAGCCGCCGGCCGCCAGTCGCTCGTCGTCGAGCTGGTTGAGCGGATAGCAACAGGCGGCAATGCCGGCCTTTTGCAGCGCCGCCGCCGATTGCAGGGCAATCGTTTCGGCATTGCCGGTCTGGCTGGCGAAAATGATCTGCCAGCCGTCGTCGACCGCAGCAACGGCCGCCGTGTGCCGCCGCGCGGCACGCCAGGCGATCAGGCAGACGGCCGCGTAAGCCGCGAGCGCCAGCCCGACCGCCAGCCAGCGGGAAGGATCCAGGGACAGCACGAAAACAGGAGGCGCCCGCTTACTCCGGCAGGACTTCGAAAGTCGCCGAGTAGCTGAACCGCTCCTTGGCCGGCGCCGGGCGCGGCTGGCCTTCGGCCGGGGCCGGGGCGCGCGGCGGGTAGCTGGTGTTCAGCCAGTACATTTCCGCCATCGGCCAGGTCACGGTGAATTCGCCTTTGGCATCCGACGTCACGGCAAACTCCTTCAAGACGCCGCGATAGCGCACGCCGCCGGGCACCACGCCAACCGTCAGGCCGGGCAAGGGTTTGCCGTCGAGCAAGGCGCGGAAACGCGTCTTCTGGCCGGTCATCAGGCCGGTCGGGTGATCCAGCGGCAGGATTTCCAGCCCCTTGCCGACCGGCTTGAGGACGGTATCGCTGGCGTCGTTGGCCGTCACGTAGGTTTCCATCCGGCCGTAGGTCGTCGTCACCTGCAGGTCTTCGGCACCGGCCGGAATTTCCTTGGCCATCGCCTCCGGCGAACCACGCCAGCGCTTCGTCTCGCCCTTCAGCTTGTAGCTGGCCATCGCCGATTCGCTGAGCAGCGAAATCTTGTAGGTGCCGGGCTGGACGAGTTTCAGGTCGGCACTCGCCAGTTGCTGGCCGGCGCGCAGGTTTTCCGGCTTCAGGGTCTTGCCGTCCGGGCCGAGCACGATCAGCTTGTCCAGTGCCAGCGCGCGATGATCGGCCACGAACAGGTCTTCGGAGATCGCGCCGTGGATGGTCACCCACGGCTCCTTGCCCTCGACTTCGGCGACGTTGGGGGCCATCCAGCCTCGATGGGCGTGGGCGGAAAGCGGCAGACAGGCGGCCAGCGCGATGGCGGCCAGGGTCAGGTTGAAACGCTTCACGGTGTCTCTCCTCGGATCAGGGCTTCAATTGAACGGTGACCGTACCCAGCTCTTCCTGCCCCTTGGCAGAAGCGCTTTGCGCAGCCTTCGGCGGCCAGCTCAGCGGCACGCGGACCACTTCACGACCGCCGGCTTCGCGCGAGGCTTCGACCATCAGCAGGTATTCGCCGGCAGCCAGGTTGCCGAGCGGTGCCTTGCCGGCGGTGAAGCTCAGGTTGTGCACGCCCGGCGCCCGCGTCGCCGCGGTCACCGCATCCAGCGGCGTCTGCATGTCGCGGCCGCCCTTGCGCCACCATTGGCGCATGTCCTTCAGCCACTTGGTGCCGCCGTTGTCCTTCTTCTTCTGGTCGTACCAGACGTTCAAGGGGGTGATCGGCGCCGACTGCTCGGTACGCTCGAGCCACATCGCGATGTACGGCCGATGGTACTCGGCGACCTGCAGCTGCGGCAGTTCAAGACGGACGGACAGCTCGGCGGCGGCCGCAGGCAAGGCGGTCAGCGCAAGCGCCATGACAAGACCGGAACGACACTTCATCGGATTTATCCCCCAAAAATCAGTGAATGAACAACAAGGCAATCAGGACAGGTATCAGCACACCGAGGCCAACCAGCGGCCAGGTGCTGTGCCGGCGCGCTGCGTGAATCTTCAGCACCCACAGACCGGACAGCGAGAAGAGCAGACAGGCGACGGCGAAGATATCGATGAACCACGACCACACGGCGCCGGTGTGGCGACCCTTGTGCAGATCGTTCAGCCAGGAAATCCAGCCGCGGTCGGTCACTTCGAATTCGGCTTCGGCATCTTCCAGCGCAAAGCGCAGCCAGGCATCGCCGCCCGGCCTGGGCAACGCGACATAGACCTCGTCGGCGGACCATTCGGCATTCACGCCATCGAGGCGGGCACGGAAACTGTCGGCGGCCCAGCGCACCACCGCAGCGGGCAGCGGTCCCTCCTTGCCGTCCTGCACCAGCGACTGCGCGGTCAGTTCCGCCAGCAGGGGCGCCGGAACGGCCAATGTCCGGCGCTCAATCTTTGGCGTCGATTCGATCTGGCTGGCGTGATTGAGCGTGATGCCGGTCATGCTGAACAGCAGCATGCCGAGCAGGCACAGTGCCGAACTGATCCAGTGGATCTTCAGCAGCAGTTTGAGGGTCGCCGAGCGGTCGGCAACGACCGGGCGCGCAACGTCGGCAAGCGGGAGAGAGTGGGATTTCGCCATGGCTCAAAAAAGGGGAACGATCTTGGCTGCGCCCCGGGCATCATCGATTCGCAGGACGGAATCGGCGCACCGGAACGGCTGGCTGGGGCCGAGTATAACTGATAATGGTTCGCAATCGCTGCGTAACAAAATGTAATTCCGGCGACTGCGGTCGACTGCCGCACGCCCATGAAAAAGGGCGCGGACCTTGCGGCACGCGCCCTGAAGGGATTTCGGCAAGCCTCAGCGGGCGTCGAATCCGGCATCCTCGATTGCCGACATCAGCGCTTCACGCGTCAGACTGGCCGGATCGTAAACCACCCTGGCCTCGCCCGGCTCCAGCGTCACTTCCGCCGATGCCACACCGGCCAGCGCGCTCAGCACGCCGGTCACGTTCTTGACGCAGCCCTGGCAACTCATGCCATCGATCCTGATTCGGGTTTCTTCCATGATTCGATTCCATACAGAAAAGGTTGATCTCGCAGCAATTCGGTCATCCGTGCAGCGTCGACCGGACGACTGAAATGATACCCCTGGGCCATCTGGCAATTCATCGTCCGCAACAACTCGAGCTGTTCGGCGGATTCGACCCCCTCGGCCAACACCTTCAGACGCAGGTTGCGCCCCATGCTGACGATGGTCGAGGCAATCGCCCGGTCGTCGGCGTCGATTTCCAGGTCGCGGATGAACGAGCGGTCGATCTTCAGCTTGCCGACCGGGAAACGCTTCAGATACGCCAGCGAGGAATAGCCCGTACCGAAATCGTCGAGCGCCAAGCATACGCCCATCCGGTGCAGTGCGGACAGCGTGCCCAGCGTCACTTCGGCATCGTGCATCACGGTACGCTCGGTCAGTTCCAGCTCCAGCCGGCCGGCCGCCAGCCCGGACGCCCCCAGCGCCCCGGCAACGACCTCGACGAACCCGGCCTGACGGAACTGCACCGGCGCCACGTTGACCGCCATCGTCTGCAGCGACAAGCCCTCGTCGATCCAGGCCTGCGCCTGCCGGCAGGCCTCGCACAGGACCCAGTCGCCGATCGGGTTGATCATCCCGGTATCCTCCGCGACGGGAATGAAACGATCCGGCATGATCAGCCCGAGATCCTTGTGCCGCCAACGGATCAAGGCCTCGACACCGACGATCTCGCCACTCGGCAGATCGATCAGCGGCTGGTAGTGCAATTCAAATTCGTCGTCGGTCAATGCCCGCCGCAGGCTGCTTTCCATCATCAAGCGCTCGAGCGTCGCGGTGTTCATCTCGGCGGCGTAGAACTGGAAACTGTTGCGTCCCAGTTCCTTGGCCTTGTACATCGCCGTATCCGCATTCTTCAGCAGCGTGTCGATGTCCTTGCCGTCCTGCGGATAGAGCGCGATGCCGACCGACGGTGTCACGGTCAACGCGTGTCCGGCGACCGAAAACGGTTGTGCCGACACTTCGAGCAGACGGCGGGCGACATCGGCCGCCGCCGGCGTGGAGATTTCCGGCAGCAGCACGATGAACTCGTCGCCACCCAGGCGCGCCAGCGTATCGACCTTGCGCACGACAGTCTGGAAACGCTGCGCGACGGCGCACAGCAGATCGTCGCCGACACTGTGGCCGAGCGAATCGTTGACCCGCTTGAAGTGGTCCAGATCGATGAACAGCAGGGCCGAATTGCCCTGACAGCGCTCGGCGACGGCAATCATCTGGTTGATCCGGTCGTGCAACAGCCGGCGGTTGGGCAAGCCGGTCAGCGCATCGAAATCGGCGAGCTCGCGGATCTTGCGTTCGGCTGCCTTCTGGCGACTGATATCGACGACGGTGCCGACCGCCGCCGGACGGCCATCGAGTTCGCTGGGCGACCCCTGGACGGTAACCGGAAAGACAGTGCCGTCCTTGCGCACCAGTTGCAATTCGTAGGGCACGCCGGGCTCGCCGGCCAGCCGGGCGGCCAGCTCGCGCCGCACGGCCTCGTGCTGCTGAGGCACCACGACATCGAACGGCCCCATGCGGTCGACCATCTCCTCGGACGAAAATCCGAGCATGCCGACCAGGCAGGGATTGACGTAACGGAAGACGCCATCCTGCATGACGAAAATACCGACCTGCGCCGCCTCCATGGTGGCGCGAAACAACGATGCCCTGTCTACGACCTCACCGGTCATTCCTTCTCCGCCGCGCCATTCGTTTCCCCCCGCCGCGGTTTCCAGCGTTTCAGCAAAAGCGAATTGGAAACCACAGAAACCGAACTCATCGCCATCGCAGCCCCGGCCACGACGGGATTGAGCATCCCCATTGCCGCTAGCGGAATTCCCGAAACATTGTAAATGAAGGCAAAGAAAAGATTCTGCCGGATTTTGCCCAAGGTGGCCGCCGACAGGTCGATTGCGTCGGCCACGCCATGCAGGTCGTTGCGTACCAGCGTCAGGTCGGCAGCCTCGATGGCGGCATCGGAGCCGGCGCCGATGGCGAAACCGACATCGGCCGCCGCCAGCGCCGGCGCATCGTTGATACCGTCACCGACCATCGCCACCACGGTTTTTGCCGATTTCAACGCGTTGACCGCAGCCGCCTTGTCGCCCGGCAGAATACCGGCCCGGAATTCGGCGATGCCGGCCTGAGCGGCGATCGCCGCCGCCGTCGCCGGATTGTCGCCGGTCAGCATGACCACCCGGATACCGCGCGCCTGCAGACGCCGGACGGCCGCCTTCGACGTCGGTCGCAGCGCATCGGCAATGGCGATCAAGGCCAACACACCAGCGTCGTCGTCGGCCAGCACGACCACCGTCTTGCCGGCCTCGCGCAAGGCGGCCAGCGCCGGATCATCCTCCGCCCCCAGCCATTCCGGCGAACCCAGCCGCAAGCGACATCCATCGACATCGCCCGCAACGCCCAGCCCCGGAAAAGCGCGGAAATTTGCCACCAACGGCAGGTCGACCGCAGCCGCCTCGGCCACCACCGCCCGCGCCAGCGGATGCTCGGACGACTGTTCCAACGCCGCCGCCAGACGCAGCGCCCGCCCGGCATCCGCCGCCCGCGCCAGCACCTCGGTCACCCGCGGCTGCCCCAAAGTCAGCGTACCGGTCTTGTCGAGCGCCAGCACGGAAATTTTCTCGGCGCGCTCCAGGGCCTCGGCATTGCGCACCAGAATACCGGCCCGCGCCCCCTGACCGGTACCGACCATGATCGCCGTCGGCGTCGCCAGACCGAGTGCGCACGGGCAGGCGATGACCAGCACGGCCACGGCATTGACCAGGGCTTCGGCGAAATCGCCGGCGGACCACCACCAGCCGGCAAAGGTCGCCAGCGCGACGAGGCAGACCACCGGCACGAAGATGCCGGAAATCCGGTCGGCCAGCCGCTGCACCGGCGCCTTCGACCCCTGTGCTTCGCCGACCAGCCGGATGATGCCGGCCAGCAAGGTCTGTTCGCCGACGCCGGTCGCCGTGCAACGCAAGGCCCCCTGACCGTTGGCCGTGGCGGCGAACACGCGATCGCCCTCGCGCTTGCCGACCGGCATGCTCTCGCCGGTCAACATGGCCTCGTCCACACTCGATTCGCCGTCGATCACCTCGCCATCGACCGGGATCGCCTCGCCCGGGCGGACCAGGAAAACGTCGCCCGGCATCAGCGCATCGACCGGCAGTTCGAGCCACCGACCATCACGTTCGACACGTGCCGTCTTCGGCTGCAGGCGGATCAGCGACTCGATCGCTTCCGACGTGCGCGCCTTGGCCCGCGCCTCGAGCAACTTGCCGAGCAGAACCAGCGTGATCACCGCCGCCCCGCCCTCGAAATAGACATGCTGATCCAGCCCGAACACCGTGACCGCGGTGGAAAATCCCCAGGCCATGCTGGTTCCCAGCGCCACCAGCACATCCATGTTGGCACCGCCGCCGCGCAGCGCCTTCCAGGCACCCTCGTAGAAGCGCCAACCGATCCAGAACTGGACCGGCGTTGCCAAGGCCAGTTGCAGCCAGCGCGGCAACTCGTTATGCATCCCGTGCTCGCCGAACATGAACAGCATCTGGCCGACCAAGGGCAGGGTCAACGCCACCGCGATCCGGAAAAGCCGGATTTCCTTGCGGTAAACACGCTGTTTTTCGGCTTTTTCCCGCTCGCGCGTCCCGGCATCCACCGGCTCGGCACGGAAGCCTGCCCTGGCCACGGCAGCGATCACCGCCGCCGGCGCCACGCCGTCCAGGCGCACGCGCGCCCGCTCGGCGGCCAGATTGACGTTGGCCTGCATGCCGGGCTGGCGGTTCAGCACCTTTTCCAGGCGGGTCGAACACGCGGCACAGGTCATGCCGGCGATGGCGAATTCGACAACCTGGGTCGTTTCGCCGGATTTTTCGTTCTCGTTCATGTCGGGATTCCTAGAGCAGGCGAAGCAACCCGACCAGTCCGAAAAGTCCGAAGCCCAGTACCAGCAAGCCGGATACCAGGCGGACGACGGGACGGCGGACAAATTCACCCAGTCGGGCAAGCAGGATGCCGGCCAGTAGCAGATTCGGCAGCGTCCCCAGGCCGAAGGCCAGCATCAGGCCGGCACCGCGCGTTGCCGAACCGGCCGCCAGCGCCGACGCCAACGCACCGTAAACCAGGCCACAAGGCAACCAGCCCCACAGCATGCCCAGCGGAAAAGCCTGCCCCACGGTACGCGCCGGCAGGAAACGCCGGGTCAGCGGCTGGATGCGGCGCCACAATGCCTGCCCCGCCCGTTCGGTAAAGGCCAGCGCACGCGTCACCCCGATCAGGTAGAGGCCGAGCGCGATCAGCATCAGATTGGCAAACAGGTAGAGCAGCAGACGAACCGGCACCTGTCCCTCGAGCCCCAGGCTGGCTGCACCGAGCGCACCGGCCAGCGCACCGGCAATCGAATAGGACAGGATGCGCCCGCCGTTATAGGCCAGATGCATGCGCCAGCTGGCCGGCCCGCCAACCGCCAGCGCACCGACGATGCCGCCGCACATGCCGACGCAGTGCGTACCGCCGAGCAAGCCGACAACAAACAGGGCCAGAAAGCCGGAATCGGGCATGGGACAGGGATTCAGCGCGGAAAGTCCGCAGTGTAACCCGCGGACTCCGATCCGTGCACCCCGTCAGATCACCTTCGAATAACGGGTGCGCTGACGATCGGCACGCAGGTAACGGTCGAAGGCCATGGCGATGACGCGCACCAGCATGCGCCCCGGCGGCAGCACGGTGATCCAGTCGCGCTCGATCTTCAGCAGGCCGCCCCGCTCCATCTCGCGCAAGTCTTCCAGCTCACCGGCGAAATACTTGTGAAAATCGATCAGATGGGCGCTCTCGATGCTCTCGATCGACAGTTCGAAATGGCACATCAGGGCCTGAATGATCGAACGCCGCAGAATGTCGTCGGCCACCAGTTCGATCCCGCGGAACACCGGCAGCATGCCGCCATCGAGCCGGTCGTAGTATTCGTCGAGTGTCTTGACGTTCTGCGAGTACGTCGGCCCGACCTTGCTGATCGACGAAATGCCGAAGGACAGCATGTCGCAGTCGGCATACGTCGAATAACCCTGGAAGTTGCGGTGCAGCCGGCCCTGGCGCTGGGCGATGGCCAGTTCGTCGTCGGGCTTGGCAAAGTGATCCATGCCGATATACACATAACCGGCCTCGGTCAGCTTGCGGATGGCCAGCGCCAGAATCTGCAGCTTGGTATCGGCGCTCGGCAGGTCGGCCTCGGCAATCCGCCGCTGCGGCTTGAACAGGCCGGGCAGGTGCGCGTAGTTGTAGATCGACAGCCGCTCCGGGTCCATCGCCAGCACCCGCTCCAGCGTCCGGTTGAAGCCCATGACGCTCTGATGCGGCAGGCCGTAGATCAGGTCGATCGATACCGATTTGAAACCGTTGGCCCGCGCCGCGGCGATGACGCCGGCCGTTTCGTCCTCGCTCTGGATGCGGTTGACCGCGCGCTGGACTTCCTCGTCGAAATCCTGAACGCCGACGCTCATCCGGTTGAAACCGAGCTCGCCGAGCAGCGCCACGGTGGCATTGTCCACCTTGCGCGGATCGACTTCGATCGAATACTCGCCGCCATCGAGCAACTTGAAATGGCGGCGCGTTTCCTCCATCAGCTGGCGCATCTCGTCGTGCGACAGGAAGGTCGGCGTACCGCCGCCCCAATGCAGCTGGATGACCTCATGCTTGCCGTCTCGCCCTTCCAGCGCGGCGCTCTGCAGCGCCAGCTCCTTGCCCAGGTACTTCAGGTACTTGGCACTGCGCCCGTGATCCTTGGTGATGATCTTGTTGCAGGCGCAGTAATAGCAGATGGTGTTGCAGAAGGGGATGTGGAAGTATAATGACAGCGGTCGGCTGATGCCGCCGATATTGCGTTTGCCCAGCCAAGTCCTGGCGGCTTCCGCATCGAAGGCCTCGACGAAGCGGTCGGCGGTCGGATAGGACGTGTAACGCGGACCATTGACGTCGAAACGGCGAATGATCTGGGGATCGAAGACGAGGTTATCAGTTGCGAAATTCATTAAACATGCCACCCATTTTAGGTCGGATTATGTTCGGATGGCGCGCACTCGCGGTTGACATGGATCAAGCCGAAGCAGGTTGCTGATGGGACAGACCTACCCGCTCAATCAGGAAATCTCGCTGTCGGTCATCAAGACCGCCTGTTCGAACTGCAACCTGCGCGAACTCTGCCTTCCGTTCGGCCTGAGCCTGGAAGAGTTGGAGCGCCTCGACGACCTGATTTCCACACGTCGCCGGATCAAGCGCGGCGACCACCTCTACCGCGCAGGCGAACCTTTCGACGCAATTTACGCGATTCGCAGCGGTTTTTTCAAGACCGACGTGCTGCTTGAAGATGGTCGCGACCAGGTCACCGGTTTCCAGATGGCCGGCGAATTGCTCGGCCTTGACGGCATCAGCACCGAACACCACACCTGCAACGCAATCGCCCTGGAAGACAGCGAGATCTGTGCGATTCCGTTCTCGCGCCTGGAAAGCCTGTCGCGCGAAATCCACAATCTCCAGCACCATTTCCACAAGGTGATGAGCCGTGAGATCGTCCGCGACCATGGCGTCATGATGCTGCTCGGCACGATGCGCGCCGAGGAACGCCTGGCCGCCTTCCTGCTGAACCTGTCGCAGCGCTTCACCGCCCGCGGTTTCTCGCACGCCGAGTTCTACTTGCGGATGACGCGCGAGGAGATCGGCAGCTATCTCGGCCTCAAGCTCGAGACCGTGTCGCGCGCTTTCTCCAAGTTTCAGGAAGAGGGCTACATTGCCGTTCAGCAGAAGCACATCCGCATCCTGAACGTGAATGGCTTGAAGGGCCTGATGAATCATCGCGCCTGAAGGCGAAGACAGGTCGCAGGCGCCCCCGTGCCGGACAATCCGGCTTGCTGCGGTCGACGCCGATAAAACAAAAAAACGGGGCTTCCCGAAGGAGGCCCCGAAAAGGATGCAAGGGAAGCACCCAGCGCAATGAGAACAGTCGATGACGACGGGCCATCCCGCCTGTCGTCAGCACGGTTTCGCCGGTTTGCGCAAACCTGGCGAAACCGTGCTTTCAGGCATCAGAACGAATGCTTGATACCCATGGCGAAGCCATTGACACCGGCACCGCTCAAGCCGGCGGAGTTACCCATCGGGTTGATCCGGAAATTGGCGTTGCTGTCGTTCTTGATATGAGCGTAATCGGCATACAGTTCGGTCCGCTTGGACAGCGAGTAACGCGCACCGATGGCCCACTTTTCGGCATCGGCGTCATTCAGCGTGCGATCCTTGACCTGGCCGTAGCTGGCCAGCACCGACGCCTTGCCGAACGGCACCGTCGCGCCGATGAACCAGTTGCGGCGATCGTAGCTCTGACCGGCAGCCAGACCACCCAGATTGACACCGCCACCGAGGTCGATGTTGCCGCCGATGAAGGAGTTCGGATCACCCTTGATGATGTCGTACACACCGCTGATCTTGACCACGCCGAAGTCGTAGGAAGCGCCGGTGGTGGCGACATAGAGGCGGCTGTCCGAATAGCCGACGGCCTTCGTCGTTTCATAGTCCAGATCGACGCTGAGCGGGCCCTTGGCGTAGATCAGGTTGATCGAGAACAGGCGATCATCGCCATTGTTGTTCTTGGAAGTCACCGCCGGAACGTGCACACCGTTCAGGCTGCCTTCAGGCCCCTGGGTATTGGTGGCCGTCGCCAGGATCAGCGTGAAGCCGTAGATCGAGGGCGAGATGTAGGCCAGGGCATTGGCGGCACGGTCGTACTGGGTGGTCATCTGGGCGAAGTTGCCGACCGAGTAGTTGCCGAACGGGTTGTACTTGCCGAAGATGCCGTAACGGATGCCGTCCAGGTAACCGGCGACGGCGGTACCGAAACCGCCGGTCAGGCCGACGTACTGGTGACCTGCCTGATTGAGGCCGCCGTTGACGTCCGGGTTGATGCGGTACTGCAGGTCGAACACGACCTTGAGGCCATTACCGAGATCCTCGACGCCCTTGAAACCGATGTGGCTTTGCGAGCCGGCACTTTGCAGATCGTGCTGCGACCCTTGATCGGCAACAGCCCCGTTACCCCCATTGCGGAACATGTAGCCCATATCAACATTACCGTAGATGGTGACGTTGGTTTGGGCAACAGCAGCGCCGGACGCGGCAGCCAGTGCCAGCGCAATGATTTTTTTCGACATGGATGTCTCCTGTAGATGATGTGTCCCGCTCCGGCTGAACCGGAACGGCCTTCCCCCGTTGTCATTGAATGAATGACATGGCGCGGCATGGATTGCGAACCCCGTGCCAGCCCGTCAGCAGACCTCGAAAAACCGCCGAGATGACCATCTGACAAGGGTTTTAGCAGAAAACAAAATCAGCTCGCCAAAAATCGGCGTCCGCCCGGGGCGCTCACTTTTTGGACAACTGCTTCAGGATTGAACTGATACGAAACAATGAAACAGCTGCTGCAAGCCAAAACACCGGGCAAAAAAAACCCGGCCGAAGCCGGGCCGATGCTCGACGATCCGGAAAATCAGAAGCGGTACCCCAGCGAAACGCCGGCCAGCCAGTTGCGACCGGGCGCCGACTCGTAGAAGCGGCCATTGGTATCGCCAACGATCACCGATCCGACGTACTGACGGTCGAAAACGTTGTCCAGGCGGGCAAAGGCGCCGAGCTTCATGGCCCCGAAGCGCCGCTCGATACCGGCCCGCAGATTGGCGATCGCATAGCCCGGCGCGGCCTGCAGCCGGTTGCTGTCCTCGACATAGACCTTGGCCCGGGCCACCCCCTCGACCCCGGCATAGAAACCGGAGCCCGGATCCCGCCAGACCAGTTCGGCAAACAGGTTATGCGCGGCGACACCGGGCAGCCGGCTACCCGAATTGACCGTGGTCGGCTGCGTGGTGCCGCTGACCGGGTCATAGATCCGGGTCGCGAAGTCCTGGTCGTAACGGGCATCCAGCCAGCCATACGCCAGACGGCTGCTGAAATTGCCGGCCCAGCGGCTGTCGACCGCAAGTTCGAGACCGCGCCGCGTCGTGCCACCGGCATTGCGATAGCTGGTACGGCCGCCGGTCGCCCCGTCGATCACCAGCTCGTTGCGGGTACCGATATGAAAGGCCGCCAGATCGACACGGGTATCGCTGCCGACATAGGCCTTGACGCCGATTTCGGCATGCTTGCTGTCGGAAGGCGCCAGCCCGAAGTTGAAGCTGCCGCCGCTACCGGAATAGAACAGTTCGTTCAGGGTCGGCGTCTCGAAGCCCTTGGCGAAACTGGCATACAGATTGACCGCCGGGGTCAGGCGGTACAAGGCGCTGACCAGGGGGGTCGTCCGTTCATAAGTGACGTTGCCGCTATCGTCGCCGTTGGCGCCGCCGGTGATGTACTCATCCTTGACCACGAAGGCGACCCGGTTGTGGCGCAAGCCGGCGCTCAGCGACAGGTCGCCGCGTTGCCATTCGGCCTGGGCATACTGGGCAAAGCTGCTCACCGTGTCGGTTTCCTTGCGCCGCAGGTTGCCGAGCACGCCCAGCGTGGCGCCGGAGAAGTTTTCGTAGCCGCGACGGTCATCTTCCGAACGCTCGAACTCCAGTCCCAGACTGGTCGTCATCTGGCCGCCGGCAAGCGGAAAGCGTCCGCTCCAGCGCGCCGAGGCACCGGCGTAATCGCGGTCGAAATCGATCACCCCGCCGGAGTGCCGCGGATTGGCCTGGGCCGCTTGCGGAATCGCCTGGTACTGACGCACCGAACGGCTGCCGGTGTAGGCCGTCAGTTCGATCAACTGCTCACCGAAACGGTGGGTGTAGTTGATGCCGCCCTGGGTCTGCTCGATGGTCTTGCGCGTGTTGTACAACAGGGCGTTGGCCGTCGCGCTGGCCGGCGCCTGGCGATAGGCGTTCCAGTCCAGGCCCAGCGGATCGTCGGCCTTCTGGCGGAAGGTACTGGCGACGAAGGTGAGCTTGCCGTCCCGGGTCGGCGACCAGTTCAGCTTGACCATGGTCTGATCGCGCTCGGCAGCGCTATGTTCGCGGTAACCCTCGGTGGCGAACCGCGAGGCGTCGATCACGTAACCGACCGGCCCGACCTGGCCGTCGCTGCTCAGATCGGCCTTCCAGGAGCCGTAGCTGCCGGCCGAGAAACGCCCGTCGACACCGGGCGTGCCCTGGCCGTCGCGGGTGAACAGCTGCACCACGCCGCCGGCCGAATTGCCGTAGATGGCCGACATCGGACCACGCATCACTTCGATGCGCTCGGCCCGGTCTAGGTTGAAGCTGGCCGCCTGCCCCTGGCCGTCCGGCATCGATGCCGGGATGCCGTCGGCGACCAGGCGGATGCCGCGCACCCCGAACGCCGAACGGGCACCGAAGCCGCGCGACGAAATCTGCAGGTCCTGCGCATAGTTCTGGCGATTGGCGACATTGATGCCGGGCACGCCGGACAGGGCTTCCGATGCGTTGACGCGGGGCCCGGACTCGAGAATGGTCCGGGCATCGACCGAATCGACGGCAGCCGGCAGATCGAAACTGCTGTGTTCGACGCGGCTGCCGGTCACCACCACCGAATCCAGCGTCAGGGTTTCGCTGTCGGCGTGGCAGGGAAAGGCGGCCGCCAGGGCCGCGGCAAGGGTGGCGGAAAAAGCGGCGGAACGGCGCGTCGACCGCGACAGCGGGAAAGGAAGGCGGCGGAATTCCATGATGTCTCCAGATTGTTATGGCGGACGGGCCCCAGGCGTCCTGAAGACGATTATCGCTGCCGCCGCGCTCCGCCACCTCCGGCGAATCGCCAAAGAGCCCTACAGAAAATCATGAGGCGACGACACCCAGGCGGCCATCCAGGCCAGCGCCTTGATCTCGTCGCGGGCCGAGGCTTCGTCGGCAAAGGCGACGCGTTCGCCGCTGTCCGGAATCCAGCCGGCGGCAGGCCAGGCTTCGCGCAGGCGGGTGGCCATGGTGTTGCCGCGCTTGCCCTGGACAATGATCGCCGGCAGATCGGCCAGCGCTGCCACCCCGTCGAGCAATGCCTCGCCATCGACAAAACAGTCGTGCGCCAGGTAGTGCTCGGCCAGTGCCGAGGTGTCGGCGTCGCGGCCCGGCGAACGCCGGCGCGCCGCCAGTTCTTCCGGCGTCGCCAGGAAGACTTCGCTGAGCACCAGTCCGCGCCCCCGTTCGGGGAACAGTTGGGCGTAAGCCAATGCCAGCAGCGCCCCCCAGCCACGACCGAAAACGATCCAGGCATCGATCCCGAGCGCATTGCGTACGTGTTCCAGATCGCCGATCAGGTAGGGCGTGCTGTTCGCCTCCTGGGCACCGGACGGCAGGCTGCGGCCGCAACCGCGCTGGTCGAGCAGGATTGCCCGCAGGCGGCGGGGGTCGAACAGGCGCCGATGCTCCGGCGAACAGGCGCCGCCCGGACCGTCGTGCAAAAACACCACCGGCAGCCCGTCGACCGCACCAAATTCCTCGACATAAAGCAGATGGCCTTCGCCAACCGACATGCGGCGGGCCTGCTCGGCCGAACGCTCGGGAAACAGATCGCGACCGGCCATCAACAAACTCCCGGGACCGGCACCGGAAAAACGATTGATTGCAGCACCGTGTCAGACCTCGAGCAAACCGTTGCGCAGTGCGATCAACGTCAGTTCCGAGGCATTCTGGGCGCTGAGCTTCTGCTTGATGTGATAGAGATGCGTGCCGACCGTCGACGGGCTGAGGCAGAAATCCTCGGCGACATCGGCCACCGTGCAACCGCCGGCCAGCTTCAGGAAGACTGCCAGTTCCTTGTCGGTCAGGCAGTCGACCGGCGAACTGCTGCCGGCCAGTTGGGCGAGCGCGACACGCTGCGCCAGTTCCGGATCGATGTAGCGGCGGCCGGCCAGCACCGCCGCCACGGCATCGATGAAGGTTTCCGGCGCCGACCGCTTGCACAGATAACCGGCAGCCCCGGCCCGCAGGGCACGCACCGGCACGACATCGTCGTGGTGCGCCGACAGCATCAACACGCGCGCCGTCGCATCCCAGGCCAGCAGGCGTTCGAGCGCCGCGATGCCGCCGATGCCGGGCATCGAGACGTCCATCACCAGCAGATCCGGATTCAACTCGGCATACCGGCGCAAAGCCGTTTCGCCGTCCTGTGCCTCACCGACCACCTGGGCGCCCTCGCCTTCCAGCAACAGACGGAAGCCGAGCCTGACCATCGCGTGGTCGTCGGCCAGCAGGACGCGTTTACCGTTCAGTTTTCCATTCATCGACATTTCTCCTCGATCCGTCCGGGCAGACGGATATTCAATTCGAAGCCGCCCGTCGGCAGGACGGCCGCCGACAGCACGCCGCCCAGGCGTTCGACGCGCTCGCGCATGCCGGCCAGCCCGAGACCGCAACCGGCATTTTCGCGGCTCGCACAGCCCCGCCCGTCGTCGGTCAGCCGTAGCTGCAAGGCACCATCGCGGACCACCAGTTCGAGATCGACATGCCGTGCAGCAGCATGCCGTACGACATTGGTCAGCCCTTCCTGAACCGCTCGCAGCAGCGTCCCGGCGAGTTCGTCGGGGCAATCGGCCAGGCGCAGTCGGCACCGGCAATCGAGCCGGATCTCGGGATGGTGCTGTCGCCAGCGTTCGAGCATTTCCGCCAGGGCCTGGTCGGCATCCACCGCCGGCGTATGCAGGCGATTCAGGATGCGCCGCACGCCGAGCTGCATTTCGCCGGCGGCCTCGACGACGTAGCCGGCCTGCGCCCGGATTTCCGGATGACCGGCCGTGCGCTGGACGATGGCACCGGCCAGCGCGCGCACCGCCGTCACCCCCTGGGCCAGTTCATCGTGCAGTTCACGCGCGATGTCGCGGCGCTCGGCATCCAGCCGCTGTTGCAGGCGGGCGCTCAGTTCGCGCTCGGTTTCCAGGCGGACGTTCTCGTCGACCGCAAGCTTCAGGCGGTCGGCCATGCCGTTGAATGCGCGCGCCAGGCGGCTCAGTTCACTGGTCGGAAAGATCGGCAGACGGGTTTCGAAATGCCCTTGTCCCATGCTGTCGAGTGCCGCCAGCACTTGATCGAGCGGGCGCAACGCGCCCAGCAGCGCCTGCCTTACCAGCAGGCAGAGCACTGCCAGGAAAGCCCCCAGCCCCAGCCCCAGCCAGCGCAGTTGATCCCAGGCATCGAGCAGCGAACGCGAGGCATCCGGTTCGAGCCGCAGGCGCAAGGCGCCAACCTGGATGTTGCGCACCGGCAGTTGGGGATCGAGCAGCGTGCCGAACCATTCCGGCGCGCTCCGCCCGGCCTTGTAAGCCGGAGCCGGCGAGTGATAGCGGACCTCGCCGGCCCCATCGAGGACGACCAGTTCGTGCGCCCGCACCCGGCCGAGCGGTCGCACCACGGCAACCAGCTCATCGCTGCTGGCGACGCGGAGGGTCAGCAGGCGCAACATCTGCTCGGACACGCGCCCGGTGGCATCCAGCTCCTCGGTGATCGCCTGCCGGGTCGCGTACAGCCACAAGGCCGCCAGCGACATCGCCAGAACCAGCGCCAGCCCGGCCAGCACCAGCGCGACGCGCGTGTGCAGGCGGGCCGGCTGGGCCGAGCCGGGCAGCGGGCGCCGGGGCAGACGGATCACTTGTCGCCGAACTCGTAACGAACGCCGACCCAGGCCGTGCGCGGCGCGCCCGGTGCCAGGAAGGTGGCGTTGATCAGGCTGGTGTTGTCGCCGATCGACGAGAACGGCCGGGCGATGAAGTTGCCATCCGACGTGAAGCCGGTCGCCCCCAATTGTGCGGCCGTCGCATATTCGCGGTCGAACAGGTTGTTGATCTGGGCAAACACGCTGAGCTGACGGTTTGCCCGGTAACGCGCGCCGAGATCGAAGATCGCATAGCCTGAGGCCTTGCCGCTGCCGGTGAAGTAAGTGCCATCCGGCTGATGCTGGCCATTTTCGTCGCCACGGGCAGTCGACCCCGAGACGGCCAGCATGCCCATGCTGAACGACAGCGCCTGATTGAGCTGCCATTCCCCCCGCAGTTTGAGCAGGTGGCGTGGCACCATCGGCATACGGTCGCCCGGACGGATGTGGATGTTGCCGTTGGCGTCCTGGCTGCTGTTGGCTTCGCCGTTGACCGTTTCGTTGCTCTGGAAGGTGGCATCGAGCCAGGTGTAATCGGCGGCCAGACGGAACTTGCCGAGTTCGCCGCTGATGCCGAGTTCCACGCCCTGACGGCGGGTCTTGCCGAAATTGCGGAAATAACCGTAACCGGCGGCATTGTTGGCGACGAACAGGATGTCGTCGTCGTTTTCGGCACGGAAGATTCCGGCGTTCCAGGCCAGCTTGCCGGCCAGACGGCCGCGCACACCGGTTTCGAAAGTGCGGGTCACGACCTGCTTGAGCGGCGGATCGCCGGCCATCGAATTGGGCAGCTTGCACGGGTTGGCCGGATCGGCACATCCCAGTTCGATCGCCGTCGGCGTCCGGCTGCCTTCGTTGTAGCCGCCATAGACGCTGAGCACGCTGAGCGGCTGGTAAACCACGCCCACCGCCGGATTGAAGCGGCTGAAATGATGATCGCCATCAAGCGAACCGGCGCCGCCGCCGTTCACCAGTTGATCGCGGTTGCGCACGACCGTGCTGTTGTAGCGGCCGGACACGGTCAGATGCAGCTTGTCGGTCAGGCTCAGCGTATCGGTGGCGAACAGGCTCCAGGTATGCGAATGGCCCTTGAGGTCGACGCGGGCATCGATCGGGTCGCCGTTGTCGTCGAGCGCGCTGCCGTCGGCATAGAACTCGACCGGCGTGATGCCATGGTCGGGATTGATGTAGCCGAACTGCGCAGTCTGGCGGAAATGCATCCGGCTGGCGTCGTAACCGGCGCCGGCGACGAACTGGTTGTTCATGCCGGCCAGCTTGGCAAAGCGCGTGAACTGGCCGTTGAAACCGTAGTTTTCCTGCGTGGTCGTGGTCCGGTTGATCAGCCCGTTACATTTCTCGGCCGGCTCGTCGTTGAGCAACACGTTGGCGATGCAGCGCCAGAACGGAAACGGCGTATTGGCGGCATTCGCGCCGGCCAGCGGGAAACCGGTGTAACCGGCTGCCGCAAGGGCGGCCCGTTCGGCCGCATTCGGCTGATAGACCGACTGATCGAGGGCGTCGTCGTTCAGGTCGCCGTTGTAGGTCGATGTGCGGATCTTCCGGTAATAGACGTTGCCGCTCAGCAACAAGTCGTCGCCGATGCTGTGCTTGCCCGTCAGATTGAGGAACAGCGAACGGTTGCTCGTCTCGTCCGGCTTGGTATAGATGCTGTCGTAGTCGCGCTGCAGCAGCGACTGTTCCTGCAAACCGTTACCGGTCAGCTTGCTGCGCGCGAAGGCAACGGTCAGTCCGATGTCGGTCGCACCGCTGACCCAGCCGAGCTTGCTGAAAATCTGGCCGAGCCGGCTCGGCGAATCCTCGCGCCAGCCATCCTCGCGGAAGCCGTTGCCGCTGACGAACCAGTGCAAGCCCCGGGCGTTGTGGCCGCCATGCTCGAAGCCCAGTTCCATGCGGTTGTGCGAACCGTAGGTCGCCTGCAGCGCGGAGCCGGGATGGCTGAAACCGTCCTTGGTCTGGATGGCCAGTGCGCCGCCCAGCGTGTTCAGGCCAAACAGCGGATTCGAGCCGGGCATCATGTTCATCGAGGCGATCGCCGAGCGCGGGATCAGGTCCCAGCTGACCACGTCGCCGAACGGCTGGTTCAGGCGTACGCCATCCATGTATACCGACAGCCCCTGCGGCGTGCCGAGCAGCGGCGAAGCGGTGAAGCCGCGGTAATTGATATCCGGCTGATACGGATTGCCCTGGATTTCGTTGATATGTACGCTGCCCAGCTGACGGTTCATCAGGTCGGTCAGGTTGGCGCTGGACGGATCGGCGACCTGCGCGGCATCCAGCGACTGGACGTTGGCCGGCAGGTAGTCCTTCGGCAAACCGACGCCGGCCAGCGGCGTGGTACCGATGACTTCGACCGCCGGAACGGTAACGCTCGCCTGCCCCCAGGCGGAACCGGCAACGCCGGCCAGGGCCAGCGCGATCACGGCAGGTTTGTTGCCTTGTCTCATCATGTTGTTTTTCTCAGGTGGTAATTCACCGGCACGATCACCTGGATCTCGCCGGCATCGGAGGTTTCGGGCAGAGGCGGCAGGCTGCCCAGGCCCTCCGCCATCGCCAGCGCATGCTGGTCGAGGACGGCGAAGCCGCTGGAACGTTCGAGCACGACACCAAGCAGGGTGCCCTTGCGGGCAACGCGCAGACGCAGCCGGACCTCGCCTTCCCAACCACGCTCGGCAGCGATCCGCGGATACCCCTGGCGACGCGCGAACAGCGCGGTCAACTGGGCGCGATAGGCAGACATCCAGTCTTCCTGCGCAGGCTGGCGGGTCGCACTCGGCTCGCTGGGCGGCGTCGCGGCCACCGTTGCCGGCGGGCCAGCGGCAGCCGGCGGCGCCGGCAGTTCGGCCGCCGCCACCGGCGCATGAGCCGGTTCGACAGGTCTGGCCACGGTCGGCGACGAGGGGAGAAGCGCCGGCCGGACAACCGCCTGTCGAACCTTCGGGGGCGATGCCGCTTCGGCCGGAGCCGGCGGCGTCGCAACGTGCTGCGTCACCTGCTGAACGACGGCCTGGCGCAGGCTGGCCAGCAGCCGCGGCGCATCGAGCGCGACCGGCGGCCGGCTCGGGCCATGGCTCTGCCACAACAGCAGGCCGTGGATCAGCAGGGAAAGAACAAGAATTGCCGCCAGCCTGCGGTCGACCGCAGGCATCGGCCAAAAACCCGGCGCGTGCGGATCAATGCGCATGCGCCAGCGTCTCCGCTTCGATCGCCGGATAGAGATGGCCGACCGAACGCCGGTATTCGATACCGGCCAGCGGCATCGACGCCCAGCGTGCCGGCAGCGGCAGCGCCAGCACTTCGGTCATGTCGAGGCCATCGGCCGCCGCCTTGCGCAGCGTCGCGCGCAGCCACAGCAGCCATTCGCGCGTCTGGCGGATCGGCGCCGCGTCGCGCGCCGGCTCGCCGTGACCGGGCAGCAGTGTGACAAAACCGGGTTCGCGGGTGATCGCCTCCAGCTCGGCCAGCGACTTCAGCCAGTCATCGATCGATGCATGCGGCGTGGTCGGCGCACGATCGTTGAAGACGATGTCGCCGGCGAACAGAATGCCGCTCTTTTCGTCGTAGACCGCAAGATCGGCATGGGTGTGGCCGGCCAGCGCGATCAGCCGCAACCAGCGCCCGGCGACCTGCTGGCGCCCGGGCTGCAGCGTGCGATTCGGCACCACGACTTCAGTACCCTTCATCCAGTCGCCGCTCAGACGAAACAGGTTTTCGGCAAAACCGTTGCCGTCGGCGGCGATCCCGGCGACGGTCGGGGCCAGCGCACCGATCGGGGTCCCGGCAAAGGCCTGGTTGCCGAGCATGTGGTCCGGGTGGTGATGGGTCAGCAGGGTCAGCGCCACCGGCCGCGAAGATACCCGGGCGATCGCCGCCCGCATCTGTTCGCCGTAACGCTTCGACGGGCCGCTGTCGATGACGACGATGCCGTCGCTACCGACCAGAAACCCGGTATTGACGATGTTGCCACCGTTGACCGTATCGAAATCCTCGCGGGCACCGATGAAGGCATAGGCGCCATCGGCCAGCTTGCGGGGCTGCAGGCGATAATCGAAATCGGCCGCCGAGACAGCCACCGCGGCGGCCAGCGCCAGCAGCAACGCGGCGCGCCGGCAGAGGTTCCGGGGCCGGATCATGGGGCGATCCTCGCCGTGAACACGTTGCCGTTGTTGTCACGGCCGCTGGCAATTACCGGCTTGCCACCATGCGCCTGCTGCAGCGTGAACACCGGATTTTCGGCGACCGGCTCGAAGGTGCGCAGGCGCATCAGGCGCGTGCCCGCTTCGTCGCGGAATTCGATTTCCTCCAGATGGAAGGCCGGCGTGCCGGCCACCAGGCCGGTATCCATCGGATGCACGATGCGCAACCGCAAGCGACCGGCGTTCGGCCCTTCCGACCACTGGCGGCCGCTCACTTCGTTGAGCCGCGACTGCCATTCCGGCGACGCGGCGGCCACCGACGGCGCCGAGCAACCGCCACCGGTCGTCTCGACCAGCGTTCCGCCGACATGCCAGACGCCGTCGGCCGTCCGCGCCGCCGCCCGTACCGGCGTCGATTGCTGCAGCTTGATGCGGAAGCCGAGCACGGCCGGCGCCGCGTCCGGATAAAAGCGCAACACTTCGACAATCGGATTGAAATCGGCAAACACCACCACTTCGACGATGCCGGGCAAACCCGAGGCATCGACGGCAATCGGCACCTGCATCGGGTTCTCGGCCAACGGCGGCGCCGTCACCTTGACCCGCGGATCGAACAACACCCGGGCCTCGGGCGGGAAGAACTGCCGGCGCATGTCCTCCCAGCGCGCCGATGCCAGCGGATCCCCGGTTTCCTGCAGCGACGCCGCGTCGACCGGCGACATCAGCGCCGCCAGCGCGATGGCGGCCACCGTCATGGTAAGTCTCATTTGTCTCGCTCCTTGCCCTGTCGGGTCTGTTATGGCGAGACACGTCTGCAAGGCGCATGCCATGCAGCGAAAGCGCGAGCACCGGGAAAAGCGGGGCAAGCCCGGTCAGGCGCTGCGCAACTATTGAACAGTTGCCCCCAAATTCAGCAACCGCGTCGCAACACCGTCGCCCCCCGGCGCAAAGCACGGACGTCCCCGGAATTCGCGTCGCCACGCGCCCGCCGGGCCTTTTGCCGGTCAATGGCACGCGCTTTGCACACCGGGGCCACGGTCGGCGGTCCGTTCAGGGAAAGGAAGGGGTCCTGCCGACAAGTCTTACCGGTCAGCCGCGCTTCGCTCGGCTGGCCGGAGATCATGGACAACCAAGGAGACATTCCATGCAAATTCAAAAACTCCCCGGGCAGCGCAAGCTCGCCCTCGCCCTGTCCGCCGCGCTCACGCTGGCCGGACCGGTGTCGGCGAAGGTGACCGATGCCGACATCCTCAACGACGCCAAAACCAACCAGGATGTCGTCAGCTTCGGCATGGGCACCCAGGGCCAGCGCTTCAGCCCGATGACCCAGATCAACACCAAGTCGGTCAAGAACCTGGTGCCGGCCTGGTCGATGTCCTTCGGCGGCGAGAAGCAGCGCGGCCAGGAATCGCAACCGGTCATCCACAACGGCAAGATGTTCGTCACCGCTTCCTACAGCCGCATCTTCGCCATGGACGCCAAGACCGGCAAGAAGCTCTGGAAGTACGAACACCGGCTGCCCGACGGCATCATGCCCTGCTGCGACGTGATCAACCGCGGCGCCGCGCTGTATGACGACCTGGTCATCTTCGCCACCCTCGACGCCCAGTTGGTCGCCCTCAACCAGGACACCGGCAAGGTCGTCTGGAAGGAAAAGCTCGAAGACTACAAGGCCGGCTACTCCGCCACCGCCGCGCCGATCATCGCCAAGGGCAAGCTGATCACCGGCGTTTCCGGCGGCGAATTCGGCGTCATCGGCCGTATCGACGCCCGCGACCCGCGCACCGGCAAGCTGCTGTGGACCCGTCCGACCGTCGAAGGCCACATGGGTTACACCTTCGACAAGGACGGCAAGGCGATCGAAAACGGCATCTCCGGCACGACCAACGCCACCTGGAGCGGCGACCTCTGGCAGACCGGCGGCGCAGCCACCTGGAACGGCGCCACCTACGATCCGGAAACCAACCTGATCTTCGCCGGCACCGGCAACCCGTCCCCGTGGAACAGCCACCTGCGCCCGGGCGACAACCTGTTCTCGTCCTCGACCGTGGCCATCGACGCCGACACCGGCAAGATCGCCTGGCACTTCCAGGGCACGCCGCACGACGGCTGGGACTTCGACGGCGTCAACGAGTTCATCTCGTTCGACCTCAAGGATCCGAAGACCGGCAAGGTCATCAAGGCCGGCGCCAAGGCTGACCGCAACGGCTTCTTCTTCGTCAACGACCGGACCAACGGCAAGCTGCTCGGCGCCTACCCGTTCGTGAACAAGATCACCTGGGCCACCGGCTTCGACCTGACCACCGGCCGTCCGAACTTCACGCCGGATGGCCGTCCGGGCAATCCGCTCGACAGCGCCGACGGCAAGAAGGGTTCCTCGGTCTTCTCCGCCCCGTCCTTCCTCGGCGGCAAGAACCAGCAGCAGATGGCCTACTCGCCGCAGACCGGTCTGTTCTACGTTCCGGCCAACGAGTGGGGCATGGACATCTGGAACGAACCGATCGCCTACAAGAAGGGCGCCGCCTACCTGGGTGCCGGCTTCACCATCAAGCCGCTGCATGACGATTACATCGGCGCCCTGCGTGCCATCGATCCGAAGAACGGCAAGATCGTCTGGGAAAGCAAGAATTACGCGCCGCTCTGGGGTGGCGTCCTGACCACCGGCGGCGGCCTGGTCTTCCACGGCACGCCGGAAGGCCTGCTGCGCGCCCTCGACGCCAAGACCGGCGAAGAGCTGTGGTCCTTCCAGGTCGGTACCGGCATCGTCGCACCGCCGGTCACCTGGGAACAGGACGGCGAGCAGATGGTTGCCGTGACCACCGGCTGGGGCGGCGCCGTGCCGCTCTGGGGCGGCGACGTCGCCAAGCGCGTGAACTACCTCGAGCAGGGCGGTTCCGTCTGGGTCTTCAAGCTGCATAACGCCAAGAAGTAAGACTTGCGGCGGACGCCTCGGGCGTCCGCCCGGGTCCATGGCGCGCCCGCCTCCCCGGCCGGCGCGCCATTTTTTCGTCAACGGGAGGCGTCGACCGCAGCAGATCACTTGCCGGCGCCTGCCCTGGCCTTGGCCGCCGCGGCCTTGGCCTGACCTTCGATGAACACCTGGATGGCCCAGGCCTGCTCCTGCGACAAGGCATCGCGCCAGGGCGGCATGTGGGTGATGCCGACGATCACCTTGCCGTTCTGCACGGTCTTGGCGAAGTAGGCATCGTTGTCGGCCATGCAATGCTCCTTGGTCAGCGGATTCTGGATGCGTCGGCAGCCGCGGTCGAGATTGCGCAGATCGGGCGCCGGCGCTGCGTTGGTTGCCGCATCGGCACCGTGGCAACGGGCACAGGTCTGGTTATAGGCCGAACGGCCGATGTCGAACGCCGCCGCCTCGCCCCGGTAGGGGTTGGTTTCACGCCAGACCTTGCCGAGCCGTGGCAGGGCCGAGTCATCGACCACCGGCTTGTTGGCCGTTTCGACCGCCTGCGCGCCCGACGCCAGCAACAGGCCGGCACACAACGCGGAAAACAGGGTCTTCCTCATTTCAAGGCCCCCTCGCTCGGGCAATTGATGCAATCGGTGTAATCGCAATCCTCGAACACCGTGTAACGCCGGTAGGTTCCGGTCAGATCGGCTCCACGCAGATCGACCGTGAAGAATTTGGTTTCCTGCAGATTGGCATTGACCAGCCGGGTCCGCTCAAACCAGGCGAAATTGGCCTTGGCCGCTTCCAGATTGGCTGCCGTCAGATCGGCGCCGGTCAGATCGGCGCGATAAAGCCGGGCAAATTCGAGATCGGCACCGACCAGCTTGGCGTTGCGCAGCGTCGCGGTGGACAGCAGGGCCAGATTGAGTCGGGCGCCGCTCAGATCGGCACCGTCGAGATTGGCGCCGGCCAGATTGGCGTTGCGCAGGTCGGCCCGCGCCAGATTGGCGCCACGCAGATCGGCGCCGGCCAGGTTCTTGCCGGCCAGCTTGGCATGTCGCAGATCGACACCGGGGCAGCGCGCATGCGCCCAGATACCACAGCCGTTGATCACCGGCGGATCATCGGGAAAATCGTTCGCCTCGTCGGCCAGCGCGCCCGTCATCACGGTCGACGCGATCAACGCGGCAAAAATCGGGAATTTCAACATCCGTTTGCTCCAGGTTGGCCCGGCCTTCCATCGCGACCGGACGCCATGCCCGGCCGGTCGCGACTCACAAGGACGCCGACGACCGGGGGAAAGATCCGGTCGCCGGCGGGAAGGCGGTCGTTCGCGCTCAGTTCTTCGCCTGCTTGAAGGACTTCGGCAGCTTGAACACCCACATCGAGCCACCCTGCGTGACCTGCTTGGTCAGGTCGGCCATGTCGCCACCCCACAGCGGCACGGCGCCGCCGTAACCGGACTGGATGCCGACGTACTGCTCGCCGTCCATTTCCCAGGTGATGGGCACGGAAACCACGCCGGAACCGGTCTGGAATTTCCACAGTTCCTTGCCGTTGGCGGCATCGAAGGCCTTGACGTAGCCGTCGGAGGTACCCGTGAACAACAGGCCGCCGGCGGTGGTCAGCGTACCGGCCCACAGCGGGAACTTCTCCTTGTGCTCCCAGGCGATCTTGCCGGTCTTCGGATCGATCGCGCGCAGGATGCCGACGTGATCGTCAAACAGGCGCTTGATGCGGAAGCCCTGGCCCAGGTAGGCGGAGCCGGCCTTGTACGTGAGCTTTTCGGTCCAGTAGTCCATCGCCCAGTGGTTTGCCGGGATGTAGAACAGCTCGGTCTTCGGGCTGTAGCTCATCGGCATCCAGTTGGTACCGCCCAGGAACGGCGGCGACACGTAGATCGACTCGCCCTTCTCGGCGCCTTCCTTCAGGTTGGGCGGACGGTTGTTCTTTTCGATCGGCTTGCCGGTCTTCAGGTCGAAACCCGAAGCCCAGGTGATGCCGTCGACGAACGGCCAGGCGCCGATCAGCGAGGTCGGCTTGTTCGGGTAGCCGGCGCCGTTGGTCAGCTTCTCGCGGTCGGTGACGAAGAAGAAGCCGTTGCGGTCGGCGTGGGCGGAGGCCTTGACCTGCTTGCCGGTCTTCGGATCCTTGTACTCGAAGAGCACCACGGAGTTGTTGCCGGAGAAGTCCCAGGCATCGTTCGGGGTGTGCTGGAAGAAGCCCTTCAGATCGCCGGTGCTGGCGTCAACATAGGCCTGGCCCGAGGTGAACAGGCTGTCCCAGTTGCGCGGATCGTCGCCTTCCTTGGTGCGGTGCCAGGTGTTCCACGGGGCCGGGTTGCCGGAACCGATCACCACCATGTTCTTTTCAGCATCGAAGCTGGCCGTCTGCCACGGCGCGCCGCCGCCCTGATGCCAGGCTTCGACCAGCTTGCCATCCTTGTCGCGCGGCCAGGACGGCGCGTTCTTGTCGCCGGTCGTGGTCGATTCCTTGCCATTCAGGCGGCCCATGTGGCCTTCGACCATCGGACGCGCCCAGACTTCTTCGCCGGTATCCGGATCGCGGGCGAACAGCCAGCCGACGACGCCGAATTCGTCACCCGACGAACCGTGCACCAGCAGCACCTTGCCGCTCTTCTGATCCTTGACGACGAACGGCGCGCCGGTCATCGTGTAGCCGACCTTGTGATCGGCGAACTTCTTGCGCCAGACTACCTTGCCGGTGTCCTTGTTGAGCGCGACGATGGCAGCGTCCAGCGTACCGAAGTAGATCTTGTCGCCGTAGATGGCGGCACCGCGGTTGATCACGTCGCAGCACGGACGGATATCGTCCGGCAGACGGGCTTCGTATTCCCACAGGCGCTTGCCGGTGCGGGCATCGATCGCGTAGATGCGCGAATACGAGGCCGTGACGTAGATCACGCCGTCGTGAACCAGCGCCTGGGCTTCCATGCCGCGCTGCTTTTCGCCGCCGAAGGAGAAGCTCCAGGCCGGCACCAGGTGATCGACGTTCTTGGTGTCGAGCTTGGTCAGCGGGCTGAAGCGTTGCGCCTTCAGGCCGAGACCATAGGACAGGACGTCCTGCGTCGTCTTGTCGTCATTCAGGATGTCTTCCCACGTCACGGACTTGCTGGCCATGGCCGGCGCGCAAACGCTGGCCGCGACGATCGCGGCGATCAGGGTCCGGCGGGGGGTGAATGGAATCCTTGTCATTCTTTGTCTCCAGGGTTGATGTCGTTCGAGCGCCCGCCGCGTCCCTCCAGGGCTTCACGGGCCGGGCCAGTGTAGGTAGCCGGGGATGGCCGCGTCTCGGGACAGCGTCACCGCCATTCCGGGAAAAATTCCCGACCCTCGTGCGCGCGGGTACGAAACATGCAGACATCCCTGAAAACACACCCGACACGGGGGAGACGAAACCCATGGACCTGCGCCGCCGCCTGCTCGGCTGGCTCGGACTGCTGCTCGGCGGGCTGCTTGCAATGGCATTGCTCATCCAGCTGTGGTCCCTGCGTGACGACATCGATACCGAGATCGCCGCCTCGTCGCGGCTGGTCGAACTGCTGCTCGCCATCGACGCCGGCGCCCCCGACCTCGATGCCCGCCTGGCCGACGCCGGCCTGCGCCACCTGAGCATTTCGCTCGACGGCAGCCCGTCGACCGCAGCAGCGGCCGAACCCACCGGCGACTGGCTCGGGCTGCCCACCGGTGAAGCCCGCCAACTGCGCATCGGCAACCGGACGCTGAGCATCGCCGCCAACCCGCGCTCGGAAATCGAGGAGCGCCTGGGGGACATTGTTCGTTTAATGATCACCCTGCTGCTCTATTCTGGAGCAACGCTGCTCGCCGCCTGGTGGGCCACCGACCGGGCGCTGCGCCCGGTGCGCGAACTGGAGGCCGGACTGATGCGCCTGGCCGCAGGCCGCGAGGATCCCTCCCTGCCCGACTTCGCGCTGCGCGAATTCCGCCGCGTGGCCGGCGCCATCGACACGCTGGCCGCCTCGCTGCGCGAAGCCAATGCCGCCCGCAAGGCGCTGGCCCGCCAGCTGATCTCGCTGCAGGAAGACGAACGCCGCGCACTGGCCCGCGAACTCCACGACGAGATGGGCCAGACGCTGACCGCACTGAACGCCACCGCCGCCCACCTGGAGCGCAACGCGCCGCGCCTGCCGGCGGCGGCGCTGGCCGAATGCTGCGCCGATCTGCGCCGCGACATCCGGACCATCGGCGAACAATTGCGCGCCATGCTGAAGTCGCTCCGACCGCACGGCCTGAACGCCGAAGGACTGCCGGCACTGCTCGGCGAACTGATCGAAAACTGGCGCGGCCGAGGAACCGGCATCGATTTTGCAATCGAGATGCCCGACAGCTTCCCCGAACTTGACGACAACGCCGCGCTGACCCTTTACCGCGTCGTCCAGGAAGCCCTGACCAACGTCGTCCGGCACAGCCGGGCAACACGCTGCTCGGTCCGCATTGCTGCGGTCGACGGCGAGATCAGGGCAGAAATCGTCGATGACGGAGAAGGCCTGCCGGATGCCACGCCAACCCGCCACGGCGGTTTTCTCGGCATGGCCGAACGGCTTGAAATGGCCGGCGGCCAGCTGACGGCAACGACACCGGACGGCGGCGGCCTGCGCCTGTCGGCACGGCTACCCTGGCGGCAACGCGAGAACGAGCAACAAGGAGAGAACCCATGATACGCATCGTGCTGATCGACGATCACGCCATCGTCCGCACCGGCTACCGCCGGCTGCTGTCGGCCGAACCGGATTTCGAGGTGGTCGGCGAAGCGGCCAGCGCCGACGAGGCCAACGCCCTCGTGCTGCGCACGCTGCCGACGGTTGCCGTGGTCGACCTGAGCCTGAAGGGCAGCAGCGGCCTCGAAGCGATCCGCGGCATGCTGGCCCGCCACCCGGCGCTGCGCATCCTGGTGCTCTCGATGCACGACGGCGCCGGCCACGTCACGCAGGCGCTGAAGTGCGGCGCCCACGGCTACCTGACCAAATACTGCGAACCGGACGAAGTGATCGACGCCATTCGCCGCATTGCCGGCGGTCGACGTGCCTTTTCGCCCGAAATTGCCGACATCCTGGCCGGCGAAGCGATCGTCGGCGAAACCGCGCTGAATGCACTGACCCCGCGCGAATTCGAGGTATTGCGCATGCTCGCCCGCGGCGAATCGGCCAGCTACATCGCCGACAGCATGCACCTGAGCCAGAAGACCATCCTCAACTACCTGTCGCTGATCCGCCAGAAACTGGATGCCGACAGCGATTTCAAACTGCTTCACTTCGCAGTGCGCCACGGCATGGTCGAACTCGGCCAGGCCACCACCACGCACTGATTTCAACCACCAACTGCCCAGGGGGGCTTACACCATGAAACGCATCGCCATCTGCCTGACGCTCGCCGCCGGCCTCGTCTCCAGCGCCGCATTCGCCGACGCCAAGAACGACGCCGAGATGAAGCAACTCGCCGCCAAGAGCGGCTGCACCACCTGCCACGGCATCGAAGCCGACAAACCGGGGCCGAACGGCATGAAACCGATCGGTCCGGCCTGGATCGACGTCGCCAAGCAATACCAGGGCAAACCGGGCGCCTCCGAGTTCCTGACCCGCGTCGTGCTCGAAGGCTCCAATCCTTACAGCAGCCACTGGAAGGGCAAGGTCTCCGGCCTGTCGATGCCGCCCAACGCCGTCGCCATCACCGAAGGCAACGCCCGCCTGCTGGTGAACTGGATTCTGGCGCTGCGCTGAGGTCGACCGCAGCAACGACCAACCGGCCCGCGGGCCGGTTTTTTTATGTTCAAAAAAAGGAAAGGCCCGGCAGGTTTCCCTGCCGGGCCGGATTCGGTCGTCACCCGAAGGTGACACCTTATTGTAGCAACGGCTCTCACCCCGGAAAGCTACATGGCGTTATTCTAGGCATGTCGAATAAAGAACAGCAAATCATGAGTGAGACATATACCATCGGGTTGGACATCGGCATCGCTTCGGTTGGCTGGTGTGTCCTAGGAGAAACCCGCATCATTGACCTGGGCGTACGCGCCTTCGACAAGGCCGAAACAGCCAAGGAAGGTGAATCGCTGAATCTCGCCCGACGCAATGCGCGCCTGATGCGGCGGCGTTTGTTCCGGCGGGCATGGCGCCTGAAGAAACTGGCACGCCTGTTGAAAAACGAAGGTCTGATCGCCGACACCAAGGCATTCCAGCCCGAGCACGCTTTCACCCACCCACTCTGGCAATTACGCGTCGACGGCCTCGACCGCCGCCTGAACGACGAAGAATGGGCACGCGTCATCTACCATCTCTGCAAACACCGGGGCTTCCACTGGATCAGCCGCGCCGAAGCAAAGCAAGCCGAAGGCGACAGCAAGAGCGAAGGCGGTAAGGTCAAGCAGGGGTTGGCTGGTACGGCCAAGCTGATGGCGGAAAAAGGCTATCGCAGTGCGGCCGAAATGGTGTTGGGTGAGTTCCCCGAAGCACAACGCAACAAGCAGGGCGAATACACAAAAGCTCTGGCGCGGGAACTGCTTGCCAAGGAACTGGCCCTGCTCTTCGAAAAGCAACGAGAACTCGGCAATCCCCACGCATCAAACACGCTGGAAGCCGCCATCCTCGGCAACGGCGACAAGAAGAGCGGATTGTTCTGGCTGCAAAAACCGGCCCTCGCCGGGGCCGACCTGCTCAAGATGCTCGGCACCTGCACCTTCGAAAAAGGCGAATACCGCGCCCCGAAAGCCAGCTTTACCGCCGAACGCCACGTCTGGCTGACGCGCCTGAACAACCTGCGCATCGTCACCGATGGCGTTACTCGCCAACTAACCGAACAGGAGCGCCAACTCTGCCTGCCCTTGCCTTACCAGCAAGCCGGCGACCTGACTTACAAGCAACTCGGCACGGCGCTGACCAAAGCCGGGCTGCTGGAAGCCGGCAGCTTCAAATTCACCGGTCTCGCCTACCCCACCGAAGCACAAAAGGCTGAAGGCAAGGCCAAAGATCCGGAATCTGCCACGCTGGTCAAAATCCCGGCCTGGCACGAGCTACGCAAAACGCTGACTAACCCTGAGGTTAGCCTCAACGAAGAATGGAAAAAGCTGTCGGGCGATGCGCTCTGTGGTCAACCAGATATCTTCGACCAAATTGCCTGGGTACTCAGTGTCTACAAGGATGACGACGAAGTCCGCGCCGAACTAGCCAAGCTGCCGCTTCCCAACCGCGACGAACTTATCGATGCCCTGCTCAACATCCGTTTCGACAAATTCCACGCCCTATCGCTGAAAGCCCTGCGCGCCATCGTGCCGCACATGGAAAAGGGGCTGCGCTACGACGAGGCCTGCGTCGAGGCCGGCTATCACCACAGCCAGTTGCACAAGGCCGGCGAAGGCGCGCACAAATATCTGCCGCCGCTCTACGCCGGACGCGACAAGGACGGCTGCATGCGCTTCGCCGAAGATGCCGACATCCCGCGCAATCCTGTCGTCCTGCGTTCGCTGAATCAAGCGCGCAAGGTGGTCAATGCCATCATCCGCCGCTATGGCTCGCCGGCTGCGGTCCACATCGAAATGGCCCGTGATCTCTCTCGCCCCTTCGACGAACGCAACAAGATCAAAAAGGAGCAGGACGAATACCAGTCACGCAATCAACGTGATCGAGAGATGTTCATCGAACAGTTTGGTCAGCCCCCAAAAGGTGGTGAATTTGAGAAGTTCCGGCTGTACCGGGAACAACTTGGCAAGTGTCCTTATTCGTTGGAAGCCATTGACCTTGAACGCCTGTTGGAACCCGGTTATGTTGAAATCGACCACGCTCTCCCTTATTCGCGGAGTTTCGACGACAGCAAAAACAACAAGGTTTTGGTATTTGCCAACGAAAACCGCAACAAAGGGAACTACACCCCTTATGAATACCTGAATGGCGCTGCAAACAGCGAACGCTGGCAACGCTTCAGTGCATTTGTCGAAAGCACCAAGTCCTACCGTCTAGCCAAGCGCACCCGTTTGCTGCGCAAGGATTTCGGCACCAAGGAAGCTGAGGAATTCCGTGCGCGCAACCTGAACGACACCCGCTATATCTGCCGTTTTTTCAAGAGCTACGTCGAGCAGCATCTGAAACTGGCGGAAGGCAGCGAGGCGAAACGCTGCGTCGTCGTCAGCGGCCAACTGACCAACTTCCTGCGCGCCCGCTGGGGGCTGCTCAAGGTCCGTTCCGACAGCGACCGCCACCATGCACTGGATGCGGCCGTTGTCGCGGCCTGCAGTCACGGCATGGTGCAGCGCCTGTCCAATTACTCGCGCACCCGCGAACTGGAACAGGTCCGTGACGGCTTCGTCGACATCGAAACCGGCGAAATCGTCAATCCGGCCATGCACCAGCAACTGCGCGAACACTTCCCCGATCCGTGGCCTTACTTCCGGCACGAACTCGAAGCCCGCCTGAAGATCGACTCTCCGGAATTGCTACGCGAAGAAATGGCACGGCTGGGCAGCTACAGTGAAGAAGAACTCGCAGCCCTCAAACCCTTGTTCGTTTCCCGCGCACCGCAACGCCGCAATGGCGGCGCTGCACACAAGGACACCATCTACGGTCAACCGGAGAAATTCAAGGAAAAAGGCAGCGTCTCGCAGAAGGTCCCCCTGTCCAGCCTGATGCTGAAAGACCTCGATTCGCTCGCTGATCCGCACCGGAATATCAAGCTTTATGGGGCCATACGGGAACGCCTGGAAGCCCACGGCGGCAAGGGTGACAAAGCCTTTCCGGCCAGCAACCCACTACGCAAACCCGACAAGGACGGCAACCCGACTGGCCCCATCGTTCGAACTGTCACCAAGGTCATCGACAAACTGTCTGGCATCCCCGTGCGCGGCGGCATCGCCAAGAACGACACCATGCTGCGGGTAGATGTCTTCACCAAGGCCGGCAAATTCCATCTGGTGCCGGTTTATGTCCATCACCGGGTGACGGGTTTGCCGAATCGGGCGATTGTGGCGTTCAAGGACGAAGAGGAATGGACGCTGATCGATGAGAGTTTCGAGTGGTGCTTCTCGCTGTATCCAAACGATCTCGTCCAGATACGTCTTAAAAAAGAGAGCTTTTTGGGGTACTACACAGGAACCGATCGTTCGACAGGCGCTGTAAGTTTGTGGGCTCACGACAGAAATCAAACCGTTGGAAAAGATGGTTTGATGCGCGGCATTGGTGTTAAAACGGCTGTGAGCGTCGAGAAATTCCACGTCGACACCCTCGGCAACATTTACCCCGCCCCGCCGGAGAAACGTCGTGGGCTGGCGTAGTGTGATGATCTCCCGGCCGGCCAAGCTGCGCCGGGAGCATTTCTCCCTGGCCATCGAGCAGGAGCAGACGGCGTTCGTTCCCTTCGAGGACATTGCCATCATCGTCCTCAACCACCGCGAAATCCTGCTAACCCACCCGGTCCTCTCGGCCTGCGCTGACTACGGCATCGGCCTTTACGCCACCGGCGACAACCATCAGCCCAATGGCGTCTTCCTGCCCTTTCTCGCGCACTCTCGCACCACGCGCCTGATGCGCAAACAGATGGATATTTCCCGCCCCCTCGCCAAGCAGGCATGGGCCAATATCGTTCGACGCAAGATCGAAAACCAGACAGCCGTTCTTCGTTTTTGCGCGAAAAACGGTGTTGACCGTATGGATTCCTACGCCCGGCGCGTGCGTTCAGGCGACACGGAAAATCTCGAAGGGCAGGCCGCCGCCTTCTATTTCACCCAACTCTTCGGCCAGGGCTTTTATCGCGCCGAAGAACGCTGGGTCAATGCCGCACTCGATTACGGCTATGCCGTGTTGCGCGGCGCCATTGCCCGGGGACTGGTCGCCCACGGCATGCACCCGCCCATCGGCCTCTTCCATGCCAGCGAACAAAACGCCTTCAATCTGGCCGACGACCTGATCGAACCCTTCCGTCCCCTGGTCGATCTGCGTGTCGCCAAAAACCCGGCTTTCACCGAAGGCGATCTCAGCCCACAGGACAAGGCAGAACTAGTTGCCCTGCTCAACGTCGATGTTGGCATGCCGCAAGGCAAGATGTCCGCACTATCCGCTATCGAATACGCGGTCGAGAGCCTTGCCCGGCTATTCGAGGAAGGCAATAGCGAACTCGAACTTCCAGCCTTGATCGGCTTGCAGGCCCACCGGCTGGAATGCTGAGGCATGGGACTGGAGACACGACGCTTCATGCGACTCATCGTCTTCTTCGATCTACCCATGGTCACCAAGACCGAAAAACGCGCCTACGTCCAGTTTCGCCGCTTCCTGCTCAATGACGGCTACGACATGATCCAGTGGTCCGTCTACGCCCGCTTGCTGAACGGCAACGACGACCACGAAAAACATCTCAAACGCCTGATCGACAGCCTCCCGCCCGCAGGCTCCATTCGCTGCATGACCGTCACGGAAAAGCAGTTCGCCGGCATTCGCCTGCTGGTCGGCATGCCACTTTTTCAGGAAAAAAAGGTTCCGGCGAACCAGATGCTGCTGTTTTGAATTTGGTTTTACACAAAAAAATTCCCGCCCAGCTTTTGCTGGACGGGAACTTCAGGTCAGTCACGATTGTAGCTTTCCGGGGTGAGAGAGGGAGCTACAACTGCCAAGCAGTTCCCAACTCGCAACGACTTGATTGTAGCTTTCCGGGGTGAGAGAGGGAGCTACAACAGAGTGAATGAACGAGGTTACTTAGAGTTCGATTGTAGCTTTCCGGGGTGAGAGAGGGAGCTACAACAACACCGGCTGGAAAGTCACGCCGCACCGAGATTGTAGCTTTCCGGGGTGAGAGAGGGAGCTACAACCGTGGTGGGGACTTTGAGTTTTCAGGAGGCGATTGTAGCTTTCCGGGGTGAGAGAGGGAGCTACAACGCTGCTCGTCGATCATGCGCTTGTGGCCGGATTGTAGCTTTCCGGGGTGAGAGAGGGAGCTACAACCCTCTCGAAGAAAGTCCGCTAGGTCGAAGTGATTGTAGCTTTCCGGGGTGAGAGAGGGAGCTACAACGCAAAGGCCAAGGATCTGATTCTCGGCTGGGATTGTAGCTTTCCGGGGTGAGAGAGGGAGCTACAACCCGAGGAGGCGTGATATGGCGGTGATCAGCGGATTGTAGCTTTCCGGGGTGAGAGAGGGAGCTACAACCACTGTGTAACACAAGGCACTTGACAAGGCGATTGTAGCTTTCCGGGGTGAGAGAGGGAGCTACAACGTCGAGCAGCTTGAGGTCAGAGACATCGAAGATTGTAGCTTTCCGGGGTGAGAGAGGGAGCTACAACCGGACGGCGTGCCGGAATCCGAACTGGACGGATTGTAGCTTTCCGGGGTGAGAGAGGGAGCTACAACGACCACGCGCTTCAGGCAGCGGCCGGTGGCGATTGTAGCTTTCCGGGGTGAGAGAGGGAGCTACAACCGTGGAATCCAGAGAATGTGCCGGTTACAAGATTGTAGCTTTCCGGGGTGAGAGAGGGAGCTACGACACCACTAACGGCAAACTCCAACTCACTCACCAATCCTGATAACAGTTGAAGCCAATCATTCGACTGCCCGGCCTGTATAGGAATGAAGCAATTGCTCCGCCATTGATCAGCAGAGCAGCCGACAAACCCGGACGGAATTTCAGCAATAAACGATAAGCCATTGAAAAACAGTCGCTTGCACAAAGTCGACCGGAGCAGGCACGGGCTGGCACATGGCATGCAGACTATCCGGGACGAGACACGGCGGGACAACCGCCGGGCTTGCAACCCGTAACCAGATACAGGAGACAAAACATGCTTTACGCAGCTCCCGGCGCCGCCGGCGCAAAGATCGCCTACAAAGCCAAATACGACAACTTCATCAACGGCAAGTGGACCGCACCGGTCAAGGGTGAGTACTTCGACGTGGTCACCCCGGTTTCCGGCAAGCCCTACACCCAGGCCGCCCGCTCCACCGCCGAAGACATCGAGCTGGCGCTGGACGCCGCTCATGCCGCCTTCCCGAAGTGGGGCAAGACCGACGCAACGACCCGTTCGAACATCCTGCTGAAGATCGCCGACCGCCTCGAAGCCAACCTCGAACTGCTGGCCTACGCCGAGACCGTCGACAACGGCAAGCCGATCCGCGAAACGCTCAACGCCGACATCCCGCTGGCTGTCGACCACTTCCGCTACTTCGCCGGCTGCCTGCGCTCGCAGGAAGGCGGTATCTCGGAAATCGACGAAAACACCATGGCTTATCACATCCATGAGCCCCTGGGCGTCGTCGGCCAGATCATCCCCTGGAACTTCCCGATCCTGATGGCCGCCTGGAAGCTGGCCCCGGCTCTGGGCGCCGGCAACTGCGTGGTGCTGAAGCCCGCCGAATCCACCCCAATCTCCATCCTGATTCTGATGGAACTGATCGCCGACCTGCTGCCGCCGGGCGTGCTGAACATCGTCAACGGTTACGGCCGCGAAGCCGGCATGCCGCTGGCCACCAGCAAGCGCATCGCCAAGATCGCCTTCACCGGCTCCACCGCCACCGGCCGCGTCATCGCGCAAGCCGCCGCCAACAACCTGATCCCGGCCACGCTGGAACTGGGCGGCAAGTCCCCCAACATCTTCTTCGCCGACGTGATGGACAAGGACGACGGCTTCCTCGACAAGGCCATCGAAGGCCTGGTGCTGTTCGCCTTCAACCAGGGCGAAGTCTGCACCTGCCCGAGCCGCGCCCTGATCCAGGAATCCATCTACGACGCCTTCATCGAGCGTTGCCTCAAGCGCGTCGCCGCCATCAAGCAAGGCAGCCCGCTCGACACCGACACGATGATCGGCGCCCAGGCTTCCCAACTGCAGATGGACAAGATCCAGTCCTACCTGAAGCTCGGCAAGGAAGAAGGCGCCCAGGTGCTGATCGGTGGCGAACGCGCCCACCTCGCAGGCGACCTGGCCGAGGGCTACTACATCCAGCCGACCCTGTTCAAGGGCCACAACAAGATGCGCATCTTCCAGGAAGAAATCTTCGGGCCGGTGCTCGCTGTGACCACCTTCAAGGACGAAGCCGAAGCGCTGGCCATCGCCAACGACACCCCGTACGGCCTCGGCTCCGGCGTCTGGACCCGCAACGGCAACCTGGCCTATCGCATGGGCCGTGGCATCCAGGCCGGTCGCGTGTGGACCAACTGCTACCACGCCTACCCGGCGCACGCTGCCTTCGGCGGCTACAAGGAATCCGGCATCGGCCGCGAGACCCACAAGGTCATGCTCGACCACTACCAACAGACCAAGAATCTGCTGGTCAGCTACGCCGAGCAAAAGCTGGGCTTCTTCTAAAAGAAACCCTCGTCGAAACCGGCCGGCCGGCGTATCCAGCTCCGGGATGCGCCGGCCACCTGCCGGTCGTCTCAGGCATCTCCTCCACTCGCTCTGTTGCGGGATTTACGGGAGCGGGAAACCGCTCCCACCTTTTTGGGAGAAAACCATGGTCGACCGCGTCACTGCCACCCCGGCCGCCCTGGAACTGATCGCCACGCTCAAGCAGCAACACGGGCCGAAGCTGTTCTTCTTCCTGTCCGGCGGGTGCTGCGACAACAGCTCGCCCAACTGCTACCTCGAAGGCGAACTGACCATCGGCGCCTACGACGTGCATCTCGGCGACATCGGCGAACTGCCCTTCTACGTGGGCGCCACGCAGTACGAATACTGGAAGCACACGCAGGTGATCATCGACGCAGTCGATGGCGCCGGCGGCACCTTCTCGCTCGAAAGCAACACCGGCAAAGCCTTCTTTACCCGTTCGCGAATTTTTGAAGACGCCGAATGGGCCGAACTTCAGGCCGCCGGCCTCGTCTGAACAAGGAAAAGCCTCATGAAACAGAAACTGCAAAACAGCCTGCTGCTGACCCTGGCCGCCGGCACCCTGCTGATCGCCGCCCCGTCGGCCCACGCCAGCGAAGCCATCGTCAAGAAAGCCCGCTGCGTCGCCTGCCACGCTGTCGACCAGAAACGTGTCGGCCCCGCCTACAAGGACGTCGCCGCCCGCTACAAGGGCGACGCCAAGGCGCCAACCATGCTCTTCGAAAAAGTCCGCCATGGCGGCAGCGGTCACTGGGGCGAAGTCCCGATGACGCCGCACAGCCCGGCACAGATCAGCGACGAAGACCTCAAGGCCGCCATCGCCTGGGTGCTGTCGCTGCAGTAAGCCGTCACCAGAACCAGGAGAACGGCACTCCGCCCCGTTGGTGCAGGCTGAACGGGGCAGACACGACAAGGGACAGGCCTTCGCCTGTCCCTTGTGCTATTTCGGCACGGCTTTTTCGCCGCGGCGGGCAGTCGACCGCAACAACGACTTTTTCCGGCCGAGTTATCCCCGGATGCTGTGGATAAAGCTGTGGGGATGCTCTGGGCGGAAGCGGCAACTCACTGAAGCGGAAGCCACTTTGACGCTTTGCCGAAAAAACAGGCAGTTCGTTTTCCGGCAGAGGCCAGCAAGCCAGCCCGGCTCCCGGCATTTCCCCCGAGCGATAGCCTGCCCGCATCGGGCCGATCGACATTGCCGATTTACACGCCGGGCGGCTTATCCCGAGAATGATTTTCAAGCATTCAGGAGACCGCCATGACCCAAGCCTTCGCCCAAACCTTAGCGCAACATCCGATTCGCCTCGCTGTCGGCCTGCTGATCAACTTCGGTGGCACGCTGGCACTCGCTGTGCATCTTTAAGTTACAGCCCCAGCCCTTCGCCAGCCCCGAGCAACGTGGCCACGCCGAGCATGGCGAAGATGCCGGCCGCGATGGTATGAACCAGGCGCACCGGCATGCGCTGGGCGATCCGGTCGCCGAGCAACACCGCCGGCACATTGGCCAGCATCATGCCGAAGGTAGTGCCGGCAACCACCGCGAAAAACGCTTGATACTGGGCGGCCAGCGCCACCGTCGCGATCTGCGTCTTGTCGCCCATCTCGGCCAGGAAAAAGGCTAGCAGCGTGGTACCGAACACGCCGAAGCGGGCCAGCTTGGCGTCGTCTTCGTCGAATTTGTCGGGAATCAGGGTCCAGATGGCCATGCCGATGAAGGACAGGCCGAGCACCCAGCGCATCGTTTCCGGCGAGACCAGCGACGTGATCCAGGTACCTAGCGCGCCGGCAAAGGCATGGTTGGCGATGGTGGCGACCAGGATACCGGCGACGATTGGCCAGGGTTTGCGAAACTTGGCGGCGAGAATGAAGGCCAGCAGTTGCGTCTTGTCGCCGATTTCGGCAAGGGCGACGATGCCCGTAGAGACCAGAAATGCTTCCATGAGGGGGATACTCGGGCCGGACATGACGATTGATCACAATGCCTCTCCGGCCATGGGAGGCAGCGTGATCAAAGGTCTTGCCAAGTTCGGAAACCGCCTGCGCCATGCCCGTTTTCGGCAAGTGTGTTGACGTAGGCCACTGCTTGACGCAGCCCGGCTACTCCCCAGTGATGCCGCGCATGATACGGACCGGCATCGTTTCGAACAAGGGAAAGTGCAGCCTTTGGCAAAAAAGCCTGCGTGCCGCACGCTCCCTTTACGTCGGAATCCGCTAGTCCCGGGCGGCTTCGGTATGCGGAATCACCCGGACCAGCACGATCCGCGGCCCGTTCATCTTTTTGACGACGGCATCGAAGCACGGAAATTCGATACGCTGGCCTTCTTCCGGCAGATCGCCCAGGTGCTGCATGATCAGACCGCCGATCGAGTCAACGCCGGATTCCTCGATATCGATGCCCAGCGCACGCTCCAGCGTGAATAGCGGCAGACTGCCCTTGCCGAGTAGCGAGCCGTCATCGAGTTTCGACCATTCGTTCTGGGTCTGGCGGAATTCGTCGCGGATTTCACCGACCAGCGCACCGAGCAGATTGTCCAAGGTCACATAACCGAGCGGATGGCTGTGGTCGTGGGCGACCACGGCAAAGTGAGGCGCCCCCTGGCGAAAGCGGCGGAACAGTTCGGTGGCCTGCAGACGCGGCGAGACCACCTGGGCCGGGCGGACAAGCTTTTCCAGCGTGTCCAGTTCCGGGTTGTTCTGCAGCGCGATGAACACGTCCTTCAGGTGGATCACGCCCTTGATGTTGCGCTCGCTGCCCAGGTAGGGATAACGGCTGTAACGGTGGCGGGCGATCTTTTCCAGGCTGGCGTCGAGCGGGTCGTCCTCGCTCAGCGTCACGGCCTCCTGGAAGGGGCGCATCAGGTCGGCAACGTCGAGCTGGCGGAAATCGAGGGCCTGCGCCAACACCCGCCATTCGTCCTGGGTAAAGCCCTGATCGGCACGCGAGCTGCGCAGGATGAGTTTCAGTTCGTCGGACGAGTAGTGGCTGTCATGGCCGTGCGCGACGTCCATCTTCATCTTGCTGAGCACCCAGTTGGCACTGTGGTTGAGCACCCAGATCGCCGGATACATCGCCCAGTAGAAGGCGTAGAGGGGCGGCGCCGTCCACAGGCCGACCTTTTCCGACATCCGGATGGCCATCGATTTCGGCGCCAGTTCGCCGACGACGATATGCAGGTAGGAGATGATGAAGAAGGCGGTGAAGAAGGCAATGCCGTGGATCAGGCGTTCGCTTTCGACGCCGATCGCCACCAGCAGCGGCGTCAGCAGATCGGCGAAGGCCGGTTCGCCGACCCAGCCGAGCCCCAGCGACGCGAGGGTGATGCCGAGCTGGCAGGCGGACAGGTAAGCATCGAGATCCCGATGCACCCGGGCCAGCATGCGGCCGCGCCAGCCGTGGGATTTGGCGATGGCTTCGACGCGCGTCTGGCGCAGTTTGACCAGCCCGAACTCGGCGGCGACGAAAAACCCGTTGAGAAGAACAAGCAGTAAAGCAACAGCAATCAGTACAAGGTCACTACCCATATGGTGGACACGACGTGCCCACGGCCTTTCTTTGTATCAGAATGGCACCGATGGTAGCCGATGCGACGGCTACGGTCGAATCGCCCGCCATTTAATCGCCCCGACATCACGGGAAAGGTCATGGAAATCCTCCGCTTCAGCCTGCTGTTCGCCATCACCGCGGTCGCCGAGATCGTCGGCTGCTACCTGCCCTGGCTGGTACTCAGGCAGGGCAAGAGCGCACTGCTGCTGATACCAGCCGCCCTGTCGCTGGCGGCATTCGCCTGGCTACTGACGCTGCACCCGACGGCCGCCGGCCGGACCTATGCGGCCTACGGCGGCATGTACATCGCAGTCGCCCTGCTCTGGCTGCGTTTCGTCGACGGTATCGAACTGACCCGCTGGGATACGCTCGGCGCCGGTATCGCGCTGGCCGGCATGGCGGTGATCGCGCTGCAACCGCGGGTCTGATCGGCGGATTCAGTCAGCTTGTGCCTCCTCGCAGGCATTGCTCAGCGCAGCCTCGAGCATTTCGATGAAGGCCCGGCTCTTGGCCGGCATCAGCCGACGACCGGGAAAAACCACCCAGGCCGGATGCGGCGGCAGTTGCCAGTCGGCCAGCACGCGTTGCAGTTCGCCGCGCTGTACATAGCGGCGGGCAAAGTAATCCGGTACGGCGGTGATGCCGGCCCCGTCGCAGGCCAGATTGATCAGCAGTTGCGGCGAATTGATGACGATACGGGCGTTCGGCCGGATTTCCTGCGTCTGCCGCCCCTTGCTCATCGGCCAGCCGCCGAGTTCGCCGGGCAGGCAGAGCGTGTCGTGACCGGCCAGGTCGGCCGGCCCGCCCGGAACGCCCCGCTCGCTCAGGTAACGCGGCGCGGCATAAAGTCCGAACGAGAAGCGAGCAATGCGCCGGGCGGCCAGCAGGCTGTCGTCGGGCAAGGCCCCCATGCGCACGGCAAGGTCGAACTTCTCGCCGACGATGTCCACCCGGCGTTGCGACAAATCGAGTTCCAGCGTCACGGCCGGATGCAGACGGGAAAAGGCGTGCAGCATCTCGGTCAGCAGCAGGCTGGCGAAGTCACTCGGCATCGATACCCGCAGGCGGCCGCTCGGCCGCGCCTGACGATGCTCGATGGCGGCCTTGACGGCATCCACCTCCTCGGCCACCTGGCGAGCGTGTTCGAGCAGTATCTCGCCAAACTCGGTGACCTGCAGCCGACGCGTACTGCGGATCAGCAGGCGCTCACCCAGACGATCCTCCAGTGCGGCCACCCGTCGCGAAACGGTCGACTTCGGCAACGCCAGGCGTTCGGCGGCACGGCTGAAGCTGCCGCATTCGACGACGCGGGCGTAGATCAGCAGGTCATTGGCATCATATTGTTCCATATGCGGAACAATGTTATCCAAATCGACGTCTTCTGTGTCGATTCGCGACGACCTACAGTGCACACATGCCGCGACAGCGGATTCAACTCACTTATCGGAGATCGCCATGAACATTCTGCAAATCAACGCCAGCGCCCGCCGCGCAAGCGGCAATTCGACCCGCGTCGCCAACGACATTGTCGCCCGGTTACGCACCGCGCATCCGGATGCCAGCGTCGCCTTGCGCGATCTGGCCGCCACGCCGCACCCGGTGCTCGACGAAGCCGCGCTGGGCGCCCTGTTCACGCCGGCCGAGCAACGCACGCCGACGCAGGCGGCACGGGTCGCGCTGGACGATGTGCTGATCGCCGAACTGCAGGCAGCCGATGTGCTGGTGATCGGTGTCCCGATGTACAACCTGGGCATTCCGGTGCAGTTGAAAACCTGGATCGATGCAGTCACCCGTGCCGGCGTCACCTTCCGCTACACCGTGCAGGGCGTCGAAGGACTGGTCAGGGGCAAGAAGGTGTATTTCGCCCTGGCCCGCGGCGGCCGTTATCGCGATACCGCCTTCGATACGCAGGTCCCTTTCCTGAAAACCTACTTCGGTTTCATCGGTCTGAGCGACCTGAATTTCGTCTACGCCGAGGGACTGAACATGGGACCGGAAGCCGCGGCCCAGGGTTTTGCCGAAGCAGCGGCCGACATCGAAGCACTGTTCGCCTGAACGCCACGCCCAACTTCAACGGAGAAAAATCATGAGCCCCCGCCACGTCACCCGCTCGCGCCGGATCGAATCGCAGCACCGCGGCATCGCCACGTCGGATGGCGCCGGCGTCAAGCTGACGCGGGTGCTCACCCAGCACTACCAGCGCCGGCTCGATCCCTTCCTGATGCTCGACATCTTCGCCAGCGACGATCCCGACGATTACATCGCCGGCTTTCCCGATCACCCGCACCGCGGCTTCGAGACGGTCACCTACATGCTGGCCGGCCGCATGCTGCATCGCGACAGTGCCGGCCACGAGGGCTTGCTGCAGAGCGGCGACGTACAGTGGATGACGGCCGGCCGCGGCTTGATCCATTCGGAAATCCCGCAACAGGAAGCAGGCGTCATGGAAGGGTTCCAGCTGTGGCTGAACCTGCCGGCACGGGACAAGATGATCGCCCCGTGGTATCGCGACATCGCTGCCGCCGAACTGCCGCGTTTCACGACGCCGGCGGGCGTCGCGGTGACGGTGATCGCCGGTGAAAGCCACGACACGGTCGGCGCGGTGACCCGCGATGCGACGCAACCCCTCTATCTCGACATCCATCTGCCGGCCGGCAGCCGATTCGAGCAAACGCTGCCGCCCGGGCACAATGCCTTCGTCTATGTCTATCGCGGCAGCGCGACGGTCGATGGCGAAGCGGTGGCAAGCCGCACGATGGCCATCCTCGACAATGCGCCGGACAGCGACGGCGTGTGCATCGAGGCCACGGAAGACAGCCGCCTGCTGCTGCTTGCCGGCCAGCCGCTGGGCGAAAAGATCGTCCAATACGGCCCGTTCGTGATGAACAGCGAGCAGGAGATTTACCAGGCGCTGGCCGATTTCCGGGATGGCCGGCTCGAATCGGCATAAAAAAACGCGGCATCTGCCGCGTTTTTTGTTTTTTCCTGCGGTCGACCGCAGGATTCCATGACTTTCGTATTTACAGAACTGCTCCACGATGGAGCAGTTGCTCAATCCCGAAACAATCCGCCGGGCAACATCCGCTGCACAATCCCGTCCCGCTGCAGCGCATGCTTCAGCGCACCGGCCACATGCAGCGCGATCAGCGCCGCACCGCCCCAGACCAGCGCGAAGTGCGCCGCCTTGAAGGCTTCGTTGAGTCCTTCGTCCGGCCAGCCGAGTTTCGGCAGCTCGACGCCGAAGAACTTCAGCGGATAAGGCGTGAACGACGACGCCAGGTAACCGGCCAGCGGCGCCAGCAGCATGAACATGTAGAGCAGCCGGTGAATGACCATGGCCAGGTCGTCCTGCCAGCCGCTGGACAGCGATGGCGGGGAACGCCAGTGCAGGCGGATGGCGATGCGGACCGCCAGCAGGCCGAGCAGCAGCAGGCCAAGCGACTTGTGCAGCCCGTAGGCGGCACTGCGCTCCGGCCCCTTCGGCAGATCGAGCATGCTCCAGCCCAGCCACAGCATCCAGACGAGCAGCACGGCCATCGTCCAGTGCAGGACGATCAGCGGCAACGGGTGACGATTGCCGCTCATGGAATCACCACGCCCCAGGGCAGTTCGCCGACGGCGACATCGGGCAGCCGCTTCAGCGCCCGGGCATCGATCACCGACAGTGCGTTGTCGCGACCGGTCGCCACGTACAACTTGTTGCCGTCCGGCGTCAGCGCCATGTTCCACGGCCGCTTGCCGACTTCGATACGGGCCAGCACGCGGTTCCCGGCCACATCGATCGCCATCACGCTCGGATCGCGTCCGTTGGACACGAAAACCCGCTGACCGGCAGGGTCGACCGCAATACCGTTCGGATATTGACCGGCCTCGATCTCGGCCACGACCTTGCGGCTGGCGGTATCGATCGCATAGACCTTGCCGGCCAGTTCGCAGGCCACGTAGGCACGCCTGCCATCGGGCAGGAAGCCGATGCCGCGCGGCCGCTTGCCGACCGGCACGCTGCCGACCTGGCGCCGCTTGGCCACGTCGATCACATCGACCTGCTCGGCTTCCTCGGCGCTGACGTAGAGCCAGCGGCCATCCGGGCTGAACACCGCGTGCTCGGGGTTCTTGCCCTTCACCTTGATGCTGGCCAGGCGCTTGCCGTCGCTCGCCTGCAGCAGGACGACGCTGTTGTGATCCTCGACGGCCACCGCCAGCAGCTTGCCATCGCGCGACAGGCTGACGCCTTCCGGCGAATCGCCCACCTTGATGGTGTTCAGCAGCCGCCCTTCCGCCGCATCGACCACCAGCAGGCTGGCCTTGGCGGCATCGGTCAGGTACAGCCGGCCGCCGCCGGCGGCGATGCCGCGCGGCCGCTGGCCGACGGCAAACGTCTGTACCACGCGATCATCGGCCGTATCGACGACGCTGACGCTGGCCGACTTTTCGTTCGGCACGTAGGCCAGCGATCCGGCCTGCGCCAAGGCGGAAAAGGCGGCCAACAGGCCGCCCAGACAAAAACGATGCATCATCGAAAACTCCTCAGGCAGGCTGCCAGGAAACACCGTATTTCTTGAAGATAGCCGCCAGCGTACCATCACGCCTCAGGTCCTCGAGCGCCTTGGCAATCGCATCGGCCAGATCGTCGGCTTCCGCCTTGACCGCCATGCCGAGCGGCCAGTGATCGTGACGCAGCTCGGCGAATTGCGGCCGTTCGAGCACCAGCTTGCCCGGATCGCCAAGCGCCGCTTCGAGTTCGGCACGCGGCGCCAGGACGGCCGACACACGCTCTTCGCGCAAGGCCTTGGCGGCTTCGGCAACGGTCTTGAAGTGCACGACGTTTTCGCGCAGACGACCGTTCATCACGCCCAGCAGGAAAGCATCGGACAGGGTATCGATCTCGACGCCGACCTTCTCGCGGGTGAAGACTTCCAGCGCCACCGCCGCCGAACCGGAGAGCGCCGGAACACGTTGCGGATTGCGCGCCAGCATCAGCATTTCGCGGTGATAGGGGCCGAAGATGCGGACCTTGTCGTTGGCCCTGGACAGGTGCTCGTCGACCGGCACGTGCATCATCACGTCGGCCGGCTGCGTCCCGAGATAATGGCCTTTCCAGACCATGTTGCGCAGGTCGTCGTTCATGTCCTCGTCGGCTGCGAAGCCGACGACTTCGGCGCCCAGTCCGAGCTTGGCGGCAATGGCGCGGCCGATGTCGGCATCGACGCCCTTGCCACCCGCCAGCGAATACGGCGGAAAATCGTTGTAGACCGCGATACGCAGCCTGCCGCGTTGACGGATCGCATCGAGCGAACCCTCGGCAAACGCCGGCAAGGCCGCACTCAGCGGCAGGGCGGCCAGCCCCTTGAGCCAGCGACGACGATCATTCCTCATGGACCGACTCCAGCCAGGCGCGGATCGCCCACATGGCTTCCTGGCTCAGCAGGCCTTCGAACGGGGGCATGTAGACGCGTCCGTCGCGCACGGAACCATGGCGGATACGGTTGAGGAAGATTTCGTCGCCTTCGTCGCCCTGCGGCAGATAGCGCAGGTCGGGGGCGATACCACCGGAGACGGCGCCGAGGCCGTGGCAGCGGGCGCAGTTCTGGTTGAACGCGGAATCGCCGATACGGATGGCCGTCTTGTCCTTGCGGTACGGGTTGGCGGCCAGGAAGTCGGTGCCGAGGTTCTTCAGACCCGTGGTGTCGACAGCCTGGGGCACGACGTCACCGTGGGCCATGACCTGAACGGCCGTGGTGGCGAGGACGAGGCTGGCAACGAGGGCGGAAAGCTTGCGGGCGATGGGTTTCACTTTGTCTCCTTGTGTTGAAGTCAGGTACAGCTGTTGTGCCCAGCTGACTGCAAGGCCTGTGCCAACTCGCGCGAAACCCGGTTGTAACGCCTTGAGCACATTCCTGAAACAAATGGCACGATGCTTGCTGCGAAACGAACACGCAGCACAAGCCGATTGCTTACATATGGTGCAGGTGCTACGTTATTGAACAACACAACAAAATCCCAAAAAACCACGCCAACGAGCTGGAGGAGAGATGGAGACAAACCAGTTGATGGTCGACGCGCACGACCAGCGGTTGAGACGTGCACGCCAGTTGTTCTTTGATCACGGCGATCTGCCCGAAGGGCTGATCGATCCGCTGATCCTGCGTTCCTGGGAGCGTTGCCGGCGCTTCGGCGTCGACGAGTCCGGTTACCAGGCACACACCGACAGCATGGACCGCATTGCCCTGAAGACCGAGCAGGAGCGCAACCGCTACCTGCTGACTCAGGGACGCCCGATCATGGAACACGTTTTCGAGCAGATCCGCGAATCGGGCAGCATGGTCGTCATGTCCGACGCCAACGGCCTGCTGCTCGAAACGGTCGGCGACCCCGACTTCGTCGATCGCGCCGACCGTGTCGCGCTGACCGCCGGGGCTTCGTGGGACGAGACCCTGCGCGGCACCAATGCGATCGGCACCGCCCTGTCCGAGGAAAAGCCGGTGGCCATCTTCGGCGGCGAGCATTTCCTCGGCCAGAACGCGTTCCTGACCTGCTGCGCCAGCCCGATCTTCGGGCCGGACGGCAAGCTGATCGGCGTGCTCGACATTTCCGGCGACTACCGCAGCCAGCAGCGCCACACGCTCGGTCTGGTGCGGCTGTCCACGGCCATCGTCGAGAAACGGCTGTTCGAGACCTTCCACGCCCGCGACATCCTGGTCTGCTTCCACCTGCGCCCGGATTACCTCGGCAGCCCGAAGGAAGGCCTGGCCGCGGTATCGGCCGACGGCCAGGTGATCGCGATCAACCGCATCGGCCTCGAACTGCTTGGCATTCGTCCGGTCGACGCGGTCCGGCGCGACTTTTCCATGGTTTTCGAAAACAGCCTGGCATCGCTGGTCGATCGACTGCGCCACTCGCCTTTCGCCAGCCAGGAAATCAATGTCAATGGCCGCGCCCTGCACATCCAGTTGCGCGGTCAGCTGCCGTCGCTGGCCATGTCCGGCCGGGTCATCGACGAAACGCCGGTGCAGCGCGCGCCGCGCCGGGTCGAAACGCCGAGCGGCAAACCGGTGCTGGTGCTCGACACGCTGTGCACCGGCGACGCCCGGCAGCAGCTGGCCATCGAACGTGCCAAACGGATCATCGGCCGCGATATCCCGATGATGATTCAGGGAGAGTCCGGCGCCGGCAAGGAGATGTTCGCCAAGGCCTTCCACAATAGCGGACCGCGCCGTGACATGCCTTTCGTGGCGCTGAACTGCGCCTCGATTCCCGAGACGCTGATCGAGTCCGAGCTGTTCGGTTACCAGGGCGGCGCCTTCACCGGCGCCCGCAAGGAAGGGGCACCGGGCAAGATCCAGCAGGCACACGGCGGCACGCTGTTCCTCGACGAAATCGGCGACATGCCGCTGAACCTGCAGGCCCGTCTGCTGCGCGTGCTGCAGGAGCGCTGCGTGACGCCGCTGGGCAGCACGCGCTCGATCCAGGTCGACATCTCGCTGGTCTGCGCCACCCACCGCAAGCTGCGCGAGGAAGTCGCCCGCGGCAATTTCCGGGAAGACCTTTACTATCGCTTGAACGGTCTGGCCGTCACCCTGCCGTCGCTGCGCGAGCGGACCGATATCCGCTGCATCGTCGAGAAACTTGCCGCCGCCGAAGCCGGCGAACGTGCCACGCCGCTACGCTTCTCCGAGTCGGCATTGCAGGCGATCGAAGCCTACAGCTGGCCCGGCAACATCCGCCAGTTGCTCAACGTGATCCGTGTCGCCATTGCATTGCTCGACGACGATGAAACGCTGATCACCGAAACCCATCTGCCCGAGGAACTCTTCGAGGAGCCGCTGTCCGGCTCGCCGCTGAGCCAGGCCGAACCGCGCCACGACCCGTGGGCGGCGGCGCCGCCGGACCCGATGGGCGTCAGTCTGGAGGAAATCGGCCGGCAGGCGGCGATGCGCGCGCTCGAAGCGGCCGGCGGCAACATCTCGCTGGCCGCCCGTCAACTCGGCATCAGTCGCAACACGCTGTACCGCAAGCTGGGGCGGATGTAGTCAGAGCAGGTCGGCCGTCGCCCAGGCCATCGCTTCGCTGTACTGGAAGATGGTCTCGGCGGGGTCGAGGCCGATCGCGCCGGCCAGCAGGATGGCCTGATCGACGCGGCCGCGTTCCATGCAAATGGCCAGCATCAGGTGGCGGGCATAGGGACCGTCCTTGTCGAGCAGCACCTGCGCGACCGGGCCGGGCAGATGCATCTTGCCCAGCACGCTGGCGGTCGGCAGGCCGAGCAGGCTGTCGATCAGCGAAAACAGGCCGACCAGGAACAGTTCGCCGGCCTGCTGCCGGTTGTTTTCGCCGGCCAGGCTTTCAAGGAACGCCGCACGGCTCAACGAGATGACCATCAGCGTGTGATCGCGCTGATCATCGCGCGTGCCGATCTGGAACATCGCCAGCGACAGCCAGCGATACAGCGGCGCCCGGCCGAGCAGCATCACCGCATCCTCCAGCGAGCTCACCTGGCGCGACAAGCCGGACAGCGGCGAGTTGGCCATTTCCAGCAGCTTGATGACGACCGCCGGATCGCGTTTGGCGACGGCGACGACCTCGGCCGTATCGGCCTCGCGGCGCAGCAGGTTGAGCATTTCAACGAGGATCAGGCGATTCTGCGAGAAACCGTCGCTCTGCTGCGTCTCGTCGCGGCAGGTGGCAAAGGGCCCCAGGCAGTAGGCCACGCCAAGCGCCATCAGGAAGCGGTATTCGGTCCAGCTGGCGACATTCTCGACGGCCAGCTGCAGCATCGGCCATTGCTGGCGCATGCCGCGCACCTGCTGCTCGAAGGCTTTGAGTTCGCGCCCCTGCAGGTCGAGCAGCAGCAGATCAGGAAAATCGGCGCCGGCCAGCACCGCCAGCGTCGCCATGTCGGCGGCCAGAGCGCCACCGGCCGCGCGGATATCTGCCGCCAGCGCCGTCCAGGCTGCGTTGGGCTGGCCGCTGCGCGCCGCGTCCTGCAACAGGAAAAAGACATTCGGGCCGACCAGCGCGGCAAAACCGGCGCTGTGCCATTGCTGCGGTGTGATCGGCACCAGGATTTTCCGGCGCTGGGCCAGCCGGGCAATGCTGTCTTGCGTCAGGGCGGCCAGCCAGTCCGGCCCGCTCGGCGCCATCCCGGCCTGCAGCGAGGAAGGACGCAGCAGATAGGCGGCGATGCCGGACGAAGCATCGAGCATTTCCTGCCAGCTGATCGCCACGGGCTTGCGCGATATCGCCGCGGGGGCTGCCGGCACGCTACGTGGCGTCTGGGCGGCAGGCGTGCCGGAAAGCGGGGTGGGCGCATCGTCGCGCCGGAAGGCACCGAAAAGGCGTTTCAGGAAGCTCACGTCGGGGTCCGTATGATTGACTCAGGCTGGCGCCGGAGCACGGCGCAACTAGCCAAACATCATACACCGATCGACGCTCCCCGACGCCCCGGAAAAACCCCGGCCAGGGTCGAATCCATTACCAGTAGGCGCGACTCAGCGCAGTCAAGACGATGCCGGCGTACACCGCCAGCGCGGCGATGAAGCTGCACCGCCGGATGATCGGCGTGCGACCGCGGCGCAACGCAAAAGCGCCGAGCACGATGTAGAGCAGCAAGCCGAACAGCTTGACGGTCAGCCAGCCCTGCGCGAACGGCCACTGACCGCTCCAGGCCGCCAGGGTCAGCGCACTGCCGAGCAGCACGCTGTCGACGACATGCGGCAGACGGCGGGTCAGCGGATGTTGCAAGCACGGCGACGCCCGCCACATCCAGATACCCCGCAGCAGAAAGCCGAGACCGCTGACGACGGCGCAGGCAACGTGCAGATGCTTGATCGCGAGATAGCTCATGCGCCGAGTTTCGCCCGCCGGTGGGCGTGATGACGGCGGACCGCCTGCGCCAGGTTCCACAGCAGTCCGGCACTGGCCAGCGTGAAAGCCAGCCCGGCCGGACGCGCCAGCCAGTCGGGCAGGAACACGGCTGCGGTCGACAGCGCGCAGGCAACGAAAAAGGCCCCCGCCTGGCGCCGTGCGGCCTGATCGGTGAGCAGCCGGTTCATCGGCGGCGCGCCGCGGCCAAGCGGCTGCAAATGCAGCCAGGCCAGGAAAGGCACGATCTTGTAGAGCATGCCGACGATGCAGGCAAGCACGCCGCCAAGCAGGAAGCACACGCCGAACAGCAGCGCCGTGCGCGGATCGGGATCGCGCAGGAATGCGCCGGCCGACCACGTCGCCAGGGCCAGCATCGCGGTCAGCAGGCCGAGTTGCCAGTAGCGCAGCGTGACATCGGGTTTGGCGCGCCGGCGGCGGCGCTGCAGCGCCAGCGTCCAGCCGGCGAAAGCGCTCCCGGCAACAACCAGCGCAGCCTGCGCGAAAATGCGCAGCCAGGGCAGGTCGACCGCAAGCGCCGCACTCCACGTCAGCAGGGCACCGACGATGAACGGTGGCAACCACCACGATGGCCGCGCCGCATAGCCGGGCGTCAACTGGAACATCGGCACGACGACGTAGGCGACGGCGATCAGCAGCACGCCGGCCCAGCCGGCCAGGCCCCAGGCCGCATGCAGGTCGGCCAGTTCGCTCAGCGGCAGGGCCCAGCCGCCGGCCAGGGCAAAGGCCAGCAGGAGACCCAGCGCAACGGTTGCCAGCAGGCCGCCGCAAGCCAGCTTCAGACCGCGGATGGTCGGGCTGGTCGATGGCACGCCGCGCAGTGCGCGGCCGGCGTCGTGCAGGAAGAGGATGCAGCCGGCAGCCAGCAACAGCGCCCCGCCCTGCAGCAGCCAGGGCGTGCCGGACAGGAAACCGCCGGCCAGCAGCAACGCGCCGAGCGTCAGCGGCGGATGCACCCGCCGGGCGGTGCGCAGCGGCTGCGCCAGGTTGGCGCCGGCAACCACCGGCAACACCTGGATCAGCGCGCCGATCATGATCTGCAGCATGAAACCGGCGGTCAGCAGATGCGTCGCGGCAAGTGCTGCCGGCGTCCACCGCGAGGCGAACAGCGCGGGCCCGTCGGCAATGGCCAGCAGGCCGGCCAGCACGCCGAACAGCGGCGCGCTCAGGAAGAAACGCAGCGGCGCCGCGAAGGGCGGGCTCTGGTCGTAGGAAAGCAGGGCCTGCATGCGGTCAACTCAGACAGTGATGGTGATTTCGAAGGTGCCATCCGGACGCAGCAGCGTCTGCCAGCGATGGCCGTTCTGTTCGAGCACGCGGTACAACGGGTGCGGTTCGCGGTAGAGCAGCAGTTGCATGCGCTCGCCGGGCGCCAGCGCGGACAGCATTTCCATCGCCTGCACGAAAGGTTCGGGCGGCGGCAGGAAACGGGCATCGAGCAGCCGGATGTCGTCGCTCACCGGGTTTTCCTCAGGCCGCCTGCAGGGTGTCGCGCAACTGGCGGCCAAGCGCCTCGGCGTCGCCGGCCAGATGCTGGTCGCACATCGGGTAGAGGACGTTTTCCTCTTTCATGTTGTGCTGCTGCATCATGATCAACAGGGTTTCGGCCTGGCCGAGGAAGTCGTCGCTTTTTCCCGCTGCCAGCAGGTCGACCGCATCGTCCATCAGTTCGCGCATCTGGGCGTGTTCCGAGCGCATCACCTGGGTCGGCCCCATGCGCATGCCGGTGCGCGCCTCGAAGGCCGGGAAGAGAATCTCTTCCTCGCCAGCGAAGTGCGCCAGCATCGCCTCGCGAAACCGCGCAAAGGCGGCCTGCGCGGCGGCGGCATCCCGGCCGGCCGCCTGCTCGGCGGCGGCGAACAGGTCGTCGCAATGTTTGTGGTCGTCGGTCAGCAGGCTGCGCAGGCTCATGGCGGTCATCCGGTCGAAAAGGAATGGACCGATTGTCCTTGCCGCCCGCTGGTGCCGGCCTTGATCGGCATCAAAAATGAAAAAACCGGGCGACTTTCCAGTCTGCCCGGTTTTTTGCCGGATCTTGCGGTCGACCGCAGCGACGGCCTATTTTTCCAGCACGTAGGTGCCCGGTGCGTCGGCCAGCGCCGGGAACTTGCGGTTCGACACCGGGTAGGCATCGACCAGCTCGCCGGTCCGTTCGCCGAGCCAGGCGGTCCAGTCCTGCCACCAGGTGCCCGGCCGCTTTTCGGCGCGCTCGTGCCAGTGTTCCCAGTGTTCATTGCGCTCCGGCTCGCCGATCCAGTAGGCGCGCTTGGGGGGATCGACCGGCGGATTGACGATGCCCAGGATGTGCCCGGAAGTGGACAGCACGAAGCGCACCGGCGCGTTGACGTTCACGTACTTGCGGATGCGGTAGCACTGTTTCCACGGCGCGATGTGGTCGTCCTCGGCGGTCACCGCATAGAGCGGCTGGACGATGCGATCGAGGTCGATGGCTTCGCCGGCGATCTGCAGGCGGTCGCGCTTGATCAGATTGTTGTGCAGGTACATCTCGCGCAGATAGTAGGCATGCATGGCCTGCGGCATGCGCGTCGAATCGACGTTCCAGAACAGCACGTCGAACGGCGGCAGCGGTTCGCCGAGCAGGTAGCTGTGCACCCAGTAGTGCCAGACCAGGCTGTTCGAGCGCAGCATGCGGAACGAAGTGGCCATTTCGGCGCCGTCCAGGTAGCCGCGCTTGGCCATCGTCTCTTCCAGCGCCTCGATGCAGGCATCGTCGATGAACACGTCGATGTCACCCGGGTGAGAGAAATCGGTCAGCGTCGTGAACAGCGTCCAGTGGGCGACCGGCACCTGGTCCGCGCCGAAACGCTTGTTGGCCCAGGCCATGTAGGTACTGACCAGCGTGCCGCCGATGCAGTAGCCGACCAGATGCACCTTGGGCACCTTGCAGAATTCGCCGGCCACGCGCACGACTTCGTTGACGCCTTCGAGCAGGTAGTCGTCGAAACGGACGTCGGCCATGTCGGCGGTCGGGTTCTTCCAGCTGGTGATGAACACCGAGAACCCCTGGTCGGTCAGGTACTTGACCAGGCTCTTCTTGGCGTTCAGGTCGAGAATGTAGAACTTGTTGATCCACGGCGTGACGATGACGATCGGCATCGCCCGCACCTTGTCGGTGGTCGGCGTGTAGTGGATCAGCTCGACCAGGCGGTTGCGGAAGACAACCTTGCCCGGCGTCGTCGCCAGGTCCTTGCCGACGGTGAAGGCATCGGGCTCGACCATCTGGATGTTGCCGGCCTTGAGATCGCGCTGGAAGTTCTCCCAGCCCAGCTTGAGGCTCTCGCCCTTGGTCGCCACGGCACGCTCCATCGCCACCGGGTTGAGCCAGAAGAAATTGGTCGGCGACACCATGTTCAGCCACTTGCGCGACCAGAAGGCGGCGCGCCGGCGTTCCTTGTCGGACAGGCCGGGGGTTTCGAAATACATGTCCTGCAGCCGGTGGGTGAAGGCCAGGTACCACTCCTTGACGATGTCCCAGCTCGCCGAGTCGGTCCACACCGGCTCCTTGAAGCGGGCATCGTCGGCATGCGGCTGGATCACGTCGTCGGACGCGATGCCCAGCGCCCGGCGTGCCAAATGCGCCTGCAACTGCAAAAGATCGCCGGACAGCGCGTTGACCGCACGGCTGAATTCCTGCGGATGCATCAGCCAGGCCATCTGCGCATTGAGCAGCGAGGTGGTGACACCGTAGGGATCGAAGGCCTTGGCCACGGCCTTGCCGATATGTTCGACCGGGCTGAGTCCGTTCAGATCGACGGGATTTGACATCGGTATACCTCCATGAATGGTGGGCTCTTCGGCATCTTACAGCGACACGAAGCTACCGGGTTGCGGGATCGCCACGTCATGCCAGCCGAGTTGCCGGCGGACGGCTTCGGCGAAATCGGCCGAAGCCGACGCTTCGCCGTGCATGACGAAAAGCCGGGCCGGCGGTTGATGAAAGCCGCTCAGCCAATGCAGCAGGGCCGCCTGGTCGGCATGCGCCGACAGGCCGCCGACCGTGCAGATGCGGGCCCGGACGGGAATCTGCTCGCCGAAGATGCGGACCAGTTTCGCCCCGTCCACCAAGCGCCGGCCGAGCGTGCCGGCCGCCTGGAATCCGGCGATCAGCACCGTGCTCTCGCGGCGCGGCAGATTCTCGCGCAGGTGGTACTTGATCCGCCCGGCATCGCACATGCCGCTCGCCGAAATGATCACCGCACCGTGCCGGATGTCGTTCAACTGGCGCGAACGCTCGACATCGGCGACGAACTCGATGGCCATCTTCTCCGGATGCGCCGCCTGCCAGGCGATCAGTTCGCGGGTCGGCGCATCGAGCAGCGCCTGATGATCGAGGGTGATCCGCGTCGCCGAACTGGCCATCGGCGAATCGACATAGACCTTGAGCGGACGGATCCGCCCCTGGCGGACCAGATCGGCCAGGATGTAGAGGATTTCCTGCGTCCGGCCGACGGCAAAGGCGGGAATGATCAGGTTGCCGCCCGCAGCCTGCGTCCGCGCGAAGGCGGCAACGATCTCGTCCAGGGTTTCCGGCAGCGGCCGGTGCAGGCGATTGCCGTAGGTGGATTCGATCAGCACCGCGTCGGCCTCGGCGGGCGGCGGAGAAGGATCCTCGAGCACCGGCCGGTCGGGCATGCCGAGATCACCGGAAAACACCAGTTTGCGCGGTCGACCGCCGGTTTCGAGCGAAATCTCCAGCGACGCCGAGCCGAGGATATGACCGGCATCGCGAAAACGCACGCCGATCCCGTCGGCCGGTCGCAGCAGTTCGCCGTAAGCCACCGGCCGCAACAGGCGCAGCGCGGCCAGCGCCTGGGCGACGGTGTACAGCGGCGCCGGAATGCCGCGTTCGCTGCGCCCGCGCCGCCGCCGGTTGCGCAATTGCCACTCGGCTTCCTTTTCCTGGATATGGGCCGCATCCGGCAGCAGGACTTCGAGCAACGCGCGGGTCGCCGCCGTGGTGTAGATCGGCCCGCGGAAACCGAGCATGACCAGGCGCGGCAGCAGTCCGGCGTGGTCGATATGGGCGTGGGTGAGCAGCACGAAATCGAGCTTGCGCACGTCGAAACCGAAGTTCAGCGCCCGCTCGTTCTTGCCGTGCGCTTCCGCGCCCCCCTGAAACATGCCGCAGTCGACCAGGAAGCGATGCGTTCCGCTATTGACCAGCGTGCACGAGCCGGTCACCTCGCCGGCAGCACCGAAAAAGCCGAGTCTCATGTTCAAAATCCTCCCGAACTGGCGTAGCATGAACTTCGAAAAGGCGGATTGCAACGCCGGTACAACAGTTCAGGAGGTACATCATGTTCAAGCACATCCTCATCCCGACCGACGGTTCCGAACTGTCCAAAGCCACTGCCCAGCGGGCGGTATCCTTCGCCAAGGAGAGCGGTGCCCGGGTCACGGTGTTCTATGCCAAACCGGAATACCCGATCGCCTATTTCGGCGAAGGGGCGCTGATCGACCCGACGACGCCGGAGAAATTCGCCGAACTCGCCGACCAGCAGGCCACCGAATACCTTAGCGAGATCGAAGGCTGGTGCAAGGACGCCGGCATCGAATGCGGCACCGTGTCGGCGGTCAGCGACGTGCCCTACGAGGCGATCATCGAAGCCGCCGAGAAATCCGGCGCCGACCTGATCTTCATGGCCTCGCACGGCCGTCGCGGGATCAGCGGCTTCCTGCTCGGCAGCGAGACCAACAAGGTACTGACCCACTCGAAGATTCCGGTCCTCGTCTATCGTTGACCGCAACACGGCGTGACGCGGCTCAGCCCTGAGCCTGCGTCACCGCCCGGCGGAAGCGCAGCAGCGCCACCGCGAAAAACAGCGCACCGACGCCGGAGATCGCCAGCAGATCGCGCCAGATGATGTCCAGCCCCGCCCCGCGATACAAAATACCCTGCGCCAGCCGCACAAAATAAGTCGTCGGCGCGGCCAGCATGAAATCCTGCACGAACTGCGGCATGCTTTCGCGCGGAGAAATGCCGCCGGACAGCATCAGTAGCGGCAAAATGCAGAGGATCACCAGCAGCCCGAACTGCGGCATCGAACGGGCCAGCGTGCCGATGAAAATCCCGATCGATGCGGCAGCGAACAGGTAGCAGGCGGCAGCCGCCAAGAACAGTGGCAGCGAACCGGCAATCGGCACCGCCAGCACACGCTCGACCATGACCAGCAGGGCGAACGTCACGCCGCACAACACGGCCAGTCCGTTGGCCCAGATCTTGGCCAGCATGATTTCCGACGGCGCCAGCGGCATCACCAGCAAGTGTTCGAGGGTACCGTGTTCGCGCTCGCGGATGAAGGCGGCGCCGACCAGGATGATGGTCAGCATGGTGACGTTGTTGATCACCTCCATCACGCCGCCGAACCAGAAACCGGTCAGGTTGGGGTTGAAGCGCACGCGCGGGCTGAGTGCAATCGGTGTGACGCTGTCGTCGCGTGTGCCGGTCAGGTATTCGTTGATTTCGCCGAGCGCGATGCGCTGGATGTAGGTCGCGCCGATGAAGGCCTGGCTCATGATCGTCGCGTCGATGTTGAGTTGCAGCTCCGGTGTTCGCCCGGCCTGCAGGTCGCGCTGGAAATTCGCCGGAATGACCAGCGTGAAGTTGTAGCGCCCGGCGTCGATGCCGGCATCGACCTCGGCCAGGGAAATCATCTGCGGCTGGCGAAAGAACGGCGGGTAAAAAGCATCGGCCAGGCGTTCGGAAAGCGGCGAATGATCCTCGTCGACAATGGCGATCGGCGCATTGCGCAGTTCCTGCGAAACGCCGGTCGCCGCCGTGTAGATCGCGCCGGAGAATGCCCAGCAGATCAGCACCAGCAAGGTCTTGTCGGCCCACAGGCTGCACAGTTCCTTGAGACCGAGACGGAAGACGTTGCTCAGGTTCGGCAGGCGCATCTCAGCTCTCCTGCTTCTTCAGCAAGGCCACCGACAGCAGCGTCAGCACCGGGATGAACGCCGCCAGCGCGACGAACTGGGGAATCAGGTCGCCGACGCCCAGCGCCTTGGTGTAGGCGCCGCGGCTGATGACCAGGAAGTAGCTGGCCGGGAAAAACTGGCCGATCCAGTAACTCGCGCCTTCCAGCGCGCCGACTGGCGTGGTCAGCCCGGAAAAACTGACGGTCGGCAGGATGGTCAGGATGGCCGTGCCGAACAGCGCGGCGATCTGCGTGCCGGTGAAGGTCGAAATCAGCAGGCCGATGCCGGTCGTCGCCACGACGTACAGCACGGCGCCCAGCGTCAGCGCCACCAGGCTGCCCTTGATCGGGACATCAAACACCAGTTGCGACTGAATGACCAGCAGCACGAAACTGATCAGCGACACGGCGATGTACGGCAGTTGCTTGCCGAGCAGGAATTCCAGCCGGGTCACCGGCGTCACGTAGAGATTGGTGATCGACCCCAGTTCCTTCTCGCGCACTACGCCCAGCGCCATCAGGATGGCCGGAATGAAAACGAGCAGGATGGGAATCACCGCCGGCACCATCGCGTAGATGCTCTTGACGTCCTGGTTGTAGCGGTAGCGGGTGACGATCTCGGCCGGATAGCCGGTTTCAACGCCGGTCGCATCGTGCACGATCTGCTGCAAGTAGCGCAGGTGCATGCCCTCGACGTAGCCGCGCACGGTCTCGCCACGGTAAGGCATGGCACCATCGATCCACATGCCGACGGTCGGCCAGTGAGCGCGCCGCAGGTCGCGGCCGAATTGCTCGGGAATATCCACGGCCAGCGCCAGCTCGCCGCTGCGCATGCGCCGTTCGAGATCGGCATCGTCGAGGATCGACGCCTGCTCGATGAAATAACGCGAACCGGCAATGTTCTGCACGTAAGCCCGGCTCTCCGGCGACTGATCACGGTCGAGCACGGCAAAGCGCAAGCCTTCGACATCGAGCGAGATACCAAAGCCGAGCACGAACATCAGCAACACCGAACCGAGCAGCGCAAAAGCCAGGCGGATCGGATCGCGGCGCAGTTCCAGGCTTTCGCGATAGGCGTAGCCGAGCAGCCGGCGCAGACTGAAAAATCCACCGGTTCTGCGGTCGAGCGCGGTTTTTTCCCGTTTTCCGGCGTCGACCGCAGGCAGCTCGCCGCTCTCGCGGTCGACCGACGTTATTGCCGGACTTCCGCCGCCGACCGGCGCCGTGGCTTTTTCACCCGTGCTGCGGTCGACCGCAGCCGGCCCGGTTGTTTCCGGGACCGCCCCCGCCGCGTCTTCCAGATAACCGATGAAGGCGTCTTCCAGCGTCGCCGCGCCGCGCGCCAGGCGCAGCGCTTCCGGCGTATCGCTGGCCAGCACGCGGCCGGCGTGCATCAGCGAGATGCGGTCGCAGCGTTCGGCCTCGTTCATGAAGTGCGTCGAAATGAAGATGGTGACGCCCTGCTCGCGCGACAGCCCGACCAGCAGCGCCCAGAACTCGTCGCGCGCCACCGGATCGACGCCCGAGGTCGGCTCGTCGAGGATCAGGAGTTTCGGTTCATGCACCACGGCCACTGCCAGCGACAAGCGCTGACGAATGCCGAGCGGCAGATCGGCGGCCGGCTGGTCGGCGTAGTCGGCCAAACCGAAGCGCTGCGTCAGTTCGGCGATGCGCGCCACCCGACGTTCATCGGACAGATGGAACAAACGGGCATGCAGGTCGAGGTTGCCGGCCACCGTCAGTTCGCCATACAGCGAGAACGACTGTGACATGTAGCCGACCTGCTTGCGCGTTTCCAGATCGCCGGCATCGACTGCCCGGCCAAACAGCCTGGCCTGCCCTTCGCTGGGCGGCAGCAGGCCGGTCAACATCTTCATCGTCGTCGTCTTGCCGCAACCGTTGGAGCCGAGGAAGCCGAAAATCTCGCCCCGGCCGATGCGCAAGCTGACGCGGTCGACCGCCGTGAAATCGCCAAAACGCTGAACCAGCCCGTCAGCTTCGATCGCCCAGTCGTCGCCCGCAGCCGTGCGTGGCGGAATGACCAGTTCGCGGTGCGCCTGCCGCCGCGTTGCCGGCAGCAGCGCGATGAAGGCTGCGTCGAGCGTCGGCTGAGCCGTGCGCGCCCGCAGTTCGGCCGGCATGCCGGTACCGATGACGCGCCCGGCATCCATCGCCACTAGCCAGTCGAAACGCTCGGCTTCTTCCATGTAGGCGGTGGCGACCAGCACGCTCATGCCCGGCCGACGGGCGCGGATGCGGTCGATCAGTTCCCAGAACTGGCGGCGCGACAGCGGATCGACGCCGGTCGTCGGCTCGTCGAGGATGAGCAGGTCGGGATCGTGGATCAGCGCGCAACACAGGCCGAGCTTCTGCTTCATGCCGCCCGACAGCTTGGCCGCCGGCCGCTCGGCGAAGGGCGACAGGCCGGTCGCCGCCAGCAGGTCGGCAATGCGCGCGACGCGTTCGTTTTTATCCTGACCGAACAGTCGACCGAAGAAATCGACGTTCTCGAATACCGACAGCGTCGGATACAGGTTCTTGCCCAGTCCCTGGGGCATGTAGGCGATGCGTGGCTGAACCTCGGCACGGTAACGCCGCTCGCCGATGTCGCCGCCGAGTACTTCAACCCGTCCCGACTGCAACTTGCGCGCCCCCGAAAGCAAGGCCAGCAACGACGACTTGCCGACCCCGTCCGGGCCAATCAGGCCGACCATGCAGCCGGCGGGCAGGCTCAACTCGATGTCGGCCAGTGCCGTCGTCGTGCCGTAGCGCAACGCAACGCCGGACAGCCGGGCGACCGGCGGATTCATTCAGCGCCCTCCGGCAACCTGCAGCCTGGCCGGCCAGGTGGCGTTCGGGTCGAGCCGGACGTAGGCGACGCCTGGCATGCCGGCCTTGGCCAGATCGCGATGGGCTTGCAGCCAGGCCGGATCGGCCTTGAGCTTGACGCGGAACATCAGCTTGACGCGCTCGTTGCGCGTTTCGACTTCACGCGGCGTGAACTGCGCCTTGGCGGCGACGAAATTGACCGTCGCCGGGATCACCGCGTCGGGCAAGGCATCCAGCACGATGCGCGCCTCGCTGCCGATGGCCAGCTTGCCGGCCTCGTCGGTCGGCAGGTAGATCGCCAGGTACATGTCGGACAGATCGACCAGCGTCAGCACCTTGCCGCCGCCGGCCAGCACCTCACCCGGCTCGGCCAGGCGGTACAGCACACGGCCGGTAACCGGCGCCTTCAGCGCTGTATCGTCGAGAGTGACGCGCAGCGCGTCGGCCTTGGCCTGCGCCGCGATCACCGCCGCTTCGGCTTCGGCGACGCGGCTGTTCGCCGCCGCCGTGGCGGCACGGGCGCCGGCCATGCCGGTCTGATCGGCGTCGAGCTTGTTGCGCGAAATGAAGCCGCGGCCGACCAGTTCCTCGGAGCGTTTGAGCGTCTTGCCGGCCAGCGTTGCATCGGCCTGCGCCTTGCGTACACCAGCGCGCGCCTCGTCGGCCGCCTTACCGGCCTGGGCGATTTGCGCCTCGGCGGCACGCAACTGGGCGCGCAGGTCGTCGGCATCAAGCCGGCCGACGACGACACCGGCTTCCAGCCAGTCGCCTTCACGCGGGCCGAGTTCGGCCAGTCGGCCGGCGATCTTGGTCGCCACATCGACCTCGACCGCCTCGAAGCGACCGTTGCCGCTGGCCAGCCCCGGCGGCAAACCGTCCAGTTGCCGGGCGTAAACGTAATAAAGGCCTGCTGCGGTCAACGCCGCCAACAGGCCAAAAACCACCATCGAACTTGAACGGGGCAATGTCATTGACGCCTCCTGCACGGGTCTTCACGACCCTTCGCAGGCATTCTAGCGCCGGCCGATGCCCCGCGACTTGCCCTGGATCAAGCGGCGATCGATCAATGGTGCTCCACCGCGGCCGGCACGCCGTGCGGTGCGGGCGGAGCCGGTGCAATGTCGAGCACCTGTTCCGGGTTGTCCGCCTCGTCGTCGGTCTCGCCATTGAGCACCGCCTTCAGCTTGTCGCCGTCCAGTGCGTTGCACCACTTGGCGACGACCAGCGTGGCGACGCTGTTGCCGACGAAGTTGGTCAGTGCGCGGGCTTCCGACATGAAGCGGTCGATGCCGAGGATCAGCGCCAGGCCGGCCACCGGCACCGTGCCGACGGCGGACAGCGTGGCAGCGAGCACGATGAAGCCGGAACCGGTGACGCCGGCGGCACCCTTCGAGGTCAGCAGCAGGATCAGCAGCAAGGTGATCTGGTGCGACAGGTCGAGCGGCGTGTTGGTCGCCTGGGCGATGAACACCGCGGCCATGGTCAGGTAGATGGCCGTGCCGTCGAGGTTGAACGAGTAGCCGGTGGGCACCACCAGGCCGACCACCGACTTCTGCGCACCGGCATTCTCCATCTTGGCCATCAGGCGCGGCAGCGCCGATTCCGACGACGAGGTGCCGAGCACCAGGAACAGTTCTTCCTTGATGTACTTGATCAGTTTCCATACGGAGAAACCGTGGAAACGGGCAATCGAACCGAGCACGACGAAAACGAAGATCAGGCAGGTGGCGTAGAAGGCGCCCATCAGGCTGGCCAGTTGCTGCAGGCTGCCGACGCCGTGCTTGCCGATGGTGTAGGCCATCGCACCGAAAGCGCCGACCGGGGCGGCCTTCATGATCACGCCGACAATCGCGAACAGCACGTGCGACAGCTTTTCGATCAGTTCGAAGATCGGCTTGCCGCGCGCCCCGAAGGCATGCAGCGCGTAGCCGAAGAGCACCGAGAAGAACAGCACCTGCAGCATGTCGCCCTTGGCGAAGGCATCCACCACGCTGACCGGGATGATGTTGATCAGGAACTCGGTGGTCGTCTGCATCTTGCCGGGACCGGTGTACTTGTCGATCCCCGCGGTATCGAGCGAGGCCGGATCGACGTTCATGCCGACACCGGGCGCCCACAGGTTGACCACGAGCAGGCCGACGACCAGGGCGATCGAGCTGACGATCTCGAAATAGAGGATGGCATAACCGCCGGTCTTGCCGACCTTCTTCATGTCTTCCATGCCGGCGATGCCGACGACGATGGTGCAGAAGATGATCGGCGCGATGATCATCTTGATCAGCTTGATGAAGGCGTCGCCGAACGGCTTCATCGCTGCTCCGGTTTCCGGATAGAAATGCCCCAGCGTGACGCCGATCGCGATGGCGATCAGCACCTGTACATACAGACTGCCCAGAATCTTGCGTTTGGCCATGATGGAAAGAACCCGTCCCGTCGCATAGGAATGAACGCCGCAGCGTCCGACGGGGCGTTACTATCGGCTTCGCACACCGGGCACGCCATTGTGGGTTTCCGCGATGTGGAAAACCACAATGGTCATGCGGATGAATCGGGCGTTGCCGTCAATTGCGCCAGCAGGCAGGCGAACAGACGGTCGGGATCGAAGGGCTTGCCGAGAAAGGCGTTCATGCCGGCCGCCGCGCAACGCTCGCGGTCATCATCGAAGGCATTGGCCGTCAACGCGACGATGGGCATCCGGCCGCCGTGCTCGCGGATGCTGCGGGTCGCCGTCAGGCCGTCCATCACCGGCATCTGCATGTCCATCAGGATCAGCGCATAGGCCTTGCGGCGGACCATGTCCACCGCCTGCAAGCCGTGTTCGGCCACATCGGCCTGCAATCCGGCATCCTGCAGCATGAGCAGCGTCACTTCCCGGTTGACCGGTTCGTCTTCGACCAGCAGTACCTGCGTTCCGGCGTATCGCTCGCGCAGCACCCGTTCGCTGTCGCCAGGGTACGTTCCTCCGGGGTCGCCGCTATTGCCGGCCCGGCGCAGGCGAACGGTCATCCAGAAACGGCTGCCCTTCCCCGGCACGCTGTCGACACCGGTTTCCCCGCCCATCAGTTCGGCCAGTTTACGGGTGATGGCCAGCCCCAGACCGGTGCCGCCGTAGCGGCGGGTAGTGGTGTTGTCGGCCTGCTCGAACGTCGAGAACAGCCGGGCCTGAACCGCCGGCGGAATTCCCGGGCCGCTGTCGCTGACCTCGAAACGCCAGACGGCATGCTCGCCATCCTCGTGCAGGGCGCGCGCGCTGACCGTGATGCCGCCGGTTTCGGTGAACTTGACGGCATTCGACAGGTAATTGAGCAATGCCTGCTGCAGGCGCGTGCGGTCGCCCAGCCAGCGCGTCTGCAACGCCTCGCCTTCGATGACGATGGCGAGCTGCTTGGAACGCGCTTTCGCAGAGATCATGCCGACCGCGTTTTCAAGCACCTCGCCGATGCGCAACGGCTGGGCGTCCAGCGTGAATTTGCCGGCTTCGATCTTGGACAGGTCGAGCACGGCGTTGATGATCTGCAGCAGGTGCTCGCTGGCGGCGGTGATCTTGTCCAGCCGCTCGCCCTGCTGCGCCGAAACGCCACCCCGGTGCAGCAGATGCACCATGCCGCTGATCGCATTCAGCGGCGTGCGGATTTCATGGCTCATGTTGGCCAGGAAAGCGCTTTTGGCAATGCTGGCCGCCTCGGCGGCATCCCGGGCGCGTGCCAGTTCGGCGGTGCGTTCCTCGACCAGGCGCTCGAGGCCCTGCCGGTACTGCTCCAGTTCGAGCAGCATCGACTTGTGCTGCGTCACGTCAATGACGAAGCCGTACCAGATGATGCGCCCGTCGGCATCGCGCTCGGGCACGGCATCCACGTGCAGCCATTTGCCGACGCCGCCCGCCGTGGTGATCCGGTAATCGACCGACCAGGCCTGCATGCCGGCCTCGGCGGCCGCGAGCGACTCCCAGAAATGGGCCTGGTCGTCCGGATGCGCCAGACGCCGGATGGCCAGTGCATCGCGCTCGACGAGCTCGGGCGGCACCTCGAAAATACGTCGGCTCGCTTCGCTGGCAAACTGGAAGACGCCGTGGCCGTCGGCCTGCCGGTAATACTGGAAGACCATGCCCGGCACGCTGGACAGCACCTTGCGCAACCGCCGGGTGGCCGCCGCCTCGGCAGCCAGGGCTTCCTGGTCGGCAATCACCGCCAGCAAACCGTTGAAGGCCCTGGCCAGCTTGCCGATTTCATCGTTGCGGCGGATCGGCAGCGGCTGGCGCGGCAAGTCGCCGGCACTCATGCGGTCGAGCAGACCGGCGGCTTCCTGCAAGGGCGCCAACTGCCGCTGCAACCACCACCAGCCGAAGGCACCGAGCAACAGGCTGAGCAGCCCGGCCATGCCGAGCATGCGCCAGACCATTTCGCGCACCGGGGCAAAGGCCTCTGCGGTCGGCAGGACGGACTGCATCAGCCAGCCGGTCGATTCGATGCGCCGCGACGACGACAGCTCCTCGACCCCGCGCGAACTCATGGCGATGCCCGAGCCGTCGAAACCGTCGATATAACGGTCATAGACCGGATTGACGCCGGGTGCCGGCCCCGGCGCCATGACACGTGCCCGGTCGGACGAGGCGATGAACCTGCGGTGCACCGGGTCGGTCAGGTGAAAATCGCCGGTCGACGCGTATTTGGTGGTCTGGATGCGGTCGAGGAAATTGGGTCGCAGCAGATTCGTCACCCCGAACAGGGCCCCGACGAAGCGGCCATCCCTGGTCAGCACCGGCACGATGATCGAGATGACCGGCTCGCCGGTCCGCTTGCCCCGCCGGGGCTCGGTGATCACCGCCCGGCGCGTGTCGGCAAGCCGGCGGAAGGCCTCGATGTCGCCGTAATTGATGCCGACCCGATCCAGCCTGTCCGGCACGCTAGCCTGCGCCACGCCGGCGACGTCGACGAAGATCAAGCCCCAGTTGAACAACGGCGCCAGGGGCCGGTGCGCTTCCAGCAAGGCCTGGGCGACACGCCGTTCCGGTACGCCCCCCTTGCCGAGTTCCTCGGCCACCAGCGTCAGGATGGCCAGCCGGTCCTTAACTGAGCGGTCGACCTCGGCGGCGAACAGCGATACCGCCGAATACTGCTGGGCGGAAATCGAGGCCTCCATGTCGCGGCGCAGCAGGTAGCTGGCAGCCAAGGCGGCGATCCAGACCGTCAGGATCAGCAGCAGCGTGGCACCGAGCACCAGGCGGCGTTTCAGCGATTGACCGGCGCACCGGTCGGATCGGGTCATCGTTGCATCAACCATGGCTTTTCGTTTCAAGCAGGGTCAGGCAGCAGCGCGACAGTTCGCGCAGCGTTGCATCGCGGGCCGGGCCGTCAGGCAGGTCGGCCAGGCGTTCGCGCAAGGCGGCGATTTCCTTGCGCAGCAGGACTTCGTGCGGGGTGAAGCCGGCATTTTTCAGAATGCGGTTGAAGAGGCGCTGTTCCGGCGTGAGCAGCGGATCGTCGTCGAGTTCCAGCGGCTGGCCGGCCCCCGGCAGGTTGTCGAGTTCGCCGCGCCGCAGGGCGTCCTGAAGGCGTTGCTCGGCAAGGATTTCGAAGATTCGGGCCATGTCGACAGCCTAACGCCCGGCCGCGCCGCTGTCGATCCGTCCGGCGTCAGGCGGCAGCGGCCGCCCAGACGGTTTCGCGGGGATCGGCCAGCAGGCGTTCGAGCAGCGTCATGGCGGCCGCAACATGGCGCGTGGCCGCCGCGCCCAGAGCCTCGCCGAGCGCGAAGCTTTCGCCGCGCACGCACAGCACGAAGCTCGGCGGCGGCGCGGCGCCTTCGGTCCGTTCGTAGACGCCGAGCACGCTTTCCGGCGGCAATGCATGCGTCGAATGGCCGAGTGCGGTCGACGCGCCGATCCGGGAAAAAACGAAGGGACCGGGCGTGTTGTCGCCGGCATCGACGAACAGCGCCAGCCGTCGACCGCACAGGTCGAGCGCATGCTCGATGTTGAGCTGGAAATCCTCGATCAGCTCGACTTCTGCGGTCAACCCGCGGTTTTCGAGGATTTCCGCCAGTCGACCGCAGATTTCCGGGCCGATCGCATCGTCGCCGCGGCTCGGATTGCCGACGGCGAACACGACGACCGGCGCGCTCATCCGCCGCGGCTCATGCGGTCGACCAGCGCGCCGTCGGCGTCGAGCAACTCGACGGTCATCGGCATCTTGCCGAGCGCATGCGTCGCGCACGACAGGCAGGGGTCGAAGGCACGGATCGCACACTCGATATGGTTGAGCAGGCCTTCGGTCAGCTCGCGCCCGTCAAGATACTGGCGGGCGACGGTACGGATCGACTCGTTCATCGCCTGGTTGTTGTTGGTCGTCGACACGATCAGGTTGCAGTAGGTGACCTGGTCGTCGTCATCGACGCGGTAGTGATGGAACAGCGTGCCGCGCGGCGCCTCGATGACGCCGACCGCCTCGTGGCGGCGCTCGCCGCGCTCGGCCATCAGGTCGAGGCCGAGGATGTCCGGATCGTTCAGCAGTTCGCCGATCATTTCGAGCGCATGCAGGATTTCGATCAGTCGCGCCCAGTGATAAACCAGCGTGCCATGCACCGGCTTGCCGTTGCCCAGCGCCAGCATCTTCAGCCGCTCGGCCTCGGCCAGCGGCGTCGCCAGATAGCTCGCCGCCTGCACGCGGGCCAGCGGGCCGACCTTGTACCAGCCATCGTCGGCGCCCAGGCTGCGGATGTGCGGGAACTTCATGTAGCTCCACGGCTTGATCTCTTCCTGCAGCACCTGCGGGTAGTCTGCGTAGTCGACCTGGTCGAAAATCGTCCGTCCAGCGGCGTCGACCGCACGCAGGGCACCGTGATAGAAATCCAGTGCGCCATCGGGCCGGACCAGGCCCATCAGGTTCGACGGCGTGTCGCCGAAGACGTTGTAGAAACCGGGATTGGTCTCGTGCAGCCGGCGCACCATGTCGATCGCCCCCTGCGTCCAGGCGATCATCTGGTCGATGTCGCGCGCCATTTCGTCGCGCTCGGCCAGCGTCAGCGCCTTGTTCACACCGCCCGGCACGGCGCCGGTGCCGTGCACGCGCTTGCCGGACACATGGCGGATCACTTCCTGGCCGTACTTGCGCAGCAGCACGCCCTGCTTGGCGATTTCCGGGAAATCGAGGGCGACGCCGACGATGTTGCGGCGGGTGAAATCGCTGTCGAAGCCGAGCAGCAGGTCGGGCGAGGCCAGGTGATAGAAATGCACGGCGTGCGACTGCACCATCTGGCCGTAGTGCATCAGCCGGCGCAGCTTCTCGGCGGTCGGCGTGAGCGGGCCGTAGCCGGCGATCTGGTCCATCGCCTTGACTGCGGCGAGCTGGTGGCTGACCGGGCAGATACCGCACAGGCGCTGCACGGTGACCGGCACCTCCCAGTACGGACGGCCTTCGATGAAGACTTCGAAGCCGCGGAACTCGACGATGTGCAGGCGGACCTGGTGGATCTTGTTGTCCTGATCGAGCAGCAGCGTGACCTTGCCGTGGCCTTCGACCCGCGTCACGGGGTCGATCGCGACCCGGCGCAGGGTTTCGGGATGGGCGGCGGTTTCCAGTTGAACCATGGGGGGACTCCGTTCAGTCGAATTTGAGCAGCGGGTGCTCGATGCGGGGCGTGCGCCCGGTCAGCAGGTCGGTCAGGAACTTCCAGATGGTGTCGCCGGAGGGCGGACAGCCGGGCAGGAAGTAATCGACGCGGACGATCTCGTTGATCGGATAGACCTTGTCGAGCAGCAGCGGCAGTTCCGGGTCGTTCGGGATCGCCGCTGCCGCGCCGTCCGGCGTGCGGTAAACCTGGCTCAGGCAACGGCCGACGTCGAGATGGTTGCGTTGTGCCGGCAAACCGCCGTTGACCGCACAGGCGCCGAGGGCGACGAGCGTCTTCGCGTTGGCGCGCAGTTCGCGCAGCACATGCACATTCTCGGCGTTGCACACGCCGCCTTCGATCAGCGCGACGTCGCAACGCTGGCTGCAGTGCTTGATGTCGGTGATCGGCGAACGGTCGAACTCGACCAGGCCGGCCAGTTCGATCAGGCGCTCGTCGATGTCGAGGAAGGACATGTGGCAGCCGAAGCAGCCGGACAGCGACGTGGTCGCGATGCGCAATTTGCGGGGGAGCATCGGGGCATTCATCTAGCGGACCTCCGTTTCGGCATCGGTCAGGTGACGGCCGGCCAGGTAATCGACCTGCCGGCTGATCGGCTGCGCGTCGAACTGACGCTGGCCGATCGGCACCGCATAGCCGACCCGCTTGGGCAGGATGGCGCCGACCGGACAAACCTGCGCTGCGCGGTCGTCCGGCGCCAGTTCGCTGTCGCCGAGCAGGCCGCTCGGCGAGTTGACGACGATCTTCGAGTCGGCGCCCCGGCCGGCCAGCATGAAGACGTTCTTGCCATCGAGGTCGCGGCTGGCCCGTACGCAGAGTTCGCACATCACGCAACGATTGCGGTCGAGCCAGACGTCAGGATGCGAGGTGTCGACCTGGCGCGCCGGGAAAGCATGGCGGAAGTGCGGCGTCAGCATTTCCAGGTCGTAGGCCAGCGCCTGCAACTGGCAGTTGCCACTCTTCTCGCAGCCCGGGCAGAAGTGATTTCCCTCGACGAACAGCATCTGCAACAGCACGCGACGGCGGTCGTTCAGCGCCGGCGAGTTGTTCTCGACCTCGAGACCGGGCATCGCTTTCTGCGTACAGGCCGAACCGTTGCGGCCGTTGACCACGACGGTGCACAGTTTGCAGCTGCCGTGCGGCTTCAGATCGGGATGGTGGCACAGGTGGGGAATATAGACGCCGGCCGCCAGCGCCGCCTGCAGGATGGTCTGGCCGGGTTCGAAGGCGATGCGTTGGCCGTCGATCGAAAAGGTGTTGGCGTTGTTCGCTTCGCTCATGCTTCCTCTCCCAGGTGGGCGTCGGCGTCCTCGCGGCCGGACAGGGCCCGGGCCCGGGCCAGTGCGGCATCGAGGTCGAAGGCGGGGACGAAATCGGTTTCGGCCAGCCGGCGCTCGTAGGCCGGACGGAATTTCTGCACGGTGTCGGCCACCGCGTTGCCGGCGGTCTGGCCGAGGCCGCAATGGCTGCCCGGCTTCAGCACCTGCTGCAGACGCAGCAACTCGTTCATTTCATACTGCGTACCGCGGCCGGCGGCAATCTTGTCCATGATGTTCTTGAGCAGCGTCGTGCCGACCCGGCATGGCGTGCAGAAGCCGCAGGACTCGTGCGCGAAGAAATGCGCGAAGTTGCGCGCCACCTCGAACATGTCGCGCTGCCGGCCGAAGATCATGAACGAACCGGCGGTCGGCACATCCTCGAAGGCGATGCGCCGGCCGAACTCGCGCTCGGACAGGCAGACGCCCGACGCGCCGCTGACCTGCACGGCGATCGCCTCCGACGCACCGCAATCCTCGAGCACCTGCGCGATGCGTACGCCGAAGGCGTATTCGTAGAGCCCGGGCCGCTCGCAATCGCCCGATACCGACAGGATCTTGGTGCCGGTCGACTGCTTGGTGCCGATCGCCTCATACCAGGCGCCGCCGTGCATGGCGACCTCGGTAACCTTGCACAGGGTTTCGACGTTGTTCACCACCGTCGGCTTGCCCATGTAGCCGGCAACCACCGGGAACGGCGGCCGCACGCGCGGCTTGCCGGCCTTGCCTTCGAGCGACTCGATCAGCGCGGTCTCCTCGCCGCAGACGTAGGCACCGGCGCCGAGGTGAATCTCGATGTCGAAATCAAAACCGGCGACGCCGGCAATGTTGCGGCCCAGCAGGCCGGCGGCACGCATGCCGGCGAGGTAGGTTTCAAGCGCTTGCAGCAGGTAAAGATATTCGCCGCGCAGGTAGAGAAAGCCGTGGCTGGCGCCGACCGTGTACGCGGCAATGACCATACCCTCGAAAACCCGACCGGCATAGGACTGCAACAGGACACGGTCCTTGAAGGTGCCGGGTTCGCCCTCGTCGGCATTGCAAACGATGTAGCGCGGCTCGCCCGGCGCGTTGCGACAGGCTTCCCACTTGACCGCCGTGGTAAACCCCGCGCCGCCGCGACCGCGCAGGTTGGACAGTTTCATTTCGCCGAGCATGCCGTCGCGGCCGCGCGCGACGGCCGCGCGGATCGCCTTGCCGGGCTCGCACGGCGTGCCGAGCAGCAGATCGGCACGCCGGATGTTGTCCTCGACGAGGAAAAACTCCTCCGGCCACTGCGTCAGCGGTACACCACGCTGGATCAGGTCGCAGATGGCATCGACGCGTTGCGGCGTCATCCGGGTGATCGTCCGGTTGTTGACCAGGATCGCCGGTCCCTGGTCGCACATGCCGGTGCACGACGTGAAATCGATGCTGACCAGGCCATCGGCCGACACCTTGCCCGGTTCGACGCGCAAGCGTTTCTGCATGTGCTCGAACAGGGCACGATTGCCGAGCATGCGGTCGGTGATGTTGTCCGAAAACAGGATGCGGTAGCGCCCCCGGTTCTCGCGGTAGAAGAAAGCGTAGAAATCGCGCGTGCTGAGCACCTGGGCATAGGACATGCCCAGGCATTCGGCCAGAAGGCCTGCGGTTTCATCGGTGATGCAGCCCAGGATCTCCTGCACCTCGCGCAGGATCTGCACGAGACGATCCGGCCGCCGCGCGTGGCGTTGCAGGATGGGCACGACAAGACTGGAAAGCTCGGGTGAGACAGACACGATTCAAATCCCCCTGGCGAAAAAACCCTGCAACTCTAGTGGTTTTGTTCGGGGAACATTTGCGCTGGGTCAACAAAACGCCACTCACCGAAAAACAAAAAATCTATCGCAACACCATGATATAAAAAGACTTTCACCAGAACAAAAACCTCCCATCGTCATTCGATGACGCAATGCAATATCCAACCTGCGAGATACTGCCACCGACTTCGGGTGCAGCGACAAAACAGCCCCGAAGCCCGCGTCCTTGCGTATCGCGGAAGCGCATTCCACGACATGCGACAGGACTGAAATATGGCCGTAATGCAAGGCACCTAAAACGTGATAATCTGACTTTAATGATGCACCGCACCATCGCCTTTTCCATTCGTCAATCCAGCAAGGAACCCGCATGACTTCCAGCACCGAAAACTTCGCCCTGCCGCTTGCCGGCAAGAAGGGACTCGTGACCGGCATCGCCAACGACAAGTCGATCGCCTATGCCGTCGCCAAGGCCATCGTCGCGCTCGGTGGCGAAATCGCCATCACCTACCAGAACGACAAGACGGCCAAGTACACGCAACCGCTGGCCGAGGCGCTGGGTGCCAAACGTTTCCTGAAGCTGGACGTTGCCGAGCCGGGCAGCCTCGAAGGCGTCGTCGCCGAGTGTGGCGAAGCTTTCGGCCAGATCGACTTCGCCATCCACTCGATGGCCTTCTGCAATGCCGACGACCTGCACGGCCGCGTCATCGATGCCACCGAAGAAGGCTTCGATTCGGCAATGAATGTTTCCTGCCACAGCTTCCTGCGCATGGCCAAGGCGCTGGAGCCGCTGATGGCACATGGCGGTTCGCTGATCACCATGTCCTACCTCGGTGCCGAGCGCGTGGTGCGCAACTACGGTGTCATGGGCATCATCAAGGCAGCGCTCGAATCCGCCGTCCGCTACATGGCCTACGACCTCGGCCCCAAGGGCATCCGCGTCTTCGCCGTGTCGCCCGGCCCGATCATGACGCGGGCGGCTTCCGGCATCGCCAACTTCAACAACCTGCTGGAATCCGACGCGCAGAAGGCACCGCTCGGCCGCACCGTGACCATCGAGGAAGTCGGCGCGCTGACCGCCTTCCTGTGCACCCCGGGCTCGTCCGGCATGACCGGCCAGACGATCTTCGTGGATGCCGGCGCGCACATCGTCGCCTGAGCGTCATCATTTGCCGCAGGTCAAGGCGCACTGCCCGGACCTGCGCTAGGCTGACGTCATCCCGGTCCGTGCGAAGGAGAATGACATGGCAGATGCGCCCGCCCCCATCATCAGCGATCCCGTGCCCGACCACCCGCTGCTGCGCGGGCGTCGGGAAATCGGCCGCGGCGAAAGCACGATCGTCGTCGAAGCGGCGACGGTGGACGGCCAGGAACGCGTTTACAAGATTCTTTCCTCGCCGACCGATTACGCTTACTACACGGCGGCCGACCGTCCGGTCGGCCGGCATTTTCCCGTCGTTTTCGCCGATCACGGCACGGCCGGCAGGTCGAGCCGCGGTTTTCCCTTTCACATCGTCGAAGTCGAACGGCTCTATCCGCTGCCTGGCAGCGGCGAAACCACCGATGTGGCGACCAAGATCTCGACCGCCTATTTCGATGCCTGCATGATGTGGCGCAACCTGGCCCAGGACATGGGCCGGATCGCCCTGCACCACCTGACGGCAACGCCGATGGGCTGGGCCGACACGGTCCGCGAATCGCTGCAGGCGCTGGAGGTCTTTTCCGACGAATACGGCGCCCTGCCCGACCTGATCAAGGCCGACAACCTGATGATGCGCAAGGACGGCACGCTGGTCTTTTCCGATCCGGTGTTCATGGAATGAAAATCCCCTTTTTTTACCCGTCGACCGCAGCATGACCATCGATCACGTTTTCTTCACCTCGCGCAAGCTGGCCGAATCGCTCGAGGGCAATCCCTACATGGCGGTCATCTCGATCACCGATCCGACGACGCCGGAAGCCCGGCTGGACCCGTTGTTCCGCCATGTGCTGCGGCTGTCGTTCTTCGACGCGGTGCCGGCCGACGAATTCCAGCCGCCGCTGCCCGGCCAGTTCGACCGGGCCACGGCCCGACGCATCGACGATTTCGTCCGCGAGCTACAGGCGGCACCGTTCGCGATGTCGGTGATGGTCCATTGCGAATACGGCGTCAGCCGTTCGGCGGCCGTCGCACTGTTCGTCGAAGCCGTCTCGGGCGCGCCGCTGGAAGCCCGCGAATTCACTTACGAGGCCAACCCCTGGGTGCTGGCGACCCTGAACGCCCTGTACCCGGAGCTCAACATCGAGCCACCCACGCCCGATGCCGCCCACGAGCGCCGCAAACTGCTGCGCGCCTGACCCCATTCAAACACGCTGGAGCATGCCCATGCATGAGAGCAAGGAAGCCCGTTATCTGATCAACAAGACCTACGACGAAATCGCCGTCGGCGAATCGGCGACACTGACCCGGACGCTGATGCCGGAAGACGTCAAACTGTTCGCCATCCTGACCGGCGACGTCAATCCGGCCGTCGTCGATCCAGGCTATTCGGAAAGCGGCATGTTCCGCGAAGTGATCGCCCACGGCATGTGGAGCGGTTCGCTGATCTCGACGGTGCTCGGCACGCAGTTTCCCGGCCCGGGCACGATCCTGGTCGACCAGACCCTGCATTTCGCGCGGCCGGTGACGATCGGCGACGCCATCACCATCACCGTCACCGTCAAGCAGAAGTTCGATCACAACCGGCACGTGCTGTTCGAATGCCTCTGCACCAACCAGGAAGGACTGCAGGTCGTGCGCGGCACCGCCGAGGTGCTGGCGCCGTCGGAAAAGATTTCGCGCCTGCAGGAAATGCACCTGCCGGAGGTGCACATCGACGACAAGCACGCCCGTTACAAGCAGATGCTGTCGCGCGTGAAGGGCCTCGAACCGATCCCGACCGCCGTCGCCCACCCGTGCGACAAGGAATCGCTGAAGGGGCCGGTGATCGCCTTCCAGGAAGGCATCATCGAACCCATCCTGGTCGGCCCGGAAGCGAAGATCCGCGCCGTCGCCGAGGAGCATGGCATCGACCTGCACGGCATCCGCATCGTCAACGCCGCGCACAGCCACGATTCGGCGGCGCTCGCCGTGTCGCTGGTCAAGACCGGCGACGCCGAGGCACTGATGAAGGGCAGCCTGCACACCGACGAACTGATGGGCGAGGTCGTCGCGCGCGCCAACGGCCTGCGCACCAACCGCCGGATCAGCCACGTCTTCCTGATGGACGTGCCGACCTACCACCGGCCGCTGCTGATCACCGACGCGGCGATCAACATCGCGCCGACGCTCGAGGAAAAGGCCGACATCATCCAGAACGCCATCGACCTGGCCCACGTGATCGGCATCCCCGAGCCGAAGGTGGCCATCCTGTCGGCAGTCGAGACGATCAACCCGAAGATTCAGTCCACGCTGGACGCCGCCGCCCTGTGCAAGATGGCCGACCGCGGCCAGATCAAGGGCGGCATTCTCGACGGCCCGCTGGCCTTCGACAACGCCGTGTCGATCGTTGCCGCCAAGACCAAGGGCATCAAGTCGGCGGTCGCCGGCCACGCCGAGATTCTCGTCGTGCCCGACCTCGAATCCGGCAACATGGTGGCCAAGCAACTCGAATACCTGGCCAACGCGCTGAGCGCCGGCATCGTGCTCGGCACCAAGGTGCCGATCGTGCTGACCAGCCGCGCCGACACCGCCGAAACCCGTACCGCCTCGTGCGTGATCGCCGCCCTGATGGCGCACGCCAGACGCAACAAGGAAGGAAACTGAACATGGCCCAAGGCATCCTGACCATCAACGCCGGCTCGTCGTCGATCAAGTTCGCGCTGTTCCCGCTGACCCATCCGATTTCGCCGGACGCCGAGGTCTCCGGTCAGATCGACGGCATCGGCACCAACGCCACCAAGCTGGTCGCCAAGAACCGCGCCGGCGAACGCATCGCCGACCAGCTCATCGCCGGCGAACGAGTCAGCCACAGCGTCGCCCTGGACGCCATGCTGCAATGGTTCCTCGCCGCCTATACCGGCTGGGAGATCGTCGCCGTCGGCCACCGCGTCGTGCACGGCGGCGAGCGCTATTCCAAACCCATCGTCGTCGACGCCACGGTGCTCGGCCACCTGGAGAGCTTCATTCCGCTGGCGCCGCTGCACGAGCCGCACAACGTCGCCGGTATCCAGGCCTTGCAAAGCCTGCTGCCCGGCGTGCCGCAGATCGCCTGCTTCGACACCGCCTTCCATCGCAGCCAGCCGGAAGTCGCCCAGCTTTTTGGCCTGCCGCGTGCGTTGACCGCAGAAGGCATCAAGCGTTACGGCTTCCACGGCCTCTCCTACGAATACATTGCGCGCACGCTGCCACAGCATTCGCACCGCGCCGACGGTCGCGTCGTCGTCGCCCACCTCGGCAACGGCGCCAGCATGGCGGCGATGGTCAATCGCAAGTGCGTCGGCACTACGCTCGGCTTCTCGACCATCGACGGCCTGATGATGGGCACCCGCTGCGGCAACCTCGATCCGGGCGTCGTCCTGCACCTGATGGAAACCAAGGGGCTGTCGGTCAAGGACATGACCCGCATCCTGTACAAGGAATCCGGCCTGCTCGGCGTTTCCGGCATCAGCCAGGACATGCGCACCCTGCTCGGCAGCGACAAGCCGGAAGCCCACGAGGCGGTCAACCTGTTCTGCTACCGCATCGCCCGCGAACTCGGCTCGCTCGCCGCAGCCGCCGGCGGCATCGACGCGCTGGTATTCACCGGCGGCATCGGCGAACACGCCGCCGAGGTCCGCCGCCGTGTCTGCCTGCAATCGGAATGGCTGGGCATCCGCGTCAATCCGGAGGCCAATGCGCGCCACGATGTGGTCATCAGCGCCGGCAACAGCACGGTCGACGTGCTGGTCATCCCGACCAACGAGGAATGGATGATGGCGCACCACGCACAGACGCTGCTCGCCCTCTGAAAAAATATTTTCCCGTTTCGGCCCCGGCCCCGAAAGGCGCCGGGGCTTTGTTTTTTCGGGCTTTTTTGCCTCATGCCAACGGCACATCGAAGCGATGCAGAATATACTGCATCTAGTCAACGTATTGCCCAGACCCACTAGATATAGTAGCTTTGCACCATTCGAATACTAAACACCGGATTCGCCGAGAGGAGCCGCAATGAGCAAAACCGCCGAGCAGTTGTCGTTGACCGACATCCCTGCACCGCCGCAATTCGCACCGCTGCCGGAGCAGGAAATCTCCGGCGAAGTGCTCATCGAAAAGTACGCCAAGGGTAAGGAAACCAACGTTCACGACGTGCGCAAACGCGTCGCCTACGCCCTGGCCCAGGTCGAGCAGGAAAAAGACAAGGCCCACTGGGAAGCGCGCTTCCTGTGGGCCCAGGAAAACGGTTTCGTTCCCGCCGGGCGCATCAACTCGGCAGCCGGTACCGACCTGCAGGCAACACTGATCAACTGCTTTGTGCAACCGGTCGGCGATTCCATCGTCGAGAACACCGACGGTCGCCCGGGGATCTACAAGGCGCTGATGGATGCCGCCGAGACCATGCGGCGCGGCGGCGGCGTCGGCTACGATTTCTCGTCGATCCGCCCGCAGGGCGCCCGCGTCAAGGGCACGCAATCGCGCGCGTCCGGCCCGGTCTCGTACATGCGCGTCTTCGACCGCTCGTGCGAAACCGTCGAATCCGCCGGTGCCCGCCGCGGCGCCCAGATGGGCGTACTGCGCTGCGACCATCCGGATATCGAGGAATTCATCCACGCCAAGGACAAGGGCGACCTGACCAACTTCAACATCTCGATCGGCGTCACCGATGAATTCATGACGGCGGTCGATGCCGACGGCTTCGTCGAACTGACCCACCGTGCCGAACCGAATGCCGACATGAAGTCGGCCGGTGCCTACCAGCGCGACGACGGCATCTGGGTTTACCGCAAGGTGCGCGCCCGCGACCTGTGGGACCAGGTGATGAAATCCACCTACGACCACGCCGAACCCGGCATCCTGTTCCTCGACCGGATGAACAAGGATAACAACCTCAATTACTGCGAAGTGATCGAGGCCACCAACCCCTGCGCAGAACAGCCGCTGCCGCCGTACGGCTGCTGCTGCCTGGGTTCGATCAACCTGACGCTGTTCGTCCGCGACGCTTTCTCCGACGCCGCCAGCTTCGATTTTGACGCCTTCGCCGAAGTGGTCCGGGTGTCCACCCGCATGCTCGACAACGTCCTCGATGCGACCCACTGGCCGCTCGAGCGCCAGGCTCAGGAAGCCGCCAACAAGCGCCGTGTCGGTCTCGGCTTCACCGGCCTGGGCGACACCCTGGCCATGCTGCGCCTGCGCTACGACAGGTCGGAAGCGCGCGCCATGGCCGCCCGCATCAGCGAATTCATGCGCGACACCGCCTACCTGACCTCGGTCGAACTCGCCAAGGAACGCGGCGCCTTCCCGCTGTTCAACGCCGAGCTCTATCTGTCCGGCGGCAACTTCGCCTCGCGCCTGCCGAACGACATCAAGGCAGAAATCCGCAAGCACGGCCTGCGCAATTCGCACCTGCTGTCGATCGCACCGACCGGCACCATTTCGCTGGCCTTCGCCGACAACGCCTCGAACGGCATCGAACCACCCTTCTCGTGGACCTACAACCGCAAGAAGCGGATGCAGGACGGCACGATCAAGGAATACTCGGTCGAGGACTACGCCTGGCGCCTGTACAAGCACCAGGGCGGCGACGTCGCCAAGCTGCCGGACTACTTCGTGACGGCACTGGAAATCTCGGCCAAGGCGCACGCCGACATGGTCGCCGCGGTCGCCCCGTTCATCGACACCTCGATCTCGAAGACGGTCAACGTGCCGGGCGACTACCCGTACGAGGATTTCCAGGATCTCTACATGCAGGCCTGGAAGGCCGGCCTCAAGGGCCTGGCCACCTACCGCCCGAACAGCGTGCTGGGCTCGGTGCTTTCCGTCGAGCCGGCCAAGGAAGCCGCCGCGGCCGACGACAGCAAGGCGCCGCAGGATTTCGTGTCCGACGCCAACCGCCGCCTGTCGATCAAGAACCTGCCGGCGCCGGTGCTGTCCAGCCTGCGCTGGCCGGGCCGCCCGAACCTGCCGGAAGGCAACCTGTGCTGGACCTACATGGTCGACTCGCCGATCGGCAAGTTCGCGCTGTTCGTCGGCCACGTCGAGCAGGAAGGCCACGCCTGGCCGTTCGAAGTCTGGGCCAACGGCCCGGCCGAGCCGCGCGGCCTCGGCGCCGTCGCCAAGACGCTGTCGATGGACATGCGGGCCAACGACCACGGCTGGCTGGAAATGAAGCTCGAAGCCCTGGCCAAGACACCGGGCGACACCTTCGAAATGCACATGCCCCCGCACGGCGAGAAGAAGCGCATGCCGTCGGTGGTCTCGGCGATGGCCCAGGTCATCCACTGGCGCGTCGAGCAGCTCGGGGCGCTCGGCCACGACGGCCCGACGCCGGTCAAGGACGCGCTGTTCTCGACCAAGGAACCGAAGACCGGCACCGACGGCACGCTGTCCTGGACCGTCGATGTAAACAATCCCTCGACCGGCGAGGACTTCGTCCTCGGCCTGAAGGAAATCACCCTGCCCGACGGCGTCACCCGCCCCTACTCGATGTGGCTCTCGGGCAACTACCCGCGCGCGCTCGACGGCCTGTGCAAGCTGCTCTCGCTCGACATGCGCGTGATCGACCCGGCCTGGATCGGCATGAAGCTGCGCAAGCTGCTCGACTATTCCGAGCCGCTCGGCGATTTCATGGCCTTCGTCCCCGGCTCGCGCAAGCAGCAGACCTGGCCGTCCACGGTGGCCTACATCGCCCAGTTGATCATCCACCGCTACGCGATGCTCGGCGTGCTCGACGAGGAAGGTTTCCCGCTGCAGCAGATGGGCATCCTCGAAGCGCCCGAAGACACCACCAGCAACAAGGTGCTGCCGACTCAGGGCAAGCTGTGCGGCGAGTGCGGAAACCACACGATGATCCGCAAGGATGGCTGCGATTTCTGCACCGCCTGCGGCGCGGTCGGGACCTGCGGCTGAACGTCGCCTGGAGCGTCATCGAAAACACCCCGGCAAGCCCGGGGTGTTTTTTTGTGGCCAGGTTTTTCGTGAATTCCTGCGGTCGACCGCAGGAATTCACGAAAAACGTCAGAACCCCGCCTCACGGAAAAACACCGAGGCACCATGGCGCAGGAAACGCAGTCCCGGCGCTTCCCAGTCGCCGGCGATGCTCACTTTGCCGCGCCAGCTGTGTTGCGGCGCCACCTCGCCGGCCTCGACTGCCAGCACGACGCGATAAATGGCACGTTCCGGATAGAGTAGTCCCTGTCTTTCGCGAACCAGGATGTCGCCGCCGAAAAGCGTGGCCAGTTCGGGTTCGCGCAGCGTCCGCGCCGCATCGCGGTCAATGCGGCTGACGCGCAGGCGAACGTCCGGCCCGGCCCCGCCATCAGCGGTGAACAAACCGCGGTCGCCGACGGTAATGCGGTGAATCGCTGCGTCGTCGACATAGCTGACGACTTCGTGGGCGTCGTCACCAACCAAACGGGCCAGCAGTTCGCGATGGGCCAGCCATTGCCCCGGCCGCAAATCCGGATCGAGGTCGCGCAGATGACCGGCATGCGGCGCCTGTGGCCGATAGCGTACGGTGTCGGCAGCAATGCTGCTTTCTTCGGCTTCGGCGGTAATCAACTGCTCGTCGAGCACCTGCCAATCCCGACGCAACTCCGCATCGAAACCGGCCGCCGCCGATTGCCAGGCCAGACGCTCGCGGCGTGCCTCGCTCTGCGCGGCACGACTGTCCTGTTGCGGCGAGAAAAAAACCAGCAGCGCGTCGCCCGCAGCCACGGCGGCACCATCCGCCAGCGGCAGTTCGGCCAGCACCGCCTGTTCGGGCGCGTAGACGGCCCATTTCTGCTGCGGCTGCAACAATCCACTGCCGCCCACGCGCGTTGGCCAAGGCAGGACGAACAGACCGAACAGCAAGGCGGCCAGTCCGGCACTGCGCCAGGAGCGCCGGCTGGCCCTGATCGCCGGCCAGCGCTCGCGCCAGGCTTTCAGCTCGTTGGCCAGCGGCAGGAGCACAAACCAGCCGATCTCGACCAGGAACAGGAAAATGCCCACCGCCTTGATGAAAAAGTGATAAACCAGTACCGCAATGCCGAGAAAAAGGACCAGTCGGTACAGCCAGTTGGCCCAGGCAAACAGAATCAGACCGATGGTCCTCGCTGGCGTAAAGTGCTCAGGCGGCGCCTCGCCAAGGGCGAACAAGCGCTCCCGCAGATCCCAGCGGGCGAGCGCGAAACTGCGGGCGTGCAGGTTCGGCATCTGCAACCAGTCGGCAAGCAGGAAGTAGCCGTCGAAGCGCATGAACGGACTGGCATTGACCAGCAGGGTCGACACCCAGGTCGTCGTCGCCAGCAGAAAGGCGATGGCTTTCGGCAGCCCCTCGGGCAACCAGACCCAGGCCAGCGTCGCCCACACGGCGATCAGCAGTTCGGTGACGATGCCGGCGGCGGCCACCTTCATGCGCTGGTCGCGCCGGGTCAGTTTCCAGACCTCGTTGGTGTCGGTATAGGCGACCGGCCACAGTACCAGGAAAGCGACACCCATGGTCGGCACCCGACAGCCATAGCGCTTGGCGGTGAAACCGTGGCCGAATTCGTGCAAGGTCTTCACCACGATCAGCGTTACGCCATAGGCAAGCATGCCGTGCCAACTGAACAGATCGACCAGGGTGCTGGAAAACTTTTCCCATTCGCGATAGATGCCAACGGCACCGAAACCACCGGCCACTAAAGTCAGCTGCAGAAAGCTCCGCGAGAACAGGAATTCCAGACGGCCCTGCCAGCGACTCAACCAGGCATCCGGATGCAGTAGCGGCAGCCGGAAGAACAGATAGTTGTGCAACAACCAGCGCATGCGGCTGCCCTGACGCTGCCGGGCCTGTTCGGCAAGCGCAGCGGCGCCCCCCGGCACCACCTGCAGCAATTGGTTGCAACGCAGGAATTCGAGCAACGCCGTCGCATCGTCAGCGCTCAGGCACAGCGTGGTCTCCCGGCCAAGCGCTGCCAGGATGGACGGAAAATCGCCGAGATGCCAGCGCGACAGCATTTCGAAACTGGCCCAGTCCAGTTGAAAGAACAGGTTGCGTACCGGGTCATGCATGGTCCAGGTCGGCTGGCCGTTGCTGGCAGGCGGCCCGGGCAGCAAGGCCAGTTCCTCGCGCAATGGCGGCAACGATCCCGGCAACGGCATCACCAGGCGATGAACTGGCGGATGCTGGCCAGCGGTCGGCGCAACACCCAGTAGATCAACGCTACCCGGCTGCCCGACAGCTTGGCTGTACCTTTCAGGCCGATGCGCTGGTCTCCGGCATCGGCCAGGCGGGCCCGCGCCCGGTAGGCGTAGCTGCCGTCCGGCCTTGGCACCGCATCGTGGTTCAGGTAACGCAGTTCCCCAGCCACGGCTGCGAACGGGCTGGCCGCCAGATAGAGCTTGACCGGTGCCCCTTCGGTCAACGGAATGGCATCGCCGATGGGCACCCAGGCCTCGATCTCGACTTCTTGCGGCGACGCCACGCGCATCACCCGCTCGCCAGTCTGCACCGGCTTGCCGATCCATTCACTGGGATCATCAAAAATGGCAATCCCGTCCTGTGGCGCCAACACTCGCGAACGCTCGAACTGGCCGGCGAGAAAGTCCGCCTCGGCACGTCGCTCGCCGATCTTGCCAAGCAGTGCAGCCAGCTGCCCTTTCGACCGGCTGTCGGCCAGCGCCAGCTGGGCGAACTGCCGATACTCGGCTTCGGCGGTTGCCAACGCCTGGCGGGCCACGGCAAGGCGACTGACCAGCGGCGCCTCGTCAAAACTGAACAGGAGCTGCCCGGCCTTCACCATTTCGTTCGGCTGCACATGAAACTGCCCGATCACGCCATCGAGCGGCGCCCGGATTACGGCCGGACTGGCTGGCACCAGTTCGCCTGGCGCCAGCACGGTCAGGCGTACCGGAAACAAGCCCAGCAACAACATGCCGAAGAGCAACTGCAACGGCCGCCGATGCCACCACTTGCTCTGCGCCGGACCGCGCAGCCAACTGCGGCAATCCCGCCACCACTGTCGCGGCGCCCAGCGCGGCGGCCGGAACAGCGCCAGCCAGGCGTGTCGCCAGGCATCCCGCCACTCACCGAGCAAAGCCAGTTCATCGTCACTCCAGTGGGCGTCGCCCGCCAGAAGCAGGCCGCCTGCGCTACTGCCGGGATGGCGTTGGCTCGCTGCCAGCGGCAGCCACAAGGCATGGGCCGGCAACCAGTCCGCCCACTCGCCCGCCAATTCATCCGGCAAGTCGCGCGCAGTCAGGCGGCGCGGCCGCGCGTCGACAGAACTGTCCAGCAGATAGTCCTGCAACTTGAGCAGCCACTGCACGTAGGGCACGTTGGCTTCCGCCTGAACGACACCGGACAGGGCGACGAGACCATCGCCGGCAAAGCAGAGTGCCGCCTGCCGGTACGAAACCAGACGGCGACTATCGTTGACCGCAAGGAAAGCCAACTCCTCGCTCCCCGCCGCCAGGCGGGCCTGGTGACAGAGATCGAGGAAGACCAGCAGCGGATTGTTTTGCCCGGCCTGTGCGTCGCTCATGCCCGCAAGCGGCGTGCCGCGTCAACGCTCTGCGACAGTGCCGTCAAGCGTTCCGCCACGCCCAGCGGTCGTGCCGCCAGGCGCAACTGCTCGGACAGGCCGCTACGTCCTTCGGGCGCCTGCTGCTCCTTGCCGACCACCAGCCGGAAGACCGTCGCCGCCTCATGGCCCTGCCCGTCGCGAGCGACCAGCTTGACCGCCAGTTCGCCGCTGAATCCCGGCGGAGGCGTTCCCTTCAGCTTACCGCTGCGCGGATCGAACTCGACCCAGGCCGGCAATGGACGCCCGTCCGCCAGGGTCATTTGCAGTTGCACGCGGGCTTGCGGATTGGTATGGGCAAAGGCGTCGATCGGAACGCTCAATTCAATGACCGAGTCGGAGGCTACTGATACATCGGACATGCCCCGGTTTACGAGTAGCGCATCGCTGCCCGCTGTCGCCCCTGTCAAAACGACCACCTGGAAACCGCCCGGAACCACCGGCACGGTCAGGGTTCCGACAGAAGGCTGGGCTTCACGGCCCGATGCGAACCCAGGATCCATTCCTGCACTCGTCACGGACGGCACGGAGCCGCCCGGCGGAATGGCGGTAAGAATGAACGTCGGAGGCAGGAAATCCAGCGCCGGCGGGGTCGGGAGCGAGGACGGCGTTTCGACGGCGATGGCCGGCTGTCCGGTGGACTCACTCGAGGAGACCGGCGTCTCCGCAACCATCGGCGGCGGCAGCGCCGCTACCGATGGCGTGGCGGCACTGACCATCGTTTCGCCGGCCCCCCCGGCATCGACGTAGGAAGCCACAACCCGAACCTGTTTGCCGATCAATCCGCCATCCAGCACCAGCGTGTCGCCAGTGGCACCAGCAATCGCCACCCAGTTGCCTTGGTCGTCGGCAAATTCCCATTGGTAACTGACGCTACCCATGCCGTCCGGATCAACGATTCCGTTGACCGCCCGCAAAGTATCGCCGGCCATCGGATTGCCCGCTACGCCGAGCGTGCCGCTCGGTGCCTGGTTGACGTCGGCGACCGTCAGGGAAAAGGTCGCTGCCACCGAACCGCCTGCGCCGTCGTTGGCCGAGACGCGAATCGACAGGCTGCCGACATCGGCATTGTCCGGTGTCCCGGAGAAGTGCCCTGTCGCCGGATCGAAACTCAGCCAGGCCGGCAACGGCGAACTGTCGGCCAGCGACGCGCTCAAGACAAGCACGTCGCCGTCGGCATCGGCAAAGGTGTCGGCCGGCAAGATGAAACTGAACGGCTGAACCTCTGTGGCGAACTGGGCCGGAAGTGCATGGCTGACCGTCGGTTCATCGTTCGGCTGGCTCAGGGTCAGCGTGAAGTCGTCGCTTGCCGTGCCGCCCTGGCCGTCGCTCGCCGTCACTCGCAGCGTCAGGCTGCCGATGCCGTTCGGCGGGTTGCCCGAGAAGCTGCCGGTGGCCGCGTCGAAACTCAGCCAGGCCGGCAGCGGGCTGCCGTCGGCCAGGCTCGCACTCAGCGCCAAGGCATCGCCATCGGCATCGACAAAGGTGCCAGCCGGCACGGTGAAGCTCCAGTTGCCGGCGCCGCTGTGCGTTTTGTCGCCAATCGGCTGGTCGACCGCAGGAAGATCGTTCGGCTGGCTCAGGGTCAGCGTGAAGTCGTCGCTTGCCGTACCACCCTGGCCGTCGCTCGCCGTCACCCGCAGCGTCAGGCTGCCGATGCCGTTCGGCGGGTTGCCCGAGAAGCTGCCGGTGGCCGCGTCGAAACTCAGCCAGGCCGGCAGCGGGCTGCCGTCGGCCAGGCTCGCACTCAGCGCCAAGGCATCGCCATCGGCATCGACAAAGGTGCCAGCCGGCACGGTGAAGCTCCAGTTGCCGGCGCCGCTGTGCGTTTTGTCGCCAATCGGCTGGTCGACCGCAGGAAGATCGTTCGGCTGGCTCAGGGTCAGCGTGAAGTCGTCGCTTGCCGTACCACCCTGGCCGTCGCTCGCCGTCACCCGCAGCGTCAGGCTGCCGATGCCGTTCGGCGGGTTGCCCGAGAAGCTGCCGGTGGCCGCGTCGAAACTCAGCCAGGCCGGCAGCGGGCTGCCGTCGGCCAGGCTCGCACTCAGCGCCAAGGCATCGCCATCGGCATCGACAAAGGTGCCGGCCGGCACGGTGAAGCTCCAGTTGCCGGCGCCGCTGTGCGTTTTATCGCCAATCAGCTGGTCGACCGCAGGAAGATCGTTCGGCTGGCTCAGGGTCAGCGTGAAGTCGTCGCTTGCCGTACCACCCTGGCCGTCGCTCGCCGTCACCCGCAGCGTCAGGCTGCCGATGCCGTTTGGCGGGTTGCCCGAGAAGCTGCCGGTGGCCGCGTCGAAACTCAGCCAGGCCGGCAGCGGGCTGCCGTCAGCCAGGCTCGCACTCAGCGCCAAGGCATCGCCATCGGCATCGACAAAGGTGCCGGCCGGCACGGTGAAGCTCCAGTTGCCGGCGCCGCTGAAGGATTGTGCGCCAACCGGCGCATCGACGACTGGCGTATCGTTGGCGGCGACGAGGTTGATCGTCAGCACCGCGCTCCCGGTCAGCGGCGAAGCGTTGGCGTCGGTGGCCGTGACTGTGAAGCTTTCCGAAGTATCGCCGCTCAGCGCATTGATCGCACCGGCATCGGGAACGTAAACGTATTTGCCCATATCGGCACCACTGCCGACCAGATAGAGCGTGCCGTATATCCCGACCTTGGCAATATCGTAAGTCACCCCGCCGATCACGGTCGAACCGCCCGTCGTTCCACCGGTTATGCCGTAGGCAGCGATGCCGTCGGTATCGGTCGCGCTCAGCGTCCCGCTCTGGTTGGCAAAGCTGTCGGCCGCCGCCGTATCGGTCAAGCTCAACGTCGGAGCACTCAATACCGGGGTATCCGCGTTTTCCATGACATCGAGCACGTTGATCGTCACGGTCTGGCTGACGGATACATTGCCGGCACCGTCCGTGGCGGTCACCCCCAGGTTGAAGGTGTTCGGACCGGACTCGTAATCGCGCGAGGCGGCGCCGTCGGCGGCGCCGGCGGCGGTCAAGGTGATCACCCCGTTGCTGTCGATAGCGAAGAAGCCATCGGCATTGCCGCTGGTGATGGCGTAATCCGCCACGCCATTGGCATCGGAAGCGGCAATTTGGCCGATGACGAACCCGGCGGCCATATTCTCGTCCAGATCGAAACTCTGGCCCGCCGTCACAGTCGGCGCGATGTTGTCCAGCGTGTAAACAGCATCGTTGGTACCGGTAGGTATCGTTATTGTCAGAGCGTTCCCGGCGCTGTCGACGACGTTCTGGCCGCCAGCGAAACCCAGGGTGACGACGCCGTTCAGGCTGCTCAGATCGCCACCGGAAACGGTGACGTCGTAGGCATTGCCCCCTGCGGACAGCACACTGGTCACCGTTCCCGTCGTCCCCGTGACCGTGAAATCTGCGGCATCCACGTTGATGACCGCTTCGGCAAAGGTCACCCGGTACACCACGCTATCGGCATTGGTGGTACCCGAAGCCGGTGTCTGACGCTCGATGGAAGCCACCGCCGGTGCCGTGTTGTCCAGGGTATAGCTGGCATTGTTGGTCCCCGTTGGCGTGGTCGAGCTCAGTGCGTTGCCTGCCGTGTCGACGATGTTCTGGCCCCCGGCGAAGCCCAGGGTGACAGTACCATCCAGGCTGGCGAGATCGCCGCCGGAAACGGTGACGTCATAGGCATTGCCACCCGCCGAAACCACATTGGTCACCGTACCGGTGGTCCCCGTGACGGTGAAGTCGGCGGCGTCCACATTGGCGACCGCTTCGCCGAAGGTGACGCGGAACGTCACGGTGTCAGCGTTGGTGGTTCCCGAGCTTGGCGTCTGACGGTCGATAGAAACGACCGTCGGTGCCGCGGTATCGATGACGATGTCCTGGTTGTTGCCCAGGGAGCCGGCGCCGCCGGGGGTGGGCAGGGCCAGGACCGCCGCCACCGATCCGCCATTGGCAATGATGCTGCCGCCCGCCAGTGACAGGGCGGAGGTGCTGGCATAGTCCAGATCGGCGGAGGTGTTGCCCGCCGCCACGGTATAGCGGAACACCAAGGCCGAAGTGCCGCTGCCCGACACATAGCTGGCGGTGGCACCGTTGGCCAAGGCCAACGAGGGAGTGCCGGTCACGTCCACCGCGCCGTTGAAGGAGACCGTGATGTCCACGGTCTCCCCGGCCTTGTAGCTGCCATCGATGCTGGTGACGCCGGTGACGCTGGGGCCGCCCGTGGTGAAGGACAGGCTGGTGGTGTCGCTGATACCGGCATAATTGTTGTTGGACGTATCCTTGATCGCTCCGGCATCGATCTGGACGTAATATTCGGTGCCGAACGCCAGATCGCTGGCGGGATTGATGGTCACCAGACTGCCGCTGACCGTCACTTGCCCGCTGGTGACATCAATGGTGGCGATGATGGAATCGTCGGACGTCTTCTTGATGACGATATTGCCCGTGCCCTTGGCGACGCTTTCATTGAAGCTCAGGACGATGTCGGCGCTGGCTGCGACACTGATGGCGTTGTCCATCGGTGTTGAAGACAACAGTAGTGGCGCCGTGGTATCCGTAGTGGTGAAGCTGAGTGCCGTGCTTGAGGAAATTCCTGCATAAGCGTTGCCCCCACCGTCGGTAAAGACTCCGCTATCGATCAACACGTAATATTCGGTGCTGTCGAGCAAGGTCGTATCGGGGTTGATGGTCACCTGGCTACCGCTGACCGTCACCTTGGCATCGCCTACGGCGATGGTTTCGATCACCGCATCGTCGGACGTCCGTTTGATGACAATGTTACCCGTGCCCTTCGTGATGTTTTCGTTGAAATTCAGCACGATATCAGCGAACGAGGACACCCCATTGGCATTATCCGCGGGGGTCGAGGACGACAAGGTCGGTGCGGCGGAATCCACCAGGACCGCAGAGGTGGCACCAACGCTGCTCAAGGTGACAGTGGCGTTGTTGCCGGTGCTGTCCCTCAGGGTACCGCCATTGGCGGACAGGGCGCCAACGGTGATGCCGTCGGCGTCGGAAAGGCCAGCTTCCACGGTGTAGCGGAAGACCAGGGCCGAGGTACCAGAGCCCGAGACATAGGTGGCGTATTTGGTAGCACCGCCAATGGTCAGGGCAATGCGTGGTGTGCCGCCGGTAGTATCGACGGTGACGTTTTCAGCGAAATTGACGGTGAAATCCAAACCCTGCCCGTTGCCATAGGTGCCGTTGGACGGCACCGAGACCGAAGTAACCACGGGGGCCTGATTGTCCACGCTGGCGTTGGTGGAGTCGGCCCGGGTGGTGGCATTGCCGGCATTGTCGGTCGCCGTGGCGGAAACGTTCAGGTTCGATGCACTGATTGATCCGGCGGTGATGACGTAGGTGGCGGTCCAGGTGCCCGAGCCGTTATGGGTGGCGCTGACCGCCGCACCGCCGCCGAAGGCGGTGAAATCAAAGGTGACGCCGGAAATGGTGTCGGCATTGTTGTCACCGGCCCCGGTATTGTCCCAGGTGGCGGTCACCGTATCGCCCACCTTGTAGATGCCGCCCGAGCCCGTGGCACCAGCAATGGAAACATTGGCGTCGGTAACCGTGGGGGCCTGATTGTCCACGACCAGACCGGTGGTGTCGGCGGTAGTGGTGATGTTGCCGGCATTGTCGGTTGCGGTGATCGAAACGTTTCTGCCGGAAGCGTCGATGGACCCGGCGGTGATGATGTAGCTGGCGCTCCAGCTACCCGAACCGTTGTTGGTGGCGGTCACCGCCGAGCCACCGCCGAAGGCGCTGAAATCGGCAGTCACGCTGCTGATGTCGCCATTGTTGTCGCCAGCCCCGGTGTTGTTCCAGGACACGGTAACGGTATCGCCGGTCTTGTAGGCACCACCGATCCCGCTGCCGGTGCTGATGATGGAAATTCTGGCGTCAGTGACCGTGGGGGCCTGGTTGTCTACCGTCAGGTTGGTACTGTCGGCGGTAATGGTGGCGCCGTTGGTATCGGTGACCTTGACCGACACGTTCAGATTGGTGGCGTCGATAGTGCCCGCCGTGATGGTATAGCTGGCGATCCAATTGCCCGAGCCGTCATCCGTGGCAACCACCGAGGAGCCTCCACCGAACGCCGAGAAATCCATGGACACACCTGTGATGCCGGACTGGTTGTCACCGCCGGGGCCATTGTTCCAGCGCGCCGTCACGGTATCGCCCATCTTGTAGGTGCCACCGCTGCCGCTACCGGTGCTGGTAACGGAAATATTGCCGTCGGTCACCGTCGGACCCGTGGGAGCGGTGTTGAAGACGAAGTTGTCGATACCAACGTTAAATCTGGTTTCAGTTGGATAGGCAGTACGAACGATGGAGAAGGAGGTCACGCCCGTCCACCCCAGAGTGACCGGGGCGAAATACGTCGACTCGTCGCCGGCGTCGAATATCAAGATAACTGCAGAATTAGCGCTGCCATCGGTGGGAGTAAAAGTAATCTTGATATCGTTCACACGATCAACGGACGTATCCGTCATAAAGGCAAGATAATCAATAGAAACAAGATTTACCGCCGAAGAAAAACTCACATTTATTGGATCAGAATCCCCAACAGGATCCGTAAATGTATCCATTCCATTTCTTTTATAGACAGCCACCCCTTGGTTGAATGAGGTGTATCCCCACGACTGCATCAGGGCATCGTTGTCTTGAGCGGTGATTCCATCGCTGCTTGTGGTCGTGATAGTGATGGTGACGCCATTCACCGTGGTCGTGACGGAGGAATAGTCCGAGGCAACGGTCGAGGTGGTGAAATCGGCGGTGGTGTTGGCCAGTTCATGGTCCCAGGTGTTCTGACTGCCGCTGGCCATGACGCTGGCGGTGTCAATGGTACCGGTGGTTTTTTCCAAAGACCAATCCCCACCCAAACGGGTAGTCCCGGTGGAATCGTCCGATGCCGCCACGTCGGCCCCGGTGATGTCGGACAGGGTGGCAATGAAATCCTGTCCCGCCTGGCTGGCGGCAAGGTCGCAGCCATAGAGCATCAGATCGCCATCGGCAGCCAGGGACGCGCCCACGGCCGCCAATTTTTCGCGGGTAGAGACATCATTCAGCGAGGCGCTGCTCAGCACGGTGCTGCCTAAGTACAGGACGCCGTCACTGCCATGCGAGAGCAGGTGGATCGCGTCATAACCGGAATGGGTCTGCGCCCATGCCGCGATCTGTGCCAGCCCACTTTCTCCGGCATCAAGCAGGACGACCTCGACGCCGGGACGGATTCCCTCGACCAGGCGCTGCCAGTCGACCACCCCGGTGTCAACGAAGGCCACTTCGGTGCGACCATTGTTTAAAGCAGGGTCAGCTTCGCGCAACACCTGCGGACCATGCTCAGCCCCGTCCTCCTGGGCGTGCCCAAATACTCCCTGCTCAGTCTGGGCTGCGACTGCCCCGGCAACCGCCAAAGCATCGCTTAGCGCAGTATCGGCAACATGACTATCAACCGCCGTCGCCACCGCCGCACCGTCGAACATGAAACGCTGTTCCAGTACCAGCGGCCGAATGGCCGTATGACGCAGTCGCCGCCCCCCCGCTTGGGACTCGGACGAAAAACCAGTTGGCTTGCCGCCCTCCTGCATTTTTTCGGCGACAGCAACGAAAGTGCGAGCTAGCCGCTTCCAGGCGGAACGATGCTTCGGATTCATGGCAATTCTCCCGACGGGGGCTGAAGTATTTACTGACTAGCGGGCGGTGCCATCTGCACCCGCCCGCTCATGCCGGCGACAAGTTCGGCAAAACGGCCATCTACGACCGCATTGAGCTTCACCGACTGGCTGACCGGATCGACGCGGGCACCGACGCGCTGTACCTTCGCCGGATAGGTTTTGCCGGTTTCGTCGATCTGGACCAGGAAAGCCGTCCCCGGCCGGACCCAGGCCAGCCAGCGCGACGGCACGATGAACTCAAGTTCGAGCGCCGAATCGTCGATGATGTCCAGAATCGCCGTACCCGGCTGAACGTATTGCTGTTCGCGCGAGCGCTGTTCCGCCACCCGTCCGGAGAACGGTGCAGCGATGGCGCATTTGCCGACCACCGCGGCGTTTGCAGCCACTTCGGCACGCGCCTTCTGAACTTCAGCCTCGGAGGTCTGCAACTCTACCTTGCCGACCGAATTTAGTTCGGCCAGGCGCTGGTTGGCCTGCCAGACCTTTTCTGCCGCCCCGAATGCCGCTTTTGCCTTGTTCAGTTGTGCCTGTTGCAACGAGCAATCGAACTGCACCAGCGTCTGCCCGGCCTTGAAGGCAGCCCCCTCCGGTACCGGCAAGCGACTGATCTTGGCACCGATTTCGGCCGCCAGCGTCGTCTGACGACGCGGCGCGAGTTGAGCACGGATTTCGCGCCGTTCAAGCGCGTTGCCAACGACCGCCGGGGAAGCGCCAGCCGCAGGCGGTGCGGCCCCCGCTTGAAGCGGCAACACAACCAGCACTGCCAGGAGGAATCGATAGCACCCCGGCAGCAAGCTTCGCGAAGCCGACATGCATCAGCCCTCGCCCGGCAACTTATCTGCCGGCGGCGGCAAGCGCCCGCTTTCCCAGACCTTCAACGATTCCGCTACCATCCCGGTCAGTTCCGGCAAGGACATCTGGTCATTACCGGCAACCGCCAGTTCCAGCCCCAGGGTCGCCTGTAGCCGGGAAGCCGCTGCTTGGGCATTCGACAGAGCCTGGTAACGACGCAGGCTGGAGAGGATGGCTGCTGTCCGCTGCGACACGCGCTCGAGACGCGTCTGCTTCTCGACGCGTTCCTGATTGGTCACGTGCGTAAGAATGCGCCCGTCAACACCGGCAATGGCGTCTGCCCGCTCGAACTGCTGCGCAGCATTGGCATATTGCTGACGAGCGATATGCAGTTGCGTCAACACCGCCATCTGGGTCGTCATCCGCTTCTGATCAGCAAGCGCCACACCGGCATCGGCCAGGCGCAACTGTGCCGGCATTGCCAGTAGGCCGAGCAGGTTGAAGGAAAGCTGAGCGCTCGCATCGTTCCATGATTGATTGATCAGGAAACGATCGTTGCTGTGCTTCATCGCATAATTGAACGACAGCCCGGGAAACAAGCGAAGCAAGATACGCCGGGTTTCCTGCTGGGCGATGCGTGTGTTGTACATGCTTTCGCGCAGGTCCGGGTTACTCAGCAGCGCCTGCTCCTCCATCTGCTCAACAGGCACCTCCAGCCAGGAGGTAGAAATTGCCACGGCAGGTTCGACAACTCGGAAACTCTGCGTCAAAGGAAGCCTGGCAAGACTCGACAACTCAATCCGGGCGGTAGAAAGCTCATGTTCGATGACTTCTAGCAAGCGCAGATTCTCCAGCAACTGGCGCTGGTAACGTAGCGGTTCGATAGGTGAGCGCAGTTGCTCCTTTTCGGCTTGATTGGCATCCGCCAGAACTGCTTCGGCTTCACGGATTGCAACGCCCAACGAATCACCCAAGGTCTGGGCTGCGACTACGCGCCAATATGCCGTGCGCACATCCTGGACCAACGTGTGGACTGCCTTGCGCCGCCGTTCGCCTGCGACGAGAACACGGTCGGCATTTTGCTTGGCGGCAAAATAGCTTTGCCCGAAATCGAGCAGACTCCAGGAGAACCCAAGGTCTGCCGTCGCTGCCTCACGACTCGATGAAATGTAGGGATTGGCCAACGAGGGTTGTCCGGTTACGGAATCCTCGCTGCGCGAGATCAAATCGTTATTCCGATAGCGGTAGCCAGCCGCCGCGACCAAGCGAGGCAACATATCGTAGCGCCCGGCGTCAAAAGTGCCATACGCCACGGCCTCTTCCATCGCTTTCAAGCGACCATCGGTGTTGTACTTGATTGCCCGGGCGATCGCTTCTTCCAGCCTCAGCGCTCCGGACAAGGGTTCTACTCCCTCGGTCAACCTGGCTTTGTCCATCTGGACCGTCTGCACGACTTCCACCGACTGCAGCGCTTGCGGATCAAGCGTCGAACAACCGGAAATCGCCATGAATACTGCCGCAGATGCGCTAACGCCGGCGAAGCGCAATCCTTTATGTTTGTAATGCATATCCCCAGACCCCTAGATAGAAATTCCCACGGCACATTCGAAAAATCCGCTCGGGCGTGTTGCCCGTGTTTATTTTCCAGGCGGCGATGGCCATAGCTTTTTGTGCTGTGCGATTTTCTATTTGTCGCTAGGGAAGCGTCTAGCTGTCAAAACACGCAGGTTTTGCTCTCCTTCACAGGGTCAAGGGATGACAACACCCAAGGCGATACCGCGTGCAATCGTCTGACTGCGATTGCTGGCTGCCAGCTTTCGGCGCGCGTTGTTGAGATGAAAAACCACCGTGCGCACGGAAATTCTCAATTTTTCTGAAATTTCGCTGTCTCGACATCCGATTGCAGCAAGACTCAGGCACTGACGTTCGCGCGCAGTCAGCTCAACCGTCGTTATGGCTTCATGGCGCATACTACGGAAAGCTTCGAGAAAGAAACTGCACAATAGATGGATTTCCGCTACTCGCTCCGCCATATGCGGTGCGGAAGTCTCGATGTTATCGCCGTTGGTTACGCTCAAGCAGAAATACCCCAGGGAGCTGAGAGGCGCTGGACAGGTGATTCCCGAGAATATGCCATGGCAGCGAGCCTCCTCGAGCATCGAGAGGGCGGCGGGCTCAGCAAAGAATCCCGGCGTCCACACGACGGGGTAGAGCGAAGTCCGGAAATGCCTGACGCACGGATCAATCGCCTGGAATTGCAGTTGTCGATAACGTTCTTGCCAAGCGAGGGGATAACTTCCCATGATCAGCGGGTCACAACCGGGTTCGGCAAGCGCCGGATAGCCACCGAAAACGAACTTATCCAGACCAAGCACCTCGACCAATCGCTGTGTGCGAACAACCAGATGGTCAAGCGAATCCGCCTCAAGCAGATCGTGGAAATTGTTGTAAGGCACCAGATACTTGGGCATCGTTCTACCGGGAAATTGTCAAAAACCCCTTAAGCTTGCGGTCGACCGTGGATTTCGTCAATTTCACGGCTTGGTGAGCCAGAACAGACTGGTGATCGTCTTGGCATCGGTGATCCGCCCGTCCCAAACCGCCTGTCTGGCTTCTTCCGGCGACAAGGTGACCAGTTCCAGAAACTCGTTGTGATCGAGTTGCTGCCCATCTGCCGAGCATTGCAGATCGCGTGCGGCAAATATCTCGATTCTCTCGTCGGAGTAACCGATACAGGGATGCATCACCCCGAGATGTTGCCAACTTCCGGCATCGTAACCGGTCTCTTCGCGTAATTCACGGCGTGCCGTTTCGAGGACATCCTCGCCCGGGTCAATCTTGCCGGCTGGTAGTTCGAGAAAAACCCGGCGCAGGGGATAACGGAACTGACGTTCGAAAAGCAACCGACCATCCGGCAAAAAAGCGAGGATGACGACCGCCCCGGGATGGGAGATGTACTCCCGGACCGATTCCTCGCCGTTTGGCAAACGAACACGATCCTTGCGCACATGCAGCAGGATGCCGTCAAAAACGCGTTCGCTGGCGATGCCGGTTTCGATCAGCTGACTGTCGGGCGTTGTCATTCACGCTCTCCCAAATGAAAACGCCCCGCAAGCGGGGCGTTCGAGGCAAGTATGCACAAAGTACGCGTTAAAGCGAACGCAACAACGAATAACCGCAGATCGTCATCAGCACGTTCGGGAACAGGCCTAGTGCCGCAATGGCCAGGCCGTTCGCGGACACCAGCACGCGGACGTCGAGCGGTGCGCTGATCGGGGTATCCTCGATCGGCTTGTCGAAGTACATCAGCTTGACGACACGCAGATAGTAGAAGGCACCGATCAGCGAGAACAGAACCGCCACGATCGCCAGCCAGATCTGCCCGGAAGCGACAACCGCCTGCAGCACCGAGAACTTGGCAAAGAAGCCGACAAAGAACGGCACCCCCGCCATCGAGAACATGATCATCAGCATGATGCCGGCAAACCACGGGGAACGCTTGTTGAGCCCCTTGTAGTCGTCAAGTTCATCGGCTTCGAAACCGGCACGCGACATCATCAGGATCATGCCGAAGGCGGCCACCGACATCAGGACATACGAAACGACGTAGAACATCGCCGAGCTGTAGGCATTCGGGGCATAACGCAGGTCGCCGCCAACCAGGCCGGTGACCACACCGAGCAACATGAAGCCCATGTGCGAGATGGCGGAATAAGCCAGCATACGTTTGATATTGGTTTGCGCGATGGCAGCCAGGTTGCCGACAGCCATCGACAGCACCGACAGGATGATCAGCATGTTCTGCCAGTCCTGGGCGAGAGTGATCAGGCCACTGACCAGGAGACGCATGACGATCGCAAAGGCCGCCAGCTTGGGGGCAGAACCGATGATCAGCGTGACCGCCGTCGGCGAGCCCTGATAGACGTCCGGCACCCACATGTGGAACGGAACGACGCCAAGCTTGAAGGCCAGACCGGCAACCAGGAAGACCAAGCCGAAGACCAGCACCGTCTTGTTGGCTTCGCCGCTGAGCAGGGTTTCCGAAATCTGCGTGATTTCCAGGGTTCCGGTCGCGCCATAGATCATCGACATGCCGTAGAGCAGCAAACCGGAAGCCAGGGCACCGAGGATGAAATACTTCATTGCCGCTTCGGTCGCCGCCAGCGATTCGCGATTCATCGCCACCATGGCATACAGCGACAACGACAACAGTTCAAGGCCGACGTAGATGGCAATGAAGTTGTTGGCGGAAATCATCACCATCATGCCCAGCGTCGCAAACAAGGCCAGGATGTAGTACTCGCCCTTGTTCATCGCCGGACGATCGATCACATAGGCGCGCGAATAGAAGAGCACGACGATCATCGTCATGTAGACAAAGAGCTTCAGCAGGTCGGCCATCACGTCATCGACAAACATGTTGGCGAAGGTGTAGGCGACCTCCTGGCTACTGGTGAATATCTGGATGGCTGCGCAGCCGACCAGCGTCAACTGGGCCAGGGCGAACGTCACGGTACGACGGCTGTCCTTGACGAACAGGTCGATCATCAGAATAGCCAGCGCCATGAAGACCAGAAACAGCTCCGGAGCGGCGGGCAGGAGATCGGGGACAACGAAATTGTCGAACATGTCGGCTACCGTTTATTGAATCTTGCTGATGGCCACGTGATGCAGCAGGTCGTTGACCGAGGCGTGCATGACATCGGTGAAGGGTTGCGGATAGACACCCATCCACAGGGTGCATGCAGCCAGCACCAGGAGGATGACGAATTCGCGGGCATTGATGTCGCTCAGTTCGGCGACGTGCTCGTTGGCGACATCGCCGAAGATGACCCGCTTGTACATCCACAAGGTATAGGCGGCACCGAGGATCAGCGACGTGGCGGCAGCAAAGGCGACCCAGAAATTGAGCTTTACGGCGCCCAGGATGATCATGAATTCACCGACAAAGCCGGAGGTAGCCGGCAGGCCGGCGTTGGCCATCGAAAACAGCATGAACAGCGCAGCGAACTTCGGCATGGTGTTGACCACACCGCCGTAATCGGCGATCTGGCGGCTATGGACACGGTCGTACATGACGCCGATACAGAAGAACATGGCACCGGAAACGAAGCCGTGCGAGATCATCTGAACCAATGCACCTTCAATGCCCAGCGCACTGAACATGAAGAAACCCAGCGTGACGAAGCCCATGTGCGCAATCGACGAATACGCCACCAGCTTCTTCATGTCGGCCTGGATCAGAGCGACGAAACCGATATAGACGACGGCGATCAGCGACAGGGCGATCACGAAGGTGGACAACTCGTGCGACGCATCCGGGGCAATCGGCAACGAGAAGCGCAGGAAACCGTAGGCCCCCAGCTTCAGGCCGATAGCGGCCAGCACGATCGAACCGCCGGTCGGCGCTTCGACGTGGGCATCGGGCAGCCAGGTGTGCACCGGCCACATTGGCACCTTCACCGCGAACGCGATCAGGAAGGCCAGGAAGATCCAGATCTGCGGTCCAAGTTCCAGCGGCAACTTGTGCCACTCAAGGATGGAAAAGCTGCCACCGGACTGGAAATAGAGGTACATCTGGGCGACCAGGAAAAGCAGCGAGCCCATCAGCGTGTAGAGGAAGAACTTCAACGCTGCGTAAACACGGTTCGGACCGCCCCAGACACCGATGATCAGGTAAAGCGGAATCAACGACGCTTCGAAGAAGACGTAGAACAGGATACCGTCGAGTGCAGTGAAGATGCCGTTCATCAGCCCGGACATGATCAGGAAAGCAGCCATGTATTGGCCGACCTTTTCCTGGATCACTTCCCAGCCGGCGGCGACGACGATGATCGTAATGAAGGCATTCAGGACGACGAAGAGCATCGAGATGCCATCAACGCCGAGGTGGTAGTTGATGTTGAAGCGCGGAATCCAGCTTTCCAGTTCGACAAACTGCATGCCGACAAAGGCATGATCGAAACCGGTCCAGAGCGGAATGGTCACCACGAACGCGGCAATCGCTCCAACCAGGGCAAGCAGTCGGGCCAAGGGCGCATTACGGTCGCCACCGGTGGCCAGCACGAGCAGACCGGCAACGATGGGAATCCAGATGGCGAGAGATAGCAACGGGTAATTCGACATGTTATTCCTTGCTGTTCTGCGAGCTGTCCGTTAGGCGCGATTGATCCACAAGGTCATCAGCACGAACAGGCCGATGATCATCGTGAATGCATAGTGATAGACGTAGCCGGTCTGGAACAGGCGGCTGATGGCAGCCACCCAACCAACCAGTTTGGCGGAACCATTGACGATCAAGCCGTCGATCAGGCCGACGTCGCCGCCGCGCCAGAAAACCTTGCCCAGCATGCGCGCGCCGCCGGCAAAAACGAACTCGTTGATCTTGTCGAAGTAGTACTTGTTCTCGAGCACCGTGATCACACCGGACAAACGGCGGGCGATGGCGGCCGGAATGTCGGGGCGCTTCATGTAGAAGAACCAGGACAGGACGACCCCAGCCAGCGCCAGGAAGAACGGGAGCGTGGTGAACGCATGCATACCCATCGCTGCGGCACCATGGAAGTGATGCTCCAGATGTTCCATCGCCGGATGCGCATGATGGTCGATGAAGATCACGTCCTTGAAATAGTCGCCGAACACCATCGGCTCGATCGCCACATAACCGATGAGCATCGACGGAATTGCCAGCAGGATCAACGGCAGCGTGACGACCCATGGCGTTTCATGCGGCTTCTGGCCCGGTGCCAGGCCATGATGGTGCGCATCGTGATCGTCGTCATGATGCGCATGGGCATCGTGACCATCGTCCTTGCCGAAACGCTCTTCGCCATGGAAGACCAGGAAATACATCCGGAATGAGTAGAAGGCCGTGACAAAGACACCGGCAAGGACAGCGAAGTAGGCAAAACCGGCGCCCGGAATCTCAGACAGGGCAACCGCCTCGATGATCGAGTCCTTCGAATAGAAGCCCGACAGGAAGGGGGTACCGATCAGGGCCAGCGAACCGATCAGCGAGGTGATCCAGGTGATCGGCATGTACTTGCGCAGGCCACCCATGTTGCGAATGTCCTGATCGTGATGCATGCCGATGATCACCGAGCCGGCGCCGAGGAACAGCAACGCCTTGAAGAAAGCGTGCGTCATCAGGTGGAAGATGGCCACGGAGTAGGCCGACGCGCCCAGGGCGACGGTCATGTAACCGAGCTGCGACAGCGTCGAATAGGCCACCACCCGCTTGATGTCATTCTGGATGATGCCGAGGAAACCCATGAACAAAGCCGTGATCGCGCCGATGACGATGACGAACGACAAGGCCGTGGTCGATAGCTCGAACAGCGGCGACATCCGGGACACCATGAAGATACCGGCGGTGACCATGGTGGCTGCGTGGATCAGTGCCGAGATCGGGGTCGGACCTTCCATCGAATCCGGCAGCCAGACGTGCAGCGGCACCTGTGCCGACTTGCCCATCGCACCGATGAACAGGCAGATGCAGGTTACGGTCATCAACGACCACTGCTGGTCGCCCCAGATATTGATCGTCGCGTCGGCAAAACCAGGGGCCTGCTTGAAGACTTCGGCGTAATCGAGCGTACCAAAATGGGCCAGAACCAGGCCGATGCCAAGAATGAAACCGAAGTCGCCGACACGATTGACCAGGAAGGCCTTCATGTTGGCGAAGATCGCCGTCGGGCGGGTATACCAGAAACCGATCAGCAGGTACGACACCAGGCCGACCGCTTCCCAGCCGAAGAAGAGCTGGGTGAAGTTGTTGGCCATCACCAGCATCAACATCGAGAAGGTGAACAACGAGATGTAGCTGAAGAAGCGGTTGTAGCCGGGATCGTCATGCATGTAGCCGATGGTATAGATATGTACCATCAGCGAAACGAAGGTGACGACCAGCATCATCGTCGCGGTCAGCGTATCGATCAGGAAACCGATCTCGAAGGTGTAATCGCCGCTGGTCAGCCAGGTGTAGACCGGGCCGTTGAAGGTATTGCCAGCAGTTACATCCTTGAAGATGATCAGCGAAGCGACGAAAGCCGTCGCCACACCGGCAATCGTCGCGGTATGAGCCAGCCAGCGGGGAATCACACGACAGAAAAGGCCGGCGATCATCGCGCCGACAAGCGGCGCCAGCGGAACGAGCAAGTAGAGGTTTTGCATTTCCATGGATTAACCCTTCAGGCTGCCCAGGTCATCCACATGGATGCTCTTGAGGTTGCGGAACAGCACGATCAGGATGGCCAGGCCGATAGCTGCCTCGGCCGCCGCGACGGTCAGGATGAAGAAAACGAAAATCTGTCCGGAGAGATCGCCCAGATAATGCGAAAACGCGACGAAATTCATGTTGACCGCAAGCAGCATCAGTTCGATGGCCATCAGCAGGACGATCAGATTCTTCCGGTTGAGGAAGATGCCGACCACGCTGATCGCGAACAGGATCGCGCCGAGGATCAGGAAATGGGATAAGGAAAGCGTCAGCATGTTGGCCCCGGATCAGTCTTTTTCAACAGGCATCTGAACCACGCGCATGCGGTCCTTGGCCTTTACGAAGACCTGCGTATTCGGGTTGGAAATCTTCGATTTCTTCGGCCCGCGATAGGTCAGGACGATGGCGGCAATCATGCCGACCAGCAGGATGATGGACGCCAGCTCGAACGGGTAGACGTAGTCGGTGAACATCAGCGCCCCGATTTCCTTGGTGTTCGAAACACCCGCCGGCACCACGGCTTCCGCCGCCGGCACCTGGAAGTACTTGCTGCCCAGCACCAGGCCCATTTCGAGCACCATCAGGAAACCGAGCACAGCCCCCAGCGGCAGATAGTTCCAGAAGCCCTGACGGATACGGTCCAGGTTGATGTCAAGCATCATGACGACGAACAGGAACAGCACCATCACCGCGCCGACATACACCAGAATGATTGCAATCGCCAGAAACTCGGCCTGCAGCAGTGCCCAGATACCGCCGCAGGTGAAGAAGGCAAGCATCAGGTGCAGGGCGGCATAGACCGGATTGCGCGCCGTGATCACGCGCAGCGCGGCGAAAACCAGAATCGCGGAAAGGAAGAAGAAGACGAAGGTCGGGAAATCCATCTCGGTATCCTGTCAGCGGTAAGTCGCATCCAGTGCGCGGTCTTCGGCAATCTGCGCTTCGTAGCGATCACCGTTGGCCAGCAGCATCTGCTTGGTGTAGTAGAGATCACCGCGCTTTTCGCCGTGATATTCGAAAATGCGCGTCTCGACGATGGCATCGACCGGACAGGCTTCCTCGCAGAAACCGCAGAAGATGCACTTGGTCAGATCGATGTCGTAGCGCGTTGTCCGGCGCGAGCCATCATCGCGCGGCTCGGCATCGATGGTGATCGCCATGGCCGGACAGATTGCTTCGCACAGCTTGCAGGCGATACAGCGCTCCTCGCCGTTGGGATAACGACGCAATGCGTGCAGCCCCCGGAAACGGAAACTCTGCGGCGTCTTTTCCTCTGGATATTGCACGGTAATCTTGCGGGCAAAGAAATACTTGCCCGTCACTGACATGCCCTTCAACAGCTCCTTGAGGAAGAGGCTGTTGAAGACTTCCTTCATCGAACCCATTCGTCTCTCCTCAGTTCCAGATATTCAGCGGTGACAGCATCCACACCCCGACCACGACCAGCCAGATGAGACACAACGGCAGGAAAACCTTCCAGCCAAGGCGCATCAGCAAGTCGTAACGGTAACGGGGGAAGGTGGCGCGGAACCACAGGAAAAGGAAGAGCACGAAGGCCATCTTGGCAAACAGCCAGAGAATTCCGTCGGGCAGGAAGCCCACCGGCGACAGCCAGCCACCGAGGAAGAGCAGCGAGGTCAGCGCTGCGATCAGGAACATGTTCGCGTATTCGGCCAGGAAGAACAGCGCAAAGGCCATGCCGGAGTATTCGACGTGGAAACCGGCGACGATTTCCGACTCGCCTTCGGCGATATCGAACGGTGCGCGGTTCAACTCGGCGGTACCGGAAATCAGGTAAACCACGAACATCGGCAGCAGCGGCAACCAGTTCCACGACAACACGCCCAGGCCGTAGTCCGCGAAACGCCCGCTGGCCTGGCCATTGACGATATCGACCAGATTCAGGCTATTCGAGATCATCAATACGGTGATCAGCGAGAAACCCATCGCAATTTCGTAGGACACCATCTGGGCCGCCGAACGCAGGGCGCCGAGGAAAGCGTATTTCGAGTTCGAGGCCCAGCCGGACAGGATGATGCCGTACACCCCGATCGAACTGATCGCCATGATGTAGAGCAGGCTGGCATCAATGTTGGCAAGCACCAGGGAATCGGTAAAGGGGACGACAGCCCAGACAGCCAGCGCCGGCCCGATGGCCAGCATCGGAGCGATGATGAACACTGCCTTGTTCGCGCCGCTCGGCACGATGATTTCCTTCAGCAGCAGCTTGAGACCATCGGCGATCGGTTGGATCAGGCCAAGCGGACCGACCCGGTTGGGACCGATACGTACCTGCATGAAGCCGATCACCTTCCGTTCGAAATAGGTCAGGTAGGCAACCCCGAGCATCAGCGGCGCGACGATCAGGACAATCTTGATCAGGGTCCATACGGCAGGCCAGGCGCCGCCGAACATACCCTGTCCGAAATTCATCAGTGCGTCCATTTATGCACGCTCCACGGAGATGTCGCCGAACATTTCGCCCAGCATCGCAGTCGTCGGATGCGCCGCGGCAACGCGCACGCAGCCGGCCGGCACCTTGTCATCGAGAGAGGCGACCAACACAGTTTCACCATTGCCCTGACGAACCCGCACCGATGCACCGGACTCGACGCCAATGGCCGCCAGCGTTGCGGCGGCGGCACGCAGGGTCGGCGCGACGCCGTCAGCCGTCTGCAACAGCGCCGGCGCACGGCGGGCCAGCGGATCGGCAAAGTGGATAGGCACATCGGCGATCCGTTGCAAGCCTGCTGCGGTCGACGCCGACAAGTCGATGGAAATGCCGTTCAAGCCATTGTTCAGGCCAGCGGCGAATTCAACGTCGGCACCGAGCACTTCGTCACGAACCTGCTCGCTGCTGGTGTAGTCAAACCCCTCGAGGTTCAGGACATTGCCCAGCACTCGCAACACTTTCCAGGCCGGACGGGCATCACCGCGCGGCTTGACCACGCCATTGAACGACTGAACGCGGCCTTCGATGTTGACAAAGGTACCGGAGGTTTCGGTATAAGGAGCGACTGGCAACATCACGTCGGCATAGTCGAACGCTGGCCCATGCTTGAAGGCGGAGAGTGCCACCACCATTGAGGCCTGCTTGAGTGCCGACAATACCCGCTGAGGATTGGCGCAATCGAGTTCAGGCTCGATGCCAAGCAGAACATAGGCCTTGCGCGGTTGTTCGAACATCTGACGAGCATTGGCATTGCTCGGCAGGGCCCAGGCCAGGTGAGCACCAACGGTATTCGCGCCTTCGCCAAGGAAACCGACGCTGGCGCCGGTCAATTCGCCCAACAGGTTGGCCAGCAGGTGAATCTGTGTCGCCTCGGCAGATTGCGTCGCCACATTGCCGAGGAATACCGCGCGCTTTTCGCCTTCCAGCAAGCTCTGTGCGATCTTGCGGCTTTCTTCGCAAACAGTGACCGATGCCAGGCCGCCAGGAACGGCAACCCCCTTGGATTCGGCAGCGGCCTTGACGATCGCCGCCAGCGCAGCGGCCAATTGCGAGGGCGCAACCGTCAGACGCCCGTGCAGACTGATCAGTTGGTCGTCGGCTGTCACCGACAACAGGCTTACTTTGGTAAATTTCTTGGCTGCCTGACGCAGACGCTGTGCGATCAGCGGATGATCCTTGCGCAGGAAAGAGCCGACAACGAGCGCGGCATCGAGATCCTTGATATCGGCCAGACGCATGCCCAGCCACGGTGCACCGGCACGCTTGAAGTCGCTCGAAAAATCGCTTTGCCGAGGACGGAAGTCGATGTTACCGCTACCCAGGCCCTTGAAAACCTTGCCCAGCAGGAAGAGCTCTTCAACCGTCGCATGCTGCGCAGCCAGTGCCGCCAGCGCATCGCCGCCATGATTGCGGGCGACATCCTTCAGCCCGTGAGCGACATAGTCCAGCGCCACATTCCACTCGACCTCCCGCCATTCCCCCCCCTGCTTGACCATCGGACGGGTCAGGCGATCATCGGAATTCAGGGCCTGATAGGCGAAACGTTCCTTGTCGGAAATCCAGCACTCATTGACGGCTTCGTTCTCGCGCGGCAAAACGCGCATCACGTTGTCGTGCTTGACCTGAACGACCAGATTGGCACCCACCGAATCGTGCGGGCTGACCGACTTGCGGCGTTGCAACTCCCAAGAGCGGGCCGTGTAGCGGAACGGCTTCGAGGTCAGTGCGCCGACCGGGCACAGGTCGATCATATTTCCCGACAATTCGGAGTCGACCGTGCGACCGACAAAAGTCATGATCTCGGAGTGCATGTTGCGGTTGGCCATGCCGAGCTCCATCACGCCAGCAATTTCCTGGCCGAAGCGAACGCAGCGCGTGCAATGGATGCAGCGGCTCATTTCCTCCATCGAGATCAGCGGACCGACGCTCTTGTGGAAGACGACGTGCTTTTCCTCGGTATAGCGGCTCTGCATCGGGCCATAACCGACGGACATGTCCTGCAACTGGCACTCGCCGCCCTGATCGCAGATCGGACAATCCAGCGGATGGTTGATCAGCAGGAATTCCATCACCCCCTTCTGTGCCTTGACAGCCAGATCGGAGTGCGTGAACACCTTCATGCCGTTGGTCACCGGCGTCGCGCAGGCAGGCAACGGCTTCGGCGCCTTCTCGACCTGTACCAGACACATCCGGCAGTTGGCGGCGATCGAGAGTTTCTTGTGATAGCAGAAATGCGGGATATAAACACCCAACTGCTGCGCGGCATCCATTACCGTGCTGCCGTCGGGCACTTGCGCTTTCTTGCCGTCGATTTCGATTTCTAGCATGTCGCTACCTTGTAGCCAGTTTCTTTGACAACCAGGCCGTCAGGCCGGAATCTTGTGGAAGCCGCTGCCGGCCCACTGCACGTCCTTCGGCACCAGACAGGTCTTGTGTTCGATGTGGTATTCGAATTCCTTGCCGAAATGCTTGATGAAGCTCTGCACCGGGAAGGCTGCCGCGTCACCGAGCGCACAGATGGTGCGACCGGCGATGTTGCCGAGCACGCTGTTGAGCAGGTCCAGATCCTCCGGCTTGCCCTGACCGTTCTCGATACGATGCACCACCTTGTACATCCACGCCGTTCCCTCGCGGCAGGGCGTGCATTGGCCGCAGGATTCTTCGTGATAGAAGAAGGACAAGCGCTCCAGCGCCTTGACCATGCAGACAGTTTCGTCCATGACGATGACCGCGCCGGAGCCGAGCATCGAACCCGCCTTGCTGATCGAGTCGTAATCCATCGTGCAATCCATGATCACCTCGGCCGGCAAGACCGGCGCCGATGACCCACCAGGAATCACCGCCTTCAGCTTGCGTCCGCCTCGAATACCGCCGCACATTTCAAGCAGTTGAGCAAACGAAGTGCCAAGCGGAATTTCGTAGTTACCCGGACGATTGACATGACCGGACACCGAAAACAGCTTGGTACCGCCGTTGTTCGGCTTGCCCAGGTTGAGGAACTCCTCGCCGCCCATCTTCAGGATGAAGGGAATGGCAGCAAAGGTTTCCGTGTTGTTGATTGTCGTCGGCTTGCCGTACAGACCGAAGGAAGCCGGGAACGGCGGCTTGAAGCGTGGCTGCCCCTTCTTGCCTTCGATCGATTCGAGCAGCGCGGTTTCCTCGCCGCAGATGTAGGCACCGTAGCCATGGTGGGCGAACAACTCGAAGGAAAACTCGGAGCCAAGAATCTTCTGGCCCAGCAGCCCGGCCGCACGAGCCTCGTCGAGTGCGGCCTCGAAGCGCTGGTAGATTTCCCAGATTTCGCCGTGAACGTAGTTGTAACCGCGACTGGCGCCCATCGCGAAGCCGGCAATAATCATCCCTTCGATGACCGCATGCGGGTTGTAGCGCATGATGTCACGGTCCTTGAAGGTCCCCGGCTCACCTTCGTCGGTGTTACAGACAACATACTTGTCACCCGGGAAGGAGCGCGGCATGAAAGACCACTTCAGGCCAGTCGGAAAACCCGCACCGCCTCGACCACGCAACACGGATTTCTTGACCTCGCTGATCACGTCCTCCTGGGTCAGACCGGTTTGCAGGATGCGCTTCAGCTGTTCGTAACCGCCACGCGCGACGTAATCCTTCAGGTGCCAGCCGTCGTCACCGTTCAGACCGGCCATCAGGACCGGGTTGATTGCCCCCATCATGGCCATTATTTGCACTCCTCGAGCAGCTTGTCGATCTGTTCCGGATGCATGTGGCTGCACATCGAACGGTTGTTGACGATGAACACCGGCGCATCGCCGCAGGCGCCCATGCATTCGCCTTCCTTCAGCGTGAACTTGCCGTCGGCTGTCGTCTCGTTGTAGCCGATGCCCAGCTTCTGCTGCAGATACTCTCCGGCGTGATAGCCACCGGACAGCGCGCACGGCAGGTTGGTACAGACCGTGATCTTGTACTTGCCAAGCGGCTTGAGGTCGTACATGTTGTAGAACGAAGCCACCTCGTAGGCCGCGATCGGCGGCATGCCGAGATAGTTGGCCACGGCCTCGATCGCCTCAGGTGGCAACCAGCCCTTTTCTTCCTGAGCATGAGCCAGACAGGCCATGACTGCAGACTGCTTCTGGTCGGCCGGATACTTGGCGACCTCGCGGGCAAATTTCTGTAGGGTTTCAGCGGAAAACATCAGCGGTCGATCTCGCCAAAAACAATATCCTGGGAGCCGATGATCGTAACGACGTCGGCCAGCATGTGCCCGGTCGCCATTTCATCCATGGCGGCCAGATGAGCGAAGCCCGGAGCACGAATCTTCATCCGGTATGGCTTGTTTGCACCATCCGAGATGAAGTAGATACCGAATTCACCCTTCGGATGTTCGACGGCCGCATAGGCTTCGCCCGGCGACACGTGAATCCCTTCGGTAAACAGTTTGAAATGGTGAATCAGCTCTTCCATGTTGGATTTCATGGATTCGCGTTGCGGCGGTGCAACCTTGTGGTTGTCGGTAATCACCGGTCCCGGATTGGCACGCAGCCAAGCGATGCACTGCTTCACGATGCGGTTCGACTGCAGCATCTCCTCCATGCGCACCAGATAACGGTCGTAGCTGTCACCGTTAACGCCGACGGGCACGTCAAAATCGACTTTGTCATAAGCCGCATAAGGCTGCTTCTTGCGCAAATCCCATTCGATGCCAGAACCGCGCAGCATGGCACCGGTGAAACCCAGTTGCTTGGCACGCTCCGGACTGACGACACCGACATTGACCAGACGCTGCTTCCAGATGCGGTTATCTGTCAGCAGTGTGTGATATTCGGCATGATATTTCGGAAAACGCTCGGTGAAATCTTCCAGAAAATCCAGCAAGGAGCCACCGCGATTCTCGTTCATGGCCTTGGCACGGGCAGCATTGGTCCAGGTTGATTCGCGATATTGCGGCATGCGATCCGGCAGATCGCGATAGACACCGCCGGGCCGGTAGTAGGCTGCGTGCAGACGCGCGCCACAGACCGCCTCGTAGGCATCCATCAAATCTTCGCGCTCGCGGAAGGTATAGAGCGCCATGGTCATCGCACCAACGTCGAGCGCATGGCAACCGATCCACAACAGGTGGTTCAGGATGCGCGTGATTTCGTCGAACATCGTGCGGATGTATCTGCCGCGCTCTGGCACCTCGATCTGCAGCAGCTTCTCGACCGCCAGACAGTAAGCGTGCTCGTTGGACATCGTCGACACATAGTCGAGACGATCCATGTACGGCACTGACTGCACCCAGGTACGGGTCTCGGCAAGCTTTTCGGTACCCCGATGAAGCAGACCGATATGCGGGTCGGCACGCTGGACGACTTCGCCATCCAGCTCAAGCACAAGACGCAGTACGCCGTGCGCTGCCGGGTGCTGCGGACCGAAGTTGAGGGTGAAATTGCGGATATCAGCCATGTGCTGGATCCCCGTAGGTATCTTCGCGGACAATGCGCGGCGTGTTTTCACGCGGTTCAATGGTCACGGGCTGATAGACGACACGCCCCTGATCTGGGTCGTAACGCATCTCGACATGCCCGGAAATCGGGAAATCCTTGCGGAACGGGTGGCCGATGAAACCATAATCGGTCAGGATGCGACGAAGGTCTTCGTGACCGACAAAAGCAATCCCGAACAGGTCGAACGCCTCGCGCTCGAACCAGCTGGCACTGCTCCACACCGACGAGATCGAATCGACTGCCGGAAATTCATCGTTCTCGGCAAAAACACGCACACGCAGACGCCGGTTGTGCGCCAGCGAGAGGAGATGAACAACCACGGCAAAACGCTTGCCCTGCCAGCAAGCGGCCCCGTAATCGGAATAATCGACCCCGCAGAGGTCGATCATCTCCTCGAAGGAGAATTCTGCTTCGTCACGCAAAGCCTGCATGATCGAAAGGTAATCAGCCGCAGCGACCTCTACGGTCAACTCGCCCAGAGCAAGCTTTTTCGACAGCAGCTTGTCCCCGAAACGATCCTGCAGTTGTTGGCTAAGCGCTTCCAGCTTGGCAGACATATGGGATCAGCCTCGAAATTTAACGGGCAATGGTATTGGTGCGACGAATCTTGTTCTGCAGCTGGATGATGCCGTAGAGCAAGGCCTCGGCCGTCGGCGGACAGCCTGGCACATAGATGTCGACCGGCACGATACGGTCACAGCCGCGCACCACCGAATAGGAGTAATGATAGTAGCCGCCACCATTGGCACAGGAGCCCATGGAAATGACCCAGCGCGGCTCAGCCATCTGGTCATACACCTTGCGCAGCGCCGGCGCCATCTTGTTGGTCAGCGTACCGGCGACGATCATCACATCGGACTGCCGCGGACTAGGCCGGAAGACCACGCCGAAGCGATCAAGGTCGTAGCGCGAGCAGCCGGCGTGAATCATCTCCACCGCGCAACAAGCGAGACCGAAGGTCATCGGCCACATGGAGCCAGTGCGCATGTAATTGATGAGTTTGTCAGCCGTCGTGGTGACAAAACCTTCCTGCAGGATTCCCTCAATGGCCATCTTGCGACCTCATTCCCATTCGAGCGCCCCCCTGGCCCAGGCATAGACATAGCCCACGGTCAGGATGGCAACGAAAACGATCATTTCGACGAAACCGAAAACCTTGATGGCATCGTTCGCCACGATATCCTTGAAGATCGTCGCCCAGGGGACCAGGAACGCAACTTCGAGATCGAAAAGAATAAAGAGGATAGCGACCAGGTAATAGCGCACATCGAACTTCATGCGCGCATCTTCGAAGGCCTCGAAGCCGCACTCATAGGGCGATAGCTTCTCGGCATCGGGCTTGCTGGGGGCAAGAATGAAACCCATCGCAACCGGCAGGACACCGATCGCAACCCCAACCAGCACGAACATCAGAATAGGAAAGTAGGTTTCCATCATCCGCCGCCAAATTGTCAGTTTTATTCGAGACGGCCCAAGAAACGAACCACCCCAGTTAATTATTTGGTGCCGACGGCGAGACTCGAACTCGCACAGCTTGCGCCACTACCCCCTCAAGATAGCGTGTCTACCAATTTCACCACGTCGGCACTAATTTTCCGCCTCCCCGGAGAGGACTTTTGACCGGGAAGACTCCTTGCGTTTACTTCGGAATGTCCTGCGCCTTCGAGCCAGCAGCAGCCGGGTTCTTTGGCACCTCACCAGCCTCAGGAGCGGCTGGCGAAACAGGCTGCGATTGTACAGAATCCTGCATCAGACTGCCAGACGTTTTTGGCTTTTGAGAGGCAATAAATGCAAGCGTCAGACTGGTTGCAAAAAACACGGCCGCCAGAACCCCCGTGGTACGGCTGAGAAAATTTGCCGAGCCCGAGGCACCAAACAGACTGCCGGACGCGCCGCTACCGAACGCAGCCCCCATATCCGCCCCCTTGCCATGCTGCATTAGCACCAGACCGATGATGCCGAGCGCCACCAGAATGTGGACAGTCAATACGATGGAAAACAACCAGTTCATGTTCAATGCCTATCTATCAGTTTGCCGCACGGCAAATTGCCAAAAAATCCGTCGACTGCAGCGACGCCCCGCCAATCAGACCGCCATCGATGTCCGGCTGCCCAAATAGCTCGGCAGCGTTCTGCGCCTTGACACTACCACCGTACAAAACACGCATGCCGGCCGCCAGGCCGGCATCACGCTCCGCCAACAAGGCGCGCATTGCAGCATGGACCCGCTGCGCCTGCTCCGGTGTTGCCGTAAGCCCCGTACCGATGGCCCAGACCGGCTCGTAAGCCACCACGCCGGACGCAAAGGCGTTAACGCCAACATGGTCGAGCACCGCCTTCAATTGACGCGACACCACAGCCTCCGTCTCACCCCTCTCGCGCTGCGCAAGCGTCTCGCCGACGCACAAGACGGGTATCAGCGCCGAGTCCACCAAGGCCTGAAACTTGGCAGCGACCCTTGCATCGTCATCGCCATAGAGACTACGCCGCTCGGAATGCCCGACCAGCACATAGCGACAACCGAACTCGGCCAACATTGCCGCCGAGACTTCGCCTGTGTAAGCACCAACCGCAAATTCGCTGACGTGCTGCGCCCCCAGCATTACCCGGCTCGACTGGAGAAGCTCTGCCGCCTGAGCCAGATAGGGGAAAGGCGGGCAGACGACAACATCGCTGGAAACATCGCCAAGCCCGGCAAGCACATCAAGCAGCAATTGCCGATTCGCAGCAATGCTCCCATGCATTTTCCAGTTTCCCGCAACGATCTTACGGCGCATGCCCGGTGCTTCCGTTAGCCAAAACCATGGGATTATATCGGTCGCTGGTTTTCATGGTCAATCAACGTTCACCCCGCGGTGATTGCGGAGCGAACCACACAGGCGATTGCCTCGGCCGCCTGCTGGACATCCTCCGCGGATTCCCCCTCAACCATCACCCGTAACAATGGCTCAGTACCGGACGGACGAAGCAGGACCCGCCCCCTGCCGGCAAGATCCGCTTCGACTTTTTCGACCGCCTGCGCAATCTCCCTGTTTTCACGCCACGGGAAGCCTCTGGCGATAGGTACATTGATCAACTTCTGCGGGTACAGCACCAATTCGCCCAACAGATCTGCCAACGAGCCCCCCGACTCCCTGAGCGCGGCAAGCACCTGCAGGGCGGCCACAATACCGTCTCCGGTGCTATGGCGATCAAGGGCAAGGATATGGCCGGAATTCTCTCCGCCGTACAGCCAACCTTTCTGCTGCAGCATCTCGACAACGTAGCGGTCGCCGACGGCCGCCCGTGCGAACGGTACGCCGATGGCCGCCAATCCGTGCTCCAGCGCCAGATTGCTCATCAAGGTACCGACCACACCGGAAACTGGCGCATGGCGGGCACGTGAACGAACGATCGCATAAAGCAGCTGGTCTCCGTCATACAAGCCCCCCGCAGAATCGACCATCTGCAAGCGATCGGCATCGCCATCGAGCGCGACCCCGAGATCGGCACGGTGTGCGACCACCGCTTCACGCAAGGCTGCCGGCGCCGTTGCGCCGCAACCGGCATTGATGTTCAGGCCGTTCGGCTGAGCCCCGATCGAGACAACATCGGCCCCCAGTTCGTGAAAGACATCGGCGGCAATGTGATAGGCCGCTCCATGCGCCGAATCGACGACAATTTTCAGGCCGCGCAGATCAAAATCGTTGGGAAAGGTACTTTTGCAGAACTCGATGTAGCGACCGCGCGCATCATCGATCCGCCGGGCCCGGCCAATGGCCTCCGGCGGCACACAATCCATCGGCGCATCGATTCCTGCCTCGATCGCGGCCTCGACCTCATCCGGCAACTTGGTTCCCGCTGCCGAGAAAAACTTGATCCCGTTATCCTGATATGGATTGTGCGAAGCAGAAATCACGATTCCCGCCTGCAACCGTAAAGCACGCGTCAGATAAGCAACCGCCGGGGTTGGCATCGGACCGACCAGGCACACATCGACACCGGCTGCAGCAAACCCGGCTTCCAGGGCGGACTCCAGCATGTAGCCCGAAACCCGCGTGTCTTTTCCAATCAGTACGGTCGGCCGCTCGCCGGCCGGCATCAAACAGCGTTGTGCCAGCACACGCCCTGCCGAGTAGCCGAGACGCATCACAAAATCCGGCGTGATTGGCGCTTCACCGACCCGTCCACGAACACCATCGGTCCCGAAATATTTTCTCCCCATCGTCAATCTCCTTGTTCTATTGCCGACCACACCGCCAGTGCGTCCCGCGTTGCCGCCACATCATGGACGCGCAGGATGGCAGCCCCCTTCATCGCAGCCAGCAAGGCGGCGGAGACACTGGCAACCTGACGGCATTCAACAGGCTGGCCGGTAATCTGCCCGAGCATGGTCTTGCGCGACACCCCGACCAGCACCGGCAAGCCGCACCAGATATCTGCGGTCAACGCGCGAAACAACGCAATATTGTGCGCCAGCGTCTTGCCAAAACCGAACCCCGGATCTACCACCAGACGATCGCAAGCGATTCCCGCCTGTCGGCAGCGATCAACGGCACTCCCCAGAAAACCGCTGACCTCGGCCACCACATCGCCATAAGCCGGCGAGGACTGCATTGTTCCGGGCTGCCCCTGCATGTGCATCACGCACACGGCGCAGTCACTATCAACCACGGCGTCCAAAGCCCCCGGCTCGGCCAGGGCGCAGATGTCATTGATCATCGCGGCGCCAGCCTCGATAGCGGCCCGCATGACACGGGGCTTGTAGGTGTCGACCGAGACCGGCACGCCCCAGCGGGTGACTTCCGCCAGCACCGGTATCAAACGCCGCAATTCTTCGTCTTCGGGGGTCGGAATCGCCCCGGGACGAGAGGACTCGGCGCCGATATCAAGAATCTCGGCACCTTCCTTCAATTGCGCCTCGGCATGGGTTATCGCTCTGGCGACATCCGTCGCCAGACCATCACCGGAAAACGAATCCGGGGTCAGATTGACGATACCCATCAGTAGCGGACGACTCAGCTCGAGTTCGTAACCAGCGCAGCGCAGAACAGGGGGCATGAAATGAAAACCGGGAGCAGAAGCCCCCGGAAAATGAATCGGTATTGGATCAGGCCGTCGCTGGTGCGCTGGGTTCGGCGCCCGAGGCACTATCGGAGGGTGGCGATGAAATCGAGGAAGGCGACGGCTTCGGCGGCCTCGGCGGCTTGCCGGCCATGATGTCGTCGATCTGTTCAGCGTCGATGGTTTCCCATTCGAGCAACGCCTTGGTCATCGCCTCGACCTTGTCCCTGTTTTCATCCAGCAGGCGACGGGCCAGCCCGTACTGTTCATCGAGAATGCGGCTGATTTCCGCATCGACCTTCTGCATCGTCGCTTCGGAGACATTCTTGTGCTGGGTCACAGAGCGGCCGAGAAATACCTCGCCCTCGTTTTCGCCGTACACCATCACGCCAAGCTCCGACATCCCGTAACGCGTCACCATGTCACGCGCCATCGAGGTCGCGCGCTCGAAGTCGTTCGACGCCCCCGTAGTCATCTGATTCATGAACAGCTCTTCGGCAATACGACCGCCAAAGAGAACAGCAATGCGCGACAGCAGGTACTGCTTGTCGTAAGCGTAACGATCCTGTTCCGGCAACTGCATGGTGAGGCCCAAGGCTCGGCCACGCGGGATGATCGTGACCTTGTGTACCGGATCGGACTTCGGCACCAGCTTGGCCACGACGGCATGGCCGGACTCGTGGTAGGCCGTGTTCATCTTCTCTTCTTCGGTCATCACCATGCTGCGACGCTCTGCGCCCATCATGATCTTGTCCTTGGCCATCTCGAAGTCGTCCATGTCCACCAGACGCTTGTTCCGACGGGCAGCAAACAACGCGGCTTCGTTGACCAGGTTGGCCAAATCCGCGCCGGAGAAGCCCGGGGTGCCACGCGCGATCACATCTGCCTTGACGTCCCCGGCAATGGGCACCTTGCGCATGTGCACCTTGAGAATTTCCTCACGACCGCGGATGTCCGGCAACGGCACGACGACCTGACGGTCGAAGCGGCCCGGACGCAGCAGCGCTGGATCAAGGATATCCGGACGGTTGGTGGCGGCGATGACGATGATGCCGGTGTGGCCTTCGAAGCCATCCATCTCGACCAGCAGCTGATTCAAGGTCTGTTCGCGTTCGTCGTTGCCGCCACCCAGGCCAGCGCCCCGATGACGACCGACGGCATCGATTTCATCGATGAAGATGATGCACGGCGCGTGCTTCTTGGCATTCTCGAACATGTCGCGGACACGTGCAGCACCGACGCCAACGAACATTTCCACGAAATCGGAGCCGGAAATCGAGAAGAACGGCACCTTGGCCTCGCCGGCGATTGCCTTGGCCAGCAGGGTCTTGCCGGTCCCCGGGTTGCCGACCATCAGCACGCCCTTGGGAATGCGGCCACCGAGTTTCTGGAATTTCGAGGGATCGCGCAGGAAATCGACCAGTTCCTGGACTTCTTCCTTGGCCTCGTCGCAACCGGCAACGTCGGCAAACGTCAGGTTGTTCTGGTTTTCGTCCATCATCCGGGCCCGCGACTTGCCGAACGAGAAAGCCCCGCCCTTGCCGCCGCCCTGCATCTGGCGCATGAAGAAGACCCAGACACCGATCAGCAGCAGCATCGGGAACCAGCTGACGAAGATGTTCATCAGGAAGGAGGGTTCTTCCTCCGGCTTGGCCTCGACCTTGACGCCGTTCTTGAGCAGGTCCGAAACCAGCCACAGATCGGGCGGCGCGTAGGTCGTCATGCGCCGGCCTTCGGTCGTCGTCGCCTTCAGCGTACGACCTTCCATGACCACCTTGGTGATCTTGCCTTGCTTGACCTCGTCGAGGAACTGGGAATATTCGACGGAGCCGGGAGCGACCTGCCGGGAATTGAACTGATTGAAGATCGTCATCAGCACCAGGCCGATGACCATCCAGATCGCGAGATTTTTGAACATGTTGTTCAAGCGGGCTCTCCTTTGACTGCGTCGAGCGACAAAAATGCCATTCTAAACAAAATCGGTCAGCGCAAGTTGCGACCGAGCAGGTAAATCTCGGGACTGCGGTCACGCGAGGCGTCCGGCTTGCGTACCGCAACCGTCCTGAAGGTCTCGCGCATCGCCTTGACGAAGCTTTCGTAATCGCTGCCCTGAAAAACTTTGACCAGAAAAGCGCCATCCGGTTTCAAATGCGCTCGCGAAAACTCCAGTCCAAGCTCGGCCAGATGCATCACACGCGCCTGATCGACCAAGGGCACACCGGACATATTGGGGGCCATGTCCGACATTACAAGCCCCACCCGGCGATCGCCGAGCAGCGCTTCGAGTTGCTCGAGCACATCGTCTTCGCGGAAATCCCCCTGGATGAAATGCACACCGTGGATCGGCGCCATCTCCAGCAGGTCGAGCGCGAACACCAGACCATCGCTCCCCACCCGCTCTACCGCGACCTGCGACCAGCCGCCGGGAGTTGCACCAAGGTCGACGACCACTTCACCGCGCCTGAGCAGTTTGTCCTTGTCGTCGATCTCCATCAGTTTGAACGCCGCGCGTGAGCGCCAGCCTTCTTTTCTGGCAAGCTGGACGTAAGGATCGTTCACATGTTCCCGCATCCATGCCTTGCTGGTTCTGGTTCGCTTCATTCTTCGGTAAAATGCCGTTTTTGAAAGGTTTTTAAATGCCGCAACTGAATTCCGCCCAGGTCCGCGAACTGCGCGCCCAGGCCCATGGCCTGAATCCCGTCGTTTCGATTTCGGAGAATGGTCTCACCGATGCCGTCCTGCGGGAAATCGATCTGTCGCTCAAGGCGCACGAACTGATCAAGATTCGTGTTTATGGCGACAGTCGCGATGACCGCCTGGCCTACCTCGAGCGCATCTGCCAGGAACTCGACGCCGCACCGGTCCAGCACATCGGCAAACTGCTGGTCGTATTCCGGGAAAATCCCGAAAAAGCTGCGGTCGACCGCAAGAATGCGCAAAAACCCCGGGCTGCCGGACCGCGGCGTACCAAGCGCAGCTTCCAGGGCTGATCAGCGCAGGCCGCGCCCGCTCCAGATCACCAGCCACAAACCCAGCAGGCTCTGCACCAGGTAGAGCACGCTGGACACGCCGTGCCAGGTGGCGAAGCGGTCGCGCAGAACGCTCTCCATGACCTCGCGCGGCAAGGCCTGCAATTTCAGTTGCTCCATCAGCGGCTGTATGCCGAACACCTGGACGGCTGCCATCGCCGCCATGGCCAGCGCCAGCCAGAACACCGCACGCTTGAGGCAGGCCGCTCCCCAACGCCCGACCAGGAACACCGCCAGATATGCGGCGGCACCCAGACCGATCCAGCCGATCAGCGTAAACAGGCGCCCGGCCATCTGGCCGGCCAGTTGCCGGTCACCGAGATGGGCAAACAGCACCGGTGCCACGAGGTAACCGACGACCCACAGACCGCCGACCCAGAGGGTAATGGCAACCAGATAAAGGGCTTCGGAGACGCGACGCATCGGCTCACTCGTAACGGACGTCGATGATTTCGTACTCGCGCATCCCGCCCGGCGCCTGAACCTGGGCAATGTCACCGGCATACTTGCCGATCAACGCCCGGGCGACCGGCGAATTGACCGAAATCTTGCCGACCTTGATGTCGGCCTCGTCTTCGCCGACGATCTGGTAAGTCACGGTATCGCCGGAATCCTGATCCTCCATCTCGACCGTGGCGCCGAAAACACAGCGACCGTCGGCATCGAGCAGCTTGGGATCGATAATCTGGGCGTTCGACAACTTGCCCTCGACCTCCTGGATGCGCCCTTCGATGAAGCCCTGGCGCTCCTTGGCGGCATCGTATTCGGCGTTTTCGGAGAGATCGCCGTGCGAACGGGCTTCGGCGATCGCTGCGATGACGTTCGGACGATCGACTGTCTTCAAGCGATGCAATTCCTCGCGCAGCTTCTCGGCACCGATCACGGTCAACGGAATTTTGTTCATGGTTTTCCTGCCAAAGGAAAACCGCCGGTGCCCGAGCGGGGCAACCCGGCGGTTCGGGTTGATCTTAGTGCAACTGTGCGTGCAGCGCCTGGATCGGATATACCACGAGTCCACCCAAGTGGCGAATGCCTTCGGCGGCCGCTTCGGCACCCCAGATCGTCGTGTACATCGTCACCCGCGCCTGCAGGCCGGAGGTCCGGATCGACCGCGAGTCGTTGATCGCCCCGCGCTTTTCCTCGACGGTGTTGATGATCAGCGCAATCTCGTTGTTCTTGATCATGTCAACGATGTGCGGACGCCCTTCGGTCACCTTGTTGACCGGCTGCACCGGCAGGCCGGCCGCCTCGATGGCGTGCGCGGTACCGCGCGTGGCGACCAGCTGGAAGCCGGCTTCGTGCAGGTGACGGGCGATCTCGACCGCCTTCTGCTTGTCGCTGTCCTTGACCGACAGGAAGACCTTGCCCGAAACCGGGAGCTTGACGCCGGCGGCCAGCTGCGACTTGACGAAGGCCTCGGCGAAGGTCGTGCCAACGCCCATGACTTCGCCGGTCGACTTCATTTCCGGGCCAAGAATGGTGTCGACCCCGGGGAACTTGACGAAGGGGAAGACGGCTTCCTTGACCGAGTAGTACGGCGGCACGACTTCCTTGGTGATGCCCTGGGCCTTCAGGCTCTGACCGGCCATGCAGCGGGCAGCGATCTTAGCCAGCTGCAGCCCGGTCGCCTTGGAGACGTAAGGCACGGTACGCGAAGCACGCGGATTGACTTCGAGCACGTAGACGTCGTTGTCCTTGATCGCGAACTGCACGTTCATCAGGCCGCAGACGTTCAGCGCCTTGGCCATCAGCTTGGTCTGCCGGCGCAGTTCGTCCTGCACGGCAGCGGACAGCGAGTACGGCGGCAGCGAGCAGGCCGAGTCGCCGGAGTGCACGCCGGCCTGTTCGATGTGCTCCATGACGCCGCCGATGATCACTTCCTCGCCATCGGACAGCGCATCGACATCGCATTCGACGGCGTCGTTGAGGAAGCGGTCGAGCAGCACCGGCGAATCGTTGGAGACCTTGACCGCTTCGCGCATGTAGCGCTCGAGATCCTTCTGCTCATGGACGATTTCCATGGCGCGGCCGCCGAGCACGTAGGACGGACGGACAACCAGCGGATAGCCGATTTCCTGCGCCAGACGCAGCGCATCCTCTTCGGTGCGCGCCGTGCGGTTCGGCGGTTGCTTCAGCCCGAGGTCGTGCAGCAGCTTCTGGAAGCGCTCGCGGTCTTCGGCGATGTCGATCGATTCCGGCGTCGTGCCGATGATCGGCACGCCGTTGGCTTCCAGCGCCAGCGCCAGCTTCAGCGGCGTCTGGCCGCCGTACTGGACGATGACGCCGACCGGCTTCTCGATGGCGCAGATTTCGAGCACGTCTTCCAGCGTCAGCGGCTCGAAGTAGAGGCGATCCGAGGTGTCGTAGTCAGTGGAAACCGTTTCCGGGTTGCAGTTGACCATGATCGTTTCGTAACCGTCTTCGCGCATGGCCATCGCGGCATGCACGCAGCAGTAGTCGAACTCGATACCCTGGCCGATGCGGTTCGGACCACCGCCCAGCACCATGATCTTTTTCTTGTCGGTCGGCTGCGCTTCGCACTCCTCGTCGTAAGTCGAGTAGAGGTAGGCGGTGCCGGTCGAGAATTCGGCGGCGCAGGTATCGACGCGCTTGTACACCGGACGCACGCCAAGGGCGTGACGGCGGGCGCGGAATTCGGACTCGCTGGTCTTCAGCAGGTAGGCCAGACGACGGTCGGCAAAGCCCTTCTGCTTCAGGAAACGAACCTCTTCCGCGGTCAACGACGAAAATTCGCGCTTTTCCACGGCCAGTTCGAGATCGACGATCTCCTTGATCTGGGTAAGGAACCACGGATCGATCTTGGTCAGTTCGAAGACGCGCTCGACCGACATGCCGATGCCGAAGGCGTCGGCGACGTACCACAAGCGATCCGGCGACGGACGGGCCAGTTGCTCGTCGATGGTTTCCGGATCGACCGACTTCAGGTTGAAGCCATCGACGCCCACTTCGAGGCCACGCAGGGCCTTCTGCAGCGATTCCTGGAAGGTGCGGCCCATGGCCATCACTTCGCCGACCGACTTCATCTGGGTAGTCAGCGTCGAATCGGCCTGCGGGAACTTCTCGAAGGCGAAACGCGGCACCTTGGTGACGACGTAGTCGATCGACGGCTCGAACGAGGCCGGCGTCTTGCCGCCGGTGATGTCGTTGGCCAGTTCGTCCAGCGTGTAACCGACGGCCAGCTTGGCAGCGATCTTGGCGATCGGGAAGCCGGTGGCCTTGGAGGCCAGCGCCGACGAACGCGAGACGCGCGGGTTCATTTCGATGACGATGCAGCGACCATCCTTCGGATTGATCGAGAACTGCACGTTGGAGCCGCCGGTATCGACGCCGATTTCGCGTAGCACGGCGATGGAGGCGTTGCGCAGCAGCTGGTATTCCTTGTCGGTCAGCGTCTGGGCCGGCGCGACGGTGATCGAGTCGCCGGTGTGCACGCCCATCGGGTCGAGGTTCTCGATGGAACAGACGATGATGCAGTTGTCCGCCTTGTCGCGGACCACTTCCATCTCGTATTCCTTCCAGCCGAGCAGCGACTCTTCGATCAGCAGCTCGTTGGTCGGCGAGGCTTCGAGACCGCGCTTGCAGATGGTCTCGAACTCTTCCATGTTGTAGGCGATGCCGCCACCGGTGCCGCCGAGCGTGAAGGACGGGCGGATGATGGTCGGGAAGCCGATGGTGGCCTGCACCTGGTAGGCCTCTTCCATGCTGTGGGCGGTGGCCGAGCGGGCGGAACCGAGACCGATCTTGGTCATCGCGTCCTTGAACTTCTGGCGGTCCTCGGCCTTGTCGATGGCTTCCTTGGAAGCACCGATCAGTTCGACCTTGAACTTCTCGAGCACGCCTTCACGGTCGAGGTCGAGCGCGCAGTTCAGCGCGGTCTGGCCGCCCATGGTCGGCAGCAGCGCGTCCGGACGTTCCTTCTCGATGATCTTGGCGACGACCTGCCAGGTGATCGGTTCGATGTAGGTGACGTCGGCCATTTCCGGGTCGGTCATGATCGTCGCCGGATTGGAGTTCACCAGGATGACCTTGTAACCCTCTTCGCGCAGGGCCTTGCAGGCCTGCGCACCGGAATAGTCGAATTCACAGGCCTGGCCGATGATGATCGGGCCGGCGCCAATGATCAGAACACTCTTGATGTCTGTACGTTTCGGCATCGTTATCTCTCTCTGTGCCGCTTATTGCGCGTTGTTGAGCGCAGCCACGCCGCGCGTCATGGTGTCGAGGAAGCGATCGAACAGGTAGGCCACGTCATGCGGGCCGGGGCTGGCTTCCGGGTGCCCCTGGAAGGAGAAGGCCGGCACATCGGTGCGGGCGATCCCCTGCAACGAGCCGTCGAACAGAGAAACGTGCGTGGCCCGGAGGTTTTCCGGCAGGGAATCGGCGTCGACCGCAAAACCGTGATTCTGACTGGTGATCAGTACCTGGCCGGTGTCCATGTCCTTGACCGGATGGTTGGCGCCGTGGTGGCCGAACTTCATCTTCAGCGTCCTGGCGCCGGAGGCCAGGCCGAGGAGCTGGTGACCCAAGCAAATGCCGAAGGTCGGCACGCCACGCTCAAGGAGTTCACGAATGGCGACAATCGCGTAATCGCAGGGCTCCGGGTCACCGGGGCCGTTGGACAGGAAAACGCCGTCCGGCTTCATTGCCAGCACATCGGCCGCCGGCGTCTGCGCCGGCACGACGGTCAGGCGGCAGCCACGTTCGGCCAGCATGCGCAGGATGTTGTGCTTGACGCCAAAATCATAGGCAACCACATGGAAACGGGTGTCACCAACAGACTTGTAGCCGCTTTCGAGCGCCCATTCGGCCTGCGTCCAGTCGAAGCGCTGTTTCGCCGAAACGACCTTGGCCAGATCCATCCCGGCCAAACCGGGGAAAGCGCGCGCCATGGCCAGCGCCTTGGCCTGGTCGGCATCCGTACCGGTCAGGATACAACCGGCCTGCGCCCCCTTTTCCCGCAGGATGCGGGTCAGCTTGCGCGTATCGATACCGGCAATGGCAACAATGCCGTGCTTCTTCAGATAGGAACCGAGGTCGTCCTCGCTGCGCCAGTTCGATGCGCAGCGCGGCAGATCCTTGATGACCAGACCCGCTGCGTAATTGGCGTTCGACTCAAAGTCTTCGGCATTGCAGCCGGTGTTGCCGATATGCGGATAGGTCAGCGTAACGATCTGACGGCAATAGGACGGGTCGGTCAGGATTTCCTGATAGCCCGACATTGCGGTGTTGAACACGACTTCACCACTGGTGACGCCGTCGGCGCCGATGGATTGGCCCTTGAAAACCGTCCCGTCGGCGAGGGCGAGGATGGCGGGTGTGAATGAGGGCAGCAGCGACACGTCGGCTCTCCTGTTATTTTCTGCTTATTCATGTGCCAAGCGGGAAGGCTCGCGCCTCCCCGCTTGTGCAATTTCAAACCCTACTATTTTAGCCGAAAAGGGGCTTTTCAGGCAAATTCAAGGGATTACACGCGTCTCAACAAACCGCTGGAGCAGCGGCCTGATGCATGCCATCTCCGCAATCAGCTCGGCAAAACGCTGACGACAGGCAACCCAGTCCACGCTACCGCCAGACGCCGTCCGCTGCTCGATATCCATCGCCAAACGACGCGCATCGTCGGCATGAAACATCGCCACCAGACTCTTCAAGGTGTGCGCCTGCAAACGGGCAGATGAAGCCTCCTCGACTGAAATCGCCTCTTCGAGCCGCGAAAGATGCAGTTCCCACTCACCGAGGAACATCTGCGCCATTGTCGCCAACAGTTCGGCATCGCCAATATCGTTGAGCGCTGCCTGCAGATTGAGGCCGGAAGCCGGCGAACCGGGCTGCGCGGCAGGCAGCCCGACCGAAACCACGCCAAGCTCCTCGCCCCGCGCGCGACGCAGGGCCGCATAAAGCTCATCCGGATGCAGGGGCTTGGCCAGATAGTCGTTCATTCCAGCCGCCATGCAGCGATCGCGGTCGCTGGCCATGACATTGGCCGTCATGGCCACGATATAGACCGGCCTGAACTCATGGGAAACCACCCAGCTGCGACGCATTTCGCGGGAACGGATGATTTCGGTGGCCTCAATTCCGCCCATGACGGGCATCTGCATGTCCATCAGGATGACATCGAAATTACCGGCCTCGAACAGGTCGACCGCCTCCTGGCCATTGTTTGCCACCTTGATCTGGTGCCCCTGGCGTTCCAGCAGACGCAAGGCCAGTTCCTGATTGACCGGATTATCTTCGACCAGCAGCACGCGCATGCCCTTGCTCGCCGGTACGCCGGCTTCCTCGACCTGGAATGGATCGAGCCGGAACACCTCGCGCGCCACCAGACTGTCGGCGTGCTCGGCCAAACCGAGCGCCACCTCGAGATCCCCCCCGCCAATCGGCTTGACCAGATGCAACGCGACACCAAGTTCACGCAGACGCCCCAGATCCTGACGCTGGTTCTCGGTCGTCAAAGTCACCAGCAGACGCTCCGGATGATCCTTTCCCCATGTCTCGACGAATGCCATCCCGCCTGGCGCAGACATACCGGCGTCGAGTATCAGATAGTCGTACGGAAACTCCATGGCCCGAGTCTTCTCGATGGCTGCCACCGCCTGCGCCATGTCGCTCACCGCCGTCGCCTGAATTCCCTGCATCGACAGCAACTCGACCAGGCAACGCCCGGCCGCGGCACTGTCATCCACCACCAGCGCTCGCCGCCCGGCATAGAGTTTCACCGCGGCATCGGCTTCCGGTGAGCGCTCGCGGTCGACCGCCAGACGTGCGGTGAAATGGAAAGTGGTCCCCTGACCCGGAACGCTCTCCAACCAGATCTTGCCGCCCATCAACTGGACCAGCCTGGCGCAGATGGCCAGCCCCAGACCGGTTCCACCAAAACGTCGGGTGGTTGATGCATCGGCCTGGGAAAAGGCATCGAAGATCACCTGCTGCTTGTCGGCCGGAACACCAATACCGGTATCGCGGACCGAAAAACGCAGAACCACCGCATCGGCAAGCATTTCCTGCACGACAGCCTGTACCGCCACCTCGCCACGCTCGGTGAATTTCACCGCGTTACCGACCAGGTTGATAATGACCTGCCGCAAACGGGTCGGATCGCCGATCACCCGCTGCGGCACCTCGGGCCGCAGATCGACGATCAGCTCCAGGCCTTTCTTGTGAGCGGAAACGGCGAGCATGCGCACCGCTTCGAGCATCGCATCGTGAAGTGAAAACGGAACCGATTCGAACTCCATCCGCCCCGCTTCGATCTTCGAAAAATCGAGAATGTCGTTGACGATGGTCAGCAGGGATTCAGCCGAGGATTTGACGGTTTTCAGATAATGCCGCTGCTCGGCATCCAGCTGGGTATCAAGCGCCAACTCGGTCATGCCGATGATGCCGTTCATCGGCGTCCGGATTTCATGACTCATGTTCGCAAGAAAAGCCCCGCGCGCCTTGTTCGCCGCCTCGGCCGCATCCCTTGCCCCGATCAATTCGCCCGCAGCCACTTTCGCCTGACTGATGTCGCGCTGCAGCACCAGCATCCGGACCGGCTCGCCACTGCCATCCCGACCGGCAACCGCCCCCCGAACAAGGAACCAGCGCCACAAACCGTCCTTGCCCTTGAGCCGGCATTCAATCTCGAAGTTACGGTCCTGCGCACGGGTATGCGCGGCAATGCTGGATTGCAGACCGCGCAGATCATCCGGATGAACCAGCCGCTGCCATTGCAGGATGCTGTTGTCCAGATCGGCCTGGGCATAACCCAGCATCTCCTTCCATTGGCGACCGGAATCGATCGTTCCGGCACGCAAATTCCAGTCAGACAGCGCATCGCCGGACAACTGGACCGACCAGGCATTCACATTGGCATAGGCTACATACGAGGCATCGACCAAGCCAAGCAAGCGTTCGAACACCTTGACCAGGGGCGAGTCCGGCACCACGCCGGCTTCCATCAGAACGCGCCTGACATCCTCTTCCCCTGCCCCACCAAAGAGCTCTTCAAGCTGGCGCTGCAGCAGGCGGGACTTCATGGTCGATCAGCGCAAACCGAGAACGTCCTGCATGTCGAACAGACCGTTCGGCCTGCCGGCAATGAATCTCGCAGCACGCAGGCTACCCAGTGCGTAAGGCATGCGGCTACTGGCCTTGTGCGTAACTTCGACGCGCTCGCCGAGACCGCAGAACATCACGGTATGATCACCGACGATGTCACCGCCACGCACCGTGGCAAAACCGATGGTCGACGGATCGCGCTCGCCCGTAACCCCCTCGCGGCCATAGACGGCGCACTCCGCCAGATCGCGCCCCAACGCGGAAGCGACCACTTCCCCCATGCGCAAGGCGGTTCCCGAAGGGGCATCCACCTTCATCCGGTGATGCGCCTCGACCACCTCGATGTCATAACCCTGATTCAGGATACGCGCAGCCGTATCGAGCAGTTTGAAGACGAGATTGACACCGACCGCCATATTAGGCGCAAACACCACCGGGATGTCACGCGCAGCATCGGCAATCGCCGCCTTGCCCTCGGCATCGAAACCGGTGGTTCCGATGACCATCCCAACCCCCGCCCGACGACAGGCGGCCAAATGATCAAGCGTTCCTTCCGGCCGCGTGAAATCGATCAGACAATCGATCTGCGCCAGACCGGCCTCAAGATCGTCGGTCACCCGCACATCGCTCGGCAGACCGACCAGCGCCCCCGCGCTGGTGCCGATCGTTGGATTGCCCGGCTGGTCGAAAACCGCGCCTAGCACCACACCTTCACCCTTCAGGGTTGCTTCGATCAACATGCGACCCATACGGCCGCCGGCACCGACGATGCCAATTCGCGTTGCAGTCATGCTCAGAATCCCAGTTTGCTCATCCAGCGCCGGAAAAAGCCCGGCTCCTCAGGGGGGGTGATCGGCTTTGCGGCCTCTTCGGCCGACAAGGTGCCGAGATCGATCAATTGCGTACGGGCAACAGGCGCGGTCAACTCGGCCGCTGTGCCGACTTCGACATCGCCGGCAACACGCTCGAGGCGGCCATCGGCATCGAAGAAAACGGAAAACTGACGCGATTCGACAGCGCCGGTCTGCCCATTTTTGTAGCGATACGGATAATCCCAGCGCTGCTGATGGAAAATATCGGTGATCGTCGGCGAGCCGAGGATGAAACGGACCTGCTCGCGCGACTGTCCCGGTTTCAGCTGGGTCACCATGTCCTGCGTCAGCACATTGCCCTGCTGGATGTCGATCTTGTATTCGTTGACGAATCCCGGTTTCAACGAACAGCCTGCAAATCCCAGACACAGGAGAAATGCAGGAATGAGAAAAGGACGGCGCATGGGGAGAGGATTTTTCGATCAGCTTTGAAGCGGTATATCATACCCGAAATACACGTATACTCCGCCTCCCCGAGCCTTAGGAAACAGAACGATGAGCGACCCGCAGAGCCTCAAGAGCATCGGCTTGAAAGCCACCTTTCCGCGACTGAAGATTCTTGAACTGTTCGAAAAGGGAACGATGCGGCACATGACGGCGGAAGACGTCTATCGCATGTTGATCGCCGAAAACATGGACATCGGCCTGGCAACCGTCTATCGGGTACTCACGCAGTTCGAGCAGGCGGGCCTGCTCGAGCGCCATTTCTTCGAATCCGGCAAGGCGGTCTTCGAAATCAACCGCGGCAAGCATCACGACCACCTGGTCTGCGTGGATTGCGGCCGCGTCGAGGAATTCTACGACCCGGAAATCGAGCGCCGCCAGAACATGATCGCCGACGAACGCGGCTTCAAGATCCAGGACCACGCGCTCTATCTCTATGCCAGTTGCACCAAGGAGAAGTGCCCTCACCGGGATGAACAGCAAGCGCTCGAAAACGGCGAGGCCTGATTCCCGGTGCAAGGTTTTTCCCTGGCTGCCGACGGCAGTTGGTTATCCTCGGCCGGCGCATCCTTCCTGCTGATTGCCCTGGCCGAATTCGGCGACAAGAGCCAGCTTGTCTGCATGACGCTGGCAGCCCGGCACCGCGCGCTGCCGGTCGCCCTTGGCGCCATCTCCGCTTTTGCGCTGCTCAATCTGCTGGCCGTGCTGTTCGGCGCGGCCGTCGCCGCCTGGCTGCCGGAATGGGTGGTCACGCTGGCAGTCGGGCTGCTCTTTGCCGTTTTCGGCATTCTCGCACTGCGCCACAAAGCGGATGACGACGACGAAGCCGTGGACGAGAAGCCCGGACACGGCATCTTCGCCACGACTTTCCTGATGATCTTTCTCGCCGAATTCGGCGACAAGACCCAGATTGCGGTTGCCGGACTGGGTAGCAGCACCGGCCTGTCGGCCGTCTGGACCGGTGCCACGCTGGCCCTGTCCTGCACCTCGCTACTCGGCATCTACGCCGGTCGACGCTTGCTCAACAAATTGCCGCTGGTCTGGATACACCGCCTCAGTGGCGTGTTCTTCCTGCTGCTGGCGCTCATCGCCGCCGGCCGTCTGCTGCGGTTTTTCTGATTTTCAGCCGGTCGACCGCAGCATTTCGCTGGCATGCTGCAGGGTGATCTCGGTCAGTTCGACGCCACCCAGCATGCGGGCGATTTCGTTGACCCGCCCGGCGTCGTCGAGCGCTCGTATCGACGACAACGTCACGCCCTCCCGGGTCGTCTTGGCCACCTGCCATTGCCAGTCGGCGCGCGCCGCCACCTGCGGCAAATGCGTCACGCACAAGACCTGACGCTCGCGCCCCAGTTCGTGCAACAGCCGCCCGACGATCTCGGCAACACCACCTCCGATCCCGACATCGACCTCATCGAAGATCAGCGTCGGCACACTGGCCGAACGCGAGGTCAGTACCTGGATGGCCAGGCTGATACGCGACAGCTCGCCGCCCGATGCCACCTTGGCCAGCGGCTTCGCTTCGTTGCCGGCCAGCCCGCCGATCCGGAATTCAACCTGCTCCAGCCCGTAGACCGCACCACCGTCGACCGGCAGCAAGGCCACCTCGAAACGCCCGCTCGACAAGGCCAGCTGACGCATCGTCGCGCTCACCTCGCCGGCCATCTCCTCGGCCGCCCTTGCCCGCGCCACGGACAGTGCCTGCGCCGCGGCGAAATAGGTCGAACGCGCCGCTGCCGCGCGCGCCTCGAGCGCCGCCAGATCGCTGGCCGCGCTCAGCGCCTCGAAACGGGAGCGTGCATCGGCCAGCAAGGCCGGCAGTTCCGCCGGCTGCACCCGATGCCGACGGGCCTGGGCAAGAACCGCCTCGATGCGCCGCTCGACTTCGGCCAGACGCGACGGATCAAGATCGACGCGATCCGCGTAACGACGCAGCGTGGATACGGCATCCGACAACTCGGCCTGCACCGAATCGAGCAGTTTGGCCACCTCGGCCAGGGCCGGATCGTACTCCGCGAGACCACCGAGGCGGGAAGCCACTTGATCGATCAGGCGTTCGCAGGCGGCATCGTCATCGGCCAGCACCGCCAACGCGTACTGCGCGCCGTCGATCAGCCCGGCGGCGTGGCCGAGCCGTCGGTGCTCGACGTCCAGCGCCGCCCATTCGTCCTCACCCAGCGCCAGCGTTTCCAGTTCGCCGATCTGCCATTCGAGTTGCTCGCGTTCGCGCTGCAAGGCTTCCGCCCCCTGGCTGGCATCACGCAGCGCCTTGTCGTCGTCGCGCCACGCCCGCCACGCCTCGGCCACCGTCTTCACCGCCCCCTGCAGGCCGGCATGGGCGTCGAGCAACTGTCGTTGCGCATCGCTGCGCAGCAAGGACTGATGCGCATGCTGGCCATGGATATCAACCAGCCATTCGCCGACTTCCCGCAGTTGCTGCACCGTCGCCGGCGTGCCGTTGACCCAGGCTCGTGAGCGCCCACTTGCATCGACCACCCGCCGCAACAGGATCTCGTCATCGACATCGAGATCGTTGGCGCGCAACCAGTCCTTGACGGTCGACAGCCCGGAAATGTCAAAAACCGCGACGATCTCGGCCTTGTCGCGACCGGCCCGGACGACGCCGGCATCACCGCGTTCGCCGAGCGCCAGCGCCAGCGCATCGATCAGGATCGACTTGCCGGCCCCGGTTTCTCCGGTCAACGTGCCAAAACCACCGGAAAACTCGAGTTCCAGCCGATCGACGATGACGAAATCGCGCAGGGTCAGTTGGCGCAGCATTACGGCCCTTTCGGTTTCTCGCTCCAGTGCAGCTTCTGGCGCAGCATTGGAAAATAGCTGTAACCGGGCGGATGCAGGAAGCGGATCGAATGTTCGGAACGACGCAAACGAACCGAATCGCCTCGCTGCAGATCGAGCGTCACCTGACCGTCGAAGTGGATGCGCGCATCGGCCGCCTGGACCAGACGCAGTTCGATGTCGGCATGATCGTCGACCAGCACCGGCCGGTTGGACAATGCATGCGGACACAGCGGCACCAGCGCAATGCCGGTCAGCGTCGGATGCAGGATCGGCCCGCCGGCCGACAACGAATAGGCGGTCGAGCCCGTCGGCGTCGACACGATCAGGCCGTCGGAACGCATGTTGTAGACGAACTCCCCGTCGATGAAGAGCTCCAGTTCGATCAGGCGGCCAATCGCCCCCTTGTCGACGACGACGTCGTTGAGCGCCAGATTTTCGGCCAGTTCACGGCCGTCGCGAATGACCTCGGCCGCCAGCAGCATCCGGCTTTCCGGCGTGAAACGACCGTCCAGCAGATCATCCATGCAGGTCAGCATGTCTTCCCGGGCGATGTCGGTCATGAAACCGAGACGCCCCTGGTTGACGCCGACCAGCGGCACGCAGTAACGGGCCAGACGGCGTGCCGCGTTGAGCATGGTGCCGTCGCCACCGAGCACGATGGCAACATCGGCATGAGCGCCGATATCGTTGAAACCGCAGGTCACCCAGCGCGACAGATCGACCAGCTTGCCAATATGCTCGGCCGTTTCCCGCTCGATGAATACCGAAGCTCCGCGCTCGTACAGGTACTCGGCCAGCCGCCGCAGCGACTCGGCGATTTCCGGGCTGTGGTACTTGCCGACCAGGGCGATGGTACGAGGATGGCGCAGGCGATTCATGGGGCCGAATTCTTGCATAAAAAACGCCTTGCCGCCGCCCCGCCGGTTTTCGGTAGAATCGCCGCATGCTGGACGAACGCGCACGCACCCTGCTGAAGACCCTGGTCGAACATTACATCGCCGACGGACAACCGGTCGGCTCGCGCGCCTTGTCGAAATTTTCGGGGCTGGACCTTTCGCCGGCAACGATCCGCAACGTGATGGCTGATCTCGAAGAAGCCGGCTTCGTCGCCAGCCCGCACACTTCCGCCGGCCGCGTGCCGACTGCTCGCGGTTACCGATTATTCGTCGACAGCCTGTTGACCGTACAACCGCTGGCCGCGCAGCAACTCGGGGAAATGGAGGGCGCCCTGCACGGCCTGCCGTCGAGCCAGATCATCGCCAGCGCCTCGCAACTGCTGTCCGGGCTGACGCATTTCGCCGGCGTGGTGATCACACCGCGACGCACCAGCAGCCGGATTCGCCAGATCGAATTCCTAAGCCTGGCGGAGAAACGCATCCTGCTGATCATCGTGACCAGCGACGGTGACGTGCAAAACCGCATCCTGACCACCGAACGCAGCTACTCCCCGGCCGAACTGGTCAGCGCCGCCAACTATCTGAACCAGAACTTTGCCGGGCTGGACTTCGAGCAGATCCGCCAGCGTCTGGCGCAGGAAATCCAGCGTCTGCGCGATGACATCAAGCCGCTGATGACGCTGACGCTGGAGGCCGGCGACGCAGCGCTCTCGGAAAACGCTCAAGCCTACGTCCTGACCGGCGAGAAGAATCTGCTCGATGTCGAGGAACTCTCTTCCAACATGAAGCGCCTGCGCGAACTGTTCGATCTGTTCGAACAACGCTCCAGCCTGATGCGACTGCTCGATGTATCCAACCGGGCCGAGGGCGTGCGCATCTTCATTGGCGGAGAATCCGGCATCGCGCCACTCGACGAATGCTCGGTGATTGCCGCACCGTACCAGGTGGACGGACAGGTCGTCGGTTCGCTCGGCGTGATCGGCCCGACCCGCATGGCTTACGAACGCGTCATCCCGATCGTCGACATCACCGCCCGTCTGCTGTCCAGCGCCCTTTCCTCGAAGAACGACAACTGATGTCCCGTTACCGTACCGAACCGCCGCATCGTCACGACATGCCGGCCCGTACCGCCGTCGTGCTGGTCAACCTCGGCACTCCGGATGCCGCCGATGCACCGGCGCTGCGCCGCTACCTGAAAGAATTCCTGTCCGACCCGCGCGTCGTGGAAATCCCGCGGCTGCTGTGGTGGCCCATCCTGAACGGCATCATCCTCAACACCCGACCGAAAAAATCGGCGGCCAAGTACGCCTCGGTCTGGCTGCCGGAGGGTTCGCCACTGCGCGTCCATACCGAACGTCAGAGCAAACTGCTCAAAGGCCTGCTCGGCGAACGCGGCCACACGCTACAGGTTACCTGGGCCATGCGCTACGGCACCCCGTCGCTGCCGCTGGTCCTTGGCAAACTGCAGGCCGAAGGCGTTCGCCGCATTCTGGTACTGCCGATGTACCCGCAATACGCCGCCAGCACGACGGCAACGGTCGTCGACGTCGCGGCAAAATGGCTGTTGAGGACGCGCAATCAGCCGGAAATGCGCTTCGTGCGCAACTTCCACGACGACCCAGGCTACCTGGATGCGCTGGAAAATAGCGTACGGCGACACTGGCAACAAAATGGCGACCTCGGCCACGACGGCCGCCTGCTCATCAGTTTTCACGGTCTGCCGAAGCGCAGCCTCGAACTCGGCGATCCCTACTTCTGCGAATGCCACAAGACCGGTCGATTGCTGGCCGAGCGTCTGGCACTGCCGGAAAACCGCTACCAGATCACCTTCCAGTCCCGGTTCGGCAAGGCCGAATGGCTGCAACCCTACACGGCCCCCACGCTGCAGGATTGGGGCAAGAGCGGTCTGCGCCGCGTCGATGTGATCTGCCCGGGTTTCGTCGCCGACTGTCTGGAAACGCTTGAGGAAATCGCCCAGGAAGGTCGCGACGACTTTCTGCTGGCTGGTGGCCGGGAATATCACTACATTCCGGCGCTGAACGAAGACGCCGACTGGATCGCCGCACTCGCCGATCTCGCCGAACGCCATCTCGCCGGCTGGCCAAGCCGCGACAGGCCGGACCCTGAAGCATTGGAAGAAACCACACGACGCGCACGGCAGCACGGCGCCAGGACTTGAAATCATCGCCGGATCCCTCACCTGCAGGGAGAAACGGAACAAAGGAGCCCGCCGATGAACACGTCCCTGCATGTCGTCTGTCCGCACTGTGCTGCGGTCAACCGTCTTCCCGCGGCAAAAACCGGAGCTGCGCCGAACTGCGGAAAATGCGGCCAGGCCTTATTCACTGGCAAGCCGCTCAACGTCGGCACAGCCAACTTCGAACATCATCTGCAACGGGACGACCTGCCCTTGCTGGTCGATTTCTGGGCCCCCTGGTGCGCCCCCTGCCGGATGATGGCGCCGGTTTTCGAGCAGGCTGCACGGGAACTGGAGCCGCAGATTCGCCTGCTCAAGGTCGATACCGAAGCAGAACCGGCACTGGCTGCCCGTTACGGTATCCGCAGCATTCCGACGCTGACACTGTTCAGTGACGGACGCGAAATCGCCCGGCACGCCGGCGCGGTCGACCTCGACACCCTGAAACGCTGGCTGCAAGGGCAACTTCACAAAACTTAACTTAGGCGGCGAGATGCCGTTAATGAGGAGGTCAGCAGAAACATCGCAGGTCCTCCCATGAAAATCGCCAGCGCCGAATTGCAGTTGTCCGCGACCCATGTCAGCGAGCAGCGCCACGAAATCCAGGAAAATTTCCGCTTGTGGATCGGGCAGCGCCCCAACGACGCCCCTCAGGATGCCGCACCCCGTGCCTTGGGCGAGCGCGTGACCTTATCCGATGCCGGCCTCGCTGCGGCCAAGCTGCCGGAGGCGACAGCGCCGGACAACAGCAACGCCGCCATCGACGAAGACCCGAAAATGCTGCTCATCCGCCTCGTACTTGAAGCACTGACCGGACAACGGATGCGCGTCTTCAGCCCGGACGAGTTCAGCCAACGGATCGGGCAAGCCGCTGGCAGCAATCACCGGGGACAGGAGGGACAAACCGGACAGAGCGCCCAGCAACCCGCTGGCTTCGGTGTCGAATACGATCGCCGCGAGGTTTACAGCGAAGTCGAGCAGACCAGCCTTGCTGCCAGCGGGCAGGTCAAGACGGCCGACGGACGCGAAATCTCGTTCAGCCTCCAGCTCAACATGTCGCGCAGCTACCGCGAAGAAAGCACGACCAGCATCCGGCTCGGTGACGCTGCTCGCAAGGTCGACCCGTTGGTCATCAATTTCGGCGGCAAAGCCGCCGATCTGGTCGACCAGCGCTTTGCGTTCGATCTGGATGCTGACGGAAAGACCGAACAGATTGCCCAATTGGCAGCCGGTAGCGGCTACCTGGTATTCGATCGCAACGGCGACGGCCAGATCAACGATGGCAGTGAGATGTTCGGCCCGCAGTCCGGCGACGGCTTCGCCGAATTGGCGAAATACGACGATGACGGCAACGGCTGGATCGACGAAAACGACGCGATTTTCTCCCGTCTCAGCCTCTGGAACCCTGGCAGCAAGGCCGAAGGAACGGGGGTCGGACTGCTCGCGGCAGGAGTTGGCGCAATATCGCTGAGTCGCGTTGCCACCCCGTTCGACATCAAGAACGATGCCAATGGCCTGCTCGGCCAAATTCGCACTTCTGGAATTTTTTTGCATGAAGATGGTACGGCTGGCACAATTCAGCAAATCGATCTGAGCGCTTGAACAAAGAGCGCAGGGTTTGCGAGGGAGAGTCTGTCATGCCGAGTTTTGCCAACTCCAGAATCTGGGTCCGTCTGACTGCCGCGATCTGGATTGTCCTGGCCCTGATCTGGGCTGGCGCCATTTTCTGGACGACCCAGGTCAACCGCGAAACCGCGATCAACCAGGCCAAGGACTTCGCCCAGAGCATCCACGAAATGACCATGGCCGGGCTGACCGGCATGATGATCACCGGCACGGTCGGACAGCGCGAGGTTTTCCTCGATCAAATCAAGCAGCTGTCGATCATCAAGGATCTGCATGTCGCTCGCGGCGATGCCGTCGTCAAGCTATTCGGCCCCGATGCCAAGGCCGGGCGCCCGATGACGCCACGCGAGGAAGAAGTGATGCGCAGCGGCAAGCCCTACATCGCCGTCGAGTCGGAAGGCGGCAACTCGTTTCTGCACGTGATCAATCCGACGATGGCGTCGAAGAACTATCTGGGCAAGGATTGCATCCTCTGCCACCAGGTTCCGGAAGGTACCGTGCTCGGCATGGTCAGCATGAAGGTCTCGCTGGATTCGGTCGAGGCCGAAGTCGCCAGTTTCCGCCTGAAGATCGCCGGCGTCGCACTGGTGGCACTGGGCGGCCTGCTGCTGATCATCTACCTGCTGACCAACCATTTCGTCACCACGCCGCTTGAAAGCCTGCGCAGGGGACTGGCCGACATTGCCCGTGGCGAGGGCGACCTGACACGCCGATTACCGGTCAAGGGCCAGGACGAGGTCGGACAGGCTGCCGCCGTATTCAACGAGATGATGGAAAACTTCAACAATCTGGTGCGCCAGGTTCGCGACGCGGCCAGTCAGGTGTCCGCGCGGGTTGCCGCACTCTCCGACAGTGCCGACCGGGTATCGCAGAGCTCCCACCAGCAGAATGAAAAATCCATCGAGGCAGCGTCTGCGGTCGAACAACTGGTGTCGAGCATATCCTCGATCGCCCAAAGCGCCGAGAACGTTCAGTCGCAATCGCAGGAAAGCCTGGCCCGGGCCAACGAAGGCAGCCGCAATCTGCAGGTACTGCTTGGCGAAATGGACGTGGTCGAGAAGGCAGTCAAGGAAATGGCCGATTCGGTCGAGAATTTCGTGCGCAATACCGATGCCATCACGCAGATGACACGCGAGGTCAAGGATATTGCCGAGCAGACCAACCTGCTGGCACTGAATGCGGCCATCGAAGCGGCGCGAGCCGGCGAACAGGGCAGAGGCTTTGCGGTCGTTGCCGATGAAGTCCGCAAGCTGGCGGAAAAATCCTCGCGCTCGGCCAGCGAGATCGATGCGATCACCGCCAGCCTGAGCGCCCAATCGGTTGCCGTGCGCCGCAGCATCGACGCCGGCATCCACCACCTGGAAAGCAGCCAGGCGGCAGTATCCGCGGTGTCTGACGTGCTCCAGGCCACCAACGGTTCGGTGACCGAAGTTGGCCACGGGCTTGATACGATTGCATCGGCCACCGATCAGCAGCGCCGTTTCTCGGGCGATGTCGAACACAACATCGAAGCAATCGCCGGCATGGCCCGCGACAATACCGGCGCCGTCGAACAAACGGCTGGCGCGGCGCACGATCTGAAACGTCTGGCCGAAGGCCTCGGCACCCTGGTCGGCCGCTTCAAGGTCTGAACCGGAAAGAAAAAGGCCACCAACAACCGTTGGTGGCCTTGGCCGACACAGCTCACGTTTACCGTTACGGCGGCGCCAGTTCAAGGTCCATTCCACCGCCGTAACGGGCACCACCACCGATCAGCGAACCGGTTCCGCTCAACGCTGCAGGCTGCCCCTGAGCCGCCGCGATCTTGTTGACCTCGCGCAAGCGCCGAATCATCCTGCCGAGCAGGGCATTACGCATGCGCTCCAGCAACTCTTCCGACGACAGCGCCAACGCCGAGGCATTGATTTCCAGGAACAGTGTCGGCTCCAGGGTAACCGCCGTGGCATGACGCTGATCACTGTCGGGATGCAGGAACGCCACCTCGCCGACCGGCTCGCTGGCCCCCAGGCGACACAGGGATTTGCCCTCGATGGAAATCTCGACGCAGCCCGAGATGACGATACCGAACATCCGGTTGCGCTCGCCTTCGCGAATCAATGCCACATTCGGCGAAACCTCGCGCCAGACGGAAACACGCAGCACCTCCCAGATCTCGATGTTTTCGAACTCGGTAAAGAATTCGAGACGACGCAACTGGTCGAAATGGCGGTTGTCCCGCTCGGTCGCGTCTTCCTCGAGAATCTGATAGCGGACGGCGGACAGATCCTTGGCCATCTCCGCTGCATTGCGGTAGCGACCATACAGGTCCTTCTCCAGCGCTTTCCGGAGAATGGCGTTTAGCCCTTCGGGCAGATTGGGATTGAGCGAGGTGACCGCTGGCGCGTCAGTGTTGATGATCTTGTAGATCAACGTCGCCTGGTTGTTGGCACGGAAGGGTAAACGCCCGGTCAGCAACTGGAACATCACAACACCGAGCGAATAAATGTCAGTCTTCTGGTTGAGCGGATAGCCCTTGATCTGCTCGGGCGACATATAGGCCGGCGAGCCTACCCCCATGATGAAGGTGGAATCCCGGTCGAGATTCTTGTTCATGTTGAGGGCCAGACCGAAGTCGGCGATCTTCGGCTCATCGTTGGCCGCGATCATGATGTTGGCCGGCTTGATGTCACGATGGATGATGCCCTGCCGGTAAGCGGCATCCAGCGCCATGCAGCACTTGAAAATGATGCCGGTGACGCGGTGCATCGGCAGCAGCTTGTCGATCCGGGTATGCTGTTCGAGGCTGAAGCCGTCGACGAATTCCATTGCCAGATACGCGTAATCGTCCTCGACCACGGCATCGTGGACCCGGACGATGTTCGGGTGATCGAGTCGGCGCGACACCATGTTCTCGTTCTGGAACAACTTGCGCATGCGCCGCGACATGGCGGCGCAATCCTGGCCGAAGCGGATCACCTTGACCGCAACCTGACGTCCGGCATCGGGGTCGTCGCACAGATAGACGGTAGCCGTGGCGCCCTTGCCGAGCTCCCGGATCACGCGGTATTTACCGATGTTTTCCATACGGAAAGCAATGACGAATTACAAGATTTCATCGTAGCACGGCGGCCAGCCGGACAAGGTAAAGATATTTTCCGGTCGACGCCTTGAAATGCGGGAAAACGTCCCCAGCTTCTTGGGGATTCATAGGGAGATTGACGTATGTCGGATCAGGAAAACCTTCAGCAGGACCCCCAGGAAAACGCCAGCACAACCGCTCAGGAAAGCGTCGAAACGGCCGCTTCCGCCAACATCGATACGCTGCCGAGCATCGAGGAACAGCTCAAGGCGCTCGAACAGAAGGCCGCCGAGCACCACGACGCCTGGCTGCGCGCCAAGGCCGAAGGCGAAAACATCCGCCGCCGAGCCCAGGAAGATATTTCCAAGGCCCACAAATTCGCCGTCGAGAAGTTTGCCGGCGAGCTGCTGGCCGTCAAGGACAGCCTGGAAGCCGCGCTGGCCGTGCCCGAGCAGACCGTCGAAAGCTTCAAGTCCGGCGTCGAGCTGACCCTGAAGCAGTTGGTCTCCGCCTTCGAGAAGAACGCCCTGACCGAGGTCAATCCGGTCGGCGAGAAGTTCGACCCGCACAAGCACCAGGCGATCGGCATGGTCGACGCCGAGCAGGAAGCCAACACCGTCGTCACCGTGTTGCAGAAGGGCTACCTGATTGCTGACCGCGTGCTGCGTCCGGCGCTGGTCATGGTCGCCAAGGGCAAATAGCAAAAATCGCCGTTTCTTGCGGTCGACCGCAAGAAACGGCTTGAAATCGGGGGCCGCGCCCCCAATTCACGAACATCGGCAATTCAACATTCAAGGAACGTAAATCATGGGCAAGATCATCGGTATCGACCTCGGCACCACCAACAGCTGCGTCGCCATCATGGAAGGCGGCACCCCCAAGGTCATCGAGAACGCGGAAGGCGCGCGCACCACGCCGTCGATCATCGGCTACACCGAAGACGGCGAGATCCTGGTCGGCGCCCCGGCCAAGCGCCAGGCCGTCACCAACCCGAAGAACACGCTGTACGCCGTCAAGCGCCTGATCGGCCGCCGCTTCGAAGAGAAGGAAGTGCAGAAGGACATCGCCCTGATGCCCTTCAAGATCACCAAGGCCGACAATGGCGACGCCTGGGTCGAAGCGCGCGACAAGAAGATCGCGCCGCCGCAGGTCTCCGCCGAAGTGCTGCGCAAGATGAAGAAGACCGCCGAAGACTACCTCGGCGAGGAGGTCACCGAAGCCGTCATCACCGTGCCGGCCTACTTCAACGACAGCCAGCGCCAGGCCACCAAGGACGCCGGCCGTATCGCCGGTCTGGAAGTCAAGCGCATCATCAACGAGCCGACCGCCGCTGCGCTGGCTTTCGGCATGGACAAGGTCGCCGGCAAGGACAAGAAGATCGCCGTCTATGACCTCGGCGGCGGCACCTTCGACATCTCCATCATCGAAATCGCCGACGTCGATGGCGAAAAGCAGTTCGAAGTGCTGGCCACCAACGGCGACACCTTCCTCGGCGGCGAAGACTTCGACCAGCGCCTGATCGACTACATCATCGACGAATTCAAGAAGGAATCCGGCACCGACCTGAAGAAGGACGTGCTCGCCCTGCAACGCCTCAAGGAAGCTGCCGAAAAGGCCAAGATCGAGCTGTCCTCCAGCCAGCAGACCGAAGTCAACCTGCCCTACATCACCGCCGACGCCTCCGGCCCGAAGCACCTGGCGCTGAAAATCACCCGCGCCAAGTTCGAATCGCTGGTCGACGAGCTGATCGAACGCACCGTTGCCCCCTGCCTGACCGCACTCAAGGATGCCGGCTGCAAGATCGGCGACATCGACGACGTGATCCTGGTCGGCGGCCAGTCGCGCATGCCGAAGGTGCAGGAGAAGGTCAAGGAAGTGTTCGGCAAGGAACCGCGCAAGGACGTCAACCCGGATGAAGCCGTCGCCGTCGGCGCCGCCATCCAGGGCGGCGTGCTGCAAGGCGAAGTCAAGGACGTGCTGCTCCTCGACGTGACGCCGCTGTCGCTCGGTATCGAAACCCTGGGCGGCATCATGACCAAGCTGATCCAAAAGAACACGACCATCCCGACCAAGGCCAGCCAGGTCTTCTCGACCGCCGACGACAACCAGAACGCGGTCACCATCCACGTCCTGCAGGGCGAGCGCGAAGTCGCTTCCGGCAACAAGAGCCTCGGCCAGTTCAACCTGGAAGGCATTCCGCCGGCCCCGCGCGGCACGCCGCAGATCGAAGTCATCTTCGACATCGACGCCAACGGCATCATGCACGTCACCGCCAAGGACAAGGCCACCGGCAAGGAAAACAAGATCACCATCAAGGCCAACTCCGGCCTGTCCGAAGCCGAAATCCAGGCCATGGTGAAGGATGCCGAGCTGCACGCCGAGGAAGACAAGAAGGCGCACGAGCTGGCCGACGCCCGCAACCAGGCCGACGGCATGGTGCACATGGTCAAGAAGTCGCTGACCGAATACGGCGACAAGCTCGAAGCCTCGGAAAAGGAAGCCATCGAAGCCGCGATCAAGGACGTCGAGGACGTGCTGCGCGACGGCGACAAGGACGTCATCACCGCCAAGACCGAAGCCCTGTCGGCCGCCGCCCAGAAGCTGGGTGAAAAGATGTACGCCCAGCAGCAGGCCGAAGGCGCTGCCGCCGGTGCGGCCGGCGGCGAGCAGCCGCAGGAAAAGACCGTCGAAGGCGATGTGGTCGATGCCGAATTCACGGAAGTGAACAAGGACAAGAAGTAACCCACGCTTCCGGCCAGGAAACGGGGGTGGCTCGCCATCCCCGTTGGCCGTTTACCGAGAGACCGCCGATGTCGAAGTTGCCCCTGCTCCTGCTTGCCCTGCTGCTCCCGGCCGCCTCCGCGCTGGCCAAGGGCGCCGGTCACGAGAGCGGCTATACCGAGGATCTCGACCGGCACTGCCAGGTCTGGGCGCCGTCGATGCTGACGCCCTACGACTACGCGCTGCGCTACAGCGGCGGCTGCCGCGACGGCAAGGCCGAAGGCAAGGGCAAGGCGGAGTGGCTGTACCGCTACGCCGACATGAAGGTCAAGGCTGCCTGGGAAGGCGAATTCCGTAACGGCGTCTTCCTCGACGGCCAGAAGATCAAGGGCAGCGTCGAGCCAGTTCCCGGCGACCGCTACGTCATCGCCATGGGACAGGCCGGCGGCGCCGACCTGCATTTCGTCAGTCGCAGCCAGCTGGACGGCCCTCCCGTGCTCTGCCAGGTCGAACAGGTTGCCCTGCAGGCCGGCAAGACCGATCTGAGCGACGACGATGCGGCCCGGCGCTTGCTCGAAGCGGGAGCCCGCGCCTACCTCGCGGCCTGTCCGAAGGAAACGCGCAGCCCCGATCTCGGCATTTTCGACGAAGCGCTCCGGCCGCGCGCCAACGGCATGCTCCCCAACCCGGTGGTGCGTGCCCGCTACGACATCGAATCGGGCAAGCTGAACGGCTATTCCAACGAACCGGCGCGCAAGGCCCAGCAGGCCCGGCAACAGGCCGAATACGCCGAGAAACAGGCCGCTGCACGCAAGCAGTTCATGGACCTGAGCCGGCAATACGGCATCGCCACCTGGATCACGCCACGGCAACTGGATGAAAACCCTTTCCGCTGGGAAGGCCGGACGGTCGGCGTGATCGTCCGCCTGGAACGCATGCTGACCCGCGACACGGCACTGGTGCGCAGCGCCCAGCGTGACTGGAGCGCACCGCTGCAACTGAGCGGCATCGACCCGGACTTTCCGGACAGCAAGCACAGCGTGCTGCTCGTCGCCCGCGTCGGCAAACGCGAGCGCTCGGCCGACGGACGGGACGAGGCCAGCTACCTGACCGTGCAGCGCGTCGCCCATCGCAGCTGCGAACGCGACGGCTGCGGCGAGTGGCTGCTGTGGTGGCGCGGCAACAACGACGAACTGGTCTGGGGCGAGCCCTTCACCGCCCGCTAAACGATACGCGAACAAGAGAAAGCGATCATGAGCAAACGCGACTTTTACGAAATCCTCGGCGTCAATCGCGACGCCTCGGACGACGAGATCAAGAAGGCCTACCGCAAGCTGGCCATGAAGCATCACCCCGACCGCAACCCGGACAACCCGGCGGCCGAGGAGAAGTTCAAGGAAGCCAAGGAAGCCTACGAAATCCTGTCGGACGCGCAGAAGCGCGCCGCCTACGACCAGTATGGACATGCCGGCGTCGATCCGCAGGCGGGGATGGGCGGCGCCGGCGGTTTTGGCGGCGGTGGCTTCGCCGATGCGTTCGGCGGCATTTTCGACGAAATCTTCGGCGGCAATCGCGGCGGTGGCGGCGGTGGTCGTTCGAACATCTACCGCGGCGCCGACCTTCGCTACAACCTGGAAATCACCCTGGAGCAGGCTGCCCACGGCACAGAAACCAAAATCCGCATTCCGACCATGGAGGAGTGCGACACCTGCCACGGTTCCGGCGCCAAGCCCGGCACTCAGCCCAAAACCTGCACGACCTGCGGAGGCTCCGGCCAGGTTCGCCTGCAGCAGGGCTTTTTTTCGATCCAGCAAACTTGCCATACCTGTCACGGTACCGGACGCATCATTCCGGAGCCCTGCAAACAGTGCGGCGGCGCGGGCCGTATCAAGCAACACAAGACGCTGTCGGTCAAGATTCCGGCCGGCGTGGACGAGGGTGATCGCATCCGGTTGGCCGGCGAAGGCGAGCATGGTGTCAATGGCGGGCCGCCGGGAGATCTGTATGTGCAGATTCACCTGAAAGCGCATGCGGTCTTCCAGCGCGACCACAATGACCTGCATTGCGAAATGCCGATCTCGTTCACCACGGCGGCACTCGGCGGTGAAATCGAAATCCCGACGCTGGATGGTGCCGCAGCCATCAAGATTCCGCCGGAGACGCAATCCGGCCGGGTATTCCGCCTGCGTGGCAAGGGCATCAAGGGCGTCCGCAGCCACACTCATGGCGACCTGATGTGCCACGTCGTCGTGGAAACGCCGGTCAACCTGACCGACCGCCAGAAGGAACTACTGCGCGAGCTGGAAGAATCGAGCAAGGACTCGGACCACAAGCACAACCCGCGCGCCAAGTCCTGGATGGACAAGGTCAGGGCATTTTTCGGCGAGTAACCTCCCCCGGCGGCCGATCCCCGGATCGGCCGCATTCCCTGCACTGGCATGACGCTGCTAGAATCCAGAGCTGACAACAGCAATAGGGGAGACGATCATGCATGTCCTGAAACGGCTGGCAGCCATCGGCGCCATCACTCTGTCGAGCCTCTGCTGGGCAGAACCCGGAGTCAGCGATAACAGCATCGTGCTCGGCATGTCCGCCCCCTTCTCCGGCCCGAACGGTGCCTATGGCGAAGACATGCGACGGACCATCAAGGCCTATTTCGAGCAGATCAACAAGGCCGGTGGCATTAATGGCCGAAAACTCGAACTGATCGCGCTTGACGACGGTTACGAAACCGACCGCACGGTTGCCAATACCAAGACCCTGATCAAGGACAAGAATGTTTTCGCGCTGCTTTCCTTCTATGGATCGAGCCCGACCACCGAAGCAATGAACAGCGTCTTCGGCCCCGCCAAGGTGCCGCTGGTCGGCACGATTTCCGGGGCCGGCACCCTGCGCGAATCGCTGACCGCCAACCCGAACGGCCGCTACATGTTCCATGTGCGAGCCAGCTATGCGGACGAAACCGAAGCGATTGTCAGCCAGATGGTTTCGCTGGGACTGCGCAGCATTGCCGTTTTCTACCAGAACGACGGTTTCGGCAAGGCCGGCCTTGAAGGCGTGACCGCCGCACTGAAGAAACACAACCTGGCCCCGTCCGCCGTCGGCACCGTCGAACGCAATTCCCTGGAGGTCGGGCCGGCAGTCGCCGCCATCGCCAAGGGCAACCCGCAGGCCGTCGTCATGGTCACCCTGTACAAACCGACCGCCGCCTTCGTCCGCGCGATGAAAAGGGCCGGACAACATCCGATGTTCATGACGCTGTCCCCGGTCGGCACCGAACAGCTGGTTCAGGAACTGGGCCAGGAAGCACGCGGCATTGGCGTTTCCCAGGTCGTTCCCTATCCCTGGAACGATACTGTGCCGGTCGTCCGCGACTACCAGAAACTGGCCGCCAAACCCGGTGCCTATTCCTATTACGGACTGGAAGGCTACCTGATGGCACGCACGATGGTCGAAGGACTGCGCCGCGCTGGCAAGGATCTCACCCGGGAAAAGCTGGTGTCGACGCTGGAGGGACTGAATGCCGTCGACTTCGGCGGATACCGCATCAATTACTCGCCTGCCCAGCGTGGTGGTTCGCATTTTGTCGAACTGACCGTCATCGGACCGGGTGGCAAGGTATTGCGCTGATTGCTGCGGTCCACCACGAAAAACGGCCCGAAAACGGGCCGTTTTTCTTTACCTGGGAACTTCAGGCCCGGCGCCAGCTGGTTCCCTGCGGACTGTCGTCGAGCACGATCCCGGCAGCCTTGAGCTCGTCGCGCAGACGATCGGCCTCGGCAAAATTCTTGGCTTTCTTGGCAGCAGCCCGGTCGGCAATGCGCTGTTCGATCCAGGCTTCGTCGGGGCCGCCCTGGCTGCCGGATCGCAGATAGACCAGCGGCTCCCGCAGCAACAGGCCGAGCACGCTGCCAAGCGCCCGCAACAGACCGGATAGCGCAGCACTCTTCTGCCGATTGGCTTCCGTCGCCAGTTCGAAAAGCACCGATACTGCCCCGTGCGAGTCGAAATCCTCGTTCAGCGCCGCAGCAAAACGCGCCGGGAAATCCTGAGCCCAGTCGATGTCGACCGCCGCCGGCGGGACATCGCGCAACGTGAAGTAGAGACTGTCGAGACTACGTTTCGCATCGTCGAGATGGGCGTCCGAATAATTCAGCGGACTACGGTAGTGCGCGCGCAAAATGAAGAAGCGGACGACTTCCGGATCATATCTGGCCAGCACCTCACGAATGGTGAAGAAATTGCCCAGCGATTTCGACATCTTTTCGTTGTCGACCCGGACAAAGCCATTGTGCATCCAGTAATTGACGAAGGAACAGCAATTGGCGCCTTCGGACTGGGCAATCTCGTTCTCGTGGTGCGGAAACTGCAGATCCTGGCCGCCGCCATGAATGTCGAAATGCTTGCCAAGCAGCTTCGAGCTCATTGCCGAACACTCGATGTGCCAACCCGGTCGGCCATCGCCCCAACGCGACGGCCAGGCCGGCTCACCCGGCTTGGCGTGCTTCCAGAGCACGAAATCCAGCGGATCCTGCTTGGCCTGATCGACCTCGACCCGCTCACCGGCGCGCAAATCATCGAGCGACTTGCCGGATAGCTTGCCATACCCCGGAAATTTGCGGACCGCGTAGTTCACGTCGCCGTCGGTCGCCTGATAAGCCAGCCCGTTGGCCGTCAGACGATCGATCAGCTCAAGCATTTCCGGCACGAACTCGGTCGCCCTGGGCTCGTGATCCGGACGCAAGACCCCCAGCGCATCGGCATCTGCATGCATGGCCGCGATGAAACGGTCGGTCAGTTGCTGAATCGTTTCGCCGTTTTCGGCGGCACGTCGAATGATCTTGTCGTCGATGTCGGTGATGTTGCGCACATAGGTCACGTCATAACCGCTAGCCTTCAGCCAGCGGTAGACCATGTCGAACACGACCATGACCCGGGCATGGCCCAGGTGACAAAAATCGTAAACGGTCATGCCGCAGACATACATGCGCACCTTGTTCGGCTCGATGGGCTGAAAAACCTGCTTTTCGCGGTGCAGCGAGTTGAATATCTTGAGCATGACGTGTGTAAAGAAAGGAAACGAGCGCTGTCAGACCTATGGCATCGGCGCCTTCTTTGATAGAATCGGGAAATTAAAAACCTCTGAATTGTAACACGGCGATGACCTCCAAATCCCTGTTCCAGCCTCGCTTCCGGACGCTCCGCGCCCTTGTACTCGGCCTGACCGTCGGCTTCTCGGCTTCCGCCTTTGCCGACAATCTTCCCGATATCCAGCGTCTCATCAAGCAGGGGCAGTATCCCCAGGCACTGGAGAAAGCCGACGCCTACCTGAGCAGCCGCCCGAAAGACGCGCAGGGTCGCTTCCTGAAAGGCCTGATCCTGACGGAACTGAATCGCCCGGCCGACGCCATCGGCGTATTCACCAAGCTTTCCGAGGATTACCCGGAACTGCCGGAGCCATACAACAACCTGGCCGTGCTCTACGCCCAGCAAAAACAGTACGACAAGGCACGCACGGCACTGGAGATGGCGATCCGCACCCATCCCTCCTACGCCATCGCTTACGAGAACCTGGGCGATGTTTATGCCAAGCTGGCCAGCCAGGCCTACGACAAGGCGCTGCAGCTGGACGGCACGAATCCGGCGACGCAGAACAAGCTGGCCCTGATTCGCGACCTGATCACCACCTCGGGCAAGGGTAACGTTCGTCCGCCGGCGCCGCCGGTGGCCGCCGCCCCGGTCGCTCAGCAACCGGCCCCGGTGGCACCGCCGGCCGCCAAGCCTGTCGCACCCCCCAGCGCGTCCGTCGTCGCGTCGACTCCGGGGGCCGCCGCCGCCACTGTGGCACCGACCGTCGAACGACCGGTCGAAACGAAACCTGCAGCGCCTGCCAATCCGCAGTCCGGCGCCCAGGAAGAAGTGACCAAGGCGCTGGCCAACTGGGCAAAGGCCTGGTCCAGCAAGAACATGAAAAGCTACTTCGCTGCGTACGCCAACGACTTCAACACGCCGAAGGGCATGAGTCGCAAGGCCTGGGAAACCGAACGCGAACAGCGTATTGCCGGCAAGTCCGGGAAAATTTCCGTGTCGTATTCCGATCCGAAAATCACTGTTGACGGCGACCGGGCAACCGTCCGTTTCCGTCAGGAATACAGCGCCCCCGGCCTGAACAGCAGCAGCAGCAAGACCCTGGTTTTCGTGCGTAGCGGCAACCGCTGGCTGATCAAGGAAGAAAACGCCCGCTGATGCGCCTGAGAAGAATCATCCTGCCAGGCGTCGCACTCCTGGCAGTACTGGGCATTGCATTCTTCATGCAGCACGACGACGGAAGCCACGCTTCCGTCGCTTCGTTTGCGCCGCCGGATCAATCCCCACCGGTATGGCCCACCCACCAGGAAAACCCGCAACCGCAAGCAAGCACACCGTTACCGGCCACGGTCTCGGATAGCGGCCCGGATGCGCAGTTGGCGCGCATCTTTGCCGAAATCGAAGCAAATCGCCTGGGCAATGCGTTGCAACTGACGGAAAACCTGATCCAGCAACACCCCAATTACCGACTTGCCTACCTGATCAAGGGCGATCTGCTGCTTGCCCGGACACAACCCATCCGCACGATGGGCGCTGCTGCCGGCGCTCCGAGCGAACGGGTGGACGACCTGCGGGCGGAAGCCATTGCCCGGCTGCGTGCCTACCGTGACCGGCCACAGGAAAAATTCGTTCCCCGCTACCTGCTGCAGATGCGGCCGGACCAGCGCTACGCCGTGGTGGTCGACTCCGCGCGTTCGCGTCTCTATCTCTACCAGAACGATGTTGCCAACGGCGGGCGGCCGCGCTTTGTCGCCGACTACTACATCACCCAGGGCAAGCTTGGCGCCGACAAGCTCTCCGAGGGCGACAAGAAAACGCCGATCGGGGTCTACCACGTGACCGCCGACCTTTCCCGCCAGAAACTTCCCGACCTCTATGGCAACGGGGCCTTTCCGATCAATTACCCGAACGAATGGGATCGCCGCCAGGGGCGCAGCGGCAGCGGCATCTGGCTGCACGGCACGCCGTCCGACACCTTCGCCCGGCCGCCGCGGGCTTCCGACGGCTGCGTCGTGCTGACCAACCAGGATCTCGACGCGATCCGCAACAACCTTCAGGTCGGCCTGACGCCGGTGATCATCAGCCCGCAAGTCGAGTGGCTGTCGCTCGATGACTGGACCCGGGAACGCAACGAACTGAACCGGACCATCGACAGCTGGCGCACGGACTGGGCGAGCCGCGACGTCGAGCGCTACCTGTCGCACTATTCGCGCCGCTTCAATGCCAACGGGCAGGATTTCGCACAGTTCGCCGCCCAGAAGCGCCAGGTCAACAACGGCAAGGAATGGATCAAGGTCGATCTCGCCAATCTTTCCGTATTCCGCAACCCGGGCAAGGAAGACATCCTGGTGGTCACCTTCGACCAGGACTATCGCAGCAACAATCTCAACAACCGGATGAAGAAACGCCAGTACTGGATCCACGAGGACGGTGACTGGAAGATCATTTACGAGGGAGCCGCATGAACAAGTGCAAACTGCTGGGCATTTTTGCCCTTTTCCTGATGTCGACCGCAGGCGCCATTGCTGCGCCGACCATTGAGCTGAACACCAGTCAGGGGCGCATCGTCGTCGAACTGGATGCCGACAAGGCGCCGAAAAGTGCCGCCAACTTCCTTCAGTACGCCAAGGACGGCTTCTATCAGGGCACCATTTTCCATCGCGTGATTCCCGGCTTCATGATCCAGGGTGGCGGTTTCGATGCGGCGATGAAGCAGAAGACGCCACGCGCGCCGATCGAAAACGAATCGCGCAACGGCCTGCGCAATGTGCGCGGCAGCATTGCCATGGCGCGTACCCGCGACCCCAACTCGGCCACCGCCCAGTTCTTCATCAACCATGCCGACAACGGCAATCTCGACTACCCGTCCTTCGATGGCTGGGGTTATGCGGTATTCGGCAAGGTCGTCCAGGGCATGGACGTCGTCGACCGCATTGCCCAGGTACCGACCGGTAACGCCGGCATGCACCAGAACGTACCGCGCACGCCGATCGTCATCGAAAGCGTCAAGATCATCTCGGAAAAGTAAGGAAAGCGCTCCATGTCGCAAGTCAAGCTCACCACCAACCACGGCACGATCACGCTGCAACTCGACGCCGAAAAGGCGCCGAAGACGGTTGCCAACTTCCTGGCCTACGTTGAAGCCGGCCATTACGACGGCACCATCTTCCACCGCGTGATCAAGAATTTCATGATTCAGGGCGGCGGCTTTGTCGTCGGCATGGATCAGAAGCCGACCCAGGATCCGATCGAGAACGAGGCTGCCAACGGTCTGCAGAACGTTCGCGGCAGCATCGCCATGGCCCGTACCAGCGACCCGCATTCGGCCACCGCCCAGTTCTTCATCAACACCGTGGACAACGATTTTCTCGACTTCAAGGCACCGTCCGGCCAGGGCTGGGGCTATTGCGTCTTCGGCCAGGTCGTCGAAGGCCTGGAAGTGGTCGACAAGATCCGCAGCGTGCCGACCGGCAACAAGGGATTCCATCAGGACGTGCCAAAGGAAGACGTGATCATCGAAAAGGCCGAGATCGTTTGATCCTTTTCATTTCCGATCTCCACCTGTCGCCCCGGTCCCCCGGGGCGACTGCTTTGTTCCTCGGCTTTCTCGCCGGTCGGGCACGCCAGGCGGAGGCGCTGTACATTCTCGGCGACCTGTTCGAGGTGTGGGTCGGCGACGACGTCGACGATGCCTGGCACCGCAGCATCATCGGCGCGCTGCGCAAAGCCAGCGACCGGGGCCTGAAAATCCACGTCATGCACGGCAACCGCGACTTCGCGCTCGGCCCGGCTTTTGCCGCCGCCGGCGGCGTCACGCTGCTGCCCGATCCCTGCCCGCTCGACCTTCCGTCCTGGTCCTTCGTGCTATCGCACGGCGATGCGCTGTGTCTGGACGACCCCGCCTACGTCGCCTATCGGCGAAAAGTCCGCGATCCGGCCTGGCTGACGCGCATGCTGGCCCGGCCGCGCTGGTTCCGCCGCCTGCTTGGCAGCTATATCCGCTGGCGCAGCGCCCGCAACAAGCAACGCCGCAACACCTACGAAGACCTGACGCCGGCCGCCACCGACGATTTCCTGCGCGAACACGGCTACGCCACCTTCATCCACGGCCATACCCACCAGCCGGCGACGCACGACCACATCGTCGACGGCATCCATGTCGAGCGCTGGGTGCTCGGCGACTGGCACGAGGACCGTGGCGACTGCCTGGTCTGGGACGGCGAGGCGCTGCGGCGCGAAGCCGTGTTGCCGGAAAATCCGGCCTGACGCGATGTCGACCGCAAGCGCCGCTCTCGACGTCCTGCGCGACGTATTCGGCTACCCGGCCTTCCGCGGCGCGCAGGCCGAGATCATCGAGCACGTTGCCCGCGGCGGCGATGCTCTGGTTTTGATGCCGACCGGCGGCGGCAAGAGCCTGTGCTACCAGATTCCCGCCCTGTTGCGCACCGGTTGTGCCATCGTCGTTTCGCCCTTGATTGCGCTGATGCAGGACCAGGTGGACGCCCTGACCCAACTTGGCGTCAAGGCCGCCGTCCTCAACTCGACGCTCGACTGGCGCACCGCCCAGGCGGTCGAGCAAGCCATGTTCAACGGCACGCTCGACCTGGTCTACATCGCCCCCGAGCGATTGATGCTCGACCGCACGCTGGCCATGCTCGATGCCCTGAACGAGGCAGGCAGGCTGGCCTTGTTCGCGATCGACGAAGCGCACTGCGTTTCGCAATGGGGACACGATTTCCGCCCCGAATATCTGCAGCTATCAGCGCTGCACGAGCGTTACCCGGCGGTCCCGCGCATCGCGCTGACCGCCACCGCCGACCGGGCGACGCAGCAGGAGATGCAGCAACGTCTCGGCCTGGCCGAAGCACGCGTCTTCCTGTCCAGCTTCGACCGGCCGAACATCCGCTACACCGTCGTCGAAAAGGACAATGCCCGCCAGCAACTGCTCGGATTCCTGGCCGGCCGCAAGGGCCAGGCCGGCATCGTCTATTGCCTGTCGCGCAAGAAGGTCGAAGAAACCGCCGCCTGGTTGAGCACCCAGGGTTATCCGGCGCTGGCTTACCATGCCGGCCTGCCGGCCGAGGAACGTGCTGCCAACCAGCGCCGTTTCCTGCGCGAGGAAGGCCTGGTGATGTGCGCGACGATCGCCTTCGGCATGGGCATCGACAAGCCCGACGTCCGCTTCGTCGCCCATCTCGACCTGCCGAAGAGCATCGAAGCCTACTATCAGGAAACCGGTCGTGCCGGACGCGACGGGGAGCCCTCCGAAGCCTGGATGGCCTACGGCATGCAGGACGTCGCACTGCAGCATGCCCGGATCGCCGAATCGGCGGCGGCCGAGCACCAGAAAATCCTCGAAGCACAACGGTTGACCGCACTGCTCGCCTATTGCGAGGCACCACGCTGCCGGCGCCAGGTCCTGCTCAACTATTTCGGCGAAGCGCGCGACCCCTGCAACAACTGCGACGTCTGCGCCGAACCGCCCGAGCTCTGGGACGGCACCCAGGCAGCGCAAAAAGCATTGTCAGCCATCTACCGGACCGGCATGCGCTTCGGCGTCGGGCATCTGATCGATGTCCTGCGCGGTAAAAGCAGCGACAAGATGCGCCAGTGGGGACACGACCAGTTGCCGACCTTCGGCGTCGGCGCCGATCTGGACGAACGCGACTGGAAGAGCATCTTCCGTCAGTTGGCCGCGGCCGGCCTGGTGCAGGTGGACATGACCGAGCACGGAGCGCTGCGCCTGACCGAGGAGGCCCGCCATGTACTCAAGGGACAGCGGACTGTCTCCCTGCGACGTCCGACGAAAAAACGTCCGGCCACTCCGCGCGGCAACCGCAGTGCGCCGGTCAGCGACCTCTCACCGGCCGACGAGGCGCTCTTCCAGCTGCTGCGCAAGTGGCGAGCCGACACGGCACGCGAACAAGGCGTGCCGGCCTACGTCATCCTGCACGACAAGACCCTGCGCGAACTCGCCGAATCGCGCCCGGTCAGCCACGGGCTGCTGGCCGGGATCAGCGGCATGGGCTCGGCCAAGATCGAGCACTACGGCGAGGAATTGCTGGCACTGATCCGCGACGAGAGCTCGGCAACAAGAATTCCCAATACATAAATCGATTCACTATAGTCGAACGCTATTACTGCGAAAGAAAAAAACAATTATGTTTTTCTCTTCGGACGCGCTAGTGTCTGCGGCAGTTTTCGGAAGCCTTGGCAAAAAGGCGAGGAACATCAAGGAGTTCAGCGCAGAAAAACTGTGAGACCCGCAATCGGCTCGGCGTCAGTCAAAAAAATCCTCAAGGAACCTCCGCCACCGCTTGCTTGCCCAGGGGAGGGGGTATGTCTGCGCAAGAACGTATCGAATTCAGTACGGAACACATCGCAGCCGGCGACAAACCGGACTGGTGGGCGGCGCACATGCGGGAACACCTCGGCGTCGACAGTCGGGTAGAGCCCTTTGGTGACCAGGCTTTCGAGCAATCGATCGCAGCCTGGTCGCTGGGCGAGGTTGCCATAGGTACGCGCCGGGGCTCTGCATTTCGGGCCAGCTGGCAAAACAGCGAGAGCACCTACGCCTTCGCCGACATCAATATCGAAGGCTACTGTGTCCGACGCCACGAGGGACATCCGGAAATGCTGATGGAACCGCGCAGCATCTGCGTCTTTCCGTTGGCTGACAAGGGCATGATCTTTCACCCGGAAAGCACCACCCACATGATTCTGGCCTTTCCCGGATCCTTGCTCTCGGAATACTGCCCGGATTGGGAAAGCCAGGCAGGCAAACCTCTGGCCGCCGACGGTGGCCCCGCCGGCATGTTGCTGGACTGGGCGGTTTCGTTCCAGCGCAACGCAGAACAGCTCGGCCGCAGTTGCCGCAGCGCAGCCGGCCGCATGCTGCTCGGACTCCTCGGATCGGCACTTGGCGCCGAGGAAGACGGCGGAAGCGCCGAATCCTCCCGGCTGCGCACCTACCATCGGCAACGGATTCGCCAGTTCATCGAAACCCATCTCGCCGACCCCGAACTCAGCGTTGCCAAGATATCCCAGGCCGTCGGGCTGTCGCCCCGCTATCTGCACAGCCTGTTCCGGGACGAACCCCTGCATCTGATGCAATGGGTCCAGGAACGGCGCCTCCAACGTTGCAAACTCGAACTCGGCTCGGCGCAAGGATGGACCATCGCGCAGATTGCCTACGCGTACGGATTCAACGATGCCGCGCACTTCAGCCGGCTATTCCAGAAGCGCTTTGGACGCTCTCCGCGTGAATTCCGCGAAGAAAACAGGAGCCCCCCCCGCTGAATGACCTGTGCACTTCCAGGCAATTAATCGTGCACTTTCCGGCAAGACCGACCTTCCTCCCCTCCTCTATTCTGCCAGCTAGGGAGGTCGGCGGAAAAACCTCCCCGTGACAAAAAAAGCCGGTCGCACGCTATCCGCGTAGCGATTGAAGAGACATGAACATGGAGGAGGGGCTTCTCCAGGCGCTGGCCTGGGGAATTCGTTGCGACGAAGCCCCGATGGAGGAAACAGAAAGCATGGCACTCACCACAAGATCTGCGGTGCGCTTCGGCTTGGTCGCCCTCGTCATGATTGCCGGCATGCTCGGCAAACATGCGCTGACCGCCGACGATCCGATGCACAAGGCCACCTACATCGGCGAAAAGCAGTGCATCGCCTGCCATGGCCAGGAAAACGCACATTTCCGGGACACCCTCCATGCCAAAGTATTCCGGCAGAACCCGAAGAACGATCAGGAGCGTCAGGTCTGCGAAGCCTGTCACGGTCCGGGCTCGCTGCACGCCAAGGATGCGGAGAACAAGAACCTGATCATCGGTTTCACCAGGGAATGGGGAACATCGGTCGAAAAGCAGACAGCGCAATGCCTGACCTGTCACCAGGGAGGCAACCGGATGCACTGGCCGGGCTCCGCACACGCGGGAAACAAACTTTCCTGCAGCGACTGCCACAATCCGATGGCCAAATTCTCAGCGCAGGGGCTGCTCAAGAAAGCCAGCATCACCGAAACCTGCCAGACCTGCCACCGCCAGCAGCGCTCCGAATTTCACAAGCGCTCGCACATGCCGGTTCCTGAAGGAAAAATGAGCTGTGTCGATTGTCACAACCCGCACGGCTCGGTAACCAAGCCACTGCTCAAGGCGGACAGCGTCAACGAACTCTGCTACGCCTGTCACGCCGAAAAACGTGGCCCCTTCATCTGGGAACACGCGCCGGTTCGGGAAAACTGCATGAATTGTCATTCGCCGCATGGCTCGAACCACGACAAGCTGCTGCAGACCGCCCGCCCGCAGTTGTGCCAACAGTGCCACGCCAACACCAATCACCCGTCAGCCTTCTATAGCGCCAACCAGACGGCCAACCAACTCGGGGTCGCCGGCGCCAACCTGAATGCTCGCGTGATGAGCCGATCCTGCCAGAACTGCCATTCGCAGATTCACGGCAGCAACCATCCGGCCGGCTCGCGCTTCCAGCGCTAACGAAGGGGGAGAGGGACATGAAAATACGCACAGTCCAGCACGGCGCCGGCGACGGGGAAACGCACTTCCGTAGCACCTTGATCGCCACCTCGGTCGCTCTGGCCATTGCCCAGTACGGAACGGCCCTCGCCGATTCCGGCGTCGGCCAGGACACGAGTATCGGTAATGCGATGCATACCAGAGGTGTCGATCCGGCACGCTACGGTAATCCGCCGGACAGCGAAGGGGTCGGCGCCACCTACGATCCGGTCGCACACACACCAACCGGCCAGATGTACGAGATGCCGACCCAGGTCAGGAGCGCCGAAACGAAGGTCGGCGAATGGTCCCTGCTGGGCCATGTCGAAGCCGGTGTGATTGGCGTCGATGGCGACCGGAAATCACAAGGCTTTACACGTTACAAGGACCTGGAGAACGGCCCGTATATCAGCAGCTTCGGCATCAACGCGGAAAACCCGCAAGACAACGGTTTCATCGAAGCGAACGGTGGCGCCGTCGGTCAGGGAGACCAGTTCTACAGCCTGCAATTCGGCCAGTACAACCTCTGGAAAATCAAGGCCTTCTACAACCAGACAACACATACCTTCACGACCAGCTACCGGTCGCTTTACGACGGCGTCGGCACCGGCAACCTGACCTTGTCGTCCACCGCCCTGGCCAACGGCGTACGGATTGGCGGCATCAAGACACCGGCACTCGATGGCGTCGGCGCAAACACCGTCCAGACGCAAGGCGAATTCGTCGCTGCCGGCAACGCCGCACTGGCCGCAACCGGCGAATCACGGCTCGGCATCACGCGCAGCAAAGGTGGCGTCCGGGCTGACCTGAGTTTTCTCGACAAATGGAAATTCTTCGCCAGCTTCACCAGCGAAAAACGCGAAGGTGCTCGCCCCTTCGGCGTTACCTGGGGCGGCGGCGGCACCAACGCCAACGTCGAAATTGCCGAACCGATCGACTATCGGACCAACGACCTTATTGCCGGGGTGCAATACGCCGACAAACTCAACGCCTTCAATCTCACGGTCAACGCCTCCTGGTTCCGAAATAACATCGATACGCTGACCTTCGACAACATCACCTCAGTCAACAACTTCGGGGCGCTGAATCTCAACGGGGTCACGGCGGCCAACGGCGGCTTCTCGCAGGGACGGCTCGACCTCTACCCGAACAATGACTACTACAGCGCCAAAGGGGAGTACGCCCGACAACTCCCGGACCTCTGGAAAGGACGCTTCACCGCCGTCGTTTCGCTGGCCACGTCGCGCCAGAACGACGACCTGATACCGTTCACGGTCAATCCGAATGTCGTGGCCGCCGGCCTGAACAACTGGCACACCACGGATTCCCTCAGCCGGAAGACGGCCGACGCGCGCATCGACACCAGGCTCATCGATCTCGGCCTGTCGCTCAATCCGCTGGACACGCTCAACGTCAAAGGCAAGGTCCGCTATTACGAAACCAGAAACCATACCGAATTCCTGCTCTGCAACAGCGCGGCCGGCGGCGATCCGGCAAGTACCGCCAGCGGCTACGGCTGTACGGGCGTCTGGGGTCGCGTGGTTAACGACGGCAGCGGCACTTCCTTCGGCTCGACGGCGACCGGCAACGCCTACATCCGCAATATCCCGTTCGACTACAAGCAACTGATCTACGCCATCGACGCCGACTACCGGCTTGGCAAGGCCACCAGCATCAGCGCCGGCTACGAGCGGGAAACCTATCACCGCGACCATCGGGAGCGCGATGAAACCTGGGAAGACAAGTACAAGCTGGGCTACGTCAATCGAGGGGTGCGCGACGGCACACTGCGCCTTTCCTTCGAACACGACCGACGCCGCGGCGACGAATACCAGACCCATCATCCCTATACGGATTTCTACAGCGGCTATCTGTGGGACCCTTCCACCGCTGCCGGCACCAATCTGACGACTTTCGTGGTGCACATGAATTCGCGGCTACGCAAATACGACCTGGCAGACCGCAACCAAAACATCGTCAATGCCCGCTTCAACTACATGCTTCGACACGACCTCGATCTGGGCATTGCCACCCAGTTCAAGGACATGAAGTATCCCGATTCCGAATACGGACGCGTTGACCATCAACGACTGGGATCGCTCAACCTTGATCTATCCTGGCAACCCGGCGCCCAGACCAATGTTTACGCCTTCTATTCCCGACAGCAAGGCAAGATCAAGCAACAAGGAGTGCCCAGCGGCGCGGTGGCCGGCTTCAACTGCAACATCGGCAATAACGGTTTGACCATCGACAACGCCGAATACTTGTGTGCTGATCCGAATACCGGACGCGTATTCAACGCCGCCAATCTCTGGTCGCAAACGCACCGCGACACCAGCGACACCTTCGGACTCGGCGTCAAGCAGATGATCCGCGACGTGCTGGTCGACATGAATTACACCTACTCGCTAGGCCGCACCGAGATCAGCTACAGCACCCCGGCCAACATGGCCGCCGCCCAGGCGGCACTGGCCGGTAGCGGATTCGAGGACCTGAAAACCTCCCAGCACACCCTTGAACTGAACATGCTCAAGCCGCTCAGCAAATCGGTTCTGGTCCGCCTGCTCTACCGGCACGAACGCGGCAAGATCGACGACTGGCATTACAACGGCCTGGGCGGCGTCATCCCGATCGGTACCGGTGCCGGCGTATTCATGGACGGCGGCGCACAGGGCTACCGGATCAACATGCTCGGCGTCCTGCTCAATGTCCGGCTGTGACTTTTGGGGAACTAATGTGAAAAGACACCAGATTACCCGCGCTTGCCTGTTCGTCGGTGCCTTGTTCGGTGCCACACCGGGTTGGAGCGCCGATGTCGGGGAACTCGCCGGCAGCATCTGCATGGCCTGCCACGGTGAAGGCGGCAACAGCGTGGTACCGAACTTTCCGAAACTGTCCGGTCAACATGCGGCCTACCTCGAAAAGCAGCTGAACGAATTCCTCAACGGCAAACGCCGGAACGATGTCATGGCACCGATCCTGGACAGCTTCAGCAAACAGGACGTACCGGCGCTGGCAGCCTGGTACGCCGCCCAGAAACCGACGCCCGGCACGGTCGGCGACCCCGGACTGCTCGCCGCCGGCAAGGCAATCTACGAAGATGGCAATGTCGAAACCGGCGTTCCCGGCTGCATGGGCTGCCACCAACCGCGAGCGCAGGGCAATGCCCGCTACCCGAGGCTGGCCGGTCAGCATCAGGCCTACACGCTGCAACAGATGAACGATTTCAAGAGCGGCGTCAGGGACAACGACAAAGGCAAGGTCATGCGCGCCGTGGCGGAACGGATGACCGAACAGGAAATGCAGGCAGTCGCCGAATACATTGCCAGCCTGCCATAACCGGGGAGAAAGCTTCGTGAAAAAACATCTGTTCATCCTGTCCCTGCTGCTCGCCGCAGCAACCCAGACCGGCGCTGAGGAGAACCAGCCGCACGCCGACGGTATCGAGAGCGACGGCTATGTCTGGAATGCCATGTACGCGGAAAAGCTGCAGGCGTTGAGGGCCCGCGGTGATGCCCTGCGCGGCGAAATCGCCTTCGAGATCTGCCAGGGTTGCCACCGTGCCACCGCCTTGGGACGTCCCGACGGCAGCTATCCGCGGCTGGCCGGGCAACACGCTACGGTGCTGATCAAGCAGATGACCGATGTGCGTGCCGGACGGCGCGACAACAAGAAAATGTTCCCGTTCATCGACAAGCACGCGGTGACCCCCCAGGAAATCGCCGACATTGCGGTTTACCTGCAGGCCCTGCCGGTTCCTCCCGACAATGGCAAGGGCGATGGCAACAATCTGGCGCGAGGCGAGGAAATCTATGTCCGCGACTGCATCGTCTGTCACGGCAACAAGGGCCAGGGGGACAGCGCCAGATTCTATCCACGCGTCTCCGGCCAACACTACAAGTATCTGCTGCGCGAATCGATCCTGATCCGCAACGGCGAACGACGCAACGCAAATCCCGACATGGTCAGCACCATCAAGCCGTACGACGACAAGGATTTGCAGGCGGTCGCCGACTACATGTCGCGCCTCGCCCCCTGATCAGCTTTTCGGCTGCTTCCCCCGAAGCGGCCGAGGAAGGTCTTCACCGACCTTCCATCTTTTACTCAAGCAAGCAATCAGTGATGACGCTTGCCGCTATGATGTCCTTGCGGTCGACCGCCCGCGGGGACATTTTTTCCACTCCCCTGACGGCTCTTGCCGGCATTGCCGGCGGCGGCCGGTTTGCGCGGCTGGCGCGGTGGCTGGACCGGGCGCGGCGCCGCCACGGCCGCCTGCTCGAAGCCATCGACCACCATGCGATCGAGCGTGCGCCGGATCAGTTTCTCGATGTCCTTCAGTTGCGGACGCTCGTCGTGGCAGACCAGCGAGATCGCCTCGCCTTCCATGCCGGCGCGGCCGGTACGGCCGATGCGGTGGACATAATCCTCGGCCACGTTGGGCAATTCATAATTGATCACGTAAGGCAAGGCATCAATGTCGATGCCGCGTGCTGCGATGTCGGTGGCGACCAGTGCCGCCAGCTTGCCGTCCTTGAACTCCGACAAGGCCCGCGTGCGCGCCCCTTGGGATTTGTCGCCGTGAATCGCCGCCGCCTTGATGCCGGCCTTGTCCAGTGTACGCGCCAGCGCGTCGGCACCATGCTTGGTGCGGGCGAAGACCAGCACCTGATGCAGGCTGCGCGTGGTGAACAAGTGCTTGAGCAATTCCTTCTTCTGCTCGCGGTTGCATTCGATGATCTTCTGCGTCACCGTCTCCGCCGCCGTATTGCGCGGCGCAACGTCGACCGACACCGGCTGCGAGAGCAAACCTCCCGCCAGTTCGCGGATTTCCGGCGAGAAGGTCGCCGAGAACAGCAGGTTCTGGCGCTGTTTCGGCAACAGCGCGATGATCTTGCGGATGTCGCGGATGAAGCCCATGTCGAGCATGCGATCGGCTTCGTCGAGGACGAAAATCTCGATGCCGGACAGGTTGACCGTGGATTGCTGCACGTGATCAAGCAGACGGCCCGGCGTCGCCACCAGGATATCGACACCGCGACGCAGATTGGCGATCTGCGGATTGATGCCGACACCGCCGAATACGGCCAGTGAATTGACCGGCAGGTATTTGCCGTAGGTCTGCACGCTCTCCTCGACCTGAATCGCCAGTTCGCGCGTCGGCGTCAGCACCAGCACGCGCGGCGTCCGGGCGACGCGGGACAGGCGGTCATTGGCACCGGCCGTCAGACGTTGCAGGATGGGCAGCGTGAACCCGGCGGTCTTGCCGGTACCGGTCTGGGCGCTGGCCATCAGATCGTGGCCGGCAAGCACGGCGGGAATGGCCTGCTGCTGGATCGGCGTCGGCGTGTCATAACCCTGTTCGGCAACGGCGCGCTGGATGTCGGCGCTCAGGCCGAGGTCGGAAAACTTCATGGGAAAACTTTCTTGGAGCCGGCAACGAGCGTCGGCCGGATGGCTGCCACGCACAACCTGCAGCGGCATGATTGGGGTGGCAATTTTACCCTGTCTTGAGGCAAGCCGCGAAACGCCTGTCGGCGGAACGGCATTTCATCGGCCGGCAACATTTCCCGGGCAAAGTGTGCGGCCCGCTTCAGCAAGGCATCACATGAAGTCCCGTTTCATCGCACTGGCGATTCTGCTTGGCAGCCTCACCGCTGTCCTGCACGCCCAGACCGCACCGACTAGCCCCATCGTGGTTGCCCAACCGCTGGCCGCTCGATCCGGATCGGCTGATTATCAGCGCGACTTCGCGCTGGGTGCCAAGGTCTATTTCGATCACGTCAATCTCGCCGGGGGCATCCGCGGCCGGCGCATCGTCCATCGCCTGGTGGACACCACCGAAGCCCCGGCCCGGCGCTTGCTGGCCGAACGCCCGGATGTGCTGTTCGGCATCGTCGGCGATGCAACGATCGATGCCGTGGCGCGCGATCCGGCCGTACGGGCCGGCCGACTGCCATTGTTCGCCACCATCGGCTACGCACCGACCGCCGGCGATGGCGCAATCGCCCTGCGCACCCCGCTGGACGACGAAATCGTCACCATGCTGGCGCAACTGAAACAGTTCGGGATTGCCAGCTTTGCGCTGCTGCATGGCAATGATCTTCCGGATGCAACCATCGCCCAAATCGAGCAACGCGCAACAGGGCTGGGGATCGGCATCGCTGTCCGCCAAATCCTGTCGAACCGGAACGCGAATCAGCCGGAAGCGATTCAGGCCGTTTTCGCGCGTCGACCGCAAGCCGTACTGGCCATTGCCGATACGCTTGGCGTGGCAAATTTCTTTCGGGAATACCGCAAGCGGGATCCGGGCGCTTTCCTGGCCACCTCATCGCAGACCGATATCCGGACCCTGACCGAGGTGATGGGCCGTCAGGCGGCACGCGGCCTGATCGTCAGCCAGGTCGTCCCGTCGCCCAATGCCCCGAGCGAAATCGCCCGCGAGCACCGGCGACTGATGGCGCGTTATGCCGATGAACCGGCCTCGCCGGCAACACTGGAGGGCTTCATCGCGGCCCGGGTACTGGTCACTGCGCTGAACGGCGCCAGCGAAATCACGCCAGCGGCGCTTCGCCGCGCCCTGAGCGCTACCGGAAAGCTCCGGCTGGGCGGCTTCGCGCTCGATTTCGAACGTCCATCGCGCCCCTCGGACTTCGTCGAGCTCAGCGTCGTGACACGCGACGGCAAGCTGTTGCGCTGATCAGATCAGCGCCAGTCCGCGCGCCAGGTCGTCCTGCAGGTCGTCGACCGCCTCCAGGCCGACCGCGACACGCAGCAGGCCTTCGCTGATTCCCGCCGCCGCCCGGGCTTCCGGCGTGATCCGTCCATGCGTGGTGGACGCCGGATGAGTGATCGTCGTCTTGACGTCGCCCAGATTGGCGGTGATCGACAGCAAGCGGCAGTTGTCCACCACCGCCCACGCCTGTTCGCGTGCGCCCTTCACCTCGAAGGAAACGATTGCACCGCCGCTCCTCTGTTGCCGCATCGCCAGTTGGTGCTGAGGGTGCGAAGGCAGGCCCGGGTAGAAAACCCGGGCAACCTTGGGGTGCGTTTCGAGCCAGGCCGCCAACCGGTCGGCCCGAGCCGCCTGCGCCTCGATACGCACCTGCAGCGTTTCCAGGCCCTTCAGCAGCACCCAGGCATTGAACGCCGACAGGGTCGGGCCGGCGGTACGCAGATATTTGAAGACTTCATCGGTCAGCTTCTTCGCGCCGCAAACGGCGCCGCCAAGCACCCGGCCCTGACCATCGATGTATTTGGTCGCCGAATGCACGACCAGATCGACCCCGAGGTCGAGCGGCCGCTGCACGATCGGCGTGCAGAAACAGTTGTCGACGGCCACCAGAATGCCGTGCGCATGGGCGATTGCGGTCAACGCCGAAATATCGGCAATTTCGGTCAACGGATTCGACGGAGTTTCCAGGAAGAACAGTCTGGTTTCCGGACGGATCGCCGCTTCCCAGGCGGCCGGATCGGTATGCGACACGAAGGTGGTCGTGATGCCGGTACGCGCCAGGATGTTCGAAAACAACTGGACGGTCGCGCCGAACAGGCTGTTCGAGGCGACGATGTGGTCGCCCTGCTTGAGGTGCGCCAGCACCAGCGCCATGATCGCCGACATGCCGCTGGCCGTGGCGACGCAGTCTTCCGCCCCTTCGAGCGCAGCCAGTCGTTCCTCGAACATGCTCACGGTCGGGTTCGAGAACCGCGAATAGACGTTGCCCTCTTCCTCGCCGGAGAAACGTTTCGCCGCCTGGGCCGCACTTTCGAAAACGAAGCTGGAGGTCAGATACAGCGCCTCGGCGTGCTCGCCGAACTGGCTGCGCTGCTGGCCGGCCCTGACGGCCAGCGTTTCCGGACGGTAAGCCGGTTTGCCCTGTTCGCTCATCGTATCAATCCTGTCCGCCTGCCAGCCCCAGCACCAGCTGCTGCGAAGCCTTGCCGTCCCCGTCCTCGTCGTTCTTGGCGGAGGGTTTGCCGCCACGGCGGCCCTCGACGGCGTCGAGATAATGCTGATCGATGTCGCCGGTGATGTAGCAACCGTCGAAACAGGATGCATCGAACACGGTCAGGTCCGGCCGCAGACGGGTAACCGACTCCTTCAGCGCCACCAGATCCTGGTAAACCAGCGCATCGGCACCGATTTCCGCAGCGATCTGGGCATCGGTACGACCGGTGGCGATCAATTCGGCACGGGTCGGCATGTCGATCCCGTAAACATTGGGATAGCGTACCGGCGGAGCGGCCGATGCGAAGTAGACCTTGACCGCCCCCGCGGCGCGGGCCATTTCGACGATTTCGTGGCTGGTCGTGCCGCGCACGATGGAATCATCCACCAGCAGCACGCGCTTGCCCTTGAACTCCTGGCCGACGGTGTTCAGCTTCTGGCGTACCGACTTCCGGCGCATGGCCTGACCGGGCATGATGAAGGTCCGGCCGACATAGCGGTTCTTGACGAAGCCTTCGCGGAACGGGATGCCCAGCACCTGCGCCAGTTGCATCGCCGACGGACGGCTGGAATCGGGAATGGGAATGACCACATCGATCTCGTCGACCGGGATGTTGGCCTTGACCTTTTCGGCCAGCAGCTCGCCCATGGCCAGCCGGGCCTCGTAAACCGAAACGCCGTCGATCACCGTATCCGGCCGGGCCAGATAGACGTACTCGAAGATGCACGGCGCGTAGATCGGCTGCTGTGCGCACTGGCGACTGTGCAGATTGTGCTGGAGGTCGATGAAGATCGCTTCGCCCGGCTCGATGTCGCGCACCGCCTTGAAACCCAGCGTATCGAGCGCAACCGACTCGGACGCCACCAGATATTCCTTGCCGGCCGGCGCATCGTTCTCACCGTAGATCAGCGGCCGGATGCCGTGCGGATCGCGGAAGGCAAGCAGGCCGTAGCCCGAAATCATGGCGACGACCGCATAGGCACCACGACAGCGGCGATGGACGCCGGCGACGGCCTGAAAGATGCTGTCGACGTCGAGTTCATAACCGTGCGCGGCCGACTGCAGTTCATGCGCCAGCACGTTGAGCAGCACTTCCGAATCGGAATTGGTGTTGATGTGCCGGCGATCCAGCCGGAACATCTCGTCCTTCAACTGATCGGCATTGGTCAGGTTACCGTTGTGACCGAGCACCAGACCGAACGGCGAATTGACGTAGAACGGCTGCGCCTCGGCGAAATTCCATGCCGAACCGGCCGTCGGATAACGGACATGGCCGATCCCCCAGTTGCCGGGCAAGGCACGCATGTTGCGTGTCCGGAAGACATCGCGCACCAGGCCGGGCCCCTTGTGCAGATGGAAGGTATTACCCTCCGCCGTTGCAATCCCGGCCGCATCCTGGCCGCGATGCTGGAGCACCATCAGGCCGTCGTAAAGCAACTGGTTGACCGGCGTGTTCGCCATGACGCCAAGAATCCCGCACATGTGTCTATCCTGCCTAACTGAATCGAATTCGTTTCGAGAGGTCGTGCGGCAGCAGCGGTTTCAGCGCCAGCACGGCTGTTTCGAGAGGGGGTGCCAGCGTGGCTTCGCGCCACCATGGCTGGGTTGGTGCTGCGGTCATGCCACCGAGCGCGACCAGCACCAGAATGATCAGCACGCCACGCACGACACCGAAGAACATGCCGAGCAGACGGTCCGAGACGGTCAAGCCAAGCGCCTTGACCGCCTTGAGGATCAGGATGCGCACGATGGCCATCGCCACCAGCACCCCGACAAAAATGAGCACACAGCCGAGCAGCGCACGACCGGTCGGATCCTCGACCCCGGAAAAGACTGCCGCACCGGCTTCAACGCCAAACCGGAAGGCGGCGAAAATGCCCAGTCCCCAGGCGGCCAGCGCGATCATCTCGCTGACCATGCCGCGCCACAGGCCGAAACCGAGGGAAAGCGCGATCACGGTAATGGCCACGTAATCGAAGATCGTCATGACTTGGCGGCAACGACGCCGGAAACCCCGATCCGCCGCATCTTGTCGAGCGCCTTCTCGGCCGCATCACGATTCGGGAAAGGCCCGGCCCGGACCCGCGTTTTCTTGCCTTGCGGCGTATCCAGCGGTTCGGTGAAGGTCTTGATGCCTTGCTCGCCGAGCTTTTTCTTCAGATTGGCGACGTTGACCGGATCGGAAAACGCCCCGATCAGGATGAGGAATTCCCCACCGTTCTTGACCGGCGAAGCTTCCGCCGGCTTGCCGGCAAGAATCGCCGCCGCACGTCGAGCCTCGTCATCGGCCGGCTTGACCTTGTTCTTGTCCTCGGCCGGCTTGTCGACGGGCTTGGCGGTTTTCGCTGCCTCCTTGTCGGCGACAGGCTTGGGCTTCGGCTCGGCCTTGGGTTTTTCCTCGACCTTGGGCTTTTCGTCCGATTTAGCAGGCGTCACCCGCTCACGATCAACCACACGGGCGGTCGGCGCGAGCGGTCTGGCGGTGGCTTCCGGTGCAGCCGCCGGCGGGGTTTCCCGCTCCGGCCGCGGCACCGGCGTCGAACGCGGTTCCTCGGCAGGGCTTTCCTGAGGCGCCGGGGCGACCGCCTGGGTCGGCGCAAAGGCCTTGTCGTCCTGGCCCGGGATGCGAATCTCGACATCCTGAACCGGCGGGCGCGGATCCTGGTCCATGACCATCGGCAACACGATGGCGACGACGGAGGCGAAGAAGACGGCCCCCACCAGGCGCCGCCGCGCGCGCTTCTTCAATTGCAGCTGTGCGTCGTTGTCTTCCACGAAAATCAGGCTTTCCGGCCAAGCGCCCTGAGCGCCCCGGCCACCGTATAGAACGAACCGAAGGCGACGATTCTATCACTTTCGCCGGCCCGACTCCGGGCTGCCTGCATGGCAGCTTCCGGCGAGGCATGACAAACCGTCTCGCCGCCCAGCGCATGCGTCGCGATGATTTCCGCCAACTGCGCTGCCGTCGTCGCCCGCGGCCCGGACAACGATGCCAGATGCCAGACATCGACCCGCCCCTTGAGTACGCCCAGCGCACCGGCGATATCCTTGTCGGCGAGCATGCCGACCACTGCGTGGGTACGCTCGAAGAAACCCATGTTGCCCAGGTTGCCGGCAAGCACGGAAACGGCCTGCGGGTTGTGACCGACGTCGAGCACGATGGCCGGTTTGCCGGGCAGCACCTGGAAACGGCCGGTCAGTTCGGTTTCAATCAAGCCCGGGCGGATCGCCTGCATGGTGACCGGCAGGCGATCGGCAATCGCTTCCAGTGCGGCCAGCGCGACGCTGGCATTGAGCAGTTGCGTCGGGCCGCGCAGCCCCGGGTAGGCCAGCGAGCGCTTGATCAACTGTTCGCCGTGACGGCACCACCAGCGCCATTGCAGGCGATTCTCGGCGGCTTCGGCGGCAGGACGTTCATAGCCGAAATCCCGGCCAAGCAGACGCAGATCGGCGCCGATTGCCGCTGCCTGATCGAGCAGGCGCTGCGGCGGTTGCGGATCGCCGCACAAGGCCGGTTTGCCGGCCCGGTAAATGCCGGCCTTCTCGAAACCGATGGCTTCACGGTCGGGGCCGAGCCAGTCGGTGTGATCGAGGGCGATGCCGGTGACGATGGAAACATCCGGTTCGTAGGCGTTGACCGCATCGAGACGCCCCCCCAGACCGACTTCGAGCACCAGTGCCTCGACGCCGGCCGCGGCGAACACTTCCCAGGCCGCCAGCGTGCCGAATTCGAAATAGGTCAGCGCAACGCCAGTCGCCTGGCGCGCCGCCTCGACCTTGGCGAATGCCTCGCACAAGGCCACATCGCTGGCCGGCACGCCATTCAGGCGCACCCGCTCGTTGTAGGCCAGGATATGCGGCGAGCTGTAGCAGCCAACCTTGTAGCCGGCGCGATCGAGGATGGTTTCCAGATAGGCGCAGGTCGAGCCCTTGCCATTGGTTCCGCCGACCGTGATCACCGGACAGGACTCGCGCTGGCCAAGTGCCGCCTTGACCTGCAGGATGCGCGTCAGCCCCAGTTCGATGCCGGCCTGCCCCTTGGGGTGCAGGCTTTCGAGATGCGCCAGCCAGTCGGCCAGCGTCCTTGCGTCGGGCGAACTCAAGCGGCAGCCGGCAGTTTCAGCAGCAGGGCGAGCGTGCGGGCGATCTGGTCGCGCATCTCGCGACGGTCGACGATCATGTCGATCGCGCCCTTCTCGAGCAGGAATTCGGAGCGCTGGAAACCTTCCGGCAGCTTTTCGCGCACCGTCTGCTCGATGACGCGCGGCCCGGCGAAACCGATCAGCGCGCCCGGCTCGGCCATGACCACATCGCCGACGAAGGCGAAGGACGCCGAAACGCCGCCCATGGTCGGATCGGTGAGCACCGAGATGAACGGCTGGCCAACATCCGCCAACCGGGTCAGCGCGGCCGTCGTCTTGGCCATCTGCATCAGCGAGAACAGGCCTTCCTGCATGCGCGCGCCGCCCGAAGCGGTGACGCAGATGAAAGGCATTTTCTGTTCGATGGCGACGTTGACCCCGCGAACGAAACGTTCGCCGAGCACCGATCCCATCGAGCCGCCCATGAAATCGAAGGCAAACGCCGAGGCAACAACCGGAATGCTCTTGATCGCCCCCTGGATGACCACCAGCGAATCGCTCTCGCCGGTACTCCGGTTGGCGTCCATCAGACGATCCGGATACTTCTTGGAATCCTTGAATTTCAGCGTGTCGACCGGAACGACCTCGGCACCGATTTCATAGCGGTCCTCGGGATCGAGCAGCAGATCGAGGCGCTGACGGGCATCGACGCGATTGTGATGGCCGCACTTCGGACAAACGTTGAGATTCTTTTCCAGATCGGTCGCGTACAGCACCGCCTCGCACGACGGGCACTTGCTCCACAGCCCTTCGGGCAGGCTGTTGCGACGCTGCGTACCCTGCTCGCGCTTGATCTTGGGGGGAAGGAGTTTGTCCAGCCAGCTCATGCTTTCACCTCGTCTACGCCGCGGCGGATGTCCGAAACCAGCGCTTTCACGTTGGCACAGGCATTTCCTGCGGTCGACCGTTCAATTTCTTCAATAATCCGGCTGCCGACGACGACGGCATCGGCAAAGGCGGCAATACGCGCCGCCGTCGCCGCGTCGCGGATGCCGAAACCGACGCCGACCGGCAGGCCGGTCTGTTCACGGATCTGCGGCAGCTTCTGTGCCACCGCATCCACATTCAGCGCCCCCGAGCCGGTCACGCCGACCAGCGACACGTAATAGACATAACCGCTGGCGATCTTGGCGGTGTGCGCGATGCGCTCGGCGCTGGAGGTCGGCGCAATGAGGAAGATCGGATCCATGCCGTTCGCCTTCATCGCGGCGCCGAAACGCTCGGCTTCCTCGGGCGGGTAATCGACCACCAGCACGCCATCGACGCCTGCGGTCGACGCCGCCAGCGCAAACTTTTCCAGCCCCATGGCCTCGATCGGGTTGGCGTAGCCCATCAGCACCACCGGCGTCGTCGCATCGGTCTTGCGGAACTCGGCGACCAGTTCGAGGACAAGGCGCAGCTTCATGCCCTTGGCCAGCGCGCGCTCGGAGGCGCGCTGGATGGTCGGGCCGTCGGCCATCGGATCGGAAAAGGGCACGCCCAGCTCGATGATGTCGGCGCCGGCCTCGACCAACGCCTGCATCAGCGGCACGGTCAGCGTCGCGTCGGGGTCGCCGGCAGTGATGAAGGGAATCAGCGCCTTGCGGCCCTCGCCTTGCAGGCGTGCAAAAGTGTGTTGGATGCGCGACATCAGAATACGATCCCCGACTTCTCGGCCACGGTGTGCATGTCCTTGTCACCCCGGCCGGAGAGGTTGACCAGCAGAATCTTGTCTTTCGCCAGCGTCGGCGCCAGCTTCATCGCGTAGGCGATGGCGTGACTGGACTCCAGCGCCGGGATGATGCCTTCCAGGCGGCAGAGGTCGTGGAAGGCCTTGAGCGCCTCGTCGTCCTTGATCGGCTGGTATTCGGCGCGGCCGATGTCCTTCAGCCAGGCGTGTTCCGGGCCTACGCCGGGATAGTCGAGGCCGGCGGAGACCGAGTGCGTCTCGATGATCTGGCCGTCATCGTCCTGCAGCAGGTAGGTGCGGTTGCCGTGCAGCACGCCGGGCACGCCGGCGGTCAGCGAAGCGGCATGCAGGCCGGTCTCAATGCCGGAACCGGCCGCTTCGACGCCGATCAGGCGCACGTCCGGCACGTCGATGTAGGGGTAGAAGATGCCCATCGCGTTGGAGCCGCCGCCAACCGCCGCGATCACCGCATCCGGCTGGCGCCCGGCCATTTCCGGCATCTGCTCGAGGCATTCCTCGCCGATCACCTTCTGGAAGTCGCGCACCAGCATCGGGTAAGGATGCGGGCCGGCCACCGTGCCGATGATGTAGAAGGTGTTGTGGATGTTGGTGACCCAGTCGCGCATCGCTTCGTTGAGCGCGTCCTTGAGCGTCTTCGAGCCGGATTCGACCGGCACGACCTTGGCACCCAGGAGCTTCATGCGATAAACGTTGGCCGCCTGGCGACGCACGTCCTCGCTGCCCATATAGACGATGCACTCGAAGCCGTAGCGAGCGGCCACCGTCGCCGTGGCGACACCGTGCTGGCCGGCGCCGGTTTCGGCGATGACGCGCGGCTTGCCCATGCGCTTGGCGAGCAGGGCCTGGCCGATGCAGTTGTTCACCTTGTGCGCGCCGGTGTGGTTCAGATCCTCGCGCTTCAGGTAGATCTGGGCGCCGCCGCAGATCTCGGAGAGACGCTTGGCGTGGTAGATCGGCGACGGACGGCCGACGAAGTGCTTCAGTTCGTAGTCGTACTCGGCGCGAAAGGCCGGATCGGCCTGGGCGGCGGCGTAAGCGGCCTTCAGCTCGTCGAGGGCGCCGAACAGGGTTTCAGCGACGAAAACGCCGCCGTACGGGCCGAAATGGCCGCTGGCGTCGGGAAATTGATAAGGCGATGCAGACATGGCGATACTCCGGAAAAGCGGGAAAACAGGCAACAAACTGGCGAACGGAGCAATCCGTCGTCAGAGATGGTCCGCCTGGTGGCGCCGCCAACAGGTCCGGGTGATACCGCCGGCCGATTCCCGCATGTCCTTCATCCTTGGTCGATCGTCGCATCGGCCGCCCTGACGGCGGCCACGAAAGCGGCGATCCGGTCGTGATCCTTGATGCCCTTGCCCGCTTCCACGCCGGAAGACACGTCGACCGCCGCCGGCCGCACGCGCCGGATGGCGTCGCCGACGTTGGCTGCGGTCAACCCGCCGGAAAGCACCAGAAACCCGGGCAGGGCGGGCGGAATCAGCGTCCAGTCGAAAACATGGCCGCCGCCGCCGTAACCCTCGACGAAAGCATCGAGGAGCAAACCGCGCGCGTCGGAAAACGAGCGGGCGAATTCTACCAGATTGAGCTCCGGCCTCACGCGCGCCGCGCGCAGCCAGGGTCTGGCGAACTGACGACAGTACGCCGCATCCTCGTCGCCATGGAATTGCAGCAGCGAAAACGGCGCAACGGCACAGGCTGCCCGCACATTTTCCGGCGTCTCGTTGACGAACAGCCCGACGACATCGACAAACGGCGGAATCCGCCGGGCCAGTTCGGCCGCCCGTGCCGCCGTCACATAGCGCGGACTGTGCGGATAAAGCACGAAACCGATGGCATCGGCCCCGGCAGCAACGGCCGCGTCGACATCCGCTTCACGGGTCAGGCCGCAAATCTTGATGCGGGTCATTCTTGCCTCCTGCTTGCGGTCGACCGCAAGAAACGATGAATTTTCCCGTCGACCGCAGGAATACGCCAAACCTTCATGGCAGCATCGCATCGATCGGGTCGTCTGCCGCTTCCGGCAAGCCCCAGCACGGCTCGTAGATCGGTCCGCGAAAATACAGCCCGTCGGGCGAGAAGGTTGGAGCTGCCAGCCGGCGATCACGCATCTGCAGCAATTCGTCGATCCAGCCGGGTGTTTGCGCCCCCTTGCCGATGTAGACCAGGGTGCCGACCAGATTGCGCACCATGTGGTGCAGAAAGGCTGTCGCTTCAAAATCAAAGACGAACAAGCTGCCAGCCTGCCGGACCTGCGCCTCGCGCAGCGTCTTGATCGGCGAACGCGCCTGGCAACCGGCCGCGCGGAAGGCGGAAAAATCATGCTCGCCGAGCAGTCGACCGCAAGCCTCCTGCATCTGCTGCAGATCGAGTTCGCCGTGAAACCAGCCGACCCGCCCCTGCCACAGCCCTGGCCGCTGCGGCCGGTTGAGCAGGAGGTAACGATAACGCCGGCCGCGCGCCGAAAAGCGCGCATGAAAATCCTCGCCGACCGGTTGCGCCCACAGCACCGTCACGCCATCCGGCAAATGTGCGTTGACGCCGCGCACCCAGGCGCTGAGCGGACGATCCACCGGGGCATCGAAATGAACGACCTGCCGGGTCGCATGAACACCGGCATCGGTGCGCCCGGCACACAGCGTCGACACCGGCAAACCGGCAATTCTGGCCAACGCCGACTCCAGCGCATCCTGCACGGTCCCGCCATCGGCCTGACTCTGCCAGCCGCGGAAAGATGCGCCGAAGTACTCGACGCCAAGGGCAACTCTCATGACCATAGGGCAAGCGCCAGAATGATCAGCGCCAGCGCGACCAGCCCCTGATCGCGCAGTTGCCAGGGGCTTGACTCGATCCGCAGACTTCCTGCCCCCGCCGGGTCGGCCAATGGCTGTCCGTGCAGCATGCGCCGCCACGCACCTTTGGCCGCCGGCGCCTGAACCTGTTCGAGCACCAGCGACAACCGGACCACCAGGCGCCCGGTTTCCATGCCCAGCACGCGCAACGGAGAGAGCGCCCCCCACAGGCCGGCCAACAGACCGTCGCGCCCCTGCCGGACGAACAGCCAGGCCAGGACGGTCAGCATGACAACGAGACGTACCGCATGACGGCTGGCCTCGACCGCCCCTTCGTAGGTCGGCGCCCAGGCCGCATCGCCCAAGGCCTCGCCGGGCGTGTGATAAGCAATGATCAACCACAAGCTGAGCAGCAGCCAGCGCGCCCTTTTCACATAGCGCCAGGCGGTTGCCGGACCGCCGCCGGCCCACAGGAAGACGACGGCAATCGCCAGCAGCGCCGGATAATCGAGCGACTGGACAGCCAGCGTGACAAGCAGCCAAACGATCAACGCAGCAGTGGGGTGCACGGGATTCCTTGAAAAACGAACGGCCCCTTTCGGGGCCGTTCGGCTTGAAGGGAGACCGGTATTTTAACCGCCGATACGGTTCAGGATATCGCTGGCCTGAGTCACCAGATCTTCACTTCCCTCGCCGACCACTTCCTGCAGCAACTCGCGGGCCCCCTCAAGGTCACCCATTTCCTCGTAGGCCTTCGCCAGGTCAAGCTTGGTATTGACCTCTTCCCAGTGCGCATCGTGCGCCAGCGGCAGCGAAACCGGCGGAACCTCGGCCGGAGCAGGCGCAGTCGGCGGCTCGGAAAGATCCAGGTTGATCGAACCGATATCGAAATCGCTGGGCATCATCGGCTGACCGAGGAAAACGGAATCGCTCAGCTTGACGTCGAAATCGACATCATCGCCGGCATCCTGAGCGGCTATCGGTGCGCCCGGATTGACCACCGTACTGACCATGTCGGGATGATCGAAATCCAGATCGTCGGCAACCATCGGCGTGACCTGAGTGTTGACCACGGTCTGGGCGGCAGCCTCGGGCACCTCCGTCGCCAGCACTTCCGGTTCCGGAACGGCCGCAGGCGCTGCCTCAGCCAGTTCGGAAAGGCCAAAGGCCCGAATTTCGGAATCCGACATCGCCCCCGGCATGACCAGCGTACCGGCCGGCGAAAAGTCGGGCAGGGATTCATCGGCAGAAACCGCATCGATTTCCAGGGACGGCAATTCGTCCACCGGCGATTCGACAGCACGCGCCGACGGGGCAACCTGGGCGACATCCGGGGAAACAGCCACGTTCGCTGGCTCATCACCACCGACCATGCCACTCAGGTCAAAGTCGATGGCGTCCATCGCCTGGTCCAGATCGGCCTCCGCAGCATTTTCCGGCTCAACCGGCGCTTCCTTCTGCTCGCCGGTCACGACGGTATCGACATAAGGCTCATCAAAACCGGCCTCTTCCGCAGCGGGCGCCAGCACAGCCTCTTCTGCGGCAGGTTTCACGGCAAACTCGAAATCGAGATTCATCGGATCCAGAGCCTGCGGCTCACTGACTTCCGCGGTCGATTCAGGCACCGCCGGAGCAGCGTCAATCGCCGATGCATTCAGCAGCGCGTCAGCAACAAGCGGTTCAACAACCGTCGGCGCCGGTGCGGGCACATCCGACTGCCATACGGCGCCGGCTTCATCCGCAGCAGCGGTCAGCGCAGCAGCAGCCACCGCCGACGACGCAACAACCGTCTCCGCACCAGCACTCTTCAGCTTGGCTTGATAGAGCGGATTCCGCGGATCAAGCTCGGCACCGAGTGCAGAAACCTTCTCCCATTCCGGTCCGATGCCGGCCGTTTGGGCATAAAGCTCACTGGCCAGGGTTTCGAACTGCTTCAGACTGCGCCGGTTGGCATAAATCTCCAGCAGCTTGGCGTGAATGGCCAATCGCTGCGGATCCTTCTGCAAGGCCTCCAGCAGAATTTCTTCCGCCTGGGCATCCCGGCCATAGGCCATGTAGACATCAGCCTCGGCAACCGGATCGACTTCGTCGGTATCGATCGTTCCCGGCCCCGCCTGACTGAACTCTCCGGTCTGCGGCGGCGTATTGCCGGTATCGACACTCTGACCGCCGGTCATCCGGAAAACCGAATTCGGGCCAAGACTGGAGGGGGCTCGCACGGCCGTCGTTTCGGGTGCCAGCGGAGCATTCGACTTGCGCCGACGATAAGCGAACAGCCCAGCCAGCAAGGCCAGAGCACCGACACCGCCGACCAGCGGCAGCGGATCCTCGAGCACGCTGTCGAGCATGCCCGGTTCGTCCACAACCGGCTCCTGCTCAAGTACCGGCGACGGCGTCTTGGGCTTTTCTTCCGTTTTTTGTTGGACCGGCTCAGCCGGTGTTAGCGGCTTTTCCTCGGCCACGGGCTGTGCGACCGGCTTCTCTGCTTCCGGCTTGACCGACTCGGCGCTGGACACCGAAGGCGCCACCGGCGGCTTGGCGCCATCCCCGGCCGGCTGCTTTTCCAGTTCGGCGAGACGCTGGTTCTTCATCTCCAGCAGCTTCTGCAGTTCGCCGACATTCTTTTCCAACAGGGTTACACGCTCCTCGGCCTCCTTCAAGGCTTTCTCGCGAGCCACCCGATCTGCTTCGGCAGCAGCCGACGCCTTTCCCGAAGCATCCATCCGGGCTACCTTGAGCTGATCCTTTGCCGGATCCAGTGCCGGTGTTTTTTCTTCCACCTTCGGCGTGATCTTGCCGCCGGTCTGTTGCTGCGCGGCAGGCGCTTCCGCTGTTTCCGACTTGCTGGCGGCTGCCGCCAGCTTGTTGCGGTAAGCGCCGAAATCACCGGTCTGCACGTAGATGCTGCGAGTTTCCTTGGCCGTCACCGCCTCGACTGCTGACTTCTCCGGCAGATTCAGGATCGCCCCCGCCTTCAGGCGGTTGATGTCGTTACCGATGAACGCGTCGCGATTGTTGCGGTACAGACCTACCAGCATCTGCTCCAGGGAAACACCTTCATACTGGTTCAGCGAAGCGATCTTGCGCAGCGTGTCACCACGTTCGACCACATACGCATTTCCCTCCGTTGCAGGCTTGGCAGGCGCCGGAGCTGGCTTGGCAGGCTTGGCCACTGAAACGCCGGCGGCAGCCCTGGCTTCGGCAGGCACACGGGCTGCCGGCTTGGCAGACGCCACAGCACCTCCCCCTTGGACTGTCTCGACAATACGAGCATCAGCGGCAATGCGAACATTCTGCTGCGTCGCATACTCGGGGGGATCAAGCAGAAAAGTATATTCACGAACCAGCTTGCCGGCCGGCCAGTTCAACTCGATCAAAAAGTCGAGGAACGGCTCGTTGACCGGACGAACCGATGTCACCTTGAGCACCGCACGGCCACCGCTTTTCTTCTCGATGGCAAATCTCAGGTCAGTCAGCCCGGATGCATATTCGACACTCGCCTGCTTGAAAACTTCCGCTGGCGCCAGGCGGGCGGTCATTCCGGGCAATTCGTCCTTCTCTCCGGAAATTTCGACCTCCGCCCGGAGCGGCTGCCCTAGACCGGAGAAAACGGTCAGTTTTCCAAGCGACGCCGCCTGCGCGGCCCACGGGAAAGAAATCAGACATGAAGCGACCGCAATGGCAACGGCACGCAACTTGAATTGGCAGCGATTGTTTTCGTTCACGGCCAGGCCCTGAGCGTATTATTTGGGACTTTCAAATTAACATCATGCACTTAGCAATGCAAGCTAAACCTGCTTCTCATTCTGAGCATTTTGCATATTCCCCACAAATAAAAAAAGGGGCCGAAGCCCCTTGTTTTTGCCGATTTTGACGATCAGGCGTCAAGCAGGATGCGCAGCATGCGGCGCAGCGGTTCGGCGGCCCCCCACAGCAACTGGTCGCCGCAGGTGAAGGCAGCCAGGTATTCCGGGCCCATCGCCATCTTGTGCAGACGGCCGACCGGCACGGTCAGCGTGCCAGTAACGGCAGCCGGGGTCAGTTCGCGCTCGGAGATCTCGCGATCGTTCGGCACGACCTTGGCCCACTGATTGGCCTTGGCCAGCATGTCGCTGATTTCATCCAGCGGCACGTCCTTCTTCAGCTTGATGGTCAGCGCCTGGCTGTGGCAGCGCATCGCGCCGATGCGCACGCACAGGCCGTCGATCGGGATCGAACCGGCCGTGCGGAAGGCCGGCTTGCCGAGGATCTTGTTGCATTCGGCGCCACCCTTCCACTCTTCCTTGGACTGACCGTTTTCGTAGGGCACGTCGATCCACGGGATCAGCGAGCCGGCGAGCGGCGTATTGCGGAAGTTCTTCTTCGGGAAGCTGTCCGAACGGATCGTCTCGGCGACCTTGCGGTCGATGTCGAGAATGGCCGAGGCCGGATCGGCGAGCAGGTCCTTGACCGAGTCGTGGATGACGCCCATCTGCGAGATCAGCTCACGCATGTTCTGCGCGCCGGCGCCGGACGCGGCCTGGTAGGTCATGGACGTCGCCCACTCGACCAGGTCGTTCTGGAACAGGCCGCCCAGGCCCATCAGCATCAGGGAGACGGTGCAGTTGCCGCCGATCCAGTTCCTGCCGCCCTTGGCCAGCGAGTCCTTGATGACGTTCATGTTGACCGGATCGAGGATGATCACGGCGTCGTCGGCCATGCGCAGCGACGAAGCGGCGTCGATCCAGTGACCGTTCCAGCCGGCGGCGCGCAGCTTGGGGAAGACTTCCTTGGTGTAGTCACCGCCCTGGCAGGTGATGATGATCTCGCAGGCCTTCAGCGTCTCGATGTTGGAGGCATCCTGCAGCGGCAGGGAAGCTTCCTTGCCACCGAAGACCGGGGCCTTGCCGCCGGCGGCGGACGTCGAGAAATAAACCGGATCGATATGGGCGAAATCACCCTCTTCGACCATGCGCTGCATCAGCACGGAACCAACCATGCCACGCCAACCGACCAGACCAACCTTCTTCATCCTAGCTCTCCAAAATATCCCTGTTTAACGCGTCGACCGCAATATTGGTTTACGCCAGCGCCGCCAGCACGGCGTCGCCCATTTCCTTCGTGCCGACCTTGTTGGTGCCGCGCTCGTAGATATCGCCGGTGCGATAACCCTGGGCCAACACCTTTTTGACCGCATTTTCAACGCGCAGTGCCTGCGCTTCCAGACCGAAGGTGTAGCGCAGCATCATCGCCGCCGACAGGATGGTCGCCAGCGGATTGGCCACGCCCTTGCCGGCGATGTCCGGGGCTGAACCATGCGACGGCTCGTAGAGGCCCTTGTTCTTGTCGTCGAGCGAGGCCGACGGCAGCATGCCGATCGAACCGGTCAGCATCGAGGCTTCGTCCGAGAGGATGTCGCCGAACATGTTGCCGGTGACCATCACGTCGAACTGCTTCGGCGCCTTGACCAGTTGCATGGCGGCATTGTCGACCAGCATGTGGCTGAGTTCGACGTCCGGATAATCCTTGCTCACCTCGATCATCACATCGCGCCACAGTTGCGTGCACTCGAGGACGTTCATCTTGTCCACCGAGCACAGCTTCCGGTTGCGCTTCTGCGCGGCCTGGAAGGCGACGTGGCCGATACGGCGGATTTCCGACTCACTGTAGACCATGGTATTGAAGCCGACGCGCTCGCCGTTCTCCTCGCGCACGCCGCGCGGCTGGCCGAAGTAGATGTCGCCGGTCAGTTCGCGGACGATCAGGATATCGAGGCCGGCGACGACTTCCGGCTTCAGCGTCGAGGCGTTGGCCAGTTCCGGGTAGAGGATCGCCGGACGCAGGTTGGCGAACAGGTTGAGATCCTTGCGGATGCCGAGCAGGCCACGCTCCGGACGCTTTTCCCGCGGCAGGCTGTCCCACTGCGGGCCGCCGACGGCGCCGAGCAGCACGGCGTCGGCTTCGCGCGCCAGCTTCTGGGTCGCTTCCGGATAGGGATTGCCGGTCGCATCGACTGCAGCGCCGCCGAGCAGCGCCGTTTCCATTTCAAACTTGAGGTCGAGCGCATTGAGCACCCGCACCGCCTCGGCAGTGATTTCCGGACCAATGCCGTCACCCGGCAGCACACAAATCTTCATGTCATCTCCTTATTGGGCGAACAGCCAGGGCTGCTCGGCACGGCGCTTCTCTTCGAAGGCCTTGATCTTGTCGGCGTGGCGCAGGGTCAGGCCGATGTCGTCCCAGCCGTTGATCAGGCATTCCTTGCGGAAGGCATCGACCTGGAAGGGGATACCGTGACCGTCAGGGCGAACAACTGCTTGCGCCGGTAAATCCACAACCAGCTTGTAGCCCGGCGTCGCCTCGACCTGCTGGAACAGCACCTCGATTTCGGCAGCCGGCAGCACGATCGGCAGGATGCCGTTCTTGAAGCAGTTGTTGAAGAAGATGTCGGCAAAGCTCTCGGCAATGATTGCCTTGAAGCCAAAGTCGAGCAGGGCCCACGGGGCGTGCTCGCGCGAGCTGCCGCAGCCGAAGTTGGCACGCGTCAGCAGCACTTCGGCGCCCTGGTAGCGCGGCTGGTTGAGCACGAAGTTGGGGTTCTTCGGGCGCTGCGAATTATCCTGGCCAGGCTGGCCGACATCCATGTAGCGCCATTCGTCGAAGGCGTTCGGGCCGAAGCCGGAACGCTTGATCGACTTGAGGAACTGCTTCGGGATGATCGCGTCGGTATCGACGTTATTGCGATCCAGCGGCGCCACCAAACCTTCCAGACGAACAAACTTATCCATTTACTCCACCACTTTCTGCACGGCCTCGCCACCCTTCTTGAGGGTATCGCCGACCGCTTCACCAGTCTTGTTCAATGCCTCGCCGACCACTTCGCCCGTCTTGTGCAGGGCATGGCCGGTTTTCTCGGCACCGATCGCCACATCCTTCTTGGCACCTTCCACGGTATTGCATGCGGTCAACCCGAGTGCGACACAAAAAATCAGCACACGCATGGCGTCAACTCCGAATTCAGGAAATGTCCCGCACATCGGCAAAGCGCCCGGCAATCGCCGCCGCTGCCGCCATCGCCGGGCTGACTAGGTGGGTACGGCCGCCCGGTCCCTGACGCCCTTCGAAATTGCGGTTCGACGTCGAGGCACAGCGCTCGCCCGGCTCAAGGCGGTCGGCGTTCATTGCCAGACACATCGAACAGCCCGGCTCGCGCCACTCGAAACCGGCGGCAACGAAGATCTTGTCCAGACCTTCCTGCTCGGCCTGCCGCTTGACCAGACCGGACCCCGGCACGGCCAACGCCAGCTTGACGTTGGCGGCAACGTGCCGCCCCTTGAGAACGTGGGCGGCCTGACGCAGATCCTCGATGCGCGAGTTGGTACAGGAACCGATGAAGACCTTGTCGATGGTGATCGACGCGATCGGCGTATTCGGATTCAGCCCCATGTACTGCAGCGCGCGCTCCATGCCTTCACGCTTGACCGGATCGCTTTCCCTGGCCGGATCGGGCACCGCAGCATCCACCGCGACGACCATCTCGGGCGACGTTCCCCAGGTCACCTGGGGCCGGATGTCCTCGGCCTTGAGCGTGACCACCTGATCGAAGCGCGCCCCGGCATCGGAATGCAGGGTGCGCCAGTGCGCGACGGCCTTGTCCCAGACCTCGCCTTTCGGCGAGAAAGGACGTCCCTTCAAATACTCGATGGTGACGTCGTCGACCGCAACAAAGCCCATCCGCGCGCCTGCCTCGATGGCCATGTTGCACAGCGTCATGCGGCCTTCCATCGACAGGCTGCGGATTGCGCTGCCACCAAACTCGATGGCATAACCGGTACCGCCAGCCGTGCCGATGCGGCCGATGATCGCCAGCGCCACGTCCTTGGCGGTGACGCCCTTGCCCAGGCGACCTTCGACGGCGATCAACATCGTCTTCGATTTCTTCTGCACCAGGCATTGCGTGGCCATCACGTGCTCGACTTCGGAAGTGCCGATACCGTGCGCCAGACAGGCGAAGGCGCCATGCGTCGAAGTATGCGAATCGCCGCAAACAACGGTCATGCCCGGCAGCGTGGCGCCGTTTTCCGGGCCGACGACGTGCACGATGCCCTGCTTCGGATCCTTGAACGGGAAATAGGCCAGCGCACCGACTTCGCGGATATTGCTGTCGAGCGTCTCGACCTGCAGGCGCGAGACGGGATCCTTGATCCCTTCTTCCCAGTGATCGGTCGGCGTGTTGTGGTCGGCCGTGGCGACCACGGACGAAATCCGCCACAGTTTGCGGCCGGCCAGCTTCAGGCCTTCGAAGGCCTGCGGACTGGTCACTTCGTGAACGAGGTGTCGGTCGATATAGAGCAACGCCGTGCCATCGGCTTCCTGATGGACGACGTGATCTTCCCAAAGCTTGTCGTAGAGGGTCTTCGCCATGCTGCTTCTGTCGTGCGGTAAAGCTGGGAATTATTGCACAGGATCGTGTTTTTTTGCCTTCAGTGCCCGTCGACCGCAGGCGTCTCGCGGACCCAGCGCCAGATCAACAGAACACCGATCAACGCGAAACCGGAACCCAGCGAGTACGTCCAGCCGGCGCCGAGCGAGTCCCAGGTTCGACCACTGATCAATGCCCCGAGCAAACCGCCGGCCCCGAACGACAGACTGGAATAGAGCGCCTGCCCACGGCCCTGGGATTTGCCCGGAAACCAGCGGTTGACCGCGCTGATCGCCGAGGCGTGGTAAGCACCGAAGGTCAGCCCGTGCAGCAATTGCGTCAACACCATCAACGCCACCGACTCAACGCCCCAGCCCATGATCAGGAAACGCAGCACGGCCGCCCAGAAACAGGCGAGCAGGATCGCCCGCAGCGAATAACGGCGCGACAAGCGGGCCATCACGACGAAAATCGCGATCTCGGCCAAAACGCCCAGCGACCACAACAAGCCGACTTCGGTCTTGGCGTAGCCGTGCGCAGCAAGATGGATGGAGAAAAACACGTAGAAGGCGCCGTGCGCCGCCGACATCATGAAGCAGGCGGCCATCAGGGCGGCCACCTTCGGTTGGCGGAGAATGTCGCCGATCGGCAGGAACGCCCCCTGCCCCGACGCCGTCGGCGCTTCCGGCAGGACCAGCGCGTAAACCAGTATCCCCGCCAGGATGCCGGCACAGACCCACAGAACGCCGATCGGCGGCACCCAGTCGAGCAAGGCACCAGTCGACATCACGGCAACGATGAAACCGACCGACCCCCATAGCCGTATCCGGCTGTAGCGTCCGCAGTCGTCGCGCAGATGGTCGAAAGTCAGCATCTCGACCAACGGCAGCGCCGCGCTCCAGAAGAAGGCCAGCACCGCCATCGCAACCAGCATGCCGGGCAGCCGCTCCAGCCAGAAGAAGGCGATGAAGCCGCCCAGCCCGATCAAGGCGGCCAGCCGTACGATGGTCATGCGCCGACCAAAGCGATCGACCAGCCAGCCCCACAGATTCGGGCCGAACAGGCGCATCAACTGCATCTGGGACATCAGCAGACCGATATCCCAGGCGGAAAAATTCAGGGATTGGAGATACAGCCCGAAATACGGGGAGAAGGCGCCGACAAACGCGAAATAGAAGAAGTAGTAGCCCGAGAGGCGCCAGTAGGGCAAAGCGTGCATCCGGCCATTCTAGCGGATGCACGCACGGCAGGAATCAGTTGCCGGCCTGCTGACCGGCACGATAGGCCAGCAACATGTGATAAAGCTCGTCCTTGAGCTTGACGCGCTGCTTTTTCATGTCCTCGATCGTGAAATCGGCCACCGGCATGTCATGCTCTTCGAGATCCTCGACCTTGCCGGTCAGGCGGTGATAAGTGGCGAACACCCGGGCAAAATGCGCGTTGCCGACCTTGAGCGCATGAATGGCGTCGGAAAGCTCCGGAAATTCGTGGTGAAGATCGTGGTGATCGACTTGCATGATGGTCTCCCTGTAAATATCCGCCACAAACGCTGCAGCGAAGTCTTAATTGTTTTCCAGCGCCCCCGGGATACGCGGTGTTGTGCACACCACATCGCCGCACTGGGCCCGATGGCGCAGTGCATGGTCGATCAGGACCAGCGCCAGCATGGCCTCGGCGATCGGCGTCGCACGGATGCCGACACACGGATCGTGCCGCCCCTGGGTGGCGACTTCGATCGGGTTGCCATCGACATCGATCGAGCGCCGCGCCTGAGCGATCGACGACGTCGGCTTGATCGCCAGATGGGCCACGATACGCTGACCGGTCGAAATACCGCCGAGCACGCCGCCGGCATGGTTGCTGGCAAAGCCCTGCGGCGTCAATTCATCGCCATGTTCACTGCCCTTCTGGGCGACCGAGGCGAAACCATCCCCGATCTCGACTCCCTTGACGGCATTGATGCCCATCATCGCGTAGGCGATCTCGGCATCGAGCCGGTCGAACACCGGCTCGCCCCAGCCCGGCGGCACGCCATCGGCAGTCACCGTGATCTTCGCGCCGACCGAATCGAGCGACTTGCGCAGATCATCCATGTAAGTTTCAAGCGTCGGCACGATCGCGGCGTTGGGCGCAAAGAAAGCGTTGCCGTCAATGTCGTCGGCGCTGACGAAGGGAATCCCGATCGGCCCGAGCGCACTCATCCAGCCGCGAATCGTCACCCCATAGCGTTCGTTCAACCATTTGCGGGCGATCGCGCCGGCTGCCACGCGAACCGCCGTCTCGCGCGCCGAAGAACGCCCGCCGCCGCGATAATCCCGGAAGCCATATTTCTGCGTGTAGGAATAATCGGCATGCCCCGGCCGGAACGTGGTGGCAATGTTGCCGTAATCCTTGCTGCGCTGATCCTGATTGCGGATCAGCAGGGCGATCGGCGTGCCGGTGGTCTTGCCATCGAAGACCCCGGACAGGATTTCCACGGTATCCGGCTCGCGCCGCTGGGTCACATGCCGCGAGGTGCCGGGCTTGCGCCGATCCAACTCGGCCTGGATGTCCGACTCGCACAGCGCCAGCCCGGGTGGACATCCGTCAACCACACAACCGATGGCCGGACCATGCGATTCACCAAAGGAAGAGACTGTAAAGAGGGTGCCGAAAGTATTGCCGGACATGGTTCAGGTATCGCAGGGACAAACGTCTAGTCTACCATGCCGTGGCACCCTCCCTGCGCCGGGGGCCAGGCTCAGGCGGCGTCCTCGGCGGGCCAGTTCTTGATGTAGCTCTTGAGCATCCGGTTCTCCAGACTCTGCTCCTCGAGCACGGCCTTGGCGACATCGAGAAAGGAAATCACGCCGAGCAGTTGTTCACCGTCGATCACCGGCAGGTAGCGGGAATGCTTGTCGATCATCAGGCGACGCAGGTCGTTGGCCTCCATTTCCTGAGGGACCGTGACCGGATCAAGGACCATCACGTCGCTCACCGTCAGCCCGTCAAGCTTGCCGCCCTGGCATTTCAACACCTGCATCACCTCGCGGAAGGTAAGCATGCCGACCAGACGGCTGCCATCCAGCACCACCAGCGAGCCGACATCGCTCTCGGCCATCCGTTCCACTGCCGCCGCCAATGCATCCTGCGGGCGGATCGAAAACAGCGCCCCACCCTTGACACGCAAAATTTCCTTGACCTGCATCGCTCTCTCCAGAGTCATGTTTGCCGACGATCTTAGTGTATCCACAGGGAATACGAAAGTTCCCCGCCCGATTCGGTCGCGCGATAAACCCCGCTTATCCCAAGAGCACACACTCATGGCATGCCGACTTGTAGATCGTCATAATCACCTATACACTTCGTACTATTACCTAAGTCATACAACAAAAGTATGAATGGGTAAGCCCATCACTTTTGAGAGACTACGGAGTCCAACATGAGCACTGTCAAGACCATCGAAAAAATCGACGCCCGCGAAATCCGCCGCAAACTCGGCCTGAACCAGCAGCAATTCTGGTCGGCCCTGGGCGTCACCCAGAGCGGCGGTTCGCGCTATGAAAGCGGCCGCAACATGCCGAAGCCGGTTCGCGAGCTGCTGCGCCTGGTACACGTCGAGCAGATCGACATCCGGACGATCAAGCGCGAAGACTGGGAAGTTGTCGAGTACCTGAAGTCGCAAGAACCGGAACTGTTCAAGTCGCTGAAGAAGTCGGCACGCACGCACGCCAAGAAGGCGGCCTGATTTTCCCCCCTTCGGGGGTGTCGACCGCAAGCACGGGCCTCAGGGAGAAACCATCACCCTGAGGCCTGTTTCCTTTGTGATCTCCCCGGCGAAATCAGTCAGCACCTCGGCAGGCAGGCGCCCGAGGCGCTGCGCTTCCGGCTGCATCGACGGACGAGCGATGCCGTAGAGATGAACCCCCGCCAGGTGCCCAGCCAACGACCGCAGCACGTCGCAATACGCCCCTCGGGAAGCGGCAGATGGCGCCTCGCCATCGATCGCGAACCAGCAGGTCTGTACCCAGGTCGGCGCCAGGCCGGCGCAAACCGCGAGATTGGCGGCCGCCCGTTCCGGCGACAGGGCCGAACCGTTGACCCGCTCACACTCCTCCGGCAAGGCCCGGTCCAGCTTGTACCAGACCTCGCCCCCGAATTCGCCGAGCCGGCGGATAGCGTCCTGCACCGGATTCCGATGCAGCAAGGAACCATTGGTGATCAGGCGCAAGGGAATCCGGCCACGCAGCCCGCGAGATTCGAGCAATTCGCAGACGCAGGCCACGGCTTCGGCAAACTCGGCGGCGGAGGTCGGCTCTCCGTTGCCGGAAAAAGCCACGTCGACCAGTTGCCGCGCCTCGGGCGGCGCATTGCGCAGCAGGAAGTCGCCTTCCTGGATATCGGCCAGCAAACCCTCAAGTTCGCGCTCAAGCTGCCCCAGATCGATCGGAGGAGGCCCGCCGCGCGCCAGCCCGTCGACCTGGCAATAAACGCAGGCCCAGTTGCAGGCGTTGTTCGGATTCAGGTTAATGCCGACCGAAACCCCGCCTGCCCGTCGCGAGACGACGGGATAGACATAAGTCAGGCCGGCCGCATCGCGGCGGTGATCGAGAGTGCTGAGCATGGCCCATTGTATAATCCGCCGCTGTCAAACCGAGCAACGCAACATGCAGATCACCCGCCGCCTGGAATTCGATGCCGGGCACCGCATTCCCGACCACAAGAGCCAGTGCCGGCATCTGCACGGTCATCGCTACGCCATCGAAATCACCCTGTCCGGCCAGATCATCGACCGCGCCGGCGATGCCGCCAACGGCATGGTGATGGACTTCTCCCAGGTCAAAGAGCTGGCCAAAACCCATTTGGTCGACCGCTGGGACCACGCCTTCCTGGCCTATGCCGAAGATCGCGCCATCGTCGATTTCCTGAACGCGCTGCCCGACCACAAGACGGTGCTGCTCGACTGCGTCCCCACCGCCGAAAATCTGGCACGGATTGCTTTTTCGACGCTCGATGCGGTTTACCGCGACACTTACGGAAATCACCTTCAGCTGGCACGCGTCCGGCTTTACGAAACGCCTAACTGCTGGGCGGACGCCACCCGCTCCGACGGGGCTTGAACGACACGGCGAACAATCCGCCAGGCGGCACCGCGCTGGTCCTCTCCGGCGGCGGGGCCCGAGCTGCCTATCAGGTTGGCGTATTGCTCGCCGTCGCCAAACTTTCCCGCCAGCGTCGCCACAACCCTTTTCCCATCCTTTGCGGCACCTCGGCCGGTGCAATCAATGCTGTCGGCCTGGCCTGCCTGGCCGACCATTTCGGCAAGGCCAGCGCGCTGCTCGCCAGCTTCTGGCGCAACATGCGCGCCAGTGACATCTACCGGGCCGATGCGCTGGGCGTCGGCCTGACCGGCGCACGCTGGCTGGCCGCGCTGACCGTCGGCTGGGCCATCCGCAACCCGCCGCGCTCCCTGCTCGACAACGCCCCGCTCGCTCGCCTGCTGCGCCGCCACCTTGATCTCGCCGGCATCGAACGCTCGATCGCCAAGGGCAGTTTGCGCGCTGTCTGCGTCACGGCATCCGGCTACGAATCGGGAGAAAGCATCAGTTTCTTCCAGGGCCACCCAGCGGTACAGCCATGGCACCGCGTCCAGCGTATCGGCATGCGCAGCCGCCTGGACATCGAGCACCTGCTGGCCTCCAGCGCCATTCCCTTCATCTTTCCGGCCACCCGAATCCATCGCGAGTATTTCGGCGACGGCTCGATGCGCCAGCTGGCACCTTTATCGCCGGCCATCCACCTCGGCGCCGAACGGGTTTTCGTGATCGGCGCCGGGCGCAAACGGGAAAACCTGCCGCGCCAGCAAGTGGATCGCTACCCGTCGCTGGCCCAGATTGCCGGCCACGCGCTGTCCAGCATCTTTCTCGACAGTCTTGCGGTCGACATCGAAAGAATGGAAAGAATCAACCGCACGCTTTCGGCCATTCCGCCGGAAAACCGCGAACAGGGAAATATTTCGCTGCGCCGGGTCGACACGCTGGTCATTTCGCCATCGGAGCGGATCGACCGGATCGCCGCCGATCATGCGCAAGCCCTGCCCTGGCCGATCAGGGCCCTGCTTGGCGGCATCGGTGCGATGAATCGCCAAGGCGGCGCGCTGACGAGTTACCTGTTGTTCGAAAAACCCTATACCCATGCACTGATCGACCTGGGCTATGCGGACACGCTGGCCCGCGACGTGGAAGTCGGTGACTTCCTGAACCTGTGATCCTGGCGGGGCCGGTGAGATTCGAACTCACGATGCCTTTCGGCACGCCGGTTTTCAAGACCGGTGCATTCAACCGCTCTGCCACAGCCCCTTGGGGCGCGCATGATAGCACAGGCCGCCATGCTGCCCGATTTGAAACTTCGGCAAGTCTTGGTTAGTCTAACGGGCCAGAACACATTGAAACAAAGGAGATCAGAACCCATGGCCAACCCATTCGATATCGCCCGCCAGGATTCGACCAACTACGCAGTCCCGCAGAACCGCGTCCTGCGCAACACTTACATGCTGCTCGGCCTGAGCATGGTACCGACCGTGCTCGGGGCTCTGATCGGCGTCCAGATGGGCTTTTCGTTCTTTGCCGGCAGCCCGTTCATTTCCTTCCTGCTGTTCCTGGGCATTGCCTTCGGTTTCATGTGGGGCATCGAGAAGAACAAGGATTCCGGCCTCGGCGTCGCACTGCTGCTCGGCTTCACCTTCTTCATGGGCCTGATGCTGTCGCGCATCCTGCAGGTTGCCCTCGGCTTTTCCAACGGCGCATCGATGATCGCACTGGCCGCCGGCGGTACCGGTGCCATCTTCCTGACGCTGTCGGCCATCGCCGCAAGCAGCAAGCGCGACTTCACCGGCATCGGCAAGTTCCTGTTCGCCGGCGTCATCCTGATCCTGCTGGCCGCCGTCGCCAACATCTTCTTCCAGATCCCGGCCCTGTCGCTGGCCATCTCGGCCGCCGCCGTCGGCATCTTCTCGGCCTATATCCTGTACGACATCAGCCGCATCGTGCAGGGTGGCGAAACCAACTACGTCAGTGCGACTCTTGCGGTCTATCTCGACATTTACAACGTTTTCGTCAGCCTGCTGAACCTGATCATGGCCTTCACCGGCGAACGCGACTGAGCGGATTCAAGCCCTTTGGAAAGGCGGCCAAGGCCGCCTTTTTTCATGCACGCTCGAACAACGAAATGGACTCGACATGCGCCGTGTGCGGGAACATGTTGAGAATGCCCGTCGCGCGCAAGCGGTAGCCTTTGAGCGAAGTCAACACGCCGGCATCGCGGGCCAGCGTCGCCGCGTTGCAGGACACATAGACCAGACGTCGCGGCGCATCCTCGCCGAAAGCCTTGACCAGTTCGATCGCACCTTCACGCGGCGGATCGATCAACATCTTGTCGAAATGCCCCAACGCCGCCAGCGAAGCATCTGTGATATCGAACAGGTTGGACACCGCAAACCTGACCTGATCGGCCAGACCATGCGCAGCCGCCGCTTCCTTGCCGCGGGCGACCAGCGCCGGGCTACCCTCGACGCCGATCACCGTGGCACCGGAGCGGGCAATCGGCAAGGTGAAGTTGCCGAGGCCGCAGAACATGTCGGCGATCCGTTCCCCGGGCCGGGGGTCAAGCAGGCGTAACGCACGCCGAACCATGACCTGGTTCACAGCGGGATTGACCTGCGTGAAATCGGTCGGCCGAAATTCCATATCCAGGCCAAATTCCGGCAAACGGTAGCTCAGCCGCGGCCCGGGCAAAGGATGAAAACGCTGCGCCGAATCCGGGCCCTTCGTTTGCAGATAGATCACCACCGCATGCCGGTCGGCAAAGGCCCGGACCCGTGCTTCGTCGGCTGCGGTCAACGGTGCCAGAACGCGGAAAACCAGGGCCGTACATTCGGCCCCCACGGCAACCTCCACCTGCGGCAGACGATCGGCGATCGATAGTGCGGCAAACAGTTCACGCAACGGCATCAGCAGATCCGACACATGCGGCGGCAATATCGGACAGACCCTGACATCCGCGATATAACTGCTGCGCTTTTCGTGGAAACCGATCAGCATCCCTCCGCGCGACTCGACCCGGCGCACCCCCAGACGCGCCTTGTGGCGATAGCCCCAGGGGTTGCCGTGGATCGGCGGCAACACATTCTCGGCCCGGGTCCGGCCAATGTGCCACAGACTGTCCTCCAGCACCCGCTGCTTGACGGCAACCTGTGCAGAAGCTTCCAGGTGCTGCATCGCACAACCCCCACAAATGCCGTAATGGGGGCAAGCCGGCGTCACCCGTGCCGGCGAAGGCGAGATCACGCTGACCAGATGCGCCAGTTCGTATTTCGGCTTGCGGCGGAAGCTGGCGTACTCGACCACCTCACCGGGCAAGGCACCATCGATGAAAATCGCCTTGCCGTCCTGACGGGCAATACCTCTGGCTTCATGATCCAGCGCTTCAATGATCCCGACAGGCACGGTCGACTCCGCAAAAAGCGCGAATTCTATCAATCGGTTACACTGAAAGCCATGAGCAGGCAATTGATTACCACCTGGGGCGACTACACGGCAGCGGCCGACCGCTTGCTGGCTCACCCGGAACCGCGCGAACTCCTGATCCACGACCAGGATCTGCAAACGCTACGCCTGGAAAGCAGCGAACGGATTGCAGCCCTGTCGCAACGGCTGGCCGAGGGCTGCACTTTACGCATCGCCCTGCGCGACGGCTCGCCATTTCAGGGCAGGCAACCACGGCTGAACGCCCTGTTCGAAACCTGGCGGCACCGTGTCCAGATCAGAAGCCTGCCGGAGACTTTCACCCATCTGCGGGACAGCCTGCTGATTGCCGGCCACGAACTCGCCCTGATCCGCTTCGACAAGGATCAGCCCCGCGCCGTTGTACTGGATTCGCAAGAACCCGACCTTGGCCAGTATCGCTCGCGCTTCGAAGAAATCTGGCAAATCTGCCACGACGATCTGCTGCATCGCCCGCTGGGACTGTGACAGCGTGTGACATGCGCTTAATTCGCTGCAACGCAACAAGTTTTTTAGGCTATACTTTTCCGCGGTTGGCGTAAGCCTCCAGTCAATTTATTCAGATTTTGCTGTTTCTTGTCGATAAGGAATCACCATGAACAAGTCTATTCTCGCTGCTGCCCTGATCGCTCTGGCCCTGTCCGCTTGCGGTAAGAAGGAAGAACCGGCTCCCGCCCCGGCTCCGGCTCCGGCCGCTGCTCCGGCTCCGGAAGCCAAGCCGGCTGAAGCCGCTCCGGCCGATGCCAAGCCGGCTGAAGGCGCTGCCGCTCCGGCCGCCGATGCCAAGCCGGCCGAAGGCGCTTCCGGCGCTCCGGCTGCTGCTCCGGCCGAAGAAAAGAAGTAATCACTTCCGGCACAGCGAAAACGGGACTTCGGTCCCGTTTTTTTTTGCGCTGCGCTCCGGGGAAAGGAAACACAGCCCCGCCGTCGATCGAAAAAAAACGCTCCTGAAGGAGCGTTTTCTTTGGTCGCCGATCAGCTCGGCAAATAGGTTCCGCAGCTGGAACTACTGGAGCTGCTCCTGAAGCAAGCCGAGAATCCGCTTGGCCGTCGCCGACTGATCGACGCCGCCTTCATTGGTCAACACCTGGATCGCGCTCTGCGTACCATTGTCGGCCACATGAATCCGGTATTGCGTCTTGGAAACAGCCGAACCCGGTTCGTTACCACCCCAGAAAACCAGTTTGGACAACAGGCCATCGCTCTTCTTGGTCTTGTTGTCGGCATCCGGATCGACGTAGCGGACGAAGTACAAGCCACGCGAACGATCCCGGTCTTCAACGGTGAACCCGACACGATCCAGTGCCAGGCCAACCCGCCGCCAGGCACGATCGAACCGCTCATAGACATCCAGCCTGCCGCTGCCGTCATCGGCCTTGGCCAGACGGGCACGCGGCTCAGACTTCGCGGCAGAAGCCGCTACCGAAGCTTCCGCACGCTTTTCCTCGGCCCCGAGACGAACCATCATCCGCCGAAGCATTTCAGCTTCCAGTTCGGGATCGGGAGGGCGCGGCTGCCAGCGGGTTTCATCCTTCGCCGCCGAAGTGAAAACCTCTTCCATCCCGCGGTGACTGATGTAGATTTCCGTCGTTCCCGGCTGGCTGCCCGGCTCGAAACGCGTCCGGAACTTGTCGCGCTCACCTGACGAATACAGCGAGTCCAGCAACTTGCCGAAAGTGTTGCGGATGATGTCGTCGCCGATCTTGGCCCGGTTCTCGGCCCAGTCGGTTTCCATCACGCCAGCTTCCGGGCGTTCGATGTTGACGACGAAACCGGTCTCCTGCCAGAACTCCTTGACGTTGTCCCAAAGGGCATCGGCCGGTTGGGCAACGACCAGCCAGCGCTGGCTGCCGGAACGCTCGACGCGGATTTTTTCCACCTCGGGCAGCACCGGCGAATAGCCGGCCTGCGCCTCGGGGGCGCGTTCGGCCGAATAGGCCGAGAAGGTCGCGCTGCCTTTGCCGCCGGCATCCGGTACCAGATAACGATCATCGCGGGTCACCTGCGACAGGTCGGGAGGCACTTCCAGGGTGGGAGCCTTGCCGGCCGACTTGTAATCGATCTTGCGCGAATCCGGCAGGATACCGCAGCCGGCAACGGCAACCGCAAGCAGGGAAAGGGTGAGGCCGGAAGCTAACCGACGATTCATGAAACGGTCTCCGTCAGACATTCAGGCCGGCCTGGCGCATCGCGGCCAGAACTCGCGGCTGGTTTGCTTCGCTCAGGGCGGTCAGCGGCAGGCGAATGCCGTTGGGCATCAGTCCCATCTGGTGCACGGCCCACTTCACCGGAATCGGATTCGCTTCGCAGAACAGATCGCGATGCAGGCCGAGCAGCCTGAAGTGGATTTCCTTGGCTTCGGCAACCTTGCCGGCAGCAGCGGCAACGCACATCTCGTGCATCAGGCGCGGTGCCACATTGGCAGTCACCGAGATGTTGCCGTGGAAGCCCATCAGGATGGACAACACGCAGGTCAGATCATCGCCGCTGTACAGCGCAAAACCCTCCGGCGCACGCTGGATCAGATCGTAGGCACGGTCCAGGTTGCCGGTGGCGTCCTTGACGCCGACGATACCCGGCACGTCGGCCAGACGCAGGATGGTGTCGTTCGACATGTCGGCGACGGTACGCCCCGGCACGTTGTACAGGATCACCGGCAGGTCGACCGCTTCGGCAATCGCCTTGAAATGGCGGTACAGGCCTTCCTGCGTCGGCTTGTTGTAGTAGGGCACAACCGACAACGCCAGGTCGGCGCCGGCTTCCTTGGCGAAACGGGTCAGTTCGATGGCTTCTGCCGTCGAATTCGCACCGGTACCGGCAATGACCGGAATACGCCCGGCGGCATGGTCGACCGTCAGCTTGATCAGTTCACAATGCTCGTCGACGTCGACCGTCGGCGATTCGCCGGTCGTTCCGACGATAACGATCGCGTCGCTACCTTCGGCAACGTGAAAATCGATCAGCTTGCGCAGCGACGGCAAATCGAGGCTGCCATCCTCGTGCATGGGCGTTACGATGGCGACAATGGATCCGGTAATCATGACCTGTAGAAAAGGAAGCAATCGGACGATTGTAACTGATGGGCCGAAGACGGCAAACGTCGCCCCGTAACAGTTTGTTGTTATTTACACGCGATCCAGGTCAGGCGCCCACGCGCCAGACGCATCGTGCCCTCGGGCAGATTCAGGCAGGGATGACGGTCGACCGCAGCGGTAGCCAGTTGCCGGGCAAATTCCGCCAGCCGCTCGCTGTCCGGCACCCGCCATCCGAGTTGGCGCAAGCGCCAGCGCAGGAGATTCCTCAGCCGGGCCGACGACAGTTGTCGCAGCACATCGAGCCGCGCGGCATCGCCATCCGCCGCATCCTGCCAGTCGTTTTCCGCCAGTTCATCGAGCAGGTCGGCAGCTTCGGCAAAATGCGTCGCGGCGCGTGCCAGTGCCGCTTCGCCCCCCGGGAAACGCGGCGCGATTGCGGTCAACACCTCGTGACGGAGGAAATTGCGGCTGAACCGCCGGTCATCGTTGCTTTCGTCGTCGATCCAGAGCAGGGAATGCTGTTGGGCATAGTCCCGGATTTCCACCTTCGACACGTCAAGCAAGGGCCGCAGGATACGCAAGGCGCCATGCTCACGAGCCGGTCGCATCGCCGCCGCGCCGTGCAATCCGGTACCGCGCAACAGATTGAACAACAGGGTTTCGGCCTGATCCGCCCGATGCTGAGCCAGCAGGATTGTCGCAAAGCCGCTATCGGAGAATGCCTGGTACCGCGCCAGCCGGGCCGCCGCCTCGATGCCTCGGCCGGCCGGACTGACCTGGACGGGAACCACGGACAGCGGAATATTCAGCGAAGCACAGCGATCGCGGCAGAATGCCGCCCAGCGGCTGGCATTCGGTGACAACCCATGATTGACGTGAATCGCCCCGAACTGCCCGGCCGGCAACAAGCGCGACAGGAGATGCAGCAGCACGACGGAATCGATGCCGCCGGACAAGCCCAGTGCCAGGCGCCCGTCCGGGACATGATCGGCCAGGAAACGACCGACCCGGGACAACAGGTCAGTCGACAGCCTGTTCCTTGAAGCGGCCATAACTCATCAGCCGCTCGTAGCGCTGGGCCAGCAGTTCTTCGGTCGTCAGCCCGGACAACTGCTTCAGGGAATCCTGCAAGGCCTTCTTCAGGTGCTGGGCCATTGCCGCGTGGTCGCGGTGGGCACCGCCGAGCGGCTCGCTGACGATCTTGTCGACCAGTCCGAGCGACTTCAGTCGCTGCGCGGTAATGCCCATGGTTTCGGCGGCTTCCGGCGCCTTTTCGGCGCTCTTCCAGAGAATGGAAGCACAGCCTTCCGGCGAGATCACGGAATAGGTCGAGTACTGCAGCATCTGCAGGACGTCGCCGACGGCAATCGCCAGCGCACCGCCGGAACCGCCCTCGCCGATGATGGTGACGATGACCGGCACCTTCAGTTCGGCCATCACGTACAGGTTGCGGCCGATCGCCTCGGACTGGCCGCGCTCCTCGGCATCGATGCCGGGATAGGCACCGGGCGTATCGACGAAGGTCATCACCGGAATGCCGAATTTCTCGGCCAGCTTCATCAGGCGCAGCGCCTTGCGATAGCCCTCCGGACGCGGCATGCCGAAGTTGCGATGGATCTTTTCCTTGGTATCGCGGCCCTTCTGGTGGCCGATGACGACGACCGGCTGGCCGTTGAAACGGGCCAGACCGCCGACGATGGCGTGATCGTCGGCAAAGGCGCGATCGCCGTGCAGTTCTTCGAAATCGGTGAACAGGTGTTGCACGTAATCGAGCGTGTAGGGACGCTGCGGGTGGCGCGCCAGCTGGGAAATCTGCCACGGCGTGAGCTTGGCGTAGATTTCCTTGGTCAATTGCGCGCTCTTCTTCTCCAGCCGCTCGATCTCTTCCGAGATATCGACGGCGGAATCGTCCTGGACGAAGCGCAGCTCTTCGATCTTGGCTTCGAGGTCGGCAACGGATTGCTCGAAGTCGAGGAAAGTTGTTTTCATGGACAGCCCGTTCTTGAAACTGGCGCGCATTTTACCCCAAAGGTCTGAGGGTCAGACCGCCTAGTATTCGACAGCGATCGGGTCCAGGCTGCGCCACAGGTACCAGGTCGCCACGGAACGCCACGGCCGCCAGCGTTCGCCGAGATCGCGCAATTGCCGCAGGGTCGGCCTGGCCCCGGAAAAATAATGCAACCCGACAGCTTTTTGCAGTCCGATATCGTCGACCGGAAAGACATCCGGTCGCATCTGGTTGAAGATCAGGAACATTTCGGCCGTCCACCGGCCGATGCCGCGCACGCGGCATAACTCGACGATCAGCGCTTCATCGTCAATGCCCTGCCAGCCATCGACCACCAGGCGACCGTCGACGAAATGCGCCGCCAGATCCAGCAGGTATTCGATCTTGCGCCCGGACAGGCCGCAACCGGCCAGACCTTCGGCGGCACAGGCCAGCACGACAGACGGGCGAACCTCGCCGACGCGGTCGACGAAGCGCGCCCAGACGCTGTCGGCCGCCTTGACCGAAATCTGCTGGCCGACGATCGAACGCGCCAGGGTCGAGAAAGGATCGCCGCGCGAGGCCAGCGACAATCCGGCGAACTGCTCGACCAGCATCGCCATCGTCCGGTCGCGGGCAGCCAGTTCAGCAGAAGCTTGAAGCCAGTAATCGGGTTGCATCGGGAAATTTTAACGTTTGCTGCGGTCGACCGCGGAAATGCCGAAAAATTGTTGCAAAAACGCCGGCACGATGCCCGGCGGATTTGCTAACATCGCTCGCATCCACGCACAGCCCCGGCCCTGACGATGCACGGTTACCCCTTCATCCACCCACTCCTTGGCACGGAAGAAGTCTTTTCCGGCTACCGCCTGGAGTACGCCCCCGGCACGGTCGCCTCGGCGTGCCGGCACACTGTTGAAACGGTCGAGCATTTCGACGAATTCGACCATCGTCATCCCTGGTTCGTTCCGGCCGGACGGTTCGCCGCCACCACGCCGGAACGGGTGATCGCCACCTTCTCTGCGCAGGCCGGCAACCACGGCGAGGGCGACGAACTCGAAGCCGAACTGCGCAAATCCTGCCGCAAACTGGCCTTTGCCAGCAGCCCCGACAGCAAGCTGCCGGCCACCGGCACCTGGGACTACCTGCTGATTTCCGCCAGCCACGCCAGGAGTCTGCCGCCGTTTGGCCTGCACGGCATGGCCTCGCGCACGCAGATCGTCGCCACCGATGTACACGGTCATGGCGACCGCGACTGGCTGATGACCAACGCCTGCGCGATGACGACCGGCGAATATCTCCAATCGCGGGCGCAGATCGGCAAAAAGGCCGATACCACGCGGCAGAAGATGCTCGAACTGCTGAGCCTGATCGCCAACGATGCCGATACCGAAGCCCTGGAAGCCATCTTCCGTCAGGAAGCCAAGCTCTCTTACAGCCTGCTGCGGCTGGTCAATTCGGCGGCCATCGCCCCGCGCTCGCCGATCACCAGCTTCGCCCAGGCCATCAACATGCTCGGCCGCCGCCAGCTGGAACGCTGGCTGCAACTGCTGATCTACGCCGACCCGAACAACGGCCAGCATCCCAACCCGCTGCTTTACAAGGCGGCTGCCCGCGGCTTGCTGCTCGAGCAGTTGATCAGCCATGTACCGACCCGGCCGGATGTCGCCAACGCCGGTGACAGCGCCTTCATGGTCGGCTCCTTCTCGCTGCTCGACGTGCTGCTCAACATGTCGATGGGAGAAATCCTCCAGCAACTGCCCTTGTGCCAGCCGGTGCACGATGCGCTGGCCCGCCATGGCGGGCCATTGGGCCAGTTGCTGGCGGCCATCGAATCCGCAGAAGGCCGCGACCTGACCAGTGCCGACCAGCAGCTGCACGAACTCGGCATTCCGCCGGATTTTTTCCTGGCCGCCCAGATGAACGCGCTGGCCTGGGCCAACCGCATCCGCCCGGGTACCTGAATCAGCCGTAACGCCCGCTGAGGAAAGGGTTGTAGCGGCGTTCCTCGCCGAAAGAGGACATCGGCCCATGACCGGGAATGAACTCGACATCATCGCCGAGCGGGAACAACTTTTCCTTGATCGAGGCAATCAACGCGGCATGATCGCCGCGCGGAAAATCGGTGCGCCCGATCGATCCCTGGAAAAGCACATCGCCGACCTGCGCGAGCTTGCTGTCGGCGTGGAAAAACACGACATGCCCCGGGGTATGTCCCGGGCAATGCAGAACAGCCAGCTCAACCTCGCCGAAACTCACGCGGTCGCCATCCTGCAGCCAGCGCGCCGGGACGAAAGGGGTACATTCGGGAAAGCCGAACATGCGACTCTGTTGCGCCATGCCCTCAATCCAGAATGCATCGTCGGGATGCGGTCCCTCGATCGGCCCCCCCGTCTGCTCGGCCAGGGCGGCGGCCCCGCCCGCATGATCGATGTGGCCATGCGTGATCAACACCTTGCTCAAGGTCAGGCCTTCGGCGGCCAGTACGGCCAGGATCCGGTCAACATCGCCTCCGGGATCGACAACGGCGGCCTGGCGGGTTTTTTCGCACCAGAACACGGTGCAGTTCTGCTCGAACGGCGTGACGGGAAGAATGCGGTAACGCATGGGATTCGGCCGGCAATAAAGGGAGACGGCATTATCTCACGGGGGATTGCTTGCCCGCGCCACGTCGGCCACTTACACTGCGGGCCATCGACAAAGCAATAAAACGCAGCGAGGACGACAAGACGATGATCGAACAAGCCCTGCCGAATCTCGGTGCCTGGGTTGCCCTGTTCGGCGAGAACACGCTGCCCATCCTGCGCGTCACCCGCCGTCGCCTTGACGAGATGCGCGCCGACCTGGACCGGGTGGACGCTCGCGAACTGGCCCGCGTCATCCTGCAAGACCCGATCATGACCGTCCGGGTGCTGGCCTACATCCAGCCCTTCCGTGGCCGCGCATTGCAACATGACATCACGACCATCGCCGGCGCCGTGATGATGTCGGGCATCACCCCCTTCTTCAATCGCTTCACCGAACTGCCAACGATCGAGGAAATGCTCAAGGGCCAGGACCGGCATGCCCTGCTCGGGGTCCTGCAGATCATCCGGCGCGCCCAGCGGGCGGCCGATTATGCTCAGGAATGGTCGATCTGGCGCCACGACATCAATATGGAAGAAGTGCGCATCGCCGCGCTGCTTCACGATCTCGCGGAAATTCTCGTCTGGTGCTTCGCGCCGAAGCTCGGGCTGGACATCCATGCGCAGCAGACGGCCAATCCGACCATGCGCAGCGCCGACGCGCAAATGACGACGCTCGGCCTGACCTTCCAGGACATCCAGCTCGAACTGTGCAAGGAATGGCACTTGCCCGAACTGCTCGGCCGCCTGATCGACGATCACAACGGCGAGCAGGCGCGAGTCAAGAATGTTTCGCTGGCCGTGCGCCTGGCCCGGCATTCGGCGCACGGCTGGGACGACCCAGCCCTGCCGGACGATTACCGGGACATCGGCGAACTGCTCAACATCACGCCCGAGGCGGTTCGCCAGCGGCTGGGGCTGGAGCCCTTGCCGGGGCGCGACACGTCGGCCGACGAATAAGACGGCTCAGGCACCGCCGGCCCTCGCCTCCAACTGTTCCCAGCGTTCGAGCAAGGCCATCAGTTCATCGTCGATGGCGGCCAGACGCTCGGCCGAGCGCTGTGCCGCTTGCGGATCGTCCTGATACAGCGCGGGATCCTCCAGCAACCGGGTCAAAGTCGCCTGCTCGTCCTCCAGCGCGGCAATCCGCTCCGGCAATGCCTCCAGTTCGCGCTGCTCCTTCCAGCTCAGCTTGTCGGTCTTGGCTTTCACCGCTTCGGCGGGCTTCGCCAGCGGCTTGGCTTCGCTCTTCGGCTTGTCGGCCGCGACCTTGGCCAGACCCGCCTGGTAGTTGGCCCAGTCGCTGTAGCCGCCGGCGTATTCCTTCCAGTGGCCATCGCCTTCGGCGGCGATGGTCTGGGTGACGACATTGTCGAGGAAGGTCCGGTCGTGGCTGACCAGGAACAGCGTGCCGTCGTAGTCCTGGAGCAGTTGTTCGAGTAGTTCCAGCGTCTCGATATCCAGATCGTTGGTCGGTTCGTCGAGGACCAGCACGTTGGCCGGCTTGGCGAACAGTCGGGCCAGCAGCAGCCGGTTGCGTTCGCCGCCGGAGAGCGAGCTGACCGGCGAGCGGGCGCGCTCGGGCGCGAACAGGAAGTCCTCAAGGTAGCCGATGACATGCTTGCGGGCACCGCCGATCTCGACCCAGTCGGAACCCGGCGAGATGACGTCGGCCAGGGTGGAATCCGGATTGAGCTGAGTGCGGAACTGGTCGAAGTAGGCGATTTCCATCTTCGTCCCCTGGCGCACGCTGCCGGCGTCCGGCTGCAGTTCGCCGAGGATCAGCCGCAGCAGCGTCGTCTTGCCGGCGCCGTTGGGACCGATCAGGCCGATCTTGTCGCCGCGCTGGATGCGCGCCGAGAAATCGGCCACGATCGCCCGTTGACCGTAAGATTTGACGACATGCTCGAGTTCGGCGACCAGTTTGCCGCTCTTGTCGCCGACGTCGAGCTGCAGGTTGACCTTGCCCATCCGCTCGCGCCGCGCCTGGCGTTCGGCGCGCAGGCGGTCGAGCCGCTGGACACGGAACACCGCGCGCGTGCGCCGCGCCTCGACGCCCTTGCGGATCCACACTTCCTCTTCCTTGAGCAGCTTGTCGGCGCGCGCGTTGGCCAGCGCCTCCTCGTGCAGCATCGCTTCCTTGCGCTGCTGGTACTGGCTGAAGTTGCCGGGAAAACTGGCCAGCTTGCCGCGGTCGAGCTCGACGATGCGGGTGCTGACCCGGTCGAGGAAGGAACGGTCGTGGGTGATGAAGAGCAGGGTCACGCCGGATTCGATGAGCAGCGTTTCCAGCCATTCGATGGCGGCGATGTCGAGGTGGTTGGTCGGCTCGTCGAGGAGCAGCACTTCCGGCGCCACGGCCAGCGCCTGGGCCAGCGCCAGGCGCTTCTTCTGGCCGCCGGAGAGGCTGCCAACCTGCGCTTCCGGATCGAGCCCGAAACGGGCGATGACCTTTTCCGCCTGCGCCTCGTAGGCCCAGGCGCCGCGCGCCTCGAGTTCGTGCTGCAGCGTATCCATGCGCGCCAGCAGGGCGTCGTGATCGCCCTGCCCTTCGCCGAGGCGGTGCGACACCTCGTGATACTCGGCGAGCAGGGTCGACGTCTCGCCCATGCCGGAAATCACCGCTTCGAAGACCGAGTGCGCCGGATCGAAGGGCGGTTCCTGCGGCACGTAGCCGACGCGAATGCCCGGCTGCACCCAGACCTCGCCGTCGTCCAGCCGGCCCTTGCCGGAACCGGCGGCCATCGCCGCCAGCAGCGACGACTTGCCGGTGCCGTTGCGGCCGATCAAGGCGACGCGCTCGCCGGGATCGAGCTGGAATTCCGCGTGATCGAGCAGGGGAACATGGCCGTAAGCCAGGCAGGCATCTGTGAGTTTGAGATAAGGCATAGCGTCAACGAAAGCGGCGCCCCGCAAGGCGCCGCGTTGGGAATGCCGGGATTTTAGCCGCTCAAGTCGTGAAGCGGGCAAGCTGTGCCTGCAGTTCGCCAGACAGACGCTGCAGATTCTGGGCCCGTTCGCTGTTGCGGACCGCCCGGCTGCTGCTGCCTTCGGCTGCCTGAACGATGGTCTCGACCAGACGGGCGATTTCCTGGCTGGCCGCACTCTGCTCGCGGGTGCTGTCGGCGATGCCGTGCACCACGGCTACCGTCTGCTGCGCCTGCTGGTCGATACTTTCCAGCGCCTCGCCCGCACCGCGCGCCATGTCCACGCTGCCGCCCATGTTGGCGCTGACCGTCTGCATGCGCGCCACGGCGCCCGCCGTTTCGTCGAGAATGGCATTGACCGTCGACGCGATCTCCTGCGTCGACAAGGACGTGCGTTCGGCCAGTTTGCGGACTTCGTCGGCGACCACCGCGAATCCCCGCCCCTGTTCGCCGGCACGCGCCGCTTCGATCGCGGCATTGAGCGCCAACAGGTTGGTCTGCTCGGCGATTTCGCGAATCACCCCGACCACGCTGGATATCTGCTTGGAACGCTCGCCGAGCGATTCGATCAATTGCGCCGAGGTACCGATATCGCCGGCCACCCGCTCCAGTTCGCCCATCGTTCGCGTTACCACTTGCCGACCTTCGTCGGTAATCGCCTTGGCCTGTTCGGAAATCTGTGCGGCATGCATCGCGTTATCCGCCACCTGGGTGACGCTGACCGACAGTTCCTCGACCGATGCGGCGATGCCGGAAGCGGATTGCGCCGCCTGCTCCGAGCCCTGCATGGCCAGACGGGCGGCTTCCTGCAATTCGTCGGCGGCCTTGCCGACTTGCGCCGAGGTTTCTGCAACGCCCCCGACCAGTTGCCGGATCGATGCGGCCATTTCATTGAAGGCGTGGCCGATCGCGTGAACCTCGTTGTGACTGTCGGCGTCCGCATCGCGAACCGTCGCCCGCAGATCGCCCGAGGCAATGCGGCGCACTTCGCCGACCAGTTGCGTCAGCCCCTGCAGGCGGAACTTGATCAGCACGAAGATGAAGAGCGCCAGCAGCAACGCGGCAAATACGCTGACGCCAACGAACAGGTTGCGCAACGATTGGCTTTCCGCCAGATATTCGTCGACCCAGCTGCCGGTCACCACCGTCCATCCCCAGCCGGTCGAGGTCGCCGCGACGACGAGCTTTTCGCGCTCCCGCCCGTCGCTGTCGGGCATCGCATAGCGGTAGGCGCCATCCTTCTTGAGCAGCAGATCGCTGACCGACTTGCGGGCGCTGTCCGGCAGTTCGGCCTCGGCCACCGTCCGGTCCTGGAATTTGGGATGCAGCACGAATTCGCCGATCGTCTTCTCATCGGTCGGCCGGACGATGTACACATAGCCCGTCTGTCCGGCAACCAGACTGCCGAACTGGCCGCGGATGCGCTTCAGTTCATCTTCCAGCGAAATGCGCAGCGAGTAGGCCCCCCAGGCCTTTCCGGATTCGTCGCGAAGCAGGCGCACGGTACTGAAATTGTATTTGCCGGCGCGAATGGCCAACCCCTGATAATCCTTGCCGGCCAGCACCGAGCGGGCAACCGGGTCGCCGTCCGGCAGCGGCACACCGTGCATCGGCTTGCCGTCCTTGGCGCGCAGCAGCGTACTCAAGCGGTAGACCTTGCCCTCCTTGATGACCAGAAAGGCAGCCTCCTCACCGGTCAGGTTGCGGAAAGCGGCCAGTTGCCGTTCGTTGCCGTTGAGCACCTCGCCGCCCAGGCGAACGGCCGGCAAATCGACCTCGCCGGTACGCACCAGCTCATGCCCGAGCACCGGCCTGGCCCCCAGGTACTTGATCAGGAAATCCGATTGCCGGCTACCGCGCTCGCGAACCGCTTCGAACAGCGCATCGAGCGTTCCGGCCATCAAGCGGGCTTCGTGCTGCAGGTTGGCTTCCGCCATCGTGAGCGCGGCGGTTTCGGTCCGCTTCTGCACGATCAAGGCCATCGCCGCAAATACCACGACCAAGGCCCCGATGATGGCCAGGATCAACTGCATGGCGATCGGACGTCGCCTCATGAATGCGAACATTGGGGTCTCCTCCCGATTATTGGTTTTCGTGGCGGCCAATCTATCACAAGCCCGGCCTTGGCCGGTACAATGCGCGCCTGCCTTTTTCGCAGTCCGCCTCCATAGTTAAATGGATATAACACGCCCCTCCTAAGGGCGAATTGGTGGTTCGATTCCACCTGGGGGCGCCAGCGCATGAAAAAACACCGCAAACCACCTCGCCACCCCGTCGATATCAGCGAAGCCGACGGCATCCGCCAACTGCATTTCGGCTCCGACTGGGTCCAGGGCGCGATGCGCATCGCCCGTCCGTGGTCGCTGGAGCTTGAATACACACGCGACATGATGGCCGGCCTGCTGCTGCGGTCGACCGCCGGCTGGCCGAAAAAAGCCCTGCTCGCCGGGCTCGGTGCGGGCTCGCTGGCCAAGTTCCTGTTCCGTCATTGCCCGGATTGCCGGATTACCGTGCTGGAGATCAATCCGCAGGTCGAATTCGTCGCCCGCCAGTATTTCCGCCTGCCGGACGATCCGCGGCTCGACGTCCGCATCGGCTGTGCCGCCGAATTCATGCTGGCCGGCGGCGAACGCTACGACCTGATCCTGTCCGACGCTTTCGACGACGACGGTCTGCCCGCCCTGCTCGACAGCGAGGCCTACTATCTGGCCTGTCGGGCCCGGCTGACCGACGGCGGGCTGTTCTGCGCCAACCTGTTGCGCGAAAAAGGCTTCGCCGCCAGCGTCGACCGCATCCGGCAGGCCTTCGACGGGCACTCTCTGGCGCTGCCGACCTGCAGCAGCGGCAACACCATCCTGATCGGCCGTGGCGACGACGCCGTCGACCGCTCGCTGGCCGAACTCGCCGCCAACGCCGATGCGTTGCGCCGTGCGACGCGACTCGATCTGCGCCCGCTGGTCCGCCGGCTGGCCGACGACCATCCCGACGGGCTAGTGCGCTTCTGAGCGCCCCGTTTGGCCTTCCCGGCCAAATCGGCTATAAAGGGGTTAACCCGGCACCGACAACAACGACAAGACGGGCATAACAACGACAACGCAAGTCCTTTACCAATCACTGATGGAGGAGCCCATGTTGTCCATGCAAGATCTTCTGGATTACTGCGATCTGGAGCACGGCGAAATCGAAGCGATCGCCGAACACGAGCACATTCCGATGGCCGTTGCGGCCGAAATGAGCGAAGTCCTGCTGTGCTCGCCGGAAGGTGTCTGCCAGCTGCATGCAATGATCATCGAGAACATGCAGCACGCGCTGGACGCCGGTCATTACGAACGCGTCCGGCAACTGGCGCAGACCTACCAGCACCTGCAACGCCGGCACCCGATACCCGGCGCCTGAACCGGGAAACGCCGCCGCACGGACAGCGTTTCCCCGGCGGTCTTTTCCGGATTTTCCCGACGTTGACCGCAGGAATCAGGCCGCCATCTTCTCGACGTGCGCCTGTTTCTCGTACAGGAACTCGAGCACCCTGGCGCGGCAGTCGATGTAGGCCGGATCGTGCGCCAGCACCAGCCGGTCGCGCGGACGCGGCAAATTGACGTCGAGGATTTCGCCAATCGTCGCCGCCGGGCCGTTGGTCATCATCACGATGCGGTCGGACAGCAGGACGGCCTCGTCCACATCGTGCGTCACCATCACCACGGTCGACTGCGTCTTGTCGCAGATTTTCATCAGCTCGTCCTGCAGCTTGGCGCGGGTCAGCGCATCGAGCGCACCGAACGGCTCGTCCATCAGCAGCACTTTCGGTTCCATCGACAGCGCACGGGCGATGCCGACGCGCTGCTTCATGCCGCCGGAGATTTCGTGCGGGTACTTGTGCGCCGCGTGGGCCAGCCCGACCAGTTCGATGGCCGCCTGCGTGCGCGCCTTCAGCCTGGCCTTGCCTTCCTTGCCCGAAAACACCCGCTCGACGGCGAGGTAGATGTTCTCGAAACAGGTCAGCCAGGGCAACAGGCTGTGGTTCTGGAAGACCACGGCCCGCTCCGGGCCCGGCCCGGCGATTTCGCGGCCGTCGCAGATCAGCGCGCCGGTGGTCGGTTTGGTCAGCCCGGCGATCAGGTTGAGCAGCGTCGATTTGCCGCAGCCGGAATGGCCGATCAGCGCGACGAACTCGCCTTTCTTCAGGCTCAGGTCGATGTCGCGCAGGGCGACGAACTTGCCTTTCTTGGTGTCGAAGGTCTGGCCGACCTTCTCGATCTGGACGAATTTTTCCATGACGGGCTCCTCAGGCAGCTTCCTTGGTCAGTTTCTTGGCCAGCAGAATCAGCGCCTGTTCGAGAATCAGGCCGACGATGCCGATGATGAAGATGGCGATGATGATGTGCTCGACCTTCAGGTTGTTCCATTCGTCCCACACCCAGAAGCCGATGCCGACGCCGCCGGTGAGCATTTCGGCGGCGACGATGACCAGCCAGGCGGTGCCGATCGACAGGCGGATGCCGGTCAGCATGTAGGGCAGTACGGCCGGAAACAGGATCTTGGTGATCACCTTCCATTCGGACAGCGCGAGCACACGGGCGACGTTCAGGTAATCCTGCGGCACGCGCTGCACGCCGACCGCGGTATTGATGATCATCGGCCAGATCGAGCAGATGAAGATGGTCCATGTCGCGGCCGGGTCGGCTTTCTTGAACACCAGCAGGCCGATCGGCAGCCAGGCCAGCGGCGACACCGGACGCAGCAGGCTGATGATCGGGTTGAGCATGTCGGACAGGAACTTGAAGCGGCCGATCATGAACCCGAGCGGAATGCCGACCAGCGCAGCGATGCCGAAACCGATCCCGACCCGCTGCAACGACGACAGCACGTTCCAGCCGATGCCCTGGTCGTTCGGCCCGTTGTTGTAGAAGGGATCGGCAAACAGCACGAGCGCCGCATCCCAGACCGTGCCCGGCGACGGAATGGCGCCACCGGACTGCGTGGCAACGTGCCAGATGCCGATCAGCAGGAACAGCCCGAGCACCGGCGGCAAGGCGCTGCGGAACAGATTGCGCAACGTTTCGGCAAACGCTGTTGCGGTTTCGCCGACAGCCGGCGCGCTGGATTTCTGCATGGTCTTGTCCTTGATCGAATCAGTGACCGGCTCGGCGAGCGCAGCCGGCGGCTTGCGGTCAACCGCCCCGGGGCCGGGAAAATCCTGGGTCAGCGTCAGGGTGTTCATCGTCTTTCTCTCCGCGAACCGGTGCTCAGACCTTGACCTTGAAACCGTCGGTATACTTGGCCGGGTTGGAACCATCCCAGACGACGCCGTCGATCAGTTTGGACGTCCGCAGCGGGCTCTTCGGCACGCTGACGCCCAGCTTCGCCGCCGCCTGCGCGTAAAGCTCGGTCTGGTTGATCTTCTTGGCAACGCCGAGGTAGTCCGGGTGATCCTTGAGCAGGCCCCAGCGCTTGTGCTGGGTAAGGAACCACATGCCGTCTGAGAGGTAGGGATAGTTCACCGCACCGTCGTTGAAGAACTTCATGTGGTTCGGGTCGTCCCAGGTCTTGCCCAGGCCGTTCTGGTAGCGGCCGAGGATGCGCTGGTTGATGGCATCGACGCTGGTATTGACGTAGGCCTTCTGGGCGATGACCTCGGCCATCTTCATCTTGTTGCTGATGCTGGCGTCGATCCAGCGGCTGGCCTCGAGCACCGCCATGATCACGGCGCGGCAGGTGTTCGGGTTCTTCTGGACGAATTCGGCGGTGCAGCCGAGGATCTTTTCCGGATGATCCTTCCAGACATCCTGCGAGGTCGCCGCCGAAATGCCGATGCCGTCCATGATCGCGCGGTGGTTCCAGGGTTCGCCGACGGAAAAGCCGTCCATGTTGCCGACACGCATGTTGGCAACCATCTGCGGCGGCGGCACGACGATGGATTTGACGTCCTTGAGCGGGTTGACCCCGGCCGAAGCCAGCCAGTAGTACAGCCACATCGCATGCGTACCGGTCGGGAAGGTCTGGGCGAAGGTGTATTCGCGCGGCTCCTTCTTCATCAGCGCGACCAGCCCGTTGAGATCGGTCGCCCCCTTGTCGGCGAGTGCCTTCGACAGTGTCAGGCCCTGACCGTTGTTGTTGATCGTCATCAGGTTGGCCATGTCCTTCTTCGGCCCGCCGATGCCCATGTGCACGCCGTAGATCAGGCCGTAGAGCACATGCGCCATGTCCAGCTCGCCATTGACCAGCTTGTCGCGGACGCCGGCCCAGGAGGCTTCCTTGGTCGGGACGATCTTGATGCCGTACTTCTCGTCGAACTTGTTGACCGCCGCCATGACGACGGAGGCGCAATCGGTCAGCGGAATGAAGCCGATGCGGACTTCCTTCTTTTCGGGGGCGTCCGAACCGGCAGCCCAGGCTGCACTACGGACGCCGGGTGGAACCATGGACATGAGGGATGCTCCCAGGGCGGCGGTGACGAAATCGCGACGCTTGGTCGAGACCGGAGATGCTTCAGGGGCTGCGACAGCCGGTTTCTTATCTTCCATTGCGACTACTCCAGATGGCGAGAAAACAAAAAAGGCGTCACATCCAGGCCGCACGGGGCAGCGAGGATGGACGCCATTGTCCTGGTAAACCGGAACACCCGGTTTCTTGCCCGGCCGCCTTTGACCGTGCGATGCAAGGATTAACGCAACGCCCGTGCCAGCTTTCGGCAGACCGGCCCAGCCGGCTGATTCACAAGGGTTTTTCGGATTTTCGGGATTTTCCGGCGTCGACCGCAGGCATCGAGGCGCACTGTTGCAGTGCAACAGGCGGTGCTTCCGCACAAGGAACGGGAGCCCGCGTCAGCTCAGAGCAGGACCCGGGCCATGTCGATGACGTCGCGCGCCACCCGGGCCATGTTCTGGCCGCGCTCCATCGCCAGCTTGCGCATCGCGTGATAGGCAGCCTCTTCGTCCAGGCCACGCGCCTTCATCAGGATGCCCTTGGCCTTGTCGACCAGCTTGCGGTCGGACAGCTTGCGCGAGATTTCCTCGAGTTCGCGGCGCAGCGCCAGCGTGTCCTCGAACCGGGCCCGGGCGACGTCGACGATGGGCTTGATCCGCTTCGGGTCCAGTCCGTCGACGATATAGGCCGATACGCCGGCCTTGAGCGCGTCGCGGATCGAGTCCTGACCGTCCTCCTGGGTAAAGATGACGACCGGCCGCGGCATGGCCTGGTTGAGCACGGCGAGATTCTCCAGCGTATCGCGGCTGGGACTTTCGGTATCGATCAGGATGACGTCCGGCTGCAGCTTCTCGACTTCACCGCTGAGATTGGCCGAATCGGCCAGGATCGCCGCGACCTGGTAACCGGCGAGCGCCAGCCCCGAGCAGATTTCGGCGGCCCGGCTGCGGGACTCATCGATGACCAGAACGCGCAACATGCCGATTTTCAAGCAAACGTTGCGCCAGTCCGGCAGAGTGCCGCCTCGGCCATCGCGGCGATCACGCCGTCGTCCTCGCCGATCGCGCGATCGAGCAGGAATTCGACATCCGGCCAGGTCGACCGCAGGGTTTCGACCAGCGCTGGCAATTCCTTTTTCAGGTGGCCGCCCTGGGCGATGAACATCGGCTGCACCACGATGCGGCGCGCACCGTCGGCAATCAGCCCGGCGGCACAGGCGCGCAGGTCCGGTGCCATGAATTCGAGAAAGGCCAGGTCGACGGCAAGCGCCGGTGCGCGCTCGCGGATGGCGGACTGGATGCGGCGGATCGGCGCCGCCCATTCGGGATCGCGGGCGCCGTGGGCGAACAGGATGATGGCAGTGGTCATGATGGCAACTGTAGCGGAAAGGGGCGGCGGCGGCTGTCCGCCGAAAGGCGTATTGACAGCCGCCGCGACAAATCGTGCGCCGCCATTCTGCGGAATTTTCCGGTCAACAGGCCAGCCAGACGTCGCCCTGTTCGACCTTCACCGCGAAGCGCTCGCAGTGGCCGACATCCGGTGCCACCACTTGGCCGCTGTCCAGTTCGATGTTCCAGCCATGCAGCGGACAGGCCACGCGCTTGCCATGCACCAAGCCCTGCGACAACGGCCCGCCCTTGTGCGGACATTTGTCGTGCAGCGCAAATACCTCGTCGTCGGCGGTGCGGATGATGGCGATGTCACCGCCCTTTTCCGGGCGGACGATGCGCGAACCCAGCGGGGGAATGTCGTCCAGCTTGCAGATCAGTTTCCAGTGGCTCATGTCGGTTTCCTCGTTTTTCCGGGTTTTCACGCGTCGACCGCGATCGGGATGAACTGCTTCTTCGCTTCGCCCTCGCGGCTGGTCTGCCACGGATCGCGGGCATTTTTCAGCGAATCGAGCAGTCGACCGTGCAAGGCCTTGCGCTTCTCGTCGTCGTCGACCACCTGGCCCTTGACGTAGTCGAGACCGACCCGTTCGAGCCAGTGGCAGGTGCGTTCGAGATACCAGCCTTCCTCGCGGTAGAGCTGCAGGAAGGCGCCGCCGTATTCCATGACTTCCTCGTCGGACTTGACCTTGCACAGGAACTGCGCGACTTCGGTCTTGATGCCGCCGTTGCCGCCGACATAGAGCTCGTAGCCGGAATCGACGCCGATCACGCCGACGTCCTTGATGCCGGCTTCGGCACAGTTGCGCGGACAGCCGGAAACGGCCAGCTTGACCTTGTGCGGCGCGTACATGTCGAACAGCATCTTCTCCAGCTTGACGCCCATGTCCATCGCCAGCTGCGTGCCGAAACGGCAGTGCTCGGCGCCGACGCAGGTCTTCACCGTGCGGATCGACTTGCCGTAGGCGTGGCCGGAGACCATGCCGGCGGCGTTGAGGTCGGCCCAGACGCCGGGCAGGTCTTCCTTCTTGATGCCGAGCAGGTCGATGCGCTGGCCGCCGGTGACCTTGACCGTCGGCACCTGGTATTTCTCGGCGACATCGGCGATGGCGCGCAGCTCGTTCGGCGTGGTCAGGCCGCCCCACATGCGCGGCACCACCGAGTAGGTGCCGTCCTTCTGGATGTTGGCGTGCGAGCGCTCGTTGATCAGCCGCGACTGCGGATCGTCCCTGGCTTCGTGCGGCCAGGTCGAGATCAGGTAGTAGTTGATCGCCGGCCGGCATTTTTCGCAGCCGTTTGCGGTCGACCAGCCCAGTTCGGCAAAAACCGCTTCCTTGGTCGTCAGCCGACGCTCGCGGATCGCCGCGCGGACGGCCTGATGCGAGTGCTCACTACAGGCGCAGATCGGCTTCTTGTCGGACGCGGCCGGCGTGTAGGCTCCGCCGATGGTCGAGGCGAGGATCTGCTCGACCAGCCCCGAACACGAGCCGCAGGACGACGCTGCCTTGGTGTGTTTCTTGACCTCGTCGAGCGAGAACAGCCCCTGTTCCTTGATCGCCTTGACGATGGTGCCCTTGCACACGCCATTGCAACCGCAGACCTCGGCTTCGTCCGGCATCGATGCGGCGCGGCTTTCGCCCTGGTGGCCCGCATCACCAACCAGGGACTGCCCAAAAATCAGTTGATCCCGGATATCGTGGATGTCGCGCTCGTCCTTGATCAGCTGGAAATACCACGGCCCTTCGCTGGTGTCGCCGTAGAGCACGGCGCCGACCAGCTTGTCCTGACGCAGTACCAGCCGTTTGTAGACGCCGCCGGCCGGGTCGTTGAGCACGATGTCGTCGGTCCCCTCGCCGCCCATGAAGTCGCCGGCGGAAAACAGGTCGATGCCGGTCACCTTGAGCTTGGTCGAGGTCACCGAACCGGTGTAACGGCCGATGCCGTAGCCGGCCAGGTGGTTGGCGGCGACCTTGGCCTGCTCGAACAGCGGCGCCACCAGCCCGTAGGCGATGCCGCGGTGGCTGACGCATTCGCCGACCGCGTAGATCTTCGGGTCAAAGGTCTGCATCGTGTCGTTAACCACGATGCCGCGGTTGCAGTAGATGCCGGACTGCTCGGCCAGCGAGAAATTGGGGCGGATACCGGCAGCCATCACCACAAGGTCGGCCGGAATCTGCATGCCGTCCTTGAAGCGCACCGCGGCGACCCGGCCGCTCTCGCCCTGGATCAGCGCTTCGGTCTGCTTCTGCAGCAGGAATTTCAGCCCCTTCGCTTCGAGCGACTGTTGCAGCATGCGGCCGGCGGTTTCGTCGAGCTGGCGCTCCAGCAACCACGGCCCGATATGCACGACGGTCACGTCCATGCCGCGCATTTTCAGGCCGTTGGCCGCTTCCAGCCCGAGCAGGCCACCGCCGATGACCACCGCGTGCTTGTGCTGCGTGGCGGCGGCGATCATCTCGTCGGTATCCTTGATGTCACGGTAACCGATCACGCCGGGCAGGTCGTTGCCGGGAATCGGCAGCATGAAGGGCGTCGAGCCGGTGGCGATCAGCAGGCGATCGTAGGGAACTTCGCTGCCGTCATCGGCGACGACCTTGCGGGCGACGCGGTCGATTTTCACGACCTGCTTGCCGGTGTTCAGCGTGATGCCGTGCTGCCGGTACCAGTCGTATTCGTTGAGGATGATGTCGGATACCGTCATCTCGCCGGCCAGCACCGGCGACAGCAGGATGCGGTTGTAGTTGGGGTGCGGCTCGGCGCCGAAGATCGTGATGTCGTAACGATCCGGCGCGATTTTCAGCAGCTCCTCGACGGTACGGACACCGGCCATGCCGTTGCCGATCAGGACCAGACGAGGTTTGACAGCGGGGAGAACGGGGATAGTGCTCATGCGAATGGCTCCAAGACGTTGCGCGCACCTCGCGGTGCAATCTGTTTCAGCGCATGACGTCTTTGCCATCGGACCGTCCCCGTTGACGGTCGAATCGCTGTTGCTGGCAATCCTGTTGCAATCGGCGTGCCACCGATGCAAAAGCTTGATTTTTATCGTTTTTCCGGTGTCGACCGCAAAGCCGCCGCACCAATCCCGTGCATCGTTCGCCGGAACGGTGCGGCGCCGCCCTCAGTTACCGCCGACCAGCAGGCCGGTCGCCTCGACGGCAACGATGGCCTTGGCCTGATTGACATCTTCGGCGTAGCCGCTGGCGTGCAGCAGGCAGGCCAGCTGGTTGGCGATCGGTTTGGGTAGCGGTACCTGCTTGTCGAGCACACGACGGATCCAGTTTGCCGTGGACAGCGCATCGGTCGCCTCCGGCAAGTTGGGCAGGGTGCGCAGGCTTTCGTGTTCGGCCTCGAACAGGGTTTCGCTCTGCCCGTCGCGCAGGTATTCAAGCCGCGGCCGACGTTTCGGATTGGCATAAGGTTCGCCCTCCGTGCCGCGCAGCAGCAGGCCGCGCTGCCCCCGGGCCAGCAGGATGTTGCGCATCAGGTCGAGGAAATCGGGATGGGTGGCGGGCGCCACCATCACCGCATCGCCGCGGAACGGGTTGAGCAGCTTGACCAGGCTGTGCGCGCTGTTGCGCAAGCCGAGCCGGCTGCGTAGCGACAGCAGGTTGTGAATGCCCGGGCACAGCGCGGTCAGCGGCACGAAGGCCAGGCCTTTCTGTTCGAGCGCGAGCTGCGCCTGGGTCACCGTGGTCAGCGGCATGATGCCGAGCTCGCGGAAGATCAGGCCGGTGGTCACTCGCCCGTAGCCTTCGAGCAGGCCGTGGATCAGCACCGGCACGCCGAAACGCTGCAGCAGCAGGGCCAGCAGTGGCGTCAGGTTGGCTTCCTTGCGGGCTCCGTTGTAGGTCGGCAGGATCACCGGCCGGACACGGCCGTGCGGCATGTCGAGATGATGCGTGCGTTCGTCGATGGCTTCCAGGAAACCCAGCATCTCGTCCAGCGACTCGCCCTTGACGCGCAGGCCAAGGATGATCGCGCCCAGTTCGAGATCGGGAACGCCGCCGTCGAGCATCGCCCCGTAGAGCTGACGGGCATCCTGCAGGCTGAGATCGCGAGCCCCCTGGGCTCCGCGTCCGATCTCCTTGATGTAGTTGGCATAACTCACAGGCTCCTCCCCTCGCGACTACGCGGCCGCGGGTTGTTGTGCATTGCATGCGGCCGCCAGCCGCCGGATTTCCGGCAGGCAGCCGCCGCAGAAGGTACCGCATTTCAAGCCGTCCTGCAGCGCCGCCAGATCGGCGCCGCCGGCCAGTGCATCGCGAATCTGCACGTCGCTGACGTCGGCGCACTTGCAGACGATGTGGCGCGCGACGGCGGCCATCGGGGCCTGACGGCTCGGGGCCAGGGCATAGCGCAACAGGGCGGCGTCGAGCTCATCCTCGGCCATGGCCCCGCGCAGCCAGCCCAGGGCCGCCGTTTCGCCCGACAGCCTGACGGCTTCGAGACGGCCGTCGACCGTCATCGCCTTTTTGGCGATCCGCCGCGCATTATCGACAAAGGCGATCGCCCCTCGCTCGCCGTTCAGGCCGAACAGCGCATCCAGCGCAGCCAGGGTTTCAGCGTTCGGTGCCTCGGCAAGCGCCGCACGGAAAACGACCAGCGCGTTGCGTCGACCGTACAAGCCAACCGTCGCATAGGGAAAATCGTCCAGCTGGCGACGTACTGCCGCCAGCAAGGCCAGCGCCTCGTCGCGGTCGGCGCAGCGCCGGATCAGCGCCAGCGGCCAGTCGAGCGCCAGCCGTTCGACCTGCACCGCGGCGTGCTTGAGTTCCGGCTGCATCGAGTAGGGATCGACGGCATCCGAAACCACCGCATTGGCGCCCGGCGAATTCATAAAGCGGCTGCCCCAGTGCATCGGCGTCCACAGGCAGCCCTGGCGCAATGCGGCGTCCTCGGCGACACGCACGGCAAACGCACCGCGCAGGCCGGAAACCCTGGCGATGTCGCCGTCGCGCAAACCGCGCTGACGCATGTCGTCGGCGTGCATGCCGAGCAGGGGTTCGTCTTCCAGGTTGAACAGGCGCGGCACCAGCCCGGTCCGCGTCATGCCGTGCCAGTGATCGCGCATGCGGCCGGAAATCAGGCTGAGCGGACGGTCGACCGCAAGAATGTCGGCCGTCGGCCGGAACTCGACCGGCACGAAACGGGCGCGGCCGTCGGCCGTCGGGAAGCGCCCGTCTTCGTACAAGCGTTCGGCACCGTGGCTGGCGCCCGCCGGAAACGGCCATTGCTGCGGTCCCCGGCTTTCCAGGATGGCGTAGTCGAGCCCGCCGATGTCGAGATCGCGGCCGATGGTGGTGGCCCGATGTTCATCGAAAATTTCTGCGGTCGACGTGTAGGGAAAGCGTTTTTCCGCATCCTCGTGTCCCAGGGCTCGCCCCAGTCGATGCGCGAAATCGACGGCGATGCGCCAGTCGTCCCGCGCCTCGCCGGACGGCGCCAGCGCCGGAAAGACACGGGTGATGCAGCGTTCGGAGTTGGTCACCGTCCCCTGCTTCTCGCTCCAGGCAGTGGCCGGCAGCAGCAGATCGGCAAAGGCCGCGGTATCGGTATCGGCAAAAGCCTCCTGGACGACGACGAATTCGGCCGCAGCCAGCGCTTCACGCACCAGCCGCTGGTTGGGCAACGAATGCGCGGGATTCGTGCAGGCGATCCAGACGGCCTTGATCTCGCCGGTTTTCAGCGCCTGGAACAGGTCGACCGCAGCCTTGCCCGGCTTCGCCGGCACTTCCGGAACCCCCCACAGCCGGGCGACTTCCGCGCGATGCACGGGATCGGCCAGATCGCGGTGCGCCGACAGCAGATTGGCCAGTCCGCCGACTTCGCGACCGCCCATGGCATTCGGTTGTCCGGTCAGGGAAAAGGGCCCGGCACCGGGCTTGCCGATCTGGCCGGTGGCCAGATGCAGGTGGATCAACGCGACGTTGTTGTCGGTCCCATGCACCGACTGATTCAGGCCCTGGCAGTAGAGCGACAGGGCCGGCCCGCTCGTGGCGAACCAGCGCGCCGCCTGGACGATATCGGCCGCCGGCACGCCGCACAGCTCGGCGGCGACGGCCGGCGGACAGGCGGCAACGATCCGTTCGAGTGTGCCGAAGCCCTTGGTGTGGCGGGCAACATACGCCCGATCGACCCGGTTTTCGGCCAGCAGAACGTGCAGCATCGCATTGAACAGCGCGACGTCGCTGCCCGGTCGGATGGGCAGGTGCAGATCGGCGATCGCCGCCGTTTCGCTGCGCCGCGGATCGACGACGACGATCTTCATGTCCGGATTCGCCGCCCGGGCATCTTCGATCTGACGAAAGACGATGGGATGGGCGACCGCCGGATTGGCCCCGGCAATCAACAGACTGCCCGCCAGGGCGATGTCGCGATAGGTACACGGCGGCGCATCGGCACCCAGCGTGCGCTTGTAACCGGCAACCGCCGACGACATGCACAGGCGCGAATTGGTATCGACGTTATTGGTGCCGATCAGCCCCTTGGCCAGCTTGTTGAATACGTAGTAGTCCTCGGTCATCAACTGGCCGGAAATGTAGAAGGCGACCGCATCCGGACCATGCCGCCGAATGATCTCGGCAAAGCGTTCGGCAGCCATGTCGAGTGCCCGGGACCAATCGATCCGCGCTGCCGGGGCATTCCTGTCCCGCCGCCAGGCCGGGTAACGCAGACGCTGCTCGCCGATCAGCGTCTGATCCAGCGAGGCTCCCTTGGTACACAAGCGACCGCCGTTGGCTGGATGCGCCGGATCGCCGCGGACACCGAGGATCTTTTCGCCGTCGGTACGGATCAGTACGCCGCAGCCGACGCCGCAATAGCAACAAGTGGATTTGACTTCACGGTCCATGATTTTCCTTCCGGACGGCATTCAGCAACAGCTATGCCAACGTGGAGAATCATGGCTTTACCAAGAAAAAAGGGAAATTCGCCTGGCAAATTTCCCTTTTTTGGTGCGTAGACCGCAGGCAGCGTCCCTATTTGATGCGCTGCAGTTTCGGACGACCGCCTTCGGGGCGCGGCGGAGGCTCATCCGGCCCCTTGTCGTCAACCGCCGGCGCTTCCTCGGCATCACCCACATTGCCTTCGTCTTCCTCGATCTCGAACGCCATGCCTGCACCGTTTTCACGGGCATAGATCGCCGACACGCGCGTGATCGGCACCGACAACTGGCGGGCCACGCCGCCGAAGCGCGCCTGGAACTCGATCAGTTCGTTGCCCATCTGCAACTTGTTGGTGGCATCCGGACCGACGTTGAGGACGATCTGGCCATCCTTGACGAACTCCCGCGGCACCAGCGTGCGGGCATCGACCTGGACGGCGATGTAGGGGGTATAGCCGTTATCGCAACACCACTCCCACAGGGCGCGCAGCAGATACGGCTTGGTCGAGGGCAGTTGCTCCATCGCTTACTTGCGCATTGCCTTTTCGGAGGGGGTCAGCGCATCGATGAAACCCTGACGGCTGAAGATGCGCTCGGCGTACTTCATCAGCGGCGCCGCCGCCTTGCCGAGATCGATGCCGTAGTGATCGAGACGCCACAGCAGCGGCGCGATGGCCACGTCAAGCATGGAAAACTCATCGCCAAGCATGAATTTCTGCTTGTTGAAGATCGGCACGATCTCGGTCAGGCGCGCCTTGATTTCCTGACGGGCCTTGTCGGCGGTCTTGCCATTCTTTTCCAGAATTTCCATGTGCGCGAAAATTTCGCGCTCCATGCCGATCAGCAGCTGACGGGCGCGCGCGCGCATGATCGGATCGGCCGGCATCAGCTGCGGATGCGGGAAGCGCTCGTCGATATACTCGTTGATGATGTTCGGTTCGAACAGCACCAGATCGCGCTCGGCCAGCACCGGCACCCGGCCGTGCGGATTGACGGCAGCCATTTCGTCGGCCTTGGAGAACAGATCGACGTCGATCACCTGAAAATCCATGCCCTTCTCGTACAGGACGATACGGCAACGATGGCTGAAGGGGCAGGTCGTGCCCGAGTAGAGGTTCATCATGTTTAGCAACCCTCAAAATGAGATTCGGCACCGGGGGCCGGCCGAAGCCAAACCCGCGATGCCGGCAACCGATCCTCGGGGATCAGTGAATGTCTTTCCAGTATTCCTTTTTCAAGGCGTAGGCGACCACGAACAGGACAGCCAGGAAGGCCAGCACGAAGAAGCCCAGCGTACGGCGGAATTCCTGTTGCGGCTCGGCCATCCAGACCATGAAGCCAACCAGGTCGGAAACTGCCTTGTCGTACTCGGCCGGCGACAGCTTGCCCGGGACTTCCAGCTCCAGCTTGTGCGTCTCGTGATTGAGTACTTGTGTGCCCTGAAGTTCCCACAGGATGTGCGGCATGCCGACATTTTCGAACACCACGTTGTTCCAGCCGGTCGGACGCTTGTCATCGCGGTAGAAAGAACGCAAATAGGTGTAGAGCCAGTCGGCACCGGCCCCCGGCGCACCCGCTTCGCCACGGGCGCGAACGATGATGCTCAGATCCGGCGGCGTTGCACCGAACCATTTCTTCTGCTCGTCGGCACGGGCGGCGATACCCATCAGGTCGCCGATCTTGTCGGAGGTGAACATCAGGTTGTCCTTGACCTGCTGCTCGGTCAGACCGAGATCGAGCAGATTCTTGTAGCGGACATACGACGCACCATGACAGTTCATGCAGTAGTTCACAAACAGTTTGGCACCGTTTTGCAGGGCCGGCTTGTCCTTCACCGAGCCTGGCCAGGTGTCGAGGTGGACGTTGCCGCCGCTGGCCAGGGCGACGAGCGGAGCGAAAAGCAATGCAATCAGGATTTTTTTCATGATGTTGTCCATCCTCACTTCATCGTCACACGGTCGGGGACCGGCTTGAACTTGTCCATGCGGGACCACCAGGGCATGGCCAGGAAGAAGGCAAAGTAGAAGACCGTGCAAACCTGGGAAATTTTTTCACCCCAGTACGAAGGCGACTGGGTGCCGAGATAGCCGAGGATGAAGAAGCAGATCACGAAGACGGTGATCATCACCTTGGTAATCGGACCACGGTAGCGGATCGAACGCACCGGCGCGCGGTCAAGCCACGGCAGGAAGGCAAAGATCACGACCGAAGCCCCCATGGCGACGACACCCCAGAACTTGGCATCGAGACCGAAGAAGTTCCAGACCATGGCCCGCAGGATCGAGTAGAACGGCGTGAAGTACCAGACCGGAGCAATGTGCGGCGGGGTCTTCAGCGGATCGGCCGGGTAGAAGTTCGGCGTTTCCAGGAAGTAGCCACCGCCTTCCGGGGCAAAGAACAGGACCGCGGAGAAGGCCATCAGGAAGACGACAACGCCGACGATGTCCTTGACCGTGTAGTAGGGATGGAACGGAATGCCATCCAGCGGGATGCCGTGCTCGTCCTTCTTTTCCTTGATATCGATACCGTCCGGGTTGTTCGAGCCGGTTTCGTGCAGCGCCAGGATATGTGCAGCCACCAGGCCCAGCAGGATCAGCGGGAAGGCGATCACATGGAAAGAGAAGAAACGGTTCAGCGTGGCATCGCCGACGACGAAATCGCCGCGGATGATGAGCGACAGATCGTTACCGATAACCGGAATGGCACCGAACAGGTTGACGATGACCTGAGCGCCCCAGTAGGACATCTGCCCCCAAGGCAGCAGGTAACCGAAGAACGCTTCACCCATCAGCACCAGGAAGATGCCGACGCCGAACAGCCAGGTCAGTTCGCGAGGCTTGCGGTAGGAACCGTAGATCAGACCGCGGAACATGTGCAGGTAGACGACGATGAAGAAGGCAGAAGCGCCAGTCGAGTGCATGTAACGGATGATCCATCCACCCGCCACATCGCGCATGATGTATTCGACCGAGGCAAAGGCCACCGGCACGCCATTGGCGTTCAGGGCAGCATCGGGCTTGTAGTGCATGACCAGGAAAATGCCGGTGACGATCTGGATGACCAGAACCAGCAAGGCCAGCGAGCCGAAGAAATACCAGAAGTTGAAGTTCTTCGGTGCATAGTACTCGGACAAGTGCCCCTTCCACATCGAAGTGGCGGGGAAGCGGGCATCGACCCACTCCAGCAGATTGCCGGCCAGGGAGCCGTCGGACTTGTACTTTTCGAAATTTCCACCAGCCATGTCATGCCCCCTTCTTGTCATCGCCGATCAGGATGCGCGTATCGGACAGATACACGTGCGGCGGAACTTCCAGATTGGTCGGAGCCGGCTTGGCCTTGAACACGCGACCGGCGAAATCGAAAGTCGAACCGTGGCAGGGGCAAAGGAAGCCACCCAGCCAGTCACCTGCCATGCCTTCTTCGGAGCCGTGCTTGAACTTCTGCGAAGGCGAGCAGCCGAGGTGGGTACAGATACCGACCACGACCATGATTTCCGGTTTGATCGAGCGCGTATCGTTGCGCGCATATTCCGGTTGCTGGTTTTTCTCGGACTTCGGGTCGGCAACGGCGTCGTTGAGTTTGGGCAGCGTGTCCAGCATTTCCTTGGTGCGATTGATGATCCACACCGGCTTGCCGCGCCACTCGACGGTCATCATCTGACCGGCTTCGAGCTTGCTGATATCGGCTTCGACCGGTGCACCTGCTGCTTTGGCACGTTCGGACGGAAGCAAACTGGAGACGAACGGGACGAGCGCGCCTAACGCACCCACTCCGCCCACGGCCGCGGTTGCGACAACCAGACGGCGCCGTCCGCAGTCCACTTTTCCTTGATTGCTCATAACGCTGACCCCTAAAGGAATTGGATGGGAGTTGAAAAAACAAACACTAAATTATACGCTCAAGGGAACCTCGCTTCAAAGCCGATGTCAGTCTTCGAATCGTTTTCTTTCCCGCAGCGCCTGAGCCAACGTCCCACTGTCGACGTATTCCAACTCCCCGCCGACGGGCACCCCGCGCGCAATACGCGTCACTCCGATACCATGTGGCTTCAGCATTGCCGTAATGTAGTGCGCCGTCGCCTCGCCTTCGTTGGTGTAATTGGTTGCCAGGATCACCTCCCGGACTGCGCCATCCATTGCGCGCGCCAGCAGACGATCCAGGCCGAGTTGTCGGGCGCCAACACCATCCAGAGGGGAAATCTTTCCCATCAGGACATAGTAGAGCCCCCGATAGGCAAGTGTCTGCTCCATCATGTTCATGTCAACCGGAGTCTCCACGACACAGAGCAGGGAATGATCCCGCTTGTCGGAAGAACAGCGTTCGCAAATATCCAGTTCGGAAAAGGTGTTGCAGCGCTGACAATGGCGGATTGCCGTCAGCGCATGCTGAATGGCATCGCTCAATCGCGAAGCACCGCTCCGGTCATGCTGCAGAAGATGATAAGCCAGACGCTGCGCGGATTTCGGCCCAATACCGGGCAAACAACGCAGCGCCTGAATCAAGGCATCGAGGCCGGACGGATTCACAGGACTTTCAGAACGGCAGCTTGAATCCGGGAGGCAAGTTCAAACCAGACGTGAACCCGGCCATTTTTTCCTGGGAAACCGCCTCTCCCTTACGCACGGCGTCGTTGAATGCTGCCGCCACGAGATCCTCGAGCATCTCCTTGTCGTCCAGCACAGATGGATCAATTGCCACCCGGCGAACCTCGTGCGAGCAGGTCATCGTAATCTTGACCATCCCCGCGCCCGACTGCCCCTCAACCTCGGTCAGGGCCAACTGCTCCTGCGCCTTGCGCATGTTTTCCTGCATCATCTGGGCCTGCTTCATCAGGCCGCCCAAACCGCCCTTCATCATCGTCAATCTCCGTCAAGCAATGGGTTTAATGGAAGAATCCAGGATTGAGGCCCCGAGAATATCCTGTGCCTCGCGAACAAATTCATCGTTGAGTATCGCCGCTTCGGCATCAGCCTGAATGGCCTGCTTCTGCCGACCGGTAATCTGAGCCGGCGTATCGCCGGAAACTTCGCCGACTTCGATTTTCAATTGAACCTGCCGGCCCAGATACTCTCCGAGAGCCTGGTGCAACTTATCCAGGGCGGGTTTCATCTGCAGGTGCGCTTTACCTGGGGCCAGACGTAGCTGGCAAACGCCCTCATCGAGTTTCAGCAGTTCGCAGTTGGTCGCCAGTTCCCGCGCCAGTCCACTGACTGACAAACGATCAATCAGGCTACTCCAATCTTCATGCAACCCTTCCTCTCCAGGCGGGCTAACCGCAGCCAACTTTGCCGGCCCTTCCAACGAAGAAACAGGAGCAACACCAGCAAGAGGTGCCGATGCCGCCGCCTTTAACGACCCCATCCGGGCAAGTTGTACCAGTTCCCCAACCTTTTGCGGGCGGAAGGCGTGAAGACGCAGCAGCGTCATTACAAAACCAGCGTATTCATCGGGCGCAAGCGGAAGTTCCTGCCGTCCCACCGTGACGATCTGGTAAGCCAACTGAACGAACTCCGGATGAAATGCCGCAGCAAGTGCGAGCAGGCGGCTTTTTTCCGGATCTTCATCGTCGACCACCGCAGCAGGAGCACTCTGTACGATCTGCATACGGACAAGCAAGGCCGCCAAGTCCTGCAGAGCGGCACCAAAAGACAGGCTCCTGACCGAAAGAGCCGCAGCAACAGTCAGCAGTGCAGCCGCATTTCCTTCCTGCAATGCCTCCAGTATCTCGTACAGGTGATCCTGATCAAGACTGCCCAGCATGGCGCGGACTTGAGGCTCGTCCACCCGGCCCGCACCATGCGCAATCGCCTGATCGAGTAGAGAGAGCGAATCGCGCATGCTACCGGCGGCCGAACGGGCAATCAGAGACAGCGCCGGAACATCGTAAGGAATCCCCTCTGCCTGCAGAATCGCCGCGAGATGGGAGGAAATCGCTGGCGCGGGCATCTGTTTCAGATTGAATTGCAGACAGCGTGACAAGACCGTGACCGGAATCTTCTGCGGGTCGGTCGTCGCAAGAATGAACTTCACATGCTCAGGTGGCTCTTCCAAGGTTTTCAACATTGCATTGAATGCCGACGTGGAAAGCATGTGAACTTCGTCGATCACGTAGACCTTGAACCGCCCGCGAGTCGGTGCATAGACCGCATTTTCCAGCAACTGCCGCATCTCATCGACACGGGTATTGGTCGCCGCATCCACCTCAAGCAGATCAACAAAGCGCCCCGCATCAATCTCATGACAGGCAGAACACTGACCACAGGGGGTTGCGGTGATTCCCGACTCACAGTTCAACGACTTGGCAAGAATACGCGCGATAGTCGTCTTGCCGACACCACGAGTGCCGGTGAACAAATAAGCATGATGCAGGCGCTTCTCGGTTAACGCATGAGTTAAAGCACGTACGACGTGCTCTTGTCCGACAAGTGTCGAGAAATTGCGCGGCCGCCACTTGCGCGCAAGCACCTGATAACTCATGCGCCGAAACCTCGAAAAATGAAAATGGCGAGCCTAACCCCCGGCACTTGCAGTTAATGGCTGTGGCTGCTTCCTTCCGGACCTGACCAGGTTCACCATCCTGCAATGCGGGGAGACCCGCCGACGCACATTCTAGCACAGCAGCGCCGCGGCAGGGTTTGGCTACAGCAAAAACGGGGAGCCATGGATGAGCGGCCAGGGCAGTAATTTTTGGTAGACGCGACGAGGCCCGTTACGTTGTTGTAACGGGCCTCGTTTTGAGTGGGGAGCCTGGCGGTGACCTACTTTCGCGAGCGGAAGCTCACTATCATTGGCGCGTTGCTGTTTCACGGTC
>Ga0222420_100061_pt1 | contig 255179 bp, 210 predicted proteins | sample 3A2ome_FD_182470 | JGI IMG/M metagenome (GOLD analysis project Ga0222420, IMG submission 182470) | Enriched microbial communities from leaf-cutter ant dump, University of Wisconsin, Madison, United States - 3A200A (version 2) | ecosystem: Environmental > Terrestrial > Nest > Insects nest > Nest... | reverse complement strand
GCCGAGTCGCTCGGTGGCGTCGAGAGTCTCATCGAGCACCCCGCGATCATGACGCACGCCTCGATCCCACCGGCGAACCGCAAGCGGCTCGGCATCAGTGACGGGCTGGTTCGCTTGTCGGTCGGGGTCGAGGATTTAGGCGATCTGCTGGAAGAACTGACCTTCGCATTGGCCTGAGCGGCTGCAGCGCGCCGGCTATTTATTCCGCCGCCGGCTTTTCACGATACGCCGGGCGGCGCAACTCTGGTGCGTTCCGCGCGTTGGACGAACGCGCCAATCGCGAAACATAGCGTATCACCCAGGAAGGTTGCGATGCGAAACAGGCTGGTCAGAAGGAGTGCTTGGCTCTCTCCGATCGTGCCGCTCGCAAGTACGACGAACATGGCCTCGCGCGCACCCACGCCAGCCGGTGCGCCGACCACGATGAATCCTGCTAGCCAGCTTGCCGAGCTGGCGCCGAGCAGCAGGGTAAACGTGCCCGTGTTGATGCCGATGATTCGACCGGTGACTTCGTATGCAATGGCGCAGAGCCCGAAGAACCCGAGATGGCACGTTGCGACGAATATGAGTGCAGAGAGCGCGGGCATGGCAGGCAGGCGTAATCGCTCGCGGATCCGCTCACGCCTCAGCAAGGCCAGTGCGGTGGCGAGCGCAACCAGCAGGAACGCGAGCACGAATAGCGCTGTCCTTTGATCGAGGAAGGATGGCAAGGCGGTGTGATCCGTACCGGCCAGCAGGATTAAGCCCGACACGATTACGAGAAAGACCGCTTCGAGGGCTGATGCGAAGCCCATGCCAGCATGCGATATGCCGTACTTCCGGCTCCACGCATGCCGAAGTGCGTAGTGCGCCACGTTGCCTGGAAGATATTTGCCATATTGGCTGACGCCATAGGCGCTCATGACATCAAGCGCCGTGGGCCGCCGCGTCGAGAGCGCGAGCATCAATCGCCACCATGCAGCCGCGAGCAATACGGTCGCCAGCCCATAAATGGCGCATCCTGCGAGCAAGGCGAGTGCGAGTCGCCGCAGTCCGGCTGGCGTCGTTTGCAGCAGTTCGAACGCACCGCTGCGCGCGAATCGCCAGCCGATCCACCCAAGCGCCAAGACTGCCAGCGTCGCTCCGGCTAACCGCAATGCGAGGCGTGCTTTCATTGGCATATTCCGTGAACGATCGTGCGCCTCGAGCGCATTGTGCAGGATGTATCTGCGATAAGGCGAAGCAAGCGCAGGCTCCAGATATCGAGATCGAACCCGCTCACGGCTGCGCGCAGCAGTCTCGCAGCGGGAACAGCCACCAGCGACGGTTCGCATCGATCAGGGGCGGTTCGGCCAGCGGAGCCAAGGCCTCGATCCTGTGTTGGAAATCGTCCGGCTTGTACGCTCTGCTATCGATCAAGACGGCGGAAAAGCCAGCCGCGTGCAATGGCGCAACCGGATTCGAGGACGATTCGATGCGACGCGCCCACTCGTATCCCGGACGACCATTCGCGTTTCCGTACGAAAATTTCAGGCTGTGTGTCAACAGGAACGGCTTGAATTCTTCGTAGTCCCCCATGCGTTCCACTGCCGGGTGTTCGGGATACCAGACGACCGGCAGCTGAAAAACCGCGGCGCCTTTCCCGAGCTTTGCTTCCACGTTCCTGAAATACGTGCTCGCGTTGTCGTATTCGGCGATCGTCTGCGCGCGCTGGGCATCGAATCCGGGATTGACTGTCGTATCCAGCATGGCGGCAACGCCCACGATTGCGAGCGCGACATGCCGTATGCCCGATGAACGGATGCGCGCCAGTATTCGCTGGAGCGCCCATCCAGTGGCGAAAAGGCATGGAAACGCGAGGAAAGGCAGGATGCGGTTGTAAGCACGGATCTTCGTAGTGATCCAATAGGCGACCATGTTGCCGATGCCACTGGATATTGCGAGCAGCAGGATCGCGATCGCAATGACGGCGAATATCCGCAAGCGCGTTTCCAGTTCGTCAGGCGGCTTTCGGGGCGTGTGAGGGCTTTCGCCAGCGGCTCGAACGAGCGACCACAACAAGACGACGAAACCGAGCACGCCGAGCACGCCGACATACTGGTCTCGGATCTCGTAGAACGGCTGATCCAAACGCATCGCCTTGTCGAATCCTCGTTTGGCTTCGGCAAGCGCGGGGATGATGTGCCGGGTCGTCGGTAAGAGGACCTGATTGAGATGAAGGGAATAGATTTCGGCGTCTACAGGATTGCGGTCAGCAACGTGCGGTACGGGACCGGCCTTCCAGTGATGAAGCATCAATGGCGCCTGCTCGCCGACGAACGACAGTGAGGTCGCGAGGACCAGTCCGCACGCAGGAAGTAGGGTTCGCAGCTGTGGACGCTGCGCAAACGCGATGGCCGCGGCGACGCCGACCGAGAACGCAAAGAACACGCCGTTGTATGGCGTCTGCAAGGGGATCAGAACGGCGACTGCGAGGGCAAACCGGAGCCGACGCTTGGAATCGATCCCGGTCGTGGCAAACCGGTTCTCAGCGAGCCATATCAGCACGAGCATCGCCGGCGGCACGAGGAAATAGGCGCCATTGGTTACATGCGTCACCCCGCGAAGCAGATGATAGGGAAGGAGCGCGTACAGCAGCGACAGTACGAAGGAGATGCCGGCCCGCAAACCAAGTTGCATGAAAGCCAGGAAGGCGGCGATTGCGATTGCGAAGGCGCTGGCAATGTAATAGAGATTGATCGCCAAACCGCTTTGTCCGGTTGCCGCGGCGATCGGGCCCATGAAGGCGTAGTTCAGCGAATCGAATCGCGGAAAATCCAGACGATCGTAGCCGTAGGGAAAGCCGAGGCGCTCGTTGTGGAAAAGCCAGCCTGTTTCCGCAACAGTTTCGACCTGTGCAAGCTTTTCCAGGGTGTCGCCGGCGAACGTATATGGAACGTCGAGTCGCGACAGCGGCAACTTGGCTACGAATACCAGCGCAAGTGTCATCGACAGCGCCAATGCCGCGAGCGTCAGCCAACGAAACTTTCGTCCAGTCATGGAGTCGCAGGCTTCGCGATGCGAGCCGCAACGTACGCGGAAAGGCCGAACGGTGGGTGGTAGCCCTTGTCGATCAATGAAAGCTCTGCCGCTTGCAGACTGCCGAGCAGCGTGGCGACCGGTCCGCTGCGCGGGGAGCGCTGCTTCGACGGTGTGGACCGCCTCGACAGCATGCGGCGCACCGACCAGACAGCGCGTGCGGCAACCGCGAACGGAAAAGCGAAATGGGTGAAATACGCCGCGGTCAGCACCTGCATCGAAGACGGCAGTACCGAGACAAGTTGTTTCCGGGTGTATCGCCGATAGTGTCCGAGCGCGCGATCGTGGTCGCTGAACAACCATTCATAAGCGGGGACCGTGAGGACGATCAGGCCGTCAGGTCGCAGATGGTCGGCCATCCACTGCACCGCTGCGCGGTCATCGGGCAAGTGCTCGATTACGTCGAGCGCACAAATCACGTCGTAGCGGCGTGGCAGCTCGAACGGCACGGGATCGGCAAACAGATCACGCGCGATACCGCACGCGACGATGGCATCGCGCCCCTGTGGATTGACCTCGACCGCGTCGACCGGTCCGAACTCGCGCAGGGACGGCAGATTCTGCCCTGCGCCTGCGCCGACTTCGAGCAGTTCGAGTTCGCGTCCGCGAGGCCGGTGGCGTGCTATTAATTGCGCCAGCAGCCGCGCACGGGCAGTCTTCAGCCAGTCATCGGTCTCCTGCATGTATTGCTGGTACGAGATTGCATCCATTCGCTCGTTCAGCCGGTCCTGACGGATGCGTCGGCGCCACGTTTCGGCTCAGCGCGGGTCCGTTCGCGAACCAAGGCGGGCCGCGTTGTCTCGTGATCGCGGCTGATCATGAGTTCGGCCAGCAGACCAAACATCAGCAACTGCAAGCCGACCAAGACCAGCAGCACGCCGAGCTGCAGCAGAGGGCGATCGCCGATCGAATGGCCGCGCAACCATAAAATGCTGAGCCAGGCGAGAATCGCCGTTCCCGACGCGCCGAGCGCGAGTCCACCAGCGCCGAACAAGTGTCCGGGCTTGCGCGCATAGCGGGTAACGGTCAGCACGGTGAAGAGGTCGAGAAGGCCACGCAGGAACCGCCTTGCGCCGTATTTGGAATGGCCGAATCGACGTGGATGATGCGTGACCTCGATCTCGCCGATCCTGAAGCCGAACGAGTGCGCCAGCACCGGCACGAACCGATGCAGCTCGCCGTACAAATGCACCGAGTCGAATACTTCGCGGCGATAAGCCTTGTATCCGCAATTGAAGTCGTGCAGCGGAATGCCCGACATCCTTGCCGTAATGCGATTAAACAGCCTGGATGGGAGAGTCTTGCCGAGCGGGTCGTGGCGTGTGCGTTTCCATCCCGAAACCACATCGTAGCCCGATTGTAGCGCGGCGACGAAACGCGGCAGTTCGCTCGGATCGTCCTGCAGATCGCCGTCCATCGTGACAATGACGTCGGCATCGACTTCCGCGTCACCGACGCCGACCTGCAAGGCGGGCGCCTTGCCGAAATTGCGCCGTAGGCGCGTGCCATGCACGCGTGGGTCGATGCCCGTGGCGTCCACGATGCGGTCCCACGTTTCATCGTCGCTTCCATCGTCGACGAAATGCAGGCCCTTCAGCTCGAACGCGTTGGAAGCATCGGCGACCGCCAGCACCTGCGTGGCCAGCTGCACGATCGTATCCTGCTCGTTCATTACGGGAACGATCACGGCGACGGCGAGGCGTGCGGGAGAGTTCATCGCGATTCCAGCGGAAGGGGTTCGACGTGCACGCCGCGCCAGCATCGCGAAGCGGTTCCGCGGATGCCTGGCGCTGGCCGCGCCATGGCGGGGCAGGCGCTGCGGATCGTATCAAAACGCACTCGAGCTGACATCCGGCGATCAGGGAAGCAGGAGATCCGGAACGTCGCGGAACAGGACCAGCGCCTGCGGATTCGCCAACGCATCGGTGTTCTTCACCGGCTTGCCATGGATCATGTCGCGCACGGCGATCTCGGTAATCTTGCCGGAGATCGTGCGTGGGATGTCGGCGACCTGGAGGATTTTCGCGGGCACGTGGCGCGGCGTCGTGTTGGCGCGGATCTGCTGTGCGATGCGCGCGCGCAGCGCGTCGTCGAGCGTGACGCCATCGCGCAGGCGCACGAACAGGATCACGCGCTCGTCGTCGTCCCAGTGCTGGCCGACGGCGACCGATTCGAGCACTTCCGGCACCTGTTCGACCTGCCGGTAGATTTCCGCGGTGCCGATGCGCACGCCGCCGGGATTGAGCGTTGCGTCGGAGCGGCCGTAGATGATGATGCCGTCGCGCTCGGTGAGCATGGCGCGGTCGCCGTGGCACCACACGCCCGGCACGCGCGAGAAATACGCGGCGCGATACTTCTCGCCCTCGGGATCGTTCCAGAACGACACCGGCATCGACGGAAACGGCGCCGCGCACGACAACTCGCCGGCCTCGCCGCGAACCGGTTTGGCGTCGTCGTCGAGGATTTCCACCTTCATGCCGAGGCCGCGGCATTGCAGCTCGCCGCGATAAACCGGCAATGTCGGACAGCCGAGCGCGAAGCAGGAAATGATGTCCGTGCCGCCGGAAATCGACGCGAGCAACACACGGTCCTTGATGTCGCGATAGACGTATTCGTAGCTCTCCGGCGCGAGCGGCGAGCCGGTCGACAGGATCGTCTTTAGGCTCAGCAGCTTGTGCGTCCCGCGCGGCTTGACGCCGGCCTTCTCGATCGCGCTGAGCCACTTCGCGCTGGTGCCGAACACGCTGATGCCGACGTCATCGGCGAGGTCCCACAGCGCGTTGCCGTCCGGGTACGAGGGCGAGCCGTCGTAGACGACGAGCGTCGCGCCGACGGCGAGGCCGGAGACGAACCAGTTCCACATCATCCAGCCGCAGGTCGTGTAGTAGAACAGCTTGTCCTCGCGCTTGAGATCGGTGTGCAGCACGAGTTCCTTGAGGTGCTGGATCAGCGTGCCGCCGACGCCATGCACGATGCACTTGGGCACGCCGGTCGTGCCCGACGAGTACATGACGTACAACGGGTGGTCGAACGGCACCGCCGCGAATTCGAGTGCATGCTCTTCGTTGCCGACGAAATCGGGCAGCGATACCGCATTGCGCAGGCCTTCGAGTTTCAGCGATTCGCCGCCGTAGGGCACGACGACGAGTTTCTCGATGCCCGGCAGCTCGTCGAGCACGCCGCGGATCTTTTCCAGGCAATCGAAGCGCTTGCCGCCGTAGCCGTACATGTCGGCGGTGAACAGCACCTTTGGCGCGATCTGGCCGAAGCGGTCGACGACGCCGCGGATGCCGAAGTCCGGCGAGCACGACGACCACGTCGCTCCGAGCGAGGTCGTCGCAAGCATGGCGATGATCGTCTCGGGGATGTTCGGCATGAAGCCGGCGACGCGGTCGCCGACGCCGACACCCGCCTGCTTGAGCGCATGCGCGAGCCGGCCGACTTCGACATGCAATTGCGCGTAGGTGAGTTCGCGTTCATGGCCCCATTCGTTGCGGAACACGATCGCGACGCGCTCGTCCCTGAAGCGCAGCAGGTTCTGCGCGAAGTTGAGCGTGACGTTCGGAAACCAGCGTGCGCCGGGCATCTTCTCGCGGTCGGCAAGCACCGGCTCGAGCTCGCCATGGGCGCGGATGCCGCAAAACTCCCAGACCAGGGACCAGAACCGGTCCGGCTGGCGCACGGAAAACTCGTACAGCGGCGCGTAGCGGCGAATGTCCTCGTTGCCCGTGCTTTCTCGCACGAAGCGCATGAAGCGGCTGATATTGGCGCGCTCGATGCGCTCGGCACTGGGTTCCCAGATCGGAAGTGGGTTCATGTCGGTCGGGTTTGAGAGAAGAGGGCTGCGCCGCTGCGCGATACCGTCGATTATCCCGCAGCGCGCGACGGCCGCCAATGACGGCGAAAAGGGGTTCGCAAAGGAAAACGCCGGCTCGAGGCCGGCGTTTCATCGAACGGATTTTGCGCGGATCGTTCAGCCGATCAGGAAATCCTTTTCCTTCTTGCCCGCGGCCAGCGCGGCGGCGAACCAGCGCGGGCGCTTGCCGCGACCGGTCCAGGTTTCGCCCGTTGCCGGGTTGCGATACTTCGGCTTGACCTTGCCGCCCCGCGTGCCCTTGGCGCCGCGCGAGCCGCGACCGAACACTTCATCGAGGGCCATGCCTTCGGCCTTGACGAGAGCGCTGATTTTGTCGCGCAGCTTCGAAACGCGCTCTTTCGCCAGTTCCTCCTGGCGCGCCTTGGCGCGGGCTATCAGGTCGGAGAGCTGATTGTGATTCAGGGACTTCAGGTCGATCGCCATCGCATTACCTCTGGATTATTCGTTTGGCCATCCTGGCAGGATGTATTGCGGAGGCAATTGTATCCATGATGGAAGGAAAATCGAATATGCGCGCGTCTCCGGATTCAAGGAACGTGTGGTATTGCGATTTTTCACTTGCAATCATCCGATTCGTTCCAGCAATGCCTCACGCGAGAGCGCCGCGTTTTCGCTATCGCCGCGGCGGCGGTATTCGAACGTGCCGGCGGCGAGGCCGCGTTCGCTGACGACGACGCGGTGCGGAATGCCGATCAGTTCCATGTCGGCGAACATCGGTCCGGGACGCAAGCCGCGGTCGTCGAGCAGCACATCGATGCCGCGGGCGGCGAGTTCGTCGTGCAGTTTTTCGGCTTCTTCGCGCACCTGCGCGATCTGCGCGGCATTGATCGGGCAGATGACGACTTGCCAGGGCGCCATCGGTTCCGGCCAGAGGATGCCGGCTTCGTCGTGGTTCTGTTCGATTGCCGCGGCGACGATGCGGCTGACGCCGATGCCGTAGCAGCCCATCTGCATGACCTGCGCCTTGCCCGCGTCGTCGAGCACGGTGGCGTTGAGCGCTTCGGCATATTTATCGCCGAGCTGGAAGACGTGGCCGACCTCGATGCCGCGCGCGATCGACAGCGTGCCGCGGCCGTCGGGTGAGGCGTCACCCTCGACGACCTTGCGGATGTCCTCGACGCGCGTCACGCGCGCATCGCGGTCCCAGTTCGCGCCGCGATGGTGCGTGCCGTCGGCGTTGCCGCCGCAGACGAAATCGGCGAGCACCGCGGCGTCACGGTCGACGATGACGGGAATCGAATCCGGCAAGCCGACAGGGCCGATGAAGCCGGGTTTCGTGCCGGTCGCGCGCAGGATTTCCGCCTCGTCGGCGAGCACCGATTCGCCCGGCAGTTCCGCGAGTTTGGCGGCCTTGACCTCGTTCACTTCGTGGTCGCCGCGCACGCACAGCGCGACAAGTCCGTCGTGACCGCGCACGAGGATCGTCTTTACGCATTGCGCAGGTTTGACGCCGAGGAAGGCGCTGACTTCGTCGATGGTTTTCTGCGTCGGCGTGGGCACGCGCTCGAGCGCTTGCGTCGGCGCTGGGCGTGCCTGCGCGGGCGCGAGCGATTCGGCTTTTTCGATATTGGCCGCGTAATCGGATTCGCTGGAAAACGCGATCGCATCTTCGCCGGAATCGGCGAGCACCTGGAATTCGTGGCTCGCATTTCCGCCGATCGCGCCGGTGTCGGCCTGCACGGCGCGGAATTTCAGGCCCAGGCGCGTGAAGATGCGGCCGTAGGTGTCGTACATGTTCTGGTATTCGCCGGCGAGGCTGTCCGCCGTCAAATGGAACGAATACGCGTCCTTCATGAGGAATTCGCGCGCACGCATCACGCCGAAGCGCGGCCGGATCTCGTCGCGGAACTTGGTCTGGATCTGGTAGAAATTCACCGGCAATTGCTTGTAGCTGCGCAATTCATTGCGCGCGTAGTCGGTGATGACTTCCTCGTGCGTCGGTCCGTAACAGTATTCGGCATCCTTGCGGTCCTTGATCTTGAGCAGCTGCCCGCCGAATTTCTCCCAGCGCCCGGTTTCTTCCCACAGTTCCTTCGGCTGCACCGACGGCATGAGCAACTCGAGCGCGCCGGCGCGGTTCATTTCCTCGCGCACGACGTTTTCGACTTTCGACAGCACGCGCAGGCCGAGCGGCGACCACGTGTAGATGCCCGCGGCGAGCTTGCGGATCATGCCGGTGCGCAGCATCAGGCGATGACTGGCGATTTCGGCGTCGGCGGGGACTTCCTTGACGGTCGCGAGGTGAAAACGTGACAGGCGCATGGGCGGGTTGCCGGAAAAATGGAACCCGCGATATTAGCAGCGACGCACGCGTTTCTCCGCCGCGCTTCGCGATGCGCGCGCGGCGGGAATGGTCGAGCGGGGCGTCAGTGCGCGCCGCAGAACAGCTTGATCTGCTGGTTGGCCTTGTCGATCTGCGCCTGATGCGCCTTGGCCGCATCGAGGTCGACCGGATATCCGTCAGCATCGATCGCCGGTTTCCGGGCCTGGAGTGTCGTCAGGTTTCCCTTGGCGATGTCGCAATTGCGCTTGATGTCGGCGGGCGCGTAACCGGCCGCGGCGGCCATCGCGGGTCCGGCATCCTTTTCGGCATCGGACATTTCGTCCTCGGCCGGCGCGCTCGTCGTCACGCCACCCTTGACGCGCAGCTTCTGCGCCTTGACGGTCCTGGGCGGCGGCGAGTCCGAGAAATGCTTGACGCCGTTGGCGTCGGTCCACGAATACATCTCGGTCGCGATCGCCGGTGTGGCGAGGAGGAGCGCAAGGACAATCCAGCGGGCTTTCATGGTTATGTTCGGTCCGGCGGACGTTCAGGGTGCCGTCCGCGGCGACTGGATAACACCGTTGCGCCCGCGAGACAAGACGAACCGCCGCGTTTTGTGGATCACGGTACACTCCCGCCCTGCATTCCCGAGGGGCTGGAATCGACGATGGAAGCGCCTACGGCCGGTGCGCGCAAGCCGCCGCGCGGCATCTACCTGCTGCCGAACCTGTTCACGACCGCGGCGATGTTCGCCGGGTTTTACGCGATCGTGTCGAGCATCGGCGGGCGTTACGTCGACGCCGCGATCGCGGTTTTCGTCGCCGCGATCCTCGATGGCCTCGACGGTCGCGTCGCGCGCCTGACCAACACCCAGAGCGAGTTCGGCGTGCAGTACGACTCGCTGTCCGACCTGGTCAGCTTCGGCCTCGCGCCTTCGCTCGTGCTCTACACGTGGTCGTTGTCCAACCTGAGGAACTACAGCCCGGGCTGGGGCAAGGTCGGCTGGGCGGCGGCGTTCATCTATGCGGCCTGCGCGGCGCTGCGCCTGGCGCGTTTCAACACGCAGGTCGGCGTTGCCGACAAACGCTATTTCCAGGGGTTGGCCAGTCCTGCGGCAGCGGGTTTGTGCATGTCCTTCGTGTGGGCGATCGAGAACGGCAACCTGTACGGCCTGTCCGTCAACGAGGTGGACTTCGTCACGCCGGTCGTCGCCATCGTCGCCGGCCTGCTCATGGTCAGCCGCATCCGCTACTTCAGCTTCAAGGCGTGGCCGATCTCCGACCGCGTGCCGTTCATCTGGATCCCGATGGCGATGCTGATCATCGTCGCGCTCGCCGTGGACACCGCACGCGTGCTGTTCGCGATCGCCGTGCTCTACGTGCTGTCCGGTCCGGTGATGACGCTGTGGGGCCTGCGCCGCAAGCGCAGCGAACGCGCACAGCGCGGCGCGGGCAAAGGCGTGTCATGACCGCCGCGCGCCAGCGCATCGTCGGCGCGCCCGCGCCGCCGCGCGTGCGCCAGGCGGATGCGCTGGCGTTCCTCGCCGATCTGTCGCGCTCGCTTGCCGTCTCGATCGACCTGCGCGAAACGCTGCCGCATACGATCACGCGCGTGCGCGACTTCCTCGATGTCGAAGGCATCGCGCTGTTCCTGCTCGATGCGGCGACGCAGGTGCTCGAATGCAAGGTCAGCGCCGGTCCGGTCGACGTGACCGGCATGCGCCTCGCCGTCGGCCAGGGTATCGTCGGCCGCGCGGTCGCCGAGGACGCGACGCAACTCGTCGTCGACGCCAGCGCCGATGCGCGCGTATGGCGCGCCGCCGACGAGGCGACCGGCTTCGTCACGCGCAGCATCATCTGCGCGCCGCTGCGCACCGCTTCCGGACCGATCGGCGTCATCGAGATCGTGAACCGGCGCGACGGCCGTCCGTTCACGCCGGCCGACGCCGAACTGCTCGACCTCGTCGCCGCGCCGGCCGCGCTCGCGATCAACAACGCGCGCATGGCCGGTGCATTGCTCGAACAGCAGCGCCTCAAGCGCGAGTTCGACCTCGCGCGGCACCTGCAGAAATCGCTGCTGCCGCGGCGCCGCCGCGACGGATTCCCGGTGATCGGCGTGAACCGTCCCGCGCACGAAATCTCCGGCGACTTCTACGACTATTTCGAACTTGGCGATGGCCGCATCGGCTTCGTCGTCGGCGACATTTCCGGCAAGGGCCTCGACGCCGCGCTGCTCATGGTGCGTGCGGCGAGCCTGTTGCGCTGGGCCGGCAAGGACGGCCTCGCGCCCGCGGCATGGCTCGCGCGCGCCAACGACGAGTTGTGCGACACCGCGCGCGATGGCCGCTTCGTCTGCGCGCTGGTCGGCTATGTCGACCGCGCGGCGACGCGCGTGCAATTCGCCGGCGCGGGCTTTCCGCCCGTCGTCGTGCATCGCGGCGGCCGCTACGACGAATACGTCGCGGGCGGCCCGCCGCTCGGCATCCTGCGCGGCATCGACTTCGAGCAGCACGACGTCGCGCTCGATGGCGGCACGTTCTACGCGTTCTCCGACGGTGCCACCGACGTGCGCGCCGCCGACGGAAAGCCGATCGGCCTCGCCGGCATGCGCGCGCTCATCGCGCGTCACGCGCGCGAAACACCGCAGGCGCGCTTGCGCGGCCTGCTCGGCGAATTGAAGCGCCTGCGCCTTGTCGACGACACGACGCTGCTGCTCATCGAAGCACCGCAAGCCGAGCGCCCCGAACTGCTGCTCGCGCGCGCGCTGCCCGCGCGTGCGGAGGCGATGCGCGACCTGCGCGCCGCGTTGCGCGCGACATTCGACGAACACGGCATCGAGCCGCGCCTGCGCGATCGCCTTGTCCTCGCCGTCGACGAAGCCTGCACGAACATCATCCGCCACGGCTACGGCCCGGACTGCGAAGGCGCGATCGCGCTGCGCGTGTCGCGCAGCGACGCGATGCTCGGCATCGAACTCGTCGACGACGCGCCCGCGGTCGATCCAGCCACGATCAAGCCCGGAACGCTCGGTGATTGCCGCTGCGGCGGCCTCGGCGTCGCGCTCATCGACGAAGTCATGGACGAATGGCGCATCGAGCCCGCCGAGGACGGTCACGGCAACCGGCTCGTTTTGCGCAAACGCATCGAATCCTGGGCGTGCGAGGAGGCGGACGAAACATGAGCGACAGCAATCCGGCAACGGCAAATGGCGTGTCGCGCGAGCAGGGCGCAGGCTACGTGCTCGTGCGCCTGTCCGGCGAAGTCGACCTTTCATGGTCGCAGGACGTGCGCCGCGCCGTGCTCGCCGCGTTCGGCGGCGGCGAAGCGGTCGGCGTCGAGCTGTCCGCGGTCGGCTACATCGACTCGTCCGGCATCGCCGCGCTCGTCGAAGGGTTGCAACAGGCGCGCGCATCGGGACGCCGTTTCGCGCTCGTCGCCCCGAGCGACGCCGTGCGCGCCGTGCTCGAACTCGCGCGGCTCGACCGCGTGTTCGCGATCGTGGCCGACACCGACGCGCTGCTCGCGTCGGCGTGAACGCGATCGCGCGACCGCTGCACGACCTCGGCCGCGCCACGCTTGGCGCGGTTGCTGGCGTCGGCTACGCCGCGGCGCTGCTCGCCGAATCGCTGTACTACCTCTTCGCCGGCGCGCGCGCCGGCCAGCGCGTGCGCCTTGCCGCGATCGCGCGCCAGATGCGCGAGATCGGCGTCGACGCGCTGCCGATTGTCGCGTTGCTCGGCTTCACCGTCGGGCTCATGCTCGGCATCCAGTTCATCGCCTCGCTCAGCGAATTCGGCGCGCAGTCGCAGGTCGTCGTCGCCGTCGCCAAATCGGTGACGCGTGAATTCGGCGCGCTGATCACCGCGATCCTCGTCGCCGGCCGCTCGGGTTCCGCGCTTGCCGCGCGCATCGGTTCGATGAGCGTGTCGCAGGAAGTCGACGCGCTCGCCGTGATCGGCATCGAACCCGTGCGCTATCTCGTCGCGCCCGCGCTTGTCGCGATGCTGGTCATGCTGCCGGCGCTGACGATCTTCGCCAACGCGGTCGCGATTTTCGGCGCGGCGCTGTACAGCGCGCCCGCGCTCAACGTCACGCCGAGCGCGTACCTGTTGCAGACGATGGCGCTGCTGTCGCCGGGCGATGTCTGGCAGGGGCTGGCCAAGAGCGTCGTGTTCGCGGTGCTGATCACGCTGATCGGCGTGAGCACGGGATTTTCCGTGAGCGACGGCGCCGAGGGCGTGGGTCGCGCGACGACACGCGCGGTGGTGGTGTCGATTTGCTGGATCATCGTGGTGGACATGGTGTTTTCGTTTTTTCTCAACCGATGATTGATTTGCATCGACCAGTTTCCTGCCGTCATTCGCGCGAAAGCGGGAGGCGCTCTTCAACAGCCCGAAAGGCTGGTCATCCATTTTCCTTGCTTGCGATTTGCACCGAATGGCTTGCCAAGCCATCCCCTTCAAGGAGAGGGTTGGGTGGGGATGGTGTTGCTGTGGCGTACCCGTTTTCTCGAAAGCCGACTCGCATCCCTGCGGGTTCGTCCTGCATCCCTGCGGGTTCGTCCTGCATCCCTGCGGGCCGGTTTCTTTCTCTTGCTTGTCCAAGAGAAAGAAACCAAAGAGAAGGACGCCCCGACGACAGCGCCCGCAGGGCATCCTGCCCTGCGGGTCCGTGTTCGCCGGCCGAGGTTCGCCGACGGCACATCCGTGTGCCGACGGCGAACGCGCGCGCATCATGCGCACGCCCCTCCGGGCTTTTTCGTCCGGCGCCCACCACTGTCGAAACGGGGGCGCGTAAAAGCGGCGCGCTCCTGCGCGCAGAAGCCGAAGCGTTGCTTTGCAGGAACGGCTTCCGCCGCGATTTGGGCTGACTGCGGAGTGATGCGATGAACGCCACAGCGCCGCTGATCGAAGTCGAAAACCTCGACGCCTGGTACGGCCGACGGCAAGTCCTGTACGGCGTCGACTTTTCGGTTCATGCCGGCGAGATTCGCGTCATCATGGGTGGGTCCGGCTCGGGCAAGTCGACGTTGCTTCGACATCTGCTCGGCTTGCAGCGTCCCGCAAGCGGAAGCGTGAAACTGTTTGGCGTCGATCTCGGCCGCGCGAGCGAGCGCGAACGGCTCGACGTGCGCAAGCGCATCGGCGTGTCGTTCCAGGGCGGCGCGCTGCTGACTTCGCTCACGGTCGGTGAGAACGTCGCACTGCCGTTGCGCGAGCACACGACGCTCGACGAGTCGACGATCCGCATCATGAGCCGCCTGAAACTCGAGGTCGTCAACCTCGGTGGTTTCCAGGATTTGATGCCGAGCCAGTTGTCGGGCGGCATGGTCAAGCGCGCGGCGCTCGCGCGGGCGATCGTGATGGACCCGCGCCTGTTGTTCTTCGATGAGCCTTCGGCCGGTCTCGATCCAGTCGTGTCGGCGGAGCTCGATGAGTTGATCCTGCGCCTGCGCGACGCGCTGCGCATGACCATCGTCGTCGTCACGCACGAACTCGAAAGCGCGTTCAAGATCGCCGACACGATCACCGTGCTCGACCAGGGCCGCGTACTCATGACGGGCAGTGTCGCGCAAGTACGCGCGTCGCCGAACGAGCGCATCCAGGACCTGCTCAACCGCCGGCCGCGCGAGGTGCAGGTCGATGCGGATGCGTACCTGAAACGGCTGACCGAAGAGGAAGCCTGATAAAGTCCGCTGGCTCGTCGTTCCGGCTGGCCGCAGCGACGCAGACGAGGGAGTGGGGCGGCGTGAAACGCGACACCATCAACTACACGCTGGTCGGCGCGGTCGTCGCGGGTGCGATTGCATTGCTGCTCGTCGCGCTGGCGCTGATTACCGGTCGCGGCGTCGCGAGCAGTGACTACGTCGTGCGCTATCGCAACGTGACCGGCCTGCGCTACGGCGCGCCCGTGTTCTACGAAGGCTATCGCGTCGGCCAGGTCGGCGCGGTGACGCCGGAGCGCGACGCCAACGGCACGCGCTACAAGGTCGAATTGAATATCCGCCGCGACTGGCCGCTGCCCGTCGACAGCCAGGCGCGCCTGCAATCGAGCGGCCTGCTCGCCGACGTGTCCATCGGCATCCACGAAGGTACGAGCCGCGACATGCTCAAGCCCGGCGGCGAACTCAAGGGCGAGGAAGGCGGCAACCTGTTCGTGGCGATGAACGATCTCGCCGTCGAAGTCAGCGCACTCACGCGCACGCAGATCGAGCCGCTCGTGCGCACGCTGACGCAGCGAGTGGATTCGATCGGCGGCGCGATCGACACGCGCGCGCCGGTGATTCTCGATGAGACGCACGCCTTGCTCGATCGCATGAACAACGCGTCCGATGCGCTCAACGACGTGCTCAAGCCGCAGAACCGCGAAGCACTCGGCGCGATCCTCGGCCAGGTGCGCGGCCTCACCGAAGAACTGCGCCGCACGCGTGGCACGCTCGACAACGCGCTCGGCGAACTCGCCGGCGTGGTCAAGGACAATCGCGCCGACGTGCGCCGCTCGGTGCAGGACCTGTCCGCCGTGCTCGAAGCGCTGTCGAGCCGCATGGACGTCATCACGCATCACCTCGAATCCTCGTCGCGCAACATCGACGAATTCAGTCGCGAGATCCGCATGCATCCCAACCGCCTCATCGTCGCGCCGAAGGCGGACCAGCCCGACGGGGAACCGCAATGAAGCCGCGCTTTCTGCTGCTTTTCGCGACGCTCGCGCTTGCCGCGTGCAACGTGCCGGTCGTGCCGGACTTCACTTACTACCGCCTGCCGCGGCCACAGCCGCTGGAAGCCGCTTCCACGCCGCTGCGCGATGCGATCGTCGTCGATGCGTTCGGCGCCGATGGCCTGTACGCCGACCAGGCGCTCGTCTACGCCGTCGATGCCGATGGCCAGCAACTGCGCCAGTACCACTACCAGCTGTGGACCGATCCGCCGACGCGCGTGCTGCAGCGCCGGCTCATCGTGCTGCTGCGCGATGCGCGCCTGTCGCGCGAAGTCACCGACGAGCTGCCGGCCAGCCATGCGGCGATCCGCATCCACGGCATCCTCCTGCGCCTGGACCGCGTGCCGAAGGCCGATGGCGGCTGGAACGTCGCCGTGGCGCTCAAGCTGCGCGCCGACGCGCCCGACGGGACGCCGCTGGTCGACGAGCTGTATCACGAGGAAGCGGCGGTTTCCGGCACCGGCATCAAGGCCAGCGTCGACGCCTATGGCGCGGCGCTCGATCATTTGTTTGCGCGTTTCTACGCCGACCTGCGCCAGCAAGGAGGAGCCGTGCATGCACGATGAGGCGAACCTGCGCCGGCTCGAGGAAATGGGCATCGACGTCTACCTGCCGCGCGCGGTCGAGGCGGTGTCGCCGATCGCGTCGCCGAATGCGGCGACGACGGCGAACACGGCTGCGATCGCGAAGGCGACGCCCGCGGCTCCGGCAAACGACGCCGACGTGCTCTTGCTCGCCGGCACCGCTGCCAATGCCGAGCCGCTGCTCGCCGCCGTCGCGCGCACGCTCGCGTTCGCGCGGGTGACGAGCGCCAAGGCTGGCGCGGACGATGCCGATGCGCTGGCGCGAGCCCGCGCACTCGTCGTCTTCGGCGAAGCGCAGGCGCGCGCGGCCGGCGCGGCGCTCAGCGCGCAACGGCAGTCGCAGATCGGCTGGGTCGTCGCGTCCGGTACCGCGCAACTGCGCGGCGATGCGTTGGCCAAACGCGCGCTGTGGGGCGAACTCAAGCGCGTCATCCGCGAATTGCGCGCGCGCGGCGGCTGAAGCCGTCCAGGGCGCGCGGCCGGCGCGTCGTCGTGGCAAGATTCCGGCGCCGTCCACGCTGTCCGGGACGGCGTCTCCGAGAACGGCAAGTGGTCGCGATCCTCAAGCCAACGCAACCCGAATTCCGCCGCATGCGCGCGGAAGACCTCGACGCCGTCGCGGCGCTCGAGACGGCGGCCTACGAATTCCCCTGGTCGCGCGGCATCTTCGCCGACTGCCTGCGCGCGGGCTACGACTGCATCGTGCTCAGCGACGATCAAGCGGTCGTCGGCTATGGCGTGCTCTCGGCCGCGGCGGGCGAGGCGCACGTGCTCAACGTCTGCGTCTTGCCGGCACTGCATGGGCGCGGCTACGGCCGGCGCATCGTGCGGCGCCTCGTCGACATCGCACGCTGGCTGCGCGCCGAGCGAGTCTACCTGGAAGTGCGTCCGTCGAATCCGCGCGCGATCGGGCTTTACGAGTCCCTCGGCTTCAACGAATTCGGCCGCCGGCCGAACTACTATCCGGCGAAGAAAGGCCGCGAAGACGCGATCGTCATGGCGATGGAGTTGCTGGCGGAGCTGTCGAAAGACTGACCGGCGAGTCGGTCGCGGAGGCGACACCCAAGGCCGGCTGGCGAGCCGCGGCCTTCCACGTTTCGATCCAGCCCGAAATTTCGCTCGAGGATGGCGCAACCTCGCGCATCACCGCATCGACGAAGCCGGCGAATTCCACGGGGAAGCGATGGCGCACGTGCAGCCACAGCGCGCGGAAGCCCGGCGTCGAACTCTGCGAACGCAGGTGGCCGAGGATTGATGCGTACTGGTCGTCGCCAAGCATGCCGTCGCGATGCTGGTAGTAGCTGTCCTCGAAGTGCAGGAGCAGCGGATACATGCTCCACAGGTAGCGATGGCATTCGACGGCGTCGAGGGTCGGATCGCAGGCGTGGCCGCGCAGGATCAGCGCTGCGGTGTCCGCGTGCGCGATGTGCTGCAACCACGCGCCCACCTGTTCGGCGCGGCCGCGGTCCATCTTCGAGCGCTGGATGCGCGCGCTCTGGCGCATCTGCAGCGCGAGATAGGCCAGCGAGACCAGCACGGCGAGACTGCTGACCACGCTGGCGATGTTGGCAAGCGTCGAAAGATCCATGCGCGGTTACCGGCAATGCGGCGCGGGGCAGCTTACAGGCTGGCCAGGCGCGCGGCCTGTTCGCGCAGCGCGGCGAGCGTCTTCGTGAAGTCGCTGATGCGCTGTTGTTCCTTCTCGACGACTGCGGCCGGTGTGTTCGGGCCGAAGTTGGCGAGCTTTGCGTTCGACTTCGCCAGTTCGCCGTCGACGCGCGCGATTTCCTTCTCGATCCGCTGTCGTTCCGCGCCGAGATCGATGAGCCCGGCGAGCGGAATCAGGATCTTCATCTCGCCGACGATGCCCGTGGCGGCCGGCGGTTCGGCTTCGCCGTCGGCGAGCCAGCGCTGCGATTCGGCTTTGGCAAGGAAGGCGATCTGCGCGGCGAATGTCAGCGCGCGCGCGCGGTCGCTCGCGGTGCCATTGGCATACAGCAGCGGAATCGCCTTGCCCGGCGCGATGTTCATTTCGCTGCGGATGCGGCGGATCTGCGTCAGCGCGGCGCGCAGCCATTCGATGTCGGCACTTGCCGCGGCGTCGTCGGCGGGCAAGTCTTCGGCGCGTGGATAGGGGCGCTGCGTGATGCTGGATTCCTTGAGGCCAAGCAACGGCGCCACCGATTGGTAGATTTCTTCGGTGATGAAGGGCGTGATCGGATGCAGCGCGCGCAGCGCGGCTTCGAGCACGGCGAGCAGGGTGTGGCGCGTGGATTCCGCGGCGGCCTTGTCGTCGCCGTTGAGCGCCGGCTTGGCGAGTTCGACGAACCAGTCGCAATACTCGTTCCAGACGAATTCGTAGAGCGCCTGCGCGACGAGGTCGAAGCGGTAGAGCTTCATCTGCGCCTCGACTTCCGCGAGCGTGGCGCGCAGGCGCGCGACGATCCAGCGCTCGGCCGCGGTGACGGGTTGCGCCGCGGCTTTCGGCGCCGATTCGATGTTCATGAGCACGAAGCGCGCCGCGTTCCACAACTTGTTGCAGAACGCCTTGTAGCCTTCGGCGCGCTTGAGGTCGAAATTGATCGTGCGGCCGTAGGTCGCGAGCGCGGCGAACGTGAAGCGCAGTGCGTCGGTGCCGACCGCGGCGATGCCTTGCGGATAGTCCTTGCGGATGCGCTTCTCGACCTTCTCGCGCACCTGCGGGATCAGCAGCGATGCCGTCGATTTCCCGACGAGGTCTTCCAGCGAGACGCCATCGATGAGGTCGAGCGGGTCGATCGTGTTGCCCTTCGACTTCGACATCTTCTGGCCTTCGGCGTCGCGCACGATGGCGTTGATGTAGACCTCGCGGAACGGCACCTTGCCGGTGAAGTACTGCGTCGCCATGACCATGCGCGCGACCCAGAAGAAGATGATGTCGAAGCCGGTTACGAGCACCGCGCTGGGCAGGAACTGCTGGTCCTGCGCCCAGTTCGCGACGACATGGCCGCCTTCGCGCGTGTCTCCCGCGTTCGGCCAGCCGAGCGTCGAGAACGGCCACAGCGCGGACGAGAACCAGGTGTCGAGCACGTCTTCGTCCTGCTTCAGCACGCCGACCGGCTTCACGTCGGAATGCGCGAGCGCGTCGGCCTCGTCCTCGCCGACGAAGATATTGCCGGCCTCGTCGTACCACGCGGGGATCTGGTGGCCCCACCAGAGCTGGCGGCTGACGCACCAGTCCTGGATGTTCTCGAGCCACTGGTTGTAGGTCGTCGTCCAGTTTTCCGGAACGAACCTGATCTCGCCGTCGCGCACCGCGGCGAGCGCGGGTTCGGTGATTGCCTTGCGGCCGCCCGGGCCGGGCCTGCCGTCGACGCGCGTGTCGCTGGTGAGGTCGAGGAACCACTGGTCGGTGAGCATCGGCTCGATGATCGCGTCGGTGCGCTGGCTGACCGGCACCTGCAACTTGTGTTTCTTCGTCTCGACGAGCAGGCCGGCGGCTTCGAGATCGGCGAGCACGGCCTTGCGCGCGGCGAAACGGTCGAGTCCGCGATATTTTTCCGGCGCGTTCTCGTTGATCTTCGCGTCGAGCGTGAGGATCGTGATCGGCGCGAGCTTGTGTCGCGCGCCGATCTGCCAATCGTTGAAGTCGTGCGCCGGCGTGATCTTGACCGCGCCGGTACCGAATTCGCGTTCGACATAGTCGTCGGCGATGACCGGAATCTCGCGCTCGCTCAGCGGCAGCTTGAGCGTCTTGCCGACGAGATGCGCGTAGCGCTCGTCTTCCGGATGCACGGCCACGGCGACGTCGCCGAGCATCGTTTCCGGGCGCGTCGTCGCAATGACGAGGCTGTCGCTGCCATCGGCGGTCGGATAGCGGATCGACCACAGCGAGCCGTCCTTCTCCTGGTTGTCGACTTCAAGGTCGGACACGGCCGTCATCAGCACCGGATCCCAGTTCACGAGGCGGCGGCCGCGATAGAGCAGGCCGTCGCGATACCACTGCACGAACACGCGACGGACTGCGGTGGACAGGCCTTCGTCCATCGTGAAGCGCTCGCGCGACCAATCGACCGATGCGCCGAGGCGGCGCATCTGGTGGGTGATCGTCGAACCGGATTGCTGTTTCCACTCCCACACGCGCTCGACGAACTGTTCGCGGCCGAGGTCGTGGCGCGACTTGCCCTCGTTGGCGAGCTGGTTCTCGACGATCTTCTGTGTCGCGATGCCGGCATGGTCGGTGCCGCCCTGCCACAGGGTGCGAAAGCCCCTCATGCGGTGGTAGCGCGTGAGCGCATCCATGACCGTCTGCTGGAACGCATGGCCCATGTGCAGCGTGCCGGTCACGTTCGGCGGCGGCAACAGGATGCAGTACGGCGTGCCGTTGCCTTGCGGCTGGAAGTCGCCGGCGGCTTCCCACCTTGCGTACCACTTCGATTCGATCGCCGCGGGTTCGAAACTCTTGTCCATGCGTTTGCCGCGGGCCGCGCGCGGCCCATCTCGTGAGGAGGAGAATCGTGCATTCTAGCCGTTTCGCGCGGTCGGGCCGACGTTCGCGCGCCCGGCAATCGCCGCGAACACGGCCGCGCGAGGCGGTACTCTTGGCGCCTCGGAACGCAGGGGGAAACCATGGCCGAAGTCCACGTCGTCGCGCATCCGCTGGTCCAGCACAAGCTCACTCTGCTGCGGAAAAAAACCACCGGCACCGCGGACTTCCGCCGCCTGCTCGGCGAGCTATCGGCGCTCATGGCCTACGAGGTCACGCGCGACCTGCCGCTGCGCGAGGTCACGATCGACACGCCCGTCGGCGCCGCCCGTGGCCAACTCATCGACGGCAAGAAGGTCGCCTTCATCGCCGTCCTGCGCGCCGGCATCGGCCTGCTCGACGGCATGCTCGGCGTGGTGCCGAGCGCGCGCGTCGGCCATGTCGGCCTGTACCGCGACGAGGAAACGCTGCGCCCGGTCGAGTACTACCTGCGCCTGCCGCGCGACATGCGCGACCGTGATGCGATCGTCGTCGATCCGATGCTGGCGACGGGCAATTCGGCGATCGCCGCGCTCGACCGCATCAAGGCCGCGAAACCGCGCTCGTTGCGTTTCGTCTGCCTCGTCAGCTGTCCGGAAGGCCTCGCCAACCTGCGCGGGAAGCACCCGGACGTGCCGATCTTCACCGCGGCCATCGACGAACGCCTCAACGAGCGCGGCTACATCGTGCCGGGCTTGGGCGATGCCGGCGACCGCTATTTCGGCACGAAGGCGTAAGCTGGCGGCCATCGGCGAACGGGAGTCGACATGGCGACGCATTCCACCAAGCTCGCGGTACTCATCGACGCGGACAACGCGCAGCCGGCGGTGGTCGAAGGGCTGCTCGCCGAGATCGCGAAATACGGCACGGCCACGGTGAAGCGCATCTATGGCGACTGGACCGGGCCGCAGCTCAAGGGCTGGAAGGACGCGCTGCTCAAGCACGCGATCCAGCCGATCCAGCAGTTCCGCTACACCACCGGCAAGAACGCGACCGATTCCGCGCTGATCATCGACGCGATGGACCTGCTCTACGGCGCGAAACTCGGCGGCTTCTGCATCGTCTCCAGCGACAGCGACTTCACGCGCCTGGCCGCGCGCGTGCGCGAGGCCGGCCTCGTCGTCTACGGCTTCGGCGAGAAGAAGACGCCATCGCCGTTCGTCGCGGCCTGCGACAAGTTCATCTATACCGAGATCCTGCTCGCCAAGGACGACGAGGACGACGCGGCGCCGCCACGCAGCGCCGCCCTGCTCAAGCAGGACGCCCGTTTCGTGAATCTGCTTCGGGGCGCGATCGAAGCCTCGTCGGACGATTCAGGCTGGGCCAACCTGGGTCAGGTCGGCAGCGCCATTGCCAAGCAGGCGCCGGATTTCGATGCGCGCAACTACGGCTACGGCAAGCTCAGCGAGCTGATCGCGGCCAGCGAACTGTTCGAAATCGAAAAGCGCAAGGTCGGCGACGGCACGGCGGCCTTCGTGCGCGACCGTCGTCGCAGCGTCGCCGTGCCGCGGGGCGCTCGAAAGACGCCGCGCAAGACAGGCTGAACCACGGTCAAGGCCACGCGCGGACCGGCGGCGCCTACATGTCGTGCTTGGCGATCTCGAAGCCGGCGGCCTTGTAGGTCTTCCAGCGCTCGCGCGAGCCGCCGCGCGCGGCTTCGTCGGCGGGGACCACTTCGAGTACGCGCTCGAACAGTCCGGGCGCGCAGTCGTCGCGCAGGTTGATGACGAGCGCGCGGTCTTCCGCGGCGACGCCGGGCGGCACGATGAGTACGGGCGTCATCGCGTCGTCGTCGTCGCCGGCGATCTGGTGCGGGATGAAGGCGTCGTCGTCGAAATCCCACAGTCGCGCGTCGATCGCCTCGGCTTCGTCCTGCGAGCGCGCGAGGACCAGCGTCGGCTGCTGCGCGGCGAACGCGCGCTTGGCCAGTTCGCACACGAGCAGCAGCGGATCTTCGCGGAAGCGCGGTTTGTCGATGAGGTAGAAGTCGGCGCGCGGCATGTCAGGGCGCCGCTGCGGGTGCGCCGCCGAACTGGAGTGCGAGCGAGGCGCCGATGCCGGTGACGAGCATGCAACCGACGACGAGGGCGAAGAACGCCGCGATCGCCGGCACGCGCCGTTCCTGCGGCCGCGTCTTGTACAGGTAGTACGGCACGAAGATCGCGGCGAACAGCACGATGCAGACGTTGAGCCAGGTCGGTCGGCGAATGTCGAGTTCGCGCGAGTCGAGGTTGAGCCAGCGGAAACCGAGCAAAAGCAGCGCGACGTTGCCGAGCAGCGTGACCAGCAGCCGCGTGCCGTCCTGCGTGGACGGCAGTCCCAGCGAAGCATCGACGACACCGAGCGCGAACGAGGCGCCGACCAGCGCGATCAGCGCCGCCTGCTTGCGCTTGCGGAAGTCGACGGCAGGCGTGTTCACGCGCAGCGGTCGATGAGGTACTGCACGAGCAACGGCACGGGACGGCCCGTGGCGAGGCCCTTGCGGCCTTCGTCCCACGCCGTTCCGGCGATGTCGAGATGCGCCCAGCGGCGGCCGCTGGTAAAGCGCGACAGGAAGCAGCCCGCGGTGATCGCACCGGCGTACTTGCCGCCGATGTTGGCGACGTCGGCGAAACCGGATTCGAGCTGGCCCTGGTAGTCGTCCCACAGCGGCAGGCGCCAGGCGCGGTCGTGCGTGGCGTTGCCGGCGGCAAGCAGCTGGTCGGCCAGTTCGTCGTCCTTGGTCATCAGGCCCGAGGCGTGCTTGCCGAGCGCGACGACGCAGGCGCCGGTGAGCGTGGCCGCGTCGATGATCACCTGCGGGTCGAACTTCTGCACGTAGGTGAGCGCGTCGCAGAGGATGAGGCGGCCTTCGGCGTCGGTGTTGAGCACTTCGATGGTGAGGCCGGACATGCTGGTCAGCACGTCGCTCGGGCGGTACGAATTGCCGTCGGGCATGTTCTCGACCGCGGGCACGACGCAGACGAGATTGATCGGCAGCTTCAGTTCGACCGCGGAGACGAACGCGCCGAGCACGCCGGCCGCGCCGCACATGTCGAACTTCATTTCCTCCATGCCGGCGCCGGGCTTGAGCGAGATGCCGCCGGTGTCGAAGGTGATGCCCTTGCCGACGAGCGCATAGGGCTTGGCGTCGCCGCCGCCGTTCCATTGCAGCACGACGAGCTTGGGCGGATTCGCCGAGCCCTGCGCGACGCCGAGCAGCGAACCCATGCCGAGCTTGGCCATGTCGTCGCGCTCGAGCACCTCGAGCGTGACGCCGGGATGCGTGTCGGCGACGTGCTTGGCCTGAGCGGCGATGTGCGCCGGGTTGCAGATGTTCGGCGGCAGGTTGCCCAGTTCCTTGGCGAAGCGCACGCCATTCGCGATCGCGTTCGCCTGCGCGAGCGCGCGGCGATTCGCGTCGTCGTCCGCCGCGCTGAACGCGACCGTCGCGAGCTGCTTCGGCTCGGCTTCCTTCTTCGGCTTGAACGTCGCCGTGTAGCGATACGCCTGCGCGTCGGCGGCGAGTGCGGCGCTGCGCAGCTTCCAGGCGAGGTCGCGGCCGGGCACGTCGAGTTCGACGAGCGTGGACAGTGCCTCGTCGATCGGCAGGCCCTTGAGCGCGCGAGCGGCGTCGTTCGCGGCGCGGAGAAACGCGCCGGCATCGAACTTGCCCGCGTCGCCAAGGCCGACCACGAGCACGCGCGGCGCGGTCACGCCGGGCAGCGCGAACAGCAGCGTCGTCGTGCCGGGCTTGCCGCTGGCGTCGCCGCCGCCGATGACGCGGCGGATCGCGCCGCCGCTGGCCGCATCGATGCGCGCGGCGGACGGCGCGAGCGTGCCGTCCTTGAACAGGCCGACGACGAGGCAGGCGGTGTTGGCGCTTTCCGGCGCGGCGGAGCTGAGGGCGAAGTGAAGGGTCATCGAAGTTCCGGCAAAGTCAGGCTGTGGTGGGCGCCGACCCGGTTACACTGGCCGCCCCGGCCGGTCCGGTCGGTGCGGTTCGCGTGGCGGGGAGCGCGTCTTGCGCCGGCCGCCGCGCGGCCCCGAGTCTGCGCATGAAGCCCGATATTCTAAGCCAAAGCCCGTTCCACCTGCGTATCGTCGACCGTTACCTGCTGTGCGAGGTCGCGATCGGCTTCCTCGCCGCGACCGCGGTGCTGCTGCTGGTCATGGTCGGCGGCGCGGCCACGGAAATGCTCGGCAAGGTCGCGCGCGGCCGCATTCCGGCGGAACTCCTGCTGAGCCTGATCGGCCTGCACACGGTCAGCACGCTGACGATTCTCGTGCCGCTCGCGGTGCTGCTCGGCGTACTGCTCGGCTACGGCCGGCTCTGGCGCGACAGCGAGATGGCGGTGCTGCAATCCTCCGGGCTGGATGCGCGCGGCATGCTGCGGCCGCTGGTCTGGTTCGCGCTGCCGACGATGCTCGCGCTCGCCGTCGTCTCGTTCTGGCTCGGGCCGGCCGCGGACCGCAAGGCGCAGGACCTGCTCACGCGCGCGAGCCGCTCGCTGATCGTCGCCGGCCTCGAGCCGGGGCGCTTCGTCGAACTGCCGGGCCGAGACGGCGTCATCTACGTCGGCGAAATGTCGGGCGACGGCACGCAGTTCAAGCGCATGTTCATCGAAAGCGAGCGACCCGACGCGAGCACGGGCAAGACGCGCATCGACGTGATCACCGCGACGGACGGTTTCCTCTACCACGACGCCGACGGCGTCGGCCGCTACATCGCGCTGCAGGACGGCTTCCGCGTCGAAGGCAAGCTCGGCGAGGACGACTACCGCCTCATGCGCTTCAAGCGCAACGACATCAAGCTGCCTGACGCGGCCAGCGACGACAGCGACGTCGGGCAGAAGCGCTCCGCGCCGACCTCGCGGTTGTGGAACGCGCCCGACGATCCGGTCATGCGCGCCGAACTGCACTGGCGCCTCGCCGCGCCGCTGTCGGTGTTCGTGCTGACCTTGCTCGCATTCCCGCTCGCGCGCTCGAGCCCGCGCGAGCCGCGTTACGCGCGCCTGCTCGTCGCGCTGCTCGCATGGCTCGTCTACTACAACGTGCTCCTGCTCGGCCGCTCGTGGATCAGCGCCGGCAAGCTCGCGCCCGCATTCGGCCTGTGGTGGGTCTACGTGCCCGCGATCGCGATTGCCGCGTGGCTGATCTGGAGCAGCCAGCGCCTCAAGGCGCCGGCGCGCAAGGGAGCGACGGCATGAGCACGGCATCGGGCGCATCGCGTTTTTCGTTCGCGTCGCTGCGCATGCCGATGTTCAAGCGCGTCGACAAGCTCGTCGCGATGGCCGTGCTTGGCGCGGTCGCGCTGACCTGGGCGGTCATCGTCAGCCTCGACGCGTTCCGCATCTTCATCGGCGAGCTCAACGATGTCGGCCAGGGTAGCTACACGCTCGGCCGCGCCGCGGTCTACGTGCTGTTCACGGTGCCGCGACGCTTCTACGAGATGTTCGGCTACGCGGCGCTGATCGGCGGCCTGCTCGGCCTCGGCGGCCTCGCCAACACGGGCGAACTCACCGCGCTGCGCGCGGCGGGTTTGTCGAAACTGCGCATCTGCGCTTCGGTCGCGCTGTGCATCGCGCTGCTCACGCTGGGCGTGATCGTGCTCGGCGAAACGATCGGGCCCTACGGCGAGCGCAAGGCGCAGCAACTGCAACTCGCGGCGAAGTCGAAGGACGTCGCGCTCGCCAAGGGCGTGCTCTGGGCGCGCGACGGCGAAACCGTGATCGGCGCGCGCAACGGCCACACGCACGGCGGCAAGGGCCGCATCGACCTCGACGGCGTGCGCGTGTTCGAGTTCGACGACGCCGGCCGCCTCAAGGCCTTGTCCATCGCCGGCAAGGCGATCCACGTCGAAGGCGCGTGGACGCTCGAGGACGTTCGCCGCACCGAGTTCGGCCTCGACAACGCGAAGAGCAAGACGATGCCGAGCGAACAATGGCAGTCGAATCTCGATCCGAGCCTGCTCGCGACGAGCATCATCAAGCCGCAATACATGACTCTGCGCGACCTCGGCCAGAACATCGCCGTACTCGATCGCAACAAGCAGGACGCGTCGAGCTTCCGCGACGCCTACTGGCAACGATTGTTTTATCCGCTCAGCGTGCTCGTGCTCGCGTTCTGCGCCGTGCCGTTCGCGTTCGGCACGCTGCGCAGCGGCGGACTGTCCAAGCGCCTGTTCCTCGGCATCGTCGTCGCGCTGGGTTTCTATTTGATGCAGCGTGCGGTCATCAACGTGGCCTCGGTCTACGACATCCATCCGGCTATCGCGAATCTGGTGCCGCCGTTGATTCTCATTGCATTGGCGACGGCGTATTTCAGAAGACACGCCTAACGTCGTGCCTTGGGTGCACTACATCGCGATTTGCGCGCGGCAATGAAGGTTTCGCGAAGCGTCAATACAAATCCATCGGATCGACGTCGATCGACCAGCGCACGTTGCGTTGCTTCGGCAACGTGCGCACGGCGTCGAGCCATGCGGACAGGAACGCCTGCATCGCCGCGCGGCTTTCGCTTTCGACGAGGACTTGCCCGCGCAGCGCGCCGGCGCGGCGCGGGATCGGTGCGGCGAGCGGGCCGTGCAGCGACACGTCCTGCATAGTCGGTGCGGCAGCAACGGTGGCGGCGAGGAACGCGTCGAGTTCGTCTTGCGTCGGCGCTTCCGCGCGCAGCAGCGCCATCTGCGCGTACGGCGGCATTTGCGCGGCGCGCCGTTCGGCGAGCAGGTCGCGGGCGACGGCGGCGTAGCCGCGTTCGATGAGTCCGCACAGCAATGGGTGCGCGGGGTCGTGCGTTTGCAAGATCACTTCGCCCGCATGCTTCGCCCGTCCGGCGCGGCCGGCGACTTGCACGACAAGTTGCGCGAGGCGTTCGCCAGCGCGGAAGTCGACGCTGTACAAGCCTTCGTCGACGCCAACCACGACGACGAGCGTAAGCCGCGCGAGGTCGTGGCCTTTCGCGAGCATCTGCGTGCCGACGAGCAGGCGCGCGCCGTCGGCGGACAGGCTGTCGAGCAGCGCTTCGCGCGTGCGCCGGCCGCGCGTGGTGTCGCGGTCGATGCGCACGATCGGTGTGCCGGGAAATCGCGACGCAAGCGCTTCTTCGAGCCGCTCGGTGCCTTCGCCGAGCGGGTTGAGCCCGAGGCTGCCGCATTGCGGGCACGCGGATGGCATGCGCTGGCGCACGTCGCAGTGATGGCAGCGCAGCACGCGCTCGCGGCGGTGCAGGGTCATCGCGCGGTCGCAGTCCGGGCAGCGTGCGCTCCAGCCGCAGTCGTGGCAGAGCAGCACGGGCGCGTAGCCGCGGCGGTTCCGGAACACGAGCGCTTGTTCGCCGCGCGCGAGACAGGCTTCGATCGCGGCCAGCGTCGGCGCGGCGAGGCCGTGCTGCAAACGTTGATGACGCAGGTCGACGACGCGGAACGATGGCGGCTGCGCGCCGCCTGCACGCTCGGTCAGATGGAGTGCGCGATAGCGGCCCGCTTCGACGTTGGCGAGGCTTTCCAGCGACGGCGTCGCGCTGCCGAGGACGACCGGCACGTCGAGCGCCTTGGCGCGCACGATGGCGAGGTCGCGCGCGTGGTAGCGGAAGCCCTCGTGCTGCTTGTACGAGGCGTCGTGTTCCTCGTCGACAATGATCGCGCCGGGCCGCGCCAGCGGCACGAACACGGCCGAGCGCGTGCCGAGCACGACGCCTGGCTCGCCGCGCGCGGCGGCGAGCCAGGCGCGCGCGCGTTCGCTGTCGCCCAGGCCCGAATGCAGCACCGCGATGTCGACGCCGAGCGCGTCGCGAAAGCGCCGCACCGCCTGCGGCGTCAGCGCGATCTCGGGCACGAGCACGAGTGCCTGTCGCCCGCGCGCGAGCGCCTCGCGCGCGATGGCCAGATACACCTCGGTCTTGCCGCTGCCGGTGACGCCGTCGAGCAGGAACGGCGTGAAACCGTCGGCCGCGAGCACGGCGTCGACGGCCGCGCGTTGCTCGGCGTTGAGCGGATGGCCGGGCGCGGGCGGGCGCGGGGCGTCGATGCGCGCCGTTTCGATCCAGCCACGCGATGCCGCCGTGCGCAGCGCGGCAGCGCCGCTCAGTTCGCGCGCCTGCGCAGCGCTCAAGGGCTGTTGCGCGAGCGCGACGAGTAACGCGTCGATGCGCGTGCCGCGGCGGCGCTTGGGATCGTCGAGTGCGGTGCGACCGTTTGCGCCGAGCTGCCAGCCCGTCGTCCCGGCAGCGGGCAGGGCACGTGCCTGGCGCAGCGCCGTCGGTAGCGCGTTGAACAGCACTTCGCCGAGCGGGTGCTGGTAATAGCGCGCGGCCCAGCGCAGCGTCGCCAGCAGTTCGCCGCCGAGCAGGGGTGCCTCGTCGAGCACGGCGTCGATCGCCTTGAGCCGGTCCGGTTCGGCGGTCTGCGTGGCCTGCTCGACGACGATGCCGACCAGCGAGCGCCGCCCGAACGGCACGCGCACGCGGCAGCCGACCTCGACCGCGATGTCGCCGGCGGCGTAGTCGAACAGGGTCGGCAGCGGCACCGGCAGGGCCACGCGCAGGATCGAAGGCATGTTTCGATCCTGCGCAGTCGGACGGGCCGGCGCAAGCGCAGCCGATCGCGCGGCAGCCTCCTGTTGATCCAGGCGCGCGAAAACCGCGGCACTTGCCGGCGTTGACGGTACCAAGCGGGACTTGCGTCACTCTTCTAAGCGGTCGCACAGGTTCCTGCGCTAAGTGACCGGCGTGCGGAGAAAATCCGGCTTATCCACATCGGCTGTGGATAACGTTGTGGACGAGAGGCCATCTGCGCTCGCGAATGCCTGCGAAAAAGGCCCCGATCTTGAGTTGGTGAAAGTTTAACCAGTTTGAAATATTCTTTTTTTATCAATGATTTGGAATATGACAATCCAACATGTTCGGGATCGGTTCATGCATTTGCCACCTGTCCGGACCGGCACGGCCGTGTTGTGCAAAACCCCTTGACGCGGCGCGCGCGCAGGGTCTTCTACTGCGCGCGTCAACCGTTGGCGTGCTCGTGCGTTGCAACAGTCCGGTCCACCTCGATTCTTGCGTGCATGGCCGCCATCCTCTGTCCGATGACCGGTTTCGAATTCGCCAGCGAAACCGCGCCCGCCCGCGATGCCACGCGTCCGCTGGAGGCCTTCCTGCGCGGCGTCGAGCGCCGCGCCTGGCGCGTGGCCGAACTCGCCACGGGGCAGCGCGAGGACGCGCTCGACCTCGTCCAGGAGGCGATGCTCGGCTTCGTCAGCCGTTACGGCGAGCGCACGCCCGAGGAATGGTCGCCGCTGTTCTGGCGCGTGCTCGACAGCCGCATCCACGACTGGTACCGGCGACACTCGGTGCGCAGCCGCTGGATGGCCTGGCTCGGCCGCGGCAACGCCGACGATGAGGAAGCCGATCCGCTGCTCGCGATCGCCGACGGCGCCGAACCCGGCCCGCTCGCGCGGCTCGCCGACCGCGAGGCCGGCAGCGCGCTCGACGCGGCGCTGCGCGCGCTGCCGTTGCGCCAGCGCCAGGCATTTTTGCTGCGGATGTGGGAAGGACTCGACGTCGCCCAGACCGCCACCGCGATGCGCTGCAGCGAAGGCAGCGTGAAGACGCACCTGTCGCGCGCGCTGTCGCGCCTGCGCGAGCAACTGGAGTCGTACCAATGAACCTTTCCGGCCGCGAACCCTGGCTCGAGCGCTCGCTCGCGCTGCTCGACGAATCCGTCGAGGCGATCGACGCGTCGACATTGTCGCGACTCGCCCGCGCGCGCCAGCACGCGCTGGCGCGACGCCACGCACAACGGCGCGCGTGGATCGGCTTCGGTGCGATCGGCGCGGCCGCTGTGCTCGTGCTCGCGTTCGGCGTCGCGAGGCACGAGTCGGGGCCAGCCCTCGCGCCGACGGCGGCGACGCCCGCGGGCGCGCAGGCGGACGGCGACGACGTGATTGCCGACGACGACAACGCCGAACTGTACGAAGACCTCGATTTCTACGCCTGGCTCGATGCCCAGGCGGGCGAGCGCGGCTGAGGCACGATCATGCATCGACTTTTCGCCTCGAATCAGCCCTTGTCGCGGAGCGCGCGCGTCGCGGTGTTCGCACTGACATTGGCCCTCGCGCCCGCATCGCGTCACGCGTCCGCGCAGGACGCGCCGGCGAGCGCGGCGGCGCCCGCGCCCATCGCCTGGTCGCAGCTCGGCGACAACGAGCGTGCGGCACTCGCGCCGCTGCAGTCGCAATGGGACGCGCTCGGCGCGCGGCGCCAGCAGCGTTTCCTGCGTTTTGCCGCGCGCTGGCGGGGCTCTGCGCAGGAAAGGCGCGAAACGATGTCGCGCCGCCTCGAACGTTGGGCGGCAATGACGCCGGATCAGCGCGCCGCGCTGGCGCATCGCTACACGCATTTCAAATCGCTGCCGCAGCAGCAACAAGACCGCTTGCGCGCCGCATTCCGGCGCTTCCACGCGTTGCCGGCGGAGCAGCGCGCCGCGCTGCGCGCGAAGTTCGATTCGATGACGCCCGAGCAGCGCAGCGCCTTCGTCAGCGGCGCGAATGCGCAGCGCAAGGCCGACGGCGACGCGGCCGGCAATGCCGCGCGGTCCTTTCGCAACCTGCAACCGGACGAGCGTCGCGCGATCCGCGCGCACCTGCAGTCGTTGCCGCCCGAAGCGCGCGCCGCAGAACGCTTGCGCGTGCTGGCGATGACGCCGCAGCAACTGCGCGACTACGTCGCGCAGTTGCCGCCGGTCAATCGCTGACGCTCAGGTTATCGCAAGGCTGACGATCGCCGCGCCGGCGATGCCGAACGTCAGCAGGACGATGTAGCAGAAGCCGACGAAGCAGAACTTCACCGTCGTCATGAACCAGCCCTGGCGATAGACCTTCTTCGCCATCAGGAACAGGTAGACGAGCAACCAGGTCCAGATCGCTGCGGACAGCAGTTTGACCACGGGTGAGAGTGCCGCGGCGTGGCTTGCCGTCCAGCCGCCGAGCAGGTAGGCGAGGACGAGCAGCAGCAGCGACAGGAAGATGAAGGCGTGGCTGTGCAGCGCCACCATCAGATGCTCCATGTAGAGCCGGCGCTTGAAGATGTAGGCGATCTTGAGCAGCAGCGCGAACAACGGCATCAACACGAACAGCGTCTGAGGCAGCACCGAAAAGACGCCGGCGACCAAACGCGAAGGGTTGCTGCGCAGGCTCGACACGTTTTCCATGAAATGCTGCGACGTCGAGAAGATTTTCTCGTTGGCGAAATCGGGCAGCCACGCGACGCGCGTGCTGTCGCGTGTCGGCTTCCATGTGACGCCATCGACCTCGAAGAACCCGTGTTCGGCGGACTTGTCCGGCGGCGTCGGCCTGCCTTCGGCAATGGCCTTGGCGCGTTCGAGCAGATACGCCCGTCGCTGCTTCGATTTCTCCTTCGCCGAGTCGATGTTCCTGCCGATCTTCGCGACGGCCTTCGGCGAGATCGTGGCTGCTTTTTGCGCCGATTCGAGCTCGGCGACGAACTTCTGCGTGCGCTCGTCGAGTTCTTCCGGCGTCTGCGCGGATTCGATGCCGGTCAGCGAAACGCCGTCGTCGAAGGATCCGATCTCGGGCATCGAGCCGAACTGGATCGCGAAGAACGCGATCACGCAGAGGAAGAAGAACAGCCGGAACGGCGTGACGTAGCGCGTGCGTCGACCCGCGAAATATTCGTTGGTCAGGAAACCGGGTCGGAAATACAGCGCCGGAATGCTGCGGAAGATGCGCGAATCGACGTTGAAGATCGTGTCGGCCACGTCCGACATGACGCTGGCGAGATGGCGGATCATTCCCTTTTCGGGCTGGCCGCAGGCGTAGCAGAACGGGCCGTACATCGGCGCGCCGCAGTTCGCGCAGGGTTTGGTCGCACGCGCAGGCGCGAGCGGAGCGGTTGGCGGCTCGGCGGTTTCCGGTGTGTCGTCGACGCTCATGAGTGCGGTCCCGATGGAGGCGCCGTTCCGGTTGGCGCGAGGCAGGCGCGCATCGTACGGAATTTGTGCGCATCGTTGCATGCGCCGGTCGGCAGGTGTGCTGCGTCGTCGGCCATGGCGTCACGAACCCGCACGCGCGCCGCGTGGCCGCGCAAGCCGTCGCACGCCGGGCGGCTGCTAGAATCGCGGCGCGGAATGGATGCGCCGCCGCTGCAATCTTCCGCGTCGACGCGCACGACGTCCTCTTCGATCCGATCATCCATGCCGATCCCGTTCCTGCACCTGTCACCGGCCCGCGCCAGCGAGCTGCGCGAAATGCTGCGCCTCGCGGTGCCGCTCGTGCTCGGCCAGCTCTCGGCGGTCGGCATGAACGTCGTCGACGCGCTGCTCGCCGGGCATGTCGACGCGCACACGCTCGGCTCGGTCGCGGTCGGCACCAGCGTGTGGTCGATCTCGATCGTCGTCGCGATCGGCGTGATGATGGCGCTGCCGCCGTCGGTCGCGCAGCTCAATGGCGCGGGACGCCGCGAGCGCATCGGGCCGCTGTTCCGCCAGGCGCTGTGGCTGGCCGCGGCGCTTGGCCTGCTGCTCGGACTGGGCACGTATTTCGGCGGTCCGTTCATCGTCTCGCACATCGGCCTCGACGCGCCGCTCGTGCCGGACGTGACGCGCTTCCTGCACGCGATCGCGTTCGGCGCGCCCGCGCTTGCGGTGTTCTTCACGCTGCGCGGCCTCGGCGAGGGCATCGGCGTGCCGCGGCCGACACTGTATTTCAGCCTGCTCGGACTCGGCCTGCTCGGGCCGATCGGCTATGCGCTCATGTACGGCGCATTCGGCCTGCCGCGACTGGGCGCGCAGGGCAGCGGCATTGCGACCGCGCTCGTGCTCTGGTTGCAGGCGGGTGCGTTCGCGGTCTACGTCGCGCGCAGCCGGCACTACCGCGATCTCGGCCTGTTCGCGCACGTCGAAGGGCCCGATCCGCGCGCGATCGGCGGACTGCTCCACATCGGCGTGCCGATGGGCGTGACGCTGTTCATGGAAGCGAGCCTGTTCATCGGCGTCGCGCTCGCGATCGGCACGCTCGGTACGGACATCGTCGCCGGGCACCAGATCGCCATCAACGTCGCCTCGATCGCGTTCATGCTGCCGCTCGGCATCGCGCTGGCGACGACGGTGCGCGTCGGTCATGCGGTCGGCGCGCGCGACGCGCAGCGCGTGCGCGACGCCGGCGCGGTCGGACTCATGCTCACGCTGACCACGCAGGTGTTGTCGGCCGGTTCGATGCTGCTGCTGCCGCGCGCGATCGCGCGCCTGTACACGCACGACGAGGCGGTCATTGCCGTCGCCGTGCAACTGCTCATGCTCGCCGGCCTGTTCCAGTTTTCCGATGGCATCCAGTGCGCCGCGAACGGCGCGCTGCGCGGCCTCAAGGACACGCGCGTGCCGATGGCGATCACCCTGTTCGCCTACTGGATGGTCGGCCTGCCGGTGGGCTGGTGGCTTGCTTTCCCGCGCGGCTACGGCGCGCCCGGCATGTGGGTCGGCCTGATCGCCGGCTTGAGCATGGCGGCGGTGTTGCTGACGCGGCGTTTCTGGCGCCTCGCGCGGCGGCCGCTGCCCGAAGGCGGGCATGACTCCCGCGACATGCCGATGCACGGTGGAATCGGGTAGGCTCGATCGTGCCGGCTGCGCGCATTCGCGCGCGAAGCCGTCCCCTTGAATGGATGCTTTCTGGAGTCGTCGATGGCCAGCAACAACCCCGGTCCGATCCGCCGCCTGTTCCGCGCGATCTGGAATGCGCTGAATTTCACCCGGCGCCTCGTCTTCAACCTGATCTTCCTGGTCATCCTCGCCGGTTTGATCGGCGTGTTGTTCTCCTCGCGCGCGGTCATCGCGCCGCGTACCGCGCTCGTGCTCGATCCGGGCGGCGCGATCGTCGAGCAGTACTCGACCGATCCGACCCAGCGCGCGCTCGCCAACCTCGCCGGCAACGACACCGCCGAAGTGCAGCTGCGCGACCTGCTCGACGCGATCGACGCGGCGCAGAAGGACTCGCGCATCGAGCGCATGGTGTTCATCCCCGACGAGATCACCTCGCTCGGCCTCGCCACCGCGCGCGAACTCGGCGCGGCGTTCGACCGCTTCAAGGCCGCGGGCAAGGAGATCGTCGTCGTCAGCACCGGCATGCAGCAGAACGTCTACCTGCTCGCCGCGCACGCGAACCGCATCCTGCTCGATCCGGAAGGCTCGGTCATGCTGGAAGGCTTTTCCAACTACCGCAGCTACTACAAGGACGCGCTCGACAAGCTTGGCGTGCAGGCGCACCTGATCCGCGTTGGCACCTACAAGTCGGCGGGCGAGCCGTACATCCTCGACCACGCGTCCGACGCGTCGAAGGAAGCCGACGCCTACTGGATGGGCGGCATCTGGCAGGAATACCTCGACGAGATCGCCGCGCTGCGCAAGGTCGACGCCAAGGCGCTCGCCGACGACATCGCGCACTACGACACGCGCGTCGCCGCGCAGGACGGCGACCTCGCCAACCTCGCGCTCGAGCAGAAGCTCGTCGACGAGCTCGCCACGCGCGCGCAGGCGCGCGAGCAGCTGCGCGCGCTCGGCGCGGCCGAAGGCGACAGCTTCCGCCAGGTCGACTTCCACCGTTACCTCGCCTCGCTCGTCGCGCAGCGCCTGCCGCGGCCGGGCGACGCCGTCGCCGTCGTCGTCGCGCAGGGCGAGATCGTGCCGGGCGAGCGCGCGCCGGGCACGATCGGCGGCAAGTCGACCGCGCAGCTGGTCCGCGCCGCGCGCGAGGACGACAGCGTCAAGGCGATCGTGCTGCGCGTGGATTCGCCCGGCGGCGATTCGTATTCGTCCGAGCAGATCCGCCGCGAACTCGCGCAGGCGCGCGAGGCGGGCAAGCCGGTCGTCGTCTCGATGGGCGACGTCGCCGCGAGCGGCGGCTACTGGATTTCGCTGGCCAGCGACGAGATCTGGGCCGAACCGAACACGATCACCGGCTCGATCGGCATCTTCGGCATGTTCATGACCATTCCCGACGCGCTGGACAAGCTCGGCATCCACACCGACGGCGTCGGCACCACGCCGCTCGCCGGCGCGTTCGACATCCGCCGCCCGCTGTCGCCGCAGATGGAGGCGCTGATCACCAGCGTCATCAAGCGCGGCTACGAACAGTTCATCGGCAACGTCGCCAGGGCGCGCGGCAAGACGCCCGAACAGGTCGACCAGATCGCGCAGGGCCGCGTGTGGAGCGGCGCGCAGGCGAAGGAGCGCGGCCTCGTCGACAAGCTCGGCGGACTCACCGACGCGGTCGCCGCCGCCGCCGCGCGCGCCAAGCTTGGCGCCGGCTACCAGGTGCGTTACGTGGAACGGCCGATGAGCACCTGGCAGCGCCTGGCGACGACGATCGGCGGCAGCGACGCGATGGTGCGCTTCGCGCGCTGGAGCGGCTTCGCGTTGCCGTCCGGCATGTTCGGCAACGGCGAAATCCGCGAACTCGCGAGCGTCGCCGAAATCCTGCGCGGCAAGCGCTACGCGACGTTCGCGCATTGCCTGTGCGAGCCGCACTGAGCGCGGCTCGCGGAATGCGCATCAACGCAGCGACGCATTGATCCTGTCGAGCACCGCCGCGCCGGGGCAAAGCGCAGCGGCGTCGAGCGAGTTGAGCGGCGCGGCGACGGTGCCCAGATGCGCGTGCAGGTCCTGCGCGTCGGCATCGACGTAGAGCAGGCCGGTCACGACTTCGCCCTCGGCCTGGCGCGCGTGGACGTAGTTCATCGCGGCGATGCGGTCGGAAGGGTCGTACGCCGCGTCGAGCTTGTGCAGGCGCAGGCGGCGGCCGTCGTGCTGTTCGATCTCGATCGTTTCGCCGGGTGCGTGGTCGACGGCGATTTCCGCGCGTGGTTCGATGACGTCGAGGCGATTCACCGCGTCGTTGTGCTCGCGAACGTAGTCGTAGCTCTTGGTGCTGCCGGCGTGGTTGTTGAACGCGACGCAGGGGCTGATGACATCGATGAGCGCGGCGCCGCGGTGCGCGATCGCGCCCTTGATGAGCGGCACGAGCTGCTGCTTGTCGCCGGAGAAGCCGCGCGCGACGTAGCTCGCGCCGAGTTGCAGCGCGAGGCCCACGAGGTCGATCGGCGCGTCGGAGTTGGCGACGCCTTTCTTCGATACCGAACCCGCGTCGGCGGTCGCCGAGAATTGCCCTTTGGTCAGACCGTACACGCCGTTGTTCTCGACGATGTAGGTCATGTTCACGCCGCGCCGGATCGCGTGCACGAACTGGCCCATGCCGATCGACGCGGAGTCGCCATCGCCGGAGACGCCGAGGTAGATGAGGTCGCGATTGGCGAGCGCGGCGCCGGTGAGCACCGATGGCATGCGCCCGTGCACGGTGTTGAAGCCATGCGACTGGCCGAGGAAGTAGTCCGGCGTCTTGCTGCTGCAACCGATGCCGCTGAGCTTGGCGACGCGGTGCGGCTCGATCGACAGTTCCCAGCAGGCGCGGATGATAGACGCGGAGATCGAATCGTGGCCGCAGCCCGCGCACAGCGTCGAGATCTTTCCTTCGTAGTCGCGCCGCGTGAAGCCAAGCGCGTTGCAGGCGAGCGAAGGATGGTGAAGTCTGGGTTTGGCGATGTAGGTCATGCGTGCGCCGCCTCGGCCGGTTGCGGGTTCGCGCGCGCGCCGTGCGCGTGGCGCGCGATCGCACCGGCGATGAAGCGCGCGGTGATCGGCGTGCCGTCGTAGTGCAGCACGGGGACGAGCCGCGCCGGGTCGATGTCGAATTCGTTGACAAGCATCGAACGCAGCTGAGCGTCGCGATTCTGTTCGACGACGAAGACGCGTTCGTGCGCGGCGATGAAGTCGGCCACCGAGTCGGCGAACGGAAACGCACGCACGCGCAGCGTGTCCAGATGCACGCCGTCGGCCTCGAGCAGCGCGATCGCTTCGTCCATCGCCGGCGCGGTCGAGCCGAAGTGGATCGCGCCGAATGTCGTCGGCTGCGCGGCCTTGCGCGGCAGCGGCTGCGGCACGAGCGCCTTCGCTGTCTCGAATTTCCTGAGCAGGCGCTCCATGTTGTAGACGTAGTCGGGGCCGCGCTCGGAGTAACGCGCGTACGGATCGCGCGAGGTGCCGCGCGTGAAGAACGCGCCCTTGTCCGCATGCGTGCCCGGATAGGTGCGATACGGGATGCCGTCACCGTCGACGTCCTTGTAGCGGCCGAAGTCCCGGCCTGCGTCGAGCTCCGCGGCGGTCATCACCTTGCCGCGGTCGTAGACGCGCGTGTCGTCCCACGCGAACGGCGCGCACAGGCGCTGGTTCATGCCGATGTCGAGATCGGTCATCACGAACACGGGCGTCTGCAGGCGGTCGGCGAGATCGAGCGCCTGCGCGGCGAACTCGAAGCATTCGTGCGGATCTTCCGGAAACAGCAGCACGTGCTTGGTGTCGCCGTGCGAGGCGTAGGCGCTGGAAATGAGGTCGGCCTGCTGCGTGCGCGTCGGCATGCCGGTTGACGGGCCGCCGCGTTGCACGTCGATAATCGTGACCGGGATTTCGGCGAAGTAGGCGAGGCCGATGAACTCGGTCATCAGTGACACGCCCGGGCCCGAGGTCGTGGTGAACGCGCGCGCGCCGTTCCAGCCCGCGCCGACGACCATGCCGATCGAAGCGATCTCGTCTTCGGCCTGCACGATCGCGTAGCGATGCGCGCCGGTGTCGGGATCGACGCGATATTTCGCGCAGTATTTCTGGAACGCTTCGGCGAGCGAGGACGACGGCGTGATCGGATACCACGCGCACACCGTCGCGCCGCCATAGACGCAGCCGAGCGCCGCGGCGTCGTTGCCGTCGACGAAGATGCGATCGCCGACAGCGTCGGCGCGTTGGACGCGCAACCCGAACGGCTCTTCATTGGGAAGTCCGGCCATGGACGGCCGGTCTTTTGCGGATGGACCCGCGTGAAAATAATCCCTGCCGATGTGCAGCGCCTTGACGTTGGGTTCGTAGAGCTTGGGCTTGCTGCGGTATTGCTCGCCGATCAGCTTCTCGATGACTTCGGCCTCGATGCCGAGCAGCACCGACAGCGCGCCGACGTAGATGATGTTCTTGAACAGCTGGCGCTGGCGTGGGTCGTCGTAGGTCGCATTGCAGATTTCGGTGATCGGCATACCAAGCGTGCGCACGTCGTCGCGGAACTTCGACTTCGGCAGCGGCCGCGTCGAGTCGTGGAACAGGTAGCCGCCCGGTTCGATCTCGGCGATGTCGGCGTCCCAGGTCTGCGGATTCATCGCCACCATGAGATCGACGCCGCCGCGCCGGCCGAGCCAGCCGCGTTCGTTGACGCGAACCTCGTACCAGGTCGGCAGGCCCTGGATGTTCGACGGGAAGATGTTGCGCGGACTGACCGGCACGCCCATGCGCAGGATCGACTTGGCGAACATCTCGTTCGCCGACGCCGAGCCGGAACCATTGACGTTGGCGAACTTGACGACGAAGTCGTTGGTGGCGGTGATCGGGTTCATGAAGTTTGCGCGGCGTTCGCGCGGGGCGATGCGTTCACGCCGCCTCCCGTTTCGCGCCGCGGCAGCCCGCGCCCGCGTGCGTCATGCCGAGCAGGAACTTGCGCATGTCCCAGGCGCCGGTCGGGCAGCGCTCCGCGCACAGGCCGCAGTGCAGGCAGACGTCCTCGTCCTTGACCATCACGCGGTGCGTCTTGAGTTCGCCCGAGACATACAAGTCCTGTTCGGTATTCAACGCAGGCGCGGTCAGATGCGTGCGCAGCGTCGCTTCGTCGGCGTTTTGCGTGAACGTGATGCAGTCCATCGGGCAGATGTCGACGCAGGCGTCGCATTCGATGCACAGGCGATCGCTGAACACGGTTTCGACGTCGCAGTTGAGACAGCGCTGCGTTTCCTTCCAAGCGGTCGCCGCGTCGAAGCCGAGCTCGACTTCGGTGGTCATGCTCGCGAGCGTCTTCGCCGCGTCCGCCCATGGCACCTTGTAGCGCTCGTCGGGCGAGATGTCGTTGTCGTAGCTCCACTCGTGGATGCCCATCTTCTGCGAGATGAGTTCGACCGCAGGGGCAGGCCGTTCGCGCACGTCTTCGCCGCTGAGCAGCTTGTCGATCGTGACTGCGGCCTCATGGCCGTGCGCGACGGCCCAGATGATGTTCTTCGGCCCGAAAGCGGCGTCGCCGCCGAACAGCACGTGCGGCAGCGTCGATTGCATCGTGAGCTTGTCGACGACGGGCATGTCCCACTTCGCATCGAATTCGATGCCGATGTCGCGCTCGATCCACGGGAACGCGTTTTCCTGGCCGACCGCGATCAACACTTCGTCGCAGTCGTGGCGCTCGTCGGGCTCGCCGGTCGGCACGAGCTGGCGGCGGCCGTTCGCATCGTATTCGGCGCGCACCTTCTCGAACGTCATGCCGACGAGGCGGCCGTTTTCATGCAGGAACGCCTTCGGCACGCGGCAGTCGAGGATCGGGATGCCTTCGTGCATCGCGTCCTCCTTTTCCCACGGGCTCGCCTTCATCTCGTCGAAGCCCGAGCGCACGATGACCTTGACGCTGTCGCCGCCGAGCCGTCGCGCGGAGCGGCAACAGTCCATCGCGGTGTTGCCGCCGCCGAGCACGATGACGCGCTTGCCGACCTTTTCGATGTGGCCGAAGTAGACCGAGGCGAGCCAGTCGATGCCAACATGGATTTGCGCTGCGGCTTCGCGTCGGCCGGGCAGGTCGAGGTCGCGCCCGCGCGGCGCGCCGCAGCCGACGAACACGGCGTCGTGTTTCTCGGCCAGCAAAGCCTTCAGCGAATCGATGCGGCGTCCGCTGACGAACTCGACACCGAGATCGAGGATGTAGCCGGTTTCTTCGTCGATGACGTGTTCGGGCAGGCGGAAGCGCGGTACCTGCGTGCGCATGAAGCCGCCGGCTTTCGCCTCGGCTTCGTAGATCGTGACGCTGTAGCCGAGCGGCGCGAGGTCGCGCGCGACGGTCAGCGACGCAGGCCCGGCGCCGATGCAGGCGATGCGCTTGCCGTTGCGCTTGGCGGCCGGTTTCGGCAGGCGCGCGCGGATGTCGTCTTTCAAATCCGCGGCGACGCGCTTCAGGCGGCAGATTGCAACGGGTTCGGGCGTGCCGCCCGTGCTTTCCTCGACACGGCCACGCCGACATGCGGGTTCACAGGGGCGGTCGCAGGTGCGGCCGAGGATTCCGGGGAAGACGTTCGACTTCCAGTTGACGAGATAAGCGTCCGAATAGCGGCCCGCGGCGATCAGGCGGATGTATTCGGGAACCGGCGTGTGCGCGGGGCACGCCCACTGGCAATCAACGACCTTGTGGAAATAGGCGGGATCGCGGATATCGGTCGGCTGCACACGTGCCTCGCTGGAAACGCGCCGTGCTGGCTGGGCGCGAGCCTAGACTGCGTTGCGCGTTGCGCAAAGGTGCGGCGCACCATGCTGCGCCGCGGCGCCTCGACCGGTTTTCGACGACGACGCTTCCTGTGCGGCGGATCAGCCGCCGCCGTCGCCTTTCTCCTGCGCGTCGATCGCGCGGTCCTGTTGCTCCTTTTCCTTCTGCAGCTGCGCCTCAACGCCCTTGGCCTTGTCGATCGCCTTGAGCTGGTCGTCGAACACGGTCTTCTGGCGCGGCTCGGGCTTCGCCGCTTCGGCATCGGCCGGCGGATGTTTGCCGCCGCAGGCGGCGAGGCCGAGCAGCACGGCCATGGCAAGCATCGTTCGAGTCATCGCGGCACTCCGGAAGTTCGATCCGTTAAAGTCTGCGCCGTGAGGTCGTTCGCAACAAGCAGAAGGAACACCGCATGACGACTCCGTCACGCTGGCGGCTCGACGGCCGCGCCGCACTCGTCACCGGCGCGAGCCGCGGCATTGGCCTGGCCTGCGCACGCGAACTCGCCGCGCTCGGCGCCGACGTGCTGCTCGTCGCGCGCGACGAGGCGCATCTCGAACTCGTGCGCGCGGAACTGGCCGAGGAATTCCCGGAGCGCGACATCCTCGCCTGCGACGCCGATCTCTCCGTGCAGGAGCAGCGCCTGGAAGTGTTCGACTGGATCGCCGACCTCGATGTCGAGCTCTCGCTGCTCGTCAACAATGTCGGCGCGAACGAGGCGAAACCCGCGCTCGACTACACGCTCGACGAAGTGCGCGCGCTCGTCGATGCGAATCTGCTTTGCGCCTTCGAGATGTGCCGTCTCGCGCATCCGCACCTGGCCGAGCACGGCCACGCGGCGATCGTCAACGTCGGTTCCGTGTCCGGCCTCACGCACGTGCGCACCGGCGCGCCGTACGGCATGACCAAGGCCGCGCTGCATCAGCTCACGCGTAACCTCGCCTGCGAATGGGCCGAGGACGGCATCCGCGTCAACGCGGTCGCGCCGTGGTACATCCGCACGCGCCGCACGGAGGGGCCGCTCGCCGATCCCGACTACCTCGACGACGTGTTGCTGCGCACGCCGATGGGCCGCATCGGCGAGCCCGAGGAAGTCGCCTCCGCGGTCGCGTTCCTGTGCCTGCCGGCATCGAGTTACGTGACGGGTGAATGCATCGCGGTCGATGGCGGGTTCCTGCGTTACGGGTTTTGACGCCGGAGGAGTCGGCGATCCGGCCGGATGGGACGTCGTCCAGTTCGACTTCCAGACCGGCAGCGGTCCCGGTACCGACCTCGGCACGGTGACGTTCGATGTCACGATCTTCGACAACGCCGGCAGTCTTCCGGCATCGACCACTGCCTGCGCTTGCAGCAACCTGCCGAGGCATCCTGACCAATTCCGATACCGCCTTGTCCATACCATTTCCGAATTCCGCCATCTCGCGCCCGGCATCTATTGGCTATCGGAAGTCGCGAACCCGGCGTGGGACGATGGCCTCTTCATCTGGAGTGCAGGCCGGAAAGTGAGCCGGTGGGCGAGCGCATCACGAAAGCGCCTTCATCGACAGCCGAAAACGGCGAGTCGGTAGATGGAGGCTGCGCTAGCATCGCAGCATGCAAACCATCGCCGTCCCCGTTTCCCGCCTCGACCCGCGCACTTGCGAGCGCGCGCGCCTGACGCGCGACGCGCGATTCGACGGGCTGTTCTTCACCGCGGTGACGTCGACCGGGATTTACTGCCGGCCAGTCTGTCCGGCGCCGGCGCCGAAGGCGCGCAACATCCGCTATTACGACAGCGCGGCAGCGGCGGCGGCGGCGGGCTTCCGGCCATGCCTGCGCTGCCGGCCGGAAGCGGCGCCGGGTTCTCCGCTGCATCGCGCGAAGAGCGAGCTCGTCGCCGGCGCATTGCGCCTGATCGAGCAGGGCGCGCTCGACGACGGCTCGCTGCCCGATCTCGCCGCACGCGTCGGCGTCGGCGAACGTCATCTGCGCCGCTTGTTCGCCGACGAACTCGGCGCGAGCCCGCTCGACGTCGCAGCGACGCGACGGTTGCTGTTCGCGAAGCAGTTGCTCACCGAAACGGCGCTGCCGGTCGCGCGCGTCGCCGAGGCATCGGGCTATGCGAGCCTGCGCCGCTTCAACGCGGCCTTCGTCGACACCTACGGCAAGCCGCCGCGCGAATTCCGCCGCGCGCGCGAGCCGGTTGGCGGTTCGGGCGACGAATTCGAGCTGCGCATTCCCTATCGCGCGCCGTACGACTTCGCGCACCTGCTCGCGTTCTATGCGCGCCGCGCGATTCCGGGCGTGGAGCACGTCGACGAGCGCGTCTATCGGCGCAGCATCGTCGTCGACGGCGTGCCGGGCTGGTTCGAGGTTCGCGCGCGGGAAGGCGACGCGGCGCTCGCGTTGCGCGTGCACCACCCGGCGAGCGTCGCGCTCGGCACGGTCGCGGCGCGCGTCAAGCGCATGTTCGACGTCGACGCCGATCCGCGCGCGCTCGCGCAGGCATTGCGCGGCAGCGCGCTGCTCAAGCCCCTGCTCAAGCGCTGGCCGGGCCAGCGCCTCCCCGGTGCGTGGGACGGCTTCGAACTCGCGGTGCGCGCAGTGCTTGGTCAGCAGGTCAGTGTGGCCGCCGCCCGCACGCTCGCATCGCGCGTCGCCCGCGCGTACGGCACGCCGCATGAATCGGGCGATGCGCACGGTGTCGGCGTGTTGTTTCCGTCGCCGGCGGCACTCGCCGAGGCGCCACTCGAAGCGCAAGGCATCACGCGTGCACGCGCGTCGACGATCCGTGCCCTGGCACAGGCGCTGCTCGACGGCCGCGTCGCGTTCCGCGTCGAGCAAGCGCTGGCCGATTTCGAACGCGATCTCGTCGCGCTGCCCGGCATCGGCGCATGGACGGCGCACTACGTCGCGATGCGCGCGCTGTCGCAGCCGGACGCGTTTCCGGCCGCCGACCTCATCCTGCGTCGTTCCGCGGGCGAGGGACGAACCCTGGGCACGCGCGAACTCGAAGCATTGAGCCAGGCGTGGCGGCCCTGGCGTGCTTATGCGGTGATGCTGTTGTGGCGTGCGTCGTGATCCATTCCGTCCATTGGAGAAGCTTGTGCACTACGACTATCTCGATACCCCGATCGGCCGCCTGCTTGTCGCCGCGGATGACGCCGGCTTGCGCCACGTCAATTTCGACGACGCGCGCCGCGACCGCGTCATCGCGCCCGATTGGAAGCGCGGCACGACGCACTTGGATCGCGCGCTCGAACAATTGCGTGCGTATTTCGCGGGCGATCGTCACGACTTCGACCTCGCGCTCGCTGCGCAAGGCACGTCGTTCCGGCGTTCGGTGTGGGGCGAACTCGTCAACATCCCCTACGGCGAGACGATCAGCTACGGCGAGCTCGCGCGGCGCATCGGCGATCCGGCGGCGAGCCGCGCGGTCGGTGCCGCGAACGGCGCGAACCCGTTGCCGATCATCGTGCCCTGCCATCGCGTGATCGGCGCGAGCGGCAAGCTCACCGGTTTCGGTGGCGGTCTGCCGGTCAAGCAGTGGCTGCTCGAGCACGAGCGCGGCGCGCGGCAGGGCAGCCTCATCTCGCAGTCGTTCGCGCGCTGAGCGATCCGGAATCGCGCGCGTTTTCGCGAACGGTCAGCGACAACCGCGCAGCTGTTCGACGACGCCTGCGCGCTCCCGCTTGAGTTGCGCCTCGGTGTCGCTGAAAGCGCGGCGCAGCTTGCCGTCGAGATCGTCGAGCTGGCCGCGCAGGTATGCGCAGGCTTCGGCCGGCGCCGCGTGGTGGCAGGGATCGACAACTTCGACGTAGGTTCCCGCGCCCGGCGCCGCGCTGACGGGCCGATGCGGAATGACGTTGGCGGGATGCGAGGCGAGTCCGTCGGGCCCGCCATACGCCTCGGCGAGGCTTTGGCCACTGACCATCGAGTACGGCACCCAGTTGACGCGGCCCGCCCCGGTCTCGCTCACGTAGCGGCTGCCGTCACCGGCGGCGCAGAGGAAGAACGAAGGCGCTGGCGGGCGTGATGCGACGGATGTGCGGGCCGGCGGGACGGTGATCGGCATTGCATCGTCCACGCCGGCATCCGCAGCGGATGGCGCCGGCGGCTCTGGTGCAAGGCGGGGTCTCGACTGCTTCTGATTCGGCGCGCACGGCACGTCCTGAAATACCAGCCCACCGCCGCCTTCGCACCGGTAGACGTCCCCGGCATCCGTGTCTGCGCCAGCGGCGATGGCCAGAATCAGCGTGGAGCGTGAGAAAATGTTGAAAATCGTCACGTTATTCACGCGTCGGGCATCAATGGCATGTGTCCTGCATGATATTCCCCGTGCAACTCTTCGGAAATCCGATCTTGTTTCCGCACGGCGCCACGATATTCCAGCACCGATTCCCGCGCACGGCATGGCTGCTGGTCGCCTGGATCTTCGCGGGCTGCGCGTTGTCGTCGCCGGCGCGCGCGGAGGGCGTGCCAATCGTCGTCGAGCGCTACGACGCGGCGATCGGGGCGCGCGACGCCGCTGCCGTCATGCGTGGCGATTTCGACGAGCACTTGCATCCGGAATCCGCTGCGACAGTGACTCCTTCGCATCGCACGACGACCTGGTATCGCGTACGCCTCGCCGACGATTGGCTATCGCCGCACGAGCCGGCGCTGGTCATCTCCGAGGCCAGCGACATTGTCGTGCACGTTTACGCGCCCCCCGATTACGCCGGCGCCGAGTACAGCGTCTACCACAACGGGGGCCTCGGCCGGGCACGCCACATGCTCATCGTGCCGTTGATGGGCGGCTGGCGCGCGTCGAGTCCACTGTATTTGCGCATGGACTCGGCTACCACGACCGAACACGAACTCAGCGTCACCGACATGGCGACGGCGCAGGAAGCCGAGCTCACGCAACTGCTCTACGACATTGTCTGGCCGATAGCCCAAGTCGCGCTGCTGCTCGCCGCGCTCGTCGTGCTGCGTCCTTGGCGCCAGCCGGCAAATCTGCTGTTTCTCGGACAGACGTTCGGCATCGCGGTGGCCACGCTGTACAAGTTCGGCGTCGGCTTCGAATACTGGCCGCTGAGCCTGCTCGCGCCACTGGGCATCAAGGCGAATGCACTCGCGGTAGCGGCGACGATGGCGTTCGCATTGGCTTTCGCAAGAACGTTTCTGGACTTGCCGCGGCGCGCGCCGGCGCTGGCGCGGATGAATGACGCAGGCGTGGCGCTGTTCACGTTGTTCGCCATCGCCTGCATCCTGCCATTGCCTTGGCCGGACTGGCTGTTGATGAGCACGCTGGCCACGCTGATGCTGTTCGGCATGGCCCTGATCCTGTCCAGCGGCATATTTGGCTGGCTGCGCGGCCAGCGCGGCGCAGCGACCTTCGTTTGCGGATGGACGCCGGCGGCGCTGATGATGATCGTGCGCACGCTCTGCCTCATGACGCAGACGCCGACCCCGTCGTGGTTGATGGCGACGATGCCGGCGCTGTTTGCTTTTTTGACCATCGCCCTGCTGCACGCGCTGGCACTGCGCATGCCTGGATCGGCTGCGCCGGGCACGGCGGACATTCCCGAACGCGATGCCCTGACTGGAGCACTCGCGCGCCGCGCAACGTTCGCGCATCTGCGCCAGGCTTTCGTCGAAGCACGGTCGCGCCGCCGGCCGCTGTCGATCCTTTCCATCGAGACGTGCGCGTCGTTGCGCGAACGCGCGCAGCCGCACGGGCGCGGCGCGCTGGATGCCTGCCTGCTGGCGATCATGGCGTGCCTGGCCGAGGAACTGCGCGATCAAGATCTCGTTGGCCGTCGTGGCGACGACCAGTTGCTCGTGATCCTCCCCGGCGTCGATCTCGTCGGCGCGCAGTCGATCACACAGCGCTTCGAGCGTCGCGTCGCCGAATGCGTGGCTCGGCTCGGCAGCGAACGTGTTGGCGTCGCTGCCGACGTCGGCGTTGCCAGCCTAGCCGACGACGTGGTCACGCCCGATGCACTGCTCGCACGGGCAGATGTCGAGCGTTGCAGCGGTCGACTGTCTGCGTCATGTGTGGTCGGAGCGACCTGAGCCGAGTTCCCTTCAGCGGCGTCGCTCGACGCCGCTGGGCAATGTGCGCAACGCCGCGTAGCGCGGGTCTTCGAAGAGGGAGGGCGCGCGCAGCCACGCGTCGGCCATCGCGCTCGCGTCGTTGCCCCAGAACAGCTCGTCGCCGAATGCGAGCGTCGGCACGCCGAACACGCCGCGCGCGATCGCCCGCTCGGTGTTGTCGCGCAAGGCCTGCTTGACGGCTGGATCGGCGATTGCGGCGTTCGTGTCCGTGACGCCGAGCGTGCGCGCAACGGTGGCGAGCGCGTCGACATTCGTCGCGTCGCCGCCGTCGCGCCAGATGTGGGCGAAGATCGCCTCGACCGCTTCCCAGGAATTCCCGCAGACGATGCACAACCGCAACGCCGCCAGCGAATTGAACGGATGCGCTGGCGGAAAACGCACCGGAATGCCCGCGTCGTCGGCCTGCCATTGCACCTGGCGATAGGTGAACTCGCGCTTGCCCGGAATCTCGGCGGGGCCGAGCTGCCCATGGTGCGACAGCACCGCGCCGAGCACGATCGGCACCGGCGCGACGCCGATGCGTTCGCGCAGGCCGCGTAGATACGGCAGTTGCAGGTACGCGAATGGCGAGATGAAATCGAAGTACCAGGTTGCCTGCATCGTCGTTTCCGCGCCGTCGGTTCAGTGCAGCGTCTTGTATACCTGCGGATCGAACGCATCGACGGCGATGACTTCATCGCGGGCTTCACGCGCCTCGTTGAGCAGGTCGTATTCCTCGCCGCTGATGACGCCGGCCTGCACGCCGAGCTCGTCGAGCATGTAGCCGGGCGCGCGATCGAGCTTGCCGGCGCGCACCGCGTCGCGCAGTTTCGTCTCGATCGGGATCGCGCGCACGGCCTTGTCGAGCGCGGCCTCGAGTGCGCCGAGGCCGGATTCGCTCGCGGGCGGCACGAATACGTCGGCGGTAAGCGTGCGGCGCGCGTCGCGATCTTCGAGAATGTCGCGCGCGACTTCGCTGCCGAGCGCGTCCGACGGCGGGCGGAAACGCGCGCCAAGCGGGAAGATCGTCATGCGCAGCAGGAACGCGACCCAGCGCACGGGCAGGTTGTCGAGCACGCCGACGAGCGCGTCCTGGATGCGGTACAGGGCGAGTTCCGTCGCCCAGCGCGCGAGCGCATAGTTCGGACGCGTCTTGGGTTCGTCGTGATAGCGCTTGAGCGTGCAGCTGGCGAGATAGAGCCAGGCCAGTGCATCGGCAAGGCGACCGGAAAGTTTCTCGCGGCGCTTGAGCGAACCGCCGAGCGTGCCCATCGCGGTGTCGGAGAGGATCGTGAACGCGGCGGCAAAGCGCGACAGGTGCTGGTAATAGCGGCCCATGTCGTGTGCATCGGGCTTCGCCGCGATGCGCGAACCGGTCCATGCGAGAAGCTTTGCCCTGACTGCCCGCGTGTAGAACAGATTGAGGTGCCCGAAGATCGCGCGATCGAACGCGGCGAGATCGTCCTTCGCGACGGCGTCGATCTCCTTCTGCACGAACGGATGGCAGCGGATCGCACCCTGGCCGTAGATCATCATCGTACGCGTTAGGATGTTGGCGCCTTCGACGGTGATGCCGATCGGCACCGCGTCCCACGCGCGCGCGAGCGTGTTGCGCGGACCGCGCTGGATCGCGCTGCCGGCGCGGATGTCCATCGCGTCGCTGACGACCTGGCGCATGCTGTCGGTGAGATAGGCCTTGCAGATGTTGCCGATCACGGCCGGCTTTTCGCCGGCATCGAGCGCGCCGCAGGTCAGCGTGCGCGCGGCGGTCATGAGGTAGGTCAGGCCGGCGATGCGCGCGAGCGGTTCCTCGATGCCTTCGAAACGGCCGATCGGCGTGTCGAACTGTTCGCGCACGGTCGCGTACGCGCCGCAGATGCGCGTGCACAGCTGCGAGGCGCCGATCGACAGCGCGGGCAGCGAGATCGAGCGGCCCGCGGCGAGCGATTCCATGAGCATGCGCCAGCCGTTGCCGATCTGGGCGCGGCCGCCGATGACGGCATCATCGAGCGGCACGAATACGTCCTTGCCGACGATCGGGCCGTTCTGGAACGGCACGCCCATCGGATCGTGGCGCAAGCCGATCTCGATGCCGGGCGTCGCGCGCGGAATCAGCGCGCAGGTGATGCCGCGGTCCTCGACGTCGCCGATGAGCTTGTTCGGGTCTTTCAGGCGGAAGGCGAGGCCGATCAGCGTCGCCACCGGCGCGAGCGTGATGTAGCGCTTCTTCCAGTTCAGGCGCAGGCCGAGCACTTCGACGCCGTCGACGATGCGCTTCTCGACGATGCCTTCCGATTGCGTCGCCGCTGCGTCGGAACCGGCTTCCGGGCCGGTCAACGCGAAGCAGGGAATGTCCTCGCCGCGCGCGAGGCGATCGAGGTATTTCTTTTTCTGTTCGTCGGTGCCGTAGTGCAGCAGCAGTTCGCCGGGACCGAGCGAGTTCGGCACCATCACCGTGACCGCCGCGGTCACCGAACGGCTTGCGATGCGCGTGACCACGCGCGAATGCGCGATCGCCGAGAAGCCGAGTCCGCCGTGCTCCTTCGGGATGACCATGCCGAGGAAGCGCTGTTCCTTGATGTACTGCCAGATCTCCGGCGGCAGGTCGCGTTGCTGGTAGACGGCCCAGTCGTCGAGGCGGCGGCACAGTTCCATCGTCGGGCCGTCGAGGAAGGCCTGCTCGTCCTCGCGCAGCGGCGCGGGCGTGAACGCGAGCAGCTTGTCCCAGTCGGGCATGCCGCCGAACAGGTCGCCGTCCCACCACACCGTGCCGGCTTCGAGCGCGATGCGTTCGGTCGCGCCGAGCTTCGGCAGCACTTTCGCGAACACCGGCATGACGAAACGCGAGACGAGCTGGCGTCGCAGCGGCGGCAGCCCGAACAGCACCGCGAGCACGATGGCAGCGATGACGCAGGTCGCGAACAGCGCGTGATGCTGCACGCCGGCGATGCGCCAGCCGAGCAGGCCGATGCCGACAGCAACAACCCAGCCAAGGAAGCCGCGGCCGGTGAATGCCAATGCTGCGAGCGCGATCAGGGCGACGATGAGCATGATCCAGGACATGGGGCTTCCTCGTGGCGCAATGGATCGATTATGCCGGCCGCTACCTGTCGCTGCGCTGCACGGAAAGGCGCAGCGCCGTGGTGTTGCCACTTCGCCCGCCGATGCACGTCGTCTAGAATCGGTGGATGAAGAACAAGACCGACATCGTCGACAACTGGCTGCCACGTTACACCGGCACGCCGCTGGATCAGTTCGGCCGGCACATCCTGCTCACCAATTTCGGCCACTACGTCGAGCTGTTCGCGCAATGGCACGGCGTCGAGGTGAAAGGCCGCGACCGGCCGATGCCGAACGCGACCGCCGACGGCATCACCATGATCAACTTCGGCATGGGCAGCCCGAACGCGGCCACGGTCATGGACCTGCTGTCGGCGATCTCGCCGCAGGCGGCCGTGTTCCTCGGCAAGTGCGGCGGCCTGAAGAAGAAGAACCAGCTCGGCGACCTGATCCTGCCGATCGCGGCGATCCGCGGCGAAGGCACGTCCAGCGACTACCTGCTGCCGGAAGTGCCTGCGCTGCCCGCGTTCCAGCTGCAACGCGCGGTGTCGACGATGATCCGCGACCTCGGCCACGACTACTGGACCGGCACCGTCTACACGACCAACCGGCGCGTGTGGGAACACGACGCAGCATTCAAGGAATACCTGCGCAAGACGCGCTGCATGGCCATCGACATGGAAACCGCGACGATCTTCGCCGCCGGCTTCGCCAACCACATCCCGACCGGCGCGCTGCTGCTCGTCTCCGACCAGCCGATGATCCCGGAAGGCGTCAAGACCGAAGCCAGCGACAGGCTCATCACCGCGAACTTCGTCGAAGCGCACATCAAGGTCGGCATCGAGGCGCTCAAGCTCGTGCGCCGCAACGGGCGCAGCGTGAAGCATCTGCGCTTCGAGGATGGCGACGAGGGTTGAGTTCGTCCGTCGAAACCGATTGAAGAGCGCTTGAATGATCGCGGCGTGGAAGTGCACGCCGTGCGCGATCCGCGTTTTGGTCGAAGCGGGGCGTTGTCGCGGCAGCTCCGCCCCGACGACAATGGGCGACCGCCATTGCCGATCCGTCGCCATGTCCCTGTTCCAGGTCGTCGGCCTGCTGCTCGTCGCGGTGGCCCTGTGCGGCTACCTCAATACCCGCTTCATCCGCCTGCCGGATGTCATCGGCATCACCGCCATCGGCATGCTGCTGTCGGTGCTGCTGACGATCGTGGGCGTGCTGTATCCGCCGCTCACGGCGTGGACGCAGAAAGTGCTCGGCGGACTGGATTTCACCGAAGTCGTGTTCCACGGCCTGCTCGGCCTGCTGCTTTTCGCCGGCAGCCTGCACGTCAACCTGAGCGAGCTGCGCGGACAGGCGGGCGTGGTCATCGTGCTGGCGACGCTGGGCGTGGTGCTGTCCACGGTCGTCGTCGGCGGCGTACTGCACGTCGTCACGGTGCTTCTCGGCGAGCCGCTGCCGCTGATCTGGTGCTTCGTGTTCGGCGCGCTGATCTCGCCGACCGATCCCATCGCCGTGCTCGGCATCCTGAGCAAGGCCGGTGCGCCGCGCAGCCTGGAGATCAAGATCGCGGGCGAAAGCCTGTTCAACGACGGCATCGGCATCGTCGCCTTCGTCACCTTGCTCGGCATCGCCACCGGTGGCCACGCCGCCACGGTGGGCGAGGTGAGCCTGCTCCTGGCCGAGGAGCTGGTCGGCGGGATCCTGGTCGGGTTGGCGGTCGGTGCGGCGGGGTTTTACCTGCTCTACACGATCGAAAGCTACGCCGTCGAAACCCTCATCACGCTGGCGATGGCGGTCGGCGGCTACGCGCTGGCGGAGGAATTCCACGCCTCGGCGCCGATTGCCGTGGTCGTGGCCGGACTGGTGGTCGGCAACCACGGCCGCCAGTACGCGATGGAGGAGGAAACCCGCCAACACCTGTTCACGTTCTGGGACCTGACCGACGAGCTGCTCAACCTAGTGCTGTTCGGCCTGATCGGCCTGGAAGTGATCGCGTTGTCGGTCACGTTGCAAACGCTGCTGCCGGGCCTGCTGTGCATTCCCATCGTGTTGCTGGCGCGGTTCGTGAGCATCGCGGTGCCGATCGGCGTGATCCGGCTGTTCCAGCCTTTCACGCCGCACGCGGTGAAGCTGCTGACCTGGGGTGGACTGCGCGGCGCGGTGTCGGTGGCGCTGGCGCTGTCGCTGCCTCCGTTTCCGGGGCGCGAGATCGTGCTCGCTTCGACCTACGTGGTGGTGATTTTCAGCATCCTCGTGCAAGGGCTGACGATGGGGCCGCTGATCCGGCGCTTGAGTCCCGGAACGGACGCGGCGCAATGAAAGTCGCGCGGCTTGCGATGCCCGCGCTCGCAGGCTGGACGCGCGAAGAGTCGCGCCTCAACCCGCCCCCGGATTGCGCCGATGCGCATGGATCGACATCAGCACGCCGAATCCCGCGAGCAATGACACCGCCGACGTGCCGCCGTAGCTGACCAGCGGCAGTGGCACGCCGACCACGGGCAGCATGCCGGTGATCATGCCGCCGTTGACCATCACGTAGACGAACAGCGACATGCTGATCGCGCCGGCGAGCAGGCGCGAGTAGGTGTCCTTCGCATTCGCGGCGATCCACAGGCAGCGCGCGATGATGAACACGTACAGCGCGAGCAGCAGCAGCACGCCGACGAGTCCCCATTCCTCGGCGAACACGGAGAAGATGAAATCGGTCGTGTGTTCGGGCAGGAATTCCAGGCGCGACTGGGTGCCGTGGTGCCAGCCCTTGCCCCACAATCCGCCCGAACCGACCGCGATTTTCGACTGGATGATGTGCCAGCCGTTGCCGAGCGGGTCGGCTTCCGGATCGAGCAGGGTGAGCACGCGGTTCTTCTGGTAGTCGTGCAGGAAATGCCAGCCGACCGGCACCGCCGCGGCGAACGCGCCGAGCAGCAGGCCGATGCGCCACCACGCGAGGCCCGACAGGAAAATGCCGAATGCGCCGCTGCCGGCGACGAGCAGCGCGGTGCCTAGATCGGGCTGCTTGGCGATGAGGCCGGCGGGTATCGCAATCAGCGCGCCGGCGATGCCGAGCGTGGCCCAGCCCGGCGGCAGCGGACGGCCGTTGAGGTACCACGCGATCATCATCGGCATGGTCAGCTTGAGCAGTTCCGATGGCTGGAAGCGCACGACCTTGAGGTCGAGCCAGCGGTTCGCGCCGCGGCCTTCGCCGTGGATGACGACGATGACGAGCAGCACGACGCTGGCCGCGTACAGCCAAGGCGTCCAGTTGCGCAATGTCGTCGGCGGGATGCGCGAGATGACGACCATCAGCGTCAGGCCGAGCACGAAGCGCAGCGCCTGCGAGATGACCTGGCCGCGGTCGAGGTCGCTCGCGCTGTACAGCGTGCCGAGGCCGACGCCCATGAGCAGCAGAAGTCCGCCGAGCAGCGGCATGTCGAGCCGCGGCTTGCGCCACGCGGCGGAGAATCGATAGCGCAGTTGCGCGACCGCCTCGTCGATCATCGCGCGGCTCCGTCGGCGGCGGCGACCGTGCCGATGCGCTGGTTCTGCTGGTCGGTCGGCAGCCAAGTGTCGAGGATCTTGCGCGCGATCGGCGCCGCGTCGGTGGCGCCGCTGCGGCCCGCTTCGAGCGCGACGACGATCGCGATGCGCGCATCGTCGGCCGGCGTGAAGCACTCGAACAACACCTGGTGGCGTTCGATCGGACTCGCGCTGATGCTGGTCCAGGTGTCGTCGGTGCGCGAGTAGCGCTCGGCGGTGCCGGTCTTGCCCGCGATCACGTACGGAAAACCTTCGCCCATCGTGCGCGCGGTGCCGGCGTCAACGACGGCGACCATGCCGCGCTGCACGGCAAGCCAGTCGGCGGGCTTGTCGATGATGTTGGCCTGCTCGGGCGCGAGCGGCAGCATCTGCGGCGACTCGTCGCCTTCGGCCTGCACCGCACGCAGCAAGTGCGGCGTGTGCGGCACGCCGCGCGCTGCGAACGTCGACACCGCGTTCGCAAGCTGCAGCGGCGTGACCACCCAATAGCCTTGGCCGATGCCGGCGATCACGGTCTCGCCGGGATACCACGGCTTGTTGAAGCGTGCGCGCTTCCATTCGCGCGACGGCAACACGCCGCTGCCTTCGCCGAGCAGGTCGATGCCGGTGGGCTGGCCGAAACCGAAGCGGCTCAGGTAGCCGCTGAAACGGTCGATGCCCATGTCGAGCGACACGGAATAGAAATACGTGTTGACCGAACGCGCGATCGCCTGGGTCAGATCGACGCGGCCGAAACCGCCGCGCACGTCGTCGCGGTAAGCGCGCGACTGGCCGGGGATGAAGAACTCGCCGGTCGACAGCACCGTGTCTTCGGGTTTGCGCAGGCCGAGTTCGAGCCCGGCGAGGCCGACGAACGGCTTCATCGTCGAACCGGGCGTGTAGGTGCCGCGCAGCAGGCGATTGAGCAGCGGCTTGGCGTCGGCCTCGAGCAGCGCCTTGTAGTCCGCGCTGGAAATGCCGTTCACGAACAGGTTCGGATCGAAGCTCGGCACGCTGACCATCGCCAGCACTTCGCCGCTGCGCGGGTCGAGGACGACCGCCGCGCCCGCGCGGCCCTGGAACGCGGCTTCGGCGACTTCCTGCAGGTGCGAGTCGATCGACAGGGTCAGGTTGTCGCCCGGCACCGGCGCGACGCGGTCGGGCAGCACGCGCAGCGGGCGATGGTCGGCGTTGACTTCGACCTTCTCGTAGCCGACGCGGCCGTGCAGGCGCGCCTCGTAGCTGCGCTCGATGCCGGTCTTGCCGACGTGCGTGGTGCCCGCGTATTCGCCCGGGTCGAGCTTGGCGAGGTCGTTCTCGTCGATGCGGCCGACGTAGCCGACCGTGTGCGCGAATTCCTCGCCGAGCGGATAGGAGCGTGTCAGGTACGGCACCACGTCGACACCCGGAAACGCCCAGCGGTTGATCGAGAACCTGGCGATTTCCTCTTCCGACAGTTTCAGCCGCAGCGGAATGCCTTCATAGGTGCGCTTGCGCTTGCGCAGCGCGTTGAAGCGCGTGATGTCGTCGTCGCTGATCGGCAGCACATCGGCGAGGCGCGTCACCGTCGCCTGCACGTCGCCGGCCTGTTCGGGCGTGACTTCGAGCCGGAACGCGGCGACATTCTCGGCGAGCAGCACGCCGTTGCGGTCGTAGATGAGCCCACGCGCGGGCGCGAGCGGGCGCGTGAGCACGCGGTTCGCGTCCGAGCGCGCGGCGAGTTCCTCGTGCTGGCGCACCTGCAGGAACGAGAAGCGCACGCCGAGCACGATCAGGCAGAGCACGATGATCGCGAAACCGGCCATCGCGCGGCGACCGAACAGCGCCGCCTCGAAGCGCGCCTCGCCGATCGGCTTGTAGCGGCCGGATCGCTTGAGCGGACGGGAGCGCAGGCGCTTCATCGCTGCCGTTCAGTCCGCTGCGCGCTGGCGCAGGCGCAGGTTGTCGAGCAGCACGTACAGGAGCGGCCACGCGAGCGTGCCGACCAGCGGCGCGACCCAGAACGTCGCCGGAGGCATCGCCTCGCCGGAAAAACCGCGGATCATCAGCGTGACCACGCGGTCGTTGAGCAGCAGCGCGAGCACCGCCAGCGCCTGCTGGCCGAGCGGGAAGAAACGCAATCGCGAGCGGAAGCGCAACACGATGAAGGCGAGCACGACGAGCCGCATCGCCTGTTCGCCGAGCAGTTCGCCGACGAGCAGGTCGCCGACGAGGCCGAGCGCGAACGCGAAGCCAAGGCCCATGCGTTCGGGCGCCTCGATCGCCCAGTAGACGACGACGAGGCCGAGCCAGTACGGCTTGAACGGCTCGGCTGCGGGCGGCAGCGGCATGAGTTGCAGCAGGAACGCTGCGAGCAGGCTGCCGCTGAAGATCCAGTTCTGCAGGCGTGCGCGGTTCATGGCGTGTCCTGCCCGGACTTGGCGGGAGGCGTCGACACGGGCGTTGCGCCCGGCGCGGGGCCGGCGAGTTCGGCCGGCGGGCCGACGGCTTCCTGCGGCGCGGGCGGCCCGTAGGGCTGCTGCTGTTCCTGCAGCAGGAGCACTTCGCCGCTCCGGTCGAGCGCGGCCGCAGGGCGCGCGGTCGCGGCGATGAACATGCCCTTGCTGTCCGTGCTCACCTCGCCGACGACGCCGACCGGGAAGCCCGCGGGAAAGCGCCCGCCCAGGCCCGAGGTAAGCAGCTTGTCGCCGCTGCGCAGGTCGGCGCTGCGCGGGATGTCGCGCAGGTCGAGCGTGTCCGTCGCGCCGCTGCCGTAGGCGATCGCGCGCAGGCCGGTGCGCTCGACGACGACCGGGATCGCATGCGTCGGGTCGGTGATGAGCATCGCGACCGAGGTATTCGGCAGCACCTCGACGAGCTGACCCATGATGCCGTGCGCGTCGATCACCGGTTGGCCGACTTTCGCGCCCTGCGCGGAACCGCGGTCGAGCACGATGCGATGCCGGAATGGATCGAGATCGACGTCGACAAGGCGGGCGAACTGCACCGACAGGCCGAGGTTCTTCTGCGCTTCGAGCAGGCCCTTGAGGCGCTCGTTCTGAGCAAGCAGGGCGTCGAGCCGGTTCAGCCGCGCCTGCGCGAGCAGCAGTTGTTCGCGCAATTCGCGGTTCTCGCTGGCGAGCTGGTCCTGCGTGACAACCGCGGTGCGTGTCGCGCGCGCGACGTCGGCCGGCAGCGCGGCGAGGCGATAGGCCGGCTCGACGACGAGATTCGCCATCTGTCGCAGTACCTGCAGATAGTGCGCATGGTGGTCGACGACCATCAGCGTGATCGCCAGCCCAAGGCAGAAGATCAGGCGCAACGTGCTCGCGCCGCCTTCGGCGAACAGGCTGGCGGCGTTGTCGCGTGCGATGGCCATCGAAGCCGGGGGTCGGGAGGCAGGATGCAGGAATCGTAGAGCAACCGCGGCGTCGCGGCGCGCTGGCGGTCAGCGCGCCCGGTGGTCCGCGTGCGTCACTCCGAGGCGAAGAAGTCGCTGCCGTGCTGGTCGACGAGTTCGAGCGCGCGCCCGCCGCCGCGCGCGACGCAGGTCAGCGGATCGTCGGCGACGTGCACGTGCAGGCCGGTTTCCTTCGAGATCAGGCGGTCGAGGTCGCGCAGCAGCGCGCCGCCGCCGGTGAGCACGATGCCGCGTTCGGCGACGTCCGAGCACAGTTCCGGCGGCGTCTGTTCGAGCGCGCTGCGCACCGCGCTGACGATGCCCATCAGGGGCTCATGCAGCGCCTCGAGGATCTCGTTGGAGTTGACCGAGAACATGCGCGGCACGCCTTCGGCGAGGTTGCGGCCGGAAACCTCGATCTCGCGCACTTCCGACTGCGGGAAGGCGCAGCCGACCTCGAGCTTGATCTTCTCGGCGGTGGATTCGCCGATCAGCGTGCCGTGGTTGCGGCGCACGTAGTTGATGATCGCCTCGTCGAAACGATCACCGCCGATGCGCACCGACTGCGAATAGACGACGCCGTTGAGCGAGATCACCGCGACTTCGCTCGTGCCGCCGCCGATGTCGAGCACCATCGAGCCGCGCGCCTCGTGGACCGGGATCCCGGCGCCGATTGCCGCGGCCATTGGTTCCTCGATGAGATAGACGTCGCGCGCGCCGGCGGATTCGGCCGATTCCTTGATCGCGCGGCGCTCGACCTGGGTCGAGCCGCAGGGCACGCAGACGAGCACGCGCGGGCTCGGGCGGAACATGCGCGCGCGATGCACCTTCTTGATGAACTGCTTGAGCATTTCCTCCGTCATCGTGAAGTCGGCGATGACGCCGTCCTTCATCGGCCGGATCGTGACGATGTTGCCGGGCGTGCGGCCGAGCATGCGCTTGGCATCGCCGCCCACCGCCGCGACCGAGCGCGGGCCGCCCGCGCCGCGGTCCTGGCGGATCGCGACCACGGAGGGCTCATTGAGGACGATGCCCTGGCCACGCACGTAGATGAGCGTGTTGGCCGTGCCGAGATCGATCGAGAGATCGTTGGAAAACAGTCCGCGGAGACCTTTGAACATGACGCGGCGCGAGCCTTTTGTGATGCGGGGAAAAGCGCGCGAGTTTAATGGCCGCGCGCGGTGCCGGCAAGGAAAACGAGGTTAAAAAAGCCTTTTTCGACGCGGATTTGCGTGCGTCGGTGCACAGGTCGGAACAGGGGAGCGGACACTGGCGTCGACAGCCTGCCGGGGTCCGCCGGGACGGACAGGTCGGCTTCGCGGCGGCCCGTGCGGCTTCGGTCGCGCGGGCAAGTCGGCTAGACTCAACCGCTTTGCGCGTCGCCGATGCGGCGCTTCCTCGACACGCACCGGAAATTCCCGATGTCTGCACTGATCTGCGGTTCGCTCGCCTACGACACGATCATGGTCTTCCCGGACCAGTTCCGGAACCACATCCTCCCGGACAAGGTGCACATCCTCAACGTGTCGTTCCTGGTGCCGCGCATGCGTCGCGAGTTCGGCGGCTGCGCCGGCAACATTGCCTACAACCTCAAGCTCCTCGGCGACGATCCGATCCCGTTCGGCGCAGTCGGCCAGGACTTCGGCCCGTACCGCGAACATCTGGAGCGCTGCGGCATCCGCCTCGACCACGTGCTCGTCTACGACGACCTGTTCACGCCGCAGTGCTTCATCACCACGGACATGGACAACAACCAGATCACCGCCTTCCATCCAGGCGCGATGCTCAATTCGCACGAGCACCACGTCAAGGACGTCGAGGGCGTTTCCTTCGGCATCGTCGCGCCGGACAGCCGTGACGGGATGCTGCAGCATGCGCGCGAGTTCGCCGAGAAGGGCATTCCCTTCATCTTCGATCCGGGCCAGGCGATGCCGCTGTTCAACGGCGAGGAATTCCGCGCCTTCATCGAGCAGGCCGACTACGCGATCGTCAACGACTACGAATCGCAGCTGCTGCAGACGCGCACGGGCTGGAGCGACGCCGAGATCGCCTCGCGCGTGAAGGCCTACATCGTCACGCGCGGGCCGAAGGGTTCGACCGTGTACGAAGGCGGCAGGACGCATGCGATCCCGCCCGCGCAGGAACGCCGCATCGTCGATCCCACCGGTTGCGGCGACGCCTATCGAGCCGGCCTCATCTTCGGCCTCATGCGCGGCATGGACTGGCCGACCACCGGTCGCCTCGCCTCGCTCATGGGCACGCTCAAGATCGAGCATCCCGGCACGCAGAACCAGCGTTTCGGCTACGCCGATTTCGCCGACCAGTTCAAGCAGCAATTCGGTTATGCGCTCGACTGAGCGCGCAGGAAAGATCCCTCGTTTCGATTTCCCGGAGTCCGCCATGAATCGACTTTCGCAGTCCGCACGCAGCCTGTCCATCCTCGTCGCGCTGGGTGTTTCGCTCACCGCCTGCGGCCAGTCGGGCCCGTCGGTCGAACTCAAGGGCCAGCGTTTCTCGATCGAGGTCGCCGACAACGACGCCTCGCGCGAGCATGGCCTCATGGATCGCACCGAGATGGCGAAGGACCATGGCATGCTGTTCGTCTTCGACGACGACGCGCCGCGCGCGTTCTGGATGAAGAACACGAAGATCCCGCTCGACATGCTGTTCTTCGATGCCGACAAGCGCCTGGTCAGCGTGCAGCACGACGTGCAGCCCTGCGTCGCCGATCCGTGTCCGGCTTATTCCAGCGGCGCGCCGGCGCGTTACGTGCTCGAGCTCAACGCCGGGCAGTCGCGCGCGATCGGGCTCGCGCCCGGCGACGAGATGACGGTCAACCGCTGAGCGTTCTCGCCGCGTCGGGCTTCGTCGGCGTCGATGCGGAGCGCGAACGGCAGTCCGCAGCGATACGGCACGAGCGACGCGGATGCGTCGACGCCGTTGCTGTCCTCGATCGGGAAGAAAACGCGCATGACCCTTCTCCTTTCGTTCGACGAGGCCCAGTGGACCATGCGCTGATGCCACGGAGGCGGCGCGCAGGTGACTGAAACATGACGCGTTGAGGGCCGGACCAGGGCGCGCGTCGAAGGCCTTCGCGGGCTCAAGCCTCGGTGGGCCGCGTCGCTGCTTCCGGCGCGCCGATGCGACGGTCGAGCCATGCCGTGATGCGCGCGTGCAGCGGCCCGGACGCCTGATCCAGGCTTTGCACGCAGGCGAAGGCGACCGAAGCGTCGCGATCCGCATCGCGCAGCTTGGCCAGAAGCCGCCATTCCCCCTGTTCGCCCGGCTTGACCTGTGCGACGCGAAGGCGGTCGTCGAAGATCGCGTGTCCGGCCGCGATTTCCAGGTGCGCGGCGAGGCTCTCGGCCAGGAATTGCTCGGGCGAGCGCAGCCTGTGCGCGATGTTGCGTTCGAGGATGCCCGGATGGGCGCAGAAGAACGCTTCGAGCGTCGTGCGCCGATACGGATAGGGCACGTGCGGCAGGCGGAAGTAGCGGCGATCGAAGCCGGCCAGGCGCGCACTGAGCTCCTGCGCTTCGCGGTTGCCGGCGCGCTCGCCGCTGCGCGTGCGCTTGAGCCGGCGCCGCAGTCCGGCGAACGTGACGTGCCCGGATTGCGTGTGCCATGCGCCACGCAGCACGACCTTTCCGTCCCGGAAGAATGCGTCGGGCCCCACCGCGCGCAGGATCATGAAGTCGTCGTTGAAACACAGATAGTGCTCGGCGAGCCCTTCGATGCGCCAAAGCATGCTGCTGATGGTGCGGCTGTTGAATGTGGGCAGCACATGCTCGAATCCGGCGAAGACTTCGCGATGGTCGACGACACGCACGCGGGCAGCGTGCGGCGTATCGCGCAGGCGCGCGAGCAGCGTGGGCGTCTGCGCGTCGGTGACGATGTGGATGCGACGCAACCAGGGCGCGAAGCGCAGGATCGAGGCCACGCACCAGTCGAGTTCGCCGGCATGGTGGAAACGGGTTGCGTGCGCTGCAACCGGTCGCGGTCCGTCGCGGCGCCCGAGGCAGGCCTCGAGCCTTTGCCGGTGCGCCGGGTCGGCGCCGTCGACCCAGGGAATGACCGCATCGACGATCATGTGCCGTGTTGACTCCCTCGTACGTGGCTGCGCGCGCCGGTCGCGCACCGCGGTCGCCTAGTGTGCCGGAGCAGGGGCGGGCGACGCATCCCCTGCCGAGCCGGGTTAGCATGCGCGCGGATCGCAGCGGAACCTTCATGTCACAAGACTTGCATTCTCATCGGCCCGCCACGTCCGGCTGGATCTCGGTGGTTGTCGCCACGGGAATGGTCGCGGCCTGTACCGCGTTCTCCATCGCGATCGATCACGGCATCCACGTCGGCAACGAGAATCACGCAGGCCTGTTGCCGGTGATGCGCCGGCTTTCCGACCCGGCGTACCTGCCCGGCGACTTCGGCATTTCGATACGCCTGCATCACCATCACGTCTTCAGCTGGGTCGCCGCGATGCTCGCGCGGCCGCTGGGCGAGCACGGCGCGCTGGCGCTGCTCGCCGTACTCGGCCTGGCCTCGATCTTCGCCGGCCTGTGGCGCCTGGGCGGTGCGCTCGACCTGGCGTACGGGCGACGCCTCCTGCTCGGCGTGGCGATCGCGATCGGCATCGCCTGGCTCGACCACGGCGTGGAGGCCAACCGCTTCCTCGGCAACGGCCCGATCATGCCGCCGACCTTCGCCCACGCATTGATCCTGTTTTCCATTGCCGCCATTGCACGACAACGCTGGAACCTCGCCTTCGCGCTGGGCGGCGCAGTCGCGCTCGTGCACCTGCAGATCGGCGGCGTCTGGCTGGTGACGCTCATCGCGGTCGCGGTCGCCAGCGGGATCGCGAAGCAGCCGGGTCGCTACCTGCCCGGTCTCGTCGCCGCCATTGCGATCGCAAGCCCGGCGTTGCTCGATGTGCTGGCGCTGCTGCGCGAAGGCCTCGTGCACGGCATCGGCCGGACCGACGACGTCGCGTTCCGCATGCCGCAACATTTCGAGTTCCGCGGCGACCGCGTTGCGGTAGTGACGTTGTATCTGGGCGCGTTTGTCGTCGTGTGGCGGCGCTGGCTCGCGCGTGGCGATGCGCGCGCCGCGCGCTTCCTGCCGGTACTGCGCATAGCGATCTGCCTGGCGGCGCTGACTGCGCTGCACTATCTGGATTACTACGTGCTGCATACCGGCTGGATCGCGCGGCTGCAGTTGTTGCGCTTGAGCCTTTTCATTCCCGTGCTCGCTGCTTTCGCGCTGCTCGCGGCACTGGCGCCTGCGTCGGGACGGCGCGAGCGGTGGCCCTTCGCATTGGCGGCATTTTTCGTCGCTGGCGCGCTCGGCATCGGTTGGGCCCGCCACGAGCCCCCTTCGCTGCGCGTCGTCGACGAGATGCGGATGGCGACCGACTGGGGCGACATCACGAACTGGATTCGCGAACACGGACCGACCGGCCTTTATGTGACGCCGCCGGGCCAGATCGGATTCACCGCGCGCACGAATCGCTCGACGCTCGTCGAATTCAAGATCAATCCCGACGGCGGCGCCGGCCTGGCCGAATGGCTGCGTCGCCTCGACGCCGTGACCGCGCACGCGCTGCCGCCGCCCTCGACGCGCCGCGACGTGGCCGAGGATCTCGACGCGGCCTATTCGAGGATGTCGTCGGCTGACTTCCACGAACTCGTGCGCGACTACGGTGTGGACACGGCCGTCGTGCCGCTGGCGAGTCCGCTGCAGGGCGTGGAGCTGTATCGCAACGCGGGCTACCGCGTCGTTGCGCTCGGACGCTGAATCCCGTTTGGACGGTCAGACCTCGACCATCTCGAAATCGGACTTGGTCACGCCGCAATCGGGGCACGTCCAGGTCTCGGGCACGTCTTCCCAGCGCGTACCGGGCGCGATGCCGTCGTCGGGCCAGCCTTCGGCTTCGTCGTAGAGGAAACCGCAGACGACGCACATGAAGGTGCGATATGGCGCATCGACGGAGACGGTGGCGGACTCGGACATTGCGGACTGCATTGGTGGCGGGGAAAAGGCCCGTTATTCTCGCACTCCTGTCCGCATCCGCGAAAGCGCGACGATTTCCATGGCAGCCATGTCCCTTGCCGCTCCGACGCCGCTGCGCGGTCTTTACGCGATCAGCGACGGCCCGCGCGTCGATCTGCTCGATGCGTGCGCCGCCGCGCTCGAAGGCGGCGCGCGCATCCTGCAATACCGCGACAAGACGCGCGAAGCGCAGCGACGGTTCGACGAAGCCCGCGCGCTGCAGGCGCTGTGCGCGCGCTTCGATGTGCCGCTCATCGTCAACGACGACGTCGAGCTTGCTGCCGCCGTCGGCGCGGCCGGCGTGCATCTGGGCGAGGACGATGGCGACCTCGCGCACGCGCGGGCGCGGCTCGGCGCGCAGGCGGTCATCGGCGTGTCCTGCTACGACTCGCTCGAGCGCGCGCGGCGGCTCGCCGCGGCCGGCGCCGACTATCTCGCCTTCGGCGCGTTCTTCCCGTCGCCGACCAAGCCGCAGGCGCGGCACGCGACGCCGGCGTTGCTGCGCGGGGCGCGCGCGTTCGGCAAGCCGCTCGTCGCGATCGGCGGCATCACGGCGGACAACGCACGCGTTCTGATCGACGCGGGCGCCGATTGCGTCGCGGTGGTCTCGGCCCTGTTCGGCGCGCAGGACGTGCGCGCTGCAGCGCGCAGCCTTGCGTCGCTGTTCGATGTCGCGCGTTCGTAAGACAATGGCGCTTTGCGTGCTTCCCCGCAGGGGTTACCCGTCGCCGCCGTATCTGCGGCGGTGATCCTGGGTACACGCGAATGTCCTTGCGGAGCCCGACCATGACCACCAGTCACGAATTGTTCCAGCGCGCGCGTGCGCGCATTCCCGGCGGCGTCAACTCGCCCGTGCGCGCGTTCAAGTCCGTCGGCGGCGAGCCATTCTTCACGCAGCGTGCGGACGGGGCATACCTGTGGGATGTCGAGGGCAAGCGCTACATCGACTACGTCGGCTCGTGGGGGCCGATGGTCGTCGGCCACAACCATCCGCACGTGCGCGCGGCGGTCGCGCGCGCGATCGAGGACGGCCTTTCGTTCGGCACGCCATGCGCGGCGGAAGTGACGATGGCCGAGACGATCACGCGCCTCGTGCCCTCGGTCGAGGTCGTGCGCATGGTCAACTCCGGCACCGAGGCGACGATGTCGGCGATACGCCTCGCGCGCGGCGCGACCGGGCGCACGCGCATCGTCAAGTTCGAGGGGTGCTACCACGGCCATGGCGATGCGTTCCTGGTCAAGGCCGGCTCGGGTGCGCTCACGCTCGGCGTGCCGACCTCGCCCGGCGTGCCCAAGGCGCTCGCCGACCTCACGCTGACGCTGCCGTACAACGACGTCGAGGCGGCGGAAAAACTCTTCGCCGACGTCGGCGACGACATCGCCGCGCTCATCATCGAGCCCGTCGCCGGCAACATGAACTGCATCCCGCCGCGCGAAGGCTATCTCGCCGCGCTGCGCGAGCTGTGCACGAAGCACGGTGCTCTGCTCATCTTCGACGAGGTCATGACAGGCTTCCGCGTCGCGCTCGGCGGCGCGCAGGCGCTTTACGGGATCACGCCGGACCTGACCACGTTCGGCAAGGTCATCGGCGGTGGCATGCCGGTCGGTGCCTACGGCGGCCGCCGCGACCTCATGGAACAGGTCGCGCCGGCCGGGCCCATCTACCAGGCCGGAACGCTCAGCGGCAATCCGGTCGCGATGGCCGCGGGTCTGGCCATGCTCGACCTGATCCAGACGCCGCAGTTTTACGACCAGCTCGACCAGCGCACGCGCCTGCTCACCGACACGCTGCAGGCCGCCGCCGACGAAGCCGGCGTGCCGCTCACGATCAACCGCGTCTGCGGCATGTTCGGCCTGTTCTTCACCTCGGAGAAGGTCGAAACGTACGCGCAGGCGACCGCCTGCGACGTGGCGATGTTCAAGCGCTTCTTCCACGCCATGCTCGAGCGCGGCGTCTACCTCGCGCCGAGCGCGTTCGAAGCCGGCTTCGTCTCGATCGCGCACACCGAGCAGGTGATTGCCGACACGCTCGAAGCCGCCCGCTCGGCGTTCCATGCCGCCGTCCCGGGCTGATCCGGATCGAACGGATGAGGCAACGGCAAGGCGAAGGCGCGGGTTGGCGCCGTTGCATTGGTCTTCTGCGCTGGCTCGCGCTGCTCGCAGCGTTCGCGCCGGCACTGCTGCAGGCGGGCGACCGCAGCGACGCCGATGCGGTGCGTCCAGGCTATCTCCTGGATCGCTGGGGGACGGCCGATGGATTGCCGGTGGAAGGCATCACGCGCGTCCTGATCGGCGCGGACGGCTACATCTGGCTCGCCACGTTCGGCGGGTTGGTGCGCTTCGACGGCGACCACTTCACGACGTTCGACGCTTCGGCCGATTCCGCACTCGGCAACGATCGCCTGACTTCGCTGCGCGAGGACGGCGAGGGACGTCTTTGGGCGGTCACCGAATCACGCGCACTGGTCAGCTTTTCCGGACTGCGCTTCCGCAACTGGGGGCGTGCCGACGGATTGCCGTCGTCCGACATCACCCTCGCGCCGGTGCTCGCGCATGGCTCGCTCTGGATCGGTACCAGCGAAGGGCCTGCGACGTTTGATCCGACAGGCCGTCGCTGGCGTCCGGCGGCCTCGACGGTCGCGGTGCGGGCGATTGCCGCCAGCGACGACGGTGCAGTCTGGGTAGGCACCGACGACGGCTTGTTGCGTTTCGATGGCGCCGGCGCCGTCGTGCGCTATGGCACGAACGAGGGTCTTCCCGGCGCGCATGTGGTCGCCATCGGCACGGTAGAACCCGAAGGCGCATGGATCGCCACGGCTTCCGGCGTCGTGCGTCTGGCCGACGGCGTTGTGCAGGGCGTCGTGGGGACGTATCCGGACATATTGCGCATCGAGCGCGACCAGGACGGTGCGATCGAGCTGGTGTCGCCGTTGATCGACTACCGCATCGGCGAGAATGGCATCCAGGCGTCGGCCTCGCGAGTGGGTGAATTGCGCTATCCGCCGGGCAGTCCGTCGATGCCGGACGGCTCGCGCTGGTACAGCCGCCGTGGCGTGCTCTGGCGCAACGGCGAGCGCGTGCTGGCGCTGCCGTGCGCGATCGATTCGCTCGCCGCCGACGCCGCAGGCGCCATCTGGATCGCAAGCCAATGTCGTGGCCTGCAACGCGTGCGCCGCGTCGCCATCACCAGCCTGTCGGAGTCGGGTGGCCGCCCGCTCGGCGCCGTCTACGGGCTTGCGCAGGACGCGGCCGGCGCGTTGTGGATCGCATCCCTAGACGGCAGCGTCAGCGTCATGGAGGGCGACGGCAGCACCCGGCGTCTCGGCGTCGAACATGGTTTCGGCGACATGTGCCTGGGCAGTTTTCTGGCTGAGCCAGACGGGACGATGTGGGCGGGCCGTACGCGCGTGTGCCGCATCGCCGACGAGCGCTGCGGGCCGGTCGCGGACGGACCTGCCGCTCTTGATCCGAAGCGCGAACGGTCGAGCGGGTTGCTTTCCGCCGATGTCCGCGGTCTCTATCGCGATCGTCGCGGCCGCTTGTGGGCGGGCTCGATCAACGGGCTTTGGTATCGTCAGCGCGGCGCCTGGACTCGGGTGCCGGAAGTCGCGGATGACGTCCATGTGCGTACGTTCGCGGAAACCGCGGATGGCAGCCTCTGGTTCGGCACCACCGGGCACGGCCTGCTGCGTCGCACGCCGGAAGGCCGTTTCCTGCGCCATGGCCGTGCAGAAGGACTGTCCAGCCAATTGATCCGCGGCATGCTCGTGGATCGCGCCGGCCGTCTGTGGGTCGCCACCGAGAACCGCGGGCTGTGCCGGAACATCAACGATGGGGTCGACTTCTGGCGATTCGCCTGCGTGGGTCGCAGCGAAGGGCTGTGGTCCGACCGGTTGCATCAGACGCTCGAAGACGAGCAGGGCAATCTCTGGATCAGCAGCGATGCCGGACTCATGCGGGTGGCTCGCGCCGCGCTGGACGAGGTCATCGAGCAGCGCGCGCCGCGCGTCTACGCGCGCCTGTACACCGAACGCGACGGCTTGCCGTCCCGCGAACTCAACGGCGGCGTGCAAGGCGCCGGCATCGTGCTGGCCGATGGCCGCCTGGCGTTTGCGACGCAGGCCGGCGTCGCATTCGTCGATCCGCGTGCAGCGACGCGCGGACAAAACGCGATGCAAGCGGTGATCGAGAGCGTGAATCTGCCCGATGGCCGCAGCTTCGGCGTTGGTTCGGCAAAGAAGCTGCCCATCGTCCTGCCGCGCGGAGAACGGTCCATCACGTTGCATTTCACGGGATTGTCCGCCGATCTCTCGCCGTCCGCGTATTTCCAGTATCGATTGCTGCCCGAGCAGACATGGACCGACATCGGATCGCTGCGGCAGCTCACGTTGTCGCATCTGGCGGCGGGAACGCAGACGATCGAACTGTTGGCGCTCAACAGCACCGGCCAGGCCGGGCCGCCGGCGCGGCTGTCTCTGACGCTGCCTGCATGGCCCTACGAGACGGCGTCGTTCCGCTACGGCGCGCCCGCGCTGATGCTGGTCGTCCTGGTTGCGTGGTTGCGCAATCGGCAAAGGCTTGCGCGCGAGCGCGAACGCCGGCTGGAGGCTGCCGTGGCAGGGCGGACGTCGGAACTTGCAAGCGCGCTGCATCGCCTGAACGAGCAGAACGGGCAGATTGCGCGTCTCGCCGAGACGCGCACGCGATACTTCCTGACCGTCAGTCACGAACTTCGTACGCCCCTGTCGTTGATCATCGGCCCGCTGCGCGATGCGGCGCGCGGCGAGGCGCTCAAGCCGCGCACGATGAGCACGATGGTGTCCAGCGCGAATCGGCTGGAACGGCTGGTGACCGAGCTCCTCGACCTCGAACGCATGGACGCGGGATGCTTTCCGCTGCGTCCGGCTCGCCATGATCTGGCCGTCCTGCTGCGTGGCTGGGTGGATGCTTTCGCAGCGCTCGCCGCACGTCGGCGCATCCATCTCGCCTGCAGGATCGGCGAGGCGCCGTGCATGGCGCGCATGGATGCCGAGCAGATGGCGCGTGCGGTCGGCAACCTGTTGTCCAATGCCCTGAAGTTCACTCCGGAAGGCGGCTGCGTCGATGTTGCGCTCGAGTCCGCAGGTCGCTTCCTGCGCCTGCGGTTCGACGACAATGGACCCGGAGTGCCCGAGGCGTGGCGCGAGCGCATATTCGACCGCTTCAGCCAGATCGGTTCGGAAGCCGTGCGCGACCGCGAGGGTGCGGGCCTTGGGCTGGTGCTGTGCCGCGAGATCGCCATGCGCCACGGCGGGCGCGTCTGGGTCGAGGAACGCCCGGGCGGCGGCAGCCGGTTCCTGCTTGAGATCGCCCCGGAGATGGGCGTGCGGTCCGATCTTGTGGACGCTGCGCCCGGTCGCCGGACGCCGCCAGCCGCCAGCCTGCCTGCGCCCGTTGCCGCGAGGCCGATGCCGTCGAGGCGCGTGCTGGTCGCCGAGGATCATCCCGAACTGCGCGCCTACGTCTCGGGCATCCTGCAGCGCGACCACGAAGTGGTGCTCGCCGCCGATGGCGCCGAAGCCTTGGCGATCGCGCGCGCGCAACTGCCCGACCTCATCGTGTCGGATATCCTTATGCCGAACATGGACGGGCGCGAGCTCGCAATGGCACTGCAGAGGGATGACGAAACGGCCGGCATCCCGCTGATCTTCCTCACCGCGCTGGCCAGCGAAGCGGACGAGATCGCCGGTCTTGCGAGCGGAGCGATCCAGTACCTGCGCAAGCCGTTCGACGCGGAGGTGCTGCGCGCCCATGTCGGCGCTGCGCTGCACACCGTGGACCGGTTGCGGCGGCGCTTCGCCCGTACGGCGGCGCGTTCGGTTCCGCCGGTCATCGAAGCCGACGTCGATGCCGCGGCGGCGAGCGGCACGACGCGCGATGCCGCCTTTCTTGCCAGGGCACTGGCCTGGATCGAACAGAACCTGCACGACGACACGATCTCGGTGTCTTCCATGGCGGCCGCCTTGCATGTATCGCGTGCCACCCTCGACCGGCGCCTGGCATCGGCCGCCGGCGAAGCGCCCGGCGCGCTCCTGCGCCGGCGTCGACTGGAACGGGCGGCCGACCTTTTGGTCCGTGGCGAGGGCTCGGTATCGGAAGTGGCCTATTCGGTGGGATACGCCAGCCTCGCGGCATTTTCGCGCGCCTACCGCGAACACCACGGCAAGCCGCCCAGCGGCCGGGAACGGGGTCGGCCGGGCGAGACATTCGCGGACCGGTGCGCCGAGCAATAGCGGTTCCGCAAGCCAGGAATTCGCAAAAACAGCAACTTGAGGCATTCGGCAAACCGCTTGCGCGATGGCGCAAAACGGGTCGGGGTGCGTTTTGCCCATGCTGGAGGCGTTCCTGGCGCCGGCAGGCCGGACTCGCCGACATTCGCTGCCAGGCGCCAGGGACGATCGGGGTCCGCGAGGCCCGAGGAATCCGTCCAGCTTCGAGCACCGCCCATGAACGCACTACCTGAGTCGCGTACAGGCTTCGACACCGCTGCCTGCGCACCGTTCCGCCTCACCGCGCTCCAGCACGCTTACTGGGTCGGCGAACAGGACGCCTATGCCCTGCACACGCCGGCGTACCTGTATCGATGCTTCCTCGCCGTCGACGTCGACGTGCCGCGCCTGGAAGCCGCCGTACTGGCCGCGCTGCGCGCGCGCCCGGATCTTTGCGCCGCGTTCGGTTCGGACGGGCGCCAATTGCGGGTGCCGGCGCCGACGGCGCTGAAGATCGCGGTGCATGACTTGCCCGAGGTCACGCCGCACACGGCCGCGAGTCACCTCGCGCGCCGCAGGATATCGATCGAGGACGCGTTGCCGCCGCCCGGGACCGGCCTGCCCTTCGCGTTCGTCGTCGATCGCGTCGCCCACGGCTGCTACGTGCACATGCTGTTCCGCCTGATCGCTTTCGACGCAATGTCGATGTGGCATTTCTTCAGCGACATCGGCCACGCTTACGCGCACGGCAGGCTGCCGCAGCCAGCGCAGGCGCGTTTCCGCGACTTCATCGCCGACCGCGACGAACTGGAGCGAACCCAGTCCTACCAGCGATCGCTCGACTATTGGCGCAGCCGTACCGACCTGCCGGAGGCGCCCGAACTGCTGCTCGTCGATGCCTCGCGCGTTCCGCGCCGATCGCGCTTCCACCGCATCAGTTTCGGCATTGGCGCCGAGCAGGTCGAGGCATTGCACGCGAAGGCGCGCGCCTGCGGCGTCGGCATCAACGCGCTGCTCTGCACGGCTTATGCGGACGTGATCCGCCTGTGGTCGGGCAACGCCTCATTCATCATCAACCTGCTCGTCTCGCACCGGCCCGGCGAGGCGCGCTTTGAGCGAACGCTCGGCAACTTCGGCAGCACCTTGCCGGTCGAGTCGATCGACGATGGCGGCGACTTCCGTGAACGGGTCCGCGCGTTGCAGCGGCGCATGTTGCGCAACATGAAGCACATGCAGGTGCCTGGCGTGGAGGTGATGCGCCTGCTCGGTCGCACCGCCGGACCGCTGCCGGCGATGCCGGTGGTGTTTGCCAGTTCGCTGGGGCTGCCGCGCCAGGATTTGCTGGTTCCGGAGGATCTCGGCTGGCAGCCGTGCGGCGGCGGGCTGCAGACGCCGCAGGTGCTGCTCGACGGGCAGGCCTACATGGACGGCGACACGCTGACCATCAACTGGGACTACGTCGTCGACGCCTTCGCGCCGGGCATGGTGGAGACCATGTTCTCGACGTTCCGGGCGCACCTCGCCGATCTCGCCGCCGCCCCCGGCCGCGAAGGCATGCACTTGCCGGGCGTCCCCGCCGCGGCGCTGGCCCCGCGTCGCGGCGCGAACGCGACGGCGGCGCAGCTCCCGTCCGCCCGGCTGGAAACCTTCATCGAGGAGGCGTGCCAGCGTTTCCCGCAGCGCACCGCGATCATCGGCAATGGGCGCACGCTCAGCTACGACGGGCTGTGGCGCCTCGCGACGCGTCTGGCGGCGCGGCTGCGGGCAGAGGGCTTGGGGCCGGGCGATCTCGTGGCGATCGTCGCCGACCGCGGCTGGCGCCAGGTCATAGCGGCCGTTGCCGTGATCGTGGCGGGTGCAGCCTATCTGCCGGTTCCGGGGAGCGCGCCGCGCGCGCGCATCGACTGGTTGCTGCGGCGGGACGGCGTTGGGGCCGTGCTCCTCGACAGCGCGCACGAGGGCGCCTGCGACGTACCGGCGGGCATGCCGCGCATGCGTCTCGAGGACGCGTTGCCGGAAGGCGAACCCGGGCCGGCGGTACCGCTGCCGGCGAAGGCTTCGCGCGCGTTGGACGACCTCGCCTACGTGATCTTCACCTCGGGTTCCACCGGCGAACCCAAGGGCGTGATGATCGAGCATCGTGCCGTCGTGAACACGCTCCAGGACATGATCCAGCGGTTCGGACTGAATCCGGAAGACCGTGTGCTCGGCGTCTCGGCCTTCAGTTTCGACCTGTCCGTGTTCGACATTTTCGCCACGCTGTCGGTCGGCGCCGCGCTGGTGCTGCCGCCGCCCGACGCCGCGCCGGCGCCGGGCGAGTGGGCGCGCCTGATCGAGCGCCATCGCGTCACCGTCTGGAATTCGGTTCCCGCGTTGATGGAGATGCTCGTCGACTATCTCGGTGCGCGTGCGAAGACATGCCTTGCCTCACTGCGACACGTGTTTCTCAGCGGCGACTGGATACCCCTCGCACTGGCTGGGCGCTTGCTTGCGCTGCTGCCGGAAGCGCGCCTCGTCGGCCTCGGCGGCGCGACGGAGGCCTCGATCTGGTCGAACTGGTTCCGCATCGATCACGTCGATCCGGCCTGGAACAGCATTCCGTATGGATGGCCATTGTCCAACCAGCGCTTCCACATCCTCACGCGCGACTTGCGCGATGCGCCCGTCGGGGTCGTCGGCCAGATCCATATCGCAGGTGAGGGGCTCGCGCGCGGCTATCACGCCGACGCGGAGCGCACGGCAGAGCGATTCATCGCGCATCCCGTTACCGGCGAGCGGCTTTATGCGACCGGCGACGTCGGACGCTACGACGAGGACGGCTGCGTCGAATTCCTCGGCCGCAACGACGACCAGGTGAAGGTGCGCGGATTCCGCATCGAGCTCGGCGAGATCGACGCTGCGCTCGGGCGCTGTTCCGGCGTACGTTGCGGGGCCGCGATTGCTACGCGCGCGGGCCAGCGCGATCGCCAGATCGTGGCGCTGTGCGTGCCGCGCGGGGACGCGATCGACGATGCCGCGCTGCGCGCCGAACTCGCACGCTGGCTGCCCGAATACATGGTTCCGCAGCGCTTCCTGGCGTTGGACCGGCTGCCGATCACCGCCAATGGCAAGGTCGATCGCAAGGCACTGGCGCGCGTGGCCGAGGCCCAGCCCTGCGCGCCGCACGAGTGCCGTGCGCCACGCAACGACGTCGAGCGGCGGCTGGCCGCGCTCTGGCGCGGCCTGCTCGACATCGACGCACCGGGAATCGACGACGACTTCTTCGAGTGCGGCGGTACTTCGCTCGGCGCCGTGCACCTGCTGACCGCAATCGCCGGCGAGTTCGGCTGCGAGTTGCCGTTGGCGCTGCTCCTCAGCCACAACACCATTGCGCGGCAGGCCCAGGCGCTGGCTGCGCTCGACGCTTCGGTCTCGCAGCGCGAACCGGTGGTGACGCTGCGCGAGGGGCGCGACGCCGTGCTGGTGGCCGTCCATCCGGTCGGTGGCAACGTGCTGTGCTACCGCGAACTCACCGCGGCCGTGCCGAACGGCATCGCGGTGCTTGCCTTGCAGTCACCCGGGGATGGCGCCGAGCGCAGCTTGGGCGAACTTGCCGAGCGCTACATTACCGCGCTCGCGGCGGCCTTCGCCGACGGTCGCTCCGTGCATCTGCTCGGCTGGTCGATGGGCGGCGTCGTCGCGCACGAGATGGCGCGCCGTCTCGAGGTCGCCGGACGCCGCGTCGCCGGGCTGACGATGGTGGACAGCCACGGCGCCGCCAACCCCCTCGGTGGCGCAGTGCCGGACGACAGGACGCTGTTGCGCAACTTCCTGCGCGATCTCGTTTCGGGCGCGGCGTTGCCGGCAGGAATCGATGTCTTGGCCGGAGTCGACGCGCAGCGGCTGCCGCGTGCGGTCCTTGAACTGCTGCGCGAATCGAAGCTGGAGGCGGGCACGCTGGACGAGCGGGAATTCCAGCGTCTGCTTGCCGAATACCGCGCCAACTACCTCGCGCTGGCGCGACACGTGCCGGGCTCGATGCGTGCCCCGCTCCAGTTGGTGCGCGCGCGCGGCACGCAGGCGTTTCCGCAGCTGGCGCCGTTCCCGGCGCCGAACCGCGGGCCGGTCGTGGTGCATGAATTGGATGGCGACCATTTCTCGGTCATGCGCGGCGACGCGTTGCGCGCGGTCGTCGCGCATGCGCTGGCGCTCGGCGCGCGGGCGGGCAGGCGCGAAGGCGGCGCGCCGCTGGCCGTCGAAGCGGACTGCTGACCGCGCGGTCAGTCGCCCGGAATCCCCTATTCCAACGATCCAGCACACACGCGAACCACGCCATGTCAAACCCTGCCGGCAATGCCGCTCCGAACTCCCCCTGGATAAAGCGCGTCGTGTTCGTCGCGTTTGCGCTCGCCGCGGCGGCACTGGCGGGCCACGCGCTGTGGCATGCATGGCGCTTCGAGACGACCGACAACGCCTACGTGGACGGTCACGTCGCGCGGGTCGCGCCGCGGATCGACGGCGTAGTTGCGCGCATCCACGTGCGCGACAACCAGATCGTGCGCGAGGGCGAGCCTTTATTCGATCTCGATGATGCCGATCGCCAAGCCGGCCGGGAGCGCGCGCAGGCGGCGCTGGAGCGCCAAGACCAGGAGATCCTGCGCCGCCGGAGCGAACACGCGCAGGCTCAGGCCGAACTCGAGGTCGCCCGGGCCGCGCTCGCGCGCGCCCGGGCGCAGCGGCGCCGCGCCGAGACGGAGGCCTCCCGCGCGACGGCGTTGCGCGCCGAGGACCGGCGTTCCGTCTCCGCTTCCGAGTTCGAATCGGCGCTCGCGGCGCGCGACGGCGCGCGCGCGGACGCACAGGCCCGGCAACACGAGATTGCCGCGGCGCAGGCGCGCGTCGAGGCTGCGGCGGCAACGCTCGCCGCGGCGCAGGCGCAACGCAAGGTTCTGGCCGCCGAGGAGCGGGAGAGCGGTCTGGGACTCGGTTACACGCATGTCCTGGCGCCGGTGGGCGGCCGCATCGGCCGCAAGTCGATCGAACTCGGCGTCCATCTCAAAGCCGGGCAGGAAGCGCTCGCCATCGTCCAGGCGCAGAAATGGATCGACGCGAACTTCAAGGAAACCCAGCTTGCCGACCTGTTCGTGGGCCAGCGCGCGAACATCCGCATCGACGCCTTTCCCGAAGCCAAGGTCGAAGGCCGCATCGAGAGCTTCGCGCCGGCATCGGGTGCGACGTTCGCCTTGCTTCCGCCCGACAATGCGACCGGAAATTTCACGCGCGTCGTGCAACGCGTGGCCGTAAGGATCGCGCTGGATCCCGATTCGCTCAGGCAGCTGGGCGACCGGCTCGCGCCCGGCATGTCGGCGATGGTCGAAGTCGACCTCGGCCAGCACGCGCCGGCGCGTCCGTGACGCCGGGACGGCACAGGCGGCCATGAGCGCAATCGCCGGCCAAAATCTCGCGCAGGCGTCGTCGCCCGCCGGGGCCGCGAACTGGATCGCGACGGGCGCGGCGATCCTCGGCGTGTTCATGGCGGTCATGGACACGCAGGTGACCAACGCGTCGCTGCACGAGATCCGCGGCGCGCTCTCGGCCACCCAGGAGGAAGTGTCCTGGATCACGACGTCCTATCTCTCAGCCGAAGTGGTGGCGATACCGCTCACCGCCTATTTCACGCGCTTGTTCGGTACGCGCACCTACATGGTCGCCAACAGCTTTGCGTTCCTGCTGGCGTCGACGTTGTGCGGACATGCGTGGAACCTCGCATCGATGGCGGCGTTCCGCGCGCTGCAGGGGTTCACCGGCGGTGCGCTGATCCCGACCGCAATGACGCTGGTCCTCACCGAGCTGCCGGCGACACGCCGCACCGCCGGACTGGCTCTGTTGATGCTGGCAAGCACGCTCGCACCCTCGTTCGGGCCGACATTGGGCGGATTCCTGACCGATCGCTACGGCTGGCCGTCGATCTTCTTCATCAACTGGATTCCCGGCCTGCTGATGCTCGCCGGACTGGCCTTTGGCCTGCGCCGCGAGCCGATGCGGCTGTCCATGCTTGCCGAGACCGACTGGCCGGCGATCGCATGCGTTGCCGTCGGCCTCGGTGCGCTGATCGTTTTTCTCGAGAAAGGCAATGCCCAGGACTGGTTCGAATCCGGCTTCATCCGCAGTGCATTCGCCGTCGCCGTCGTCGCACTCGGCGGCGGTATCGCCATCCTGCTGCGGCGACGCGACCCCTTCGTGAAGCTGACCTTGTTCGCGCGACGCAGCTTCGGCCTGTCCGCGCTGGCCGGCGCCGCCGCCGGCATGGGACTGTACGGCTCGACGTTCGTGCTGCCGTTGTTCCTGGCCGAGATCGCCGGCTACAGCACGTTGCGCATTGGCGAAGTCATCATGTGGATGGGCTTGCCGCAGATCGTGATGATGCCGGTCGCGGCGATCCTCACCAAACGCTTCGACAATCGCCACGTCTGCAGCGCCGGCTTCGCGCTGTTCGCGGCATCGTGCTTCCTGAATGCCGGAATGGATGCGACCACGGGTTACGACCAGTTGCTCGCTTCTCAGATCCTGCGCGCGCTCGGCCAGCCGCTGGTGGTGCTGGCGCTTTCCAACTTCGCGGTCCACCGCATCGCCCGGAGCGACCTGTCCTCGGCGTCCAGCCTGTACAACATGTCGCGCATCCTCGGCGGCGCCGTCGGCACGGCCGTCCTCGCGACCTTTATCACCCTGCGCGAGCATTTCCACTCCGCCCGCATCGGCGAGTTCGTGACATTGTTGTCCGCGGCCACGCGCGAGCGCATCGCCGCGTTGACGGCGCAGCTTGTTGCGACGGGGAGCGATCCCGTCGCGGCGCACGCGCTAGCGATCGGCGCGATCGACGCCCGCATTCGCCGCGAAGCCTACGTGCTCGCCTACGACGATGCGTTCTTCCTGATCGGCTGCGTGTTGCTGGCGACGATCCCGCTGATCCAGCTTGCCGGCCGAGTCGTGCCGCCAAGCGATTGAACCGACCCGATGCCATGATCCGACAGCACTTCCGCCTCCTGCTGCCCACGCTTCTGCTCGCCGTCGCAACCGGATGCGCACATCTGCCCGACGCGCCGCAGGCGGCGCAGACCGCTGCGGTCACGCCGACGCGCTATCGCAACGCCGAGCCGGACGCGGCCTGCGACGCGACGCCCGACTGGGTGCGCATGTTCGGAGACGACGTGCTTGCCTCGCTCGTTTCATCCGCACAACGCGACAATCCCTATACGCAGGTCGCCCGCTGGCAAGCGGTCGCCGCGCAGGCGCGCGTACGGCTGGCGCGGGCCGATCGATTGCCGCAGGCTGTCGCTTCGGCCGGTTATTCCAATTCGCGCACGTCGGAAACGACTGCGCTCGGAGAAATCCTCGGCAACCGCAGCATCGAGGGCGACAAATTCTCCGTCGGCGTCGACCTGGGATGGCAGATCGATGCATGGAATCGCATCGGCGCCGCGGTAGAGGCCGCGCAAGCGGGCGAATTGTCGGAGGCGGCGTTCGCCGAGCAGGTGCAGGAGATCCTCGCCTGGGAAGTGGCCGACCACTACTGGCGCTATCGCCTCGCCGAAACCGAGATCCGCCTGCTCGGCGCCGAACGCGATCGTCGTGCCGAGGCGGTCGCCGTCGTCGAAGGCCGCTTCCGGCATGGTTTCGACGACGACCGGGCGCTGGCCAAGGCGCGGCTCGCGCTGGCCAAGGCGCGCGCCGAGATCGAAACCGCGCGTCATCGCAAGCAGCTGGCCGGGAACGAACTGGCGACGCTGCTCGCGCAGCCGCTCGCCGGCTTCTCGCTGCCGCAGGGCGGCGCTGCATTGCCGGACGTGCCGCAGATCCGCCCCGGCTTGCCCGCCTCGCTTCTGGCGCGACGCCCGGACCTGCGCCGATCCGTACAAGGTTTGCGCGTGCTGCTGGCGCAGAAGCGGATCGCCGACAGCGCCTTCTTTCCATCGATCCGGCTCACCAGCAGCCTGGGCTTCGCCTCGCTGAAGCTGCGCGACCTCGCCGAAAGCGGCTCGAGCCAGTTTTCGCTTGGCCCGCTGGTGATCTCCCTTCCTCTGCTCGACGGAGGCCGAATCCGTGCCAGCCAGCGCGTTGCGGCGGCGAACTACGAAGCCGCATTGAACGAATACAAGGTGCAGCTGCTGATCGCGTTGCGCGAGGTCGACGACGCGCTCGGCGCGGTGGCCACCTGGCGCAGCCGCGAGCCGGAACTGCAGGCGGCGCTTCACGCGGCGCGCGCCGCCGCGCGCGCGGCGAGGGCGCGGTTCGACCGTGGCATGGTGAACTACCTCGTGGTGACGCGGGCCGAGCGCGATCTCTCCGACGCCGAGCTGGCGCTCGCGCGGGCGCACGCGCAAGGCCTTGAGGCATCGACCGACCTGATCCACGCGCTCGGCGGCGGCTGGACCTGCCAGCGGCCGACGTGAGCGTGTCTTCTTCCCTGGACCGAAAGGAACCCGACATGGAAACCATCATCATCGGCGCTGGCCAGGCCGGATTGGCGACCAGCTATCACCTCGCCCAACGCGGCCATGCGCACCGCGTGTTCGAGCGCGCCGACGCGGCGGGCACCGCGTGGCGCGACCGCCGCTGGGACTCCTTTTCCCTGGTGACGCCGAACTGGGCCTTTCTGATGCCCGGCGCCTGCTACGGCGGCTCCGATCCCGACGGCTTCATGACCCGCGACGAAGTCGCTGCGGTCTTCGCCGACTATCCGCGCCGGCACGGGCTGCCCGTGCAGTACGGCGTCAGCGTCGATGCGGTTGAAACCGACGCCGATGGCGGCTATCGCGTGCACGCGAACGGCGAGATTCATCGCGTCCGCAACGTGGTGGTCGCGACCGGCCTGTTCCAGGCGCCGCGGATCCCGGCCTGTGCCGCAGGCCTGCCGGCGCGGATCGTGCAGTTGCATTCGGACGCCTACCGCAATCCCGCGCAGCTGCCGCCCGGCGGCGTGGTCGTGGTCGGCAGTGCGCAATCGGGTTGCCAGATCGCGGACGAGCTGTTGCGGGCCGGCCGTCGCGTCACCTTGTGCACCGGCGCCGCACCGCGCCTGCCGCGGCGTTACCGCGGTCGCGACACGATGGAATGGCTGGCGCGGATGGGCGTGTCCGACCAAACCGTCGACACCTTGACCGCGCCGAAGGAAAAGTTCGCGCCGAATCCGCAAATGGCCGGCCGCAAAGGGGCGGCCATGAACCTGCATCGCTTCGCGCGTGAGGGCATGCAGCTTGCCGGGCGGCTGCTCGACGTGCGGGACGGACGCCTGCTGCTCGGCGATGACCTGCATGCGAACCTGGCGCGCGGCGACCAGTTCGAAGCCGGCATGCTGGCCGCCATCGACGGTTTCATCGCCAGGACCGGCGCCGACGCGCCGGCGGAAGCGTTGTCGCCGCTGCGCGACGGCTACGAAACCGAAGCGCCGCAGGAGATCGAACTGGCCGCTCGGGACATCGGCAGCGTGGTCTGGGCCACCGGCCACCGCTTCGATTTCGGCTTCGTCAAAGCTCCGGTCTTCGACGGCGACGGCTATCCGCTCCACGTGCGCGGACAAACGACGTTCCCCGGCCTCTGCTTCGTCGGCCTGCCTTGGCTGCACAAGCGCAAGTCCGGCCTGATCAGCGGCGTCGGCGAGGATGCCGCGTTCATTGCCGACCGCCTTTGCGCGGGAAATGCAGTCGCGCACGACGTGGCCAGCGCCAGCGCCACAGCCTCGTTCGCCTGACGCTCAATTCGCCGCGAAATCCCGCAGCGCGCGCGTCAGGCGCTGCAGGCCGTCGGCGAGTTCGGCATCGGAAACCGTCAGCGGCGGCACGAAGCGCAACACATCCGCTCCGGCTTGCAGCAGGAGCAGGCCGTGCGCGGCGGCATGATCGAGGATTTCTCCGGCGCGACCCTGGTATGCATCGGCGAGCACCGCGCCGAGCATGAGGCCGCGGCCGCGGATGTCGGCGAACAGGTGCAGCTCGGCGTCGATCGCCTGCAAACCCGCGCGCAGGGCTTGCGATTGCCGCGCGACGTTGCCGAGCACTTCGGCCGAACCGAGCTTGCGCAGGGCGACGCGCGCGACCGCGGCGGCCATCGGATTGCCGCCGAACGTCGTGCCGTGCGCGCCGTACTGCATGACCTGCGCGACCTTTGACCCGGCCAGCATCGCGCCGATCGGAAAGCCGCAGCCGAGCGCCTTGGCGAGCGTGACGATGTCGGGCACGACGCCGTCCTGCGCGTGCGCGAACAACGTGCCGGTGCGGCCCATGCCGCACTGGATCTCGTCGAGCACGAGCAGCGCGTCGTGCGCGTCGCACAGTTCGCGGACGCGCGCGAGGAAACCCGGCGCGGCCGGCATCACGCCGCCTTCGCCCTGCACGGGTTCGAGCATGACCGCGGCGACATCGCCCGGCGCGAATGCGCGTTCAAGATCGTCGATGTCGTTGAACGTCGCGTAGCGGAAACCCTGCGGCAGCGGTTCGTAGCCTTCCTGGTATTTCGGTTGCGCGGTCGCGGTGACGGTGGCCAGCGTGCGGCCGTGGAACGAGCCGCGGAAGGTGACGATGACGCGCCGCTCCGGCGAACGTCCGTTTGACGCCGCCCATTTGCGCACGAGCTTGATCGCGGCCTCGTTCGCTTCCGCGCCGGAATTGCACAGGAACACGCGCTCGGCGAATTCCGACGCGGTGACGAGTTCCTCGGCGAGTCGCAGCGGTGGCTCGGTGTAGAACACGTTGCTCGAATGCCAGAGTTTGCCGGCTTGCGCGGTGAGTGCGGCGAGCAGGTCGGGATCGCCGTGGCCGAGCGCGTTGACCGCGATGCCGGCGCCGAAATCCACGTAGTCGCGGCCGTCGCGATCCCACACGCGCGCACCTTCGCCGCGGTCGAGCACGACTTCGCGCGGCTTGTACACGGGCAGCCAGTAGCGCGGGCCGAGGGCGAGCAGGTCGGAAGTGTTCATCGGATTGTCCATGCATTCGTCGTTGTGGTGACGGCGGATTTCGCGTCGGCAGTCACCACACGCCGATATTGGGCATCGAAGCCCACGGCTCCTGTGGTGGCAGCGGGTCGCCTTTCTGCAGCAGCTCGACCGAGATCAGGTCGGGCGAGCGCACGAAGGCCATGTGGCCGTCGCGCGGCGGGCGATTGATCGTCACGCCCATCGCTTGCAGGTGCGTGCAGGTCTTGTAGATGTCGTCGACGCGGAAGGCGAGGTGGCCGAAGTTGCGCGCGCTGCCGTAGTCCTCCGCGGGCGATCCGTCGACGGGCGGCCAGTTGAAGGTCAACTCGATTTCCGCGTCCGGCGTTTCGTCCGCGGCGAGGAAGACCAGCGTGAACTTGCCCGCCGCGTTTTCCTTGCGCCGCGTCTCGCGCAGGCCGAGTCCGTCGCAAAAGAACGCGAGCGTCGCGTCGAGATCGCGGACGCGGATCATCGTGTGCAGGTATTTCATGGCGGGGAACCGATCTTGCCGAGGAGTGCGCATTTTCACGCAAGCACGCGACGCGTGCAGGGTCCGGGCCGCGTGGATCAATCGGCCTGGAAGCGCGGCAGGTCGCGCGTGAGCTGCGCGAGTCGCGCGATCGGATCGGTGATCTGCAGCAGGTGCTGCTTTTCGGCGGCCTGCAGCGGCAACTGCTCGGCGAGGCGGAAGCCGACCCAGCTCGCGTCGTCGTAGCGCGCGCGGTCGACGCGCGCCGCGTCACCGCCGATACGCTCGAACAGGCGTTCGAGGATCGTTGCCAGCAGCGCGTACTCGGGCGGCACCGGCACGACGGGCTCGTCGGGCCACGATTCTGCTTCGCCGTGGACGAGGCCGTTGTCGCGCACGCGCGTCGACGTCACGCGGAAACGCTCGCCGCCGTGCGCGCGGATGCCGAGCAGGCCGTCGGGCAGCGTGTCGAAATCGACGATGCGCGCGAGCGTGCCGACCGCTGCGGGCGTCGCGGGCGCGCCGGCCTCGCTGCCTTCAAGAATCAGGCAAACGCCGAAGCCGCGATCCTCGCGCGCGCAGTCGCGCACGAGATCGAGATAGCGGCGTTCGAAGATGCGCAATTGCAGGTCGCCGCCCGGAAACAGCACGGTCGACAGCGGGAACAGCGGGATGTCGGTGCGCGTCATGCGGGCGTGCGTACGTCGCGCGTGCGCGGAGCGCGTCGCGCGCTCATGCGTGGGCGCCCGCGAGTGCCGCGGCGAAGCGGCGCGGCGCGTTCTCGAAGCCGCCGTTGGACATGAACACGACGTGGTCGCCGTCGCGCGCTGCGCGCAGCAGCGCCTCAACGAGCGCATCGACGCTTGGCGCGGTTGCGCCGCGGCCGCCGAGTGCGTCGACGACTTTCGCCGCGTCCCACGGCAGTTCGGGGCGTTGCAGGAACACGACCGCGTCGGCGTCGGCGAGCGACGGCGCGAGTTCGGCGGCGTGCGCGCCCATGCGCATCGAGTTCGAGCGCGGTTCCATGCCGACGAGGATGCGCGCCTTGCCGACTTTCGCGCGCAGGCCGGCGAGCGTGGTCGCGATCGCGGTCGGGTGATGCGCGAAATCGTCGTAGACGCGCACGCCGCGCGCTTGCCCGACGAGTTCCATGCGTCGCGCGACGTTGCGGAACGTCGCCAGCGCGGCGAGCGCGTCGGCGACGTCGACGCCGACCGCATGCGCGGCGGCGATCGCGGCGAGCGCGTTCATCACGTTGTGGCGGCCGCTCAGCGACCAGTGCGCTTCGCCGAGTTCGCGGCCCGCGTGCGAGACGACGAAGGCCGAACCATCTGCCGCGAGCAGGCGCGCGCGCCAGTCGCCGGCGTCGATGCCGAACGTTTCGACAGGCGTCCAGCAGCCCATCGCGAGCACCTCGGCCAGGCGCGCGTCCTCGGCGTTGACGACGAGCTTTCCGTTGCCGGGCACGATGCGCACGAGGTGGTGGAACTGGCGCTGGATCGCGGCGACGTCGGGGAAGATGTCGGCGTGGTCGTATTCGAGGTTGTTGAGGATCGCCACGCTCGGCCGGTAGTGCACGAATTTGCTGCGCTTGTCGAAGAACGCGGTGTCGTATTCGTCGGCTTCCAGAACGAAATCCGCAGTCGAAGGCTGCGCTTCGCCTGCTTCCCCAGCGGAGCGGGGGAAGCTGCCCGAAGGACTGAAGGGGGCAGCGCCCAGCCTTGCCGACACGCCGAAATTCGCCGGCACGCCGCCGACGAGAAAACCCGGCTCGCGCCCGGCCGAATCGAGGATCCATGCCAGCAGCGAGGTCGTCGTCGTCTTGCCGTGCGTACCGGCGACGGCGAGCACGCGGCGCTGCGCGAGCAGCGCTTCGCCGAGCCATTGCGGGCCGGAGACATAGCGCAGGCGCGCGTCGAGCACGTGTTCGATCGCGGCGTTGCCGCGCGAGAGCGCATTGCCGACGACGACGAGATCGGGCGCCGGCTGCAGGTGTTCGGCCTTGTAGCCCTGCTTCAACGTGATGCCGAGTTGTTCGAGCTGGGTCGACATCGGCGGGTAGACGTTCGCGTCCGAGCCTTCGACCTCGTGCCCGAGTTCGCGCGCGAGCGCGGCGATGCCGCCCATGAAGGTGCCGCAGATGCCGAGGATGTGCAGTCGCATGAAAGAGTCTTCCGTCAGGCCGCGCCGAACACGGCGCCTTGCAGCGCCATTGACGCGATGAACCAGGTTACGGCCAGCACGAGTGCGAAGCCGGGTCGCATGTCCGCCGCGTGGCGCACGATATGCGCCGTCACCGCGATCTGCCAGAGCAGGAGCGCGAACAACAGCCAGCCGACGATCGTCTGGGTCGGCGTGAGCGCCGCCGCGGCATCGGGAAACGGCCCGCCAAGCCAGAGCAGTCCACCCTGCAGCAGGGTAAACACGATGCCGGTCGCGGCGAGCGCCGTCGCCGTCTGCACGAAACGGTTGCGCAGGTCACGCATGGCCAGCGCAACCCAGCACAGGCCGAGCACGACGAGGGAGGACAGCAGCGAGCGCGCGAGTGCGTTGCCGTCGCCGTCGAGCGCGTTGCCGACGAGGACGTCGAGCGCCGTGCCGGCGGCGAGCAGCGCGACGAGCAAGCCCGGCGACCACGGCAGGTCCTGCGGGCCGCCGCGCAGCAGGCACAGGTCGCGCACCTGCGCGGGCAGCGGGCGCGTGGGGGCGGGGCGGTTCATTTCTGCGCACTCACTGGCGGCAGCAAGACGGCGCTTTCCTTCCCCCGCCTTGCGGGGGAAGCGAAGGCATTGGTCGGTTCGATATTGGGGCGTGTGCGCTCAGGCAGCGGCGGTCGCGGGCAGCGCCGCGAGCACGCGGCGCGAGACTTCCTCGAGCTCGCCAACGCCGTCGACGCAGCGCAGCTTGCCGATCTGCTCGAAGTGGCTGGCCACCGGCTCGGTCTGCTCGGCGTAGACGCGCAGGCGTTCGCGCACGGTGTCGGGCGTGTCGTCGACGCGGCCTTCCTTCGCGGCGCGGCCGGCGATGCGGTCGACGATGAGTTCGCTCGGCACGTCGAGCTTGATGGCGACGTCGAGCGGCTGTCCGAGCCGGGCGAGCAGCGCTTCGAGCGCGGTGCATTGGGCGAGGTTGCGTGGATAGCCGTCGAGGATGAAGCCGCGCGCGGCGTCGGCCTGCGTGAGGCGTTCCTCGAGCATGCCGAGCACGATGTCGTCGGAGACGAGGCGGCCGGCGTCCATGACTTCCTTCGCCTTGAGGCCGAGCGGCGTGCCGGCCTTGACCGCGGCGCGCAGCAGGTCGCCGGTGGAGACGTGCGGAACGTCCAGTTCCTTCTTGAGGCGCTCGGCCTGCGTGCCCTTGCCCGAACCGGGTGCTCCGAGTAGAACGAGTCGCATGTTGCTCCGTGGCTGCCGCAGCGCTGAGTACCGAAGGAATGCCGCGCTGTTGGGCGCCGGCAACAGGCTTCAACGCTAGCGGCTGCCCCGAAACGTGTCAAACCGCAGCCCATCAACGAAGGATCCCCTGCAATGAGCCAAGGCCGACTGCTGTACGCGCAATCGGGCGGCGTCACCGCCGTCATCAACGCCACTGCCGCCGCGGTCATCGCCACCGCGCGCGCGCGCAAGGTGCCGGTGCTCGCCGCGAAGAACGGCATCATCGGCGCGCTGCGCGAGGAACTCATCGACACGACCAAGGAAAGCGCCGCCGCGATCAAGGCGCTGCGCTGGACGCCCGGCGGCGCGTTCGGCTCGTGCCGCTACAAGCTCAAGTCGCTCGAACAGAACCGCGCGCAGTACGAGCGCCTCATCGAGGTGTTCAAGGCGCACGACATCCGCTGGTTCCTCTACAACGGCGGCAACGACTCGGCCGATACCGCGCTCAAGATCTCGCAGATCGGCCGTGAACTCGGCTACGCGGTCAACGTGATCGGCGTGCCGAAAACCGTCGACAACGACCTCGCCGTCACCGACTGCTGCCCGGGTTTCGGCTCGGTCGCCAAGTACACGGCGGTGTCGGTGCAGGAGGCGAGCCTAGACGTGGAATCGATGTGCGCCTCGTCGACCAAGGTCTTCATCGTCGAGGTCATGGGCCGCCACGCCGGCTGGATCGCCGCCGCGGGGGGGCTCGCCGCGCGCAACGTTGGCGAACCGCCGCACATCATCCTGTTCCCCGAAATCGCGTTCGACGAAGCCGCGTTCCTGGCGCGCGTCAAGGCGACCGTCGAGAAGGTCGGCTATTGCACCGTCGTCGCCTCGGAAGGGCTCAAGAACAAGGAAGGCCAATTCCTCGCCGAAGCCGGCACGCGCGACGCGTTCGGCCACGCCCAACTCGGCGGCCTCGCGCCCGTGCTCGCCAACCTCGTCAAGCAGAAGCTCGGCTACAAGTACCACTGGGCGCTGCCCGACTACCTGCAACGCTCCGCGCGCCACCTCGCCTCGAAAACCGACGCCGACCAGGCCTGGGCGGTCGGCAAGGCCGCCGTCGAATACGCGCTCGCCGGCAAGAACGCGGTCATGCCCGTCATCGTGCGCACGTCCGATTCACCGTACCGCTGGAAGATCGAACCCGCGCCGCTCGACAAGGTCGCCAACCACGAAAAGAAGCTGCCGAAGAACTTCATCACCCGCGACGGCTACGGCATCACCGCCGCCGCGCGGCGCTACCTCGAACCGCTGATCCGCGGCGAAGATCCGCCGAAGTACCTCAAGGACGGGCTGCCTGACTATGTGCGCTTGAAGAAAGCGTTGGTGCGGAAGAAGTTGGCACAATATTCGATTGCGGACTGAGAGGAATTGGCCAGACCCTATGGCGACTTCAAAACAATTGCTTGGCGCATGGGGAGAGCGACTGGTTGCCAAATCTTGTGGCTGTCCAAGATGCAAACGGCAAAAAACACTGAAACTGCTTCCCGCGAACTTCAAGTGCGCGGATCTCATTTGTGATTTTTGCGGCTTTCTTGCTCAAGTGAAGACCGTGACTGCGCCTGCCGCATCCCTGCTGCCGAAGACGATCCTGGGGGCAGCGTGGGCGCCTCAGAAGGACAGGATGGACTCGGGGATCTACTTCCCTCTGTTCCTGGTGCTTAGCGCATCCGCCGAATACGCCATTTATTACCTGCCCACTGATTTTCAGAGTCCAGCTCTGTTCTCCGCGCGGAAACCACTGTCGAGTTCCGCCCGTAGGGCAGGCTGGCAGGGCTTCATGTACATGCTTGAGGCTATTCCGGACGGGGCGTTTGTTCGTCTTGCGTAGCGTTCAACGCGTACAAATCTGGCGGGACAACTGAGAAATTGGGTTCAGAATCGACGTTCTTCTGGGAGATTCCGAAGCCCGCTACGCCCGATCCGCCACGCAAACCTGGTCGCGCCCGCCGTCCTTCGCGGCGTAAAGTGCGCGATCGGCGCGGCGCAGCAGTTGCTCCGGCGAATCGCCGTGCTGCGGGTAAGAGGCGATGCCGATCGACACGGTCACCGGGCCGACGTCCTGGTTGCGGTAGCCGACTTTCAGCGTGCGCACCGCGCTGCAGATGTCTTCGGCGCGGTCGAGCGCGAGCGCGGCGTCGGCTTCCTGCAGGACGATCGTGAATTCCTCGCCGCCGTAGCGGCAGGCGACGTCCTCGCTGCGGATGCTGGCCATGAGCAGTTCGCCGAACTGGGTCAGCAGCGCATCGCCGGCGTCGTGGCCGTGGGTATCGTTGAAGCGCTTGAAATGATCGACGTCGAGCATGAGCACGGCCAGCGGTTGATTGCGGCGGATCGCGCGGGTCAAGTCGCGCGCGAGCGAGACTTCGAGGTAGCGGCGATTGAACAGGCCGGTCAGCGGGTCGCGCAGCGATTGCGTGCGCAGCGTTTCCTGCAGACGCAGGTTTGCCACCGCGAGCGAGATCTGCTCGGCCGCGGCGATCGCAGCGGTGCGCGTTTCCGCGCCGATGGCCGAGTCGGACAGCAGTACCAGCGTGCCGAGCATCGCGCCTTGCGCGAGCAGCGGCACGCAAAGGTGGGCGTGCACGTCGTGCGCGGACTCGGCATGCAGATGGCGGCAGACGAACGCGGTTGTGAGCGCGTCCTCGTCGGGATACGCGTGGCCGAGGCGCAGCGCCCAGCATTCGTCGGGTGCGAATGCGGTGTCGATGGCCGATGCATCGCCCCATTGGCTGATCGGCGCGACGAGGTTCTGCGATGCGTTGACGAGGTTCACCGATCCGCGCGTGCCTTCGAACATGCGCGCCATCGTGGTTGCAAGACCTTGCCCGGCTTCGTCGAGATTGCGGCAGCCTTGCAGCATGTGGCCGAGGTTGGACAGCTGCGCGAGCGTGTCGCCGAGCCGCCGCGATTCGCCGAGGCTCTGTTCCAGTTCGACGTTGGCTCGCGTCACGCGCCGTTCGCTCGAAAGGCGTTGGCGCTGCTCGCGCAGGATCAGGGACAGCGCGAACGCGAGTACGCAAAAGCACATCGTGATCGCCGCCAGCGTGAGCCCGCGCGACAAGGCGACCTTGGCGTCGCTCGAACGCTGCCGCTGGGCCAGCAGGTCGTCCTCCATCGCGACCATGCGCGCGGCGAGGTCGTCGACTTTCGCATCCTGCTCGCGCGCGAGCGCGGAACGCGGGTCGGCGCGCGCCGCCTGCAGGCCATGCTCCTGGAAGACGGCCAGCGTCTGCGCCATCAGTTCCTTGCGCTGGCCGAGCAGCGTTTCGAGCGCGACCGCATGGCCCGATTGCGCCGGATTGTCGGCAACCATCCGCTGCAGCGCTGCCATGTGCTCGTCGAGTCGCGGGATCGTCGCGTAGGCTTCGGCCAGCCGTGATGCATCGCCGCTGATGACGTAGGCGCGTTGCGCGGCTTCGGCGGCGCGCAGGGCGCCCACCGTGTTCACGATCCGTTCGCGCGTCTGGTAGGTGTGGTTGACCCAGGCATTCGCGTGCTCAAGTTCACCGACGGTGCGGTAGACCTGCACGGCGACGACCAGGAGCACGATACCGAGCAGCACAAACAGGCCGATGACGCGAAGTGCGAAACGGCGCAGGAGCGGGCGACTCCCTTCCGCCGCGGCGGGCATGGGGATTGCGCTGCGGCTGGTGGTCGAAGGCATGCGAGGTCCGACGCGACGCGCGAAGCGATCGCCTCCTCTTATCACATCCGGCAGCGCGCCGGTGCGTGGCCCGTCTCAACCCGGGATTTCAGCGGTTGAATCCGCGTCCTTGCGCGTTCGATCGGCGCCATGCAAACGCTTTGACGCGATGGCTGAAGGCGCGGCCCGCTTTCACTGCCCCGGCCAACGCATCGGAAACGCCCAGGCCGCCGGCTCCGTCGCCGTCGAGTCCACATCGAGCACGGCGTAGCTCGCCGGCATCAGCCAGAACTTCGGAGATGGCGCCTGCATGGCCATGTCGTCGAAAAGGCCATTGTCCTCGTCGAAGCCGCCGGCGTGCCCGGTGAGGTCGTAGCGGTCGAACACGTAGGGCACGCCTTCGGACATGAGCGGGTCGCTCGCGTCGGAAACGTGGAAGTGCAGGTGCGCCTCGCTCGAATTGCCGCTGTTGCCGAGCAGCGCGATGACCTGCCCGCGCACGACGCGATCGCCTTCGTGCACGCGCAGGCTGCCCGGTTGCAGGTGCGCGTAGAACGCGAAGTGGCCGCCACCGATATCCTGCATGACGTAGTTGCCACCCGCGGTTTCGACGGTCGGGTTGGGCGGATTGTGCGGCGGCGTGCCTTCGGGCATGCCGTCGCGCGTGCGTGCGATCGTGCCGTCGGCGACGGCGACGATCGGCTGGCCCCAGGCGAGGTAGCTCGCGTTCCGGTTCAGCGGGCCGATCGCGCGATGCGCGTCGGCGTCGACCTTGACCCAGTCGATCGCGTAGCGCTCGGGCACATGGAACTGGCCGACGATGGGGTTGCCGTTGCCGTCGCGCACGGGGATCAGCGTGCGCCGATGCGTGCCGAAGTCGTTCGGCGAATCGCCCGCGACCCAGCCGGTGCCGCGGAACGGCAGGCCGACCACGACGGGCGCGGCGCGCGATACCGGCGAGTCGCTCGACGCGGTGTCGCGGGCGCTCGCGCCCGCGGCGCACGCCGTCGTGTCGATTTCGTGATGCAGCGTCTGCGGCAGCGGCAGGTTGTCGTCGAGCGTGAGGAAGAAATAGACGATCGCGCCGCCACCGGCGGGCACGTCGACCGGATGCGGCATCGATTCGCCCGCCGCGGGATTGGGCAGCGGCGTCATGCGTGCGTCGTAGACGAGCGTGTTCGGCGCGATCGTGCCCGCCTGGTAGCGACGCAGCGGCTGGCCGTCGCCGGAGGCGCGCACGTCGACGATGCGCGCGCAGTCGCCGCCGAAATTGCGCGCGGACAATTCGTAGACGAGCACGCGCCCCGAAGGCGTCGGCAGGGCGCTCGGCGTGGCATGCACCTCGACGGTCAGGCCACCGGCGTGTGCGAAACCGCAGGCGAGGGTGAGGGCGAAGGGCAAGGCGCAGCGGAGCGAAGGCGTCATCGGGCAATCCGTTTCATGGGTTCGTGCAGATACGCGCGCGACGGCGCCGACGGGGATCATGCCGCGCCGGCGCCGTCGTGCAAACGCACATCGGCCCGGTCTGGCAAGACCCGGCCCAGTCGCTATACTCGGTCGGTTGCAGCCGTTTTTCCCGCGTTTCCGCTATCCAACCTTCAATCGAGGGGGAGTCGATGTTGTTCAGTGAACACGGTTTGTTGATCGCGCTGGCCTGTGCGGTGCTCGCGATCGTCTATGGTGCCTGGTCGATCCGCTGGATCCTCTCCAAGCCCGCGGGCAACGCGCGCATGCAGGAGATCGCCGCGGCGATTCAGGAAGGCGCACGCGCCTACCTCAACCGCCAGTACCGGACCATCGCGATCGTCGGTGTCGTGCTGTTCGCCGTCATCGGCTTCGCGCTGGACTGGCCGACGGCGATCGGCTTCGCGCTCGGCGCGATCCTGTCGGGACTGACCGGCTACATCGGCATGAACATCTCGGTGCGTGCCAACGTGCGCACCGCCGAGGCCGCGCGCAGCGGCATCCCGGCCGCGCTCGCGGTCGCGTTCCGCGGCGGCGCGATCACCGGCATGCTCGTGGTCGGCCTTGCCCTGCTCGGCGTCGCCGGCTACTTCGTCGTGCTGATGCACATGGGCAAGTCGCAGGATCAGGCGCTGCACGCGCTGGTCGGTCTCGCGTTCGGCTCGTCGCTGATCTCGATCTTCGCGCGCCTGGGCGGCGGCATCTTCACCAAGGGCGCGGACGTCGGCGCCGATCTCGTCGGCAAGGTCGAAGCCGGCATTCCGGAAGACGATCCGCGCAACCCGGCGGTGATCGCGGACAACGTCGGCGACAACGTCGGTGACTGCGCCGGCATGGCCGCGGACCTGTTCGAGACCTACGCGGTCACGTTGATCGCGACGATGCTGCTCGGCGGCGTCATGGCGACGCAGGCCGGCCCCAACGGCGTGCTCTATCCGCTCGTCATCGGCGGCGTCTCGATCATCGCCTCGATCATCGGCACGTTCTTCGTCAAGTACAGCGGCGGCGGCAAGATCATGAACGCGCTGTACAAGGGCGTCCTCGTCTCCGGCGTGCTCGCGCTGCTCGCCTTCATCCCGGTCACGCAGCAGCTCATGGCCGGCAGCACCTATGGCGTGTGGAACATCTTCGGCTGCGCGGTGATCGGCCTCGTGCTGACCGGCGCGATGGTCGTCATCACCGAGTACTACACCGCGACCGAATACGGCCCGGTGCGCCACGTCGCCAAGGCCTCGACGACGGGCCACGCGACCAACATCATCGCCGGCATCGGCATCTCGATGAAGTCGACCGCATGGCCGGTGCTCGCGGTCTGCGCCGCGATCTGGGGCGCCTACCACCTCGCCGATCTCTACGGCATCGCCATCGCCGCGACGGCGATGCTGTCGATGACCGGCATGATCGTCGCGCTCGACGCCTACGGCCCGATCACCGACAACGCCGGCGGCATCGCCGAGATGAGCGAACTGCCGAGCGAAGTGCGCGCCGTAACCGATCCGCTCGACGCGGTCGGCAACACGACCAAGGCCGTGACCAAGGGCTACGCGATCGGTTCGGCCGGCCTCGCTGCGCTCGTTCTCTTCGCCGACTACACGCACAAGCTCGGCGTGCAGAACCCGAGCCAGGTCTACACCTTCGACATCTCCAACCACTACGTGATCATCGGCCTGCTCATCGGCGGCCTGATCCCGTACCTGTTCGGCGCGATGGCGATGGAAGCGGTCGGCCGCGCGGCCGGCAGCGTCGTCGAGGAAGTGCGCCGCCAGTTCCGCGAGATCAAGGGCATCATGGACGGCAGCGGCAAGCCGCAGTACGACAAGGCCGTGGACCTGCTGACCAAGTCCGCGATCAAGGAAATGATGATTCCGTCGCTGCTGCCCGTGCTCGTGCCGATCGTCGTCGCGTTCGGCTTCCGCTGGCTCGGCGGCCCGCTCGCCGGCGTGCAGGCGCTCGGCGGCATGCTCATCGGCACGATCGTCACGGGCCTGTTCGTCGCGATCTCGATGACCACCGGCGGCGGCGCCTGGGACAACGCCAAGAAGTACATCGAGGACGGCAACTTCGGCGGCAAGGGTTCGGACGCGCACAAGGCGGCCGTGACCGGCGACACCGTCGGCGATCCCTACAAGGACACCGCCGGCCCGGCCGTGAACCCGCTGATCAAGATCATCAACATCGTCGCCCTTCTGCTCGTGCCTCTCTTGTGAGCGAAGACGTGCGAGTCGCAAAGGCATGGCCGGAGGCAAACCCGCCCGGCACGAAATCTCCCTCTCCCGCTTGCGGGAGAGGGATGGGGTGAGGGCAGGCTGCTCGTGCCGCTGCTGTAACGGCATTCGCGTCATGCGTTTTCGTTTGGACCTCGGGCAGGCTGGACGCGCGAATGCGCGGCCGGCACGGCTTGGTCTCAGTCGAAGCTCAGGACTTCAGGACTCGAACCCGTCGAGGAAGATGACGTCGTCCGGACTCGATGCTTGCACCTCGAACGCGCCGATGTCGGCCGCGGCGCCGACGACGCGGGCGTAGCCGTCGCCGCGCTGGTCGGTCGCAAGGTTCGAGGCATTGTCGCCGGCATCGATCGCTGCGCTGCCGGGCAGCAGCGCATGGGTTCGCGTCGGGCCGCCATTGTCTGCGAGTGGGGCGAGCAGCGGATCGGCGACGATCGTGTCCGGCGGCAAGTCGGTGTTGGCCGAAGCGATCAGGTTGTGGCTGCCATTGAGCGCATGTGTCGTGACGATCTCGTTGCCCTCGGCGCCGCCGCTCAGAGGGTTGCCGGCGATGATGCTGCTGTTGGTGGTGATGCCGGCCGCCGTCGAGTCGCCGAGGTCATCAATGCCGCTGCCGTCGGGTGCGCTATTGGCAGTAATGGTCGAGTTGGAAAGCATGAGCGAACCATGCCGGGACACCATGATCCCGCCGCCGCTGAGGTTGGAGCTGTTGCCCGACACCGTCGAATTGGTGATGTCGACCGTGTATTTCGGCGAGTTCGAGAGTCCCGCGCCGCCGCCGCCGCCGATCGTGTTGGCACACGGCTGCGCGCCGATGCAACGGGCCGAGTTGCCGCTGATCGTGGAGTTGGTGATGCTTGAAGGCATGGACGTCTGCGGCCCGGAGACGATGTAGAGGCCGCCGCCGCCGATCGCGCTCTGGTACGTCCAGCCGTTGTAGAGGCCGTAGCCCGGCGTGCCGGTGACGGAGTTGTCCGAGATCGTGCTGTCCTGGATGACCACCGTCGCCGCAGTGCCGACGCCGCCGCCTTTCGCATAGGCATCCAGCGGCGCGGAAACGTCCGCATGCACGCCGGTCACGGTGCTGCCGATCATCACTACGCCGTATTCGCCGAACACGCCGCCGCCGAGCAGGCCGCCGAATGGGCGCGTGGTGTGTGACGACACGGTCGCTCCATTGACGATGCTCCCATGGAGGTAGACCGCCGCTCCGTTGAGCGCGCCGCCGTAGACAGTCGAAGAAAGCAGGTCGGTGGTCGCCGTCGCCGTGGTACCGCTGACCGTGCTGTTGGTCAGCGTGAGCGCGCCGTCGGAGTGCACGGCGCCGCCGAGCACGCTGAGGCCCGTCGCGCTGCACTGGTCGATCATGCTGTCGGCAATCGTCACCGAGCCGCTGGACAGCACGCAGGCGCCATTGGCCTGGCCGCTGTAGAGCGGATACTGGTCGTAGACGTAGGTGCCGCGCTGCAGCGTCAAGCCTTGGATGTCGAGCGTGCCGGCACCGGTGTGGACGATGATGCGGCTGCTTCCGTTGCCGTCGATCGCGAGCTGGCCTTGGCCTGGGCCGTCGATGGTGAGGTCGTCCGCCGCCGTCGCGAGCTCGCCGCTGGTCAGCGTGATCAGGCTGCAGTCGAGCTGCGTCAGGTCGATCACGTCACCGGAAACGGCCTGCATGAAAGCTTCGCGCAGGGTGCCGGGGCCGGCGTCGTCGCACCGGGTCACGGCAATGATCGCGGCCGCGCGGTCACGGCGCGCCGCCGGTACGTGCAGGCGATGGGCCCGTTGCTGCGCGAACGCGGATTTGTAGGCTGCGAGCCGTTCGCTCACGGTTCGGCCGGCGGTGGCCGGGTCGACCGGGCGAGCCGGCGAGGGTCCGGCGCCGGCATTCAGCGAGGCTCCGAACGCCATCGCGAGGCCGACGCTCAGCGCCGTGCGGCGCAGGAAGGGAAATCGAAAAGGTTCGACGACTCGATTCATGGCGGCTGCGCATCGTGGAAGGAATTTCGAATGGAACGCGCGCGCAGCCGGAGGGTCTTGACGGATTCGTGACGCCGGCATGAAGAATCGTGATGCCGGCCCGCCATGCGGTTTCCGGGACGTCGTCGGCACGGGCCGAAATCGGCCGCGGTGCTCGCCGAGGCGGTCAAAACCCGGCCAGCTGGCTGGGGTCGAGCGCCAGTTCCGGCGCGTGGAGCAGGGCATCGAGCCGCTGTTGCTCGGCGTCTGCGTCGTTCGCGCGGCCAATCTGGCGCAGCGCGGCGATGCGCAGGGCGATCGCATCGGGGTGACCTGCGAACCACGGTTTCCACGCGGTCCGGACCAGCAGGTCGCTGCCGCGGCCGAGATCGACCTGCCAGCGGCCGAGCTGGAACAGCATCGCCTGCGCGACCGCGCCGGACTGGCCGCGCAGCGCATCGAGCGCGCGGGCGAGGTCGTCGGTGGCACCGGCCTTGTCGCCGGCGGCGGCGCGGAGCTGGGCTTCGATGAGCGGCTGGCGCGAAGTCCATTCAGCCTCGTGGCCGCCGTCGGCGGTGAGCGAGCGGAACGCGTCGGCCAGGGCGCGGGCGCGCTCGACGTCGCCCGCAGACGCGGCGGCGCCAATCGCATCGGCCAACACCGGCAAGGCGCGCAGCGTCAGACCGGCGCCGACATAGAGCTTGTGCGCACGCACATAGCCATCGAGCGCGGCGCGCCAATCCGCGCGGCGTTCGGCGAGGCCGGCGAGCACCCATTCGGCCTCGGCTTCCTGATAGGAATTGCCGTCGTGACGCGCGACCGCGAGTATCTGCCGGGCCAGCGTGCCAACGCTGTCCGGGCGGTCGAACGGCATCATCGCCCAGGCGAGCTGCGCGGTCGCGAGCAGGCGCTGATCGACGTCGCCGCGCTTTCGCGCCAGATCGACGGCCTGCTTGAGCAGGGAAACCGCATCGAGCAAGCGGCCGCGATTCGATTCGGTCGCGCCGAGGTTGGCGAGCGCGGCGCCTTCGAGCTGCGCATCGCCGGCGCGGCGGGCGGCATCGAGGCCTGCGCGCAGCGTGTCGGCGGCTGCGTCGACGTCGCCGGCTTCGTTGTCGATGCTGGCCATGTTCACCAGCACCGAGGCTTCGTCGCGCCGGCTGCCGATGTCGCGCGCGAGCGCGAGCGCGCGCTGGAAGCGCGAGCGCGCCAAGGCGAATTGACCGCGTTCGTCATCGACGGAACCGTAGGCGACGAGCACATCGATCAACGCAAGCGTGCGGCCGCTTTCCGGCAAGTGCGCAAGGGCTTCGTCGAGAGCGGCGGCGGCGGCGTCCAGGTCGCCGCGGAAGAACGCGAGCGAGGCGAGCTGGCGCAGTGCGGCGACGCGCAGGTCGTTGTCCTCGAGCTCGCGCGCGGCGGCGACGACCTGCTGCGCGTTGGCGAGGCTGCCGGCCTGGTCGCCGCTGCGCGCCTGCGCAATGGAAAGGCCGAGGCGCGGCCAGGCCAGGCCGGGATCGCGGTCGAGGCAGATCGAAAAATAACGCGCCGCGCCGGCGGCGTCGCCGTGCAGCTGCGCATCGAGGCCGCGTGCGTAGGCTTCGGCGAGGAATGGATTGGCGATACCGCTGGCGACGGTCGTCGTGGCAGCGCGATCGAGGTCGAGCCAGCGGCGCACGCGCGCGACCGCGTCGGCGGCGAGCGCGGCCGGGTTGTCGCCATGCAGGATGTCGTGATGCTCGGCGGCGCCGGCGGCGACAAGGCGCACGTCGAGTTCGTACAGCGGCCCGAGCCGCTTGAGGTCCGTGGCAACGGCATGGCTGACGCCGAGCGCGCGACGCAGCGCCTGCAACGATTTCGCGGCGTCGTGCGGCGCGGCGCCGAGCAAGCCTTGCACGGTCTGCGCCGGCGCGACGTCGATGCGCCCTTGCTGCGCGAGCAGGCTCGCCATCAGGCCCATCAGGCCGGCGGGCGCCCAGGCGAGATCGGCCTCGCCGGTGCGATTCGCCACCGGCAGCACGGCGATGCGCGGCGCGGGCGCGACACCGCCGGCGGCACGGCCGGGCTCGTGCCGCCACAGGCCGAACGCGAGCAGGACGACGGCCGCGAACCCGATCGAGGCAAGCCACCACAGGCGCCCGGAGGCAGCGGCGCGCTGGACGCCGCGCGTTCGAGCGCCGGCCGCCGGTCGCGGCACTGGCTCGACGGCGACCGCTTCCATGGGTGCCGCTTCCCGCGGCACGTCGGCATCGACCGCTGCGACCCAGCGCAGGCCATGGCCGTGCACGGTGCGGATCACGCGCTGCGCGTCGCCGGTGTCGCCGAGCGCGCGCCGCGCCTTGCGCAGCTGCTGCGACAGCGCCGCGTCGGTAACCGGGCGATGGCCCCAGATCGTCTCGTTGAGTTCGCGCTTGGACAAGGCGCGGTCGCGATGCGCGAGCAGCAGCGCGATCAGGTCGAACACCTTCGATTCGACCTCGACGCTCTCGCCGCCGCGTTGGATCTCGCGCGCTTCGAGGTCGATCAGCACATCGTCGAAACGGTAACGCGAGGGCGGTTTCAAACGGATTCCGGAAGGCGGCACAGCGCGCGGATTTTACCTCGCGTCCGGCGACGCGTGCGGTCGGCCGCCGCAAGCTTTTAAACCTTTGCAGCGACCCGCGCATCCCAGGGCCGTTCACCAAGGAGGTTGCCCCATGCGCCGCATGTTCCTGTCCCTGTTGTTCCTCGTTCCGTTCGTTTCCGTCGCTTCTGCGGCGGACAACTGCAAGTTCACCGTGCAGCGCGACTTCGACGTCGACGCCGCGGGCCTCAAGACGCTCGCGCTGCAACTGGCTTCGACGGACGTGCATGTCGAGGGCGTGGCCGGGCTGGCCAGGGTCGAAGTGCGCGGCCGCGCCTGTGCCTCGCAGCAGGACTGGCTGGACAAGCTCACCGTGGATCAGCAGCGCAGCGGCGACCGCCTCGTCGTGACGCCGCACGAGGAACATTCCAGCAACAACTGGAGCCTGGTCGGCTCCAGCTACGCCTGGATCGACCTGCGCGTGCGCGTGCCGGCTGCGCTCGCCATCGACATCCGCAGCGCCTCGGGCGATGCCGACGTGCGCGACGTCGCCTCGCTGGCGTTCCAGTCCGCCTCGGGTGACCTACGCGTGGAGAGCGTCGCCGGCGTGCTCGGCGCCGAAGTCGCCTCGGGCGACATCGAAGGCAAGGACGTGGGTTCGCTCGACCTGCGTCGCACCGCATCGGGCGACATCCGCCTGCGCAACGTGCGCGGCGATGCGCGCATCGGCAACGTCGGCTCCGGCGACATCACGCTCAACCATGTCGATGGTGGCGTCGAGATCGGCAGCGTCGGCTCGGGCGACCTGAGCGTCTCGCACGTCGCGCGCGACCTGCGCGTGGATTCGATCGGTTCCGGCGACCTGAGCGTGGACGATGTCGGCGGCGACTTCATCGTCAAGCATCGCGGTTCCGGCGACGTGCACCAGCACGGCGTGCGTGGCCGGGTCGATGTGCCCAAGGATGAAGAGGAAGACTGACCGGGCGCGGTTTCGCCGAGCGCAAACCCGGATCGGCGCGGTCGACAGCAACACCGCGCCGATCTTGCGCCGGGAGCGACATCGACCCCGCGCCGCACAATCGAAGAAGACGGCTCGTTCGGCGTGCCGGGAGGCGCCGTTGCCCGGCGCATCCTGCGCAGCGTCACGGGCAACGCCCTCTGCATCGTCGTCCGAGCCTTCGCCGCGGGCGCCATCTTTACTGAATGCTTGCACGTGCGGCGCTCGGTGCCGCCGCGATTCGGCTACGCTGGTGTCTGGATTCCGCTTCGAGCAGGCCGCCGGTGACCCCAGAAATCTTGCACGCCGTGTCCATCGCCGGCTTCGCGGTCCTGTTTGCGTTCCTCATCTATCGGCGCTTCAGGCGCCTGTTCGGACGCCAGCCGGTGCAACCGGCGCGGCTCAAGTTCCGCGTCGTCTTCCTGCTCGTCATCGGCGCGCTGCTCGTGCTGCGCGGCGGCTTGGGTGCGCAGAGCGCGCTCGCGGTCGCGGCCGGGCTCGGCGGCGGCATCGCGCTGGGCCTGCTCGGCGTGCGCCTGACCACGTTCGAGACGACGCCGCAGGGCCGCTTCTACACGCCGCACGGCGGCATCGGCCTGCTGCTCTCGGCGCTGCTGCTGGGGCGCCTCGCCTATCGCTTCGTCGTCGTCTGGCCGCTCATGCACGGCGCGCACGTCGCCGGCGAGAATCCGATGGCAAGTTTCCAGCGCAGCCCGCTCACGCTCGCGATCTTCGCGCTGCTCATCGGCTACTACGTGACGTACTGCATCGGCATCCTGCTGCGCGCGGGTGGCGACGCGCCGACGTCGCCGTGAGCCATCAGGCGGCTTCGCCGCCGTTGGGTCCGTAGAAAACCACCCAGGCCGCGAAGTCATCGCTGAAATCCTCGAAGCGGTGTTTTAAGCCGGCCGCGGCGAACAGCACGTCGCCTTCCGCGAAATCATGGCGCTCGCCCGCACAGGCGAACGTGCCGTGGCCGCGCGCGATCATGTAGAGCTCGTCGCGCGCGTGCGGTGTCTGCGCATCGATGCCGCGCGGCGCGTACAGCTCGATGCTCAGCGTGCCGTGCTCGAACAGGGTCACGAACGGCTGCCCGGCGTTCGCGAGCCGCACGAAGGCATCACGCAACGCGATTGACGCCGAGTCCTTCACGAGCGCGGTTCCACGCGGATGCGCGTCTTCACCGAATTGGCGATGAAGCAGCGTTCGTGCGCGGCCTCGTGCAGCGCGTCGATTTGCGCGGCGTCGGGACGCACATCGCCGCCGAACACGACGCGCGGTCGCAGCGCGACGTCGGTGACGGCGTGGCGACCCGGCGCGATACGCCCCATCGTGCCGACGGCCGCGTCCTCGTAGGCATCGACCAGCCAGCCGTGCTCGGCGGCGAGCGAAAGGAACCAGAGCATGTGGCAGCTCGCGATCGCGGCGACGAACGCTTCTTCCGGATCGACCGCTCCTGCGTCCGACCACGGCGCGGGCACGACCAGCGGCGAGGGCGACGCGGCCACGACGGCGCCGCCGTCGAAGCGCCATTCGTGTCGGCGCGAATAGCGCCCGGCCGCGAAATCGTCGCCATCGGGACGCTGCCAGCGCACGGTCGCAAAATGTTCGCTCATCGGTTCCGTTTCCTCGATCCGGTCGCGCCATCGTAGCGTTGCCGCGCCGCGTGGATGGGGCCAATGCGTGACGGATGTCGCGAGCCGCCGCGATGGCTCGACGCCGCCGCGACGCGATCATTGCGCCGCCGCCGCCGCCCCGCTGTAATGACGCATTTTCCCGATCTGGAACCGTTCCGATGCCCATCGTCCGCATGAGCGACCTCGACCTCGCCGGAAAGCGCGTGCTGATCCGCGAAGACCTCAACGTGCCGATCGAGCGCGCGCCGGACGGCAGCGAACGCATCACCTCCGAGGCGCGCATCCTCGCGGCGCTGCCGACGATCCGTCTTGCGCTGGAGAAAGGTGCGGCGGTGATGGTCACGTCGCACCTGGGTCGTCCCAAGGAAGGCGTGTGGAGCGCGGAAGATTCGCTCGCGCCCGTCGCGAAGCGTCTTTCCGATTTGCTCGGCCGCGACGTGCCGCTCGTTCGCGACTGGCTCGATGGCGTGGAGGTGAAACCCGGCCAGCTCGTGCTGCTCGAGAATTGCCGCATGAACGTCGGCGAGGGCAAGGACGACGAGGCACTCTCGAAAAAATACGCCGCGCTCTGCGACGTCTACGTCATGGACGCGTTCGGCACCGCGCACCGCGCGCAGGCGTCCACGCACGGCGCGATCCGTTTCGCGAAAATCGCCGCCGGCGGCCCGTTGCTCATGGCCGAACTCGACGCGCTGGCCAAGGCGCTGCAGCATCCCGCACGGCCGTTGCTCGCGATCGTCGCGGGTTCCAAGGTGTCGACCAAGCTCACGCTGCTCGAAAACCTCGTCGGCAAGGTCGACCAGCTCATCGTCGGTGGCGGCATCGCCAATACCTTCATCGCCGCGTGCGGTTTCAACGTCGGCAAGTCGCTCGTCGAAATGGATCTGCTCGACATCGCGAAAAAAATCATCGCCGACGCGAAAGCGCGTGGCGCCGATGTGCCGATCCCGAGCGACGTCGTGGTCGCGCCCGCGTTTGCCGCGGACGCGCCTGCGACGATCAAGCGGGTCGAAGAGGTCGGCGACGCCGACATGATCCTCGACATCGGCCCGCAGACCGCGCAGCGCTACGCCGGACTCATCGCGAAAGCCGGCACCGTGGTCTGGAACGGCCCGGTCGGCGTGTTCGAATTCGACGCGTTCGGCAGGGGCACGCAAACGCTCGCCCGGGCGATCGCCGATTCGAAGGCGTTCTCGATCGCCGGCGGCGGCGACACGCTCGCCGCGATCGAGAAATACGGCGTCGAGGACAAGGTCTCCTACATCTCGACCGGCGGCGGCGCTTTCCTCGAGTTCCTCGAAGGCAAAATGCTGCCCGCGGTCGCCGCGCTCGAAGCGCGTGGCTGAGCCAGGCGGCACAATGCGCGTGGCGCCGTATCTTCGACGCCGCAACACGGCGGGGGGACCATGAATGCCTTTCATTGCAGCGCACTCGCGCTGGTCATGCTCGCGGCGGCTGGCGCCGCGCAGGCGCAGTCCGTGCGCCACGGCCGTCTCGAACTGGTCTGGGGCGACGGCGCGCCGGGCCACGCGGGTCCGCGCGAGCCGCTCCTTGCGCTCGTCGATCGCGACGGCCTTCGCGAACGGATCGACATCGAGGCGGCACGCCGCGTCGTCGGCGACCTGTACGGGCTGTACGGCCGCGAGGTCGAGATGACGCTGGCGCCCGCGCCATGGCCGGATGGCCGGCTCGTGCCGGCATCGATCGTTGCTTCGCCCTTCCAGCTGGATGCCGCTGCCGCACCGCGGGTCGCCGGCTCGCAGCCGTGGGTCACCTTGCTGTGCCGCTTTTCCGACAGCAGCGGCGAGGTGCCGGAACAGCCGGCGTATTTCAGCGAGATGCTCTCGAACAATCCCGGTCGGCTCGACCACTACTGGCGCGAAGTCTCGTACGGGAAGGTCGACTTGCTCGGCAGCGAGGTCGCCGGCTGGTTCATGCTGCCGTTTCCGCGCTCGCACTACGTGCCGGACGATCCCGACTGTTTCGTCGACGAGCGGCGCGCCGACCTCGACGCGCTGTGGGAGGACTGCACCGCGGCCGCCGATGCCGCCATCGACTTTTCGCCGTTCGCCGGCATCAACACCATGTACGACAACGATCTCGATGGCTGCGCCTGGGGCGGCGGCCACCATGCGACGCTCGATGGCGTTACCAAGGTCTGGTACTCGACATGGGAGCCGCCGTGGGGCTACGCGAGCGAGGCGCCGCTCGCGCACGAAATGGGTCATGGCTTCGGCTTGCCGCACGCGAACAACTCCGATCTTGACGGCGATCCCTACGACAACCCCTGGGACGTGATGAGCGACGCCTGGGACAACGCGGTCGGCGACCAGGTCTACGGCTGGCAGCCCAAGCACATCGGCATCTGGTCGCGCGACCACCTCGGCTGGATCGACGACGCGCGAAAGCTGACGGTGGCCGCGGACGGCCGCTTCGCGAACATCCTGCTCGACCGCGCCAGCCTGGCCAACTCGACGCATGTGCAAATGATCGTGGTGACCTTGCCGGCGCCGGAACCCGCCAGCCACTACTACGTGATCGAAACGCGCAAGCGCGGCGGCAAATACGAGGCCGCGCTGGCCGGCAATGCGGTGATCATCCACGAGGTCAGGACCGGACGCACCGAACCGGCGTGGAGCGTCGACGCGGCCGTGCCGCCCGCGGACGTTTCGAACAATCCGGGCTCGATGTTCGTGGTGGGCGAAAGCTGGACCGCGCCCGGGAATGCCTTCATGGTCAGCGTGACGGGCTCGACGCAGGACGGATTCGTGCTGGACCTGCAGCGCGGCGACGACCCCGACCGCATTTTCAGGGACGGCTTCGACTGATGCGGCTGGCCCTGTTCGACCTCGACGGTACCTTGATCGATTCGGAAACCGGCATCGTCGCGTCCATCGAATACGCGCTGGAAAAACTCGGTGCGGCGATTCCGCCGCGCGAGGCGTTGCGCGGCTGGATCGGCCCGCCGTTGCGCGCGACGTTCCCGCTCGCGCTCGGCGACGACGCGGCGACGATCGAGCGCGCCGTCGAGTTGTACCGCGAACGCTTCAGCAAGGTCGGTTGGCAGGAGCACGTCGTCTACGCCGGTGTCGGCGCCGTCATCGACTCGCTTGCGCGCGAGCGTGTGCAGCTCGCGGTGGTCACGACCAAGGTCGACCTGTATGCGGAGAAGATCGTGCGCAGCCTGCCTTTCGGCGCACATTTCGCACGCGTTTACGCCGCGGCGGCGGGCAGCGCGCACAGCGAGAAGGCGACGATGATCGCGCAGGCGCTCGCCGATTCCGGCATCGCGGCGCAAGACGTGGCGATGGTCGGCGATCGCCACTTCGACATCGAGGGCGCGAAGGCGAATGGCGTGCGCGCGATCGGCGTGACCTGGGGTTTTGGCAGCCGCGAGGAGTTGCGCGACGCCGGCGCCGACGCGATCGTCGACGCGCCTGCGGAATTGAACGGCGCGATGTTCCGCGAAACTTCCGCGGCGTGAGCCTCGTGCATGCGCAGGCGCGCGCCGTGCGCGCACGCCTGCGCACGCTTGGTCAGACCAGATTGATCGTCACGTCGACGTTGTTGCGCGTTGCATGCGAATACGGGCAGATGTCGCGGTGCGCGGTCTCGGCAAGATCCTGCGCAACGGCGGGATCGAGGCCCGGCAGGTGCACGTCGAGCTGCACGACGATGCCGAAGCCGGTCGGTTCGCGCGGACCGATGCCGACATGGCCGGTCACGCTCGTGTCGGCCGGAATCGCGACTTTCTTCTGGTTCGCGACGAAGCGCACCGCGCCCTCGAAGCACGCCGCGTAGCCCGCTGCAAAGAGCTGTTCCGGATTGGTCGCGGCGCCGCCGGGACCGCCCATTTCCTTGGGTACCTTGAGGTCGACGTCGATGACGCCGTCGCTGCTCTTGACGTGGCCGGCGCGGCCGCCTTTCGCGGTGGCGGTGGCGGTGTAGACGGCTTGCTTGATGGCCATGACTTGCTCCTTCGGCGTGGAAAGGACGCCCATTGTGCGCGAGCGCGGCGGCAATGGTGAACCGTGCGCTGAATGTGGCGCATGGTGTCTCCGTCGTTGGGTACGACGGGTGACAACGGCGCATGCGCGACGAACCTATCAGGCCCCCGCGTCGCGACCGGCGCACGGCAGGCGCCGCCCGAACCGCGCGCTGCGCCGGAAGTGCCGTCGCGTATGATCGGGCGCTAACCCGAAGAGAGACCCGGAGCGCTCCACGTGCCAGAACAATTGCGCCGCACCAAGATCATCGCCACGCTCGGCCCCGCCACGGACGCGCCCGGCGCGCTGCGGCACCTGCTCGCCGAGGGCGTCAACGTCGTGCGGCTCAACCTCTCGCACGGCACCGCGGACGACCATCGCGTGCGCGCGGGCGCGGTACGCGCGGCGGCACAGGCGCTCGGCGTCGAGATCGGCGTGCTCGCCGACCTGCAAGGCCCGAAGATCCGCATCGAGCGTTTCGCGAACGGCCCGGTCGAGCTCGCGTCCGGCGCGTCGTTCGCGCTCGATTGCCGCGCAGACGCGCCTGCGGGCGACGCTACGCGCGTCGGCGTGTCGTACCTGGACCTGTGGCGCGACGTGAAGCCTGGCGACGTGCTCCTGCTCGACGACGGCCTCGTCTCGCTCGAAGTCGTCGACGTGCGCGAACAACGCGTCGACTGCGTCGTGCTCGCCGGCGGACGGCTGTCCGACCGCAAGGGCATCAACCGCCTCGGCGGGGGGCTCACCGTCGCCGCGCTGTCGGACAAGGATCGCCGCGACATCCAGCTCGCCGCCGAACTCGGCGCGGACTTCCTCGCCGTGTCCTTCGTCAAGACCGCCGACGACATAGAACAGGCGCGACGCCTGCTGCGCGAAGCCGGCGGTGAAGCCGCGCTCGTCGCCAAGATCGAGCGAGCCGAGGCGATCGAGAACCTCGCCGAAATCGTCGAAGCATCGGACGCGGTGATGGTCGCGCGCGGCGACCTCGGCGTGGAAATCGGCGACGCGGAACTGCCGGGCCTGCAGAAGAAGATCATCCGCGAGGCACTCTTGCGCAGCCGCGTCGTCATCACCGCGACGCAGATGATGCAGTCGATGGTCGAATCGCCGATCCCGACGCGCGCCGAAGTGCTCGACGTCGCCAACGCCGTCATCGACGGCACCGACGCGGTCATGCTGTCGCAGGAAACCGCATCCGGAAAGCATCCCGCGCTCGCCGTCGCGGCGATGCGTCGCGTCTGCCTCGGCGCCGAGCGTCAGTTCGAGCCGGTCGAGGAACTCGATCCCGGCACGCATCGCCTCGATCGCAGCGACCAGGCGATCGCGCTCGCCGCGATGTTCCTCGCCGGACAGATCGGCGTGCGTGCGATCGTCGCATTGACCGAGTCGGGCGCGACCGCGCAATGGCTGTCGCGCTACCGCTCGACCGTGCCGATCTACGCGCTCTCGCGCAGCGCCGCCGCGCGCCGCCGCATGCAGCTCTACCGCGACGTGAACCCGGTCGAATTCGACGCGCGCGGTGCCGGCCCGACGCAGGCCGTGCGCGACGCGATCCGGCACCTGTTCGTGCTCGGCCACATCAAGGTCGGCGACCGCGTCCTCGTCACCACCGGCGACCACACGGGGCAGGGCGGCGGTACCAACACGCTCAAGCTGCTCGTGCTCGGCGCGGAGGGGATCGCGGAGGGGCTGCAGGATCTTTGAGCGAGTGGCGGTTCGCTCGTTTCGGATTGCCGGCCGCACGCCCATTTCCGCGCGATCTGCCTAGAATGTCCGCTTCGTCCTGATTGTTCGCCGACCCAAGGAGCGCGCCATGAATCGTTTCATCGTCGCGATGTTCGCCGCGTTGTCCAGCGCCGCCGCGTTCGCGCAATCGACCGAAGCACCGAAAGTCGTCGCACCGGAAAAGCTCGCCAGTTACTGGGTGCTGCTCAGCGATTCGGTCGAGGCCGACGTGCCGAACATTGCCAAGAACATCAGCACGCCCGGCTGCGCGGCGGTGTCGTTCGTCGTCGAGAAGGACGGCAGCACGAGCCAGGCCAAGGTGCAGCGCGTCGTGCCCGCGGGCGACCTTGGTCGCATCGCGCTGAGCATGGCCAAGCACATGCGCTTCGAGCCGACCGTGTCCAATTCCGGCCGCGGGCGCGTGTTCAGCTGGCTCATCTTCCCGTTCAATTCGCCGGCCGACGCGGCCGCGCGCAGCGCGATGATGCAGCCGTGCGCGATCGACAAGCTCGGCTGGCAGGATCGCTGAGCCGGGCCGGCGTTCACGCTCGCCTGTCGGGAAAACGGCTTATAATCGGCGGCTGCGATTCTTCCGGCGCCGTCGCGGCGCGCATTTCCCATTCACGGAGTCCTCGTTGACATGAGTATCGAAGAGCTCGAAAGCGTCGCCCAGGCCATGGTCGCCCCGGGCAAGGGCATCATCGCGATCGACGAATCCACGGCCACGATCAAGAAGCGCTTCGATTCCGTCGGCGTGCCGAACACGGAAGAGAACCGCCGCGCGTACCGCGAAATGCTGCTGACCGCGCCCAAGCTCGGCGAGCACATTTCCGGCGCGATCCTCTACGACGAAACGCTGCGCCAGTCGACCAAGGCCGGCGTGCCGTTCACCAGGATCATGATGGACGCCGGCATCCTGCCCGGCATCAAGGTCGACCTCGGCGCGAAGCCGCTGGCCGGCTTTCCGGGCGAACTCGTCACCGAAGGCCTCGACGGCCTGCGCGAGCGCCTCGCCGATTACGTCAAGCTCGGCGCCAAGTTCGCCAAGTGGCGCGCGGTCATCACCATCGGCGAGGACACGCCGAGCGGCACCTGCATCGAAGCGAACTCGCACGCGCTCGCGCGTTACGCCGCGCTGTGCCAGGAAGCGGGCATCGTGCCGATGGTCGAGCCGGAAGTCCTCATGGACGGCGACCACGACATCGACGTCTGCTACGAAGTAACCGAGGCGACGCTGCGCTCGCTGTTCGGCGCGCTCTACGAGCACAATATCCTGCTTGAAGGCGCGATCCTCAAGGCGAGCATGGTCGTCTCCGGCAAGGATTGCGCGGACCAGGCCGGCGTCGAGGAAGTCGCCGAGGCGACGATCCGCTGCCTCAAGTCCGCGGTGCCGGCGAACCTGCCGGGCATCGTGTTCCTGTCCGGCGGCCAGAGCGACGAGCAGGCCACCGCGCACCTCAACGCGATGAACCAGATGGGCCCGCACCCGTGGCCGCTGTCGTTCTCCTACGGCCGCGCGATGCAGTCCGCCGCGCTCAAGCTGTGGGGCAAGGACATGCAGGCGAACTTCGCCGAGGCGCAGAAGACGGTGTTCGCGCGTGCGCGCGACAACGGCCTCGCCGCGCTGGGGCAGTGGAAGAAGTCGAGTTGAATTTGTGATCCGCAGAAGAAAAAACGGGCGCCAATGGCGTCCGTTTTTTTTTTGCGATAACCCTATGGTTCAGCGCTCAAGAAAACCACGCTTGACGACCTGTGGCGATATCCGGAGGCTTGTCCCTCATGACGTCCGCGATTTGGGAATTCGGAAAATGCGCGTGAAAACTTACGCTGCTACAGCGACGATCTGGCAATCCGTCGTTGCATTTTTCTTCTTGGTTGTTGTGATGCCAACTCCGTCGAGTGCGAAGCGGCTTGATGCCGGTGCCTCGCATACCTGCATGGTCACGACTGCAGGCACGGTGCGGTGTTGGGGAGACAACAGCTACGGTGAATTGGGCGATGGCACACTGATGTCGAGTGCATCGCCCGTCGATGTGGTGGGACTCGACGGGGTGGTCGAAGTCGCAGCAGGCGGTTCTTTCACGTGCGCATTGTTGGGTTCGGGTGATGTCAAATGCTGGGGCTATAGCGCCAACGGTCAGGCCGGTATTGCTTCGAACTTTACGGTATCGGTTCCAACAGCCATTCAAGGGCTCGGGCCCGGGGTGCGGGCAATCAGGGCGGGAAGCGGCCATGTGTGCGCCCTGACCGCTGTCGCTGACGTGCGCTGCTGGGGCAGCAATGCCTATGGCCAACTAGGAAATGGTCAAGAGACTTGGTCTGCCGTGCCCGTTGTCGTGATCGGCCTTGAATCCGGCGTTTCATCGATCGCTGTCGGTACGGATGCCAGCTGCGCCTTGACCACGGCGGGTGGTGTCAAATGCTGGGGCCGGAACGCGTTCGGAGTATTGGGTGATGGAACAACCACCGATCGCTCCAGTGCCGTCGACGTCGAGGGTTTACGTTCTGGAGTGACTGCCGTCGCCCTCGGTTCTTCCGCGTGCGCGTTGATGGCGCGCGGCGAACTCAAATGTTGGGGGCCGAATATTGCGGGCCAACTCGGAACGGGATTCCTTGATGGCCCAAGCCTCGTTCCGGTCGACGTCACGGTCGTCCAGTCGCCCGTTCGTGCGGTTGCCGTGGGGGGCGCTTTCACCTGCGCTGCAACGACGGTGGGTGTTCGGTGCTGGGGAGCCGGCGAGAGCGGTCAACTAGGAAACGGTTGGACGAAAACCGTTTCAAGGGGCGTCGATGTGGTTGGCTTGGGGTCCAATGTCATCGAAATATCGGCGTTGATGGGGCATGTCTGCGTGATGCGATCCAACGGCGAAGCTCTTTGCTGGGGGAATGGCTGGAATGGCCAGCTCGGCAACGGTATGCCTTATGAAAGGCGCTCACCGGTAGCTGTCGCCGCAATGGCAGACGGCATCGCCTCGATTGCGGCCGGTTACCAGCATACGTGTGCGGTCAGGAGGGACAATTTCCTCGAGTGTTGGGGTGGCAACATGAGCGGCGAACTGGGCAATGGAACGGAGCTTTCGTCGCCTTGGCCAGTGGATTTCCTCGGCGTCGGAGCGGGTATTGCCAGCGTCAGCGCCGGTAGCGCGCATACCTGCGCCGTAACCGTAGGCGGACAAGCTTTCTGTTGGGGCTGGAACGGGGGCGGGCAGCTCGGCGATGGGTCGTACGATACACGGCCGTCGCCTGTGGCCGTAGCAAATCTGGAGCGCGGAGAAGTGGCCACCGTGGCAGCCGGTGGGGCACACAACTGCGCATTGACGAAGAAGGGCGGCGTGAAATGCTGGGGTGAAAATTCGTTGGGACAGATGGGCGACGGTTCGATCGGTGCGGCGCATCTCGTGCCGTCCGGTGTGACCGCACTGGAATCGGACGTCGTTTCCATTGCCGCGGGTTTCTTTCATACGTGCGCGGCGACGAGCGATGGCGCCGTAAAGTGCTGGGGCCAGAATGGATATGGCGTCCTGGGCGACGGCACCTTGGAGAATCGAGCCGTTCCGACCAACGTTGTTGGTCTCGGCGGGGAGGCGATTGCGGTATCCGCGCTCCGAATGAACACCTGCGCGCTGCTGCGTGATGGGCGGGTGACTTGCTGGGGTAATGGTCGAGTGGTCCCACAATTCGTCGATGGAGTTGCCGATGCATCAGCGATCGCCGTTGGCGCCGAGCATGCATGCGCGCTTACAGGTTCCGGCAAAGTCGAATGCTGGGGAAGCAACTGGAACGGTCAACTCGGGGACGCCGGCAACGTCGATCAAGCAGGGCCCGTTCCGGTGGATGTCGGTGCGCCAGTGCGGGCGATTTCCGCTGGAAGTGAACACACATGCGCGGTGCGCGTCGATGGCATCGCCAAGTGTTGGGGAAGCAATGCCAGCGGCCAGCTCGGCAACGGCGAGGCGGGGTATTCGACAGTACCCGTAATGGTCTCGGGAACCTTCGCGGGTCGTGTTCTTCGCAGTGGTCACGCTCACCACGCACGGCCGGAACCGCTGCCTATCCCAGCGACGCCAGCCAATCGTCGTCAGATCCCTCGTTGACGTCCTCGAACAGGAACGTCGACAGGTAGCGCTCGCCGGTGTCGGGCAGCATGGCGAGCAACACCGAGCCTTGCGGCGCCGTTGCGGCGACCTTGAGCGCCGCGGCGACGGTTGCGCCGGAGGAGATGCCGACGAAGATGCCTTCCTCGGCGGCGAGGCGACGCGCGGTATCGCGCGCGACGGTGTCGTCGACGAGTTCGATCGAATGCGCGACGTCGCGGTTGAGCACGCCGGGCAGCAGGTCCGGGGTCCAGCCCTGAATCTTGTGTGGTTTCCATTCCTGGCCCGACAGCAGCGGCGCGGCGGCGGGTTCGGCGGCGATGATCCTCGTTTCCGGCCGCGCCACGCGCAGCACTTCGCCGACGCCGGTCAGTGTGCCGCCGGTGCCCCAGCCGGAGACGAAACAGTCGAGCCGCTTGCCGGCGAAATCGCGCAGGATTTCCGCGGCGGTCGTGTTGCGGTGCCAGGCCGGATTGGCGGGATTCTCGAACTGCCGCGCGAGGAACCAGCCGTGCTTCTTCGAAAGTTCCTCGGCCTTGCGCACCATGCCCGTGCCGCGCTCGGCGGCGGCAGTGAGGATCACTTTCGCGCCGTACGCGCGCATGAGCTTGCGGCGTTCGACCGAGAACGTTTCGCTCATGACGGCCACGAACTTGTAGCCGCGCGCGGCGGCGACCATCGCGAGCGCGACGCCGGTATTGCCGGACGTCGCCTCGACGATTGTGTCGCCGGGCTTGAGCAGGCCCCGCGCTTCCGCGTCGAGCACGATCGCGAGCGCGAGGCGATCCTTGACCGAACCGCCCGGATTGAACGATTCGACCTTCGCGTACAGGTCGACATGCTTCGGCGCGAGCCGGTGCAGTTTCACGATCGGCGTACCGCCGATGGTGTCCAGGATGCTCTCGTGGATCATCGCAAGCTCCTCGCAGGGAAAGGGCGGCGGGCCGGAACGGAATCACGAGTATCCCGCCCGCGGCCCAAACAGGCCAGTGTGCCGGCTGGCGCGAGGCGGGCGGAAATGACAGATCGGACGATCGATATTCCGGCTCGCATCTTAATTCGGCCGTCTGGACGGCCATTCGCCGGATTGTACGCGCATGTTGCGACGCGGTAGACCGCTTCGCGGGCCGCCTTCCTGGCGATTTCGCCGTGACTTCATCGCGCGATTCGCGCCGCAAATCGACGGCCACGACCTGCGCCGCGCGTTCGATCACGGCATCGTTTCGGCGTGGCCCGTGCCGCCGTGCTGGAGCGAGTGGAAAGCGGCGAGCTAGGAATTCGCGCCGGCCAGGCGCTCGGCCAGCGACGCGGCCTGCGCGCCGATCTCGCGCATCGCGCTCGTTTCCCACAGCGCACCGGCAAGCAGGATGCCGGTCGCGCGCAGGTTCGGCCAAGGCTCGCCATTGGCGCGCAGCAGGCGTCCGTCGGGCAGCGCGGCAAGGCCGAGGCCGAGCGGATCGGCGCCGACGAGGCCGTCGTCGACGAGCTGGCGCACGAGCGGGTGCGAAGTCGCGCGCGCATCGAGGTCGAGGCCGGCGGCCTGGATCGCGAAATCCGTTTCGAGCTCGCGCGTCGCGCCGGCTTCGCGCAGGCGCACGCGCAGGGCGCGCGTGGTGCCGACCTCGACCGCGGCGAGTCGCGCGGCGGAAACGTGCAGGCGCCCGCTTTCACGCAATGCGTCGATCTTCGCCGCGGTTTCCTGCGGCACGCGGTGGCGCACGATGTCCCAGAGGGGTTTCAGGTGACGCAGGAAACGACGGCGCTGGCGCGCATCGAGTGCTTGCCACAACCGTGGCGTCGCCGCGCGCAGGCCATCGACGACGGCGCGCCATTCGGCGCCGGACTCGCTCGCCGCTTCGCGCAGGCAGCGCAACCAGTACGCGATGTCCGCACGCGAATCCAGGCGCGCGAGCAGCGTGTCGATGTCGTCGTAGGGCGCGAGCACGCCGGGTGCGTGCAGGCGCGGCAGGCGGCCATGGCGCGAAATCGCGGTGAGTTGCGCTTGCGGCCAGCGCTGCGCGGCGGTCAGCAGCGCATCGATGGCGCTGAGCGCGGTGCCGACGACGAGCACGTGTTCGGGTGGTTTGGATGGCGCGAGTTCATGCCACGCGTCGATCGCGTAGGCGCCGCTCGCGAGCGCGGCGTCCGCCACGCCCGGCAGTGCGCGCGCCGACAGCGCGCCGATCGCGAGCACGACTTCGTCGGCTTCGAGCCTGCGGCCGTCGTCGAGCGCGACCTCGAAGCGGCCGTCGGGCAGAGCGCGCAGCGCGGTCGCCTGAGCCGCGTGCAGCGTGGGCGGATTGCCGGCCTGCGCGAGCGCGTGCTGCACGTAGTCGCCGTACAACGCGCGCGGCACGAAGGCGGCAGCGACGTGGTCGAAGCCGCGACCGCGCAGGTATTCGGCGAAGTCGCCCGGCGCCGCGCCGCCGATGGAACTCATCGCGGCGGCGCGCACGTTGAGGAGATGGTCGGCCTCTTCGGTTGCGTAGGCGATGCCACGCCCCGGCGCGTGGGCGCCGACGATCCAGTCGATCGCGGGCGCGCCGGGCTTGCGCGCGAGTTGCGTGACGAGAGCCGCGCCGGCGGCGCCGCCGCCGATGATGGCGCATCTGCGCTGCATGGAGAGTGCGCTCAAGCGCGCAGCCGCGCGTCGACGCGCGCGCGTTGCGGCTGGACGGCGTAACGGCCATCGGTCCCGGCGACGAATTCGTGGTACGCGTCGAGCGTGCCCCCGTAGATGTGCAGCGACAGCGCGGGCCGCGTCGAGGACTTGTTCGCGCAGCGGTGCACGTAGGCGTCGCCATCGAACACGGCTGCGTCGCCGACGCCGAGCATGAGCGTGCGTTCCGGGACGAGATCGGTGCGCGCGTGGTCGTCGCCGCGGCGGAATTCCTCGACTTCGAGCACGCCGTCGAGAACGAGTTCGATGCCCCACAGCCCGGCATGGTCATGCAGCGCGGTGCGATGGCCGCGCGGCCAGGCGATGAGCAGGGTCGAATACGCGCCGTCGTTGCCGCCATCGACGAGCTGGCGGTGGTAATGCGAATAGTCGGCGACGCTCGCGGTCAGGGCGCGCGCGGCGGACAGGTCGAGGCGCAGTGCGCTGGCGGCGAGTTCGTCCGCGACTTCGCGCACGGCGTCGCGACCGGGGCGTTGCGGCAGGCGCGCGAGCGCAGCGCGGATTTCCTGCAGCCACTCATGGGCGGCTGCGGGCCAGGACGAGGTCATGATCGGATTCCCCCGGAGGAAAAGTACGCAAGTGCGTATGCAAGCATCGTGAGTGTTAAATCGAGGTCAAACGGATCATGCCGCGGGGAACTGTCGACATGACGTTTGGTTCGCCGTGCGATACGCCGCCGTGGCGGCCGCGCCGAAGCAGCACAGCACGATGCGCGTCGGCGCCGCGCCGCGATCGAGCCAGGCGCGCGCCTCGCGCACCGCGATCGCTGCGGCTTGCCCGATCGGATAGCCGTAGACGCCGCAGCTGATCGCAGGAAACGCGATCGCCGTGACGCCTTGTTCGCCCGCGAGGCGCAACGCGTTGCGGTAGCAGGCGGCGAGCAGTGTCGGTTCGCCATCGTCGCCGCCTTCCCAGACCGGGCCGACGGTGTGAATGATCCAGCGCGCTGGGAGACGGAAACCGGGCGTCAGGCGCGCTTCGCCGGTCGGGCAGCGCACGCCGGGCGCAACCTGCGGCAGTGCGCGGCAGGCGGCCAGCAGTTCCGGCCCCGCGGCGCGGTGGATCGCGCCATCGACGCCGCCGCCGCCGAGCAGGGTTTCGTTGGCGGCGTTGACGATCGCGTCGACACGCAGCGTGGTGATGTCGGCTTCGGTGATCTCGAGCATGGGGCATCGCAGGCTGTCTGCATTCTGAACACGCATTGTCGCATTGCAAAATTGAACTTGCGGGTATTGATAAATGATTGCCTAGGACATAATATTCGCGGCCATCATGATCCAGCCCCAAGACAGCACCTTCGCCTACCTCATGCAGGACGTGACGCGGCAGATGCGCACGGTCTTCGACCGCCGCGCGACGCGTTTCGCGCTGACGCGTGCGCAATGGCGCGCGCTGAAGACGATCCGTCGCCACGAGGGCCTGTCCCAGGCCGAACTGGCGGACTTCCTCGACATGCAGCCGATTCCGGTCGGCCGCGTCGTCGATCGCCTCGAAAAGACCGGCTACATCGAGCGCCGCGCCGATCCCGGCGATCGCCGCCGCTGGCGCCTGCACCTGACGGCGCAAGCGCATGCCGTCGTCGACGAGATGGAAGTCATCGCCGCCGGCCTGCGCAACGAGGCGCTGCAAGGCATCGAACGCGCCGACTTCGACACGCTGCTGCACGTGCTCGACCAGATCAAGAACAACCTGGTGGCGATTTCCGCCGCCGATGACTCGCGAGGCAACCCATGACCGATCTGCAACCGCGCATGGCCGCAGAGCCGGCGCCCAAACCCGCGCGTCGCTGGACGCGCACCCTGCTCTGGATCGGCGGGCCGGCGATCGTGCTCGGCGTCGGCGCATGGCTGTACCTCACGTCCGGCCGGTTCGCCTCGACCGACAACGCCTACGTGCAGGCCGACCGCGTCACCATCGCGCCGCAGATCAGCGGCCGCGTCGTCGAGGTCGACGTGCGCGAAAACCAGTCCGTGAAGAAGGGCGATGTACTGTTTCGCATCGATTCCGAGCCGTTGCAGATTGCCGTCGCGCGCATGCAGGCGCAGGCCGAATCGGTGAAAAGCCTGCTCGACGCCGCGCGCAGCGGCTACCAAGGTGCACAGGCCGACGTGCGCTCGGCGAACGCCGACCTCAAGTACAAGCAGCAGCAGTTCGACCGCATGAAGGAACTGCGCGGCCGCGGCCTGGTTGCCCAACAGGCGCTCGACGACGCGGCGAACAACCTCGCCGCGGCGCGCGCCAAGCTCGACTCCGACAACGCCGCCGTGACCAAGGCGCAGAACATGCTCGGCGGCTTGCCGAGCACGCCGGACGAGGAGCTCGCCGGCTACAAGCTCGTGCTTGCCCAGCTTGCGCAGGCGCGACTCGATCTCGACCACGCGATCGTGCGCGCGCCGGCCGACGGCACGATCGGCCAGACCACGTTGCAGCCGGGCGACTTCCTCGCCGCGGGCCAGGCGGCGATGCCGCTCGTCGCGAACACCTTGTGGGTCGATGCGAACTTCAAGGAAACCGATCTCACCCACGTCGTCGTCGGCCAGCCGGCGACGATCGAAGTCGACACTTTCCCCGGCAAGAAGTGGCAGGCGCGCGTCGCCTCGATCAGCCCGGCCTCGGGCGCCGAATTCTCGGTGCTGCCGGCGCAGAACGCGACCGGCAACTGGGTCAAGATCGTGCAGCGCATCCCGGTGCGCCTCTCCATCGAACCTGCACAAGGCGACGGCATGATCCTGCGCGCCGGCATGAGCGCGGTCGTGGAAATCGACACCGGCAAGCACAACTCGGTACTCGGCCGCTGGCAGGGCGCTCGCGCCGAGCCGGTCGCGAGCGTCGCGCAAAGTCCCTGAAAAAACCGTTGCCCGCGTAAACGAGCGCACCTGGAGAACCGCATGTTCAGAACTACGGAAAACTTCGACTCCGACGCGCCATTCACGCGCGACGCACCCGCGCGCGAGCCACGCGGTTCGATCTTCGATGCCGTCGAGGACATCGGCACGCTGATGCCGGTCTACCGCGAGATCGCGCAGCGCCTGTCGCGCAACGCCTACACGAGTTACGGCGCCACGCTCTGAACGCGAAAATACGTCACGTTTTTATTCCTTCCCCCGCTTGCGGGGGAAGGTGCCGAAGGCGGAAGGGGGCGCGGCGAAGCCGCGTTGCTGTTTGCTCTCTCATCATGAATTGATCCGATGAACATCGCCGCTCCCACCCACCGCGAGGTCGCCAATCGCGGCCTGCTCGTGCTCTCGGTCATGCTGGCGACGCTGATGCAGGCGCTCGACACGACGATTGCCAACGTCGCGCTGCCGAACATGCAGGGCACGCTGTCGGCGACGCAGGACCAGATCTCGTGGGTGCTGACCTCCTACATCGTCGCCGCCGCGATCGCGACGCCGGCGACCGGCTGGCTCGCCTCGATCATGGGCCGGCGCCGCCTGCTGCTCATCGCGATCGCCGGCTTCACGGTCGCCTCGGTGTTGTGCGGCGTCGCCACGACGATCGGGCAGATGGTCGCATTCCGCCTGCTGCAAGGCCTGTTCGGCGCCTCGCTCGTACCGCTCTCGCAATCGACGCTGCTCGACGTCTACCCGCGCGAAAAACACGGCGCGGCGATGGCGCTGTGGGGCATGGGCGTGATGGTCGGGCCGATCCTCGGGCCGCCGCTCGGTGGCTGGCTCACCGACACCTACAGCTGGCACTGGGTGTTCCTCATCAACGTGCCGATCGGCGCGCTTGCGCTGTTCGGCGTCGCCGCGAGCCTGCCCACCGACGAGACGCGGCAGACGCGCTTCGACTGGCGCGGCTTCGCCTTCCTCGCCGTCGGCATCGGCGCGCTGCAGCTGTTCCTCGATCGCGGCGAATCGCAGGACTGGTTCGGCTCCGTGGAGATCCAGGTCGAACTCGCGCTGGCGATCCTCGGTTTCTATCTCTACGCCGTGCACTGGAAATTCAGCCGCGCGCCGTTCGTCGACCTCGGCCTGTTCGCCGACCGCAACTTCCTCGCCAGCAATCTTTTCATCTTCGTGCTCGGCGTCGTGCTGTTCGCGACGATGGCGCTGCTGCCGCCGTTCCTGCAGAACCTCATGGGGTATCCGGTGGTGACGACCGGCATCCTGCTCGCGCCGCGCGGCATCGGCACGCTGATCGCGATGATGATGGTCGGGCGCCTGCTCGCGCGCGGCATCGACGCGCGCCTGCTCGCCGGCATCGGCATGCTGCTCACCGCGATCTCGCTGTGGCAGATGACGCATTTCAACCTCGACGTGCCGCAAAGCCTGATCATCGAGTCCGGCATCCTGCAGGGCATCGGCATTGGCCTCGTCTTCGTGCCGATCTCCACGGTCGCCTATTCGACGCTGCCGATGTCGGCGCGCACCGAAGCCGCCGGCATCTTCAGCCTGACGCGCAACATCGGCTCAAGCGTCGGCATCTCGATCGTGATGACGCTGCTCTCGCGCAACACGCAGATCAACCACGCCGAGCTCGCCGCGCGCCTGACGCCGTTCGGCAACAATGCCGGCGCGGTCAACCAGGCCTTGCACGCGACATCGGGGGGTCTCGCCGCGCTCAACGGCGAGGTCACGCGGCAGGCTGGCGGCATCGCCTTCCTCAATGATTTCTGGCTGATGATGATCATGACGCTCGTCGCGATCCCGCTGCTCGCGCTGCTGCGGCCGGTCAGGCATGCGGGTGCGCCGGCGGTCGTCGCCGATCATTGACTTAGCCTTCCCCTTCAAGGGGAGGGCAGGGTAGCGATGGTGCTGTCTTGTCGGGTTGCGTTCACCTGCGATCCATGCCGAGCGGCGCATCTTCGCCTTCGTTTCCCGACGGAGGTACCGCCATGTCCAGACTCCCGATCGCCGCAGCCATTGCCTTCGCATCGCTCGCGATGGGTGCGTGCACGCACCAGGCCGTCAAGACCGAACCCGTCGCCGCCGACGATGCGCGCTCGGATGCTGCGTGGACCGCGCTCGACACCAACCACGACGGCGTGTTGTCGATGGGCGAGATCGAGGCGCAGCACATGGTCGGCCTGCAGCAGGACATGCGCGTGGCCGATGCGAATGGCGACGGCAACGTCTCGCGCGCCGAATGGAACGCGTGGTGGCCGCGCATGACGAAATCTGATCCACCGTCGAGCCTCGCTGGCTACGTTGCCAGTTCCGCGCGATGAGCGTCGCGTTGCGCTGATCGTCGCGTTTCGAGTTCGATGGCGGGAGCGCATTGCGCGTCGAGTTCCGGAGCGGGTGCGGGCGCACATCGCCTTTCACGACGTCATGCCCGCGAGGCGCTTCACAACACCGAACGGCTGGTCAAGCGGGCATCCATTGAACGCGGCGAACCGCATGATGGCCAATGCCGGCGTCTGCGCCGTGTGCTCGTGAAAAGCCTTTCGCGACAATCGTGGCGACCTCGTAGCCCATCATTCATGGCGGCGCACTGGCTACGATGGCGCCATGCCATCGACCTTCACGCTGGATATCGATCTTCCCGACGGACGCCATGCGCGCCTGCGCTCATGGCGGCATGACGACCTCGCCGATCTCGTCGCCAACGCCGACCCATCGGCGCGATTCCCGTATCCCCACAGCAGCGGCGACGGCCGCGGCTGGCTCGACACCGCCGTGCGTGATCCATGCGGCCGCTGGGCGCTGGAAATAGACGGCCACGCAATCGGCGGCGTCAGCCTGCACGCGGCTGGCGACGGCGGATCGGAACTCGGTTATTGGCTCGGCCGCGACCATTGGCGACGCGGCATCATGACGCGCGTCGTCGCGCGCTTCGCACCGGAGGCGATGCGTGCGTTCTATCTGCGTCGCCTCGTCGCGACCGCTTATGCCGACAATCCGATGTCGATGCGCGTGCTCGAAAAAGCCGGTTTCGCGCGCGAGGGCACGATGAAGTCCGCGATCATCGAAAACGGCAAACCGCTTGAACTCGCCGTCTATGCACTCGCCTCGGATCGTTGAAATCGGACATCGAGCGATGCAGCGTTTCACCAACCGCCGAGCGCAAACCCGTCGTAGAAGATCGAGTCGTTCGCGGACGCGTTCGGATCCACCGCTCCGCTTGTGCAACCAACCGACGGGCGCACGTAGCCGCGCTGATCGCGGCTGTTGACGGGGGCGTTCCTGCACACGTCGGACCGGCCAAATCCGATCGCGTCGCTGTTTACGCCGGGAAGCATGGTCAGCGTCGGGCCGCCGTTGTCGGCCAACGCGCCCAGATCAAGCGTGGCATTCGACTTGCTGCTGGCACTCGTGAAGCCACAACCGTTACCACCATCGAGATTGCCGCCGTTGTCGGCAGGCGGATGGGTGGTATTTACGACCACCGCGCAACTCTGAATTATTGTATTCACCGACAGAGCTGTAGCGTTATTGAAGTCGTAGTTCCAGATGTCACTATGAGCCCCGCCGCTGATGGTATTGGCTGCGAGCGTACTATGGATCAATGTCAGATCACTGTAGTTGTCGATGCCGCCGCTTCCATAGTTTGCCGTGTTGCCCGATACAGTAGTGTCAATGAGTGTCAATGCGGTCGGATAACCGTAGCCATTATGTATTCCTCCACCACCGCCACTGGTAACGGTGTTGCCAGATATCGTACTACTAGTCAGCATCATGGTTCCGAAATTGCTGACGCCGCCACCACTGTGGATATTGCCATTCGCCGTGTTATCAGACACCGTGCTGTTGGCCAACGTGGAAATCCCGCCATTATAAATTCCACCGCCATATCCGTTTGCGATATTTCCGGACACCGTGCTATTAATCAAAGTCATTGATCCGTTGTAGTTGTAGATGCCGCCGCCTCCATCACCATGGCTATTTACCTCGTTGTTGGATACTGTGCTATTTATAATAGTTAGAGCGCCGTTATTATTATTGTAAATACCGCCACCTTTGCCAAAAGTGCCGACGGTTGTATTGCCGTATACCGTACTGCCGGTTAACATGAGCTTTCCATCGTTGATTATTCCTCCGCCACTTCCGGATGTAGCGGTGTTGCCAGAAACAGTGCTATCAATTAGCGTGATGGTCGATCCCGTTGATACGGCGATACCTCCGCCGTTATCGGCATTCCCATTCTTTATGGTCAACCTTTTTACTGCGACAGTGATAGCGGCATCTATGATCCACGGATTGCCGTTGCTGATCTCGAAGACGCGAGACTGATAATTGCCGCTGATCGCGAGATTGGGGCTGTTACTCCCGTCAATAGTCAGATTCCTGTCCACGGATAGCCCGCTGCCATTCAGCGTGAGCGTACTGTTGGCCGGGAGACTGAAAACGATGGTGTCGCCGGCTGTCGTTCCAGTAGCGTTGTCTGCCTTGGCAATCGCGTCGCGCAGGGTGCAAGTGCTGGCGACGTTGCAGTTGGTGGCGTTGCCGATGGGGTGATCGCCGGCGTTGCCGACGATGATCGTGGCTGCCAGCGCCGGTGCGATTGCGGCCAAGGTCGATAGCGTCAGGCCGATCAGCAGCGCACCGATGCGTGTCGACAATGAGAAAAGGTTCTTGACGGCTTGAGGGTGCGCGCAGACGCTCGGCCTATGAGTGTGGTTGTTCATGCTTCGCGCCCCAGACGCGGGTTGAGGACAATATGGGCGCCATTGTAAGCGGCTTCTGATCCATCAGCTGGTACTTCACATGCCATCGACTCCGCGTTATCCACGCAGCGCGCCCAAGCGTGAGAACTCTCCTTGGCCGGAAACACGCGGCGAACGTACGCCAGTTCTCCAACGTGGTGCAGAAGTTCGCTTGTACGGCCTCAACGCCTGCCTCGCCGCGTTCGCCAAGCGGCCGAATGCGCTGCGCAAGGTCTATCTGACCGAAGCGCGCATTCCCGCGTTGAAACCCGTGCTCGCGTGGTGCGTGAAACACCGCGTCGGCTATCGCGTGGTCGAGGACGCCGATCTCGACAAGCTCACTGCGTCGCGCCATCACGAGGGCGTCTGCTTCGACTTGCTGCGCGCGCCGCCGATCGAATTGGTGCCTTGGTTGGCGACGCTGCCGGAAGCGCCATCGCCTTCGCTGCTGCTCTGGCTCGACGGTGTCGGCAATCCGCATAACCTCGGTGCGCTCCTGCGCAGCGCGGCGCATTTCGGCGTGCAGGGCGTGGTCGTGCCCGCTTCGGCGAACCTCGACGTATCCGGAGCGGCGGCGCGCGTCGCCGAAGGCGCGGCGGAAGTCGTGCCGCTGGTGCAGGCCTCGTCCGCGAGCGACGCGATGGACGCATTGCGCTCGCATGGCTACGCGCTCGCGGCGACCGTGCCGCGCAATGGCGTTTCGCTGTATGCAGCGACATTGCCCGCGCGGCTCGTAATCGTGTTCGGCGCGGAAGGCGAGGGCATGAGCGACGCGATGATCGCCGCGGCCGACCTGCGTTTGACGATCCCGGGCAGCGGAGCAATCGAAAGTCTCAACGTCGCCGCGAGCGTTGCCGTTGCGCTCGGCGAATGGTGGCGGCAGCGCTTCGCCTGAAGGCCAAAGAAAATCGGTTCGCGTAGAGCCGTCCGGAATGCAGGGCGAAATCGAAAAAAACGAAAGCCCATCTCTCCGCGTCTCTGCAAGAACCATGTCTTGAATGCGGTTCACGACCGAGCCGCTGGACGCAAGCGGCTCAGCTTCATGCTTGCCGGCCGATCCTGGATCGGCCGGCGCAGTGTCAATCCTCGCCTTCGCCCGCGAACGCGCCGGTCTTCGAGCCGAAATCGCCGTCCGCCTGCGCGGCGAGCCAGGCGACGATCGCGTAGGTGGCGACGTTCTGGCGCAATTGCTCCGGGTCGATCTTGTCGAGCGTGTCGTTGCCGCTGTGATGCCAGTCGAAGTAGCGCGTCGCGTCCTGATGCAGCGAGACGGCCGCCATGCCGACCGCATGCACGGCGGAAAGGTCGGAGCCGCCGCTGCCGGGCGCGCTCGCGTCGTAGGCGACGCCGAGCGGCTCCAGCGCATGCGCGATCTGCGCGATGGCGTCGCGCGCCTCGGGCTTCACGCTCGCAGTGATCTTGTAGATGCGGTCGGCGCCGAGGTCGGATTCGCTGCCGAGCACGGCGCGTGCGATGTCCTTCTTGTGCGCCTGCGCATACGCCTTGCCACCGTACAGGCCCGATTCCTCGTTGGCGAAGGCGACCACGCGGATGCTGCGCGCGGGACGCTTGGGCAGCGCGGCGATGACTTTCGCCGCACCGGCGGCGATGGCGACGCCGGCAGCGTCGTCGATCGCGCCGGTTGCGAGATCCCACGAATCCAGATGTCCGCCCATGACGAAGTATTCGTCCGGCTTGCTGCTGCCGCGCAGTTCGGCGATGACGTTGGCGCCGGTGTATTGCCCGTCCATGCCGACGTCGAGGTCGAGCTTGACGGTGACCGGCTTGCCGCTGGCGAGTTCGCGTTCGAGCAGGCCGGCGTCGGGCGAGGACAACGCGGCGGCCGGGATCGGCGTCGTGCCGTCCGGGAAATGCGTGACGCCGGTGTGCGGCAGGCGCTCGTGATCGGTGCCGGCCGAGCGCAGCAGGAAACCGGCGGCGCCCATCTGCGAGGCGAGCGCCGGGCCATGCGTGCGCACGTTCGAGCCGGCGCCGTAGTCGCCGCCGTCCTGGCGCGCCTTCATGTTCGTGGTCACGTAGACGATCTTGCCGCGCACGCTTGCCGCATCCGCGGCCTTGAGCGCGTCGAGCGTCGGAAAACCGACGACGTTCGCCGTCAGGCCGCCGGCCGGCGTGCCCGCCGAGGTGCCGAGCGCGGTCAACACGAGTTTCTGCGGATAAGGCGCGACGATCGCGCCGTGTTCGCTGCGGCGCACCCATTTCGGATAGGTGACCGGTTCCGTCCACACCTTGTCGAAGCCGAGCGCCTTGAAGCGCGCGATCGTCCATTCGCGAGCCTTGGCGTCGTTCTCGCTGCCGGCCAGCCGCTCGCCGATTTCGGTGGTGAGGTCGCGCGTGAAGTCGAACGCGGTGTCGTCGCGGAGCGCTGCCTCGCGCAGCTGCGCGGCCGTGGCGATCGCGGCGTCGGGAATGTGCGTGGGCTTGCCGGCGGCGAAGGCGGCCGGCGCAACGGCGCACAGGATCAGCAGGGGCAGGGAACGGCGCATGACGGATCTCCGCGTGGGGAAATCCCGATTATGCGCGCGACGAACGCCGGACGAAGGGGCCGAACGTCACGCGGCGGAAGGAGCCGCGTGACGCCGGGTACGGCGTATCGGTTTCAGGCCTTGGCCTTGAGCAGGTCGCGGATCTCGGTGAGCAGCACGACATCGGCTGCCGGCGGCGCGGGCGCGGCTTCTTCCTTCTTGACCAGACGGTTCATGAGCTTGATCACGAGGAAAATCGCGAGCGCGACGATGAGGAACTGGATGACCGTGTTGAGGAACGCGCCGTACTGCACCGCGACCTCGCCCTTGCCGTCCGGCCCGGCCGCATGCAGCACCCATTTGTACGCGGAAAAGTCGACGCCGCCGATGAGCATGCCGATCGGCGGCATGATGATCTGGTCTACGAGCGAGGTGACGATCTTTCCGAACGCGGCGCCGATGACCACGCCGACGGCGAGGTCCATCACGTTGCCGCGCATCGCGAAAGCCTTGAATTCCGAAAGCATGCCCATGGCCGTTCTCTCCGCGTGTGGAATGCCGCGTCGCTGCGGCGGCCGCCACTTTACCCGATCATTGCAGGTGGCAATGAGGCGCCACGAAAATTTGAACTTTGTGGCATTGCGCCGCAGTTTTCAGATGATGGTCGCTTGCAGGCGGACGATGTCGCCGAGGCGCGCATCGACGCGATCGCCGCGATCGAGCGCGGCGACGCCCGCTGGCGTGCCGGTGAAGACCAGGTCGCCGGGCGCGAGCGTCCACAGTTTCGACAGCTCGTGGATGATCGCGGCGACGTCGAAGAGCATGTCGGCGATGTCGCCGTGCTGGCGGCGCTCGCCGTTCACGTCGAGCGTCAACGCGCCGCGCGCGGGATGGCCGCAGCGTGCGACGGGCACTAGCATCGACGCCGGCGCCGAGGCATCGAAACCCTTCGCCGCGTCCCATGGATGACCCTTCGCTTTCGCCGCGGCCTGCAGGTCGCGGCGCGTGAGGTCGAGGCCGACGCCGTAGCCGAACACGCCGTCGAGCGCCGTTTCGCGCGGAATGTCGCGGCCGCCACGCGCGAGCGCAACGATCATTTCCACTTCGTGGTGCAGTTCGTGCGTGGCCGACGGATACGGCACGTCGATGCCACGGCCGTCGTCGGCGACGAGCGCGTCGGCGGGCTTGGTGAAGAACATCGGCGTTCCGCGCTCGACGGCTGCGCCCATCTCCTTCGCATGGTCGGCGTAGTTGCGGCCGATGCAGTAGATGCGGCGCACGGGGAAGCGCGCGTCGCTGCCGGCGATGGCGAGGCTCGGTCGCGCTGCGGGCTCGATGGCGAAGACGTTCATCGCGCGAGTGTATGCGCAAGTCGCGGCGAGCGCGCGCAGCGGCTCGCGCGACGTTCGCACACGCGGCTCAGCCCTTGCGCGCCGCCTCGATCGCGGCGATGTCGATCTTCGTCATGTCCATCATGGCCTCGAACGCGCGCTTGGCCGCGGCGCGATCGGAATCGGCGACCGCCTCCATCAGAACGCGCGGCGTGATCTGCCAGGACAGACCCCACTTGTCGCGACACCAGCCGCAGGCGATTTCCTGGCCACCGTTGCCGACGATCGCGTCCCACAGGCGATCGGTTTCGGCTTGGTCTTCCGTTGCGATCTGGAACGAGAACGCGTCGGTATGCGCATGACCGGAGCCGCCGTTGAGTCCGATGCAGGGAATGCCGGCAACGCTGAACTCGACCATGAGCACGTCGCCTTCCGTGCCGGCAGGGTAGTCGCCCGGTGCACGGTGGATCGCGCCGACGGCGCTGTCCGGGAACGTCTTCGCGTAGAACTGCGCGGCTTCGAGTGCAGTACCGTCGTACCAGAGGCAAATGGTGTTCTTGTTCATGACATTCTCCTGTTTCAGGATGGCTGGATATTGGCGCGCGCGTCCTGCATGCAGCACGAATGCGCCGGCGCGGTTTCGTATTCGTCATGGCGGCGCACGAAGCTCATCGCGCCGTTCTCGTTGCGCCCTTTCGGCGCGCGGTCGAGGAGCATCAGCGTGCCGATGAATTGCTCGATGCCGCGCGCGTAGGACGAGTAGGTATGGAAGGCCGCGCCGTCGTCGTCCCTGAAAAACGCGCTCATGCCCGGCGACTCGGTGCCATCGTCGTGCGGCGCCGTGTCCTCGTAGTTGTAGCCGATGCGGCCGCTGGCGAGCTGCTCGGGCGTGAAGCTGACGCCGAAGTCGTAGTTGAAGTCGCTGCTGAAAGACGACACCCACGGGAAGCGCCAGCCCATGCGCCGGCGGTAGGTTTCGATTTCCGCGAGCGGTGCGCGCGACACGGCGACGAAGCTGACATCGTGATGTTCGAGATGCGGCAGCGCGCCGTCGACGTGGTCGCACAGGAACGAACAGCCCGGGCAGCCGGCTTTCCAGCCCGGCCCGAGCATGAAGTGGTAGACGAGGAGCTGGCTGCGGCCGCCGAACAAGCCGGCCAGCGAACGGCGACCCGTGGGCGTGTCGAACGCGTAGTCTTTCTCGATGCGCACCCAGGGCAGGGCGAGGCGCGCGGCGTTGACCGCGTCGCGCAAGTGCGTTTCTTCCTTCTCTTTCGCCAGCAGCGCCTTGCGCGCGACGAGCCATTCATCTCGGGAAACGACGGGATGGTTCATGTCTTGATCCGTCTCATTGCGACGGCGACAGGAAAGCGCAATAATAAGTTGATGTCAACATTTATCGAGCGATGATGGCCGCGCGCCCGGTGCCCTTCGAAACCACGCTGCTCGTGCGCGACGCCTGTCTGTGCCTGCACGTGCAACGCGCCGCGCGCGCGCTGGCGCGGCGTTTCGACGAAGCGCTGCGCCCGATTGGCCTCACCAACGGGCAGTTTTCGCTGCTGATGTCGCTCAATCGGCCCGGGCCCGCGCGCATGCGCGACGTCGCCACGCTGCTGGCGATGGACCGCACGACGCTGACCGCTGCGCTCAAGGTGCTCGAGCGCCGGGCGTTGCTCACCATCGCCGTCGATCCCGAAGATCGTCGCGGCCGCCTGCTCGCGCTCAGCGACGCGGGACAGCATCTGCTCGCCGAAGCCGTGCCGATCTGGCGCAAGCATCACGGCCGCCTCGAGCGCGAATTGCGCGATCCCGATGCCTTGCGGGAAGCGCTGCAGGCGATCGGCAGCGATCCGAAGCCAGCACGGCCGCTGCGTCGACGAGCGGGGCGCTCATGACGTCGCCGCATGGCTTTCGCGCGCGATCAATGCCCGCCGCGCGCCGACCGCCGGCGCACGAGCTTGAGGCCCGACCAGACCGTGTCGATCGCGCAGACCTTGACGTCGACGAGACCGAGCGGCAGGGCGATCTCGCGCACGACGTCCTCGCTGATGTCGGTGGCGACCTTCGACGCCTTCTTCGGCCAGGACACCCAGAGCACGCCGGCGTCGGGCAGGCGCTTGTCGAGGGCGGTGACCTCGCGCGCGAGCGCTGCACGCGAAGTGGCGAACACATGCGCGACGTCGAACGTCGCGCGTGCGCCGACGAGCATGAGCGTGGCGCCGTCGCAACCGACCAGCGCGGCATAGTCGCCGGGCGCGCCGCGCACGAGCACGCGCAGCGCCGGCGCGAGGCCGAGTTTCTGCCAGACCGGTTTGCCGGAATAGCCCGCCGTGGTCGATGACATCTGTCACTCCGCTCGCGTGACCGCGGGCCATTCTCGCGCCACAGCGATCCTGCCAGTCTATGGCAGACTTCGGTTTTGCGCGTGCGATATCGAGCCTTGCCGCGAATCACCCGTTGCGGGATTCGCGAGGGCGTTGCCCGCGCGCGGCCCACGGGGAATCTTCTGAACATGGAAAAATCCGACCTGCTCCATCAATTGCGCATCGACCGCAGCGAACCCGAGCGCGGCTCGCACGGCCGCGCGTGGCTCGCCGGCATCGCGATCGTCCTCGTGCTGCTTGCGGCGGCTGCGGGCGGCTGGTGGTTCCTGCGCGGCGCAAAAGCCGTCGAAGTCGAGACGGCAATCGCGACGGCGCCGCAGGTGTCGGGCGCGGCCTCGCTCGCCGTGCTGCAGGCGACCGGCTACGTGACCGCGCGGCGCGAGGCCACGGTGTCGGCACAGATCACCGGCACGCTGACGCAGGTCCTCATCGAGGAAGGCGAGCGCGTCGAGAAGGGCCAGGTCATCGCGCTGCTCGACGACACCGCGCAGAAGGCGATGCTCGCCCAGGCGCAGGCCGGCGTGCGCGCCGCGCGCGCGCAGCTCACGCAGATCCAGGCGCAACTCGCGCAGAGTCAGCGCGACGTGAAGCGTGCCGAGGAACTCGTCGGTCGCCATCTCGTCTCGCAGCAGGCGGTCGAGGTCGCGCGCACGCAGGTCGCGACGCAGCTCGCGCAGGTCGACGCGCAGCGCAAGCAGGTCGAGGTCGCGCAGGCCGGCGTCGACGGCGCGCAGGTGCAGCTCGACTACTGTACGGTGCGCGCGCCGTTCTCGGGCGTGATCATTGCCAAGGCGGCGCAGGTCGGTGAAATCGTCTCGCCGCTGTCGGCGGGCGGCGGCTTCACGCGCACCGGCGTCGGCACGATCGTCGACATGGATTCGCTGGAGATCGAGGTCGACGTCAACGAGGCCTACATCAACCGCGTCGTCGCCAACCAGCCGATCGAGGCTGTGCTCGACGCCTATCCGGACTGGAAGATTCCCGGCCACGTCATCGCGATCATCCCGACTGCCGACCGCGGCAAGGCGACGGTCAAGGTGCGCGTCGCGTTCGACCGGAAGGACGCGCGCATCGTGCCGGACATGGGCGTGCGCGTATCGTTCCTCGAAGACAAGCGCGGCAGCGAGGCGAAGCCCGCGCCGCCGCCGAAGGGCGTGCTCGTGCCGGGCGACGCGGTCGCGCAACGCGACGGTCACAGCGTCGTCTTCGTCGTGGAAGGCGACAAGGCGCACCAGCGCGCGGTGACGCCGGGGCAGACGTACGCCGACCAGCGCCTCGTCGAGGGCATCGCCGCGGGCGCGCAGGTCGTGCGCAATCCGGCGGCTGAGCTTGCCGACGGGTCGCGTGTCGAACGCAGTAAATAGTTTTCCAATCAAAACCGCCGCGCGGATCGTCCGCCGGCGCCACCGCACAGCGAGGAACGGTCATGAGCAACGTCGTCGAAATCCGCAACCTCAGCAAGGTCTACGAGCGCGGCAAGCAGAAGGTCGAGGTGCTCCACCACATCGATCTCGACATCGCCAAGGGCGACTTCCTCGCCCTCATGGGGCCGTCCGGCTCGGGCAAGACGACCCTGCTCAACCTCATCGGCGGCCTCGATTCGCCGACGCAGGGCACGCTTGCCGTCGACGGCGTGCGCATCGACTCGCTCGGCGAGGCGGCGCTCGCGAAATGGCGCAGCGAGCACGTCGGCTTCGTGTTCCAGTTCTACAACCTACTGCCGATGCTGTCGGCGCAGAAGAACGTCGAACTGCCGCTGCTGCTGACCAAACTCTCTGCGGCGCAGCGCAAGAAAAATGCGTCGATCGCATTGCAACTCGTCGGCCTTGCCGAACGCGCCAGCCACAAGCCGACGGAACTGTCGGGCGGCCAGCAGCAGCGCGTCGCGATCGCCCGCGCGATCGTTTCCGACCCGGACCTGCTCGTCTGCGACGAACCGACCGGCGACCTCGACCGCCAGTCCGCGGAAGAAGTGCTGGGTCTCCTGCAGATGCTCAATCGCGAACACGGCAAGACCATCATCATGGTCACGCACGATCCGAAGGCGGCCGAGTACGCGCGGCACACGCTGCATCTCGACAAGGGCACGCTCGTCGAGCAGGCGCACGCCTGAGGAGGCCGCGATGAAATACTTCCATCTCGTCTGGGCGGCGCTGTTCCGCCGCAAGACGCGCACGATCCTCACGCTGCTCTCGATCATCATGGCGTTCCTGCTGTTCGGCCTGCTCGACGCGGTGCGCACCTCGTTCGCGCAGGTCGGCCAGTCGGCCGCGGGTGCGGAGCGCCTGCAGACGAGTTCCCGGCTGTCCTTCATCCAGACGCTGCCGCAAGGGCTCGGCGCGCAGATCGAGCGCGTGCCCGGCGTCAAGGCGGTCGCCTACGCGAACTGGTTCGGCGGCGCCTACCAGGATCCGCACCAGCAGGTGTTCTCGTTCGCGGTCAGCCCGAACTACATCGACATCTATCCGGAAATCGAACTCGACCCCGCGCAGCGCAAGGCGTGGGAGGCCGACCTCAACGGCGTCGTCGTCGGCTCCGTACTCGCGAAGAAATACGGCTGGAAGGTTGGCGACAAGCTGCCTTTGATGTCGCAGATCTTTCCGAACAAGGAAGGCAGCAAGAACTGGAGCTTCACCATCGACGGCATCCTGCATTCGAAGGACAAGTCGAACGCCTTCCTCGATGGCATGGTGCTGCTGCACTGGAAGAACTTCGACGAGACCACGCCGTACAACCGCGGCATGGCCGGCTGGTACATCACCCGCGTCGCCGACGTCAACGACGCCGATCGCGTCGCCAAGGCCATCGACGCGCTGTCGGCGAACTCCGATCACGAAACGAAGACGATGACCGAACAGGCCGCGACCGCGAACTGGATGAAGCAGCTCGCCGACATCGGCCTCATCACCGGCTCGATCATGGGCGCGGTGTTCTTCACGCTGCTGCTGCTCACCGGCAACACGATGATGCAGGCGGTGCGCGAACGCACCTCGGAACTGGCCGTGCTGAAGACGATCGGCTTCTCGAACGCGAGCGTGCTCGGCCTTGTGCTGGCCGAATCGCTGCTTCTGCTCGTCATCGGCGGCGTGATCGGGCTGGGCCTGGTCAGCATCCTGTCGCCCGCAATCACGCGCGGCAGCGGCGGCGTGCTCAACCTGCCGGCCGTGCATCTGAACAGCTGGCTGCTCGGTCTCGCGCTGATGATCGCCATCGGCCTCGTCATCGGCGCGCTGCCGGCGCTGCGCGCGATGCGGCTGAAGATCGTCGACGCGCTCGCGGGCCGCTGAGGAGAACATCCATGAAATTCCTGAAATCGCTCCTCACCCTGATCGTCGTGGTCATCGGCGTGGCCGCGCTCATCGTGCTGCCGTGGCCGGCACTGCTCGCGCTCCTGGTTGCGTTCGTGCTCTGGCTCGCACTCACGCGGCGCGGGCGGCAGACCGCATCGATCGCCGGCATCGGCGTCAGCACGCTCGCGCAGCGGCTCGGATCGTCGGCGGTCATCATCATCGGCATCGCCGGCGTCGTCGGCGTACTCGTCGCGATGCTGTCGATGGCGCAGGGCTATTCCGACACGTTGCGCCGCACCGGCAGCAACGACAGCGCGATCGTGATGCGCGGCTCGTCCGCCGCGGAAGTGTCGTCCGTGCTCTCGCGCGACGACGCCGTCGTCATCGCCGAAGCGCCGGGCATCGCGCGCGACGGCCAGGGCAAGCCGATCGTCTCGCGCGAGCTCGTCGTCGCCGCGAACCTGCCGCAGAAGAACGCCAATGACGCCGACGATCTGGGCAGCGTGCAGCTGCGCGGCATTGGCGAGGAAGCGTGGAAGCTGCGCCCGAACGCGCGCATCATCGCCGGCCGCAAGTTCCAGTCCGGCCTGCATGAAGTCGTCGTCGGCAAGGGCGCGCAGCGCCAGTTCGCGAACCTCGAACCCGGCGCGACGATCAAGCTCGGCGGCCAGCCGTGGACGATCGCCGGCGTGTTCGAGACGGGCGATGCGCTCGAGTCGGAAATCTGGGCCGACGTCGACGTGGTCGGGCCGATGTATCGCCGTGGTTCGAGCATCACCTCGGTGTTCGCCAGGCTGACGGGCGCCGACGCGTTCGAAGGCTTCAAGGCGGCGCTGACCTCCGATCCGCGCCTGCAGGTCGACGTCGACACGACGGCGTCGTACTTCGGCAAGCAGTCGGAAGGCATCTCCAAGGTCATCACGATCATCGGCATCGTGGTCGGCTCGATCATGGCGATCGGTGCGGTGTTCGGCGCGCTCAACACGATGTTCGCGGCGGTCGCCGCGCGTGCGCGCGAGATCGCGACGCTGCGCGCGATCGGCTTCCGCGGCATTCCGGTCGTGGTCGCGGTGATGATTGAGACGATGCTGCTCGCGCTGATCGGCGGCGCGCTCGGCGGACTCGTCGCCTGGCTCGTCTTCAACGGCTTCACCGCTTCGACGATGGGCGGCGGCGTCGGTCAGCTCACCTTCGCGTTCAAGGTGACGCCCGCGCTGCTCTGGACGGGTTTGAAATGGGCGCTTGCGATCGGCTTCATCGGTGGCCTGTATCCGGCGCTACGCGCGGCGCGACTGCCGGTGACGACGGCGCTGCGGGAACTGTAGCCGCGCGGTTGCGCGTCAACGCGATGATCGCGACGCCGGCGAGGATCACCGCCATCGCGACGAGATCGGTGCCGTGGACGGCTTCGCCGCCGAACACGGCACCGACGAGCACGGCGACGGGCGGATTCACGTAGGCGTAGCTCGTCGCCAGCGCCGGCCGCACCGCGCCGAGCAGGTACAGGTAGGCGCTGAAGCCGACCAGCGAACCGGCGACGACGAGATAGGCGAGTGCGAGGTTCGCATGCAGCGGCGGCGACGCTGGCCAGCGCTCGCCGATCGCGAACGCGAAGACGACGAGCAGCACGCCCGCGGTCAACATCTGCGCCGCGGTGTTCATCGCCGGCGCGGGCATGTCGCGGCGCTTGCTCCACGCCGAACCGAACGCCCACGATGCTGCGGCGACGACGAGCGCGAAAGCGCCGAGCGTCGATCCGGCCATGCCGCCGCCGACATTGAGCAGCACGACGCCGGCGAAGCCGACGACGAGTCCGAGCCATTCGTATCGATGCGGCCAATGGCCGTACAAGCCGCCGAACACGGCCGCGAACAGCGGCATGCTTGCGACCGCTACGGCAGCCAGTCCCGAGGCGACGCTCTGCTCGGCGAAGCAGACCAGTCCGTTGCCCATGCCGAGCAGCATCGCGCCGGTCAGCGCGCAGTCGCGCCATTGCCGCCGTGTCGGCGCCGCCATGCCGCGCCAGCGCAGGAAACCGTAGAGCAGCGAGCCGGCGACGATGAAGCGCACGCCGGCCATGAGAAACGGCGGCCAACTCGCGACGGCGACGCGGATCGCGAGATAGGTCGAACCCCAGACGAAGTACAGCGCGAGCAGCGCCGCCGGCACGAGGAACGACGGCTGTCGCCACCACGGCATCGGCGCCGCGTCCGACGCGAGCGGAAGTGACGAATCGGTCATCGGACGAAATCCTTGCGCGGCGCGGCGACCGCAGTATCGAGGCGGCTAGACGTGCCTGCGAGCGCCGCCGCGTCGAGCGGCGACGGTGCCATTGCGAAAGTCAGGCGTGGCGACGCTGGTCGAGCGGACGCGACAGCACCGTGAATTCTCCGTCGAGCGTGCCCGGCGGTGTTTGCGGCGCCTGCGCTCTCGCGCGCGCCGCAGGACGCGGCGCGCCGCGCAGCGCACGCCACAGCATCCACGCTGCGCCGCCGGCGACGAGCACGGCGAGCACGATCGCGCCGAGCACGAGCGCCGTCAGCGCGGCGATGGCGCCGACGACAACCCATGCCAGACGCGCCAGCGGGTGGCGTGGACGCGGAATGCGGAAGACAGTGCGGATCATGGACTTCGTGCTCTGTGCCAGAATGGGCGGGCTGCCGGCATCGGGAAGTTGGACGATAGGCCCGCGGCGCCTCTCCGACAAGTGCTGAAAGTTGGCATGACTTCCTCGCCCCCGCTGTGCCGCCTCGACGACATTCCCGACGGCGGCGCGATCGCCGTGCACGTGGACAGCGCCAGCGGCGGCTTCGAGCTGATCGTGCTGCGCGAAGGCGAACGCGCGTTCGCCTACCACAACGAATGTCCGCACGCCGGGCGGCGTCTCGACTACGCGCCGGGCCGCTTCCTCGTGCGCGACGGCCGCATCACCTGCGCCGCGCACGGCGCGACGTTCCGCTGCGCCGACGGCCTGTGCGTCGGCGGGCCGTGCATGGGCGCGTCGCTCGCCGCCGTCGCGGTGCATGTCGACGACGGCGAGGTGCGTTCGCGCTGACGATCCGCCGTGCCGGCGGGTCAGTCGACTTCGGCGCGGACATCCTGCGTCTGCGCGCCCGCGCCGCAGGCGAACACCGGCGATTGGCCGACGATCGAGCGGACCGGCAGGCGCGATCCCGTGACGACGCCGGGATGGCTCAGCAGATCGATCCGATACGGACCGTCGCCCGCGCCGTCGACGGCGAAAGACGCGCGCCGGTCGGTCGCGGCGAAAACCTGCTGGCCGGAATCGATGTCGGTCAGGCGGACGACGGCCGGCGCCGGCCTGCCCGCGGTGTCGTAGGCGGTTCCCGAAACGCGGCAGCCTGCGGCTGCGCAGGTCAGCGGCAGCGCCGCAGTCAACAATGCGATGGCCATGCGATACATGTGCGCCTCCTCGGTTTGGGCCCTGCGTTCCTCAGGACGCGCGGCGCAGCTCTTCCGTTGCAACCAGTGGCGAACCCGCTTCGAGGCGGTCGATCAGTGAAAGATGAGGTTGACCGTCACCAGCGTCGTCACCAGCACAAGGATCGTCAGCGGCAGGCCGGCGCGAAGGAAGTCGCCCGTGCGATAGCCGCCGGGGCCGGCCACCATCATCAGCGCCGGGTGGCCGGACGGGATCAGGAACGTGTTCGACGAGGACAGCGCGACGATCATCGCGTAGGCCTGCGGGCTGCCGCCGGTCGCGATCGCCACGCTGATCGCGATCGGGACCATCATCACCGTCGCGCCGACGTTGGACATGATCTGCGAGAACAGCAGCGTGAGGACCGCGATGCTCGCCTGCAGCTGCCATTGCGGCGCGCCGTTGAGGATGTGCAGCACCTCCTGCGCGAGCCAGGCGGCGGCGCCGGTCGAATCCATCGACCAGCCGAGCGGGATCAGGCAGGCGGTGACGAAGATCGTCTTCCAGTTGATCGCCTTGTACGCCTCGTCCATGGTCAGCACGCCGGTGAGCAGCATGCCGACCGCGCCGGCCATCATCGCCACGGACAGGTCGAGCGTGGTGAACAGCGCGAGGCCCTTGGCCAGGGCGAAGAAGAACAGCGCGTGCCAGATCTTCGACGGACGATGTTCCTCCTGCGGGATATCGGTGACGACGACGAGGTCGCGATCCTGCGCGACCTGGGTGAGGTCGCGCCAGAAGCTGTGCACGACGAGCGTGTCGCCCGCGTGCAACGTGACCGCGCGCACGTCCTCGCGGAACACCTGCTCGCCGCGGTTCACGGCGAGCACGGAAATGCCGTGCTGCTTGCGCAGGTGCAGTTCGCCGACGGTTTTCTTGATCCAGCGCGAGGTGGTCGGGATCACGACTTCGGCGATACCCGCGCGCGTCGGGTTGAACAGGTCGCCGAAGTTGCGCAGGCGTGGCAATACCTGGCACAGCTGCGTGTTGGCGAACTCGGCGACCGCCTCGCGCTTGCCGAGCACGCCGAGCACGCTGCCGACCCAGATCAGCTGCTCGGCCGGCGGCGCCAGGCGCGATTCCGCGCCGCTCTTGAGCGCAAGGATCAGCGGCGCGCCACGCAGTTGCTCGATTTCGCCGACGCTCATGCCGACCAGCGGGCTGTCGGTGGTGACCAGCAGTTCGACGACGTCGCCCTCGATGCCGTAGGTCTCGGCGAAGTAGGTTTGCGTGCGTCCGGGCGTGACGTTCTGGCGCGTTTCCTCGCGCCGCGGCAGCAGGCGGCGGCCGAGCGCGGCGAAGTAGGCAACGCCGAGCACGGCGATGGCGAGGCCGATCGGCGTCACGCTGAACAGGCCGAAGCGCGGGATGGTATTCGCGCCCGGAGGCAGGTTGCGGTTGGCGTTGGCGACGAGGTCGTTGAGCAGGATCAGCGGCGAGTTCGCGATCAGCGTCGTGTTGGTGCCGGTGAGGATGCAGAACGCGACCGGCAGCAGCATCCGCTGCAGCGGCACGCCGGTGCGCGCGGACAGGCGGCTCGCGACCGGCAGCATGAGCGCGGCGAGCGCCTGGCTCGGAATCACCGCGCTGAACAGGCTCGCGACCGAGTTGAGCACGGTGCCGAGACGATGCTCGGCGCCGCGTGCGACGCGCATGACGAACGCCGCGGTGAGGCCGAGCACGCCGGTGCGGTCGAGTCCGGCGCCCATGATCATGATCGCAATGATCGCGATGACCGCGTTGCCGGCGAAGCCGTGGAAGACCTGATCGGCCGGCAGGATCCCGGTGATGCCGATGACGACGACGACGAGCAGGGCGACGACGTCGGCGCGAATCCACTCCAGCACCAGCATGAGCACGGTGAACAGCACCAGTGCGAACACCAGCATCATGTTGGTGGAGAGGGTCAGGCCGGCTTCCATTCGGGCAGCTTTTCTTCTTCGCCGGTGCGCGTCAGGCGCGCGCAGCCGGACGTTGATGGACAGCCGGCTTGCGCGATCCACGGATGGATCGCCCGCGGACCGACGACTTCAGTCGCTGGTCCGCGCAACACGTGGCGCGGTCTTGCCGCGTCCGTGCATACCGAGAAACGGCAGGATGGCCCTTTCTCGATCGACGGCTAGATTCTTTCATGGACGAAGTCCCAGGTGCCGTGGCCGAGGCGCAAGCCACGCCGTTCGAAATGCGTTTCGATGCGCCATGCCGGCCGCACCGCCGGATCGGCGTGATGCGCGTGCGGCCGCCAGTGCGGAGCGTCGCGCAGCACTTCCTGCATGTGTTCCGCATAGTCGGCCCAGTCCGTCGCCAGATGCAAGCGGCCGCCGCGCGCGACGCGCGAAGCGAGCAGTTCGAGGAACGCGGGCTGGATCAGGCGTCGCTTGTTGTGGCGTTTCTTGTGCCAAGGATCGGGAAAATAGATGCGCACCTCGTCGAGCGCGCCGGGCGCGATCTCGTGTTCGAGCACCTCGACCGCGTCGTGGTTGTACAGGCGCACGTTGCCGATGTCCGCGTCGGCGAGCGCATTCATGAGCCGTCCGACGCCGGGGCGGTGCACTTCCACGCCGATGAAGTCGCGCCCGCTTTCGGCCTGCGCCGAGTGCAGCAGCTGCTCGCCGTTGCCGAAGCCGATCTCGAGCACGCGCGATGCGTTGCGGCCGAACGTCGCCGCGAAATCACGCGGCTGGCCCGCGTACTCGAGTCCATGGCGCGCCCAGTGCTGGTCGAACGCACGTTGCTGCGCGGGCGTGAAGCGGCCTTGCCGAAGCACGAAGCTGCGGATGCGGCGTTCGTGCGCGTCGGATTCATTCATGCGGCTGTTGAATTCTGCTGTTCATGGGAAGTGCGGCCATGGATGGATGGCGCTTTTTTGACTTTCGCGATCACGGACGATTGCATCAGATTGTCCCTTCGATCGGGCTCGACGCCGAAGCAAAGCGCTTGCGCGGGATGCGTCCGGCCTTGAACGCGGCGCGGCCGGCTTCGATGGCAAGCTTCATTGCATGCGCCATGAGCACGGGATCCTTCGCGCCCGCGATCGCGGTGTTCATGAGCACACCGTCGCAACCCAGTTCCATCGCGATCGAGGCGTCCGACGCCGTGCCGACGCCGGCATCGACGATGATCGGCACCTTCGCGTTCTCGACGATCTCGATGAGGTTCCAGCGGTTCTGCACGCCCAGCCCCGAGCCGATGGGCGCGGCGAGCGGCATCACCGCGGCGCAACCGATCTCCTCGAGCCTGCGCGCAAGCACGGGATCGTCGGAGGTGTAGACCATGACGTCGAAGCCGTCAGCGACGAGTTGCTCGGCGGCGACGAGCGTCTGCATCACGTCGGGATAGAGCGTGCGCTGGTCGGCGAGCACTTCGAGCTTGACCAGCTTGTGGCCGTCGAGCAGTTCGCGCGCGAGGCGGCAGGTGCGCACGGCATCTTCGGCCGTATAGCAGCCGGCGGTGTTGGGCAGGATCGTGTAGCGATCGGGCGGCAGCACGTCGAGCAGGTTCGGCGCGTGCGGGTCCTGTCCAATGTTCGTGCGACGGATCGCAACGGTGACGATCTGCGCGCCGGCCGCTTGCGTTGCGCGCGCCGTCTCTTCGAGATCCTTGAATTTGCCCGTGCCCGTAAGCAGGCGCGAATGGTAGTGGCGCCCGGCGATGACGAGCGTGTCGTCGGCGAGGAGGGAATGCGCGTTCATGGCGTCCTGGACATCCGAAACGCCGCATTTTCGCGCATTCGCGCGATGCATGCGCGCTTTCGGTCGACACCGCGCCCAATCCGCCGCCAAGAGCGGCGAACGACAGTCCGGGGCGGTCAGCCGCCGCCGATTGCGTGCACGATCTCGACGCGGTCGCCCTCGCGCAGGAGGCGTGTGGCCTGTGCGCTGCGCGGCACGATCTCGCGATTGATCTCGACGGCGACGCGCCGCTGCGCGTAGCCCGCCGTTTCGAGCAGCTGCGCGAGCGAAATGTCGGCGTCGACGGCATGCGGTTGGCCGTTGAGGAAGATGTCCATGCGCGGATTGTAGCGACGTGGCAACGAGGTTGCTTTCGATGAACGCGTGGCTGTGGCCGCCGGCGTCCGCACTGCGGGAAGGCGATATTCAACGGCTTGCCGCAATCTTGCCGGAACAAGGCTCCTGGCGAGCGCAAAAAAGATGCCGCGCAAGCGCGGCATCGTGCAAGGCTCCGGTGGGAAACGGCAAGATCAACGGCGATCGTCGCCGTCCTTGTCCTTCTTGCGCTCCGGCGGCGCGCGCCGCGCGGGCGCTTCGCGCGGCTGCACCCGGCGCACTTCACGCGGCGCCTGATAGTTCGGCTGTGCGGTGCGCGGTTGCACCGCCGGTTGTGGCGCGCGCGGCTGCGCCGCCGGTTCGGCGACGCGGTTGCGGAGAACGCCGCGCGATTCGTTGCGCTGCACGGGTGGCTGGGCGGCGCGCGGCTGCACGTTTTGACGTGGCTGCGCCGTCGGCTCTGCCGGACGATTGCGCACGACCGGCTGCGTGTTGACACGCGGCTGCTCCTGCGTGGCCGGCGCCGCGCGGTTGCGGAAGCCGGGTTGCGTCTGGTTGCTCGGCACGCGCACGTTCTCGCGCGCCGGCACAGTCGGTTGCGTCGTGCGCCGCGGCACGACCGGCTCTGCACGGTTGCGCGACGCCGGCTGCGCATTGCCGCGCGACGGGAGCTGCGTCTGCGGCGAGGTCGCGCCGGCACCGCTGCGTGGCGCGAAGCGCGACGAGGGCAGTTCGCGACCGGTCGCGTTCGGCGCCGTGCGCTCGGCGTTGCGCGTCGTGCCCGGCTGGGTGCCGCCGCGTGGAGCGAGGCCGTTTTGCGCAGGGCCGCTCGCGCGGCGCCCGGCGCCGGCGGGCGCATTGCCGCGCACGAGTGGCTGCGGCTTCGCGCTGCCGCCGACGACCTGGACGCGCGCTGACGCGCCGCGCTGCGCCGTGGGCGCGACGCGGGCTTGCACCGGCCGCGTCAGCGGCTGCGCGTTGTTGCGCTGGATCGCCTGTACACGCGAGGCAATCGGCAACGCGGCAGGCGGCGGCGCGGTGCGCGCGATCACGCGGCGATCGAGCGCGGCGCGCTGCGGCGTCGCGGTGGCGCGACGTGCATTGGCGGCGACGAAGCTGGACTGCGTCGGCGCGATGCCGAGTCGGCTCTGCACCGGCGCGTTGCGCCACTGCGTGGCGTTGACGTTGACGCGACCGGCCATCACCGGGCGCGCGCCAACGAAGGTCTCGCGCGACACGGCGGTCAGCGCCGCGGCATTGCCGCGCCACATGTAGTTGCCGCTGATCGGGCGGCCGCGCGAGTAGTCGTTGTAGACGTTGGTGATATAGGTATTGTTGATGATCGTCGTGTTGCGCACGTTGACGGCGTTGAAGTAACCGCGCGAAGCGCGGTACCACGGCACGTAGACATCGCGCGGCCCGAGCGGGAACCAGCCGACCGGACCGCCGACGCCAATCGAGACGCCGCCGACGAAGGCGACCATGGCCGGCGTGTACGCGGCGCGGACGTGACGCGGGCCCGGGCACCAGCCCCAGCGGTTGCGTGCGTAGACCCAGCGGCCGTAGTGGAACGGCGCGAAGCCCCACGCCGCGTTGTCGATCCAGGTCCAGCCCCACGGGTCGATCCACGACCAGTGGCCGTTGCGATACGGCACATAGTCCACCCCGACCGAGGTCGGATACCAGACATCACCGTAGTCGGCATCGCTGCTCCAGCTGCCGGCCGCGTCGAGATCGGCGACGCCGATCATGTCGTCGGCGACGTAGCGGCTCGACTCCGAACGCGAATACTGGCGCTGGCGCGACTGCACCCAGTTGTCGAAATCGTCCGCGCGCGGCAGGTCGAGGACTTCGTAGTCGCGCAGCGCGGCATCGTTGAAGCGGTAGGAATCGCCGGCGCGAACGCCGTAGCTGGCGTCGTTCTCGCCGTAGACGTCGCCGTCGCCGTCGAACACGGTGACCATCGTCGAGTTGCCGTCGGGTGCGATGTCGATGCGGTATTCGCCCGGCATCGTCGCGACGAAGGCAAGCGTGGGCGTGTCGATCTCGTAGCTGTCGCCTTGGCCGACGTTGCGCACGCTGAGGCTCAGCGTGCCTTCGCTGAGCTGGATCTGTGCGATGCGGTCGTCGAGGTTGAGCAGGCTGGCCGACGTGCCTTCATCGAAGCGCACGGCGGCTCCGCCGATCTCCAGCTCGGTGCGCGAACCGCGATCGGTATACAGCGCATCACCCGTCACCAACGGCCGGTTCAGCGAAGCCTGCACCCAATCGCCATCGCCGGCGGGCTGGAAGCTCACCTGGCCGCCGAGATAGCTCAGGCGCGCCACGCGGTTCGGCGGGTCGGCCACGTCGTCGTACGAATCGGCTCGCGCACGGCCCGCAGTCGACAGGCCGAGCAGCAGCGCCAGCGCGGTCGCGCTCCACGCGCGGGTTGCGGAAAACGAGGTCAGCATCGAATCGGCTCCTGATCGCGCCTACGCCGACTCCCGTCGCGGACATGTCCGCCGGGATCGACAGGCATGCCAAGTATTCGCGTAAATCGGCTGAACGTGGACTTTCCGGCCGCCAGTTGTTGCAACGGGGCGCACGATCGGCGGGCGTCGGTTCAGTGCTTGCCGATCCTCCACCTTGTCCACGTCGCCGGCCGCGGGTACGCTGCGCCTCCGCGCATTCCCGGCGCAGGCCGTGGCAGGTATTCGGGAACTCTCGCGGGCGTAGCTCAATGGTAGAGCTGTAGCTTCCCAAGCTACTGACGTGGGTTCGATTCCCATCGCCCGCTCCACACGCAGACGAGTGCGCAGACCCATGTCCGGCGAGGAATTTCGTGGCGTCGATGTCGTTGGCGTGGCGCCGGCCGTGCTTGGCTGGCGCGAATGGGTATCGCTGCCGCAGCTGGGCATCGGTGCGATCAAGGCCAAGCTCGACAGCGGCGCGCGCAGCTCGTCGCTGAGCGTGGAAGGCCTCGAAACCTTCGATTTCGGCGGCCGCCTGCATGTGCGCTTCGGTGTGCGCGCGCGGCGGCGCGGGACGCGCGTGGTCGCCTGCGCGGCGCCGGTGCTCGACCGGCGCGTCGTCACCGATTCCGGCGGCAACCGCGAGGCGCGCTGGTTCATCGCCGGCGAAATCGTCGTCGGCGGCACGCGCATCGACGTTGAAATGAACCTGACCGATCGCCGCGCGATGCTGTTTCCGCTGCTGCTCGGGCGCAGCGCGCTGGCGGGTCGGTTTCGCATCGACTGCGCGCTTTCCTACACGCTGGCGAGGCCCTCGCGGTCGCGCGCCAAGGACGCTTCATCCGCATGAAAATCGCCATCCTCTCGCGAAACGCGCGCCTGTACTCGACCCGCCGCCTCGTCGAAGCCGCGCGCGAGCGCGGCCACACCGTGCGCGTGCTCGATCCGTTGCGCTGCTACATGCGCATCGCTCCCGGCGCATTCGAGATGCACTGCGGCGGAAAGCTGTTGCACGGTTTCGACGCCGTGATCCCGCGCATTGGCGCGTCGATCACGTTCTACGGCACTGCGGTCGTGCGTCAGTTCGAGAAGATGGGCGCCTACACGCCGAACGATTCCGATGCGATCCTGCGCGCGCGCGACAAGCTGCGCGCCCTGCAGCTGCTCGCCAGCGAAGGCCTCGACCTGCCGACCACCGTGTTCGGCGACAATCCCGAGGACACGACCGACCTCCTGACCATGCTCGGCGAACCGCCGCACGTGATCAAGCTCAACGAGGGCGCGCAGGGGCAGGGGGTGCTGCTCGCCGAAAAGCGCAACGCTTCGCTCGGCATGATCGAGGCGTTCCGCAGCCTCTATGCGAACTTCATCGTGCAGGAGTTCGTGCGCGAGGCGAACGGCGCCGACCTGCGCTGCTTCGTTGTCGGCGACAAGGTCGTCGCGGCGATGCGCCGGCAGGCGCCGGACGGCGATTTCCGCGCCAACCTGCATCGTGGCGGCAGCGCCAGCGCCGTCGAATTGTCGGATGCGGAAACGCAGGCCGCGTTGCGCGCTTCGCACGTGATGGGCTTGGGCGTGAGCGGCGTCGACCTGCTTCGTTCGGCACGCGGACCGCTTGTGCTCGAGGTCAATTCCTCGCCCGGCCTCGAGGGCATCGAAGCGTCGACGGGCGTCGACGTCGCCGGTGCCATCGTCGAACACGTCACCGCCGAGCAGGCACGGCGTCCGCGCAAAGGCAAGCGCTCCTGACTGGCCGTGCCGGGCGATGATCGTTCCTGCCCGCAGGAAAACGTACGCAAGCAAAGAGGATTCCGGTTTCCCCTCGTCGGCGCGAAAGAACGCTTCCCGTTCAGTAGTGCAGCAGCGCCGCCAGTGGCGAAGAGTCGCCCCACGCCGCGCGTCCACCGAGTGCGTCGAGTTCGATGAGCACGCTGGCACCGGCGACCTGCGCACCGAAGCGTTCGACGAGTGCGCGCGCGGCGCACAGCGTGCCGCCGGTGGCGAGCACATCGTCGGCGACGAGCACGCGTTCGCGGCCGTGCAGCGCGTCGGCGCGCGCTTCGAGCCGGTCGCGGCCGTATTCGAGTGCGTAGTCGACGCGGGTGACCGGCGGCGGCAGCTTGCCCGGCTTGCGCAGCGGCACGAAGCCGGCGCCGAGCGCGGTCGCCAGCGCGGCGCCGAAGATGAAACCGCGCGCCTCGACCGCGCAGACGGCATCGATGCGCGCGGCGCGCCACGGCTCGGCGAGGAGCGCAATGCACTGCGCGAACGCGTCCGCGTCGGCGAGCAGCGGCGTGATGTCGCGGAACATCACGCCCGGCGACGGAAAATCCGGCACCGGGCGGATCAGCGTTTCGAGGCGTTCGATCGACATGCGATCCGCCGCGCCATCAGTAACGCGGGATCGACGGATCGATCTCGCGCGACCATGCGTCGATACCGCCTTCGACGTTGTACAAATCGCGGAAGCCGTGTTCGCGGAAATGCTCGGCCGCATTGCGGCTCGAATTGCCATGGTGGCAGATGAAGGCGATCGGCGTGTCCTTCGGCAGCGCGGTCAGGCGCGCATGCGTCTCGGGCGTGAAGATGTCCGCGCCCGCGAACGGCGCGATCGCGCGGTCCGCGTCGGGGCGCACGTCGACGACGACGAGGTCGCCGGCCTGCATGCGACGCTGGAGCGAATGCACGTCCATCGACTTGATGACCTGCGGCGCCTGCGGCAGGAAGATCGCCAGGCCTTCGCCATGCGGCGTCTTCGTCCAGTCGATCTGCGCGCCGCGCGCGCGCTGCGCGCTGGCCGCGTCGAAATGGATTTCCAGGCCGTTGGCGACGGCGACGATGTCGTGCGCGCCGGGTTCGCGCAGCTGGAACTGCGGCTGGAAGCGGCCGTCGACGATGAGGAACAGCTTCGCGTCCTCCGCGTCGCCGAGCGCGGCGCGGATTTTCTCGACGGCGGCGTCGGTCACGGTCATCGTCGGCGGCGTGCGGTCGGGTTCGGCCGCGCCGAGCAGGCGATGCAGTTCGCCGGAGTCGAACATCGATTGCACGATGTCCGCGCCGCCGACGAGTTCGCCGTCGACGTAGAGCTGCGGGATCGTCGGCCAGTTGCCGAATGCCTTGATGCCGGAGCGGATCTCCTCGTCGGCGAGGACGTCGACGCTCGCGTAGTCGTCGAGCAGCGCGTTGAGGCGGTCCACGGCGGCGGCGGAAAAGCCGCACTGCGGCGCGTGGCGCGTGCCCTTCATGAACAGGACGACGCGGTGCTCGGCGAGCAGCGTCTCGATGCGGGCGCGCGTGGCGGGAGAAAGCGACATGGCGGTTTCCACGAAACGGGGCGCGCATGATACGCCGCCGCGATGGCGCGCGCGTCAGGCGCTCACTGCATCCAGGCGCGCGATGTCGTCGGCGTCGAGGTTCAACTTGACCGCGGCGGCGAGTTCCTCGACCTGGGCCGCGCTCGTCGCGCTCGCGATCGGCGCGGTGATGCCCGGCCGCGCGATGAGCCATGCCAGCGCGACTTGTGCCGGCGTCGCGGCGTGGCGCCGGGCGACGTCGTCGAGCGCGGCGAGCACGCGCAGGCCGCGACCATTGAGGAATTTGCCGACCGCGCCTGCGCGCGCGGCGCTCTTGCCGAGGTCGGCTTCGCCGCGGTATTTGCCGGTGAGGAAGCCGCTGGCCAGCGCGTAGTAGCAGACCACGCCGAGTTTCTCCTTCTCGACGAGCGGTTCGAGCGTGTTTTCGTAGTCCTTGCGCGCGACGAGGTTGTATTCGGGCTGGATGACCTCGTAGCGCGGCAGGCCGTGCTGCGCGCTCACGGCGAGCGCTTCGGCCAGGCGCGGCGCGCTGTAGTTGGACGCGCCGATCGCGCGCACCTTGCCGCGCTCGATGAGCCGCGCGAACGCGCCGAGCGTGTCGGCGAGCGGAACGCTGGCGTCGTCCTCGTGGGCGAAGTAGAGATCGATCGTCTCGACGCCCAGGCGGCGCAGCGAATCGTCGGCGGCGGCTTCGATGTTGGCCGGCGACAGGCCGTGGCGCTGCGACCACTTGGCGACCTTGGTCGCGACCTGCACCTGCTCGCGCCTGCCGCTGCGCGCGAGCCAGCGACCAATGATCGTTTCCGATTCGCCGCCGTGGTTGCCGGGCGCCCACGCGGAATACGCGTCGGCGGTGTCGATCATCGTGAGGCCGGCGTCGGCGAACGCGTCGAGCACTTCGAACGAGCGCGCTTCGTCGGCGCTCCAGCCGAACACGTTGCCGCCCAGCACGAGCGGCGCGATGGAAAGTCCGGAACGGCCGAGTTCATGCAGGTTCATGGCATCGCCTCTCGTGGATGGAGCGACGAACTGCGGGTGCAACCGGGGGAAATCAACGCGGAGCGGTCGACACCGCGCGCGGCGGATTTCAGCCGAGTGCCTTCGGGCGGCGCGCACCGGCGAAACGGCGCGCCCAGTACCTCTCCTCGAGGCTGCTCACGCTGACGCGCTTGCCGGTCGAGGGCGAATGGATGAAGCGGTTGTCGCCGAGGTAGATGCCGACGTGCGAGACGCGCTTGCCGTGCACGCGGAAGAAGACGAGGTCGCCGGCCTTCATGTCGCTGCGCGCGACGCGGGTGCCGGCGTCGAACTGGCTCGCGGAATTGCTCGGCAGCACGGCGCCGATGGTGTGCTGGTAGACGTAGCGCACAAAGCCGCTGCAGTCGAAGCCGGTCTTCGGGTCGCTGCCGCCGCGGCGGTAGCGGATGTCGCGCAAGGTCATCGAGAAGTCGGCGAGCAGCTTGCGCAGGCGCGAGGTCGGCGCATGGCTGGCGTCGGCCGGTGCCGGCGCCACTGTCGTGGATGCGACGGAATCAGGCGCAGCTTCGGGCGAGATGAGAACCGTGCCGCTCAGGGGCAGCGCGGTCGAGACGATGGCGCTGGCGTTGTCGAGGCGGAGGGCCTCGAGTTCGAAGTCCTGAAGCGGGGTTGCGAAGGCGGAAGCGGAGGCCGTTGCCAGGAATGCGAGCAAAAAGGATGACGTCATTCGCTGGAATGGCATTGGCTTGGACTCCCCCGAAGGTGTGCTGCTGAGGGGGGTGAACATGACCGTCCGCGCACCCCGCGAGGCCGGGAAATTAGCAAAGGCTTCCCTGAACGGTGTTCGGCTTTCGTTAAGCAAACTGGCCGGTTTGCGAACCGCATCACAAGGCGGACGGGAAATCCGTCGCGGACAAGAAGCTGCGGATCGCGTCGCGGAGCCGCTTACGGCGAAGCGGCAGGCGCCCGATGCGACAAGGCGTTGCGCGCCGCGACCGCGATCGGCGTCGTCCATGCCGCGTATTGCGCGGCGGAAGGGTGCAGGCCGTCGGCGGCGAGCCAGGGTGCGCTGGATGGCTGCGCGCGCGACAGCGCGGTCACGTCGACGAAGGCAGCGCCGCGCGCCTGCGCGATGTCGCGGGCGGCGGCGTTGAAGGCATCGATGTCGCGCGCGATCTGCCCGCGGTCGCGGCCGCTGGCGATCGCGAACGGTGTCGCGCCCCAGTCCGGGATCGAGACCACGACGACGCGCTGTGCGGCGTCGCCGGCGAATGCGGTCGCGGTGTCGAGCAGCGCGGAGAATTGTTCGCGGTATTCGTCGAGCGCGCGGCCGCGATACTGGTTGTTGACGCCGACGAGGAGGGTGACCAGCGCGTACGGCGGCGCGAATGCGCGCGCCGCGATCGCGGCGGCCAGTTCGTCGGTGGTCCAGCCGGTGGTGGCGACGATGTCCGCGTCGCCGATCGCGACGCCTTCCGCGCGCAGCGCGCGCACGAGCTGCGAGGGCCAGCGCTCGCACGCGTCGACGCCTTCGCCGATCGTGTAGGAATCGCCGAGCGCGAGGAAGCGTGGCAGGCCGTCAGTCACGGCGTCAGGCGACGCGACGGTTCGTGCGCAGCGCGTGGCGTTCGAGTTCGCGCTCGATCGCGGCGAACGCGTCGTGGAGCACGCCGGGTTCGGGCAGCAGCGTGATGCGGAAGTGGTTGCGCGCGTCGATGTTGAAGCTCGATCCCGGCACGAGCAGGACGCGTTCGTTCTCGAGCAGGTCGAGTGCGAATGCGGCGTCGTCGAAGCCGGGCAGGCGCGCGGTGTCGACCTGCGGGAACGCATAGAGCGCGCCCATCGGCGCAACCATGTCGAGGAACTGGCTGCGTTCGACCGCCTCGCAGACGGCCGCGCGCGCGACGTGCAGGCGGCCGCCAGCGCGCGTGAGCGCGTCGATTTCATTGCGGCCTTCGAGCGCGGGCTTGATCGCCCACTGCGCGGTCACGTTGCTGCACAGGCGCAGGGAGGCGAGCAGGTCGAGCGCGCGCACGAGGTCGGCGCTGCACGTCTCGTCGCCGCTCACCGACAGCCAGCCGACGCGGTAGCCGCAGGCGAGGTGGACCTTGGACAGGCCGCCGTAGCTGATGCACGGCACCTCGCCGGCGAGCGGCGCGAGCGGCGTGAACGCGGCGCCGTCGTAGAGCACGCTGTCGTAGATTTCGTCGCAAAGGAGCAGCAGGCCATGGCGGCGCGCGACGTCGACCAGCGCCACCAGCAATTCGCGCGGATACACCGCGCCGGTCGGGTTGTTCGGGTTGATGATGACGATCGCCCGCGTGCGCGACGTGACCAGCGCTTCGATCTCGCCGGCGTCGGGCAGGTGCGCGCGCCCGGCCGGGCACGGGTAGTGCACCGGCACGCCGCCGTTGAGGCGCGTCGCCGCGGTCCACAGCGGATAGTCGGGCGCGGGCACGAGGACTTCGTCGCCGGCGTCGAGCAGCGCGCGCAGCGAGAGGTCGATGAGTTCGCTGACGCCGTTGCCGATGAACACGCGCTCGGGCGATGCATTCGCGCCGTTGCGCACGTGCTGCGCGGCGATGGCCTCGCGCGCCTCGAGCAGGCCCTGCTGGTGGCAATACGCCTCGCTGCGCGGCAAGTGCGCGGAAATCGCATCGCGCAGGTGCTGCGGCACGCGAAAACCGAACAGGCCGGGATTGCCGATGTGCAGGCGCAGGATCGACTGGCCGTCGCGTTCGAGCTCGTGCGCGCGGCGGCTCAACGGGCCGCGGATGTCGTAGCGCACCTGTTCGAGCCGGTGGCTGACGGCGACGTTGGCGTCTTGCATGAAGGTTCCTGCGCGAGGCAAACGTTCATCGTAGCAGCGGGTCGGCGCCGCTGCATGGCGATGCGGGCGCGTTCGGGTAGGCGCCGCCGCTGTCGTCGGTTCCCTCCTCGTCGCGCACGGCGAAGACGCGGTTGCGCCCCAGCGCCTTGGCCTTGTAGAGCGCGCGGTCGGCGGCCGCGATCATGCGTTGTGCGTCCTCGCCTTCGCGTGGACGCAGCGTCGCCACGCCGATGCTGACAGTGACGGCGGCGTTGCGCGGATGCGCCAGGCCATCCGACTCGACGAGCCGGCACAGGCGCTCGGCGCGCGTGCACGCCTCGGCATCGTCGCAATCGGGCAGCAGCAGGGCGAATTCGTCACCGCCGAAGCGCGCCACGACCGACGCCGAGCCCGGCGCTGCGGCCAGGCACTGCGCGGCGATCGCACGCAGGCACGCATCGCCGCGCAGGTGGCCCGCAGCATCGTTGAGCGACTTGAAGTGGTCGACGTCGACGAGCAGCAGCGACATTGGCCGCTGCGATTCGGCGTAGCGTCGCCACGTCTCGACGAGCTGCTCGTCGAAACTGCGCCGGTTGGCGATGCCGGTGAGGCCGTCGCTCATCGACAGCAGGCGCAGGTGGCGGTTGGCGACTTCGAGCTCGCGCACGACGCGCGCGAGGTGGATCGCGCCAGCGATCTGCGCGGCGACCGCGTCGAACACCGCGCAGGCTTCCGGACTGAAGAAATCCATGCGCGTGCTTTCGAGGTTGAGCACGCCGTGCAGGCGAGCGCGGTGGCGGATCGGCACGATGTACTCGGAGCGCACCGCGTCGTTGCCTGCGATGTAGTCCGGGTCGTGCTCGACGTCGGCGATGAGCTCGGCATGCCCGCTGCGCACGCAGCGCCCGGCGGCGCCGATCGCGACCGGCCAGGGCAGCCCGCTGGGCAGGTCGAGGTCGATATCGCCGCTCCACACTTCCTCGACGAAGTGCGTGCCCGATTCGTTGAGCAGGATGATGCTGGCAATGGCGACGGGCAGTTGTCGCGCGAGGCAGTCGACGATGCGCTGCAGGACGTCCTCGAGCGTGTCGCCCTGCAGGGCTTCGTTGGACACTTCGGCGAGGATGCCCGCCAGCATCGCCTGGCGCCCGGACGCGTCGCGCTCAAGCCAGGCGGCGCCCGGCGCGGCTTGCGCCCCGTCGTCGTGTGCTGCGAAGGAGGGCATTTCGCCGGCTCCCGAACCCCTGTGTTCGTTGCCGCCAGTCTACGCCTGCGGCGTCCGTGCGGGTGATGGATCCTGCCAGGTGTGCAGGCGCTGCTCTAGAATCGCGCCGATGCCCCATCTCGACCGACTCGACGACCGTCTCGCCCGCATCGGCTGGCGCGCGCAGGACTGGCCCGAGGTCGCCGACACCGCCGCGGTTGCGCGCGTCGTCGCCCAGCATCGCGCCGGCTACGAACTGCATGACGGCGACGCGCTGTTCAACGCGCAGCCCGCGGCGCGCTTCCTCAAGCGCGGCATCGATCCGACGCTGCGTCCCGCGGTCGGCGATTTCGTGCGGATCGCACCCGGCGCGCCGCCGACGATCGAGCAGGTGCTGCCGCGACGCAGCCGCCTCGTGCGCGGCGCCGCGGGCGAAAGCCACCAGCGCCAGATCATCGCCGCCAACGTCGACGTCGTCCTTGTGCTCGCCGGGCTCGACGGGGACTTCAACCCTGCGCGCATCGAGCGCTACCTGCTGCTCATCGAGGGCAGCGGCGTCGAGGCGATCGTCGTGCTGACCAAGGCGGATCGCGTCGACGACGCCGACGAACGCCTTGCGCAGCTGCGCGAGCGCGTGCCGGGTGCGCGCGTCGTTGCCGTCAACGCGAAATCGGCCGACGACGTCGCACCGCTCGCCGCCGAACTCGGCCCGGGCCGCACCGGCGTGCTCGTCGGTTCTTCAGGCGCCGGCAAGTCGACGCTCACCAACACCCTGCTCGGCGAACAGCGCCAGGCTACCGGTGCGGTGCGCGAGCACGACAGCCGCGGTCGCCACACGACGACGCATCGCGCGCTGATCATGCTGTCCGGCGGCGGCTGCCTCATCGACACGCCCGGCATGCGCGAACTCAAGCTCACCGGCGAGGAACAGCTCGACGAAGGCCAGTTCGCCGACATCGAAGCACTCGCCCAGGGCTGCCGCTTCGGCGACTGCGCGCACGGCGGCGAACCCGGCTGCGCAGTACGCGCCGCCCTCGACGACGGCCGCCTCGATCCCGATCGCTGGCGCAATTACCTCAAGCTGCGCGACGAACTCGCCGCCACGTCCGACGCGCTGGAGGCGCAGCTGCGTCGCAAGGGCGAGGGCAAGGTGCTGACCAAGGCGCTGCACAAGCGGCTCGGCGAAAAGTACGGACGGCATTGATTGGCGCCGCGCGCCGGTGTTGCGGATTTTGCGCCCTTGCCCTCCGCCTGTGTCGCGGCGTGCGGAAAATTCCGGCGATCCGCGCACGCGTCTTCCGCGTTGATTCCGTTGCGCCAGCGGTGCCGGCGCACATCCCGGTCGATTGACGTCGTCGTCGGGCGGCGCCTGCCGTGCACCGGTCGCGATGCGGGCGCCTGATAGGTTCGTCGCGCATGCGCCGTTGTCACCCGTCGTACCCAACGACGGAGACACCATGCGCCACATCCGACTGATCGCGGCCTGCCTGTGCACGCTGCTCGCCGCGCAAGCCCGCGCGGACTCATTCGTGCCCGACCCTGCCTTCGGCCACAACGGCGTCGCAACCTACGAGTGGTCGTCGTTCTACGGCTATCAGTACAACGCCGCCAACGCGTGGATGGCGGTCCAGAACGACGGCAAGCTCGTCGTCGCGACGCAGCTGCGCAACGGCAACGACGAAATCCTCTGGACCCAGTGGTTCGATCCGTCTGGCGAGCCGACCACGCCTGCGCCGGGCGGCGGGCCGTACACGCCTTCGGCCTACTTCGCCCATGGCGCTGGCCTCGTCACCAATTGGGACGGCTCCATCGGCCTTCTCGGCACGCTCGCGATCGACAGTGGCGACAGCGATTTCCGCCTGTACCGCTCGTTTGCGAACGGCGAACCGGGATATCAGGGCTGCGCCGGCGGCTTCCTGCAGGACGTGGCATTCGACGTCGGCCCGGCCGGGCAACGCCAGGACATCCCGCGAACCATGGTCCTCGACGGCGAAGGAAGATCCTACGTGGTCGGCAACGCCAACGCCGGCGGCGGGCAGTCGGTGCTGGCCATCGCGCGCATCGGCCGCTATTGCGGCGTGGAAACCAACTACGGCAACAACGGTCGCGTCACCACGGCGATCGGTTCTTCGCGCACCGTGCGACCGCATGTCGCCATGCTCGACGCGCAGGACCGCTTGCTGGTGGGCGGCGGCATCACCACGGACAGCGGTGCGAACCCGCCCGGACGCTGTTTCGTCAGCCGTTTCACCCATGCGGGCCGGCTCGACGGAAGCTTTGCCGGCACCGGCACGCATCAAATCGGCAACTTCACCGGCTATTCCGGCACCTTTTCCTGCAAGGTCACGGGCCTCGCCACCGACAGCAGCGGTCGCATCTACGTGCAGGGACGCTGGACGGTGAAGAACGGCAACGACGAAAAGCGCAATCGCTTCCACCTGCGCCTGAGTCCGAGCGGCAGCGGCGACAGCGCCTACAACGACATCGCGCTGGTCACCGTCGGGCTGGACGGCAATCTCGACATCGAGGCGGCCGATCTCGCGGTGTTCGAGCGCGACGGCTACGTCGCACGGCTCGGCAGCCAGGTCAACCACGCCGGCGGCGGCAGCGCCCGCGGGTTCATCACCGGAAACCGGCTCGACACGGGCGTCAACAGCGATGGCCCTTTCACCCGCGCTGGCATTCCCGGCGCTTCGATGGCTTACCACCGCATCATCAAGATCGACGACGACACGTTCTACGTGCTCGCCACCAGCGGACCGGACTACCTGACGCATCACAACACACACGTCATCCGCTACCGCCGGGACAGCACGCTGCCACCGTCCGACCGCATTTTCTTCGACGGTTTCGAGTGATCGATGCGACGCGTTTGCGCGTTGGAACAGGCGCCTGCAAACCAGTCGGGTTGAAAGGGAGCGGCGGCCGGAGCGCGGGCCGCCGTCCTCTTCGTCAAGCGGCTATTGCGCGCCAGCGGCGGGTGGCTCAGCGCCGTCGAACCCATCCTTGAAGATCAGGTCATCGGCAAGATCCTGCACTTCGAACGCGCCGATGTCGGCCGCCGCACCGGCAACGCGCGCGAAGCCGGTGCCGCGCTGGTCGGAGACGAGCGCGGCCGCATTGTTGCCGGCGTCGATCGCGGGACTCGTCGTTGCCAGCGCGTGCGTGCGCGTCGGGCCGCCGTTGTCGTCGAGCGGCGACAGCTGCGGATCGAGCGCGATCGTGTCGGCAGGCAGCGTGAGCGCAGCATCGGCGGCCATGACGAGATTGTTCGCGCCGCCGATCGTGGCGGCATCGTCCGCGCCGAGATCGGCGGCGTGCGCGGCGCCGTCGCCGGCACTGTTGCCGGCAATGATCGAACTCTGCGCGTCGAGCGTGCCTTCCGCGTCGTAGACGCCCGCGATGCGGAACAGCAGTCCGCCACCGCCATCGGTCGCTTCGTTGAACGCGATCGTACTGTTGGACAGCGACACCGGCCGCGAACTGGCGATGCCGCCGCCGGCATGGGCGGTGTTGCCGGATACCGTGCTGTTGGTGACGAGCAGCTTCGTGTCCTGCGGCGGCGGCGGATCGCCGTAGACGCTGAACACGGCCTTGAACAGGCCGCCGCCAACGCCGTCGGCGCTGTTGTGGTCGATCGTCGATCCGCCGACCGTCGTCAGGCCGCGCACGTACACGCCGCCGCCGTTGGCATCCTCGCCGTCGATCGTCGCGACGATGGAATTGCCGCTGATCGTGCTGTCGACGAGGGTGAGCTTGCCGCGCACGTAGAGTCCGCCGCCGCCGCTGACGTAGCCCTCGCGGTACGCGTAGGGCGCACTGACGCTGTTGCCGCTGATCGTGCTGCGCGTGAGCGTGGCGTCTTCCGTCACGTAGGCGCCGCCGCCGATGCCGGTACTGTGCGCGCCGGTTGCGGTGAGCGTGGAGTTCTCGATGGTGCTGTCTGTCATCTGCAGCGTCGTCACGTCCACCGCGCCGCCGAAGACGAGCTGATAGGTGCCGCTGGAATGGCAGTCGGTCACGGTGACGCGGTTCAGCGCGACGGTGCCGCCGAAGCCTTCGATACACGCCGCGAGACTGCCGCCGTAGCTGCCGTTGGCGACGGTGACGTCGTTGAGCGTGAAGGTGCCCTGGTCGCTCGAGAAGCCGCCGACGACGAACGCCTGCGATGCGCCGTCGGCGTCGATCGTGAGCTCGTCGCGACCCGGCCCCTGGATCGTCACGTCGTAGAGCTGATGTTCGCCGAGTGCGCTGGTGTCGAGCGCGCCCTGAGTCAGCGTGATCGTGCTGCAGGTCAATGCGGAGAGGTCGACGACGTCGCCTTCGCCGGCCGTGGCGAGCACATTGCGCAGGGTGCCGGGATCATCATCGTCGGCGCAGCTCGTCACGGGCAGCGTATTCGCATGCGGCGCGGCCGCGCGTGCGATCGATGACTGCGGCGCGTGCCGCATGAGCAGGCGCTGCGCATAACGCGCGGATCGTGCCTCGTTGCCGGCGGCGGTTGCAGTCGCCGCATTCGCGGCCAGCGCAACCGCCAATGCGGCGGCGAGGAGGGAAGGTTGCAGAATCTGTGCATGCGAGCGTGCCATCTTTGATCTCCACTGGAATTCCCCGCTCCCGACGGCATCCTAGCAACATGCACCATCGCCGAGCCGGACAGCCCCCGCGATTGGCACGTCCTTCGCCCGGTACTCGCTTGCACGCATCACTCTGCTATCGTCCGGCGCAAGCCATGATGACGTCGAGCGCGGACCCCGCCCGCTACGCGGAACTCGACCGTCGCCTCGTCGAGGCGACGCGCGGCGTGCGCCTGCTCGACGCGGTAAGCTGGCCGGCGTCGATCGAGAGCGATTTCCTCGCGGCGTGGCAAGCCGGTCGCGCGACCTTGCCTAAGGTCGAGTACGCACGCGCCGATTTCTCGGCGACGCAGGCCGCACTCGACGCGATCATCGCCGAAGTCGACGCAGCGCATCCGGTCGACGACTACATCCGCCGCAGTGCGTTGTCCTGGCGCATCGCCACCGACCTGCTCGGCGCGATCGGCACGCGGGACGTGACGACATTCTCGGCGCAGCTCTACGGCCTTCCCGAGGATCGCGTGCCCGGCGCGGCACTGACCAATCTCGATGCCGCGCGCCATTTCATCGCGATCGCCGACGAATACACCAGCGGCGCCGCGCTCGAGGAAGTGCCCGACGAGATTCCGGCCGAGATGCTGCGCGACGAATTGCGCGCGAGTCTCGACGCGTTCTTCGGCCCCGGCGTCGTGCGCGTGGAAACCGATCCCGACCTCATCGCCAAGGCGGCCGCGGGTGCGACGCGCATCCGCGTGCGCGCGGCGACGGCTTTTTCCAGCTACGACCGCGACCAGCTGCTCAACCACGAAGCGTTCGTGCATTCGCTGACCGCGCTCAACGGCCGCGCGCAGCCGATCCTGAAATCGCTGGCGCGTTCGTCGCCGCGCACCACCGCAACGCAGGAAGGATTGGCCGTGTTTGCCGAGCTCATGTCCGGCGCGATCGACATCGCGCGCATGAAGCGCATCAGCTTGCGCATCCTCGGCATCGACATGGCTTTGCGCGGCGCGGACTTCATCGAGGTGTTCCGCTTCTTCCTCGATGCCGGGCAGGGCGCGGAGGACAGCTTCGCCTCCGCGCAGCGTGTGTTCCGCGGCGTGTCGCCCGCCGGCGGCGCGGCGTTCACCAAGGACGCGGTCTACCTGCACGGCCTGCTCTCCGTGCACACATTCTTCCGCTGGGCGCTCAAGAACCAGCGCATGAACCTGTGCCGCAACCTGTTCGCCGGCAAGCTCGCGCTGCACGACGTCATCGCGCTCGAGCCGTATTTCGACAACGGTACCATCGCGCCGCCGCGCTACCTGCCGCCGTGGGTGCAGCACGCGCGCGGCCTCGCCGGCATGCTCGCGTTCTCGCTGTTCGCCAACCGCATCCGCCTCGACCGCGTCGAGGCGGAAGACCTCGTGCTCGGCATTTGAGTCTTCCCGGATCGCCGCGCATCCCTGCGCGCGCGGGCGCCAATGTCTTGCCGTGACGACACCCGAGCGGCTCGGGACGTTGTGCCCGGAAGTCGAGGCCAAATTGCCCCGCCGTCGGCGCCGAGCGGGGTTTTCGGGCGCTGGTTAACGTTTTCCCCGCGAAACGCCTGTCCGCTGGGCGCATTCTTTATCGTTCCGTCGTAGGTACTCCTTTTTTCCGTCGATCACGGGATGCCGGGCAAGATGGACCGCGCCGCCAACGAAAACCTGTTCGATGCAGCCCGGCGCTGCGTCGAGTGCGATGGCCCGCCGTTGCAGCCCGGGCGAATGCAGGCGTGCATTTCAGGTACGGGGCGGCACGCCGCCTGCGCGCCTGCCGGGCCGGCGCAAGCGGGCGGGGCCGCTGCATGAGGCGCACGGCGTTCTGGTTCGTGCTGGCGACGAATTGGCTCGTGTTGCTGCTTTGCGCCGCCCGGATCCCGTGGCGTGCGCCACTTTTGCCGCAGCAGGAACGCACGTATGCGGGCAGCCGCTTCGTTTCGGTGTTCGGCCGAGGCGCGGTGGATGCAAGCGTGCTGCATGTCGAGGCGGCGGCGAAGGATTTCTTGAACCTGCAATCGACTGCCTTGCCGGAACTGGATGCGCGCGATTTCACGACCCTGCGCTACCGTTTCGCACATTTTCCGCGCACGCTCGAATTGTCGCTCGTGTTCCGCACGGCGGAAGCGCCCGACGACGTGCGAACCATCGCGTTGCCGATGCCGGGCAGCGGTACGTCGAGTTTCGACCTGTCGCGAATCGAGGGCTGGCGCGGCACGATCGTCGAACTCGGTTTCGCCGAATTCGCGACCGGCCAGCTGGTACCGCCCGAGCGCGGTTTTGCGCCGTTCGACCTGGTCGAAGCCGAATTGTGGTCGCCGTCGTGGCGCGGCGCTCTCGACGCGCTCGTGACCGATTGGTTCGGCGCTTGGCCGTGGAGCCAGCGCTCCGTGCATGCGCTCGGGCGCGAAAGCGAGGCGCCGGGCGCGCGGTCGATCGTGGGGTTCGTGGCGCTGGCGATCGCTGCGTTATTGTTCTGGTCCGTTGTCCTGCTCGGTGCACGCGGGGGCCAGCTCGCCGGCATCGGCATCGCCGGCCTCGCGCTCGGCTGGTTCGCGCTGGACTTGCGCTGGCAGTCCGGCCTCGTGCAGCGGCTGCTCGCGGCACGCACGCTGTATGCGGACGCGCGGTGGCCCGACAGTGCGCGCATCGTCGGCGATTCGGACGTCGTGGCAGCTGCCGACGAGTTGCGCGAACTGCTCAGCGACGAGCCGGCATCGACGCGCATCCTGCTGCAGGCCGACACGCAATATCTCTCGCTGCGCCTGGCTTGGCATCTGCTGCCGATGAACAGCGCGCCGCTCCGCACGGCACTGCAAGCGCAGACGCCGCTGCCGGACGGCTGCATCATCGCGTCCTATCGCAGTGAAGCCTGGCACGAGGATCCCGCGCTGCGGCGTCTGCTCGCCGCGAGCGAGCGGCTGTGGCCCAATGCGGCAATCCATGTCGGCGACTTCGAATCGCACAGGCTCGTTGTTTTCAGGTATCGCCGTGTCCACTGACTACGCTGTCGCCTGGTTGCTGCCGCTGTTCGCCGGTGGCGGCTTGGTGCGATTGCTGGCCGGCACGCGGCAACCCGGCCAGGCCGCGTTCGTCGCCGGGGCCGGCTGGCTGATCGGCGTATTCCTGGCCGCCGCTGCGTGCTCGTGGCAAGCCGAAGCGGATACGCAGCGTGCTTTCGCGCTGGCGGCGCCTTGGCTGGCCGGATTCGGCACGCTGGCTTGGCTCGCTGCCGGTTGGCGATGGCGCATCGCGATGCGTCGTTGGCCGTCACCGATGCCGACTTCGGTGCAGTCGCGAATGACAGGCGCGCCGCGTCTGCTGTGGTGGGTGATGCTCGTGCTGGTGCTCGTGCGCCTCGCGCTGCTGGCCGACGAGGCGCTGTTGCGCCCGGTGTTCCCGTGGGATGCATGGTCGGCCTGGGCAGTCAAGCCGAAAACGTGGATGCTCCTCGGCCGCGCCGATCCCTACGTGCCGCTGGAGCAATGGCTCGAGCCGCCGCAGGCGGCTGTACGCACGATCGGCGCGTGGAGTTATCCGGAGCTGCTGGCTTGGATCGAGGTCTGGTTCGCGAGCGCGGCGGGCGGCTGGAACGAGCCGCTGGTCGATTTCGCGTGGACCGGCCTGCTGGCCGCGATCGCGCTGGCGATGTACGGCGGCGCACGCGGCTTCGGCCTGCGGCCATGGTTGTCGATGGCATTGGCGTATGCGCTGGTGTCGTTGCCGCTGATCGACGCGCATGTCGCGCTCGCCGGTTACGCCGATCTCTGGCTCGCCGGCACGCTCGGCCTCGCCACGCTGGCGTGGGCGCGTTGGATGGTCCTGCGCGATCCGGGACAGTGGCTGCTCGCGGTCGGCCTTGCCCTGTGCCTGCCGTCGATCAAGCTCGAGGGCGCGATCTGGCTGCTCGTGTTCTCCGCCGTGGTCGTACTCGAGTTGCTGCCGCCGCGCTGGCGCCGCATCGTCGTCGTGGCCGCGCCGGCCCTGCTCGCGGTCGGCCTGCTGCGCGGCGGATTCGTGTTGCCGATGCTCGGCCTCGGCTTCGTGGAGGTGAGCTGGGAGCGCATCGCGATTCCCGTCGTCGGCACGTTCGAGCTCGGCTGGCATCGTGTCGGAACGTCGATGCTGGCGAGCCTGTTCGAGCTGCCGAACTGGCATCTGCTCTGGTACGCGTTGCCGGCGTTCGCGCTGCTGCGCTGGCGCGTGCTGGTGCGCGACGATTGCGCGCGCCTGCTGTTGCTGCAACTGACATTGCAGCTCGGTTTCCTGTTCGTGTTGTTTTTCTTCACCCAGGCAGGCGCTTGGGCGCAGGACTACACGAGCGCGAGCCGGCTCCTGTTGCAGGTCGTGCCGGGCACGTTCGTGCTGGGCATGCGGCTGTGGCAACCGCTCGGTTCCGACCGCTTCGACGGCGCGCCCGGTCTTTCGAACTGACGATTTTGGATCGACATTGGTCGAGCGCTATCGTATGTGCTCCCTCACCCTTGGAACCGTCCATGCGCCCGATCCCGCTAGTCGCCGCATTGCTCATCGCCGTCCCGGCAGCCCAAGCCGCCGGGACCGCCGCGCAGACGATGCAGCCGCTCGTGCCGCAGATGACCGCGTGGCGCCGTGACCTGCACGAGCACCCGGAGTTGTCGAACCGCGAAACGCGCACGTCGCAATTCATCGCAGCGCAGCTGAAGAAGTTCGGGCTCGAAGTACGCACCGGCATCGCGCACACCGGCGTCGTCGGTATCCTCAAGGGTGGCAGGCCGGGGCCGAAGCTCGCGATCCGTTCCGACATCGACGCGCTGCCCGTTACCGAGGAAGTCGACTTGCCGTTCGCCTCGAAGGCAAAGGGCGAATACCTCGGCAAGCCGGTCGGCGTCATGCACGCCTGCGGGCACGACGCGCACATGGCGATGACGCTCGGCATCGCCGAGGCGATGTCGAAGATGAAGAAGGACCTGCCGGGCGAAGTCATGTTCATCTTCCAGCCCGCCGAGGAAGGCGCGCCTCCGGGCGAGGAGGGCGGCGCGCCGCTCATGGTCAAGGACGGCGTATTCAAGGACTTCAAGCCCGACGCGATCTTCGGCATGCACGTCGTCAGCTCGTTGCCAGTGGGCACGGTCGCGGTGCGCGCAGGCGGCGCGATGGCGAGTTCCGACACGTTCCGCATCGTCGTGCACGGCCGCCAGAGCCACGGCGCGATGCCGTGGAAGGGCATCGATCCGATCGTCACCGCGGCCGAGATCGTGACCGCCGCGCAGACCATCGTCAGCCGCGAACTCGATATCAACCACGAGCCGGCCGTCGTCACGTTCGGCATCTTCGACGGCGGCCAGCGTTTCAACATCGTGCCCGACAAGGCCGAGCTGCAGGGCACCGTGCGCGCCTTCGATGAAGGCATGCGCGAGCATGCGCTGGCGAGCCTGAAGAACATCGCCGAGCACGTCGCCGCCGCGCACGGCGCGACAGTGGAAACGCAGATTCCTCTTTCCGCCGACAGCAGCAACCCGGTCAACTACAACGATCCCGCGCTCACGGCGCGCGTGCGCGCGAGCCTGGAAACCGCGCTCGGCAAGGATCACGTGCAGGAGGCGCAGCGCTGGACCGCGTCCGAGGATTTCCCGCACTTCGGTCGCGCGATCCATGCGCCGAGCGTCTACTTTTTCGTCGGCGCGACGCCGGCCGGCACCGATCCGGCAACGGCGCCGAGCAATCATTCGCCCAGGTTCTTCCTCGACGAGGGCGCGCTCGCGATCGGCAGCGAAGGCATGCTGCAGGCGGCGCTGGACTACTTGCGCGCCACGCCGTAGTCGCTTCGCCGTCGATGATCTTCCCCGTTGCCGTTTCGTGCATTCGGCGGATGAACGGCTGTGCCTCCAGCGGCACCCGGCGGCGTTTCAAGGAGTCTGCTGATCCTGCCGCGGCTTCGCGTTGGATGGCGCGTCCAGCTCGTGCCGGAATGCTGAGTCTTGGGGGAATGCGCGTTCGAACGTCGGTCGCAGCTGCGCCTCGAGCGCGTCCGCTTCCGCTTCGCGCTCGTTGGCGCGCAGGTCGCGCGCGAGCAGCAAGCCATGGCGCGCGGCTTGCGGGTGTGCCGCGCCAACCGTGTCGCGCAGCCGCTGCCAGACGCGTTCTTCGACCTGCACGACCGTCGCGGTGTCGTTGCGTTGGCGCGCGATCACGGCGCGCAGCAGGTCCGCGCGCGTATCGAGCCAGAGATCGCGCGGCGGTGTCGCGACCGCGATGCCGTCGAGCGTGCGTTCGGCTTCGGTCAGTCGTCCGTTCGCGACCTGCCATTGCGCCAGCGCGACCGGTGTCGCTGCGGCATCGACGGCATGCGGATCGTCTTTCGTCGCCCAGCCATCGATTGCCGTGTTGATCAAGCCGTGCACTTCGTCGCCGGCATCGCCGGCGTCGAGCAGCGTCGTTGCAAGCTGGAGGGACGCGGAAAGCACGCGCGGGTCGTGCGCGTCGTAGTTCGCCCGGCGAAACTGCAGCACGTCGCGCAGCGGCGGCAGCGCGCGTTCGTATTCGCCGAGCAATGCGTGATGGCGGCCACGGGCGGCGAGGACGAGCGCATAGTCGCCGCTGTCCTTGCCGAACAGGCGTTGCGTATCCGCATCAAGCGTCTGCAGGCGCGATGCGGCTTCCTGGTAGCGTCCTGCGTAGTCGAGCGTGCGGACTTCGTCGTCGAGGTAGGAGACGAAGAACGGGCTGCCGTCGCCTTGCAATGTACGCGAGTCGTCCAGGACGTTCGTGATGATCCGCAACGCGCGCGGGTAGTCGGCATCGCGCTCGAAGGTGCGCGCATACAGCGACTGGGTCATCAGTTTTCCCGCGTCCGGTCCGTCGTCGTACATGGGAATCGCGGTTTCGCAATACGTCCGCGCGGTGGCCTGATGGCCCCGATTGGAAACGATCATGCACAGGTTGTGGTTGGCGGCGCTCAATCGATTGTCGGGTTCCGCGGCGCGCGCCTGGTTCATGGCGAGCGTCTTCTCGGCGGCATCCTGTGCGGCCGCGCGATTTCCCGATCGGTTGAGCGCGAGCGACAGCATCATCCATCCGTTGGCGACTTCCTGCGAGCCGGGGGCGTGAAGGCGCTCGTTCAATGCGAGCGAGTCGCGCGCGACGCGTTCGACCTCCACGGCGGGAAACTGGCCGTTCGCCATGGTGTTGGCGAGGGCGCCCAGGCAGCGCGCGGCGGCGACCGGTTGATTCACCGCCGGGTCTAGATTGAGGTCGGCAGCCTCGCGCATCAGGTGCGCCGCCCTGGGATTGTCGTTCATGTGCCTGTATGCATTGCCGACCGCTTCGAGCAGGCGTGCGCGGATGCGCGGCTGGCCGGCGAGTTCCTTGTCGATGCGCGCGGTGCCGTTGTCGAGCACCTCGCGCGCGGTCAGGTCGTGGCTTGCGCCCGCGTTGAGGTCGGAATCGGAGGCGGCGAACACCGAGACGAGGAATTCGGCGACCTGGTCGGAGGTTTCCGCCTGCAGATGAGCCTCGCGTTCGGCCTGAACGGTGCGCCAGGTGAATCCCGTGACGATCGCGACGAGGATCGCCGCCGCCGCGAGCGGCCAGCGGTTGCGCCACAGGAAGCGCTGCGCGCGGTAGCCCCATTGGCCGCGACGGGCCTGCACGGGGCGCGAGGCGAGGACATTGCGCAGGTCATCCGCCAGTTCGGCGACGCTGGCGTAGCGGCGTGCGGGTTCGCGCCGCAACGCCTTCAGCACGATCGCGTCGACATCGGCGGGAATGCGTACACCGACGTCACGCGCGTCGGATTTCGGAATGCGCGTGCCGATGCGTGCCGCGGGCTGCTGCGTACGCCGGCTCGGTGGCGTGATGTCGCCGGACACGATCGCGTTCGAGCGCGCATGTTCCGAGTCCAGATGGTCGAACGGGCGCACGCCCGCCAGCAGTTCGTACAGCACCACGCCGAGCGAATAGACGTCGGTGGCCGTGCCGAGCGGCGCACCCTCGATCTGTTCCGGACTGGCGTACGCCAACGTCATCGCATGCAGTACGGTCGTCGCGTTGAGCGAGCCGACATTCGCGTCGAGCAGCCGCGCGATGCCGAAATCGAGCAGCTTGGGTTCGCCCGCGCGGGTGACGAGAATGTTCGCCGGTTTCAGGTCGCGGTGGATAACCAGTTGCGCGTGGGCGTATTCGAGGGCGGCGCAGACCTTGAGGAACAGCTCGATGCGCGCGCGCAGGTTCAGCGCGTGCGAGTTGCACCAGCGGTCGATGCGCGCGCCGTCGACGTATTCCATCGCGAGGAACGGCGCGCCCTCGCCATCGAGGCCGGTGTCCACCAGATGCGCGATGTTGGGATGGTTGAGCGCGGCGAGGATGCGGCCTTCGGCGAGAAAGCGCGCAAGTTCGCCCTCGCTCGGCGTACCGGCGCCGCGCAGCAATTTGAGCGCGACGCGTTGGCGTATGCCGGCGCTCTCCCGCTCGGCCAGCCAGACCTGACCCATGCCGCCTTCACCGATGCGCTTGAGCAGGCGGTACTCGCGCGGTGCCGCCGCTTCGATGCGGCGGTCGGCGAGCAATGAACGCGACACGGCCTCGACCGCCGGCGGGACGGTGTCGTCGCGGCCGGATTCGATCGAAGCCAGTAGCCAGTCGACTTCGGCGCGGAGCTCGCCGTCGCCGCCGCATTCCACGCGCAGCTGCGCTTCGCGTCGCGCCGGGTCGCTGTCGGAAACCGCGTGCACGATCTCCTGCGCACGCCGGTACCGCGCTGCGGACGGGTCGTCGCTCATGGCGCATTCCGCAGGTTGCACGCGTGGGTCGATGGTTCGTCGAGGCGCGTCGGGCATGGCGGCACTGCAGCAATGGGCGTTGCCGGTCGGCTCATGAAGCGAGTTCGCGCTGCAGCCACGCGCGCGCCATGCGCCAGTCGCGCACGACGGTGGGTCGTGCGATGTCGAGCACGTTGGCGATCTGTTCGAGTTCCATGCCGGCGAAGAACTTGAGGTCGATGACCTGTGCCTGGCGCGGGCTCAGCGTGGCGAGGCGTTGCAGGGCCTCGTCGAGCCCGAGCAGATCGCTGGCGGCTTCGGGCAGGTCGATCTCGTCGATGGCGACGCGCTCGTCCGAAGTCGGACGCTTGGCCGCGTTGCGTCGACGCGCGTGGTCGACGAGCACGCGGCGCATCGCCTGCGCGGCGAGCGCGGCGAATTGCGCGCGGTTGCCGGGGTCGATATTGCGCTGGCCGAGCAGGCGCAGGCAGGCCTCGTTGACGAGCGCGGTGGTCTGCAGGGTGTGACCTTCGCGCTCGCCGCGCAGCGCGCGCTCGGCGAGCGACTTGAGTTCCGCGTAAACCAGCGGCGTCAGCTGGTCGCGCGCCGCGGAATCGCCGGTGTTGCAGCGCGCGAGGAGTCCGGTGATCTGGTCTTCGTCGAAAATGGACATGCGGCGGCGCGGTTGCGCGGGCGAAGCCTTCGGCTCCATGCGTGCGCAAGCATAGCAACGATCCTCGCGGTCGCGCATTTGCGCATCGGCTGCTTCGCGTTGCGACTCGCGCAGATGCCGAGGATCGGAAGGTTCGGCGCGCGCAAGCCCAAGCGTCGGATGAGTTCGACGCCATCGCCGGAAAGCTCGACCATCGCCAGTACGAACTGGCCGTCGGCATGGCTGCGATCTCCCGCGCCGGCTGCGTGCCCGACGCGCGGTTCGCCTGCATGGATCGGGATGTATAGTTGCGCGACTTCCGCTTCGCGCCACCCATTCGATCCATGTCGACCATCGAAGAACTCAAGAAAGCTGCCCTCGAATACCACCGCAAGGCGCCTGCCGGAAAGATCAAGGTCGCACCGACCAAGCCGGTCGTCACCCAGCGCGAACTCTCGCTTGCCTACTCGCCCGGCGTTGCCGCTGCGTGTGAGGAAATCGTGCGCGATCCGGCGGAAGTGGCCACGGTTACCGCGCGCGGCAACCTCGTCGCCGTCATCACCAACGGCACGGCTGTGCTCGGCCTCGGCAATATCGGTCCGCTCGCCGCCAAACCGGTCATGGAAGGCAAGGGCGTGCTGTTCCAGAAGTTCGCCGGCATCGACGTGTTCGATCTGGAGATCGCCGAGAACGATCCGGACAAGCTCGTCGACATCATCGCCAGCCTCGAACCGAGCTTCGGCGGCATCAACCTCGAGGACATCAAGGCGCCCGAGTGCTTCGAGGTCGAGAAGAAGCTGCGCGAGCGCATGAAGATCCCGGTCTTCCATGACGACCAGCACGGCACCGCGATCATCGTCGGTGCGGCGATCGTCAACGCGCTGCACATCGCGGGCAAGGACATCGGCAAGATCAAGCTCGTCTCCACGGGCGCGGGCGCGGCGGGCATCGCCTGCCTGGACATGCTGGTCAGCCTCGGCGTGAAGCCGGAGAACATCTGGGTCGCCGATCGCCTCGGCGTGGTCTGGAAGGGCCGCAAGGAGGAGATGGACCCGAACAAGTGCCGCTACGCGCGTGAAACCGATGCGCGCGAACTCGGCCAGATCATCGACGGCGCCGACGTGTTCCTCGGCCTGTCCGCGCCGGGCGTGCTCAAGCCCGAAATGGTCGCGCGCATGTCTGCGCGGCCGGTCATCCTCGCGCTGGCCAATCCGACGCCGGAAATCCTTCCCGAAGAAGCGCGCGCCGTGCGCGAGGACGCGATCATCGCGACGGGCCGTTCGGACTATCCGAATCAGGTCAACAACGCGCTGTGCTTTCCGTACATCTTCCGCGGCGCGCTCGACGTCGGCGCGACGGTCATCAACGAAGCGATGAAGGTGGCGTGCGTGCATGCGATCGCCGCGCTCGCGCGGCGCGAGATGACCGACATTGCCGCGCGCGCCTACGGCGGACAGAGCCTGTCGTTCGGGCCGGACTACATCATTCCGCAGCCGTTCGATCCGCGCCTCATCGTCGAGCTCGCGCCCGCGGTGGCGAAGGCGGCGATGGACTCGGGCGTGGCGACGCGGCCGATCGACGATCTCGCCGCCTACAAGGAAAAGCTCAACGCCTTCGTGTTCCGCACGACGCTGCTCATGAAGCCCGTGTTCGAGCGCGCCAAGGCCGATCCGCAACGCGTCGTCTACGCCGAAGGCGAGGAAGAAGTCGTCCTGCGCGCGGTGCAGCACGTCGTCGATGAAGGCATGGCGCGACCGATCCTGATCGGTCGTCCGTCGGTGATCGAGTCGCGCATCGCGCGCCTCAACCTGCGCCTGCAAGCAGGCCGCGATTTCGAGCTGTGCAGCATCGAGAGCGACCCGCGCTTCAAGGACTATTGGACGCTCTACCACGAACTCATGGCGCGCCGCGGCGTGACGCCCGACAGCGCGAAGGCGCTCGTGCGCTCGCGCGCGACGGTCATCGCCGCGCTCATGCTCCGCCGCGGCGAGGCCGACGCGCTGATCTGCGGCGTGGTCGGCCGCTACCAGAAAAAGCTCGCCTACCTGCGCGGCATCATTCCGATGCAGCCGGGCACGCACCATCTTTCCGCGATGAGCGCGGTATTCAACGATCGCGGCGTGTTCTTCTTCGTCGACACGCACGTCGCCGTCGATCCCGACGCCGAGCGCATCGCCGAGGCCGCCGCGCACGCGGCACTGCGCCTGAAATTGTTCGGCATCCAGCCGAAGATCGCCGTGCTTTCGCACTCCAATTTCGGCAGCCACGACGATGCCAGTGCGCAGAAGATGCGCCAAGTCGTCGAACTCCTGCGCGAACGCCTGCCAACGAAGATCGAGATCGACGGCGAGATGCACGCCGACACCGCGCTCAATCCCGAGATCCGCGCGGCGATCTTTCCCAATTCGCGGTTGACCGGGAAGGCCAACCTCTTCATCTGCCCGAACATGGACGCGGCCAACATCGCGTTCAACATGACGCGCGTGATGACCGACGGCGTCGTGCTCGGTCCGGTGCTCATGGGGCTGGCCAGGTCGGCGCACATCCTCACGCCTTCGGCGACGGTGCGGCGCGTGTTCAACATGACCGCGATCGCCGCCGTCGAGGCGCAGATCCGCAGCGCCATCTTGCCGCCTCGTGCATCGGCAATCGACGCGGATTGAGTCGTGCGCCGGCTGTCCGGTCGGGTCGTCCGCCGGACCGCTTGAAAAACGTCGTTTCCGCTTGAAAAACGCGCGCACTCGGGAAAAAAAACGGATACGCTAGGCCCAGCGGCGCAAGCAAGGCGCCGCGCTACCCCCACGGAGATACGATAACCATGGCTACATCCAAGAAGCCGGCTGCCGGCAGGAAGTCCTCGCCGAAGCCGATTACCGAACCGCTTGGCAAGTCCGGACTCGTCTCGCACCTGGCCGAGCAGAGTGGTGTCGACAGCAAGGGCGTGCGCGCCGTGCTGGCCGCGCTGGAATCTGCGGTCGCCAATTCGGTGCACAAGAAGGGCGCCGGCCAGTTCACGCTGCCAGGCCTGCTCAAGATCACCTCGGTCAGCGTCGCCGCCAAGCCGAAGCGCAAGGGTGTCGATCCGTTCACCAAGGAAGAGCGCTGGTTCGCCGCCAAACCCGCTTCGGTCAAGGTGAAGATCCGCGCGCTGAAGAAGCTCAAGGACGCCGCGCAGTAATCGCGCAGCGATTCACGCGAAAAGTCTTGCGCGCCGCCGGCCTCGTGCCGGCGGTGTCGTTTCCGGGACGTGGTTTTCAGTCGCCGTTCCGCTGCCGGTTCGGGCGGATTCCGCCGCGGGGTCACGCGGGACCGGTCGCGGATGGTTGCTCGCCTGTGGAATCCGCCGCCGGCTGCGCCGCTGCCGCGACCCCGCCGACCGCCACCTGCAACGGCGAGGACAACGCGATTCCCTGAGCGCGCAGCCGCGAAATGATTTCGATGAGCAGGTCGCTGCGCACGCCGCCGGCCTGACGCGGATTGGCAATGTAGGCCGCGACGGCGAAGACGAGCGCGCCGCCGGCGATGCCGTCGAGCAGTACCGACGCTGCGGGCTTGTCGAGGACGCCCGGATGCTGGCCCACGGCCTCGAGCGCGATCGCGCGCACGCGGGCGGGGTCGCAGTCGAGCGGCAACGGCAGTTTCAGCAACACGCGGCCTTGGGCGTTGGAGAGCGTTACGTTGCGCACGCTCTGCGTGATCAGCTGGGAATTGGGCACGATGGCGGTGGAGCGGTCGCCGAGCTGGATTTCCGTCGCGCGCACATTGACGCGGCGGATATCGCCTTCGATGTCGCCGATCACGACCCAGTCACCGACTTTCACCGGCCGCTCGACGAGCAGGATCAAGCCCGACACGAAGTTCTGCACGATCGCCTGCAGGCCGAAACCGATGCCGACCGACAGTGCGCTGGCGACCCAGGCGATGCGATCGAGGCTGAGTCCGAGCGCGGACAGCGCGAACGCGATCACGACGACGATGCCAAGCCAGCCGAGCAGCGTCGTGATCGAGCTGCGCATCGCCTCGTCGAGGCGTGTCGTCGGCAGGTAGGCGCCGAGCAGCCAGCGCTGCAGGTGGCGTACCACGGTAATGCCGGCGAGGAGCACGAGTGCCGCGGTAACGATGGCACCTGGCGTCACCGAAATCTGCCCGATGGCGAGGCCGCCTTCGAAATGAACGGCCTGGGCGAGGAGCGTCGATGGATCGGTCTCGAGCGGCCTGAGCATCAAGACCAGCCCGAGTGCGATCGCGGCGACGCGCAGCACGCCCGAGCACAGCACCGACCACTGGTCGAGGGCGTGTTGTGACAGGCCAAGCGTGCGCCGCATCCAGCCAGCGCGCGACTGCACGGCGCCGGCGAACAGGTCCTCGATGAAATGCACGAGCAGGTACAGCGTCGCCGAGACGATGCCGGCGAACATCATCTGCCGAGCGATCTGATGCGCGAGCTCGATGTAGCCGGCCAGCGCGGTGGCGAAGGTGGCGAAGGTGCCGAACCACAGCAGCGCGAGCGGAACGCCGATCCAGGCGGGGCGTGCGGCGTCGCCGGGCGCGGTCGCGACGCGCGCGACGCGCGCGAGGCTCCAGCCGATGACGAGCGCGTAGACGACCGAGATGCCCAGGTCACCCAGCATCGCCATCGATACGCCGGTGCCGGCGAGCGCGTAGAAACGATTGACGAAGACGCCGAGCGCGACGGCGAGGCCGCTCAGCCACGGTAACGCGCGCAGGCGCTGGGCGAGGTCGTCGCTGATCTTTGGCAGGCGCCACGACGGGCGCGCCGTCGCCAGCAGCGCGCGTGCGAGGCCGGCGACGAAGCTGCCCCAGACCACGGCGACGGCGAGCGCATTGCACAGCGTGCGGCTGCTGTCGTCGAGCGCGTCGCCCAAACCGGCGAGCATGATCGACACGCCGATGCCGCTGAACAGCGGCATGCCCGTGACGATCGCGACGGCAAGCGCGGAACGGCGCAGGCGACCGTGCGGCACGCGGTTTGCGGTCCAGCGCATGAGCGCGTGTTCGGCAAACCAGCGCAGGAACAGCAACACGAACAGGCCGAAACCCAGCGAGATGGTCGTCTGCATGCGGCGGTCCTGCGCGAACGCGCGGCCGAGCGAATCGCGCACGCCGGTGCCGACCGTGCCGAGGATGCCGCGGTCGCGCGCGAGGCCGGCGTCGAGGTCGCGCCAGAACGTCGGCATCAGCGGCGAGGCGGTGCGTTGTGAAAGCCGTGCCTGGAAATTGCTGCGGCGAGCCTGCGCTATCGCCGCGGCGAGATCGCTCGAGTCAACAACCACGCTTTTGGCGCGCTTGATGTCCGCGTCGATGTTCGCGCGTTGGCGCTCGATGTCCTTGCGCTGCGCCGCGATGTCGGCCGCTTCCCGGGTGCCGTCCGCGGGCTCGGCGCCGAGCGCCTCGACGCGTGCGTCGAGTGTCGCCAACGCGGGCGTGCGCTCGGCGATGATCGCCTGCGCCTGCGCGGCGAGGTCGTTGTTCTGGCCGCGCAAGGCCTCGAGTCGGGCGTTGTCGGCGTCCTTGTCGGCCAGCTGCTTGCGCATGTCGGCGACTTGGTGCTTGGCGCTGTCGAAGAACTTCGACGCATCCGGCGCGTCGTCGGCACGGACGGACGCGGCAAACGCGAGCAGGATGAAGACCAGCCGTTGGAAGAGGCGCATCGCGTCATCATCGAAGGCGTGCGCGCGAGCGTCAATCGAAGCCGCGCATCCGGGTCGGGGAGGCTTCAGGCGCGCGCTGCTACGGCGCGCGGCGCCATCCCGAGGCGTTCCGAGGCCTCGAATCTTGCGCCGCGGCAATCGTCACGGCACGCCGAAAACGTCGCTGCCGAACGTCGCGAGGTTCGGCGTGCCCGCGTAGCCGAGGTGGTCGAGGCCGAAGTTGTCTTCGGTCCAGCGCAGCAGCGAATAGTGGTTGTAGGGCAGGTCGGACACGGTGCCCGGCGCGATGCGCGGCGACAGCAGCAGCGCGCCGATGCGGCCGCCGCCGGGGCCGTCGATGCCCGGCTTCGGGCCGCCCGGCAGCGGCTGCTCGCCGCAGCACGCGGCGGTATCGGCCATCGTCGCCTCGTCGAAGGTGATCACGATGAGGCCGCCCTGCCGGTATGCGGGCGAGGCCATGATGCGCGGTATCCATTCGCGCAGGAAGCGGTTCGCGGAGACGAGCCCGCCGGGTTCGCCGTTCTTGCACGGCGTGTCGTGGCCGTCGTGGCAGAGGTTGGGCGAGATGTAGCTGTAGTTCGGCGTGGATTCCGGCTTGCGCAGGTCGCGCTGGAGCTTGTCGAGGTTGACGACATGCTTCCTGCAGCGTGCCTCGTCGTCGATGATCGAATGGAAGTAGACGAACGGGTTGTGCTTGGCCGCGTACTGGTCCTTTGGCGTCGCCTTGCGCGTGGGATCCTGCGCGCCGATCGTCGCGTGGCCGCATTCGGATGATTCGCGCGCGGGATCCTTGCCCATGTCCTCCATGTAGGCGCGCCACGTCTTTCCGGCGGCTTCGAGCTGGTCGGCGAGCGTCTTCACCGAGGCTGGATAGACGCAGCCTTCGCCGGGCAGCTGGCCATTCGCATCGAGCGGGCCGGTCGCGACGAATTCGCGGAACACCGTGCAGTCGTCCTGCGTCGCCTTGTTCGGCGCCTGGCCGCTGATCATCGCGAGGTAGTTGTCGAGGCTGAGGTGGCCGATGCCGTAGTACTGGCGCAGCAGCGCGCCCTTCTCGGTGAGGTCGTGCGCGAGGTAGGGCGCGGCGGAATCCTTGCCGAAGGTCGTCTCGAACAGCTGGTTCTCGAGCATGATCACGAAGACGTGGTCGATCTTCGGCGTGGGTTTCGGCGCGTCCGCATGTGCCGGCAAGGTGCCGCAGGCGAGCAGCGACAGGGCGAGGGCGAACGCGGCACGTGCGCGCATGGAGTTCTCCAGGAAAACGATGCGCAGGCGGCGGTGCGCCGCCTGCGCGTAGCGGATCAGACCGTCAACGGATTCGGCTTGGCCGGATCGAGCCCGTACTGCTTGATCGCGCGCGCCACGTCCTCGGGATTCATGACGCCGTCCGCGGCGAGCGCGGCGATGGCCGCCTGTGCGATCCAGTAGCGGTCGACCTCGAAGAACCCGCGCAGGTGCGCGCGCGTATCGCTGCGGCCGAAGCCGTCGGTGCCGAGCACGACGTAGCGCTTGCCCTGCGGCATGAACGCGCGGATCTGGTCGGCGTATTCGCGCACGTAGTCGGTCGCGGCGACCGCCGGGCCGACGCGACCTTCCAGGCATGCGGCGACGTGCGACTGGCGCGGCTTCTTGTCCATCGGGTGCAGGCGGTTCCAGCGCTCGGCGTCGAAGCCGTCCTTGCGCAGTTCGCTGAAGCTCGGGCACGACCAGATGTCGCTGGCCACGCCGAAATCCTTCTCGAGCAGTTCCGCCGCGGCGATGACCTCGCGCAGGATCGTGCCCGAACCGAGCAGCTGCACGCGCGGCTCGTTCTTCTTCGGCTTGCCGCCGTCCTTGAACAGGTACATGCCCTTGACGATGTCGGCCTCCGCGCCGGCCGGCATGTCCGGATGCGCGTAGTTCTCGTTCATCACGGTGACGTACCAGTAGGCGTCTTCCTGCGCGTCGAGCATGCGGCGCGTGCCGTCCTGCAGGATCACGGCGACTTCGTAGGAGAAGGTCGGATCGTAGGCGCGGCAATTCGGGATGGCGCCGGCGAGCAGGTGCGAGTGGCCGTCCTCGTGCTGCAGGCCTTCGCCGTTGAGCGTGGTGCGTCCGGCGGTGCCGCCGACGAGGAAACCGCGACAGCGCATGTCGCCGGCGGCCCAGGCGAGATCGCCGATGCGCTGAAAGCCGAACATCGAGTAGTAGATGTAGAACGGCAGCATCGGCACGTTGCTGTTGGAATAGCTCGACGCCGCGGCCATCCACGCGCTCATCGCGCCCGGTTCGCTGATGCCTTCCTGCAGCACCTGGCCCTTCTGGTCCTCGCGGTAGTACATGAGCTGGTCGCGATCAACCGGCTGGTACTTCTGCCCGAACGGCGCGTAGATGCCGATCTGGCGGAACATGCCTTCCATGCCGAACGTGCGCGCCTCGTCGGCGACGATCGGCACCACGCGCGGACCGACCTGCTTGTCGCGCAGGATCAGGTTCATGCCGCGCACGAAGGCCATCGTCGTGGAAATCTCGCGCTCGCCCGTGCCCTTGGTGATCTGCTCGAACGCGTCGAGCCCGGGCACGGCGATCGACGTGCTCTTCGTGCGCCGCTGCGGCAGGAAACCGCCGAGCGCGTTGCGCCGTTCGAGCATGTACTGTACTTCCGGCGAATCCTTGCCGGGGTGGTAGTACGGCACGTCGGCAAGCTTGTCGTCGGCGATCGGGATCTGGAAGCGGTCGCGGAAGTGGCGCACGGCGTCGTCGTCGAGCTTCTTCTGCTGGTGCGTCGGGTTCTGCGACTCGCCGGCCGCGCCCATGCCGTAACCCTTGACCGTCTTGGCGAGGATCACGGTCGGCATGCCCTTCGTGTTCGTCGCTTCGTGGTAGGCGGAGTAGACCTTGTGCGGGTCGTGGCCGCCGCGGTTGAGGCGCCAGATGTCGTCGTCGGACAGGTTGGCGACCAGCGCCGCCGTTTCCGGGTACTTGCCGAAGAAATGCTCGCGCGTATAGGCGCCGCCGAAGGCCTTGCAGTTCTGGTATTCGCCGTCGACGGTTTCCATCATGAGCTGGCGCAGCTTGCCGCTGGTGTCGCGCGCGAGCAGCGGATCCCAGTAGCTGCCCCAGATGTTCTTGATGACGTTCCAGCCGGCGCCGCGGAACACGCCTTCCAGTTCCTGGATGATCTTGCCGTTGCCGCGCACCGGCCCGTCGAGGCGCTGCAGGTTGCAGTTGATGACGAAGATCAGGTTGTCCAGGCCCTCGCGACCGGCCAGCGAGATCGCGCCAAGCGATTCGGGTTCGTCCGTCTCGCCGTCGCCGAGGAAGCACCACACCTTGCGGTCGCTCGGCTCGATCAGCCCGCGATGCTCGAGGTACTTCATGAAGTGCGCCTGGTAGATCGCCTGCAGCGGGCCCAGGCCCATCGATACGGTCGGCACCTGCCAGTACTCGGGCATGAGCCACGGGTGCGGGTACGAGGACAGGCCCTTGCCGTGCCCGGCGACTTCCATGCGGAACAGGTCGAGGCGTTCCTCGTCGATGCGGCCTTCGAGGAACGAACGCGCGTAGACGCCCGGGCTGGAGTGGCCCTGGTGGAAAATGAGGTCGCCCGGATGGTTGTCGCTCGGCGCGCGCCAGAAGTGGTTGAAGCCGACGTCGTAGAGCGTTGCGCTCGATGCGAAGCTCGCGATGTGGCCGCCGAGTTCGCCCGGCTTGCGATTCGCGCGCACGACCATCGCCATCGCGTTCCAGCGGATCAGGCAGCGGATGCGCCATTCCATGTTGCCGTCGCCCGGCATCTGCGCCTCGCGCTCGGGCGGGATCGTGTTGATGTATTCAGTGGTCGGCGCGAACGGCAGGTCGCCGCCGGCGCGGCGCGTCTGCGCAGCCAGCTGCTCGAGCAGGAAGTGCGCGCGGTCGGTGCCGTCGGCCTTGATCACGCCCTGCAGGGCATCGGTCCATTCGCGCGTTTCGCGCGGATCGAGGTCCTGGTCGAGGATGTCGTTGAGCTGGTTCATGGGAGTCTCGTGCAGGGGCGGCGCATCACGCGTCGCGATCGCGGGTCGCAGGTGGACGACTAGTTTAGTCGGCCTTTCGCGCGCGCGCATGCGGCGCCGTCGCCGGAGCGCGGCGGGCATCTCCCCACCCGGGATTGCGCGACCCTGCTGGTCGCGCCGTGTCACGGATCAGTCGAAGGTGTCGCGGAAGATGCGATCGCTGGCGAATACGTAGACCGCGCCTTGCGAGACGAAATCGATCATGCGCGACAGCGAGCCGGCGTAGAGCAAGCCGTCCTGCCAGGCGAGTGAATAGCCGAACGCCTCGTACGGCATGCCGCCGGGTGGAAGCAGCGTCTGCACGAAATGCCAAGATCCCGCATCGCGCGCGTAGACGTGGACCGCGCTGTCGCCCGAATCGGCAGGATGGTCCCAGCAGCCGATGGCGACGCGGTCGCCGCGCACGGCGACATGGTGACATCGCTCACGCGCGCCGAGGCCGTCGGGCAGCAGGACGCCGTCGGGCAACCAACCATTGCCGCCATGCCGATAGAGCAGGACCGGCGTGTGCTCGCCGTTGCTCGCCACCGCGAGCCGGTCGCCTTCGACGCTGACCTCGTCGCCGAATTGCTGTCCCGCGGCGCCTCCGGGAATGACATCGTCGAGCTGCCAGATGCCACCGCTGCGACGGAACAGCGCAACTTCGCCGACGGTGCTGTTGTTCGCGCCGGCGCCCGGGTTGCCGAGCGCCGCAAGGTCGCCCGACAGCGAGATCGATTCGTGCGCATCGCGGTCGATGTCCTGCACGCGCGTCCATGCGCCTGCGGCGGAGCGCGCATACACGCCGACGCGCGCGCGTCGTTCGCCGATCATCGCGGTTTCGCCGTCGAATCCGAGGCTGAGGCCCATCGAGGTGTTGTCCTCGGGCGCGTCGGGCGACAGTACGGCTTCGAGCGTCCAGTTTCCCGTCGAACGGTGGAACACGTAGACGCCACCAGCCGCCTCGACACCGGCGAGATCGCGGCCGATCGCGCCGACGAGCGCGACATCGCCATGCAATGCGACGCTGAAGCCGAACGAGTCGCCGGCGAGGCCGTCCGGCGCGAGCAGGCGCGCCTCGAACGCATGGTTTCCGCTGGCGTCGCGGCGATAGACGTAAACGGCGCCGCGATAGTGCTGGCTGCCGACGGATTCGCCGTACGCGCCGACCAGCAGCGCATCGCCGTCGACCGCGACCGCGCCGCCGTTCGCGTACGTCAAGCCCTGGCCGAGGTCGATGCGCGACAGCGCGGGAACCAGGCCGGTCGCGCCGTAGCCGATCAGCACGACGCCCTGCTTTTCGTTGCCGTGCAGGTTGGCGCGCAAGTTGCCGACGATCACGCCCGGGCCATCGCGGTCGACACCGACACGCAGGCCGAAGAAGTCATCCGGCGCGGCGGCGGGATCGGTGCGCAGGGCCGAGGCCGTGACGTTCTCGAACGCGTCGTCGAAGCGGATGACGCTCACCGCGCCCGCGTTCGCACCCGCGCCCGCGTGGGCGCAGATGCCGACGACGGCCCAGGCGCCGTCGAGCGCGAGCGTGCAGCCGTACTGGTCGGCGATCGTGCCGCCGCCGAGGGAGAACGTGATCGACGATTCCCACGTACTCGCGCCGCGCGTATAGCCGCGCACGACGCCGCGATGATTCGCGCCCGCCGCCGAAGGACTGCTCACGAGCAGGCGGTCGGGCGTGCCTGGATCGAGTCCGCTGATCGCGACCGCGCTGCCGAAGCGGAAGCCGGCGCCGATCTCTCCACTCGGCTCGGTCAGCGACGCGGCGAGGTTCCACGTCGATGATGTCAGTTCGTAGACATAGGCCGCGCCCGCGTCCGCGCGCAGCGTGCCGCCGTCGAGCACGTCCATGCCCGGCGCGCCCACCGCGATCGCGCCGCTGACGATCGCGACCGCGCTGCCGAAGTACGCGCCGGCTTGCGGCGTCGGCGGATTCAGCGTTTGCGCGCTCCAGGTTCCATCCGACGCGCGCCGCAAGGCGCGGATGCGTCCCTGGCCGTCGCCGGCGGCGCCGTCGTACAGCGGCTCGCCGGCGACGGCGATCCATCCGCTGGTCGCGACGACGTCGTAGTACGCGCTCGAACTCGACGAGGCGTATTCCACCGTCCATCCGTCCTCGCCGAAATGCAGGATCCGCAGGTAACCGCGCGACGGCGCGGTCGAGCGGTACATGGAAAGGATCAGCGTTCCGTCGGCAAGTCCGAGGCGGCAACCGCTGTCGCCGTCGAGCGCGATGTCGTGCGTCGGCAGGCGCTGCCACGCCTCGCCCACGCGCCGATACGTGCGCACGCGCGCCGGCGAGCCATCGAGGCGCAGGTCGCAGGCGACTGCGAGGTCGCCATCGATCGCGACGTCCCATCCGAACAGCCCGTCGGGCGCGCCTTCGCCGCTGGCAATGGCGCCGAGTTGCTGGCGCAGCCCGAATTCCGCGGCACCGGCATCCAAGCATGCGCCGAGCGCCGCGAACGACAGCATGGCCGCGATGCGGGCGAATGAAGACAGGTGGAAGCGAAGTGGGACATGCATGCGAAAGTACCCGGCAGTGTGACCTGCCGATGTCCACGCGAAACGGCGTCGCGGCGGGCCACCGGCGACGGCGCGCGAGCGCAGCCGGCATGCGCGGGCAGACGCCTCGACGCGGGGCCCGCGAGCGTCGATCTGCGGACATTGTCAGTTTTCGGCGCCTTAACACGTATTAGAGTCCGGAGCGCCGACAGGGGGAGCACATGCGCAGCGCGACAGCGATCGTCTTTTCCGTTTCCTGCGGCATCGCCGCCTGCGTGCCCGCACGCGCGGGCGACGGCATTTTCGCCAACGGCTTCGAACCGAGTCCGTGGGTACAGGGCTACTACGTCGGCTACGAGCGTTCCTTGCTGCCGGTCGACGAGATCGACTTCGGCACCGTCACGCATCTCATGGTCGGACGCGAACGACCGCTGGCGGACGGTGCGCTCACACACGACTACGACATCGACGCGACGAACGGCCCGGTGTGGGCGCAAGGCGCGGTCGATGCCGCGCACGCGGCCGGGCGCAAGGCCATCCTCATGGTCGGCGGCGCGGGCGAAATCGCGGGCTGGCAGGGCGCGGCGAGCGCGGCGCATCGCAATGCGTTCGTTGCCAACCTGCTCGCCGACGTCGACGCTTACGGCTACGACGGCCTCGACCTCGACTGGGAACCGCTCGATGGCGATACCGACAAGGCCAACCTCAAGGCGCTCGCGCAGGCGCTGCGCACGGCGCGACCGAACCTGCTGTTGACCATCCCGGTCGGCTGGTTCAATCCCAACTACATGACGCCCGATCCGTACTGGAACGAAATCGCGCCGCTGTTCGACCGCATCAACGTGATGACCTACGACATGGCCGGCGACTGGCAGGATTGGCAGAGCTGGCACAACTCGGCGCTCTACAACACGACGCCGCCGACGACGAGCACGCCGTCGGCGGTCGACGTGAGCATTCGTCTGGGCTTTTTGCCGACGGGCGTACCGGCGTCGAAGCTGGGCATGGGCATCGCGTTCTACGGTTACTGCTGGCAGGGCGTGACGGCGCCGAACCAGGACGGCGGGACCATCCCGGCGAACGACGGCACGATGAGTTACGCGAACATCGCGGCGCACTATCCGGTCGCGACCGCGCGCGTATGGGATGCCCTTGCTCGCGTGCCCTACCTGTCGTCGGCGGCGCCGATGGGTCCGCAAAACTGCAACTTCGTGTCCTACGACGACGCGCAATCGATCGGCGAAAAGGGCGCCTACGCGCGGGCGCAGGGCCTGGGCAGCGTGATCGTCTGGACGATCGGCCAAGGCCACGTCGTCACGCTGCCGGCCGGCCAGCGCGATCCGCTGCTCGATGCCCTGCGCAATGCGCTTACGCCTTGACCACACCGATGCGCGCAAACGGCGCGTGCAAACCGAAACGCCCTGGGGAGGGATGACCATGAACCTGTTTCGCGCAACGCAACTTCTGGGTCTTGCAATGGCATGGGCCCGGCTCGTGCACGCAGCCGACCTCGTGGTTTACGACGACGCGCTGCAAAACGGTTTCCAGAACTGGTCCTACGGCGGCGGCAGCAATTTCGCGAATACCTCGCCCGTGCACGCGGGCACGAAGTCGATCTCGCTGGCCGGCGACGGCTACAACGCCGTTTCCTTCGTCAAGCCGGACGCCGGCTTCACCGCCGCCGCGTATCCGAGCCTGAAGTTGTGGGTGCACGGCGGCAGCGGCAGCAACCAGTCGCTGACGCTGATCCTGCAAAACACGGGAACCTCTGCCTCGGCCGATGTCCCGCTCAACACCTACATCGCCGGCGGCGGACCGACTGCGGGCACATGGAAGCAGGCGACGATTCCGCTCGCGACCGCGTTCCCGTCGATGGCGCAATTCGATCGCATCGACATCCAGAGCAATGCCGCCGGTACGCAGCCGACTGTGTACTTCGACGACATCGCGCTCGCCGCGAGCGTCGTCGATCCGGTCTTCGCCAACGGTTTCGATGGCAGCGGCCCGCCCGCCGCGAACGGCCTCGTCGTCGATCACGACGTCGCCGTCGACGGCATTCCCGGCGACCGCTTCAGCTGGCGCGACCGCGACGGCCAGCCGCGCGTCGCCGTGATCGCGCACAACAACGGCGGCGCCGCTACGAACGGATCGCGCGGCGGCGAACTGCGCGAGTTCCGCTATCAGGTCGGCGCCGCGACGCGCGTCGCGCGCGCGACCTCGGGCGGCGCGGGCGGCTTCGGCTACGTCGTCTCGCATCCCTCGAGCGAAGACCACTGCACCGGCGGCGGTGATCCGTCGAGCCTCGGCCATGGCACGGCGGGGCAGTTCCAGCGCGTGTTCGAGGGTCGCCATCACGCGATCTTCCGCCTCACGCAGAACTATCCGCGCTACTGCACGCTGGCCAATCCAGCCGTGCAGTACAACGTGCCGGTGACGATCGACTGGGTGTTCTCCACCGGGCGCAGCGATCCGCTGTGGTCGATCACCTGGGACCTGTCGGCGGTGCCGGTCAACCGCCTGGAAGATGACTCGCGCGCGCCGTACGGCGAACTGCGCTTCGACGGCGCCGCCAACGATGGCGCGATGTCGACCGTCGCCGGCGTCGCCTGGGGCGACTACTACAAGTTCACGAGCACGACCAATCCGGTCACGTTCTCCAGCGCATGGACGTGGAACCAGGCCAACACCATTCCGTACGTGAAACTGTGGACGGGCACGGTCGACGCGACGATGGGCATCGTGCAGACGCTGGCGATCTCGCAGCAGGACGCCGGCGGCTACTGGGGCCAGGATTCATGGGGCAAGACCAGCGCGCAGGGCAACGCCTGCGCGGGCCAGTACCTCATGCCGTGCGACTACAACTGGCCGTACCAGTCGATCAACTACAGCCTGTCGGGCACGAATGGATCAACCAGCAACACGCGACTGGCCTGGGGCACGAACTTCGGCTTCCTCGGCCAGCAAAGCTACAAGGTGCGGGGCAACGCCGAATACGGCGGTGGCGCGCTCGCGCTGCCCGGCAATCCGACCGCATCGGGCTGGCCGAAGAAGAGCTACTCGACATGGATCGTGCTCGGCACGCATTCGTCCAATCCGGTCGGCGCGGACGTCGGCGACGCGGAAGCCGCCCAATCGCTGACGCTCACCGCGCAAACCGGATCGGTCGCTCCCAACGGCCCTGCCGGCGTCGCCGACGCGACCTTGCGCGCCTACGCGCCGCTCGGCTGGGACGGCGTCTACGGCGCGCTGACATTCGTCGCAGCCGGCAACCATCTCGACGCCAACATCAAGGTCGGCAGCGGCACGCTGCGCCATCCGCTGATCGTCGTGCGCGGTTTCAGCGCGGGCACGTATCCAACGCTTGCGCTCAACGGCCAGGCGCTGGTCATGGACCAGGATTGGTTTCCTTCGTTGCGGCCCGGCGCCAATGAACTGTGGATCACGCTGAATCGCGATGTGTCGGGCGCGAGCAATCGCATCGTCGTCACACCCTAGGGGATTTTCGGCGTCGCGCGCGAGATGCCGCGCCCTCTCGCTTCGCACGGGCGCTGCCCATGTCATGGACGCATGGGGCCGTCGCGATGGCTCATTTTTCGGCGCCTCAGCGTTCTGCTTTCGTGTCCATCCAATGCACGGGAGAGAGCGCCATGTTCATTGCCGAAACCCGCGCGCGAGCGCGCGCCATGTCGATCGGCGTGCTCGCCACACACGCTGCCGCAGCGATCGCCGCCGGTCCGTATGCCTACCTGCCATCGAACGGCAGCAGCGTGCACAGCGTGTCCGTCGTCGATCTGTCGGATACGGCGGCAACACCGGCGACGATCACCGTGGCCGGCACCGAGAACACCACGGCGTTCTACGGCGCCGCGCTCGCCGCCCGGGGCGACATGCTCTACGTCTCCGATCAGGCCAACGAAACCGTGTTCCAGGTCGACACCGCGAGCGGCGCGACCGTGTACGCCTATTTCGTCGGCTCCAATCCGCGCGGCATCGCCGTCGATCCGTCCGGCAAGCGCGTCTACGTCGCCGATTTCGCGAGCGCGGGAGTGTCGATCCTCGACAGCGGCGCGCATACCGTCAGCGACGTCGACTTCGGCACGTTGTCCGGCGCCGCGAACCCGAGTCCGAGCGGCATCGCGCTCAACCTCGCCGGTACGCGCGCCTACGTGACCGATGCGTCGGTCGGCCATCGACTGTGCCGCATCAACCTCGTTGCGCCGCCGGCCAGCATGGGCAACGGCGATTGCGTCGTCGTCGGCGCCGCGGACGACGACGGCGCCAATCCGAACGGCGTCGCGGTCAGTCCGGACGGCACGCGTGTTTATGTGGTCAACCACGGCGAGGCGACGGTGTCGGTCGTGAACACGACGACGTTCGCCGTCGCGCGCACGTTCCCGCTTGGCTACGGCTCGCCGAATGGCATCGCGATCAGCGCGTCGGGCAAGCGCGCTTACGTCGGCACCGGGCTCGGCCGGATCATCGTGCTCGACCTCGCGCGCGTGCCGGACACGGCGCTCGACCCGGTCATCGACGTCATCGACGACGACGCCCTCTTCGCCATCAACGGCCTGTCGATCTCGCCGGACGGCACGCGGCTGCTCGCCGCCGATACCGGCAACGACCAGGTGCATTTCATCGACATCGTCGGCGACGCCGACGTACGCGTCGCCAGCGTGGACGTGAACCGGAGCCCGATCGCGATGGGTCGGTTCACGCGTCCGGACGCGGTTTTCGTGAGCGGATTTGATCCGTAGCCGATCCGGGGAAGCCGCCGGCCCGGATCGCCGCGCCCCTGCGCACATCGGCGCGATTTCCGGGCCGTCCATTCCCGTTAAGGAACCGATTCCGGCAAGGCTGGACGCGGACGACATTTGTATGCGACATATCCGCCGTTCCATTGGGGGAGTTGCGTGTGCCGTTCCGTGTCGCGAACCTGCGTTTCATCGCATTGGTGTGCTGTATCGCGTTGATCGCGCTGGCAGGCTATCTGGTGCGCCAGCGCGTTACCGACGACGCCATCACGGCGATCCACTGGCTGGATCATTCGCAGAACGTCCGCGCCACGATCTTCGACCTCAATGCGTCCCTGTCGGAATTGCAGGCATCCGCCTATGCGCTCGCGCTGGTGCCCGGGAGCGAGCAGGTCCAGTCGCGCTACGCCGCCGCGCGCGAAGCCTATCCGCCGATCCTGGACCGCCTGCGCGAATTGACGGCGGACAATGCGCATCAGCAGGAAGCGATCGGTTTCCTGCGTGCGAATCTCATCGAGAAGATCGCCGAATTGGATCGCTCGATACGCGGTGGCGCGGCGACACAGATACAAGTCACACGTTTTTCCATCGCCGATGTCAGCGACGCCCTGCTGGCCGAGGAAGACCGGCTTGCCACGGAGCGGCAAGCCGCGACCGAACGCCGCGTGCGCGCGGCGAATGCGATCACGATTGCCACCGAACTCGGCCAGGCGATATTGATGGCGCTCGTCGTCTGGGTCGCCGAGCGGCAGAACCGGCGCCGCCTCAGCGCCGAGTCCGCGCAACGCGCCGCGGTCGGCCGCGCGCGGCTCATCGTGGAGGCGGTGCGCGAACCGATTGCCGTCGTCGATGCGGATTTTGCGCTGCTGCAGTCCAATCGCGCCTTCCAGGAGTTCTACGGCGTCGGCACGGACGATGCGGGCATCGCGCTCGACGCGATCACGGGATGGAAGGATCCGGGCCTGTTGCAGCGTCTGCGCGACGTGCTCGTGCTGCGGCGCGAATTGTGGGACCACGAAACGGCGCAGACCGACGTCAACGACATCGAACGCCGCGTCATCGTCAATGCACGCATGATCGAGCTGCCGGGCAGCGACGAACCGGTCATGCTCCTGACCGTCAGCGACGTCACTGCGCGCAAGCACTCGGAGAACCAGATCCTCGAGCTCAACCGGCAGCTGACCGGCAAGATCGACCAGGTCACGGAAGTGAACCAGGAGCTCGAGGCTTTCTCGTATTCCGTCTCGCACGACCTGCGCGCGCCGCTGCGTCACATTTCGGGGTTCGCGGACAAGTTGAACTCGCAGCTCGGCGCCAGCGGCGATCCCAGGCTCCTCCACTACTGCACGATCATCGCCGATTCGGCGCGGCGCATGTCGTCGCTGATCGAGGACCTGCTCGCCTATTCGCGCCTGGGGCAGCACGCCCTGCGGCTGGCGCCGGTGGACCTGCAGTCGCTCGTCGAGGAGGTGCGGGCGACGCTCGCCTCGTCGATCGAGGGCCGGCGCATCGAATGGAGGATCGCGCCGCTGCCGGTCGTGATCGGCGACGCGTCGATGCTGCGCCTGGCCTGGCAGAATCTCGTCGAGAACGCGATCAAGTACAGCGCTTCGAGGGATCCGGCGCGAATCGAGATCGGTTTCGGCGAGCAAGCCGGCGAGCGCGAGTTCTGGATCCGCGATAACGGCGTAGGCTTCGACATGAAATATGCCGACAAGCTTTTCGGCGTCTTCCAGCGCCTGCACAAGGCGTCGGAATTCGAAGGCACCGGCATCGGCCTGGCGTCGGTTCGCCGCATCGTTGCGCGACACGGTGGCCACGTCCGTGCCGAGGGCGAAGTCGACCAGGGTGCCACCATCCGTTTCACGTTGCCGATTCACGAAACCAATGCCTAGGAGAATGACTTGATCCGCGAAGTCCGCCCCATCCTCCTCGTGGAGGACAGCCTGGCCGATGCCGAGATGACGATCGACGCCCTGCGCGGCGCGAACATCGCCAATCCGATCGTGCATGTCGAAGACGGCGTCGACGCGCTCGATTACCTGCGCGCACGCAACGCGTTTGCCGGGCGCAACGACGGCGCTCCCGTCGTTGTCCTGCTCGACATCAAGATGCCGCGCATGGATGGCATCGAGGTCCTCAAGGAGATCCGCGCCGATGAATCGATGCGGACGTTGCCGGTCGTGATCCTGTCCTCGTCGCGTGAGGAACGCGATGTCGCGGTGAGCTGGAACCTCGGCGTCAATGCGTACGTCGTCAAGCCCGTCGATGCGCAGCAGTTCTTCGATGCGGTGAAGACGCTCGGCCAGTTCTGGGCCGTCATGAACGAAGCGCGCCCCGGAGGCTGAATGACCGGGCCGAACCTTGCGCTGCGGTTGTTGATCGTCGAGGACAGCGAGCTCGATGCCGAGCTACTGGTCGACGAACTCGACGGCAATGGCCTGCGCGTGCAGGCGACGCGCGTGGAGACCGAACCCGCGTTCCTCGCGGCGCTCGAATCGGTCCAGCCGGAATTGATTGTTTCCGATCTGTCGATGCCGCGGTTCTCGGGCTATCGCGCACTCGAGCTCGCGCGCGAGCATGCCGCCGAGGTGCCGTTCTTCTTCGTTTCCGGAACGATGGGCGAGGAAGCGGCCATCAAGGCGTTGCAGGCGGGCGCGACCGACTATGTGCTCAAGGGCAATCTCGCCCGCCTGCCCAGCGCCGCGCGCCGCGCGCTTGCCGAAGCCGAGGATCGCCGCGCACGCCGCGCCGCGGAAGACGAACTCCTGCGCGTGCAGCGCTACGAAAGCCTGGCCTTGCTGGCCTCCGGCCTGAGCCATGACCTGCGCAACGTGTTGCAGCCGATCCAGATGGGCGTTTCGATGCTCGGCGAAAATGGCGATGCGGAAATCCGCAGGATCGCGCAGCTGATCGGCGAATCGACGCAGCGCGGCCTCGACATCGTGGCCTCGATGCTGTCGTTCGCACGCGGCTCGCGGGCAGCGCTGCATCGTGTTCCGCTCGGCGCGTTGCTCGACGGCCTGACGATGCTCCTGCGCGGCAGCCTCGCGCGCAACGTGTCACTCGTCGTCGAGACGCCGCCGACAGGCCTGGAAATCGAAGGCAACGCGACGGAACTCCAGCAATGCCTGCTCAACCTGTGCCTGAATGGTGCGCAGGCGATGCCCGATGGCGGTGCGCTGCGCATTGCCACCAGCGAGGTCGAGCTGGACGCTTCGTTTTTCCTCGCCGACGAAGTGGCTGCTTCGGGAAGCTACTTGCGCATCGCCGTCAGCGACAGCGGCATCGGCATGTCGCCGGACGTCCGCGAACGCCTGTTCAAGCCGTTCTTCACGACGAAAGAGAAGGGCACCGGCCTGGGGCTGCTGTCTTGCCGGCGCATCGTCGCCAACCATGGCGGCGTCATGCGCATCGACAGCGTGCCGGGCACGGGTTCGACGTTCGCGTTGTACCTGCCGCTGCCAACGTCGGCATCTGCAACAAAAGGCGATGGCACCGCGCCACCGCGCGGAAGCGGCGAGCGCGTCCTCGTCGTCATCGAGCGCGAAAGCAAGCTCGTGCTCGTGCGTGACGTCATAGAAAGCAGCGGCTATTGCGTCTCGCCGGCCGACAATGGCGCCGTCGCGATACAGACGATCGAGCGCGAGGGACTGCCCGACGTCGTCGTCATGGATGGACGCATGACGCTGATGACCGGCGTCATGACGGCATCGCATCTGCTCGATGCCCACTACCAGGGCCCGCTGATCCTGATCGCGGCGGAGAGCGAACGCGCTTCGATCGAGGAAGACCTGCCGCCGCTGCCGCGCATCCGCTTCATCGATCGCCCGCTGGATCCCGACGAGCTGCTTGCGGCGCTTGCGGAAGAAATCGAAAGGCGCTGAAGCCGCAGCGATACAGGGAACGGTGGGGTGCGGCGGTTTCTTGCAAAAGCCCGACCGAATCGTTGAGCACGGCGGACGGTTCAGCCCCGTTATCACGAACACTTGCGCGGCGTGCGAAGGCCTCTTCGGCATGGTCAGGGTCGAACGCATCTGCCACACACACAGTACCCGACGCTCAATGCGGCCAGGATCGATTTATTCGAATACGTGGGGCGTTCCACACACTCCGAGGATGCGACGACGAGTCGCAAGGCGAGGTTCGACGTTTTCCGTCCTTTCACAACCGTTTGTGATTTCGGCGGAGCCCGCGCCTTGGCATGCTGTTCTCACGCCCGCCGAGTCAGCGACATGCGAAGGCGGCGGACTTTGACACGATTTTTGGGCTGCCTGCGCGGCAGCGAACGTCGCCGCGATCGCGGACGGCAGCTCGGCGTTTTTCTGAGCTGCCTGCGCGGCAGCGAACGGCCATCGCAACGTGCGCATCGCACAACTCATTTTCTGAGCTGCCTGCGCGGCAGCGAACGCCCAGGCGCATGACTTCGGCCTCTGCGACGATTTCTGAGCTGCCTGCGCGGCAGCGAACTGGCCCGCAATTCAGGATTGAACGATCGGGAGTTTCTGAGCTGCCTGCGCGGCAGCGAACGCCGCGTGTCACACCGAGCACGAGCGCATCATTTTCTGAGCTGCCTGCGCGGCAGCGAACGACGGGGCGACGGCATGAGCGCGCGCGAATACTTTCTGAGCTGCCTGCGCGGCAGCGAACGTTTTCCTTTCCGAAGCCCGACAAGCGCGGCTTTTCTGAGCTGCCTGCGCGGCAGCGAACGGTGTTTTCGCCGTCGGAGTCGTTCTGGTTCTTTTCTGAGCTGCCTGCGCGGCAGCGAACTGTTGGTTTCAGAGCTGTGGAGAAATTGATTTTTTCTGAGCTGCCTGCGCGGCAGCGAACATGACACGGCCGCGCAACGGCAGGCGAGCCAATTTCTGAGCTGCCTGCGCGGCAGCGAACAGGCGTCGCGCGCAATTCTTGATCTCGTCCATTTTCTGAGCTGCCTGCGCGGCAGCGAACATCGGCGGCACGGTCTTCAAGCCGTTGCAGATTTTCTGAGCTGCCTGCGCGGCAGCGAACGCGGACTTTGATCGCACGCTCGATCGTTCGACTTTCTGAGCTGCCTGCGCGGCAGCGAACCCCTGCGTCGGGCCGCAGCCTCTCTTCGTTTCTTTCTGAGCTGCCTGCGCGGCAGCGAACATCCCAGACGGCATGCTCGTCGACTGCGTCGATTTCTGAGCTGCCTGCGCGGCAGCGAACCGTCACGGCTTCAGGCTCGTCCGCCAGTCCAATTTCTGAGCTGCCTGCGCGGCAGCGAACTCATCGACGGAAACTGGTATTCGGGATCGGATTTTCTGAGCTGCCTGCGCGGCAGCGAACGCCTTTTCAACGCACGGGTTGCCATGGTTATATTTCTGAGGCGCCTGCGCGGCAGCGAATGTCCGGCGAGTACGCGTTCGAGACGTATGTGTTTTCTGAGCTGCCTGCGCGGCAGCGAACCCGTATTCGGCGCGACGCCGAGCGGTATCGGTTTTCTGAGCTGCCTGCGCGGCAGCGAACGAACCCTTCCAGCGCGAGAATGTCACTCTCGTTTTCTGAGCTGCCTGCGCGGCAGCGAACGCGTGTCATTGCCCTTGCACGCCGGATCGTCCGTTTCTGAGCTGCCTGCGCGGCAGCGAACGTCACCAATGAGGACATGCCACGGCGACCGGATTTCTGAGCTGCCTGCGCGGCAGCGAACGGCTCCGTGCGGTACTTTCGACAGCCACGCCGTTTCTGAGCTGCCTGCGCGGCAGCGAACGATTGGTGAACGTCCAGTCCGTAGTTGTTGTATTTCTGAGCTGCCTGCGCGGCAGCGAACTGGTTGAGCACGCCCTGGAAAGCCGCCTTGAATTTCTGAGCTGCCTGCGCGGCAGCGAACGCGTTGACCAGCTTGCGGGCCGCGAACTCAAGTTTCTGAGCTGCCTGCGCGGCAGCGAACACGCAGATCGTCGAGGGCGCCATCCCTGGTCTTTTCTGAGCTGCCTGCGCGGCAGCGAACGACCGACTCGCGGTACTTTGCCGTCGCATCGCTTTTCTGAGCTGCCTGCGCGGCAGCGAACCAGCGCTTCAAGAACGCCGCCGATCCGGTGGATTTCTGAGCTGCCTGCGCGGCAGCGAACGCGCGAGCCTTTTCGTCCGGCTCGCCCGCATCTTTCTGAGCTGCCTGCGCGGCAGCGAACGCGCCGTGGGGCAGGGCGGCGTCGGTGCGTGCTTTCTGAGCTGCCTGCGCGGCAGCGAACGAGGAATCGGTTCTGCAGCGTCGCGTACTGGTTTTCTGAGCTGCCTGCGCGGCAGCGAACGGACTGCGATTCGCCGCAACCGCCATTGTTGTTTTCTGAGCTGCCTGCGCGGCAGCGAACGGCGGCATGGCGAGAGCAATGGCGAGCGCCGCTTTCTGAGCTGCCTGCGCGGCAGCGAACGCGGTGTCGTCACGATAGGTGGCTGTCAGCATTTTCTGAGCTGCCTGCGCGGCAGCGAACCGCCATCATAGGAATCAAGTCGAGGATCAGAATTTCTGAGCTGCCTGCGCGGCAGCGAACAGAGAACGCAGCCGACATTGTGGACCCTGCTGCTTTCTGAGCTGCCTGCGCGGCAGCGAACTAGAGGTAGGGCGAGCCGTTGCGGGAGACGATTTTCTGAGCTGCCTGCGCGGCAGCGAACTATGGATCCAGATGTTCGGCCCCATCCCCGACTTTCTGAGCTGCCTGCGCGGCAGCGAACGTTCTTCGCGTCCTTGTAGCAGTACGCGGGCATTTCTGAGCTGCCTGCGCGGCAGCGAACTCCGCCCGCTCCAGCGCATCGCTGCTTTCGGTTTTCTGAGCTGCCTGCGCGGCAGCGAACCGCTCGCGTCCGACGCCTTCATGTCGAGTCCCTTTCTGAGCTGCCTGCGCGGCAGCGAACAAGGACAAGGGACCGAACACCGCGCGCGTGTTTTTCTGAGCTGCCTGCGCGGCAGCGAACTGCCGTGTATGGCGCAACGGGCACTGTCACATTTTCTGAGCTGCCTGCGCGGCAGCGAACGAAGGTTGCAGGTTGACCGCTTCATCGCAGCTTTTTCTGAGCTGCCTGCGCGGCAGCGAACTGCGCGACGTGCAATTCGCCGCCGACGACGAATTTCTGAGCTGCCTGCGCGGCAGCGAACTTTGCCGTTGCAAGTGAGCCGACACCGCGGGACTTTCTGAGCTGCCTGCGCGGCAGCGAACCGGATTTCGACCACGGGCTCGCCGCTGACATTTTTCTGAGCTGCCTGCGCGGCAGCGAACGACATCGATCGTGCTCGCCGACAGCGCGGGCTTTTCTGAGCTGCCTGCGCGGCAGCGAACGCCTTTTCAACGCACGGGTTGCCATGGTTCTATTTCTGAGCTGCCTGCGCGGCAGCGAACTCGATGCCGAGCAATTCAAGCGCATTCACCTCTTTCTGAGCTGCCTGCGCGGCAGCGAACTGCGCGACGTGCAATTCGCCGCCGACGACGAATTTCTGAGCTGCCTGCGCGGCAGCGAACTTTGCCGTTGCAAGTGAGCCGACACCGCGGGACTTTCTGAGCTGCCTGCGCGGCAGCGAACCGGATTTCGACCACGGGCTCGCCGCTGACATTTTTCTGAGCTGCCTGCGCGGCAGCGAACGACATCGATCGTGCTCGCCGACAGCGCGGGCTTTTCTGAGCTGCCTGCGCGGCAGCGAACGCCTTTTCAACGCACGGGTTGCCATGGTTCTATTTCTGAGCTGCCTGCGCGGCAGCGAACTCGATGCCGAGCAATTCAAGCGCATTCACCTCTTTCTGAGCTGCCTGCGCGGCAGCGAACCGATTATCACTCCGGCAAGGACTCGCCCGGCTTTTCTGAGCTGCCTGCGCGGCAGCGAACCTGGCAAGGCATGGGTTCCGGCGATCGGCATCTTTCTGAGCTGCCTGCGCGGCAGCGAACTTCCAACACCGCGCCAGCCGGATAGCTGGCGGATTTCTGAGCTGCCTGCGCGGCAGCGAACGGAATTGCAGCGTTGCGAATGCGGCGCAGATGATTTCTGAGCTGCCTGCGCGGCAGCGAACGCGATCCCGGATGGCTACGTGCTTGTGCCGAGTTTCTGAGCTGCCTGCGCGGCAGCGAACGGCGGCGTCTCCGAACGTTGGCGGGGCGCGGGTTTCTGAGCTGCCTGCGCGGCAGCGAACACGACTTTGAGGATCGCGTTGGTGACCTCGTTTTTCTGAGCTGCCTGCGCGGCAGCGAACTCATCTGGCACGACAAACAATCCTGTGATCGCTTTCTGAGCTGCCTGCGCGGCAGCGAACGTCGCGACCGCATCATCCGACAGCCGTGCGATTTTCTGAGCTGCCTGCGCGGCAGCGAACTATTTACGCCATCGTGTTCGGGATGTGGCTGCTTTCTGAGCTGCCTGCGCGGCAGCGAACGGATCGCCTGCATCGTCGCTGCTCGCCCACAATTTCTGAGCTGCCTGCGCGGCAGCGAACGAAATCGTCGCCCGACTCCAACGCGGCGTGCTTTTCTGAGCTGCCTGCGCGGCAGCGAACGAGTGGACGGATGCGCGCAACGGTCCGAAGCTTTTCTGAGCTGCCTGCGCGGCAGCGAACGACACGGGGCCGGGCGCGGCCCTGCTGAATCGTTTCTGAGCTGCCTGCGCGGCAGCGAACCCAATCGACTCCGTCCTTGATGGCTTGATTGATTTCTGAGCTGCCTGCGCGGCAGCGAACGGGCCAAGTCTTTGGCGCGTTCGACGATGGATTTTCTGAGCTGCCTGCGCGGCAGCGAACAAGTGCTAGAGCCGCCGACGGTGACAGCCAATTTTCTGAGCTGCCTGCGCGGCAGCGAACCCGATCGGCGCGCTGTTCGGCACGGTCAACTATTTCTGAGCTGCCTGCGCGGCAGCGAACTTGCGCCGCATCAAATGATGCGATCTTCGAGTTTTCTGAGCTGCCTGCGCGGCAGCGAACGTGCGGATCATTGCGCACCGCCGTTCACTTGATTTCTGAGCTGCCTGCGCGGCAGCGAACCCAGACTGCCCAGACGCCAACTTGCTCGGTGCTTTCTGAGCTGCCTGCGCGGCAGCGAACGGGCCGCCGCCGTTCGGCATCGGCAACTGGACTTTCTGAGCTGCCTGCGCGGCAGCGAACACGCAGGTTGTCCATGCCGTCGCCGCCGCCGTTTTTCTGAGCTGCCTGCGCGGCAGCGAACTCAGGCAGTACGTCCAGATGTGCGCGGGCATTTTCTGAGCTGCCTGCGCGGCAGCGAACCAGAACATTGCCAAAGTGGCGGCAATCTGTTTTTTCTGAGCTGCCTGCGCGGCAGCGAACCTCGATCTCGAAAAGACGGGCTTCAAGGAACTTTTCTGAGCTGCCTGCGCGGCAGCGAACGGCGTGGATCGCGCGTTCTGGGATTCAATACTTTTCTGAGCTGCCTGCGCGGCAGCGAACTGACGCCTCCAGACGGCCGCGCAAACCGCATTTTTCTGAGCTGCCTGCGCGGCAGCGAACGTTTTCGCTAGGGACGACCGATGCATCTACATTTTCTGAGCTGCCTGCGCGGCAGCGAACCGCGATCTCTGCGATCTGCTGTGCGAGGGTTTTTTCTGAGCTGCCTGCGCGGCAGCGAACGGCTTGGGCGAGACGCTTGTCCGCATCGCGACTTTCTGAGCTGCCTGCGCGGCAGCGAACGGTGCTCATGCGCGGTGCGCCTCCATCGCGACTTTCTGAGCTGCCTGCGCGGCAGCGAACCGGTCGCTGGATGCGACGACAGCATCGGGTCATTTCTGAGCTGCCTGCGCGGCAGCGAACTATCCCGCGCTGCAAAAGGCAACCGGCCAGTCTTTCTGAGCTGCCTGCGCGGCAGCGAACATGAAACCGGTCAAGGCGGTATGTTCGGCGGATTTCTGAGCTGCCTGCGCGGCAGCGAACTCGCGCTGGGCATCGGAGCTGTATCGGGCGTATTTCTGAGCTGCCTGCGCGGCAGCGAACCAAGGACGCGGCGAAGCGTTCGTTGGCGTTGTTTTCTGAGCTGCCTGCGCGGCAGCGAACTGTCGCTGCAAAGAGTCGTCGAAGGCCCTGCTTTTCTGAGCTGCCTGCGCGGCAGCGAACGCTGAGGACGCCTCAATGCGTGTTCGGGCGTTCTTTCTGAGCTGCCTGCGCGGCAGCGAACATGACGTGTACGGCGCGGCGTCGATCGTCGCTTTTCTGAGCTGCCTGCGCGGCAGCGAACCGTAGTTGGTCGTCGAGGCTCGCCTCGCGCTGTTTCTGAGCTGCCTGCGCGGCAGCGAACAGAATCGCCCCTGATTGAAGCTGTGGCGAAAATTTCTGAGCTGCCTGCGCGGCAGCGAACGTGACCGTGGACGAGTCGCAGGCCGTGACCGTTTTCTGAGCTGCCTGCGCGGCAGCGAACGTAGCGCTATGCCAACACTGCGGCCGACCCATTTTTCTGAGCTGCCTGCGCGGCAGCGAACGTACGCCATATCGGCAGTTTCAGTTTTCGCTATTTCTGAGCTGCCTGCGCGGCAGCGAACAACCCAACCGACAACATCGAGCAGCGGGCGCGTTTCTGAGCTGCCTGCGCGGCAGCGAACCTTGCCGGAACCTGCGGCGTCGGCATGAAGCCTTTCTGAGCTGCCTGCGCGGCAGCGAACACGGCGGTGATGATTGAGGCGAAAAGCCAGCATTTCTGAGCTGCCTGCGCGGCAGCGAACAATGCCAAGAACAACCTGCTCCGTCCCGATAATTTCTGAGCTGCCTGCGCGGCAGCGAACCTGATCCAGCTGACGCGCGGCTCCGTCGCATATTTCTGAGCTGCCTGCGCGGCAGCGAACAGGGAGTCGGCGCCGGACGGCCACCGCGCGTGTTTCTGAGCTGCCTGCGCGGCAGCGAACGCGGAAGGTGGCGTGACGTGGCGCGCGCTACGGTTTCTGAGCTGCCTGCGCGGCAGCGAACGCGCAACCCCCTGTGTTTTGTTCGCACAATTTTTTCTGAGCTGCCTGCGCGGCAGCGAACGCGATGATGATCAGCGCGTACGTCGCGAAAAATTTCTGAGCTGCCTGCGCGGCAGCGAACCTCCCCGTTGAGCAACCGCTGCACGTATTTCATTTCTGAGCTGCCTGCGCGGCAGCGAACCCGTTGCGAAGACCTGCGCGACGACGTCGACTTTTCTGAGCTGCCTGCGCGGCAGCGAACACCGAAGCGCATTTGCTTGCATGTCTGGAGCTATTTCTGAGCTGCCTGCGCGGCAGCGAACAGTCGAAATGCTCGCCGCCGATGTTCAAGGCGCTTTCTGAGCTGCCTGCGCGGCAGCGAACCCTCGAAGATTGGGAAGGTCCGATACCGGAGCTTTCTGAGCTGCCTGCGCGGCAGCGAACTGCTGCGCCCGGTTCTTCGTCATGCCGTCGAATTTCTGAGCTGCCTGCGCGGCAGCGAACGTCTCGACTGACCCCGGCCTGACCCCGCGCAATTTCTGAGCTGCCTGCGCGGCAGCGAACCGTCGGGTATCCCGGTCCATGCGTGCATTCTGTTTCTGAGCTGCCTGCGCGGCAGCGAACTGCTCAAGCCGCACGAGCTCTACCGAGCGCAATTTCTGAGCTGCCTGCGCGGCAGCGAACGTACATCAAAGGCATCGTCGCCGAGCGCGATATTTCTGAGCTGCCTGCGCGGCAGCGAACGCCTTGACGAGGCCGAGCGCGGAATCCCGAATTTTCTGAGCTGCCTGCGCGGCAGCGAACGGTCCGACGGGTGGCACCGGAGCAACGGGCGTCTTTCTGAGCTGCCTGCGCGGCAGCGAACAGTTGTGCGCGTACGAGAAGGGCCGTCAACAATTTCTGAGCTGCCTGCGCGGCAGCGAACGCGAGATCAGTGGGACACCGACTTCGCCGGACTTTCTGAGCTGCCTGCGCGGCAGCGAACGTAGTCGCCGAGCATTGCATTCCAGCGACCGATTTCTGAGCTGCCTGCGCGGCAGCGAACTTGCGCGGATCGCGCACGGCTGTATTCACGCTTTTCTGAGCTGCCTGCGCGGCAGCGAACGCCCGCCATCTTGGACGTCTCGATTGATCCAATTTCTGAGCTGCCTGCGCGGCAGCGAACCGCAAGTCTGTCCGACTGCATCGAACGATTCTTTTCTGAGCTGCCTGCGCGGCAGCGAACACGCACGAGTCTGGCTACGTGCGGGTGACGGATTTTCTGAGCTGCCTGCGCGGCAGCGAACTTTCCGTCGTAGAGAATGGGTTCGAGTTGACTTTTCTGAGCTGCCTGCGCGGCAGCGAACTTGAGGGTTTGTCGCCGGATCGAGGTATTCATTTTCTGAGCTGCCTGCGCGGCAGCGAACTTTTCCATCGCGAAGATCGGCGAGATGTCGGTTTTCTGAGCTGCCTGCGCGGCAGCGAACGGCGGTGCAGCGGGCGCCGCCTTTTGCGTCTTTTTCTGAGCTGCCTGCGCGGCAGCGAACCAGCACGTCGAACTCGTGGATGCGCTCGAGCATTTCTGAGCTGCCTGCGCGGCAGCGAACCGTCTACGTGGCAGCACCATCACGACGGCGTCTTTCTGAGCTGCCTGCGCGGCAGCGAACTACGGTTAGGTACTGGTAATGCAATTCGGATCTTTCTGAGCTGCCTGCGCGGCAGCGAACGAAAAAGGAAATAGCCGCCCGGCGCAGGGCATTTTCTGAGCTGCCTGCGCGGCAGCGAACAAGGATCACGTCGCGCGCGTAGGGAAGGGCGCTTTCTGAGCTGCCTGCGCGGCAGCGAACTTCCTGACGTTCACCGCGCCATGGGCGCGGATTTTCTGAGCTGCCTGCGCGGCAGCGAGCGCGGCGAGCCCGCATCGGCCAATCCCTATCAATTTCTGAGCTGCCTGCGCGGCAGCGAACTTGTACACATACTCCAACTCGCCGCGTGACATTTTCTGAGCTGCCTGCGCGGCAGCGAACGGCTGATCTGCTTGAAGTCCGGCAGTGTGGCCTTTTCTGAGCTGCCTGCGCGGCAGCGAACATTTCAACAGCAAGCGCCCGCGGGGCACGAACTTTTCTGAGCTGCCTGCGCGGCAGCGAACGCAGTTGTCTGGAATCGGATTGATCGCGAAGATTTTCTGAGCTGCCTGCGCGGCAGCGAACGCAGTTGTCTGGAATCGGATTGATCGCGAAGATTTTCTGAGCTGCCTGCGCGGCAGCGAACAAGATGGTTCCCGAGCGCGGCTTCAACGTCAATTTCTGAGCTGCCTGCGCGGCAGCGAACCCAGGATCACGCTACGGCGATGGCGGCGAGACTTTCTGAGCTGCCTGCGCGGCAGCGAACTTAGCCGCGAAAGAGACAGGGAATGTTCCGCTTTTCTGAGCTGCCTGCGCGGCAGCGAACGCCCCAGCCATTCGGCGCTGCATCGTTCGCTGTTTCTGAGCTGCCTGCGCGGCAGCGAACGCCATCCTTTGAGAGTCGATCCGGCTCTGTTTTTTCTGAGCTGCCTGCGCGGCAGCGAACCGACCGGCCCTACGGGCCCGACGGGGCCGACATTTCTGAGCTGCCTGCGCGGCAGCGAACACGGCGGTGTCGTCGATGACGACTTCGCCGGCTTTCTGAGCTGCCTGCGCGGCAGCGAACACCGTGACCTGCCCCGTGGGCTTGTTGCTCATTTTCTGAGCTGCCTGCGCGGCAGCGAACCCAAGGTGCAAGCCACCGTCGACGCGCTCGCCTTTCTGAGCTGCCTGCGCGGCAGCGAACAAGCAGGATGAACGCGTAGAGGGTATTCATCATTTCTGAGCTGCCTGCGCGGCAGCGAACGGGCTTCATGACGCGCGATAGTTCGGCGATCAGTTTCTGAGCTGCCTGCGCGGCAGCGAACGTGCCCGTTGGAGTGATACGGGCGCCCGAGTATTTCTGAGCTGCCTGCGCGGCAGCGAACAGGGCTTTGGTCAGTCCGTCACGGCCGCCGCATTTCTGAGCTGCCTGCGCGGCAGCGAACGTACTCGACCAGATCAAGAGAATCCGCCTTGATTTCTGAGCTGCCTGCGCGGCAGCGAACTGGCTCACGCCGACGGCGGACGGGCCGATCGATTTCTGAGCTGCCTGCGCGGCAGCGAACAGCGCGCGGCCGGACACGCTCACGGCCTTGCCTTTCTGAGCTGCCTGCGCGGCAGCGAACCGCAAGCCCAACTGCTGAAACGTGCTACCGAATTTCTGAGCTGCCTGCGCGGCAGCGAAACATCTTGTCGATTTCGAGCGCGAGGCCGGAGATTTCTGAGCTGCCTGCGCGGCAGCGAACGAGTGCCATGAGTTCTATGTCGCCAGTCGCGATTTCTGAGCTGCCTGCGCGGCAGCGAACCAGCATCCGGCCTACACGCGCGGCTACGACAATTTCTGAGCTGCCTGCGCGGCAGCGAACAAGCGCATCGGTGGCGAGGCGCCATTGCTCACTTTCTGAGCTGCCTGCGCGGCAGCGAACGCACTATCCAAGCGCGACGGGAAGCCGTTGCAGTTTCTGAGCTGCCTGCGCGGCAGCGAACATCGACGTGGACGCCAACGGCGTCTGGGTCCATTTCTGAGCTGCCTGCGCGGCAGCGAACCCTCACTCGGGCATCGGCTGCGGTCACTACATTTTCTGAGCTGCCTGCGCGGCAGCGAACGGCCGCCCGGCGTGATTCTCTGACTACGGTTATTTCTGAGCTGCCTGCGCGGCAGCGAACTTTCAAATGCTTCGCAAGATGAAGGGTCAACTTTTCTGAGCTGCCTGCGCGGCAGCGAACATGCTGCGCGCAGAACGGCGCGATCGCTTGGCTTTCTGAGCTGCCTGCGCGGCAGCGAACCCGGCGCAGGCGACGCGCGGCGGTCTGGCCGTTTTCTGAGCTGCCTGCGCGGCAGCGAACCAACCCCTGAACTGGTGCGCCCGAGCGTTGAATTTCTGAGCTGCCTGCGCGGCAGCGAACCGTGCCATCGAGCTCGGGTTGACAGCGAGGGCTTTCTGAGCTGCCTGCGCGGCAGCGAACGGTTGCGTGACGACGGGCGACTACGATCTCAATTTCTGAGCTGCCTGCGCGGCAGCGAACGGCAAGTCGTTGCGTGCCATCGAGCTCGGGTTTTTCTGAGCTGCCTGCGCGGCAGCGAACGCATGAATCACGATTGCCGCCGCCACGAAAGTTTTCTGAGCTGCCTGCGCGGCAGCGAACCAGTCGTTGTATGCCACGGCAACTGCCGACCTTTTCTGAGCTGCCTGCGCGGCAGCGAACGGAACGCGCGAAGTGCGTCTTGTATCGCCGCATTTCTGAGCTGCCTGCGCGGCAGCGAACGGTTGGTGCGGCACCGAATGCAGGCGCGTGCTTTTCTGAGCTGCCTGCGCGGCAGCGAACGGAAACTGTCCCGATGGCACGACACCGCAGAATTTTCTGAGCTGCCTGCGCGGCAGCGAACTAGAAGCTTTTGCCTTGGGAGCTGCGCCGAATCAAGAATAGCGACAAAAAGGCCGGCCAACCCAATGGACTGACCGGCCTGCAAGTATCTGATTTTTAATGGCCTATGCGGTCTTCCGAAAAATGGGTCAGAACCACGGGACCGTAACGACAGTACTTAGCCCGAAGCTGTTGAACGGCCCCCCAATGGCGCGGGATTGCAGCGGACTGAGGGCAATGAACAGGCAAAATGCCTGCTTTGTGCTGCGGCTGTGCAGGTGGATGTAAGGCAAGTCGGGGCGATGTTCCATGCTGGATGGAATGGCAGCCATGGCTTGCTCCTCAGTTTCGCCTTTGCGTCGCATGCGTCGGCGTCGCAGGCGTTCGGCACTGGTCTTGAATTGCTTGCGCTGCACGCTGCGATGCAAGGTGTCGGCGGGAACAGCGGCAAGACTGCCGATGCGGACGTGGTCGCGCATGCCTCCCAGCCAGTCTGCAGCCAGCATCTGCCGCAGTGCGGTTTCGCTACCATGCAGACGCAGCGTTGGACCCAACGTGCGCGGACTCAGGCTGTAGCCTGGAAAACTCACACCGACGTCGTCCCGACGTTGTTGTACCAGCGCGAGATGCAGGTGGTCGTACAGCGCTCCCAGCAATTGGTTGGGACTGGACTCCGGATCAGGGACAACCTTGATATCGACGTAATGCGTGGTCATGGCGTCAGTTCGCTTCGCCGAACACGCCGCCGCGAATCAGCGTGGCAATTACGAAATGCTGCTGACTGGTTTCAGGGACTTTGTCCTTGATGACCCAGCTGTCGAGAAGGTTGTAGAAGTCGGTCTTTTCCTTGGGCTGGCGATACGCCTTGCCTTGGGTCGTGACCGAACCGTAGGGCTCGACGGCGATGGGGCCGTTCGTGGCTGCCTCAGGGTACCAAGTGTCGATGGTGCGCAGGGCATTGCCGATCTTCTGCGAATGGATGGCGGCGACGCCATCGACGCCGTATAGCGTCTTGCTCTTGTCGCCGCGGCCGCGGTCGAGGATCAGTTCTTGTGAAGGGAATATCTCCTGCCCGGCACCGATACGCACGAAGGCGATGACTTGCAGCAACACGTGGCCGTTGCCGGCAAGGCCATCGGCAACCAGAGCCGCCAACTCGGAAAGTGCCTTGGCTTCCCCGGAGGGCGCCTTGAGATCCAGCAATGAATGGGCCAGCGCATTGAAGGTCCAACTGGCCTTTGCCTGGCCGTTCTCGATGTGGGCCACGGTGACATCCACCTGTTCGGCGCCAATGCGGTTGCGCCACAGGAAGCGGCCGTTGGCCAGGTTGGCGGCGTAGCGGTTGGCCAGTTCGGCAAAGCCGTTCTGCTGGACGTAGTCACCCACGGTGGCCAGCAGTTTCTGTCGATAGGCGGCATCGTTGCAGGCGGAGGGCTGGCCCGTGCCGGCCAGCACGCGCAGCGTGAACTGCACTCTTAGCGTATCGGCATTGGCGGGCAGGGTGGCCACGTCCACGGTCTGCAGGTTGGGATTCTGGATGGCGGCGTCCAGCTTGGCGGGGTCGGTAGCTCCACCTTTCAGGCGATTGGAAATGGTGCCGCGCACGGATTTTTCGCGAATTTTGATGGGTGCCCAGTTTTGCGACTCTGAGCGTGCGGACCAGTCACCGCTGGACAACAGGGCGTCGGAAGGGTCGAGCTTGCGCTCGAAGGCAAGGACGGAAGCGGTCTTGAGTTCGTTGGCCATGATGGAATTCCTTGTCGTGTCAGAGAGTGGTTTCGGCAGAGCGATAGTCGTTGCGGCAGCGGTACAGGCCTTCTTCGGGACGGCTGTCGGCGTACCAGAGCAGATCCCGCGGTGTGTGCAGGCGGTGCGGACCGATCCATTCACCCATGGAGTACAGGCTTTCGACGAAGCGGAACGGCGTAGTGACGTCACGCGCATGGACTACCGTGCCCGCATCGTGCAGTTCGCCCAAGGCGCCGTAGCCAACCGGAATGGGTACGACCCATCCCGAGCCTTTCCTGCGGTCGTGTCGCCAAGCGCCTTTGCCATCTTCCGCCTTGCTGTCGTAGTGCCAGTTGATGCGCGAGAGCGAGAGCCACGCATCGAGGCGCGTGGCTTGCGATGACTGCTTGCGCAGTTCGCCCAAGCGGTGGTCGATCAGGTCGTCGCGGGCGACCAACGCCGAGCCTGGCAGCAGGCGGGCGCGCAGCTTGCGGAACTCTGTGACCTGGTCGTCACTGTCGCCGGTGAAGTTGGCCAGCCAGGGGCGGCTCCGCGAAGAGGGTGCCTGCGTCGCCGGCAACAGCGTGCCACCGGCGATGCGCATGCCTTGCAGCAGAGCGAGAACGGTTTCGAGGTCGTTTTGCTGCGCATCCCGCTCCCATACCTCAGCATGCAGCGCCAGCACCAGACTGAGGTCGAGGTGGATGCGTCCTTCCTCGACGATGGCGGACGTGCCCCCATCCTTGCCCACTGGGTTACGGGTAAGGCGGAAGCTCTTGACGAAGCCGCCCTCGGTGGTCTGCTCCTGGCGGTCGTGGCAGACCACACCCACGGCGCCGAACTCCAGATCCAGGCCGGTGGCGCGTGTCTTGCGTTCCAGCGCCCACATCAAACCGAGAAACGCCGTAATGGACGGGAAGCCATGAGTCAGCGAACTGGAGACGGCGTTGGCGTTGTGCACCCTGAGATGCGGCAGTACCAGCAGATGGGTGAAATGCGGAAGCGCACTCATGGGGCACCTGCCTCGGCGCGGCGCTGCACCGGGATTGGCCAAGCCACGTCGAGGATCGCCTGCCCGGCGAAGTGGCGCATCTCCCCCTCACCGAGCAGCGCGAGTTTGTCGCTGCGATTGCGTAGCTGGCCGTTGAGCCAGAGGCCGAAGCGGCCTGCTACTTCGTCGGCCCAGTCGCCCTGCTCATAAGCCCGGTTGAAGGCGAGGTCATCCTCGCGCCAGTGCGGATGCACTGGATCGTTGCGTTCCGGTAGCTCGAAGCGGTCGGGGTCGAGCCAGAGCTTCTCGCACAGAGGCAGCTGGCATGCCTCATCCCGCGTCCAGCCAGCCGGGTAGCTTCCGCGAATCGCCACGCCGAACATTGCCAACTCCTGGCCGATGGCTTGTTCGATGGTTTCGCGATGGTTGCGGGTTTCCATGGTGGGGTCGGGGTTGGCCTTCAGGAAGGCCGTCAGCGTGCGCAGCAATTCGCGCATGCCGCCAAACCGGTTCAGCTCGCCATACCTTTCGCCGAACACCGAATCGAGCCTGAGCAGGTTCATTGCGGCACCCGGCTTCCAGGCCGGTGGCGGCAACGAAGCCAGCAGATAGTTCACGCCGCCGCGCTCGCTGTTCAGTTGCGAAATATTCTGTGGCTTGGTGCCACCTAGCTTGCGGGCGACAAGGTCGCGATAGTCCCGGTAGACGCCATCGGCAGGCTTGTTGTCGCGCCGGGCTTGCCGCGCTTCCTTGTTGGCCTCGCCAAACCGAGCATCCTGGATGTCGTTATGGACGGCATGGGCCAGCGAGCTGGAGAACATCGGCTGCAGCAGGTGATAGTGCGTGTCGTCCTGAGGGTCGTCCCCGGCCAGCCAGTAAAGTTGCTTGGCCATGGGGTGGGTGGCCGGTTGCGTTTCTTCGCGTACGAGCGAGGCAAAGGCTTTCATCCAGCCGCGAGCCCGTTCGGCGTCGTCGGACAGCGCGGCCTGCAGGTCGGCGTCACCGGCTTGCATCCAGTCGAGCAGGCGACGGCCATCGACCTCGAGCTTGAGCAGCTTGAAGACGTCCAGTGCGGCAGCATTGCCCACCACGTCCTCGGCGTAGTCCTCGCCCAGCAGGTGGCTGCCGATTTCGGTGTGACGTGGCAGGCCGGAAGGGGCGACATGCAGGCTGCTGCCCCGCGCGTCTGGGTGGGTGGCCTTGAGCACGTGGGTTACGGCCTGGATCTGGCCCACCCGCCGTGCCGCATCGGCCAGCCATGTGGCGTACTCGTATTTCGATGCCTTGTCGGCATCGTCTTCCTTGCCTTTCAGCTTGGTCTCGCGCCGGGCTTCGATGAAGCCGGCGATGTCGGCGCGGAAGAGGCCGGAACGTGATGCAGGTTCCGTTTTCTCGTTCATAGGAATCCTTTCATGCACCCGGAGAGGGTGTGCCTGTAGAATCCCCACGGCAGCAAGCCGCCGTGGGGTGCTGGGTGTCTCGTCATGGGACTAATCTGTCGAAACGTCGATAGAACACTTCTTGCACCCTCTTACACGTCAGTTCTTTCGGGCTTCCAACCGGCTGGTTGTTCGTCGGGGCACCGCGTCAACGGTGCCCCGACAGTTCCAGCGTGATACTCGAGAATTTGAATGTCAACCACCAAACACGTATCTACCGCTTAGGTAGCTCAGAAAACCAAACACGTCTCTACTGTGTTTCTCTTGCTGCCGCGTAGGCAGCGATCTCTAGAGATGATTACAATGCATTCATTGCAATCATCTCCGGAGGCCCCGGCCATGGCCACCATGACCATTCGAAACTTGGATGACGACCTCAAGGCGCGTCTGCGTATGCGGGCGGCCCGGCATGGACAGTCGATGGAAGAGGAGGCGCGCAGCATTTTGCGCAGCGCGCTGAAGACCGAGCCGTTGAGCGGGCAATCGCTGCTGGACAGCATCCGCGCCATGGTGGAGCCGTATGGCGGCATCGAACTGGAGCTTCCGCCACGTGAGCCCCAGCGCGATCCACCGGAATTCCGTTGATGTTTGTGCTGGACACGAACGTCATATCGGAACTGTTCCGGCCTCAACCCGATCCGAAGGTGATGGGGTGGGTCGGCCAACTGTCGGGCGACGAGCTTTTCACCACGGCCATCACTCGTGGTGAACTGCTGTATGGCTTGTATTGCATGCCGGATGGACGGCGCAAGAACGATCTGTTGCAGAAGCTTTCTGTGTTGTTCGAGCAGAAACTCGCCGGACATGTGCTGCCCTACGATGAGGCGGCGGCCGATGCGCACGCGAAGTTTGCGGCGGCGCGGCGCGCACAGGGGCGGCCAGTGGCGATGCCCGACGCGATGATTGCCGGCATCGCGCGCTCGCGCGGCGCCACGCTGGCCACGCGCAATGGGCGTGACTTCGAAGCATCTGACGTCCATTTGGTCGATCCCTGGCATTGATCTGCCTCAGCGCTGTCTGGTGAAGCCGAGCCACGGGTGCCAGCGCCAGCCTTGGTCATTGCACGGCACTTCCACGGTGGTGAACTTGCAGGCGGCGCGATCGAGCGGCAGGTCTTGGGCTTCGGCTTGTTCGCTCACCAGTGACAGCAGGTCGAACTCGCCCCAGCGACTGACCCCGGGCGCGACATCCAGCGCGACTTTGCGAAGCAACTCCCTTGCGGGGACGTAGAGTTTTTCACCGCGCCTGCTACCCGGCATGTCTTCGACGCGATGCGGCACTAGATCGTCGTCGTCCTCGTTGGGCAGCCATGCCAGTGTGGTGCCGGGCTGCTCGTCATGGCGAAACGGTTGCTGCTGCGGCAGCACGCCGGCAAGCGCTGCCTGAGGATGTTCCCATCCTGCGGGCGCATAATCGCGCTCCAGGCGCGGGGCGGGTGAGGCGCTGCGGCGCGCGGAGCGCATGGTGGGCGCGGACGGCGCTGGCAGCATGGCGGCGTGGATGCGCGCCTGCTCCAAGTCCACCCAACGTTCGCGCGATCGCAATTCGTCCGCGCGGGGCTGGATCCGCGGCTGCGCATCGAGGTGACGATATTCATCCTCGGCCAGCAGCACATGCAGGCTGTGGCTGGCCAGCAGGAAGCGGCCGTTGTCGCGTTCGGTCTCGAAGCCAGGGCGGACGAATACCGGCTGACCACCGCGCCGTTCGATGCCCTTCAGATTGGTGTCGAACACCAGCACATTTGGCGTCTGCGGCGGCCTGCGGCGATGGCGCTGTACGCGGCCGGCGAGCTGGATCAACGAGCGCATCGAGGACGGTTCGGCCACTGCCCAGTCGGCGTCCCAGTCACGCCCCACTTCGCATACCGGCGAAGCCAGTACCACGAACAATTGGTCGTGCTCGGGATGCGTATCCAGCACATGCCGGACTTGCGGCAGTTGCCACACCGTGTCTTCGTTGCGGCGATTGAAGGCGGCGTCCAGCATGGCTTCAATGGCCGAGCGCTGCGCAAGCGGAAAACGCGCGTGATACACGCACAGATGGATGCGCATGCCTTCCGGCGCGGCCTGCGTGTAGAGCGTGCTTGCCACCTCGAAGATCGGGTCGATGTTGGCCATGCGCACGAGGCCGAAACTCACACGCTTGCCGGTGACGGGATCCGCATGAGCATGATCACGATGCAAGCGCACGCAGGCATCGCGCACATCGGCGGCAAACGGGACTGGGATGCTGCCGGGTGATTGGGCGGGGATGTCGATCGGCAGCAGCTCGGCGAAACGCAAGGGCCTGGTCGCGTGCAACTTCGCCACGCGACGCTCGACGAAACGGGTGTGAGCGGCGGCAAAACCGTCATCGTCGCCAAGAATTTCGGTTTGCGCGCCGAATTCGTCCGTCCACAGGCAAGGGACTTCGACGGTCCCCCCGTTGCCGCCATCGTGCCCCCGGTTGCGCCGGTAGTGACGGCGACCAGCGCGGTACGCCATGAACATGCCCTGCACCAGCGCCGGCGGCAACGTGGCCGAGGACAACACCACCCGGCTGCCGAGCATCCCGGCCCAGTGCATCAACCGGGTCAGCGCGGGCAGGTCGTCGAGGTCGTAGTCGTCCAGTTCGTCCAGCACCAGATCGCTGCTCATCAGTCGCAGCATCGGTGCGATCTGCCGACCAGCGCGCAAGGACTCGGTGGCGGGTGCGAGGTGATCCACGGTGCACACCAGCATCGGTGCGGAAAGCAGCTTGCGGATCTCCGGGTTGGCCAGCGCGCGCGAGAGCAGAGGATGGTCCGCCGCGGTGCCCTCGTAGAGCACATGGCTGTCTTCCTCGATCAGGGCCTGCGCAGATGCCGAGCCTGTAGCTTCGGCCTTTGCTTCGTAATGCTCGAACAGGGCGCGGCTGGCCGAGCCGCCGACCAGCACCGCCAGCTCGTCGTCGCCCAGATGCAGGTCGCGGCGATAGCTGCGTCCGGTTTGCAGTGTGAGTGTGCGCAGGCCCAGTGCGTAACTTGCTCGCAGGCCCAGTTGGGGATCGGCCAAGGCGTAGAGGATTCGGGCGTTGGCCAACGTCTTGCCGCAGCCGGTGGAGGCCATGTTGACGATGAAGGCGCCGTGTTCGCGCGCAGGCTCGCGCAGGCCGGTGGCAGCATCGAAGGCTTTGTCCTGCCAGGCGAAGCGCGCATCGCGACTGCGCTTGCGCAGGCCCCGATGATTGGCGAGACGCGGCAGATGGCGCTCGAAGTTCGGCAAGGCGTGAGCGACGAGACTCGCGGTATGACCCACGCCGAGCAGATGCTCCAACAGCGATTGGTTCATCACGGCGTAGCGCAGAGTGTTGGCGAATACGGCCTGCCCCTGCTGCACAAAGCGCTGGCGTTCCGCGACGGGCTTGCCGTCGCTGTCCACGCCAAGGCTGGAATAGTGGTGGTCGGCCAGCATCAGGACGAGGCGCGCCAGGTGCATCACGTAGGGATCGCCCAGCCAGTCCGCGTGACGCTGGGCGCGGAGTTCCAGCAATGCCTTGGCCACGCGTCGGCTCTGTGCCCGCCATGTCGGCGTGATTGCCGGTAGCTCGCCAGCCAGCTGCCAGTACGGCAGGGCCTGGGCTGGTGTGGAACCTTGGTCGATCTCGTTCCAGTCGTGGGCGATCTGCATCAGAGGGGTTTCCAGCCAAGCCTTCTGGAAACCTTTGGCGCGTGCACCGATCTGTGCCTGACCATCGCCGTTCCGCTTTTCTGCCGGGACGCACGGCAAGCGGTGGTGGGTGACGATCAGCCAACCGATGGCGGCGGCCAGTGGCGCCCGTTCGGCAAGCCGACCGAAAGGGTGACGATCGATGCCCGGGTCGACGCCATCGCGCAGGTAGCGCGCGGGTGCCGTCCATTCGGCTTCGCTGCCGCTGCCGTCGGCAGCCAGCCGGGCCAGCCACCCGGCGTCGTCGTCCTCCCCCACGAAGGCGAGGAACAGACGCAACGATACCCATTCATGGCGATACCGGTTGCGCTCGTCGAGCCTGCCTTGCAGGCGACTCTGGAACGTCACGCTGGCTTTGCCCAAGTCGTGCAGTAATGCGGCCAATTGCGCCAGCAGCCGGATGTCCCGTGCAGCATGCCAATCGTTCTCGTCACCCTTGCGCAGCACATCCCTGGCAGTGCTGTTGGTGGGCACCGCGCCCTCGGTATTGAAGCGGCGTGCATCGCCCACTATCCACAGCAGTTCGCTGCGATCGACTCCGCGGATCCAATGACAGGCCACGGCGGTGTTCTTGCGGGCGGTCTTGCGCAACAGTTTGCGCAGGGTCTCCAAGCCAGCTTGCGTGATTGGCGTCTGCCAGACACAGTCGCCGCGACGCTCGGCAAACTGGTCGAGGATGCGGCGCGTCTCGGTCAGCGCGCGTTTGTTGCATTGGCTGACCAGCAGGACGTTCATGCGGCCGGTTCCGCTCCGTTCTTCAGCGCCGCCGTGTCGAGAGCGACGGTCTTGAGCGTATCGATCATGAAATCCAGCGATTCGCTACGCGCCAGTGCCTCGATGCAGGCGCGGCGGAAAGCCTGTTCGTCGTCGCCTCGCATGGCGGAAAGGAAGGCCTGCGGCAGGATCGCGGCATCCTTCACGAGATCGGCGACGTCGAAAACCAGGCCTCCGCGTCGCGTCTTGCCGTGCAGGACGGCCAGTCCGTGCGGCAGCCCGAGCACCCATGTCGCAGTCGCACCGAGTCCGTAGGCAAGATAGTTGCCGTGGTCGAGGAAACGATTTGCAGGGTCCGAGCCGGTGCCACGCTTGGCTCGAGTGAAGTCCCCATAACCCACCGCGTCGACCGCCAATTTGAACAGCGCTTTGGTCAGGCGCGCTTCCTCGGTCAGTAGCGACGTGTTGTCCTGCGCAAGTTCGATCTGGCGCGAGGTTCGGGCGAGCAATTCATCGAGGCGGCCCGCCTCGGGGACGAAGCCCGCCTCACGCAATGAGCGATGCCGCCAATGTGCATGAATACGTTGCGCACGCGACTGCTGGAACGCCTTTGCCGCGGTCAGACGCAGATCGTCGTCGAACCAGAAGCGCACCCATGCCTGAAGATACTCGGTCGGACGGTATTCACTCTGGGGTGAAAACCAGGCGACTTCGATGTCGACTTCGTTGGCGCTGAATAGCGGCGTTCCACCTCCGCCGGCGAATCCAACCAGAACGCCGGCCTTGGCCAATTCGCGCATTGCCGCCTGGGTGATCGAAGTGCCAGTGCCGAGCAGCAACGTGGTCGTGTTCGCGATCGGAATGTTCCAGTAGAGCGAGCGCTTGCCTTCGTCGGTGACGTACTCGACCCGCCCACCGTTGACCAGAACGCGACAGTGCTCGAGGTAATAGAGATTTGCGCGCTTGGAATGAAGGATGGTTTTGAGGTCGCCCGAAGAGAAGTCATCCATGTGCATGCATCCGAAACGGTTGGGTAACCCCACATGCGATGCCGTCAGAGCGATCAGGGCACCGGCCTTTCCATCCGTCGCCGTGCTCGCCGACTCAATGCACCCAGCACTCTCGATCCCGAGACTTCGTATGACCAGAGGACCAGTTTTTAATCGCCCAGCGCAAAGATATCCAATCTTTCGAATAGGCGCGTTTTGCGTGGAATGTCATTGATCCTGTCTCCCGTGAAGCGAACTGGTGCGTCGACGGCTTGAGGCGAAATCTTTGAACCGTAGTCACAAGCAGCGAGTCTGACGCGACTGCGTCTCACGTTCCAGGTAACACACATGCGATTGCGTGTCTCTAGTGGGCTGGATCAAACCGGCGCCGTTCATGCGGAAGCCAGTGCAGCGATCGAAAGCCGAAAGTAGAGAACGAAGCGGCGCGAAGACGATGGTGCATAGCGGCCGCATTGCGCAGGTAAGTACCCTCAGCCGCAGGCATGACGATCAAGGGTTGGATTGTAGGAAATTTCCTATTCCGTTCGTCGTCATTGTCCTACTGGCATGGAGAAGCGGCGACGCTACACTTCGAAAGCCGTACAGGGGCGGCGTGCAGGGGCGGGGCATGGGGCTGCGATTTCGCAGGGCATCGAAGTTGTTGTCCGGCGTCAGGTTGAAGGTCAGCGGTAGCGGGATCGCCACATCCATCGGCCATGGAGACGCGCACACCACGCTGAGTGGCAAATGGAAGCGGATTGACAGTCTGGATCGCCGAGACTGGCCTTTCCTGTACGACTCTCCTGTCGCGCAGCGACTCTCAGCCCGAGCGGCTACGCAGTCCGCCGCGCGGATCGATGTCTCCGAGACAGCCGCCGCAGGGGCGCGTTTTTTTCAACAAGCGGCACTTCGCCACCATGGGTGTTGGCCTCCCGCACCTGCGCCGATGACGGCTGCTACGGGACGCCCTGGTGAGGAAGATGCAAGATGCTCCCAAGTGGCCACGAGGTTTTTCATTGGCCCCGGCGCGTCGCGAAGATGCGCCGCCCCATGAAGTGAATCTTCGGAGTTCCGGAAACTCCCCGGAGCGGATGTTGTGATGAGCAAGTCGCGCTTGCTTCGGCGCGGCGCGTGAATCGACAGGGGAACTCGCCAGTGGATACAACCAGCATTGCCAACGACCAACGCATCCGCTTGCCTCTGGAGCGCGTGCTGGCCGAACAGTTGACGCGGCATGCCGCCTTTCTTTCGGCTCGACCGGAGCGCCTCCTGCCGGGCCCCGAAGCCATTCGCCGGCAGCTTCTTGGAAGAGCGGTGCGCCTCACCGAAATGATGGCTCCGCTGGCTGTGCAAGCAGCGCACAAGATTCGCGATTCGTTCGGGCTGGCCCAGCCGGTGGAGTTGTACCAGTCGGCCGGGCGCGAGAACGCGGCGATGCACCTGTTGCGCGAGCCGATCCTGATGGAAATCCAGGGCCGGTTGTTGTCCTTGCTCGATGAAGGTGCCTTGCACGCCGTGATCGGGCACGAGCTTGGGCATTTCATTGCGCATGGGCCGGATTCTCCGTTTGCACGTGAAAGCGCGCTTGCGACGTTGCTGGTAATGACTGATGGCACACCGGAGGATTTGGCGGCATTGGCTTCTTCGCTGTCGATGGCGCGGGAATTGACCGCGGATCGGTATGGCTTGCTCGCCGCGGGTGATCTCGATGCCATGCTGCGGCTGGAGATGGTTGCCACGACCGGCTTGCCCGCGGACGCATTGGGCAATGACACACAGGGCTACTTGGCCCAGTGCAGGGAATTGGTGGAATCGTGCCTCTCGCGTGGAGAAGCCGCGCAAGGCGTGACACATCCAGAGCATGGCGTGCGCGCTTGGGCTGCGTGGCTGTTCAGCGAGTCCGACTTGTATCGGGAATTGACGGGGGCAGGGGCAGGAACGCGGTCCATCGCCGAAGTTGACGCGTTGATTGCCAAGGTTCTGGCTCGACGTGGAATGGACGGTTCTTTCCAGTATCTGGAGGCACCACCCGTCGAGCTATATGAACTGGCCTTGTCGGCGGCCGTTTTGGTGGCTTTCGCCGATGGCGTGATCTCTGACGAGGAGACCGAGATCATCGAGCGCACTTTTGCCGCGCTCGTTCCTGGCTGGCGTGAGTTGCTTGAGCCGGCGGCGGCCACCAAGCGTTTCGAGGAACTGGCGCCGGTGGCGCAGCGTCTCGGCCCTTCGATCCAGCGCCCGTTGTTCAGTCTCCTCCTGCACGTACTTGCGGCGGACGGCGTCGCCGATACGCGCGAGCTGGCGCGCGTCCGCGAAATCGGCACGTTGCTCGGCTGCGCGGAATTGTTCGACGACCTGCTGCGCCCGGTGCTGCTCCGACTGGAAGTGGAGCGTCGTGAGGCCGGGGCCGCCCAGCCATTGCCCGTGCGTCCGCAAGATGCGGCGCTGGCCTTGGATGCCTATTTTGCCGCCATCGTTCGGCGGGGCGGCTCGCAAACCAGCATGCGGCGCCTGCTTCGATTGCTGGGCGTGGCGACGCGAGAGCCCGATGCCTTGAAGCGTGTGAATGAAGCGTTGGCTCGCGCAGGATTGCGCGCCGATGCGGATCTGGCTGCGATCGATCTCGATGAATCCTTCGCGTTGATTCCCCTGCAACCGATGGCGGAAGCAGCGCCGGCATCGCGTCCGCCGCCTGATGCGCTCAAACGCGCGATTGCGCGGCTGCGCGACGAACTCGTCAGTGGCGACGGCAACAGTCCCTCGGTACGCCTGCGCGACATCCGGGGCGGGCGCTCATTCGACATGGCCGCTTTGTCGAAGGTGTCGTTGGGTCATGCAGAACGCTGCCTGGCATTGATCCAGGCAGGGCGGCGTACGGTGCTGCTGCACGGCGAGCAGATTGGCCAGTCCAAGGATGCGCAGACGCAGTTCCGACAGTTGACGGATCTGCGCCGCGAACATGCCGCGCGCCGCGAGGAAACCGGCGCGCGCGACTTGTATCTCGCCAGCGGCTTCGTCTGCGGCGTCGTGGAAGGCTACGTCGTGCGCGCGCCCTTGCTGCTGCATCCGGTGGAGTTGTTCCCTGAAGGGGAAAGCGGCGTGGCGGTCGCGCCGGCCGCAGACGAATTGCCAATCGCCAATCAGGCTGTGTTTCGCCTCATCCATAACAAGGCAGGAATTCCATTCGCCAACGACCTGGTCGAGCACCTTGATGCGATGGCTGAGGATCCCGCGCAAGGCATTCCTGCGCTGATCGAGCACCTGCGCAGCGCCGGCATTGACGTGTTCGGCGACGATGCGGTTTTGCACCCTCTCGATCCACTGCCCGACAGCGTCTACGAATGGAAAGGCCGGCGGTTGGCGCGGGAAGGTTGCGTGGTGCTTGGACTGTTTCCCCAGTCCAGCTCCGATCTGCTGGAGGACTACAGCCAGCTTCTCGCCGAACTTGATTCGGGCGCATCCGATCCTGACGCGCTGCTCGGTTGTGCCCACGCCCTGCTGCCATCGGGGGCACGAGGTGACGTCGAGGGGAATGATTCCGGGTCCGCTGCGCCGACAGGTGCGATGTCGCTTGTCGTGCCAGCCGATCCGTCCCAAGTGGAAGCGATCCGGCTTTCGCGCGTCGCGCAGGCACTCGTGGTGGATGGTCCGCCCGGCACTGGCAAAAGCCAAGTGATCGTCAATCTGGTGGCCGACGCGCTGGCGCGCGGCGAACGCGTTGCGGTCATTTCGGAAAAACGTGCAGCTCTGGACGTGGTCGCCAATCGTCTGGCGAGCGCCGGGTTTGGCGATCTGGTGGGTGTCGTCCACGATGTCCAGGAGGACAGGAAGCCATTGTTCGCGAAGATCTCGCAGCGGCTGGAGGCACTGCTGGAGGACGCACCGGCCGTACCGGCGGCAAGCGTGGACATCGAAACGCCCGCGCTCGCGATGCGGCAGCGCATTGAGCATTTGCGTCGCGGCGCCGAGGGAGAGCCGCGGCTCGGCGAACTGGCGGCTTATGCCGCAGGTCTCCAGACCACAGTGCCCGCCGGCATGCCGGATCTCGGTGAGCTGCCAGTGGCCAAGGCGCAGGCCTTGGCTCGAGCGGCCGATGCATGCAGGCCATGGGCCGATCTGCTGGCGCAAGACAGTCCTTGGCGACCGGTCGAACCAGCAAACCGCCGATCGCTGGCCGGTACAACAGCCGAACAGCGCGCCACGATGGCACAACAGCTTGTGGCATCCGTGGTCACGGCACGTGCTGTCGAAGCCTGCGCGGTCACGCAAGGCATCACGCCCGCGCAAGCTGCCGCTGCCGCGGAGGCGGTAATGGTCGCCAACAAAGCGTTGGTGCAGATCAAGCAGGACGACGCGGTGAGTCGTGTCCTGTTCAATGCGCAACATGACAGCGGGGCGGCGCTCGTTGCGCTACGTGCGACATGGATGAGTGAATCGACGCTTTGGCAGGCAAACCCTGCGCCGGTGCGCATGGGTGCAACGGCGTCGGACGAAGCAGACGTGGTATCGCTGCTGGCCAAGGGCGATTCATTCCTTCGCTTCTTCTCGCCGGCATGGTGGTCCGCTCGTGGGCGGGTCAAGCGGCGACTGGCATCGCTGTGGCCGGATGCGTTGGGGCGCCCCGTGGACATCGCATTGTTGAAGGAACTTCATCAACGGTTGCGCTTGGCAAAGCTGTGGGCGAGTTACGACGAAAAAGCCAACACGGCGGACATCCGCTCGGCCTTTGCAGGCGACGCACGACAAGTATTTGCCGCATTGGAGCGTGCGGCATCGATTGCTGAACCAGTGCATCAGCTGCGGCAGGCGCGGCCTGCGCTGGAAGCGATCGACGCGTGGCAGCCGGAAGACATCGCGCGGTGGCGTAAGCAAGTGGCAGACCGGTTCGTCGCTGTAGCTGCGTGGCGCAAGCATGAAGCGTCCATCGCGCATGTCCGCGAGTTCATTCGAGTAGACGCCGACACGTCCGCACAGGTGCTGCAATTTCTTCAGTCCAGATTCGAGACGCAGGCTGCGCGCGCAGCTGAACTCGACGCGCGATTGGTGGACGCCGAAAAGCTGTGTTCGGGAGGTGCGCTCGCCATCGCCGCCTGCGCCGATGCCGATGCGTCGACACGTTGGCAGGATGTCGTCATGAAGGCTTGGGCGCTGGCTTCGGTAAACCGGCAATCGTCGTCGTTGCCCGCGGAGCTCGCGAATGGCGAAGTGGACGACATCGCCAGCCAACAACTGGGCGAGGGCCTAGAGGCCGTGGCGCTTGCCACGCGACAAACGGTGCGCGAGCGGGTCGACGGTTTTCCGCTGCTTCGCGTGCCTTCGCCTGATAAACACGCGCGCCGCACGCCGGAGCAGGCCGCCCGGGAAAAGCTGCAGCGGGAAGTCGCGCGCCAGCGAAAATTATTGCCGTTGCGCAGCTTTGTCCGTGAGTACGCCACGCAAGGCCTCTTCGATGTATTACCGGTCTGGTTGATGTCACCGGAGACGATGGCGGTCCTCTTCCCGCGCGCGCCGGTGTTCGATCTCGCCGTCTTCGACGAAGCTTCGCAGTGCACGGTCGCCAACGGCTTTCCCGCTTTGCTGCGCGCGCGTCGCGCGGTCATTGCCGGCGACGATCGGCAGATGCCGCCGACGTCGTTCTTCAGGGCCGCGCGCGACGACGGCGACATGGACGAGGACGACTCATCCCGGCCGACCGACTTCCTCGATTCCGAATCGCTGCTGACCTTGGCGCGGCAACGCATGCCCGCTCGTCGCCTGTCGTGGCACTACCGCTGTCGTGAGGAGGAATTGATCGCCTTCTCCAACCATGCGATGTATGCGGGCTCCCTGTTGACCTGTCCCTCTTCCGCGCAGCCGCCGATTCCGCCGGCATTGCGATGGGTAGCCGTGGAGGGCGCGCGCTACGAGGATGGCCGCAACGACGTTGAGGCCGAACGCGTGGTCGACCTCCTGCACGAACTGTTGGGACGCGCGCCGGCCCCGACCGTGGGCATCGTCACCTTAAACCTGACGCAGCGACGTGCGGTGTTGGACGCCATTGACAAGCGACGCGTCAGCGATCCGCAGTTTGCGGAACGCATTGGCAAGGCCGAAACGCGCGAGCTGCTCGATGACCGGCCCTTCGTGAAGAACATCGAAAGCGTCCAAGGTGACGAACGCGATGTCATCGTGTTCTCGCTTGGCCATGCGCCCGTGGAACGCGTGCACAAGACGCGCGGGGTACAACGCTACGTGCCTGCGCGATTCGGCCCCGTGGGGCAGCGTGGCGGCGAACGAAGGTTGAACGTCGCGGTTTCGCGCGCCCGCCAGGAATCCATCGTCGTGGCGTCCTTCACCCCGGACCAGTTGAGCGTGGCAAGAGCGAAGAACGATGGGCCACGCTTGTTCAAGGCATTTCTGGAGTACGTCCATCACCTGTCAGCAGGCGCGCGCAGCCAGGCTGCCAGCGTGCTCGATCGGGTTCGTTCCGAAGGCGACATCGTCATGACACGCGGCCACAAGGAGCCGTTGCCGGGATGCGTTCCATTGGCCGGACAACTGGCTGATGCGCTGATCGCCCGTGGTCATGCCGTTGCGGTCGGCGTGGGCGCGTCTCTGTTCAAGGTGGACGTCGCGCTAGAAGGGGAACGGAACGGAACGCCTTATCGGGTCGCCGTGCTGTGCGACGACGGAGCAAGCGACGACGGCGCCTTCCGTCGTGCGCAGCGGGCCGCATTGTTGCGCCGTCGCGGTTGGCGCGTGGTGCACGTGGACAGCCTGCAATGGCTCCGAGAGCCAGAGTCGGTGCTGGCGAGGGTCGTTCGATGACACGTCAACACGGCGGGCACTCCTGCCGACAAGACCATGCGTCCGTCAGCGAAAAGCGTTCCGGTCACGACGCGGATTCAGGGCGCTGCAACGAAGCGATACCACATCAGGGATGTCTGCCTCGCAAGCCATCGGCGAGGCCGGTTGCTGCGTCCGTGGGGGAACGCATTGGCCCGAGTCCGGGCGCAACCCTCGGGTGCCTCGCCTCCGCAAGGCTTCATCCATCCGATGCACAGCCACTGGATCATTGAACACGATGCCCGATCGGCACAGATCGGCACTCCAAGGAGCACAACATCCATGTCCATGCACGAGATCCGCTGCTCGCATTGCGGGAAGGCATTCAAGATCGATGAAACCGGCTACGCGGAAATCCTGAAACAGGTCCGCGACGGCGAGTTCGACAAGCAGTTGCATGAGCGACTGGAACTTGCCGAGCGCGACAAGGCCAGCGCGATCGCTTTGGCCGAGGCGAAGGTGGCGGGTGAGCTGCAGAAAACGGTCACGGCTAGGGAGGCGGAGATCCAGCGGTTGAAGGCGGCGGCGCAGGCCGAGGAGACGAAGCAGCGGCTGGCGGTGAAAGAGGCGCTGGCAGCGGTGGAGAAGGAGCGCGACGCGCTGACCCACGCGTTGCAGCAGAGCCGCCAGGAACAACAGGCGGCGGCCGAGTTGGCGAAGGTGCAGCTGCTGGGTGAGCTGCAGAAGGCAGCCTCGGACAAGGACGCTCAGATCCATGCCTTGAAAGCCCAACTCGATGCGGCCGAGGTGGCAAAGAAGCTGGCGATCACCGAGGCGATTGGCACGGTCGAAAAGGAACGCGACGAGCTCAAGAACGGCGTGGAGCGGGCAGCACTGGAGAAGCAGCTGGCCGAGAAATCGCTCAAGGAGCAGTACGAGGTGCAGATCAAGGCTCGCGAAGAGATGATCGAGCGCCTGCGCGACATGAAGGCGAAGCTGTCGACCAAGATGGTTGGCGAGACGCTGGAGCAGCACTGCGGGATTGAGTTCAACCGGGTACGGGCAATGGCGTTTCCGCGCGCGTACTTCGAAAAGGACAACGACGCCCGCAGCGGCAGCAAGGGCGACTACATCTTCCGTGATAGCGACGAGGCTGGCACCGAGATCGTCTCGATCATGTTCGAGATGAAGAACGAGAATGACGCCACGGCCACCAAGGGCAAGAACGAGGACTTCCTCAAGGAGCTGGACAAGGACCGCAACGAGAAGGGCTGCGAGTACGCGGTGCTGGTGTCACTGCTGGAACCGGACAACGAGCTGTACAACGCCGGCATCGTCGACGTGTTCCATCGCTACCCGAAGATGTACGTGATCCGTCCGCAGTTCTTCCTGCCGCTGATCGCGTTGCTGCGCAACGCGGCGATGAATGCGCTCAAGTACAAGTCTGAGCTGGCGTTGGTGAAGGCGCAAAACGTTGACATCACCAACTTCGAAAATCAACTTGATGCATTCAAGGCAGCATTTGGCAAGAACTACGACCTTGCCAACAAACGCTTCCTGACGGCAATCGATGAGATTGACAAGTCAATAGACCATCTGCAGAAGACAAAGGAAGCATTGCTCGGCGCCGACAGGAACCTGCGACTTGCCAACGACAAGGCGAAAGACGTGACGATCAAGAGGTTGACCAAGGGCAACCCGACGATGACCGCGAAGTTCGCCGAACTCGGGGATGGCGGGACGTTTGATGCCAGGTGAGCTTCGATTGGTGCGTGGAAATTCCCATTGTGTGGTCGCCTGCGCGACAAGCGCATCTGCACCAGATTGAGAGGCGGGACGGCGATGCACCATCCGGGCGTCCATATCCAGGCCGGTCAAGGCAGGACACGGCATCACGGGTTGCCCGGGGCGCTGGGCAATCGCCGAAGCTATAGAGGCAGCGATGCTTTGGAATTCGCCCGAAGGTCTCGATTCAACAGCGGGATTTTGCGAATCAAATGGCCACACTCCATGAGCTGGACGTTTTTCGTTCCGGTCCGGATCCACGACACAAGCAGCATGCCCGTCCCTTCGGCATCCGAGCGCAGTGCACATTCCCAAACCACAGCCACCCTCCAGCCACTCTCCACCAATGCCGCGATGTTTGCAGCATCCCTGCTCCTGTTGCGTTGGAGTTTTGCATCCCAGAAACCAGTGCGTGTCTTTGGGAGTCGAAAGTAGCTGCAGCCTTCATGGCGATGCCAGAAGCAGCCGTGCACAAGCACCGCTGTATGCCATCGGGGCAGGACGAGATCAGGTTTGCCCGCCAGTTTTCCAGGATGCAGCAAGTACCTGAAACCGTTCGCCCAGAGGTATCGGCGAACCTGCATTTCCGGGGTAGTATCTTTTGCCCGGATGCGGGACATCAGCGCCGACCGCTTTTCCGCGCTCATCACGTCAGCCATTGCGCCAGAGTCCAGTACTTGTCCATCGCACGCAAGCACAATCGCCACACCGTTGGCATCATCGACATCTTCGCGGGACCGGGCGGGCTGGGCGAAGGCTTCAGCAGTTTTGAAACATCAAAAGGCACTCGTCCGTTCGAGCTGATCGTCTCTGCGGAAATGGAGCGGTCGGCGCATGCGACCCTCAGGCTCCGAGCCTTCTACAGGCTTCTGCTGCACAAGGAAGGCGAGATCCCGAAAGACTATCTGAAGTTCTTGGAGACTGTCGCCTCGGGGGCCTCTCCCACTGCAGCGGAGCACTTCGGCGATGGGCGCTGGCGGGAGCTGTGGCGCGAGGCCTGCGAGGAGGCATTGAATCTGACGCTGGGCGTCGAAGCCGACAATCAGGCGCTGTATGAGCGCATCGAAGCTGCCCGCGATCGTCATGACGAGATGATCCTGATTGGCGGTCCGCCCTGCCAAGCGTATTCACTGGTCGGGCGTGCGCGCCAGAGGAACGTCGACGGATTTCGAACTGACGGCATTCCGAAGCACTTCCTCTACAGGCAGTACCTAGCCATCTTGGCGCGATTCAAGCCGGCCGTATTCATCATGGAGAACGTCAAGGGCATCCTGACTTCGACGGTCGGGGGCAAGGAGATGTTCTCGGCCATCCGGATGGACCTGTCGGATCCCACGAAAGCATTGGGGCTTCCGGCTTCAGGCGACCGCGGCAACTCCAAGTATGTACTGCTCCCCATACATGTTCCGCAGGGGGTTGCGAGGACTGAGGAGTTGGCAGCGCGTGATCCGTCTGCTTTCGTGATCCGCAGCGAACAGCACGGGCTGCCGCAAGCTAGGCATCGGGTCATCATCATGGGCATCCGGGCCGACCATGCGATACCAGCGACAGCGACGATTCCCGGACTTCAAGTCCTCCAGACAGGAGCCACGATCGCGCAGGCTCTGGCGGGATTGCCGGCGCTACGCAGCGGCTTGAGCAACAGGGCTGATGATGGTCAGGACTGGTTGTGCGAAGTGCAAGACGAACTCAAGCAAGCCATTGCAGCAATCCGGCATGACCTTCCCGATGTAGCCAGAGTCCTGCGGGACGCACGGCCTGATCCGACTCTCCCGAGACGCGCCATAAAGTACGCGCAGGCCCGGGTAGGCAAGTTGGCCACCGTCATCAAGGGCAACCATGACGGCGTGGTCCTGAATCATGAGACGCGCGGTCACATGAAGTCGGACCTAGGCCGCTATCTCTTTTGCGCCGCATTCGCCGAAGCAAGGGGGCGCTCACCCACAAGCCAGGATTTTCCGGCGCAGCTCGCGCCGGATCACAGGAACTGGGCAAGCGGCGCATTTGCGGACAGATTCCGCGTGCAAAGGCATGACGCCCCATCGAGCACGATAACCAGCCATCTGTCGAAGGATGGTCATGCATTCATCCACTGGGATACTGCGCAGTGCCGCAGCCTCACCGTACGCGAAGCGGCTAGGTTGCAGACATTCCCTGACGATTACCTGTTCCTGGGAAACAGGACCCAGCAGTACGTGCAAGTCGGGAATGCGGTGCCGCCCATGCTGGCAAGGCAGATCGCAGGCGTGGTGCATCAGATTGTTCAAGCATGAGGGTATTGGAGGCAATCGGAGAACATCGCTCGCCGGTGACGACTCGGACTGAGCGGAGCATGGTTGGAACTTCGGACTGGTCGGGAGGAAGGGGATGTGCTGACGATGCTTCCTTGGGACAAGAATGTGGCTTGGCCCAAGTTCAAGGAAACTACTTTGGATGGCTCCGCGAGGGACTTTGATGTCCCTGAATGGGCATCCCGGCTGGCGGGCCTCGGCCATTGGATGGTGTCCAGTGGCACCGATGGGCAATTCTATAGATGTGTAGTGATCGTTCCCGTTCGCAACACGGCGGTCACATGGGTAACGCTTGGCGCATTGATGGCCAGCCTCGCCGACTCGAACACACGGGCAATCCAAATGGGCGACACGGTCTGGTTTCCTCCCAGACGCGGAAGAGTGAGATTTAGTAAGGGCGCTGTCGCTGAATTGCCAGCCGATAACGTACATGGCCTTTTCCGAATTGAAAGGCTGGGTGCGAGAAATGATCGGACAATCGACTCCTGTAGCAGGGATGGTTTCTTTGCGGTGGAAAATTCACCTAACCTCGATTCAGCGCGGTCGGCCGAGAGGATGGCCGTTGTTGCCCGTAGGTTCGGTATCCAATGCACTCCAGATCGATGCCTGATGCTTGAGAACGCAATCGGGATTACAGGTAGCAAGGACCAAGTGCGATCCGCTGCTGGCGGGATTGAGCTGGATGGAATCACGATCGCCGGTTTGATCATGCTTGAAGAAAATGGATTTTCGATGTGCCGACATCTGGGGGGGCGGCGCGCGAAGCCCGATGACAAAGCTAGGCTCGTGGTTATCGATGGTCCTGATGGACTGAATATCCTGGAAGATGAAGCCTTCAAAAGAGCCGATATCCCGGCCGTTGCCATTCTGACGCCGGATGAATGGATATCGGGTCAGCCCGATCCAGACAGGATCACCAACGCCATGGAGGACTGGCGAGGTGATATCTGTGAGCAGTGGCCCCGGGAGCTTGAAATGCCGAGTCTCGGCTGCCTGCTGTATCGGAAGGATTCGAGTCGATGATCAGCATGGATATAGAGACCGGAATCTGGCGGAGGACGGAGAAGGCAAAAGCTTTCTTCCATGTCATCCACGATGCAACTGTTTTGGAACTAGACAGATTGCTTCGTGAGTCGATTCCACGTGCAGCCGGCAACCGAACCTTGATGAAGGATCTTTGGAGTCTGCGGTTGACGATCCTGCAGACGCTGCTTCCATTGAACGCGCCGCAGCTGGCATTGAAGGATGTTGTGGAGCGCGTGGCTTCCACGCTCGAGTTGCGTGACCTGCGGACTGGATTTGAGACTGCCCTGTCGGTGGCGCTTGATACGGTAGGGAATGCGAAGAAAGCCATCATCGATGATCTGTTCTGCGAGAGTGATCAAGGTATCGATGTCTGGAGCAGGCCATGGAATCAGTCATCACCAGGCTGGCCTTCTGAGATGAAAGTTTTTCTGGACACTGAGTACGGTGCCGACCTCAAGGTGATTGCAGGCATCCGTGGGCTGCCAGACGCTGGGTCGCAGCTTGTGCTTGTTTCACCGCTGCAGGCGACCCGGTTCCCGCTGGCGAACGCCGTCAGATTGCTGCGCCCGGGGCGGTGGGGGTCTGTGCATGTGCTCCGGTACGGGATTCCCATCGAGGACGACTCGTTCACAAAACAAGCGCTTCAACCACCCTTCGTACCGAAGTTCTGGCGCGGAGATTGGAAAATCCAGGACATGACCACGGGGATTTTGCAGGAGTCAAAAGAAAAAGGAATGGAAGTGGAATCCGGGCCGGTGGTTACCATCGACGATCTTGATCTGGAGACAATGTTTGGCCACATGGATGCGAGCGCCGGTGAGCCTGGGGGAGCTTGCGTTGTGCGATTGTCATCCGGCTACTGCGTGGCACATGCGAATGACGATCAAATCCGGTTGCTGAATCGCAGGCAAGAATGGATACCGGTACTGGACCTGGAGGAAGGAGACCTGATTCCTGTAAGTATCGACGATGCTGATCGCCAGTTGCTCGAGCAGGTGGCGACGGCCCGCATGGGCGGAGAGAGCGCGGAGGCAGTGAAGCGGCGACTCGGTAGCTGGAAGCAGGTGCTGCGCACCTGCCTTTCGCAGCATGGTGAGCTCAGATTCAAGAGCGAATTCGACCGATTCTCCGGTAAGGATTGTGAGACTTGGAGGGACGATGCATGGAGTGGCGAGAGGCCGTGGGCGCCACGCAGCAGGAAGGACTTTCGGGCCCTGATCCTCGCCGCAAATGCATTGGGTTTTTTTCTTGGTGAGCAGGACATCGGGAAGTTCATCGTGAACAGCTGGAAGGATGTGCAGCTTCTCCGCAGCGCCCATCGCTTGGCAGGGCGTGACCTTGTCCACCAGCTTGATGATGAGCTTGAGCAGTTGGTGAAACAGCGTCGTGAATGGATGGTGGGGGATGAGGTTGGTCTGGAGAACGGCGGCCGCAAATACCGTGTGTACGAGGTTGTAGCTGTGCGCGACGCTGGATTGCTCTATCCGGGACAACTCCAGAGGCTGAAGAAATGGCTCGATTGATTCCCGACCATGTAACAAGGCCTGCGCGTACCCCCATGTCGGAGTGGGAAGTCATCATCGGGCTCCAGGGCGATGAATCGGCATCGAAGACATGGACGGTAATGCACTCGCTGGATATACGGCGACATGTCACCAAGCTTGAGGGGGAAGCGGACCTGCTGGTGCTGGCGCCGGGTCTGGGTGTGATGGTGGTCGAGGTCAAGGGCTGCGATGTCAGCCGCAGGAATGGAGAATGGACCTACCACTACTCTCCTTCGAATACGTCCACCGAAGGTCCATTCCGGCAGGCTAGGACTGCCATGCATTCGATCAGGAAGTGGCTCGAAAACAAGGGTCACGCCAAAGACTGGCTGGAAGAGTCCGGACTAGAGAACTGGAGGAAGTGGGCTTGGCACAGTTGTGTCGTCTTCACTTCCCTGGAGAACTTCGGCGAGAAACCCCACAACCAGGGCGAGGGGCCGGAATGGACACCAGCGGAAGTCGTGACACGTTCCGATATAGACCGCTACGGCATCGCGGAAGCACTTGCCCGTGCGCTCAAGATGCGAAGAGCAGAGCTGACGCAGATGAAGCGAGATGGCGTTGCTGGTGCTGCTTGGTATGACGATGATCGAAGCCGGCCGACGGCCACGGAGATCGAAGCGCTCGTCAATAAGCTGCGACCGGATTTCCACTATGAAGGCGAAGCACTAGCCAATGTCCAGCGTCTTGAACGGATCATCAGCGATGCAACGGAGGCGCAGGCTGGCATCGCTTCGAGTCTTCTGGACAACCAGCGCCTTGTCCTGAAAGGTGCAGCCGGAACCGGCAAGACCTATGTGGCCATCCGGCTGGCCCGCTATTTCGCTGAGGCCCGGCTTCGGGTCGGTTTCCTGTGCTTCAACAACCTGCTAGGAACATGGCTGAGAAGAGAGCTGGCCGATACTGTCGGGAAGACAGGATATGTCGGCACCCTTTCCCGGTTGATGCTGGATATCCTCGGAGAGCTCGTCCCCCACGAAGCTGGCAGGGAGTTCTGGGAGAATCTGGCCATCCGTACCCAGGCGCACCTGCTGGAACAGGATGCCGAGCCGAGATTCGATGTCCTCGTTGTTGATGAAGCGCAGGATCTTCTTAGGGAAGACATGGTCGATGTCCTGGACCTCCTGCTGAAGGGTGGACTGAAGGATGGCCGCTGGATCTTTGCCGGAGACTTCTCCGGGCAGGCCATCTTCAGTTCCGGAGCCAATGAGGAGCAATTGCTCGCACGGCTGGCGAGAAAAGGTATTGCGCAGGCCAACTTCACTCTGGATGTCAATTGTCGCAATGCGCTCCGGGTGACGGAGAACATCCGGATCCTCACCAACCCCCAGATTGGCTACAGATCCTGCCTGCACTCCGAGTTCGAAGGAGAGTTCAAGCCTCATTTCGTGACTGATGATGCCGCAGCCAAGTGCAAGAGGCTCAGGGAATTGCTGGGCAGTCTGAGGAAGCGCTTTGGGCAGGAGCAGATCGTTGTCCTGTCTCCATTGGCAGCCCGTTCCACGGCGGCAACCCTTGCCACAAGTGAACCAGGCTTGCGTCTGCGTGAGCTGAAGGGGCCGCTGCCTGATAGCGGAACATCCGGCTATACCACCGTCCATGCGTTCAAGGGCCTCGATGCGCCAGTGGTGATCCTGACCGACATCGCCGATCTCGATGACGCACTCTTTTATACGGGGATATCCAGAGGGCGGCAGGAAGTGCATGTCCTCTTGGACGAGGACATGAAGCGACCTTACGCCGCAAGAATCATTCGTTGAGGACTTTTTCACAGGGGATAGTCATGGGCTTGGAACGGAATCTGGAGAGCAGACTGTCTCTCCTCGAAGGGTTGCGCAGAGAGATTGTCGGACCGGATCCGCAAGGGAAAACGTTGGACAGGCTTCCCCAGAGCCTGACCAAGGAGCAGGCATGGAACGAGCACCTCGCTGTGCGACAGTCGAATGGGGAAGAGATCCTTACGAGGGAAACTCCCATACGGCGCTATGGTGCGGGGGTTCTTCACCCGAGGAAAAGCCGGGAATCAACCGGGGCCGAAGAATCCGAGGGTCTGGGGGTTCGCAGCAATGATGGTGATGATCCGGCTGCGGCATCTGGTAACGAAAACCAGGGGAAGGTGAGAACCAGGAAGTTCGACGCCGATACCGATGATACCGGCGTCACCGCCACCAATGGATTCAAGCCATCGGCCATGGGGCTGAGTTTTGTTCTTGATCTGGCAAAACTGGGGACAGGAAAACTGAGGGTTGTTGTGGCCAGCCGTTTCCGCGTTGGTGGACATGACTGGAAACAGGCCGATTGTGGGTTTTACCTCCATCACAAGCTCACGCTGGAGGAAGCGAATGAGGCTGACTCCAAGCGAGGCGAAACCTCGTGGTGGCGTCGCGCGCCATTCCATGTGCAAGGCAAGGTGCCAGAAGTGCTGCTCGAATCCGGCAATCTGGATTCAGGATCTGACGTGCACGTCTTCGAGCACATTGACGGATACGCTGGGAAGATCGCGCTGCGATGGCATGTCCGGCGCTGGCCAGGTGCAAAAGATCACCAACGCCTGGTTACCCTGACCCTAGTGAACGAGTCACAGGTAGGCGAAGGTGGTCTTGATCTGCTCTGCCTGTTCCAGAGTGGCTTGGTGCTGGAAGCGCCGGCTGGAGCGCTTGGCGACTATCCGCGTGCAATGCTGCCCGTGAAGGAATCGAACGATCCGCTGGATGATGAGCTGGTGAATCGCGTCATCTACAGCAAGCGGACCGTCAAGGCGGTTGGGCATGGCTGTGCGGCGGACTGGAACGACGGCAGCGATGGCACATCGCTCTGGACCGATGTCATGCCGGCATGGGAAATGGCCCCTATGGCGTTTGATGTCACTGACGCGGACGGCAACAGCATCCGCTTGCCGATGCGTGCATTCGCCGAGATGCCTGAAAAGGATTCGGATGCATTCGCCCTGCTGGACAGTCTGGTATCCCGTTATGAAAGCTGGATCGCTGAACTAGAGCTCAGCAGTGTTCCGGATGGACTGGGCAAGACCGCTGAGGCCTTGATCGGACGTTGCATGGACGCGGCTCGACGCATGCGGGCAGGTCTGGAACATCTGCGCGGTCATGACGGAAACGTGCTTCAGGCATTTGCGCTCGCCAACCGCGCCATGCTGATGGCGCAGCATCGGCGATCCGGTGAAGCTAGGCAGCCGCTGTTCGAAGGTCTGCACCAAGAGGCGCCAATACGCGGTGGTCGATACTCCCGACAAGCGGGCGGCAAGCCATTACTGAAGGGGTGGAAAAACCCGTATGTCGCCCTCGATCTGGCAAGCCTAGACGTAAAAAAAGCGGAGGAGCGCCACGATCGTCCAGTCGGTCAGTGGCGTCCTTTCCAGTTGGCATTCCTGCTGATGTCCATCGAGGGCATTCTGCATGACGACAGCCCAGACCGCGAGATGGTGGACCTGATCTGGTTCCCGACCGGCGGCGGCAAGACCGAGGCGTATCTGGGCCTGACCGCATTCACGGTGTTCTACAACGTCCTTTCCGGCCGAGTGAACAACCAAGACAATCAGCCTCGTGCTGTATCGATCCTGATGCGCTACACCTTGCGTCTTCTGACAGCGCAACAGTTTGAGCGCGCAGTGAAACTGTTCTGCGCCATGGAGCTGATCCGCAAGAGTGAACCAGACACTTTGGGTAGCCTGCCTTTTACCGTTGGGCTGTGGGTTGGCGGAAGCAACACTCCGAACAAGGTCGACTATGACAGTGAAAATTCACCGGGGGCCGTGCAGAGCAAGAACAAACTGGAGAACGACGCCAACGCAAGGAACCCGTTTGTCCTTCTCCAGTGTCCGTGGTGTTGCGCAAAATTCGGTCATGTCGCGCAGCGCGTAGTCCTTGGCTACCGCATTTCCGGGGCCGGCAATGACAGAACGCTCGAGTACGTGTGTCCTGATAATCATTGCGAGTTCGGCAAGGGAAGCGGACTCAAGATTCCCGCCCAAGTGGTGGACGAGAATCTGTATCGGAATCCCCCCACCCTTCTGATCGGTACGGTGGACAAGTTCGCGCTGCTGGCCTGGGAACCTAGGGCGCGATGCTTTTTTGGATTCGACGAGAATGGAAGCCGGGTCGCGGCTGGGCCAACGCTGATAATCCAGGATGAAATGCATCTGATGACTGGTCCGCTGGGGACGCTGGTCGGCCTGTTTGAGACTGCCGTGGATGTGTTGTGTCGCCATGCTGATGGCCAGGCGCCCAAGATCATCGCCTCGACCGCAACGGCTGCACGTGCTGGTGACCAGATCCATGGCCTGTATGCACGACGTGAAAGCATGGTGTTTCCACCGCCGGGCCTAGATGCAGGCGACTCCTTTTTCGCACGCGAGGACAAGAAAAGCCCGGGACGTATGTACGTAGGCATCCTTGCGCCTGGGCATGGATCGATGCAGACCACACAGCGCAACGTATATGCTGCCTTGGCTCAGGGAGCGGCGGATCTTGCGGTGAAGGCTTACGCGGATACGAAGGGCGATGCCCAGACGAAAAACGAGGCTGCTTCGGAAGTGGCCGATCCTTGGTGGACGCTGCTGGCCTACTACAACTCGTTGCGTGAACTTGGAGGAGCGCTGACCCTGTTCGGTGCCGATATTCCGGACCAGCTTGGCGTGTTGCGGAAGCGAAGGGCACTACCTTCAAATGAATCCCGACGGGTATATGTGGATGGTCGAGTCATGGAGCTCACCAGCCGTCTGGATTCGGGCGAGGTGCCACAGGCGTTGCGCTCGCTTGAAAATGTGCTTGGTGGGTTCACTGAGAAGGATGGCATTTTTTCAGTTCAGGCGAAGTACGGTCCACAGGACGCGTGCCTTGCCTCCAACATCATCGAGGTGGGCGTGGATGTGCCACGCCTGTCACTGATGGCGATCGTCGGCCAGCCCAAGACCACAGCAGCCTATATCCAAGCGTCTAGCCGGGTGGGACGGCGTGAGGATCGGCCAGGTCTTGTCGTGATGCTCTACAGCAGCACCAAACCGCGCGACCGCAGCCACTACGAGCGTTTCCGTGCCTATCACCAAGCCATCTACGCATGGGTGGAGCCGACCAGTGTGACGCCCTTCAGTCCACCAGTGGTGGATCGGGCGTTGCATGCAGTCATGGTGTCGATGCTCAGACAGACGATTCCGTTGGACGCGGAGCCACAAGCGGTCATTGCCAATGATGACCTGCTTTCGTGGGTGGAGGAGGAACTGCAAGCCAGAGCTGGTGAAGTTGCGCGGCCAGATGAAAGAGATGGCGTTCTTTCCAGGTTTCGTCGACTCAGGGCCGAGTGGAAGGCATACAACCCGGCGGACTGGGGAAAGATAATTCTTCAGGGAGATATGGGGGCGAATGCAAAGCTCATGTACTCGGCAGGTCGTGACAAGCCGACCCAGTGGGGCAAAAGAGGGTGGGCAACCCCAACATCGCTGCGCGCAGTGGATGCCACGTGCGAGGTAGAAATTACGGGGCACTATGCTGATGCCCAGATAGTGAACGATCTTGACGTCAAGGGCGCGGGTTGAGATGGCTAATCGGCCGATACGTTCAGCGCAGGTCATCTCACCATTTGGCGTGGGTGCAATGATGGATTTTCCTGGTCCGGAGTCACTTATCCAGGCGGGGCTGGATGCCTGGTCGAATGAGGTGACAAAAGACAAGGCGCGAAGAATCGAGAACGAGGGCCGGTTGGCCAAGAATCTTGGCGTGGATTTTTTTGTGACGCCACCACCGTTTGATCTCAGCAAACCTCATACCAGGCTGCCTTGGCTCAGGTTTCCACGTTGGCATTTCTGTCCCCGTCCCGGATGCGGACTGATGAAGCAGGCCAACCTTGATGACAACAGACCGCCTACCTGTGATGTGCATGGCAAAACACGACCGCCGACCATGTTGCAGATGCGATTTGTCGCGGCCTGTGCAAATGGCCACCTGCGTGACTTCCCATGGGAAGAATGGCTGGCTGGGGGAAGTACGGCCATGAGTCTCGATCAGATTCGGGCGGCAAGGGTGGATGGTGCCAAGCTGAGGTTGAAGAGCACCGGTGAGGCAGGAGGTGCTGGGGTCAGTGTCGAACTGGTTCGGTTCAATGCAGACAATGCCAATGGAACCGTTCTGGCACGCCGCACGCTGGCCGGAGCATTTGGCGGCGATCCTGTCGACACCGCCAACAATGCGACGCCACTATCACGGATGGGGGTGAGGTGCCGTGGCGAGAACCCTGCCATAGCCATATCTCCCGGGGACAAAAACTGCACGGATTGCGATGCGCCTCTGCTCGTGGTGCTGCGAGGTGCCGGGAATCTCTATTTCGCGGATGTGGCCAGCGCGATCCATATCCCGGAACGGACTCCGGGAAAGCTGCCTGAGCAACTTGCTGAATTGTTCGATGATGATGCCTTTGTGAGGCGGCTTCTTCGGGAGGCGAGCAAATCGGACGATGGGCGTCTGGGGACAGACGAGGCACGTGAGGCCTTCGATGAGCTCATGCAATGGATCCAGGTCTCAGATGGGGACCTTGAGTTGTTTGTCAGGGAGTTCAACGAACTCGAGCCATTTCGTCAGCTTGTGAAGATGTTCAGCGAGCTCAAGGGATTGGATGATTCCGTTGGCTTGGATCAGGACGGTTTGCTGGCGATTCTTGCCAAGATCAACCTGGATGGCCGCCCACTCGGCAAATGGAGGAATCTCCCGGACAGACTTATGAGCCGTGTTGAGACTCTACTTCGCGGCAAGACCGAGGAGGCAGGCCATGGTGACGAGCCGTATGACCTGCGCACCCGTGAATTCAAGGTCTTCAGTCAAAAGAAGGAAGAAGTCGAAGGAATGCCAAAGAGCATCCTCAAGATTCGAAGCAATTCACTTGCAGACTACGACGAGATCGTCAATCGGTATTTCGAGCATGTTTCCCTGCTGGATACACTGAGGGAAACTCGGGTACTGAAGGGCTTCAGCCGCTTGTATGCGCGCAGCGGATCATCCAGTGCATATAGGCAGCTTCTGTGGAGATCAGCACCTCATGCCGAGGGTGACCGATGGCTCCCTGCCACGATGGTGTTTGGAGAGGGCATCTTCCTCCGTTTCCGTGGCGAGATGCTCGCGCAATGGGAACATCAGTATGCTGACATCCACCGTGAGCGGCTGAAAACTGTCCGCGACAACATGGCCGATCTGGCGCGCCGTCGCGGAGTTGAGCCCGAGTCCTCACACCCGCGTCGCGTAATGATTCACACGTTCGCACATCTTCTGATCAACCAGCTGATCTTCGATAGCGGGTATGGTTCCTCGTCCCTGCGAGAGCGGCTGTATTTCAGCGAACCGACAGGCTCTGATTCGGGCATGGCCGGTGTGCTGATCTATACTGCTGCCGGCGACTCCGAGGGATCCATGGGTGGACTCGTGAGGATGGGTGAACCCAGGCGATTGGAAGGTATGATTCGCCGGGCGCTGGAGAATGCCATGTGGTGTTCCTCCGACCCGGTCTGCATCGAAAGCCATGGGCAGGGGCCAAACAACAGCAATCTTGCCGCCTGCCATTCATGCGGCCTGCTCCCGGAGACGAGTTGCGAGGAACAGAACCGATTGCTGGATCGCGGTACGGTGGTCGGCACGCTGGAGAACCCCGACTGCGGGTATTTCAGCGGCCTGTGCAGAGCCTAGGATTGAAGGCGGCCGGCCATTATCAGGCAGGATTGAACCGCCCACACTTCCATAGACATCTATGAGCCGCGTAACGCGTAGCGCTTTTCGTACTCTATCGGCGACAGGTCTCTGGCGGAACCCTGTCGTCGAACCGGGTTGTTGAACATCCCGATGTAGTCGAAGGCGTCGGCAATCGCACGACGGAAACCGTCACCGACCGCGCGAGCAACACGCCGATCGCCTTCAAGACCGCGACCTTCAACGCACGCGACCAGTTCACGTAAGTCAGCGACAGCATCATCGACACAGCACTGAACTACGGCTACGAACCACTGCAACGACGTATTGCGAGCTTCGCACTACGCTCGGCGCAAGGAGAAATGGCTCAAGACCGCGAAGAATATGGTGCGGCGCTGAGGGAAATCGGAGCAGCATCCGGCAAGTGTCCCGCTCGGCCAGCGCCGTCGCGTGGCATGCGACGGCGCTGGCATCCAATGATGCTGCCTTCATACGGAGCCAGGCGCCATGAAACGATCGCGGAAGACCGTCACTCCAGCTACCGCGTTGTCGGTGGCGAATGATCAGTCCGCAGCTCCTGCGGCCAAGACCGAACTCGCAAAACCTAGCGAGTTCGCTGCCATGAAGAGGGACTTCTTGGCCGACCCTGATTCGCGGGCGGCGTATTTCGAGGCCGGGGTTCGCTTCAGCTTGGCCCGCCTCGTGAAGGACATGCGCACACGCGCTGGCCTGACGCAGGGGCTTGGTCGGCGCAGGGTTTGGGCGGCTGCCGACGAGGCCGGCGAACGCCAGCCCGTCCTGCCGCGTCAGGTTCGGTACGAAGCGCGAGTACACGGTGAACAGCATCTGCGTGTTCGCGTGGCCCATGAGGCGTGCGATCCACTCGGGGTTCTCGCCGGCGGCGAGCATCAGCGTCGCGGTGGTGTGGCGCGTCTGGTAGGGGCGACGCTTCTCCAGCTCGAGATAGCGCAGCAGCGGGTACCAGATGCGGTTCGCGAAGTTGTGCGCATCGATCGGGTTTCCTTCGCGGGTGCAGAAGACGTACTCGCTCTCGCAACCCCTCGCCTTTTGACGCTCCAGCGCCTCGCGCACCATCGGCAGCATGGGGATGTCGCGCAATGACGTCTCGGTCTTGGCGTTCTCCTCCACTTCGCCGGACGAGAACGTCTCGCGCACGAGGATGAGGCTCGCGTCGAAGTCGACGTACTTCCACTTCAGACCGTTGATCTCGCCGGTACGCATGCCGGTGAAGAAGCGCACGGTGATGTAGTCGCGGAAGTCTTCGCGGATCGAGGCGCGGATCTTCTCGACCTCGGCCAGCGAGAACGGCTGCACGTCGGGACGACGGCCCTTGAGGCGCTTGATGCCCTTGAACGCGTCCGGCAGGCCGAAGCGTTCGCTCGCTTCGGTGAGCATCTGGCGCAGGATGCCGACGACTTTGTTGATGGTCGACGCCGTCAACGCAGGTCGGCCGCGTCTTGGCTGCTCGGACAGGCGTGCACGGAACGCGAGCACGTCGGCCTTGGCGATCGTCGCAACGCTGCGACCACCGAACGCGGGCGTCAGGTGCGCGTCGAAGATCGCATCGACGGCCTTGCGATGGAGACGGCGCCATTGCGGCGCCATCTCGGCGCGCCATGTGACCGAGAACTCGGCGAAGGTGGGGCCGATGGCGCAGCCGGAGTTGCCACGGCGGACGCTCGCGTCGTTGCGACGGTTGCCAGCGCGCTTGGAGACATCGCGAAAGCGGCGAGCTTCGTGCTGTTCGGAAACGTCGCCGCGTAGTCGAACGAACCCTGCCGGATCTCCTTGTCGATCCGGTTCATCAGGGTCTGGACGCGGCGACGATTGTCGGCGGTATCTGGCAGCGCCGTCTGTTCGCGGCAGCGAACGCCCCGATAGTAGAAGTCCAAGAAGAGCAGGTTGTTGTCCCTGCGGGCACGAACCTTAGCCATGGGCCATACCGCCACTGGCCATGGGGATGGACAGATCGGAAGACGCCGGACGAACAGTCGAACTACCGGGCGCCTTGTTTGCGGAAAACTTGTTGATGTCGCGTTGGATGGCTTCCCAGACGAAGAAAAGCTTGCGACCACCGAACGGGCGGATGTAGTGGACGCCCTCCAGAAGAACGGCATCCTTCAGGCGCGTGCGGATGGTGCGGGCGTCATAGTGGATCAGTTCCGAAAGTTGTTCGGTGGTCAGGTAGGGACAGGCGGACATGGCGCATCTCCTTGCTGATGTTTAGATACAAACGCATAAAAGTATGTGCATTCGCACTCATATATACAGCATGGTTTGCGTTTGTCAAATTATTTGTGCAAATTTCCTGAAAAGTTTCAGGTAGCCCTCCATGCTTCGCTTCAAACTCAAGGAACTGATCGCAGAAAAGGAGTTCCGCGAACGTCGACGGATTCCTGTCCAAGAGATTGCGGCGGCTACCGGCATCACTCGCAACACGCTCTCGAAAATGCTGAACCAGCATGGAGTCAGCGTGCGCACGGAGAATCTGGATCGGCTGTGCGCGTACTTTGAATGTCCGATCGAGAAGCTCGTCGAGTACGTCCCCGGCTAGCTGAGCGATACGAACCACAGCGCGACGATGGTTCGAAATGGGATGCGCGAAACGACCCGACGACGCGGCTATTGAGCGCTGGGATCACACCGCTTCAAGTGAGTGCTGGGGTCATTTCGGCCATTTCGCTCGACTTGTGCCCGGGGGTTTTGGGCACGGAACCGGGCACAGACCGGAAAAGACGCTCAGAGGCACGTCGAAGGCAGTGGAGGGCAGGCATGCCCCCCTAAATTTTACGTGCCCGGATTTTGGGCACAAAAAAACCCACTCGATAGCGGGTTATTTTCCATGCAACGTATTGATTTGTATTGAAATTCTGGTGGCTATGGGTGGACTCGAACCACCGACCCCGGCATTATGAGTGCCGTGCTCTAACCGGCTGAGCTACATAGCCAGAGTATCCAAATTGTAACGGCTTGACCCTCGCCTTATGAGTGCTGTGCTCTAACCGGCTGAGCTGCATAGCCGTGCGCGGAGCGCGCGAAGGGCCGCCGATTCTAGTGCGCTGGCCGTGGCTGTCAAGCTGGATGGGCGTCCTCGGCTTGCCGCTCGCGCGATCCATATGGAAGAATCGGGTCATCTTCTTTCATCGTCCCTTCGAGATGATCGACCCCGATGGTTACAGGCCGAACGTCGGCATCATTCTGCTCAATGCACAGGGCCACGTGTTCTGGGCGCGACGCATCGGGCGTGACGGCTGGCAATTCCCGCAAGGCGGCATGAACAGCGACGAGACGCCGCTGGAAGCCATGTACCGCGAACTCGAGGAAGAAACCGGCCTGCGCCCGCACCATGTGCAGGTCCTCGGCGCGACGCCGGGTTGGCTGCGCTACCGCCTGCCTCAGCGCTTCGTGCGCCACCACCATCGCCCCGTCTGCATCGGCCAGAAGCAGGTCTGGTTCCTGCTGCGCCTGGTCGGCGACGAGTCGGCGGTGCGCCTGGATGCCCATGCCGACCCGGAATTCGACCTCTGGCGCTGGGTCGATTTCTGGTATCCGGCCGCGCATGTGGTCAATTTCAAGCGTCGTGTTTACGAACAGGCGCTGCGTCACCTCGTCGCGCTGGCCGAGGCGAGTTGCGAGTTGTCCTTGCGTCCGCAGACGTGGGTGGTCGATGTGGCCAAGGTCTGCTGACCCTCGACGCGAACGTTATTGACAATCATTCTCGTTTGCGATGGAATGGCGTCGTTCCAACAGGACGCCTCCATGTACGTCTGCATCTGCAACGCCGTCACCGATCGCGACATCCGCGCCGCCGCGCAGGCGGGCGTGCGCTCGTTCGCGGACGTGCGCGCGAGCACGGGCTGCTCGGATTGCTGCGGCAGCTGCGAAGACGTTGCGCGCGCTGTGTTCAACGATGCGGTCGCCGCGCATGCGCGTCCGCTGGGCCTGCCGATGTTCGCGCAGGCGGCGTGACGGGCTGATTCCGGCGCCCTCGCGCATCGCATCCAGCCCGGTGCATTCATCCGGGATTGCGCTCCTTGCGCGACCCTCCCGTCGCACGCGCCAATGCGTGCGATTTTCGTTTCGCCATGCTTTTTCGTGCCTCGCTATAGTCGCGGCCGACCATTCACTGCGTCGGGCGCCGTTGCCGCCCGCGGCACGGAGAAGTACATGAAAGGCGATCCGAAAATCATTGCGCATCTCAACAAGGCGCTGTTCAACGAACTCACCGCGATCAACCAGTATTTCCTGCATTCGCGCATGTACCGCAACTGGGGCTACAAGGAACTGGCCGAGCACGAATACAAGGAATCGATCGACGAGATGAAGCACGCCGATCGCCTCATCGAGCGCATCCTCTTCCTGGACGGCCTGCCCAACCTGCAGGCGCTGGGCAAGCTGCTCATCGGCGAGACGCCGAAGGAAGTGCTGGCCTGCGATCTGAAGCTGGAAATGATGGCCGTTCCCGACCTGAAAGCCGCGATCGCCGATTGCGAGGCGCTCGGTGACTACGTGAGCCGCGAGTTGTTCGAGAACATCCTCGAATCCGAGGAAGAGCACATCGACTGGCTGGAAACGCAGCTCGGCCTGGTCGAGCGCCTCGGCGAAGGCCCGTACCTGCAGACCAAGATCGGCGACTGACGCTACGGTTTCACGACGACCAGCAACACGATCGCGATCAGCAGCAGCGCCGGGATTTCATTGAACACGCGCAGCCAGCGGCTGCTGCGCGTGTTCGCGTCGCGCGCGAACGTGCGCACCATGCGCGCCAGCGCGACGTGATAGGCGACGAGCAGCGCGACGAGCGCGAGCTTGGCGTGCAACCAGCCCTGTTTCAGATACGCCGCATTGCCGTCGGAGAACGCGAGCAGCGTCGCCACGCCGAACGCCACGGCGAGCGCGCCGCCGATGTTGGTGATGCCGAGCAGGCGCCGTTCCATGATCTTCAATCGCTCGCGCACGGCGGCTTCGTTCGCTTCCGTGTGGTAGACGAACAGGCGCGGCAGGTAGAACAGGCCGGCGAACCACGTCACGACGAAGATGATGTGAAACGCCTTGAACCAGAGCATGCCGGTGTCCGCGATTGGGTCGCTGCATTGTATCGCGGCCATGCGGAGAATCGCGGCGCGCGCCATGCGGCTGTTGCGTCGCGCGTTGACCCGCGCGATGTGCACGACTTATAACCGTCGGTCCGCTCGCGTGAAGCCCATTTCAGACGCATGTTCTCCATTCCCGACTTCGTCGTGCGCGCGCGCAATCCATCGCGTGAACTGCGCATGCGCTTGCTGGTCGCGGCGGCGTGGCTGGTTTCGCTGGCGATTGTCGCCGCGATAGCGGTGCGCTGCGCGCCGCGCGAGGCAGGTCTGGTCGCGAAGACCTCGGCGTTGGCCGCCGAGCGCAAGAACAATGCCGAGCTGGAGACGCGCATCGCGATGCTTTCGCGTTCCGAGCAGGTCGCCAAGGCCGCGCTCGGCGACTTGCAGAAGTCGCTGCGCGACCGCGACGAGGAAATCGACGGGCTGCGTGCCGATCTCGCGTTCTATGGCCGGCTGCTTGGCGGCAAGCGCGAAGGCCTGGCCGTTCATGCATTGCGCGTGACGCCGGTGCCCGGTTCGCGAGCGTGGAACTTCGTCGCCACGCTCACCCAGAATTTCAAGCGCGGCGACGAAACCAGCGGTCATTTGTCGCTCGCCGTCGAGGGCGTCGTCGCCGGCAAGCTCGAAACGGTCGATTGGAAGGAGCTCGCGCAAGGCGGAAATGTTTCCGGAATCGCGTACGCCTTCAAATATTTCGAACAGGTGCGCGGTACCATGATGTTTCCGGACGGCTTCACGCCCAATCGCGTCGTCGTCCACGCCGAGGGCGATGGCGCGCGCGCGGAACAGTCTTTCGCGTGGGCCGACGCCGTCAAGGGCCAGGAGAGCGAAAATGTTCCGTAACGACAAACGCGAGCGCGTCGTCGCCTCGATCAGCACGCTGATTGCCGAAGGCACGACGATCAATGGTGATGTCCGTTTCGAGGGCGGCTTGCATCTGGATGGCCGCATCGAAGGCACGATCGCCGCGCAGGCGGCTGATGCGGTGCTCACGCTCAGCGAGAAGGGGCGCATCCAGGGCGATGTGCGCGTGTTCAGCGCAGTCATCAACGGCGCGATCGAGGGCGACCTGCACGTTGTCGAGCGCCTCGAGCTCGGGACCAGCGCGCGCATCTCGGGGAATGTCCACTACAAGGTGCTGGAGATGGCAGCGGGCGCCCAGATCAACGGCAAGATGATCTACGAAGGCGAGGGTCCGCGCCGCCTGCCATCGCCGGGCGACGAGGACGCCGTCGTCGCGGCCGTCGCGGCCACGGTCTGAACTTGAAAACGCGCAGGCCCGCGCCGATCTGACCAACATGCCCACGGCGCCGACGACATGACCGCGACTTCCGTTCCCACCTATCAGGACGCGCCCGACGCGCCGCTCGTCTTCACCGGCGCCGCCGCGGAAAAGGTCCGCGAGCTCATCGCCGAGGAAGGCAATCCCGCGCTCAAGCTGCGCGTCTACATCAGCGGCGGCGGCTGTTCGGGCTTCCAGTACGGCTTCACCTTCGACGAGGAGCGCGCCGAGGATGATCTCGCACTCGACCGCGACGGCGTCACCCTGCTCGTCGATCCGCTCAGCCTGCAATACCTCGCCGGCGCCGAAGTCGACTACAGCGAATCGCTGAACGGCGCGCAGTTCGTCATCCGCAATCCGAACGCGAAGACAACCTGTGGCTGCGGCTCGTCGTTTTCCGTGTGAATGCGATCGTCCGTGATCGCCGCGACTTGACGGGGCGCGCTCGGGCCTGCCGATGATGGATTCCGCGTGGATCCAGCCGCGGCCATCCTTGGTCGCGCTCATCGAGAAGCCAGGCTGCCGCGTTGGATAGATCATTGATTTTCTCCCGTGGTGCATCTCGCATGGATTTCGTCACGCACCAGACCATCCACGTCTTCGCCGGCCTCGCGGTCGATCGGCGCGCCGAAGAGCGCGACGACGTCGCGTGGGCGCAGGCACAGGCGGCGGACCCGCGCGGCCGTCATCTCGTATTGCGCGAACATCCGCGCGACGGGCATCGGGCATTGACGACTTCTCGGGGCGATGCGCTGCGCCTGCTCGGCAGCGTCGAGCAACGCGCGTTGTTGTCGCAGGCCACGGCGACCTATCTCGGCGAGGATGCGCAAGGACCGCTGTTTTCGATCTGCGTCGATGCCGAAACCGGCGCAGCGATCGCCGCCGAACTCGCCGCGGGCGACATCGACCTGCGCAGCGCAGGCCTGCAATGGCCAGCATTCGACAGCGGCCTGTTCGCCTATGCGCGCGCGCTCGCGCACTGGCAGGCGCGTGCGCGGTGGTGCGGCGCCTGCGGCACGCCACTCCAGCTGCTCGCGCTCGGCCATCGTGCGCATTGCACGAATCCGGCCTGCGCGCTCGATCATTTCCCGCGCGTCGATCCGGCGATCATTGTCATCGTCGGCGACGGCGAGCGTTGCCTGCTCGGTCGCCAGGCGAGCTGGCATCCGACGCGTTGGTCGACGCTGGCTGGCTTCGTCGAGCCCGGCGAATCGCTCGAGGACGCGGTGCGCCGCGAGGTCTTCGAGGAAGCCGGCGTGCGCGTCGGCGAGTGCGCCTATCATTCCTCGCAGCCGTGGCCATTTCCGTCCTCGCTCATGCTCGGCTTCGTCGCGCAGGCGAGCGATGCGACGATCCGCGTCGGCGCCGAACTCGCCGACGCGCGCTGGTTCAGTGCGGGTGAAATCGTCGACGGTTTCACCGACGGTTCAATGACGTTGCCGCCGCGCCTGTCGGTATCGCGAGAACTGATCGCGCATTGGCTGCGCGCGCATGGCGTCGATCTCGACGTGATCGAGCGAGCGCACGCGGCATCCGCCTGAACACGCATCGCGTCGGCTAGAATGCGCGGGTTTTCAGCGCGTCGGAACTGTCCATGGCCCAGACCCTGCTCGCCATCGTCCTCGTCATCGCCACCGGCACCGCCGTGCCGGACCTCGCGCGTTGGCGCGATTTTTCGTGGCTGCAGGTGTGGTCGACGCAACGGATGTCGACGGGCGGTGAAAAGTCTTCGCGCTATCGTGCGGCGCTGCTCGCGCTCATCCTCGTCGTCGCGTGCCTGTTGCTGCAGGCGCTGCTCGGCCACGTGCTGTTCGGCCTGCCGGCGTTCGCGTTCGCGACGATCGTGCTGTATTTCTGCTGGGGTCCACGCGACCTCGAGGCCGACATCGACGCGGTCCTCAAGGCCCCCGACAGCGACCGCCGCCACGCCGCCGCGCAGGCGCTGCGGCCCGATCCCGCATTGGCCGACCTGCCGGTCGAGCCCGTCGCCTTGGTCGAGGCGACCTTCGCTTCCGCGCTGTCGCGCTGGTTCGGCGTGATCTTCTGGTTCGTCGTGCTTGGCCCGGCCGGCGCGCTCGGCTATCGCGTCGTGCAGCTGCTGGCGCGCAATGCGGCATTCCGTCCGTCGATGGATGCCGACCAGAACGAAGTACTCGAGCGCACCGCGCGCCTGCTCGACTGGGCGCCGGCGCACCTCGTCGCGCTCACGCTCGCGCTCGTCTCCGACTTCGACGCGGTGGTCAAGACCTGGCGCGACTACCACGCTGCGCACGGCAAGGGTTACTTCACGCTCGACCTCGGTTTTCTCGGCGCGCTCGCGCGTGCGGGCGTGGACGCCGACGTCGAAGCCGGCGACGGCTATGCGCACGACGTCACCGATCCCGTCGTCGAACTCGCCGACGCGCACAAGGTGCTGCGCCGCGTGCTCGTCGTCTGGCTTGCGCTTATCGCGCTCGCCGCGATCTTCGTCGTCGCGGGTTGACTCCGCGCCAGCCGCCCGCGCCCTCGCGCGGACTGCCAGCTTCTTCGCAACGTCCGGCCGCGCGCCGGCTGCTCCGCGGCGCCACGGGCGCGGCGGATACGGGAAACAACGCATGACCGCCTACACCACCGAACGCGTGCTCAGTGTCCATCACTGGAACACCGATCTCTTCAGCTTCCGCACCACGCGCAGCGAGAGCCTGCGCTTCGACAGCGGCCACTTCGTCATGATCGGCCTCGTCGTCGACGGCCGTCCCCTCGTGCGCGCCTACAGCATCGCCAGCCCGCATTGGGAAGAACATCTGGAGTTCTTCAGCATCAAGGTCGCCAGCGGCCCGCTGACCTCGCGCCTGCAGCACCTGCAGGTTGGCGACGAAATCCTCGTCAGCCGCAAGCCGACCGGCACGCTCACGCTGCACGACCTGAAGCCCGGCCGCAACCTCTACCTGCTCGGTACCGGCACCGGGCTCGCGCCGTTCCTGAGCCTGATCCAGGACCCGGAAACCTTCGAGCGTTTCGACAGGATCGTCGTCGCGCACGGCGTGCGCCACATCGCCGATCTCGCCTACGGGAAATTCCTGACCGAAGAATTGCCGCGCCACGAATTCCTCGGCGATCTCCTGCGCGACAAGTTCGTCTACTACCCGGCCGTCACGCGCGAGCCGTTCCTGCACCAGGGAAGATTGACGGCCTTGCTCGACAGCGGCGCTCTGCCGCGCGATTGCGGACTGCCGCCGCTCGATCCCGCGCATGACCGCTTCATGCTCTGCGGCAGCCCGGCGATGCTGCATGACCTGCGCACGCTGCTCGATGCGCGCGGCTTCGTCGTGTCGCCGCGCATCGGCACGCCGGGCGACTACGTCATCGAGCGCGCCTTCGTCGAGAAGTAGCGGGTTTCAGGCGCGGTCGCCGCGCAGTTCGCGCACCTTCGCTTCGAGCGTCGCCGCGCTCGCATCGGCGGCCGCGACCGGTGCGCCGGCGACGAGCTCGATGCGCGCGCGAAACCGCCGAGGCAGTCGCGCGCGGCCGAGCATCGAATCGCGCCGGCTGAATACCGAACCCCACAGCCCGCGCAGCGCCAGCGGCACGACCGGCACGGGGCGGCGCGCGAGGATGCGCTCCACGCCGCCGCGGAACGGCGCGACCTCGCCGTCGCGCGTGAGGCCGCCTTCCGGAAAGATGCAGACGACTTCGCCGTCGGCGAGCGCGCGGTCGATCGCGTCGAACGCGCGTTCGAGCAGCGCGGGGTCTTCCTTCGCGCCGGCGATCGGAATCGCCTTCGCGGTGCGGAAGATGAAGCTGAGCAGCGGGATTCCGAATATCTTGTAGTACATGACGAAGCGCGCCGGCCGCCGCACCGCGCCACCGACGATGAGCGCATCCATGTAGCTGACGTGGTTGCAGACGAGCAGGGCGGGGCCGTCGTCGGGAATATTGTCCAGTCCGCGCGCATCGATGCGGTACAGCGTGTTGACGAGGATCCACGACAGGAACCGCATCAGGAACTCGGGCACGAGCGTGTAAATGTAGATCGCGACGATCGCGTTGAGCACCGCGACGGCGAGGAAGATCTGCGGGATCGTCCAGCCGAGCGCGGAAAGGCCGAGGCCGAATGCGGCCGCCGCGACGATGAACAACGCGTTCAAGATGTTGTTGCCGGCGATCACGCGCGACAGCTCGCTGCGTTCCGCACGGCTCTGCACGAGTGCGAACAGCGGCACGATGTAGAAGCCGGCGAACAGGCCGACCAGCACGAAGTCGGCGACGATGCGCCAGCTGCCCGGCGAGGCGAGGAACGCGAACGCGCCGAGGTCATGCAGCGTCGTCGCCGCCGGCCGCGCGAAGTACAGATCGAGTCCGAACAAGGTCAGCCCGATCGAGCCGAACGGCACGAGGCCGATCTCGACCTTGTGCCCCGACAATCGCTCGCACAGCATCGAGCCGACGCCGACGCCGATCGAGAACAGCGCGAGCACGAGGATCTGTACCGACTCGGTGCCGCCGAGAAAAATCTTCGTGTAGTTCGTCAGCTGCATCGTGAACACGCCGCCGAAGAACCAGAACCACGAGATGCCGAGCACCGAGTTGAATACGGCGCGATCCTTGGCGACGAAGCCGAGCGCGCGCCAGGTTTCGGTGAGCGGGTTCCAGTTGAAGACGAGATTCGGCGCGGTCGCCGGCGCGGATGGGATCGTGCGACTCGTCAGCCAGCCAATCACGGCGATGACGATGACGAGTGCTGACGCCCACGGCGGTCCGTACATCATTGCGACGCCGCCCGCGATCATGCCGATCAGCACGGCGAGCGAAGTGCCCATCTCGACGAGGCCGTTGCCGCCGACGAGTTCGTCGGATTTGAGCGCCTGCGGCAGGATCGCGTACTTGATCGGGCCGAACACCGTCGAATGCAGGCCCATGAGGAACAGCACGCCGAGCAGCAGCGGAATGCTTTTCAGCCAGAAGCCGACGGCGGCGAGCGTCATTGCCGCGATCTCGAACAGCTTGACCCAGCGGATGATGCGGGATTTCTCGTGCTTCTCGGCAAGTTGTCCCGCGCTCGCCGAGAACAGGAAGAACGGCAGGATGAACAGCGCGGGCGCGATGTTCGAGTAGAAGTCGACGGCTTTCTCGCCGAGTCCCATGTGGTGGCCGACGAGCACGACGAGCGCATTGCGGAACGCGTTGTCGTTGAACGCGCCGAGCGATTGCGTGGCGAAGAACGGCGCGAAACGGCGCGTGCGCAGCAGGCGGAACTGGCTCGATTCGGACATGCTTTCCCCGGTCGTGCGTCGTGGCGGCCCGTATCCGGGCCGCGTCCGGCCGTTCAGCCTGACGCGGTAGACTAGCCGATTCCTTCGCACGAGCTGCGCGTCCGCCCATGTCGATCCGTTTCCTGCTCGCCACCTCGCTGTCCCTGTCGGTCCTCGCCTTCGCGCCCGTGCAGGCCGCGGACAACGCCGCGCCGGCCGTCGCCGCCGTGCCAACGCCGAACTTGTCGAAGCTGCCCGCCGACCGCGCCGCCGAATTGCGCTCGCAGCGCGAGAGCTTCGAGAAGTCGAAATCCGTGCTCATCGGCGACGCGCTCGCCGAAACCTATGCGCTGCTCGGCGCCGCCTATGCGCGCAACGGCTTCCCCGAGGCAGCCGACGTGGCCCTGGCCGACGCGATCGCGATCGCGCCGAAGAACGGGCGCTGGCTCTACATGCGTGGCGTGCTCGCCGCCACGCGCAACCAGAACGACGCCGCGAAGCAGGATTTCGAGCGCGCCTTCGCGCTCAACCCGGTGTATCTGCCGATCCGCATGGCCGTCGCCAGCAGCCGCATCGCTTCGAACGACCTCGAGGGCGCACGCGCGCTGCTCGAACCCTTCGCGACGCGCAAGCAGGCCGTGCCGATCGCGGTGCTTGGCGACATCGCGATGAAGCAGAAGCGCTACGCCGACGCGGTCACGCTGTTCAAGCGCGCTGCCGCGCTCGCGCCCGAGGCGACGCGCCTCAACGCGCAACTCGCCGATGCCTACACGGCGGCGGGTGACGCCAAGTCGGCCGCGGAAGCGCGCGCCAAGGCCGGCAAGGTCGCGCCGTCGCTGTACGACCCGGTCGGCCAGCGCGTGCTCGGCGGCAATGCCGCTGCGACGGGCGCGGTTGCCAAGCGCACGGAGAGTCCCAAGGACCAGGCCATCGACGAGGCGCTCGCGCAGATCGACGCGCGCCACTACGACGCCGCGCGCAAGAGTCTCGACGCCACGCTGCAGAAATATCCGAACGATTCGATGCTGCTCACGCTGTACGGCCGCCTGGAGGCCGTGACCGGCCATCTGCCGATGGCGCAGACACGCCTCAACATGGCGCTGCGCGCCGATCCGAAGAACGCCATGGCCTACGTCTGGCAAGGCTTCGCCGAGGAAATCGGCAACGACGATGCGGCGGCCGAGAAAGCCTACAAGCGCGCGATCGAAGTCGCGCCGACGTTCGACAAGGCGCACATCGCGCTGGCCACTTTGTATACGCGCGGCAAGCGCTACGACGATGCGATCGCGCAATACCGGACAATGCTCAAGGCCAATCCGAAGGACGGCGAGGCATGGACGCGCCTCGTTGCCGCCAATGCGCTCGCGGGCCGCTGCGCCGATTCGCTGAAGTCGCTCAACGACTCGTTGCGCAGTGCGCCGAACGAAGGTTTCCTGCTGCAGTTGTTCGTGCGCACGGCGAGCACGTGCCCGGCGGCGAGCGCGCAGGAAAAGCGCATGGCGCTCGATTACGGCCTCAAGCTCTACCGCGCCACCAACGTGCCGCCGATTTCCGAAGCCTATGCACTCGCGCTCGCCGCGAACGGCAAGTGGGACGACGCGGTGAAGACGCAGGAAGGCGTGATGTTCATGGCGCTGCGCAACGGCGGCCAACAGGCGCTGCCGCCCTACAAGGAATTCCTCGAATTGTTCCGCGCCCACAAGATGCCGCCGCTGCCATGGCCGGCGCAGTCGGCGCTGTTCAATCCGCGGCGGCCGCAGGCTGACACCGCGCCGCCGGCTGTGGCGGCACCTGCGAAGTAACGGATCCCGGCCGCTCGTGCGACGCGCGAGCGAGCGATTTTCCCCGTGCCGCCCCGTCCGCGCTTCGCGCGGAACGCTTCGTCAGCCGAGTGAACGCGCACAACGACGCAATGATGTATGCCACGGCGTCTCATAGTTGCGGGAACCTGGGCGTCGCATCCCTGACAAGTCTTGCGTGTGGCGTCGATATGCAGGTGCCTGCATCACGCTGCCGCCTCAATCCCTGTCTGGCGGTGGAGGCGGCGGCAACGGTAGTTCCGGAGGCCTGTCGGTCGTCAATTTCGGCTTCACGGCAGTGAGCGGTACGGTAACGGTCGGTAAGTTGGAGCAATAAGCAGTTGCCGATATGCGGCGCGACTACCGTGAGTGGCGCGCCGCATGTCTTTTCACATGGAGTGGACAAATGACGGAAACAGGCGCGGCATTGCCGCAGGTCGACGGACAACGCCAGGATTGGCATCGGCGCGTGCGTTACATCGGCGGAACTTTGGCGCTCGAACTGGTTCTGGGCGGCATCCTCACGCTGGCTTCGATCATTGGACTGTTTTTTGCGCCGGTAGAGATTGTCGTCACGACACGCTATCGAGTTGACGGAGACAGTTTGATCGCTAGCAGAGTAGTGGAACACGTCACGGAGAATTGGTCGGGGTCTGAAGCTACAACGATTCGTGTCGTGCCAGTAGCGGTTGCTGGCAGCTCTTGCGGCCCGCAAGCACTGGAAATACGGACCGTGGCGCGTGCGCGCAATCTGGAGGCGCGCGATCTTCTGGCGGATGCGGAGCGTGCAGCGAAAGACGCTGGCTTGGGCGCACCGTGCGAAGGCGCCAGAATTCGTATCAATCCAATTCCAGGTTTGCGCAGCCTGACAGCCATCGGCGCAGACCTCATTGCTCCCTTGCTGCTGTTTCTCGTCTGGCGTTCGCGTCGGGGACGCCCTTGGCTGATCGACTGGGCCGATTGGACGCCACGTGTGGACCTCGGTGGCGCCTTCCGTTGGGGCGTCGGGATAGGCGCCTTGGACACCGCCATCATGCTGGGTATGGCTTGGCTGGCCCAGCTTGCCGGCCTCGGACAGGGTTCGGAAGCGATATTGATCCAAGGCATGAAGCGCGCTGACCAACCTTGGCTGGTGCCCTTGTTCGTCGTCTGCGCTCCGCTCGTGGAGGAGTACGTTTTTCGTGCCTGGATGCTGGAGCGTTTTCGCCGGGTCATGCCGGCATGGCTGGCGCTGGCATTGAGTGCGCTAGCTTTCATGATCATGCATGTGCCGCACGGCGTGGTGTCGGCGCTTGTGATCACCAGCGCCGGCTTGCTGTTCGGCCTGACGTGGCTGCGAACCCGTTCGTGGCTGGCTTGCACGCTGGCCCACGCCTTTCACAACAGCGCGGTATTGATCGCCTTGTGGATGGCGTTGCCGGCTTGACTGGGTGTGCAATGCTGGGTCAACGAATCAGCGCCGCGCGAGCGCGCGGTGGCCGATGTCGCGGCGCCAGAACGCGCCGTCGAGGTGGATGCCCGAGATCGTGGCGTAGGCCTTTTCGCGCGCGGTGGCGATGTCCGCGCCGCGCGCGCACACGCAGAACACGCGACCGCCTGCGCTGACGACGCGGCCTTGCGCGTCGAGCGCGGTGCCGGCGTGGAAGATTTTTGCGTCGGCGTCGTGTGCAGTGTCGAGGCCTGAAATCACGTCGCCCGTGCGCACCTTGCCGGGATAGCCCGCCGCGGCGATGACGACGCCGAGCGCGGGACGGTGATCCCATGTCGCCGTCGTGCGGTCGAGGCGGCCGTCGAGCGCGTCCTCGACGAGGTCGACGAGGTCGGACTTCAGGCGCATCAGGATCGGCTGCGTCTCCGGGTCGCCCAGGCGCGCATTGAATTCGATGACCTTAGGCGCGCCCTGCGCGTCGATCATGAGTCCGGCGTAGAGGAAGCCGATGAACGGCGCGCCTTCCGCGGCCATGCCGGCGATCGTCGGCTGGATCACTTCGTCGAGGATGCGTTGTTCCACCGCGGCCGTGACCACGGGCGCCGGCGAATACGCGCCCATGCCGCCGGTATTCGGGCCGAGGTCGCCTTCGTCGCGACGCTTGTGGTCCTGGCTCGTCGCGAACGGCAGCACGTTGCGGCCGTCGCTCATGACGATGTAGCTCGCTTCCTCGCCTTCGAGGAATTCCTCGATGACGACGCGCGCGGACGCATCGCCGAAGCTGTGCGCACCGAGCATGTCGTGCAGCGCCTGTTCGGCGTCGGCGAGCGTGAGCGCGACGACGACGCCCTTGCCGGCGGCGAGGCCGTCGGCCTTGATGACGATCGGCGCGCCGTGCTTGCGCACATGGGCGAGGGCACGGCCGAGGTCGTCGAACGTTGCGTGATGCGCGGTCGGGATGTTGTGCCGGACGAGGAAGTCCTTGGCGAAAGCCTTGGAGCTTTCCAGTTGCGCGGCGATGCGGCTCGCGCCGAAGCAGCGGATGCCGGCGGCGTGGAAGCGGTCGCTGACGCCCGCGGCGAGCGCGGCTTCCGGCCCGACCACGGCGAGGTCGATCTTCTCGCTGCGCGCCAGCGCGAGCAGGCCGTCGACGTCGGTGACGGCAACGTCCGCGTTGCGCACGCGCGCCTCGCGCGCGGTGCCCGCGTTGCCGGGCGCGACGACCACTTCACGCACGCGCGGCGACTGCGCGATCTTCCACGCGATCGCATGTTCGCGTCCGCCGGAGCCGATGACGAGGATTTTCATGCTGTGGTTCCTGCCGGAATGCCCCCTGAGTCCGGGGGCGATTCGCGCCAGAGGCGCGAATGGGGTGTGGAAGACAAAGGCCGGGGCCCAAAGTTTGCCACGCAAGCTTTGGGATTGATGTCGCGTAGCGGTATCAATGCCGGAAGTGACGGATTCCGGTGAATACCATTGCCAGCCCGTGCTCGTCGGCGGCGGCGATCACTTCCTTGTCGCGCATCGAGCCGCCGGGCTGGATCACCGCGCGGATGCCGGCCTGCGCGGCCGCGTCGATGCCGTCGCGGAACGGGAAGAACGCATCCGACGCCATCACGCTGCCTGGCACTTCGAGACCGGCGTCGTCGGCCTTGATCGCGGCGATGCGCGCGCTGACGACGCGGCTCATCTGGCCGGCGCCGATGCCGATCGTGCGGCTGCCGCGCGCATAGACGATTGCGTTGGACTTGACGAACATCGCCACGTGCCAGGCGAACAGCAGGTCGTGCAGTTCGCTGGCGTCGGGCACGCGTTTCGAGACGATCTTGAGGTCGGACAACAACAGCGTGTCGCGATCGGCGTCCTGCACGAGCAGGCCGCCAGCGATGCGCTGGTAGTCGAACGCGTGTGGCGCGAGTTCGTCCCATTCGCCGGTGGCGATCACGCGCACGTTGGGCTTGGTCGAGAACGCTTCGATCGCATCCGCATCGAACGCGGGCGCGACGACGACCTCGACGAACTGGCGCGCGAGGATCGTCCGCGCGACCTCGGCGTCGAGGCGATGGTTGAACGCGATGATGCCGCCGAACGCGGACACCGGGTCGCAGGCGTAGGCGCGTTCGTAGGCTTCGGCGAGGTTCGCGCCGAGCGCGACGCCGCAGGGATTGGCGTGCTTGACGATGACGCAGGCCGGTGTCTTGCGGAATGCCTTCACGCATTCGAGCGCCGCGTCGGCATCGGCGAGGTTGTTGTACGACAGCTCCTTGCCGGCGAGTACCTGCGCGGTGGCGACGACGCCGCGCGGCGCGCTGCGCTCGACGTAGAGTGCAGCCTCCTGGTGCGGATTCTCGCCGTAGCGCAACGTCTGCTTGCGTTCGAAGGACAGGCGCAGCGCGGCCGGGAACGTCGTCGGCTTGTCGGCGTCCGCGGCGGCGTGCGAGCCGAGCCAGTTCGCGATGAGGCCGTCGTAGCGCGCGGTATGGGCATATGCTGCGGCGGCGAGGCGACGGCGCAGCGCGAGCGAAGTGCCGCCGTGCGCAATCGCCGCGAGCACGTGTCCGTAGTCGGCCGGATCGACCGCGACCGCGACGCGCGCATGGTTTTTCGCCGCCGCGCGCAGCATCGCCGGGCCGCCGATGTCGATGTTCTCGACGATGTCGTCGAACGTGCTTTCGGGTTCGCCGGCGACGCGCTCGAACGGATAGAGGTTGACGACGAGCAGGTCGATTGGCGCGATGCCGTGTTCGGACATCACGGCGTCATCGACGCCGCTGCGGCCGAGCAGAGCGCCGTGGACCGATGGGTGCAGCGTCTTGACGCGTCCGTCCATGATTTCCGGAAAGCCGGTGACTTCGCTCACGTCGGTCACGGCGAGCCCGGCCTCGCGCAGCGCACGCGCGGTGCCGCCGGTGGACACGAGCGTCACGCCGAGCGCTTCGAGCCCGCGCGCGAATTCGACGATGCCCGTCTTGTCGGACACGCTGAGCAGCGCGCGCCGGGCAGGTACCACGTTGGCGTCGGACATGAAGGCGATCGCAGTCGGAAAACGGCAAATTATACCCGGCAACCCGCTGCGGCCCGAGTCGCCCTGCATCGGCGCGCGCTGCGGTTCAACCCGCTCGCCCCGCGACCTGCGGAGGCGCACGCGAATTCATGGCATTTCCCGCCGGCTTGCCTGATTCAATCGATGGCAGCTTTGGATCCGGTGCGCAGGAAACCATTTCGAGCCGGCCGCTGCGAAGCCGGTTGCCCGTGCGCCGAATGCCCGCCGTCGGGCCTCGCGGCCTTGGGCGTCAGGTGCAGCACCGCCGCCCGGCTGCGGACCGGGTCGTCCGCCAACTCCCGAGGCGAGGCAACGAGAACGAGTCGCCCGTCGGATGAGAGGCGCACGATGGGGATGCCGCCCCAATCGACTTCGATACCCAGCGAACGCAACGAAACCATGCCGGTCGTCGGCGTCCACAGGAAGGGCATGAAGGCATAGTCGTTCGAGTACCGATCGTCGGGGCGGGCCTTGGCCGAATAGATGCCCACGACGAGCGACCCATCGGCCGAGACATCGCCGACATAGTATTGATAGAGCGCCGGATCGCCGTCGGCAAGCGTTCCCAGGAAACCGAACGCGCCATCGCTTTTCAGGAACCAGGCATTCGAGCCGAAAAGGACGCTGGAGCCGAAAATGATGCTGCAGTCTGCGTTGCAGGCCGTCGCTTCGTAGAGTTCGTTTCCGTCGGGATCACGCAGGGTCGTTGCCGGGCCATCTTCGATCCATCGAACAGCGACAGACTCCGGCCAATCGCCACCTTTTCGCGGGAAGCGAAGTCCGTTGCCGACCACCACGCTGCCGTCTTCCGAGACGGCGCTGGCGAACGTATTGAAAGAGGAATCGAGAGTCGGCAAAAGATGCTGGACACCGCCGTCGATGTCCCAGACCCAAGCTTGATAGGGGTTGCCGAAGTCGCCACCGCTCCCTGTCGCGAATCGGAAATTCCTGGAGACGTTGTAGATGACCGACTGGTCAGCCGTGCTTCCAGCCAGTACCTGCCAGCCGGTCGCGTGGTTCCATACCAGGGTATTCGTGGGCTCGGGCTGCTGCGAGTCATCCATTGCAAGGACCGACGATCCGTCAGGCGAAATGAACACGGCCGCGTCGCGAAGCGGCTTGGGCTGTTGGTCCCAGGCTTGCGTCTGCGGGTGCCAAAGCACGAGCCCGTTTCCATTCCTCCCGGCGATCGTGCCGTCAATGGCGATCGAAGTGGCCACGATGCTGCGCGGATCTGCCGGCATACTCTCGGGCATGGGAATTTCCTCCCAAGCCACGTTGTACAGATCGGTCAACCTGGGTGCGGCGGAGGACTGCCCCGGCGCTGCCCGCCGGTTTTGCGCCGAGTCAAAGCCGGAGCCTGTCGCAGCCAAAGCGCCGCTTGCTGCCGGAATCAGGGCAGCGGCGCATATCGCGCGACAATGCGCGTATCGGGCGTGTGCGACGAATCGGGAAAACGCGCGAATGGGTCCCATGATTGCTCGCTCCTTTGCCTGCCCCGGCATGGTTCTCGCGATCGGCAGCCTTGCGCGAACGCGCGCAATACCGTCAAGCGACAACCGTACGCCGCAAGGAAAGGGAGTGCAAACGAGGGCTGATGGCAGGCGCGGCGGCGGGCAAGAGCCCTCGATTCCCTGCGCGAACTGCTTCAGCCGCGAGGCTGGCTGCCGAGGCGTCGCCTGTGGCGCGATCGAGCAGCCAAGCGCGTCGGCAAGACGCGCTCAGTCGGTGAGGCCGTACTGCTGCAGCTTCTTGCGCAAGGTCGCGCGGTTGATGCCGAGTGCCTCCGCAGCGCGGCTCTGATTGCCGCCGTACCAAGACATTACTTCGCGCAGCAGCGGCATTTCCACTTCGTGCAGGACGAGCGCGTGCAGGCCTTCGCCGGGCTGCGATTCGACATCGGCGAGATAGCGGCGCACGGCGCGCGCGACGCATTCGCGCAAGGCGGGTTGCAACGAAGGTTCATGCGGCGCGTCGGTGCGCAGCGGAATGGCGGCATTCACAACGAGATGGCCCCTGAGTTGAAGCGTGCTTCCATGTGTCGGGCCGGCGCGCGACGAAAGCGCGTCGGAGGGAAATCTTAGCTGCGATGGCGCGCGTTGGTAAGTCCCCGAAGCCGTTGTTTGCAGTTGCGCAGACGATTGCTTGTGCCGCCGGCACTTGCGCGCGTGTGCTCACGCACATGTGCGGGAGTGCGCGCAAGCGCTTGTCCGCATTCGTAGTGCTACTCGAACTTGAATTCGAACGCGACCGCGTTCCTGCCCGGATCGGCGACCTCGAACACGAGCGACGCGCTCGCGCCGGCGGCAATGCCCTGGCGGATCGCGCGCGCGTCGGCGAGATAGTCGCGCGGCTGGAAGCGGCGCATCGCGACGGGCTTGTCGTCGAGGTTGGACAGCGACACTTCGACGGTCGGATACGCCTGTGCGAACGACGCATCGTTGCGCAATGTCGCCGAGATGATCAGCGCGCCGGACACCGACGGATGCGGCTGGATGTCGCGCGAAAGCAGTTCGAGCGTGGCGCTGTCGTGGCGCAACGGCAGGCGGCAGGAAAGATGCGCGCAGAGCGGGTCGAGCACGCCGCGCACGCGCGCGTCGTCGATCCATTCGGCGCGCTGCGACCACGCGATCTGCGCGCCGAGCGTGAGCAGCAGCACGCAGCAGGCGGCGAGCCAGAAACCGCTGTTGCGCGGCCGGCGCAAGCCGCGACGCCGCGCAAACGTGGGCGGCGTGCGCGCCGCACGCGGCGGCCCGGCGGTTTCGACGAACAGCGTCTGCACCGGATCGCGACGCAGGATCGGCATCGCGAGCCGCGGCGGCTCTGCCTGCGCGGCATGCTCAAGCAGGCGGTCTATCGGTTCAGGCGGCAGCAATTCGGTGAGCGTCACAAGTGCGTCGAACACGGTTTCGCAATCGGTGCAGCGTGCGTTGCCATGCGCAGCGGCGAGCGTTTCGCCGTCGACGCGGAACACGGTCAGGCATTGCGGGCATTGCGTGTACATGGGCGCAGACGGCCTGATGGCGAATGCATGGATTCTAGCGCGCTGTTCCGCGATGCCGTGTGTCAGCCTTCGCCGGCGTCGGGCGGCAACGTCGCGAGTTCGGCCCAGGTCAGCACATGCGGATCGAAACCGTGTTCGAGCGTCGGCTTGACGATGCGAAAATACGGTGAGACGTCGAAGTCGCGTGGCGCGTAGAGCCGCGAATCGCGGATATGCAGGATCTCGCGCAATTGCGCCGCACCGTCCCTGCCGACGCTGCTCGCGACCTCGATGTCGGGCAGAACGGGATAGTTGATCGATGCGAATGCGGCGGCCACCAGCGACGAGCAGATCGCGCGCGTCGGTTCGCCGCTGCCGATCGAGAGCAGGCGGCGGCGATATTTCTGCGGCACCGGCGGCGGATGCACGAGATAGCGCGCGAGGTCGAACACGTTGTGCAGGTCGTATTGCTGGCCGATGCGGTGGATGACGTAGGCAGCCAGCGCCTCGCATTCTTCCGCGTGCAAGCCGACCGGCCGGCAGATGCGCGTGTGCAGCGCCGCGTAGTGCGACACCGGCACGGCGCGCACGCCTTCGTTGATGTCGGCTTCCACGAGCATGGGTGCATCGCCATGCGTGGGCGCGAGCGCGTCGCCCACGCACAGCGCCGCGTGCGACCACGTCGATTGCGTGATCGTGCGGATCGCCGATGCGAAACGGCTGCTGCCTTCGACGAGGAGCACGTCGCCCTTGCGCAGGCTCGCGACGAGCATGCCGCGCCGGCTCGTCGCGATGGAGAATCCGGCGCGCGGTTCGGACAGGTAGTGCGCGAGCTTGTGGCCGAGCCAGGAAAGCGGACCCACGGCGACCTCGTCGGCGTTCGATGCGGTTGCATTTTACGCGTGCCGACCTGAAGCGCCGGGCGATTTACGTTTGCTTGCGCGTCAGTCGCGGCGGCGTCCGGAAATGCGTACCCAGTCCTCGCGCGTGGCAACGGCGAGGTCGTCGAACCATTGTGTGTAGATCGCGAGCAGTTCGTCGTGCTGGCCCTGCAGGATGCCCGACAATGCGAACGGCGCGCCGGGCTTTGCGCATTGCGCGAAGTGCGGCGCGAGCTGCGCGAGCGGGCCGGCGAGAATGTTGGCGACGAAGACGTCGGCAGCTCCGTGCGCAAACTCTTCCGGCAGATACAGCGCGAGGCCATCGGCGACGCCGTTGCGTTGCGCGTTGTCCTGGCTTGCGGTGATCGCCTGCGGATCGTTGTCGATGCCATCCACGCGCGCCGCGCCGAGCTTGAGCGCGGCGATCGCGAGCACGCCAGAGCCGCAGCCGTAGTCGACGACGCTCTTGCCAGCGAGGTCGAGCCCGTCGAGCCATTCCAGGCACAGCGCCGTCGTCGGATGCGTGCCAGTGCCGAAGGCGAGGCCGGGATCGAGGCGCACGACGACGGCGTCCGCGTCGTCGTCGGGCGGTTCGATGTTCCACGGGTAGATCCACAGGCGGCGGCCGAAGCGCATCGGCTTGAAGTCGTCCATCCACACGCGCGTCCAGTCCTGATCGGCGACATCGCGCAGGCGCAGCTGTTCCGGTTCGAGGTCGGGCGCGAGTTCGCACAGCAGATGCACGAGTCCGGCGCGATCGGTGTCCGCGTCGAACAGCGCGCTGAGCACGATGCGTTCCCATACCGGCGTCTCGCCGACGCCGGGTTCGAGAATCGCGCGCTCGTTCGGCGTGTCGACTTCCGCGTCGAGCAGCGTCACCGCAAGCGCGCCGCACTCTTCGAGCGCGAGTTCGATGCGTTCCTGCTCGGATTGGTGGACGGCGAGGGAGAGTTCGAGGAAGGGCATGGGAGGCTATCCCGGAATTGATGCGGCAAGTTGAGTCATCAGGTCGTCAATCCTCACGCCAGCCCCATTCCACCAGGATTTCCAGGTCGACGCCGCGAGACATTGCTGTCACCCAATCCCGATCGCCTTTTCCTTCGCCTCGGCGATGCGCTTTTCGAGGTAGTGGATGTTTTGCCCGCCTGTCTGGAAGCCGCCGTCGGCCATGATGCGCTGCTGCAGCGGCACGTTGGTCTTGATGCCTTCGACGACCATTTCCGACAGCGCGATGCGCATGCGCGCGATCGCGGTGGCGCGGTCGCGGCCGTGCACGATGAGCTTGCCGATCATCGAGTCGTAGTTGGGCGGAATGCGGTAGCCGTCGTAGACGTGCGTGTCGACGCGCACGCCGGGACCGCCGGGCGCCTCGAAGCGCTTGACCGTGCCGGGGCTCGGCAGGAACGTGTCGGGATCCTCGGCGTTGATGCGGCATTCGATCGCGTGGCCGTCGAGGACGATGTCTTCCTGGCGGATCGAGAGCTTCTCTCCTGCGGCGATCAACAACTGCTCGCGCACGAGGTCGACGCCGGTGATGAGTTCGGTCACCGGATGCTCGACCTGGATGCGCGTGTTCATTTCGATGAAGTAGAAGCGGCCGTTCTCGTAAAGGAACTCGAACGTGCCCGCGCCGCGGTAGCCGATGCGCTTGCAGGCTTCGACGCAGACCTTGCCGATTTCCGCGCGCTGCTCGGGCGTGATGCCCGGCGCGGGCGCTTCCTCGACGACTTTCTGGTGGCGGCGCTGCATCGAGCAGTCGCGTTCGCCGAGATGGATCGCATTGCCCTGGCCGTCGGCGAGCACCTGGATTTCCACATGGCGCGGGTTCTCGAGGAACTTCTCCATGTAGACCTCGCCGTTGCCGAACGCGGCCTTGGCCTCGGACTTGGTCATCGTGATCGCGTTGGCGAGGTGCGCTTCGGTGTGCACGACGCGCATGCCGCGTCCACCGCCGCCGCCGGCCGCCTTGATGATGACGGGATAGCCGATCTCGCGCGCGATCTTCGTGTTCGCGACGACGTCGTCGCCGAGCGGGCCGCCCGAGCCGGGCACGCAGGGCACGCCGGCGGACTTCATCGCGCGGATCGCCTCGACCTTGTCGCCCATGAGGCGGATCACGTCCGCGGTCGGGCCGATGAAGACGAAGCCGGACTTCTCGACGCGTTCGGCGAAGTCCGCGTTCTCGGACAGGAAACCGTAGCCGGGATGGATCGCCTGCGCGTCGGTGACCTCGGCCGCGGCGATGATGCGCGGGATGTTGAGGTAGCTGTCCGCCGACGCGGGCGGGCCGATGCAGATCGCCTCGTCGGCCATGCCGACGTGCTTGAGGTTGCGGTCGGCCGTCGAATGCACGGCGACGGTCTTGATGCCGAGCGTGTGGCAGGCGCGCAGCACGCGCAACGCGATTTCGCCCCGGTTGGCGATCACCACCTTGTCGAGCATGGTGCGCCGCCTCAGCCGATCACGAACATGGGTTCGTCGAATTCGACCGGCTGGCCGTTCTCGACGAGGATCGCAACCACCGTGCCGGAGGCGTCGGCTTCGATCTGGTTGAACATTTTCATCGCCTCGATGATGCCCAGCGTTTCGCCGGCCTTGACGCTCTGGCCGACCTTCACGAACGCCGGCGAGTCGGGATTGGCCGAGGCGTAGAACGTGCCGACCATCGGCGACTTGACGACGTGGCCGTCCGGCAGCGCCTTCGCGCCCGGCGCGGTCGCGACGGGCGCCGCCGAGGCGGCGGGTGCGGCAGCTGCCGGCGCGTCGTAACGCAAGGCCGGCGCGGCCGCGACGGGCGCCGCGGCGACCATGCCCTTGGGCATGCGCGACAGGCGCACGATTTCCTCGCCTTCCTTGATTTCCAGTTCGGCGAGGTTGGATTCCTCGAGCAGGTCGATGAGTTTCTTGATCTTGCGCAGATCCATGGGCGTCTCTCGGTTTTGCGCCGGCGCGGGCCGTCGCTCGGGTGTCAGGGGGTGCGCTCGAGGCGCTGGATGGCCGCGGCCAATGCGAGCCCGTAGCCGATCGGCCCGAGTCCGCAGATCACGCCGACGGCGAGATCGCTGAGATAGCTGTGGCGGCGGAACGCTTCGCGGGCGTGGATGTTGGACAGGTGAACTTCGATGAATGGCGTGCCCACCGCTGCGAACGCGTCGCGCAGGGCGATGCTCGTGTGCGTGAACGCGCCGGGATTGATCAGCACGAACGCGGTGCCGTCCTCGCGTGTCTTCTGCACGCGCTCGACGAGTTCGTGTTCGGCATTGGACTGGAAACTCGCCAGCGCATGCCCGGCCGCCGTGGCGCGTGCGCCGAGGTCGGCGTCGATTTCAGCCAGCGTCGCCTGGCCATAGACCTCCGGCTCGCGCGTGCCGAGCAAGTTGAGGTTGGGGCCGTGCAGGACGAGGATCTTCGCCACCGGGCGATCCGGGCCGGAAAGAGGGGCGCTAGTGTCGTCCGAACAATGCGGTTCTGTCCAGTTCGGCGATGTTTGGCCGAAAATGACCGAGATTGGCTACAAATGCGGCCTCAGCCAGTCTTCCAGCGCGCGTTCGCTGAAACTGCCGAAATGCTGGGCCAGGACGCGTCCGTCGCGGCCGATGAGCACCGTATACGGCAGGACGCTGCGGCTGTTGCCGTAGGTTACTGACAGATCGCTGCCGTTTCGCGGCTCATCGACGAGGATCGGGTAGCCGACCGGATTGTCCTTGAGGAAATCGCGCGTTGCGGCGGCATCGTCGACGGCAACCCCAACGACGGCGACGCCTTGCCCTGCATGGCGCTGTGCGGCGCGGTCGAGCATCGGCATCTCTTCGCGGCAAGGTCCACACCAGCTCGCCCAGAAGTTGAGCACGACGAGGCGGCCGTCCCATTCGCCGATGCGGCGCGGCCGGCCGGCGGCGTCGGGCCGCTCGAAGTCTGCGCGCGCCGATCCGACCAGCGCATACGCCGGCCCGCCACGCGGCTTGAGCCATTGGCCGGTGATCCGACCGACGAACAGGCCGGCCGCCGCGCCGGCCAGCGCGAGGACGACAATCCACAGATATGAACGCTGCCACATGGCCGACTTTGCCGGTCAGCGCGCGAGCGCGTCTTCGACGGTGCCTTGCGTCAGCACGGCCGGCAACACGCGACCCGGGCCGGATTCGCCGGCGCGGAACACGACGTAGAGCGGCACGCCGACCGCGCGATAGTCCTTGAGGAAGGCGCTGATCGCGGGGTCGGCGTTGGTCCAGTCGCCGGTCATGAGCACGGCGTTGCTGCGCTTGAGCAGGTCGCGGAATGCGTCGGTGTGCAGCACGGCGCGCTCGTTGACCTTGCAGGTCACGCACCAGTCCGCGCCCATGTCGACGAACACGCTGCGGCCTTCGGCGCGCAGGTCGGCCAGACGCTGCGCCGAATACGGCACGGCGTCGGCGATGGCGCTTGCCTGCGCGCCTGCGGGCGCGAGCTGCGCGATGCGCGCCAGCGGCACCAGCGAGGCGAGCACGACCAGCGCCGCGAGCACGCGCGGCAGGGCGCCACGATAGCGGCTGCGTTCCCACCACCACAGGCCGAGCGCTAGCACGACCGCGCCGGCGAGCACGTAGCCGATCGCATCAATGCCGCGCTGGTTGCCGAGCACCCAGGCCAGCCACGCGGCGGTCAGGTACATAGGGAAGGCGAGGAACTGCTTGAACGTTTCCATCCACGCGCCGGGCCTGGGCAGGCGCCGTGCGAGCGCGGGCACGTAGCCGATGAGCAGGAACGGCAGCGCCAGGCCGAGGCCGAGCGCGAGGAACACGAGCAGCCCGACCCACACCGACGCCGCGAACGCATACGCAAGCGCCGAGCCCATGAACGGCGTCGTGCACGGACTGGCGACCACGACCGCGAGCACGCCGGTGAAGAAGTCGCCTGCTGCGCCCTGGCGGCTGGCGAGTCCGCTGCCGACGCCGGCAAGTCCCGCGCCGAGGTTGAACACGCCCGACAGCGACAGGCCGATCGCGAACAGCACGTAGACGAGCACGGCGACGAACAGCGGCTGCTGCAGCTGGAAGCCCCAGCCGAGAGCGTGCCCGGCCGCGCGCAAGCCGATCACGGCAAGACCGACCGCGGCGAACGCGACGAGCACGCCGGCCGTGTAGACGAGCGCATGCCGGCGCGCCGCCTGCGCACTCTCGCCGCTCTGCGCGAGGCCGAGCGCCTTGAGCGAGAGCACCGGCAGCACGCAGGGCATGAGGTTGAGGATCACGCCGCCGAGCAGCGCGAACAGCAGCACCACGAAGAGGTTCGGGTTGTCGCCCGCGGGTGCGGTACTGCGCAGCGCGTTGTCGGCCGAAGCGTCGGTTTTCATCGCGGCGCCGGTTTCGTTGGTGCCGGCGGGCGCTGCGGCGACGAACGAGGCCTTCGCCGCGGCGAGTTCCGCGTCGCTCGCGACGGGCAGGTTGACGGCGATGTCCTTCTGCATGACCGGATAGCAGATGCCGTTGTCCTGGCAACCCTGGTATTCGCCGTGCAGCGTGATCGATTGCGCGGCGCCGTTGTCGCGGGCGAGGTCGATCGGCAATTCCACCTGGTCGAAGTAGACGACGACGGTGCCGAAATGCTCGTCGGCGTGGTCGGTGCCCTTCGGCCATTGCGGCGCGCCGAGCGCGACGCCGTTGCCTTCTGCAAGGGTCACCGTGCTCTTGTCGCGGTACAGGTAGTAGCCCTTGGGCATCGTCCAGCGCGCGAGTACGCGCGTCGGGCTCAACGCGATCGCCTCGAACACGAAAGCCTGCTCGGCCGGCAACGGCGTGTCCGCCTGCGCGGATGCGCCGGCCGCGTTGCCGAGCTTGAACAGCGGCGAGCCGGCCGGCGCCGTCAGCGCGGGCGAGTCGTTCGCCGGCGCGCTGCTGGTCGCTGCACCGCTCGCGGGAAGATCGAGCGTCAGCAACGTCGGATGCGGCGGATAGCAGATTTTCGGATCGACCTCGTGGCAGCCTTGCACCGTCAGCGTGACCGTCGCGCCGTTCGCAGCCTGCGCGAGCGTGTAGGGCAGCGTCCCATCGATCGCGTCGTGATAGATCTCGACATCGCCCTGGAACTCGTCGTGCTTGCGGATGCCGTCGGGCAGTTCGAGCGCGCCGAGCGCAAGGCCGGCTTGCGCGGTCTTCGCCTTGATGCGCTCGCGGTAGAGGTAATAGTCCTTGGCGATGTCGACGTGCACGGCGATCTTGCCGGGTTCGGCGAGGCTCGCCTTGACCTTGAACGCCTGCTCGACGGGCAGGAGATCGTCCTGCGACTGCGCGGACGCGAGGCCGCAAAGGACGAGGGAAACGGCGAGACCCGCCAACCACTTGCGCATGGACACACACTCCGGAAATCGACGCGGCACATCGTCAAGACCGCGCTTGGACCGCATAGCTTGCACGATGTTCACGTCTCGCGCGTCTGCGCGTCGAGCCAGGCGAGATAGTCGGCATCGCCGTCGGCTGCGTCGAACGCGAGCAGTTCGGGTGTTTCGTAGGGATGCAGCTCGCGCACGCGCGCGGCGAGCGCGGGCCAGCGCCCGCGCGAGGTCTTGATGAGCAGCAGCAGTTCGTCGTCCTCGCGGACTTCGCCTTGCCAGCGATAGGTGGAGACGAGGCCCGGCACGACCTGCACGCAGGCGGCAAGGTGCTCGTCGACGAGCGCGCGCGCGATGCGCCGCGCGCTCGCGGCGTCGGGACAGGTGCAGTGGACGAGCAGGGCGGACATGCGGACCATCGCGGAACGGGTCGATCCGCGATGGTCGCATACCGTGCACGCGGTCAGCGCAGCGTGACCGTCTCGAAGCCGCTCTCGAAGATCGTGTCGTTGGGCTGCGCGAGTTCGCAGGTCGCCGGCTCGCTCGACTCGAACAGCGCGCGCGTCGCCCATTCGGGATGGTCGATGAACGGGTTGCGGTTGCCCTGGAAGCCCTGGATCACGTCGTTGCGCGCGATCTCCTCGGCATCCGGCGGATCCGCCTCGTTCCAGGCGAGCAGGTCGGTGAGCAGGCCCATGTAGGCCTTGGCCGCGGTGTTGGGCGTGATCACGATCTTGCTGCGGTCGTCGGTGATTTCGAGATCGGGGATGACGCCGTCGTGCGCGGCTTCGCTGGCGATGCCTTCGTAGCGGATCGCCATGTAGAAGATCGAGCGTGCGATGTCGCCCTTGCGATGGTCCCAGACCTCGAACGAGCCGGCGTTGCCGTCGGGTGTCTTGTACCAGTTCGACTGGCCGGGGCCACCGTAGCCGTTGTTGGCGTCGGTCCCCAGTTCCATGCAGCCCGAGCGGCAGTTGGCCAGCGGCTTGTTGCCGCGATCGCCGTTTTGCACCTTGTCGGCGAGCCAGAGCATGTGCGTATCGGTGTAGGCAGCCAAGCTGTCGTTCTTGAAGCCGAGCGAATTCGGCCAAGTGTGCTCGCGGTTGTACTTGTTGCTGCCGCCGTTGCCCGCATCGCGGTCAGTCACCGTATTGAAGGAATGGTTGCGGTAGACGTCGATGATCTTGCTTGGATTGTTCGGGTCTTCCTGTGCGATCTCGAGGATCGTCCAGACGTTTTGATGATCCGGGCCATTGGTGCCGCTGTACGGGTAGACGGTATGGCCCTTGATCGTCTGGTGCAGCGAGCAGCGCAACTGCTCCGGGCTGCTCGTGTTGACGTGGTCGTAGTAGCCGGAAGTCGTGCCCGAGGCGACGGTAAAGGTCGCCGTGTAGTCGGCGGCCAGCGCGATATTGTCCGCGTCGCGCACGCCGCTCGCAGTGATCGTGAACACGCAGCTGCCGCCGGCGGGCAGCGTGGTGAACGGCGTCAGCGTGCGTGTCGCGCCGCTGCCGGCTTCATCGAGCTGGATCGGCGCGGAGTTGCACGACAGCGCGAACGCGTTCGTCGTCGTCACCGCTTCGCTGAAGGTCACGCGGATGTCGCTGCCGATCGGCACGTTCACGGCGCCGTTGGCCGGCTGCGTCGCGGCGACGGTCGGCGGCTGCGTGGCCGGATCGAGGGTCGTGAACTGCACCGCGTAGTCGGCGGCGGGATGGTCCGGCGTACCGTCGCGGTCGGTGATGTCGGCGGCGATGATCGTCCAGGTGCAGCTTTCGTTCGCGGCGAACGCGGTCGAGGGCGTCAGCGTGTAGGTGCTTGGGCCGCCGCTGACCGTCGCCGTGTGCGTGCCGGAGGTCTGGCACTGGATCGTGTACCATGTTCCGGTCGTGTCGACCGGTTCGCTGAAGGTGACGGCGAGCATTGCCGCGAGGGCGACGTTGACCGCGTTCGCGGCGGGCGTCGTCGAGGTGATGGTCGGCGCCACGTCGACCGGCGGCGTGCCGTCGACGGCGAAGCTGGCGTCGTCGATGGCGAGGCCGTCGTCGGAACTGGGCACGTCGAGATCGACCCAGCGCACCCAGATCGTCGCCGATGGCGCGAGGTTCAAGCCCGTGATCGATCCGGAAATCGCGGTGCGGTTCGCGCTCGCGTTGCCGTCGAGCGCGCCGTTAGCGGCGGCCATGTTCGGCGAGACGAAGCCGAGCGAATCGACGTCGACCCAGGTCGCCGCGGTGTCGCCGACCGACGTCGCGTCGAGGCTGTACTGGAAGTCGAGGTGGTCGGTGGTCGTGCTTTCGCCGCGGCGCCACTGCTCGCCGGTGTAGCTGACATCGATGTGGCTGAGCGTGTTGGCGGTGTCGTTGCGCAGGTGCGCGCCGATGACGGTCGAAACCTTGCTCGAACGCAGCGTGCCGAGCGCGCGGTCACTGCTGTTGGTCGAACCGAAGCTGTAGGTGTCGCCCGTGTTGGATGAGCCGTCACCGGCCGTATAGGTCGTGTTGGCGTTCTGCCCCGCTTCGACGAAGTACCAGCCGCTCGGCAACGCCGTGCCGGTGCCGCTCGCGGCGAGGCTGTCGAAGGTCTGCACGGCGGGCGCGCCGCCGACGAGGGAGACGTCCTGCGCGAGGACGTTGGGAGCGAAGAAAGCGAAAAGCGTAGCCAGCGCGGCACGCGCCGCGATGATTTTGGTTTGCATGGATTCCCCGGGAGTGCCGCCCGCAAAGGAAGGCGGGCAAGAGTGGAAAGGATAACGGATGGAACAAGACCGCCGTGTTGCAGCGCGCCAGCCGCGAAAACGGAAAACGCGCGATCCGCCTCTTGAACCCGCCCGCAACCGCCTCTACCTGCTGACCACGACGCAGCGGCTTCCCCCCGGGAAGAGGCTTCGCTAAAATTTGGCACTCGGCACCGCCAAGTGCTAACAAGTTTTCAAACTCACTTTCAAATCAATCAGTTGACGGAGGCACCATGAAGCTTCGCCCGTTGCACGACCGCGTCATCATCAAGCGTCTGGAAGCGGAAACCAAGTCCGCCGGTGGCATCGTGATCCCCGACGCCGCCGCCGAAAAGCCGATCAAGGGCGAAGTGGTCGCCGCCGGCACCGGCAAGATCCAGGAAGACGGCAAGGTCCGCCCGATGGCGGTCAAGGTCGGCGACATCGTCCTGTTCGGCAAGTACTCCGGCACCGAGGTCAAGGTCGATGGCCAGGAACTGCTGGTCATGCGCGAGGAAGACCTCATCGCCGTCGTCGAGAAGTAAGCAGGCGCCTCGCGCCGCACTTCGCGAATCCACCCATTCAAATTCCAAGGACAACATCCCATGGCAGCCAAAGACATCCGTTTCGGTGAAGACGCGCGCGCCCGCATCCTGCGCGGCGTGAACACCCTTGCCAACGCCGTGAAGGCGACCCTCGGCCCGAAGGGCC